>BNJS01000454.1_pt1:292500-961342 | contig 961342 bp, 1026 predicted proteins | sample 8540461 | NCBI WGS metagenome assembly BNJS01 (sample SAMD00202454, study PRJDB9452) | human saliva metagenome | isolation source: human saliva | place: Japan
TCATTGGCATTCGGAGTTTATCTGAGATTGGTAATCCGGGATGGACCCCTCACCCAAACAGTGCTCTACCTCCAAGAATCTCTAATGTCGACGCTAGCCCTAAAGCTATTTCGGAGAGAACCAGCTATCTCCAAGTTCGTTTGGAATTTCTCCGCTACCCACAAGTCATCCAAGCACTTTTCAACGTGCCCTGGTTCGGTCCTCCAGTGCGTCTTACCGCACCTTCAACCTGCTCATGGGTAGGTCACATGGTTTCGGGTCTACGACATGATACTAATCCGCCCTATTCAGACTCGGTTTCCCTACGGCTCCGTCTCTTCAACTTAACCTCGCATCATATCGTAACTCGCCGGTTCATTCTACAAAAGGCACGCTCTCACCCATTAACGGGCTCGAACTTGTTGTAGGCACACGGTTTCAGGTTCTATTTCACTCCCCTCCCGGGGTGCTTTTCACCTTTCCCTCACGGTACTGGTTCACTATCGGTCACTAGGGAGTATTTAGGGTTGGGAGATGGTCCTCCCAGATTCCGACGGGATTTCACGTGTCCCGCCGTACTCAGGATACTGCTAGGTACAAAGACTATTTTGAATACGAGGCTATCACTCTCTTTGGCTGATTTTCCCAAACCATTCTTCTATAATCTTTGAGTCCACATTGCAGTCCTACAACCCCGAAGAGTAAACTCTTCGGTTTGCCCTCCTGCCGTTTCGCTCGCCGCTACTAAGGCAATCGCTTTTGCTTTCTCTTCCTACAGCTACTTAGATGTTTCAGTTCACTGCGTCTTCCTCCTCATATCCTTAACAGATATGGGTAACAGGTAGTACCTGTTGGGTTCCCCCATTCGGAAATCCCTGGATCATCGCTTACTTACAGCTACCCAAGGCATATCGTCGTTTGTCACGTCCTTCTTCGGCTCCTAGTGCCAAGGCATCCACCGTGCGCCCTTATTAACTTAACCTTATTTTTTCTGACCTTTCAGTCATAAACTCTTATTAATACTACAGCGTTTTTCGGTTTATTTTTCTTGTTACTATTTGATATAGATATTCAATTTTTCAATGTGCATTACTTGGTGATCTCTCACCAATGGAGCCTAGCGGGATCGAACCGCTGACCTCCTGCGTGCAAAGCAGGCGCTCTCCCAGCTGAGCTAAGGCCCCACAAGACCTCTCAAGACTAAACAAGACCAATGTGCTTTCCTTATCCTTAGAAAGGAGGTGATCCAGCCGCACCTTCCGATACGGCTACCTTGTTACGACTTCACCCCAATCATCTATCCCACCTTAGGCGGCTGGCTCCTAAAAGGTTACCTCACCGACTTCGGGTGTTACAAACTCTCGTGGTGTGACGGGCGGTGTGTACAAGGCCCGGGAACGTATTCACCGCGGCGTGCTGATCCGCGATTACTAGCGATTCCGACTTCATGTAGGCGAGTTGCAGCCTACAATCCGAACTGAGACTGGCTTTAAGAGATTAGCTTGCCGTCACCGACTTGCGACTCGTTGTACCAGCCATTGTAGCACGTGTGTAGCCCAGGTCATAAGGGGCATGATGATTTGACGTCATCCCCACCTTCCTCCGGTTTATTACCGGCAGTCTCGCTAGAGTGCCCAACTGAATGATGGCAACTAACAATAGGGGTTGCGCTCGTTGCGGGACTTAACCCAACATCTCACGACACGAGCTGACGACAACCATGCACCACCTGTCACCTCTGTCCCGAAGGAAAACTCTATCTCTAGAGCGATCAGAGGGATGTCAAGACCTGGTAAGGTTCTTCGCGTTGCTTCGAATTAAACCACATGCTCCACCGCTTGTGCGGGCCCCCGTCAATTCCTTTGAGTTTCAACCTTGCGGTCGTACTCCCCAGGCGGAGTGCTTAATGCGTTAGCTACGGCACTAAACCCCGGAAAGGGTCTAACACCTAGCACTCATCGTTTACGGCGTGGACTACCAGGGTATCTAATCCTGTTTGCTCCCCACGCTTTCGAGCCTCAGCGTCAGTTACAAGCCAGAGAGCCGCTTTCGCCACCGGTGTTCCTCCATATATCTACGCATTTCACCGCTACACATGGAATTCCACTCTCCCCCTCTTGCACTCAAGTTAAACAGTTTCCAAAGCGTACTATGGTTAAGCCACAGCCTTTAACTTCAGACTTATCTAACCGCCTGCGCTCGCTTTACGCCCAATAAATCCGGACAACGCTCGGGACCTACGTATTACCGCGGCTGCTGGCACGTAGTTAGCCGTCCCTTTCTGGTAAGATACCGTCACAGTGTGAACTTTCCACTCTCACACTCGTTCTTCTCTTACAACAGAGCTTTACGATCCGAAAACCTTCTTCACTCACGCGGCGTTGCTCGGTCAGACTTCCGTCCATTGCCGAAGATTCCCTACTGCTGCCTCCCGTAGGAGTCTGGGCCGTGTCTCAGTCCCAGTGTGGCCGATCACCCTCTCAGGTCGGCTATGTATCGTCGCCTTGGTGAGCCGTTACCCCACCAACTAGCTAATACAACGCAGGTCCATCTGGTAGTGATGCAATTGCACCTTTCAAGCAGATATCATGCAATATCTACTGTTATGCGGTATTAGCTATCGTTTCCAATAGTTATCCCCCGCTACCAGGCAGGTTACCTACGCGTTACTCACCCGTTCGCAACTCATCCAGAGAAGCAAGCTCCTCCTTCAGCGTTCTACTTGCATGTATTAGGCACGCCGCCAGCGTTCGTCCTGAGCCAGGATCAAACTCTCATTAAAAGTTTGAGTTCTCACTCATTTCTGTCACTGACAGATTTATTGTTTTTTCATTGTTCAGTACTACAACCTTAGTTGTAGTGCCCTGCACATTGGTTCGTCTTGTTCAGTTTTCAAAGGTCTTTGCCACTCACTTCTCTCAAGTGACAACTATATTAGTATATCACAGCTGCTTTCGCTTGTCAACACTTTTTTGAAACTTTTTTTAATTTTTTTCATCTAGTGTTCCAACTGCTTCATACTATAGTCCGTACGGGATTCGAACCCGTGTTACCGCCGTGAAAAGGCGGTGTCTTAACCCCTTGACCAACGGACCAGAGTTGTTATTTTCAACTCTTACTATTATACCGACTTTTTTTGCTTTGTCAACACCTTTTTTTAATTTTTTTTAGAAGTCTTGTAATGTTTCCTTCAGCTCTCTGAGAAGGGCTTTGCGGCCTTTAAATCGTTCGTCTGCCCAGAGGCGTTCGTAGGCTTCTTGTTTATCTTCTGGTAATTTTCTTCTATAAGTATTCAACAATTCATGAAGGGCGTAGTAATCATCCAACCACAATCCTCCTTCTGGTAGGCGATGGCTAATCTCCCCTACTTCTTCGTAGGCCATCCGGTCTAGGCGACGCTTTTGACTCTCTTGTTTTCTAACGCTATCAAGGATTCGATTGCGAAATTTTGTTTTGAAGTAGACGTAGAGTTTCTTTTCTTCTTCCACTAGTTCTGGATGCTGTTCTAGAAGTTCATAAAGACAGATCATGCCCTCTTGGTCCCAATCCTCTTTCTCCCACAGGTGAAGATAGTAATCTTTTCTACATTTATGAACAATTCCTTTTACCTTCTCATAATACTTTTCAAGCATTTGCTTTCCCCCTTTCTCTGCTAAACTAAAAGCAGAGAAAGGGGGAAAGAGGGGCTTTGGTTTCTGTCTTGTGTTTTTTTGAGTCTGTAATGTTATGGATTATAAGTTTGTAATTCACATAAAGGTGACTAGTTTTTCATAGTCTAATTTTCAGACAAAGCAAAAAGCCCACTGTTGTAGGCTTTTTGTAAAACAAATCTTAAAATTAAAGCATTTTGTTGTAGAATTCAACGACAAGTGCTTCGTTGATTTCTGGGTTGATTTCATCGCGTTCTGGCAAGCGAGTCAATGAACCTTCCAATTTTTCAGCATCGAATGATACGAATGCTGGACGTCCAAGAGTTGCTTCTACTGCTTCAAGGATAGCTGGAACTTTCAATGATTTTTCACGAACTGAGATCACTTGACCTGGAGTTACACGGTATGATGGGATATCAACGCGTTTTCCGTCAACAAGGATGTGACCGTGGTTTACGAATTGACGAGCTTGACGACGAGTAGTCGCAAGACCAAGACGGTAAACAACGTTATCCAAACGACGTTCCAAAAGAAGCATGAAGTTGAAACCTAGGATTCCGCCTTTGATTTTTTTGTAGCTTGTACGAACAAGTTACGGAATTGTTTTTTTCACCCTACACCGTAAGTGAAACGAAGTTTTTTTGTTTTTTTCAGCCAATTGCAAACCGTATTCTGACAATTTAGAACGGTTGTTTGGTCCGTGTTGTCCTGGTACGTAGTTACGACGTGCCAATTCTTTACCTGTACCTGTAAGTGAAAGGCCAAGGCGACGAGCTTGTTTCCAAGATGGTCCTGTATAACGTGACATGTGAATGTCCTCCTGATATAAATAATATTTCGGTGGAAATAGTCACTTAGAAAGCCCTGATTCGTGCAGATGCCCTTCGCCTAAACAGCCAAGGTTACTTATTATAAGACACCTGTTGACGAGCTTCATGCTTTCCTGCTGATATTTCACACAAAATCCATTTTACCATGAATGGCTGGATTTGTAAAGGGGGGGTTAAGCTTTATTTTCACTACCAGAAAGATTGAGAAGGAGGGTAAAGGTGCTTCCTAGGCCGTACTGGCTGGTAACTGTGATTTCTCCACTAATTGATGGGCCAATTCACGCGCAATCGCAAGACCTAAACCATGACCACCTGTTTTCATATTGCGCGAAGTTTCGACACGATAAAGGCGTTTGAAAATATTCTCCAAATCCTCTGGGGCAATGCCCTGCCCCTCATCTGTCACACTGATTGAAAGCTGGCTATCCTCCAGCTTAGCTACCACCTCCAGCTTGGTTCCTGGAGCAGAGTATTTAAAAGCGTTATTGACCAGATTCACCAAGATACGAGAAAGCTTGGCATAATCTCCTTCAATCCGAGCAGACTCTGGAATCACTTGCAAGTGGACATTTCTCTCCTCCTGCTCAATCAAAAATTGAAATTCACTCATGCACTCAATCAAGAGCTGATCCAGAAAAATGCTGTCTTTTCCAGTCGTCTTCTCCTGATTTCTAGCTGTATTAAGGCTCAAAAAATTCAACTCCTCAACCAGTTTATTGAGCCTTTCTGTCTGACGTCCAATAGTCGCTAAATAATGGGCTTGTTCTCCTTCTTTGATAACCCCGTCCAAAATCCCTTCTACCGTTGCTTGGATCGAAGTGATGGGGGTCTTGATATCATGCGACAACTGGGCAATCATCAAGCCCTTTCTCGTTCACTTTCTTCCAAGGAATCAAAGGTCGCCTGTAAATCATGTGACATTTCATTGAAAGCTTGGCCTAACTGCTGAAATTCCACAGGCCCTTGAACCTCCAGATTTGAAGGAAAATCCTTGTCCGCTACTCGCTTGGCATGTTCCTTCAGTTTACCCAATGAAGTAAAGACCGGTGATAGGAGATAGAGACTAATCCCAGCACCAACAAAACTTGCCATGAGAGTCATTCCCACTAGGAAATAAATCTCTCTTTCGTCAATTAACATTCGCTGTACTGCCCAAAAAACTACGATAATCGTTAGGAGTGTTGAAATGATATAACCTGCTAGAATATAACTTTTTAATTTCATTGACTACCTCGTGCTTTCTCAATTTTATAGCCCAAGCCCCAAACGGTTTTGATGGTGGGCGTTTCTGCACTGGCATGTTTAGCCAACTCCTGTCGAAGAGCATGAATATGAACATTCAAGGTATTGGTATCATCCACATAGTCTTCTTGCCAGACCTTTTCATAGAGATCTGTCTTAGAGAAAACCCGCTTTGGATTGCTGGCTAAAAGCCATAAAAGCTCGAAGGATTTGACTGTTAGATCAAGCGATACACCTCCGACTTGGACCTCATGGCTACCGTGATTCATCCGTAAATCCCCGAGACTGACGATTTCTGTCTCACCTCCACGATGAAGGCGACGCAAGATATTGTGGACACGTAAAACTAGCTCACGTGGGCTAAAGGGCTTGGCAATAAAGTCGTCTGCACCCAAGCTTAGTCCATAAATCTTGTCCTGCTCACTGGCCTTAGCCGTTATAAAGAGAAAAGGCTGATCTGGAGATTGATACTGAACCTCACTAATCAAATCATAACCATCCATCCTAGGCATCATGATATCTGTAATAATCAAATCAATCGCTTTTCGCTTGAAGACTTCCAAGGCCTCTACTCCATCATGAGCTACCAAAACCTGATATCCTGCCTGAACCAGATAGCGTTGATGAATATCTGTGATTTCTACCTCATCGTCAACGAGTAAAATGGTCTTTCCCATTTGTCTCTCCTTTGAAAAAAACAGTGCTATACCACAATAGTATAACACTATTTAATCGCTTTACGAACATTCTAATCGCTATCTGAATTTTTCAAATCCTAGATAGAAAGTCTGTAGCCAGACTAGTCATCTTCCTCTTTTTTAGCTTTTAAACCGAGGCCACCTAACAGTCCGGCCAAGGCGAGTCCAAAGAAACCAAGAGTAGCCATTGAGGTTTGGGCTTCACCAGTATATGGAAGCATGTCTTTTTGATCTTTCATTTGATTAGCCATCATTGGACTTGACACCTTGTTATTAGATGCCATCTTGCCTTCATCAGCCCCTTTGCTTGAAGCTGCTGGAGCTTGGTTTGGTTTCATGCTTGGGGTTGCCATTGGCTGGCTAGCATTCATAGTTTTGTCCTGCTCTTTGTTAGGCATCATCTTATCCTGGCTAGTAGCTGGCATTTGAGATTTCATATTAGACGCATCTTGATGACTATTTATCATTGGAGTCGGCATAGCTGAACCATTAGAAGATGGAACGAAACCTGACTGCATCGGAATAAGAGACTGATGTCCATTCAAGTTCACTGTCAAATCCTTAGTCGCTACCAGATTTGTCAAATCGGCCTTGCCATCTTTTGCACCATACACTTTAATAGTAGCTTTATAGCTTTGCGTACCGTTTTGTTTCAAGAGGTCAAGAAGGTCTTTATCTGATTTACCTTGAGTACCTGCCAAATCCACTTCATAGAAGTAGAGACCTTTGCCCAATTTCTCTACTGGTGGGAGAGCTGGATTTTTGGCTGAACCGTTGTCTGACCATGGGGCCTTATCGGATGCTTTTAAGATGAGGCGGGTCAACATACCGTCACCTGCGAAGAATTCGTATGGAATGACTTGGTTGACTCCGGCTGTGAATGGACCTGGGAAATTAGCCTTGTCCAAGTAAGTAGCTGGAACATCAACTATATCTTTGGTGTTGTCAGCCACACCTTTTTGTACTTCAGCTGGAGTAGTCAAGCCATTCAAGTTGACATCCAAATCCTTAGTCGCTACGAGGTTGCTCAAATCTGCTTTGCCATCTTTCGCACCATACACTTTAATAGTAGCTTTATAGCTTTGAGTGCCGTTTTGTTTTAACAAGTCTAACAAGTCTTTATCTGATTTACCTTGAGTACCTGCCAAATCTACTTCATAGAAGTAAAGGCCTTTGCCCAATTTCTCTACTGGTGGGAGAGCAGGATTTTTGGCTGAGCCATTGTCTGACCATGGAGCCTTGTCGGACGCTTTCAAGATAAGGCGAGTCAACATACCGTCACCTGCGAAGAATTCGTATGGAATGACTTGGTTGACACCAGCTGTGAATGGACCTGGGAAATTGGCTTTGTCCAAGTAAGTAGCTGGGACATCTACTGTGTCTTTGGTATTTTCAACCACGCCTTTTTGAACTTCAGCAGGGGTGGTCAAGCCGTTCAAGTTGACATCCAAATCCTTAGTCGCTACGAGGTGGCTCAAGTCTGCCTTGCCATCTTTCGCACCGTACACTTTAATAGTAGCTTTATAACTTTGAGTGCCATTTTGTTTCAAGAGGTCAAGAAGCTCTTTGTCTGATTTGCCTTGGGTACCTGCCAAATCTACTTCATAGAAGTAAAGGCCTTTGCCCAATTTCTCTACTGGTGGGAGAGCAGGATTTTTGGCTGAGCCATTGTCTGACCATGGAGCCTTATCGGATGCTTTTAAGATGAGGCGAGTCAACATACCGTCACCAGCGAAGAATTCGTATGGAATGACTTGGTTAACACCGGCTGTGAATGGGCCTGGGAAGTTAGCCTTGGCCAAGTAAGTGGCTGGGACATCAACTGTGTCTTTGGTATTATCAACCACGCCTTTTTGAACTTCAGCAGGGGTGGTTGCTGGTTGAGCTTCACTTGCCTCACGCTCTTGTCCAGATACTACAGGAGCAGAATTTGTTGCAGGTTTAACCGTATCTTCTGTTTGTTTCTTAGATTCTGGTTTTGCTTGCACTTCTTCTTTTGGTGCTACTACTTGATTTTTATTAGACACATCCGCTTTTTCTGGAGAGCTTGTAGTATCTAAGCTTGCTTTAGGTGCTGAGTCTGCCTGTTCTGAAGGAAGAGTAGTATCCAATGCTTCTTTGAGTAGCTCCACTGGTAAGTCGCTTTTTGTACTCACCGAATCTGCATCTGGCACGACTTGAGCAGGGGTCGGATTGACCTCATCGGCACGTACAGAACTTGGTTGACCAACTAGGACAAAGAAGCCACTGGCCACAACAACTGAAGCAACACCGACACTGAGACGGCGAATAGACCAACGAGTATATCTTTGATTTGGATTGAATTTCATAGGATTCTCCTTAGAGTTTTTCTTTATTTGATGACTCTAGTATAATCTCCCAAAATTAAAAAGGATTAAGAAAAAGTTAAAATTTTTCTTAAATCCCTCTTATAAAATACTTATATTGACTCAATAGTCGTTGAAAAAAGAATAGTCACTCCTCTTCTACTCACTGAGGCTTGCTAGGGTATCCAAATATTGGTTATTAATCACCGCCATGATATAGGTATCCGATCTTAGTAAGTCATTTGGTCCAAACTGTACATCTAAGGGAGCATTTTCGTAGTCACGAAAACCGAGGATATTGAGATTGTACCGTCCTCTAAGATTTAATTGGCTAAGGCTCTTTCCTACCCATGATACAGGAACTTTCATTTCGACAATTGAAACATTCTTGTCCAACTGAAAGACATCTACACTGTTATTAAAGAGAATTGTCTGTGCCAACGAACGACCCATCTCATACTCTGGTGAAATGACTGAATCTGCACCTATTTTTTCAAGGACTTTTTTTGCTGTATGACTTTTGACCTTAGCAATAACAGTCGGTACACCCAAACTCTTGCAATGCATGACTGCAAGAACACTAGACTCTAGATTTTCACCAGTTGCGACGACTACTGTATCACAAGTATCAATCCCGGCTGATAGCAAGAGGTCCTCATCTGTGATGTCACCAACAACACCACGCGCCAAGACTGGTTCAAATTGATTGATTCGTTCCTCATGGTCATCAATGGCTATGATATTTACATCATGCTTAGCGAGAGCAGCCAGAACACTACTCCCAAAAATACCCAAACCTAAAATTCCGATTGTCCGATCTGACATAGTTTATCCTTTCTTATCCTATGGTTATATCTGCTTTCATATAGTGAATCATATCTTTCTTATCTGGCCGATACTCAGCCAAACTGACTAATAGCGTCAGTGGCCCAATTCGTCCGATAAACATCAGTAGCATGACGATGCTGAGAGCTAATTTGCCTAATTCTGGTGTCAAATTAGCAGTTACTCCAACCGTAGCAAGTGCTGAAATAGTTTCAAACATCAGGTAGATAAATTTCGGATTCCCTTCTGCTGTTATTCCTAGTAAAATCAAGCCAACCAGAAAAGTTAATAAAAAAATAATGAATACACTGAATGATTTTTGGACTGTCCGAGGTTCAATCGTTCTCTGTGCTACATTGGCATGAGGTAACCCTAAAAACTCACTGCGTGCGAATACCAACAAAACAAAGAAAGTTGTGATTTTAAGTCCTCCTGCGGTTCCTCCAGGTGCTCCACCGAGAAACATTTGTAAGATATAAATCAGCAAAGTGACAGGTCTAGCTTGAGTGTAATCAATAGAAGCAAAACCTGCTGTTCTCATGCTGACAGTTTGGAAGAAACTAACCAGCAATTTATCCGGGAAGCTAAGATTGCCAATCGTTCCCGAATTATTCCACTCTATCAAGAGGGTTGAAACTGTTCCAGCAAATAAAATCCCCGCTGTTAAGAAGAGAACTAGCTTAGTATGGAAACGAAGAAGGCGTTTTTTCTTCTTTCCCAATTGAGTGGCTAGATCAAACCAGACCATAAAACCAAGACCACCTGTAATAATCAAGCCAGCAATCACTAGATTAACCAAAGGATCTGTCTGAAAGGCTAGCAAACTCGTACTTCCAAAATTATCAAATCCAGCATTACAGAAAGCTGAAATCGCCAAGAAGATAGACGTTAAAATACCTCGCCCCCAGCCAAACTCGGGGATAAAACGAAAACTCAGCAGAAAGGCTCCTAAACCTTCTACTAAAAAGTCGTCAAAAAGATGGAACGTAGAAAATCCTTCAAAGACTGAGTTTCTTCAAAACTAAAACTCTCCAGAATCGTTTCACGACCTCGAAGACTTAGCTTTTGCTTGCTTTGAATATAGAAGACCCCTATAAAGGTCATGAGCCCCAAACCACCAATCTGAATCAAGACCATACAAATCAACTGCCCCCAAACATTGTAGGTCGAAGCGACAGGTAAGGTAAAGAGTCCTGTCACACAGACCATGGATACAGCTGTAAACAAATGATCAAAATAACCGGCATGAGATGTTGGAGCTTGTACGAGTGGTAGACTCAACAGGAGGGAACCTAGAAAAATAACCAAAGCAAAGCTTAAAAAGATTCGCCGAGCAGGTGATAAACGCCCCAAAGTGGTATTTATTTTTTCAAAAATTGATTTTAATAACATAGCTACATTGTACCACAAAAAGCTGAGAATACTCACATATGACTAACGATCTCAAGACAGAGTTCTAGCGCCTTTTCAAAAGCTTCTGCGCCCCAATCGCGCTGGTCATAGTTATCAAGATCTGCCAATGAATCAGCCGTGAACAGCAACTCACCCCAGATAACTCCACGAAGTTGAGCCACTGCCGCTAGAGCTGCACACTCCATCTCTACAACTGCACAACCTTCTTCCTTACGATAGGCAACTTTTTCAACGGTTTCTCGGTAAAATCCGTCTGTCGACCAGGTCATGACTTCTTCGTAAGGGACACCTAGTTGTTCCAAGACTTGCTCAATGGCAGAAACAGCTTCTACATGAACATCCATATAACGAGAAGGGGGCGCATAATGGTAGCTAGTTCCTTCATCACGCAATGCTCTGACTGGAACTAGAAAGGCATTTTCCTCTATATCGGCTAGGACACCACAGGTTCCAGTGGAAATGATTTTCTCCACACCGTAACCAATCAACCAATCCATAAACTGGGCGGCTGGTGCAGAACCAACAGGAGCTTGGGCTAGGCATACTTTTTCACCTTTATAATCCATGACATAAACAGGATAAGTTTTCGTGGCAGAAATAAACTCCCCGACGCACTTTGCTCCTACTTCCTGAGCATAGCGGTCAATCTCCTCCTCCAAAAATGCATAAATGCACTTCTTTGGCAGCTGTAAATCTAAACCTTCATGGTTAGGCATGATAACTGCTTGAGGATTGTCATCAAACTCTAAAATAGGAATGGCATGTTTCTGAATCATAGTATACCTCCTCTAAATTTTTACTATTGTATCAAAAGAAAAGAGAAAGTCAAGGATGAACCTAAGTCAACTCAAAAACTTCTTTTAAATAGGAAAGAAAAATTAAAAACTATTTTTCGTATTAAAAAAATTGCTGTAGCAAAGGAATTATCTTATAATAGATTGAATTTAAAAAAAGTGAGGGAGTTTTATGAAATTCTATTCCTATGACTACGTGCTCAGCCAGATTAGTCAACAGAATTGGGTCATGATTATCGCATCAGCTTTACTGCTTATTGTGACTGGATTTTTTGCATTTAAGGCTTTTAAAGATAAGAGAGGAAGTAAGTTCCGTGAATTATCGATTATTTCTATTTTGACCTTAATAGCTTTCATTTTGATAAGCATTACAAATCTTCAAAACAACCAATCCAATGATAATCAGTTTCGTAGTTCCTTACACTTCATCGAGATTGTCTCAAAAGAGTTAGGTGTTGATAAAAAGGCTGTCTACGTCAATACTTCATCGGTAACTGATGGTGCAATTATTAAGGTTGGCGACAATTTTTACCGTGCTATCAGTGGAAGTGACCAAGATAGTTATTTATTAGAAAAGATAGAACTCTATAAATCAGATGTGGAACTCGTGGAGGTTGAAAAATGATAAGCTTTTTTGCTACAATTGCGATTAAATTGGCCTTGGGGCTTCTCTCTCTAGTTTTTGTTATTAACGTAACAGGTAAAGGAAATCTTGCACCAAGTTCCGCAGTGGACCAGGTACAGAACTTTGTTCTTGGGGGTATTATTGGTGGGGTCATCTACAATAGCTCAATCACCATCATCCAATACGTTGTTATCCTCATCATCTGGACTATTCTCATCTTGCTTCTTAAATGGTTGAATACCAATATTTCCTTTTTCAAACACTTGATTGACGGAAAACCGACTATTATCATTAAAAATGGTAAATTAGACCCTGAAGCTTGTCGTTCAAAAGGCTTGGCAGCTGCTGATGTAGCTCTTAAATTACGCTCTCAAGGAATCTTCCAACTAAAAGACGTCAAGCGAGCTGTGATTGAACAAAACGGGCAATTGATTGTCGTAAGAATGGGCGAAGAAAATCCTAAGTACCCAGTCATTACAGACGGTGTTGTCCAAGTTGAAATCCTAGAAACCATTGGCAAAACTGAGGAATGGCTAACAGAAAAATTAAAAGAGGAAGGTTTCGAAGACGTTTCTAATATCTTTATCGCTGAATACGATAAAGGTCAATTGAACATTGTAACCTATTAATTAAAAAAATAAACTGATGCTTTTCGTATCAATTTTTTGCTTTTTAACAATAAAGGGTATATACTTAAGTTATTATCTGATGGAATTTAGATGATGGAATAAATTAACGGAGGTAACCCCCATGTCAATCGAAGAAAAATTCAACCAAGCTAAAGGTTCTGTTAAAGAAGGTTTTGGTAAACTTACTGGCGATACAAAAACTCAAGCTGAAGGAGCTGCAGAAAAAGTAGCTTCAAAAGCTAAAGAAGTTGCTGAAGATGCAAAAGAAGCTGTCGAAGGCGCAGTATCTGGTGTGAAAAACATCTTTAAAAAAGACGGAGAGTAATTCTTTTTCGTCCTAACAACATAAAAAAATCTCCCTTCTCTTTTGTACTGACCCCAAAAAGTTAGACAAATAATTATTGAAAGGATTTAGTTCTGTACTGCACAGGACTAAGTCCTTTTAGTTTTACCTTAATTCGTTTGTTGTTGTAATAATCAATATAGTCTACAATAGCCTGTTCCAATTGGTTAAGTGATTGGAAGGTCTTCTCATAGCCATAAAACATTTCGGATTTCAAAATGCCAAAGAAAGATTCCATCATGCCATTGTCTGTGCTGTTCCCCTTACGTGACATGGATGGCTGAATCCCCCTACTCTCTAAGAACTGATGATAAGAATTGTGTTGGTATTGCCAGCCCTGGTCACTATGGAGAATAGTATTCTCGTAGTATTCCTCTGAGAAGGCTTGTTCTAACATCGTCTTTACTTGTGCTAAGTTCGGTGACCTAGAAAGATTATAGGCGATAATTTCGCTATTAAAGCCATCCAAAACTGGCGATAAATAGAGCTTTTGACTGCTTGATGGAATGGCAAACTCTGTCACATCTGTGTAGCACTTTTCCATTGGTTTAGAGCCTTCAAATTGACGTTGAATGAGGTTATCTGCTTTCTTGCCAACGTCTCCTTTATGAGAAGAATACTTGCGTTTCTGTCGCATTTTAGCTTGTAAATTGAGTACTTTCATCAAGCGTTGAACTCTTTTATGATTGACCAGATAACCACAATTTCTTAGTTCTAAATGAATCCGACGATAACCATAATTTCCCTTGTGTTCGGTAAAAATGGATTGAATTTTATCTTTAAGCTCTTGGTCCTTATCTGGTTTGTTTAGCTGTTTCAAGTGATAGTAGTAGGTAGAACGAGCGAGTTTAATGGCTTTTAGAAGAATATCTAACGAAAAATCAGCGATTAATTCTCGAACAATTTCCGTCTTTCTTCTTTCTCTTTTTCCTCCTTCAATCGGAGTTCTCTCAACTTTTTTAGAATGGCATTCTCCGCTCTTAGGTATTGCAGCTCTTCTTGTAGACGCTCTAACTCTGTCAATTCCTCAGGCTTTTTCTTCGGTTTACGTCCCATTTTAGATGGTCTCCCTCTTGTTTTCTCAACAATAGTATACCCGTTTTTCTTATATTGTTCCAGCCAATTTGAAAGCATTCCTTGGTTTGGGAGAGCATAATCAAGGCTGACACTTCTACGTGAACGACCTTCAAGTAAGACTTTATCAATCATTTCTTGTTTTAGTTCTGGAGAATAATAACAATTCTTACCTTTCTTGACAATCTCTATTCCATAACGGTCAATTAATTTCACCATGTACTTTAGCCCAGAAAAATCTACATCAAATCTTTTTGAAAGCTCCTTGAAGCTATGACCTTGATTCCTAAGTGAATAGATCTGAACTTTATCCTCATAAGTTAATTTCATAATAAAATACCCCCAAAGTTAGATTTTTTCTGTCTAACTTTGGGGGTGCAGTTCATTCGAGAAAGGAGATTTTATTTTATGGGTGTCCGCCAGGTGCACCACCACCAGGACCACCATTCCCTTGAGGGCCACCACCGGGTGCTCCTCCGCCTCCAGGCATAGAATTGACGATTTCCGTTTGTTTTTCACCATTGAGGTAGATATCTCCACCTGTATAGGTCGCTGTTCCGTCAAAGTCAAAACCAGATTGACCAGTCATTTTGATGGTTCCTCCATTAACTGTAATATTACCGTTTGAATCAATTGGATCTGTGTCCCCTTGGCCAACTTCAACTGTCAAATTCCCACCATTCATGGTGAAGAAAATTTCACTTTGTTGAGCATTTTTGTTGGCTGCATTGACACCATCGTCCGTTGAATAGATTGTAATATCCCCGCCGTTAATAGTGATTGACTTCCCTTCAAGCCCTTCTGTAGAATTCTTAACTGTGTAGGTTCCACTATCGATGACCAAATCACCTGATGCATGGATACCATCATCACCTGCAGTAACGGTTATAGTGTTATCAGAGAGATACATGGTTCCAACAGAAGTATCGTCATCATTATCGACCTTGACTCCATCTTCCTTGGCATCGATGGTCATGGTTGTTCCAGTGATGTCGAGCTCATCATTGACATTAAAGGCATCTCCAACTGCTGTGATGTTGTAGGTTCCACCTGTGATGTGAAGCGTGTCGTTAGCCTTGATAGCATTGTTTTTCTTGCCATCTACATTGAGAGTCCCTTTACCGTTGATGGTCAAGTCCACTTTAGAGAAGAGGACCGCGTCAGCCTTGTCATCACTGTTTGAAGCTGAATCTGACAGGCTATTGGTTGTGCCATCTGCTAGAGTTAAGTAAACATGGCCAGCTGATGTAGCAGAAATAGCTGCATTGGTGTTGGTCATGGTCACACCGTTTAGTACGATATGTACATCATCAGAACTTCCAGCTTCAATCTTGATTTGAACTCCGTCGGATTGACCAGAAATTACATAAGTTCCTGACTTAGAGATTGTAACGGTAGAACCTGATACAGCCACACCATCACCTGATACCGTCGCTGTTGAGCCTGATAGAGTTACAGTTGCTGCTGTCTTTTCATCATAAGAAGTATCATAGTCCTTATCTGTAAAGTAACTAGATGTTTTCTTATTGGTAGTTACTGTTGTCGTTGCAGTACTATTGCTAGCTGTTGTATTTGAGGTTGACTGGGCACATGCTGTCACTAGTACTAGAGTTGTTATACTTGTTAATAGGAATGTCCATTTTTTTGCTTTCATACTCGTTTCCTCGTCTTTCATATTACATGCTATTAGTCTACGGGGCTTTCCTAAAAGAAGCCTAAACTTTTTCTGAAAGTTTTCTTAAGTTTAGTTTCAATTAAGTTAAATTTAACAAAAGTTTTAGAAATCCCCTCTAGAATTGTAGACAAGCAAGTTCACCTTGTTTAAAAATAGTATAACTGAAAGCAAGAGGAGAAAGACTTATGAAACCATTAGAAACAACTTTTAAACGGATTGAAACCAAATATATTGTCTCCAAAGATAAACTAGATAAACTAGACAAACTTATACATGATTTAAAGGAATATTTAGTAGAAGACGACTATCCAATTTCAACTATTTCAAATATCTACTTTGATACGGAAGACTTTGATGTGCTCCAAGATGATGATTTTGGAAATAAGCGAAAAGAGAAGGTTCGGATGCGGACCTATCTCAGCCAACCTAAAGCAGATAGTCAAGTATTTTTAGAAATCAAAACCAAGGACCAGGAAGGAGTTGGTCGCAAATTTAGACTACTCTCAACTCCTAGTTCTATCATTAACTTTATGACCAAAGGGCACCTGGATGCTAGCATTACTGATACAGCCATCATTGAAAAAGTGAAAAAGCTTCATCAGGATTACAAGCAGGCTATCAAACCTCGTATGTACATTTACTACGATCGTTATTCATTAAAAGAAAAAAAATACATCGAGGGCTACAACTATAACAAAATTCGTATCACAATTGACCAAAATCTAGTCTATAGAGATGAAAATGTCAGTCTTTTCGCTGGAAACCATGGAGATGCTTTACTAGATGACGATACTGTGATTATGGAGATTAAGGCTCCTGGAAACAAACCTCAGTGGTTACAAGACATTCTAGACAAGTATAGTTTGATGGAGCACAAATTTTCAAAATACAGTTGTGCTTACCACAAATCTCAAGGGCTTCCTTATGCACCACGTCCCAGTATAGAAAGCGCAGGTACCGCTTATGCTTAATCTATTTAATTCCATTTTCAACAACGCCACTGCAAGTGCAGATCCCTTCCAACTACTGCTGGCACTTCTAGTCAGTCTAGTCCTCGGTTTGGCACTTACTTGGACCTACAAATATCGGACCCTCTACACCAGAGAATTTGCTATCAGCTTGACTCTTCTTCCCTGCCTTATGACCTTGGTTATTTTTCTAGTCAATGGGAGCTTGGGTACGTCAATTGCTGTAGCCGGAACTTTTAGTTTGATTCGTTTCCGTTCTGCAACTAGTGGATCACGAGAACTGATTGCGATTTTCCTAGCCATGATTATCGGTCTGGCTTGTGGAACAGGCTATCTTTTCCTGGCTATTCTCTTCACGTTCTTTATCTTGGGCGTTTGGTTCCTTTTGGAAAATCAACAAGTCAAAACTGACAATCAACGTCGTAGACTTTTGACAATCACGGTAGCTAATCAAGAAAAGGTACAGGAAGCTATCCAATCAGCTCTTGACCAATTCTGCTCAGAAATTGACATGATTACGATCAATAGCACAAATGCAGGTGACAACCTTAGCATTGTCTATGAAGTTGAGCTAAAAACAGAGATTGATGATTTCCAAGTGACTAGCTACCTCACACAAAATATTGATCAGTGCGATGTGGCATTGACTAAAAAAGCTAAAAAGAGAAAAAATCTCTAAAGACGAAAAACGAGGCTGGGATAAAAATTCCGACCTCGTTTTTTGCTAGCAATAAGTTTTTGATACTGAGACTGGTTAGGCTTTTCGATTCCAAAGAGTTCTTGTGAAAAAGACTTCACTTTCTCTTTCTACAACCTTTAATTTCCTTTAACTGGAATCTCTTTGATAACTCGTGCTGGATTTCCTGCTAGAACAACATTGTCACCAAAGGATTTTGTAATAACCGCTCCTGCTCCTGCAACGACATTATCCCCTAAAGTAACACCCGGTAGGACAATGACACCACCACCTGCCCAAAAGTTCTTACCAATCGTGATGGGTTTGCCAAATTCTAGTCCCGAGTTTCGTTCGTCGGGGTCCAGTGGGTGAAGGGGTGTTAAAAACTGACAATTAGGACCAATCATAGCATTGTCACCGATGGTTATAGGACAAACATCTAGCATAGTTAAATTCCAATTGGAATAAAAATTTTCTCCCAGATGAATATTGACCCCGTAATCTACCATCAAGCGAGTGTTGATGTAGAGATTTTCACCAGTAGAACCAAACCATCCTTTGATGATTTCCATACCTTTTACTGGATCAACTTCTTCATTAAAAGAGGCCTGCTTTTGTCGTGCTGCTTGTGCTAGAGCACGGAGTTCTGGATCAAACGGGTGGTAGGGTTCCCCCGCAATCATTTTTTGGTATTCAGTTTTCATGTTATTACTTCCTTGATTATTTTAGATGATTGTAGCATAGTTTTAAATTTCGAGCAAGTTATAGTGAAATGAAATAGAATCTGAACAAATTTACCAGAGTAGTTAAGTCAATTTCTAGCATTTTTTAGAATTCACAGTGTACCGTTTTGTATTTGATCTACTATAAATTTAAAATTGAAAAAATGTTTATATAGTGGATTGAAATAAGATGCGAACAGAGAGATTAGGAAAGTCAAACTAATTTCTAGAAATATTTTTAGCAGTTGTAGTGTACTGTTCTAGATTCAATCTACTATAAAACACAAGTCTAACCTTGAAAAAAGCGAGCAAAGCTAGTTTTCTGACAATCAGAATTCTGCCTTGTTCGCTTTTTTATCTAGTGGATCCTTCTTAAGAATCTATAGTGAATGATTAATCTTTTCATTTCAGACCTTAAGTTATACCTATTTATTCGCTTACTTCAACAGTCTCAACGACTTCTTCTACAGTCGTATCTACTGAAGCCTCTTCTTGAGAAGATGCTAGATAGGACTCTTCATTGATAGCTTGTGGTTCTAGGTTACGGTAACGTGCCATACCTGTACCAGCTGGGATAATCTTACCGATGATAACATTTCCTTAAGTCCAAGGAGATGGTCTTTCTTACCGCGGATAGCCGCATCTGTAAGGACACGAGTTGTTTCCTGGAAGGAAGCCGCTGACAAGAAACTATTTGTTTCAAGTGAGGCTTTGGTGATTCCCATAAGGACTGGACGACCTGTCGCTGGTACTCCACCTGCGATGAGAACGTCCTTGTTAGCATCTGTAAAGTCATTGATGTCCATAAGAGTTCCCATGAGAAGATCTGTGTCCCCTGGATCCATAACACGAACTTTACGGATCATTTGACGAACCATTACCTCAATGTGTTTGTCTCCGATTTCTACCCCTTGGCTACGGTAAACTTTTTGGACTTCACCGAGAAGGTAGGTTTCAACTGACAAGACATCACGTACAGCAAGGAGACGTTTTGGTTGGATAGAACCTTCTGTCAATGCTGCACCACGAGAAACTTGGTCTCCAACTTCGACACGCATACGGGCTGTAAACGGTACCACGTATTCGCCTTCTCCAGTTTCACCTTTAACGAAGACTTTCTTAGTACGAGTTGAAGCATCTTCTTCGATAGCAGTAACTTGTCCTTTGACTTCTGTGATAACCGCTTCCCCTTTAGGATTACGGGCTTCAAAGATTTCTTGAACACGAGGAAGACCCTGAGTGATATCGGTATTTGAGGCAACCCCACCCGTGTGGAAGGTACGCATTGTAAGCTGTGTACCAGGTTCTCCGATAGATTGGGCAGCGATTGTACCAACTGCTTCACCAACTTCAACCGCATCACCAGTCGCCAAGTTGATACCGTAACAGTGACGGCAAACACCATGACGAGTGTTACATGTAAATACTGAGCGGATAGTTACTTCTTCAACACCAGCATTAACAATTTCACGAGCCTTGTCTTCTGTGATCAATTCATTTGGACCAATGATAACTGCACCAGTTTCTGGGTGTTTAACGGTTTTCTTAGTGTAACGACCATTGAGACGTTCTTCAAGAGACTCAATCATCTCTTTACCTTCAGTGATAGAACGGATCAAAAGACCACGATCAGTTCCACAGTCATCTTCACGGATAATCACGTCTTGGGCAACGTCAACCAAACGACGAGTCAAGTAACCTGAGTCGGCTGTCTTAAGGGCCGTATCGGTCATACCTTTACGAGCACCGTGAGTTGAGAAGAACATTTCAAGTACTGACAAACCTTCGCGGAAGTTTGAAAGGATTGGCAATTCCATGATACGTCCGTTCGGAGCAGCCATCAGACCACGCATACCGGCAAGCTGTGAGAAGTTTGAGATGTTACCACGGGCTCCAGAGTCCATCATCATAACGATTGGGTTCTTCGGATCTTGGTTGGCAATCAAGCGTTTCTCAAGTTTCACGGGCAGCACGCCATTCAGCTGTAACAGCATTATAACGTTCGTCGTCTGTGATCATACCACGACGGAATTGTTTAGTGATTTGTTCTACACGTTTATGTGATTCTTCGATGATTTCAGCCTTGTCTTCAACAACTGGAATATCGGCAATACCCACTGTCAATCCTGCAAGAGTTGAGTGGTGGTAACCGAGGTTCTTCATACGGTCAAGTAGGGCAGAAGTTTCTGTCGTACGGAAACGTTTGAAGATTTCAGCGATGATATTTCCAAGGTTTTTCTTCTTGAATGGAGGGTTAAGCTCAAGTTTGCTGATAGCTTCCTTGATATCTCCACCTAGTGGCAAGAAGTATTTGTCTGGAACACCTTCTGTCAAGTTAGCATTATTTGGCTCTTGCAAGTAAGGTAGACCTTCTGGCATGATATCGTTGAAGAGGATCTTACCAACAGTTGTAAGCAAGACTTTATGTTTTTGCTCTTCTGTCCATGGTTTGTTGAGGCTGTCTGTTGCAATACCTACACGTGAGTGAAGGTGAACATAACCATTGCGGTAAGCCATGACAGCTTCGTCACGGTCTTTGAAGACCATGCCTTCACCTTCACGACCAGCTTCTTCCATAGTCAAGTAGTAGTTACCCAAAACCATGTCCTGTGATGGAGTAACAACTGGTTTACCATCTTTCGGGTTCAAGATATGCTCAGCAGCAAGCATCAAGATACGCGCTTCTGCTTGAGCTTCTTCTGAGAGCGGTACGTGAATGGCCATTTGGTCCCCGTCGAAGTCGGCATTGTAGGCTTCACAGACAAGTGGGTGCAAGCGAAGGGCTTTACCGTCAATCAAGACAGGTTCAAAGGCTTGGATACCCAAACGGTGAAGGGTCGGTGCGCGGTTCAAAAGCACTGGGTGTTCTTTAATCACTTCTTCAAGGATATCCCAGATGCGTTCGTCTCCACGTTCTACCAAGCGTTTAGCCGCTTTAACGTTTTGCACGATATCACGCGCTACGATTTCACGCATAACGAATGGTTTAAATAGCTCGATAGCCATTTCACGTGGCACACCACATTGGTACATCTTAAGAGTTGGACCAACGGCGATAACGGAACGTCCTGAGAAGTCAACACGTTTACCGAGCAAGTTTTGACGGAAGCGTCCTTGTTTACCTTTGAGCATGTGGCTCAATGATTTAAGTGGACGGCTACCTGGTCCTGTGATTGGACGACCACGACGACCATTGTCAATCAAAGCGTCAACCGCTTCTTGAAGCATACGCTTCTCATTCTGAACGATGATACCCGGTGCGTTCAACTCAAGCAAACGAGCCAAACGGTTGTTACGGTTGATAACACGACGGTAAAGGTCGTTCAAGTCAGATGAGGCAAAACGACCACCATCCAACTGCAACATTGGACGAAGATCTGGTGGAATAACCGGAAGGATGTTAAGAATCATCCATTCAGGTTTATTTCCAGACTTGTAAAAGGCATCCAAAACATCCAAACGACGGATGGCTTTGATACGTTTTTGTCCAGTTGCTGTCTTCAATTCTTCTTTAAGTTCAGCAATTTCTTTTTCAAGATCTACTTGTTTCAAGAGGTCTTGGATAGCTTCGGCACCCATTTTAGCAACGAATGATCCGTAGCCATATTCACGCAAGCGCTCACGGTATTCACGCTCTGTCATGATAGATTTGTGCTCAAGTGGTGTATCCTTCGGATCGATCACCACGTAAGCAGCAAAGTAGATTACTTCCTCGAGGGCACGAGGACTCATATCAAGGGTCAAGCCCATACGGCTTGGAATTCCCTTGAAATACCAGATATGAGATACAGGAGCTTTCAACTCGATGTGTCCCATACGTTCACGACGAACTTTTGTACGCGTTACTTCAACACCACAACGGTCACAAACAATCCCTCTGTAACGAATGCGTTTGTACTTACCACAAGCACATTCCCAGTCTTTTGTAGGACCAAAGATGACTTCGTCAAATAGTCCTTCACGTTCTGGTTTCAACGTACGGTAATTGATTGTTTCAGGTTTTTTGACTTCTCCATAAGACCATGAACGGACTTTGCTTGGAGAAGCTAGTGTGATTTGCATACTTTTAAAACGATTTACGTCAACCACTATTTCTTCCCTTTCTATTCTAAGTGAGCTACTTATTCTTGTTCAGTAGCTTCTTCTGTTGCTTCCGCTTTTGCACCTTCTTCAGCTTCAAAAGCAGCTTTTGCTTCTTCAGCAGCTTTTTTACGTGCTTTTTCAAGGTCATCTACGTGGATGACATCTTCGTCCATGCCCTCATCAAGATCACGAAGTTCAACTTCTTGATCATCTTCGTCAAGGACACGCATGTCGAGACCAAGTGATTGCAATTCTTTAACAAGAACTCGGAAGGATTCTGGAACACCTGGTTTTGGAATTGGTTTTCCTTTTGTAATAGCTTCATAAGCTTTCAAACGTCCGTTGATATCGTCAGATTTGTAAGTCAAGATTTCTTGAAGGACATTTGATGCACCATAGGCTTCAAGCGCCCAAACCTCCATCTCACCGAAACGTTGTCCACCAAACTGAGCTTTACCTCCGAGTGGTTGTTGAGTAACGGTTGAGTATGGTCCGACTGAACGAGCGTGCAATTTATCATCAACCATGTGGTGAAGTTTGATCATGTACATGACACCAACTGACACACGGTTATCAAATGGTTCACCAGTACGTCCATCGTAAAGGATAGTCTTAGCATCGCTATCCATACCTGCTTCCTTAACAGTTGACCAAAGATCTTCTGAACTTGCTCCGTCAAAGACTGGTGTTGCGATGTGGATACCAAGAGTACGAGCGGCCATACCAAGGTGAAGCTCCATAACCTGACCGATATTCATACGTGATGGCACCCCAAGTGGGTTCAACATGATATCAACTGGAGTTCCATCTGGAAGGTAAGGCATGTCTTCTACAGGAACGATACGAGAAACAACCCCTTTGTTTCCGTGACGTCCGGCCATCTTATCTCCGACCTTAATCTTACGTTTGGGCGATGTAAACACGAACTAGCATGTTAACACCAGATTGCAATTCATCACCGTTTGCACGTGTAAAGATCTTAACATCACGAACGACACCATCGGCACCGTGTGGTACACGAAGAGAAGTGTCACGAACTTCACGAGATTTGTCTCCGAAGATAGCATGCAAGAGACGCTCTTCAGCTGAAAGATCTTTTTCACCCTTAGGTGTGACTTTACCTACAAGGATATCACCTTCTTTAACCTCAGCACCGATACGGATAATACCCATCTCGTCAAGGTCTTTAAGGGCATCTTCACCAACGTTTGGAATTTCACGAGTGATTTCTTCAGGCCCAAGCTTTGTATCGCGAGTTTCTGATTCGTATTCTTCAAGGTGAACAGATGTATAGACATCGTCTTTCACCAAGCGTTCGCTCATGATAACGGCGTCCTCGAAGTTGTAACCTTCCCATGTCATGTAGGCAACGATTGGGTTTTGTCCAAGTGCCATTTCTCCATTTTCCATAGAAGGTCCATCTGCAATAAAGTCGCCTTTTTCTACAACGTCACCAACTTTAACAAGCGTACGTTGGTTGTAGGCAGTACCTGAGTTTGAACGACGGAATTTTTGGATATGGTAAACATCCAATGAACCATCTTCACGGCGTACTTCTACCTTGTCCGCATCGGCATAAGTAACTTTACCATCATACTGAGCAATAACAGCCGCTCCAGAGTCATGGGCTGCTTGATATTCCATACCAGTACCAACGTAAGGTGCTTTTGGATCAATCAATGGTACAGCCTGACGTTGCATGTTGGCACCCATGAGGGCACGGTTGGAGTCGTCGTTTTCCAAGAAAGGAATACATGCTGTCGCAACGGCAACTACCTGTTTTGGAGAAACGTCCATATAATCAACACTTGAAGCTGGGTATTCTTGGTTAACCCCTTGGTGACGTCCCATGACAACTTTTTCAGCAAAAGTGCCATCTGCGTTCAATTTAGAGTTAGCCTGTGCTACTGTATACTCATCTTCTTCATCGGCTGTCAACCAAACGATTTCGTTAGTTACTTTTCCAGTTTCACGATCAACCTTACGATATGGTGTTTGAATGAAACCATACTTGTTGAGGTGTCCGTATGAAGACAAGTTGTTGATCAAACCGATGTTTGGTCCCTCAGGTGTCTCGATTGGACACATACGACCATAGTGAGTGTAGTGCACGTCACGCACTTCATATCCAGCGCGGTCACGTGTCAAACCACCAGGTCCTAAGGCAGACAAACGACGTTTGTGTGACAACTCAGAAAGCGGGTTGTGTTGGTCCATGAACTGTGACAATTGAGAAGAACCAAAGAATTCTTTGATTGCTGCAGTTACTGGACGGATATTGATAATTTGTTGTGGTGTTAGTACTTCGTTATCTTGAACAGACATACGTTCACGAACGTTACGTTCCATACGTGAAAGTCCAAGACGCACTTGGTTGGCAAGCAATTCACCAACAGCACGAATACGACGATTTCCAAGGTGGTCGATATCATCCACACGACCAATACCTTCTGCTAAGTTGAGGAAGTAGCTCATCTCAGCCAAGATATCTGCTGGAGTGATTGTGCGAACTTTATCGTCTGGATTTGCATTACCGATGATTGTTACAACACGATCTGGATCAGTTGGTGCAACAACCTTGAATTTTTGAAGAACAACTGGCTCTGTTACTACAGCAGCATCATTTGGAATGTAGACAATCTTGTTCAAATCGCCATCCAAATGGCTTTCAATGCTTTCAATCACGCTACGAGTCATGATTGTTCCAGCTTCTACCAAGATTTCACCCGTTTCAGGGTCTACCAATGGTTCAGCAATTGTTTGGTTAAGCAAACGTGTTTTAACATTGAGTTTTTTATTGATCTTGTAACGACCAACTGCAGCCAAGTCATAACGACGTGGGTCAAAGAAACGAGCTACAAGCAAGCTACGTGAGCTTTCAGCAGTCTTAGGCTCACCTGGACGAAGGCGTTCGTAAATTTCCTTCAAAGCTTCGTCTGTACGAGAGTCCATTGGGTTCTTGTGAATATCTTTTTCAACAGTGTTACGAACAAGATCGCTGTCACCAAAGATATCAAAGATTTCATCATCGCCTGAGAAACCAAGCGCACGAACCAAGGTCGTAAATGGAATCTTACGAGTACGGTCGATACGAGTGTAGGCGATGTCTTTTGAGTCGCTTTCAAGTTCCAACCAAGCTCCACGGTTAGGGATAACAGTTGAACCGTAACCCACTTTACCATTTTTGTCTACCTTGTCATTAAAGTAAACACCTGGAGAACGCACCAACTGTGATACGATGATTCGTTCACCACCGTTGATGATGAAAGTCCCCATCTCAGTCATGATTGGGAAGTCACCAAAGAAAACTTCCTGTGTTTTGATTTCGCCAGTTTCTTTGTTAATCAAGCGGAAAGTTACAAAGATTGGCGCTGAATAACTAGCATCATGGATACGAGCCTCTTCAAGCGTATATTTAGGTTCTTTGATTTCGTAGCCAACAAATTCCAACTCCATTGTGTCTGTGAAGTTTGAAATTGGCAATACATCTTCAAATACTTCCTTAAGACCGTGATCTAGGAAATCTTTGAATGAATCTGTTTGAATTTCAATCAAATTTGGTAAGTCAAGAACTTCTTTGATTCTTGAAAAACTACGACGGGTACGATGTTTCCCGTATTGAACGTCATGTCCTGCCAAGATGATTCTCCTTTAAAATAAAGTTTCAAGCCTAGTCGTCTAGGCCTTTGATTATCGTCAAAAGGTTGTAAACCTTCTATCACCTTATCCCCCTTAACTAATTTTCAGAATTTTTAAATCTTTGTTACAAACACTAGAAAACCTGAAAAAAAGCACAAAAAGAGCAGCTAAATCTGACTTTTGTAAGAAGATTTAACTGCTGTGAGCCTTGCCTGGACAATATTTCAGACAAAACCTACGACAAATGATTATTCATATTATACCTAATTTTCTTTGATTTTTCAAGGGTTTTGAACGATTTTTTTGCCTGAAATATTGATAGGGCTTGTTTTCAGAAAAGAATGTTTTCATTGGTTCGTTCTTGAATAATTAGAATCACTTGTATGATATATCTGCCGACCAACTGAAAAAACGGTTCTCCTTTATTTGTAGTGTATCATCTAACATACTGGAAAAGCACAAAAATTTTTCTAAATAAGAAAGAATGCTGATCAATTCAACTTACTTGACAAAAGCGTTGCTTAGTGGTTTAATATACCCCATAAGGGTATATCGGAGGTGCCTATGTTTTACTTATTTACAAAAATTGATAGTATTTCTACCAGCGAATTAGAAGCTAAACTCAAGGAACCGATTCAGCTATTGGACGTTCGGACGCCTACGGAATTCCGTAAAGGTCATATCAAAAATGCAAAGAATATTCCTCTAACCGAAATCGGATCTTACACCCCTGCGACAAAAGAAACTCTCTATGTCATCTGTCATTCTGGTGTCCGAAGTAAGATGGCTGCTAAAAAGCTCAAGAAAAAAGGCTATGATGTTATCAACGTCCGAGGTGGCATGATCGCTTGGACAGGCGAAACTATATAGAACTAAAAGGGGGAAACTCAATGAAGATTATCATAGTTGGATGAGTTGCAGGTGGTATCTCAGTGGCGACTCATCTCAGACGTCTCATGGAAGATGCTGACATTACTATTTTGAAAAAGGACCCTTTGTTTTCTTTGCCAACTGTAGACTTCCTTACTATGTTTCAGGAGAAATTGCCAGTCGTGATAGTTTATTAGTTCAAACACCTGAGAGTCTCAAAACATGCTTAAATCTCCATGTGCGACCATTTCACGAGGTCATCCAAATTTCACCGGAAGACCACACTGTCACTGCCCGACATGATGGACAAGAATTCACTGAAAGCTACGACAAGCTGATCCTCCCCCCAGGAGCTAAACCATTTATTCCTAGCATTGAAGGCTTGGCAGAAGCTACGAATTCCTACACACTTCGCAATGTTCCCGATCTCGATAAAATTATGGCAACCATGGACAATCATCCAAAAGAAGCTGTCGTCATCGGTGCAGGCTTTATCGGTCTTGAAATGGCTGAAAACTTATCAAAGCGTGGATTACAAGTCACCATCGTGGAAAAAGCGCCCCATGTCTTGCCACCATTAGATCAAGAAATGGCAGCCTTCCTCCAAGTAGAATTGCTAGCAAATGGCGTCCGTGTTATCACTTCTCAATCTGCAACTCGATTTGAAGGCCAAGGAAAAGTCATCGTTCTCGAAAACGGTCAAGAGATTCGTTCTGATCTCACCATCCTCTCTATTGGGGTAGAACCAGAAAGTGGACTGGCCAAATCTGCGGGGATTGAACTAGGATTCAAAATCCGTATCTTGAACAGGTTACTAAAAAGATGCTAAATTATGAAAAAAGTCCCATTGTTAGTCTAAACTGTTAGCATTTAAAAAAAGACAAGGTGTTTTATCCTTGTCTTTTTCGTTTTAGTACTGCTTTTGTTTCAATGTCAATAAATGTGTTCTTTTTGAATCAGTAACTATTCCAATTTATCTATCTCGAAATATATAAAATCCCTTTGTAATACTATAAAAAATAACTAACAAAGAAATAACTATAAGACTCGGTTGCCAAAAACCCGATATATCTACTATACTTTGGCCTAAAAGTTGGCCAATAAAGCCAACTAAAATTAAAATAATTAAATTGAAAATTACTGATACTAATAAAATTAGCACCGAATGTATTATTGCCTCGCCTATACGTATTTTAAAAAGTTGTAATCTTGACACTCCTAGTGTCTTTAACTGTTTAATGTCTTCAATATCTTTATTTGAAGATAAAATTGTAAGAGAAATAGAACTAGTAATAATCAGAATAATTGGAGCAGACAGATAAGCAATAAAGGAAGCTCTTGCTTCGAGTACACCGTTTGCTGTATTCATGAATGAATACATATTTTGAGTGTAAAGAATAAAACCAGAAATGAGAGTTACTCCCATGCTCATTGAAGTTTGTATACTTTTCAAATAGCTAGGATTGGATAGTAGATTCCAAAAGCCTGTATTGATTACATAATTTTCAGTTGGGAATATCCTCATTAAAAATTTTATTAGAAACATTTGAATTGATGGAGATAGTGATTGAATAATAAGGATGTGAATAATTAATAAAAATAATATTATGCTTGACTGTGTTGAAATTATTTCTTTATCACTGCTAAAACCTGCTGAAACAATAAAACCTATACATAGTAACCATAGGATTAAACGAACAGAGATGTTAATAAAACCAGTTACTGTAACTTTTCTTTTTTTCTTTTTTTGGTTTTTAATATTGATGATATTTTTAAGTATTCGACTTGAATAAAAAGTAAGCCCCTATCCCGACAATTGTTGGGACTATAAAAAAACACTCAATAAAATTGATTGGATGTTGGCTGTAATAACTAAATCAGGTAACTCATCTCTTCCTAATAAATTTTGTAAAAATTTGTAGTAACTATCTGCCATGATAAATGAAAGTATTGTACCAATACTACTAACAATAACTGCCATTAAATAAAACTGTCCAGATACTAATAAAGATAGCTGAGTTCTGCTTGCGCCTAGGGTAGCCCATAATTGGTAATCCTTTTTAAAGATATCTATTAGCAGTCTTATATTATTTGAAATAAGGAAAAATAGAGTAGTCCCGCCAAAAACTATTAGCATTTGAAAAAGTTGTGAAGCGTTAATATTAGCAGTCTTTATTGAACTAGCAATACCAAATAAAGATGTTCCAACAATCAGGCTAGATACAAATAGTAATGGTATTGTTCCTAACCATTGTCTTTTTGAGTACTGAAATTGGTAAATGATTAATTTTAGCATAATAAATCCTCCTCAAATTAATCTTTACTACTTTCAAGTGCTTGGTAGAGCTCCTCAGCTGAAGGTTTAATAATTTGTCGAGATATTTTTTTCCGTCTTTTTAAAATGAGTGCTCTGTCAGTTTTTTTGAAGCCAACTCAATATCATGAGTGACCATAAGAACACATTTTCCTTGACTCGCTAAATTACGAAGTGTTTCAAAAATAAGTTTTCTTGAGACGCTGTCCAGAGCTCCTGTTGGCTCATCAGCAAAAATAATTTTACTATCAGCTATTATTGCACGAGTAATAGCCACTTTTTGCTGTTCTCCACCTGATAAGGTAGCAACTAATGATGATAGTTCTGCTTTTAAAAATTCAAACTATCCAACATTTTTTTACTTTATTTCTATCAACACTCTTTCCTGAGAGTCTCAGAGGAAGTGTAACATTTTTCTAGTACAGGTAGAGCGGGTACCAGATTATAGTTTTTGAAAAAAATAATTGCAATATCTTGCCTTCTAAATTTAGCAAGCTTCCCTTCTTTTAAGGTATATGGATTTATACCATTGATAATAACTTCGCCACTTGTTGGTTCAGATAAACTTGATAAGCAACTTAGCAAAGTAGACTTTCCAGAACCACTGACACCAAGTATTGATACAAATTCCCCATAATTGACAGATAAAGAAACATCTTTCAAAATAGAGACAGTTTTGTCTTGCCCTAACAAAAAAATTCTTTTTGAAAGGTTTGAGACTTTAACAGCTACATTATTAACCATAATAAATCCTCCTGATTCCAGTGTCATCTTTGGTTTAATTATATAAATTGGAATTCTATTAATATCAAATAAGTAACTTATGAAACGAATTTTTAATGGATAAAATTTCTTTTTTATCTGGATCTCGAATAAAGGTCTTTAGCGAACTAAGAATTTTTTCTATTACTATAATAGTATCATAAACGAGGCTTAATTGAAAGCGTAATCATAACTCTATTAAGAGGTAGAGCTATTCTATACAAAATTTAAACATAAAACTTAGGTACACTTAATAAATGAGAATTAAAGTTAGCTATAACGAAGATCGTAGCATATGTAAAAAGTTTTTGATACAACAGAGTTACCAAAAAGTTACAAAAATTTGAAAAATGAGTCTATTTTGCAAGATTCAAAAGTCCTAAAACCCTATTAAATCAAGGTTATAAGAGTTAAAAAATGTATTCATGGAACTTCGTGGCGGTATCCTAGTCGATGAAAATTCTGAAACTAGTCAAAAAGATATTTTTGCAGTAGGAGATGCTAGTATCGTCAAACAAGAAATCACAGGACAAGAGGCCCTTATCTCTCTAGCTTCTCCTGCCAATTGTCAGCTGTCACAGCGGTCTTCGCAGTTATATCGCAGAGCGCATCCTCAAACAAGAAGGATTTACCGTTCATAACCTTGACGGTGCTTATTCCCTATACAAAATAGCTAACCCAGAAGGAGTCGAATATGAAAACTAATATCAGCATGACTGACTTTTTTAAGAAATATCAAAACGAAGAAGTTAATCTAATAGATGTACGCGAAGTTCATGAATACCAAGCAGGACATGCACCGGGTGCAACCAATATTCCTTTAAGCACTTTGGAGCAAGGCTACAAAGAACTCAAATCTGATCAAGAATACTATATCATCTGCCAAGGTGGTGGGCGTTCCGCGACTGCCTGTCAATTTCTCAGAACCCAAGGTCTGGCTGTCACCAATGTAGAAGGCGGCATGAACCACTGGCCTGGTGATGTCGAGTAAATAAAATTCAAAAAGAGCAATTGGTCTACTTTCAATAAGACCAACTGCTCTTTAATAATTTGTTCACTATTTAGGAGAAACGCTATTTATATTACTTGCGTTTAATCAAGTATTTAATTGCCTTTTCCAATCGTTCCTTCTGTGCTTGAGGATCCTCTAAAGGGTCGTTAATACAAGATGTTAAATTCTCCGTTATCATCAGTTCAATAATACGATCAACACTGGATCGCACTGCTGTTAATTGAGTAATGATATCGACACAATCACGCTCTTCCTCCATCATTTTTTGAATACCTCGCAATTGACCCTCTGAGCGTTTGAGGCGTGTAATGTACTTTGATTTTGTCATATCTTTATCCTTAAACGATTTTTCTACATTATATCTCTAATACAGACCTTTGTCAAAAGGAGCACTTATCTTAGAGATGAAACCTCCTAGTTCTCCACTCTGACTCTCGTAACAATACCGTCTTTATCTGTAACGGAGAATTCCGAAGAGGAAATCCATTGAAGTTGCCCTTGCCTATCCTGTGCTTGCGTAAACAAATTGACCAAAAACTCTTTGTTCTCAACTTCAACCACATAGTAGGCTAGACCTGCCATCCCATTTTCACGTAAAGCTAAGTTTTTACCTCCCCATTCATTAACTGCTAGATGATGATGGTAATCTCCCGATGCAATCCAACTGGCATGTGGAATCGTGAATTTATCTTCAAGACCAAGAGACTCTTGGTAGAATGCACTCGCTTCTCGGCTATTCTTAACGGATAGGTGAACATGACCCATGCGAGTGCCACTTGTGATTGCAAAAGGCTCGATTTCTTGTCCCAGTTCATAGACATCTTGGGCAGAAAGTTCTTCTGTCACACCAATAATACGACCATCCTCACGAATGTCCCAGACTGTCAATGGCTTGTCTCTATAGAGTTCAATGCCATTGCCCTCCAAATCTTCTAGATAGATAGCTTCACTATAGCCATGATCAGCTCCACCAACTAATGGGATCTTTAAGTCTAACAAGTGTTTAAACATTAGCCAAATCTTCTCGACTTGGCAAAAGAAGGGCCATATGATAAAGACCATAACTTTGCTTAGGATTGCTAATGTCATCTGTCTTAATTAGCCGAACTAGCGGTTTCCCACAGGCACCTAAAAGAATTTCTTTTTCCGATTGAATCAAAATCTCCAACCCAAGCAACTGATGATAAAATGCTGTCTGACTTTCTAAGTCCTTGACATTTAAAGCTACTTCAGCCAAATGAATGCGACTATTATACTCGTAAACCATAGAAAACCTCACTTTGTTGTAACTTAATTAGTTGCATCTATTATACCCCCTTCTCAGCCAATGTCAATCCAGATGCTCAACGCTGATAAAACAAGAACAATCCTCCCCATGTAGGAAGGATTGTTTCGCTTTAATGAGCCAACATTTCTTGAGCGATTTCTTGACCAGATAAATTCTCTGGATAGTAGGTTGGCCAGTTGTCCATCTCTTCAAAGAGGGCTTCTTGGCTAGTGCCTCCAAAGAAGATATGGAAATGCCCAGTCTTAACTGGTGCGATATTGTGGTCGCTGAATTGAACATACTTAAATTGTCCAGCATCCGCATCTGCCGCTTCAAAGAGATAACGAACTCCTCGATTCCCTTTCTTATAGGTCAAGATTTTCTTGCCGACATACTTGTATGTATATTTCTTACTTTGGTCACCTTGGATGAATTCCATAGTGTTATCCGTGATATTAATCTTAGATACATCGGTTTGATAGCCTTTTTGATAGTAGGCTTTGTATTCATCCTTGGTCATTTTACCAGTCAATTTAGCCTTGTAGTCAAAGACTTGGTCTAGAGTACCATTTTCAAGGAAAGGATGAACAGACTGCCAGTTGCCAGCATAGTCACTCAAGGTACGATCCTTGACATCGGAATCCTCAAAGTAACCATTTTGAACGGTTTTAGTTTCCTCTACTTTTTCTGGTTCAATTTCTGCCCCTGCCTGGTCAGTTGTTTGCTTGAGGGCTTTGAGATTTTTCTCCATGACAGAGATATAATTCTCACCGGCCTTCATGTCCTCTTCTGTCAAGCTTTCAAGAGGATTTAGAACATCTAACTTCACTCCTGTTTCTTTTGAGAGGGTATTCGCTAGGGCTTGAGAAGCATTTTCTTCAAAGTAGATATAAGAGATTTTGTTCTTCTTGATATATTCGGTCAATTCTGCCAAGCGACTTGCTGACGGTTCCGCATCTGGGGAAAGACCTGAGATAGAAACTTGATTGAGTCCGTAGTCTAAAGCTAAGTAACGAAAGGCAGCGTGTTGAGTCACAAAACTCTTTTGTTTAGCACTAGAAAGTCCTTCAGTATAGGCCTTATCCAAGGCTTGCAATTTCGATATAGGCTGCTGCATTTTGCTCAAAAGTCACCTTCTTATCTGGATAGTCAGCTGAAAGACTATCACGGATGTGCTCTACAAGTTTGATTGCACGCGCAGGAGACAACCATACATGAGGGTCATACTCGTGATGATGACCCTCTGCGCCGTGGTCATGGTCTTCCTCTTCTTCACTACCTGGAAGAAGCAACATATCTCCAGTAGCCTTGATTGTTTTTACTTTTTTCGCATCTAGTGAATCTAAAAGCTTGGGAACCCATGTTTCCATGTTCTCATTTTCATAAACGAAGGCATCAGCGTCTTGGATTTTAGCAACTGCCTTAGGCGATGGTTCATAATCATGTGGTTCTGTCCCTGCCCCAATCAAGAGCTCGACATTGGCTGTATCTCCTGCTACTTGCTTGGTAAATTCGTAGACAGGATAGAAAGTTGTAACGATATTTAATTTCCCGTCTGCTTGTTTTTGATTGGAACAAGCTACCAAGAAAACTGTCACAAGACTTGCCAAAAGTAGGCCTAGTTTTTTCATTTTCTTCTCCTATTTGATAAAACGTTTGAGTAAGCTGACTAACAAAAAGACAACTACAAAGATAATGGTAATACTTGCACTCGGTGGTGTCTCTGCATAATAGGATATATAAAGCCCTGCTACCATACCTAGAAAACCAATAACGCTGGCAAGAATCATCACCGAACTAAAGTTCTTCCCTAGACGTAAAGCGATACTAGCTGGCAAGACCATGATAGTTGATACCAAAAGTGCTCCTGCAGCTGGAATCATAAGAGCAATAGCCACACCCGTCACCATGTTAAAGAGGATAGACATGGTACGCACTGGAAGACCATCGACAAAAGCTGTATCCTCGTCAAAGGTCAGGATATACATGGGTCTTAAAAAGAGGAAGGTCAGGATTAAAACAACCGCTGCAATGATAAAGAGCCCAATTACCTGCTCTTGACTAATAGTCACAATAGAACCAAAAAGGTATTGATCCAAACTCATAGAACTAGAGCTCTTACCCTTACTCATAACAATGAGTGAAACCGCAAGACCTGTTGACATGAGGATGGCTGTTCCAATCTCCATAAAGCTCTTGTAAACCGTACGTAGATATTCAAGAAAGACCGCCGCAATCAAGACAATAGCAATAGTCGAGATGGTCGGAGAAATCCCTAAAACCAAACCAAAGGCCACACCTGATAGCGATACGTGACTCAGTGTATCACTCATGAGACTTTGACGACGCAAGATGAGGAAGGTTCCCAGTACTGGCGAAAAGAGACTCATGGCAATAACAGCCAAAAAGGCCCGCTGCATAAAATCATAAGAAAATAGATTAAACATGGTCCACCTCCTGATCATTTTCATGAACATTGAAACAACGCCATGGCGAATCTTGGTCACGGACAAGGTGGATGTTACGATCTGCATAGTCCTTGACTTCTTCAGGATCGTGAGTAATCATCAGAACAGCCTTGCCATGATGGTGGGCACTGTGATGCATGAGTTCATAAAATTCATTTTTGGTACCTGCATCCATCCCTGTTGTCGGCTCATCCAAGATAAAGATATCTGGATCTGAAGCAAACATACGTGCAATGACCGCTCTTTGCTTTGCCCACCAGAGAGAGAACCAATGCGTTTATCCCGATGTTCCCACATACCAACTGAGTTTAAACTAGCCTTAATGTGTTCTTCATCATGGGCATTCAAACGACGGAACCAGCCCTTTCTTGGGTAGCGACCTGATTTGACAAACTCATAAACAGTACTAGGAAAGCCTGCATTAAAACTGGCGATCTGCTGAGGAAGATAGGCGATTCTTAGCTTTTTCCCATGAATATTTGTCTTTGAGATGGTTACTTTCCCAATTCGTGGTTGAAGAATTCCAAGACTAGCCTTGATTAGCGTTGTCTTGGCTGCTCCATTTTCCCCAGTAAGGGTGACAAATTCCCCACTATCAACATTGTAATTGATATGCTCAAGCACAGGTTCCTTGTCATAATAGAAGGACAAATCCTCTACTGTGATGTATCTCATTACTTGATTTCTCCTACTAAAGCAGTTAAAAACCGCTGGATAATTTTTTGTTCGTTTGGTGTGAACTGAGTGGCAACCTGCTCATAAGTCGAGAGGGTATGTTCATGATGATGGTGGTGTTCCTCAGCAATAGGTCGAGCCAAGTCTGTTAATTGATAGAAGACAACGCGAGCATCCTTAGGATCCTTAGACGTTTCTAACATTCCCTCCTTAACCAGGGATTTGATAGCCTTGGTAACGGCAGCTTGACTGACATTGAGACGACGCGCCAACTCAGAGTTGGTGAGCGACTCCTCTGATAAAAGCATGAGAATATGCTCCTGGGTATTGGTCAAGGCTACATCACTCGTGCAATGACCAATGAGAATTTCATGCTGGTTTTCAGCTTTTAGGATAATCTCATTTAAAAATTGATCGATATCTTTTGCCAACTGTCTCATGATTTGCTCCTTTCTCAGAACAGAATTTCTATAAATACAAGGTTCTCACACTATTCCTTTACTAGTTAAGTATATCACATCCAAGCAAGGAGTCAAGAAAAAAGATGAAAACACCTGATATGTTTTCATCTTGTAGAATTATTTTTCTTGTTTACGACTAGTCCAGAGGGCAGTCACTCCAAGAATCATACCCAATAGCATCATGAAAATAGATTGCTCACTACCTGTATTTGGAAGTAATTTTTCTGATACAACTGTCTTGTTAGCAAACTGATCTGCAACCTTATAATCAACTTTTACAGTAGATGTTTGGGCAGGAGTTGTTCCCTGATTTTTTCCTGATGGAGTTGTTTTTGTTGCTGAATCTTGCTCCGATTTAGCTGGAGTTGTCTTTTGAACTTTTCCTGGCTTAGTTGCATCATTTCCTGAATTAGCCGAAGTTGTTCCCTGAGTTTTTCCTGGTTGAGTAGGAGTTTTTGCTGGATCTTTTTCTGGTTTTGCTGGATCTGTTGCTGAATCTTTTCCTGGTTTAGCTGGATCTTGCTCTTTACCTTGATCTTCTGGCAGTTTAAATGTTTTTGAATCCACAGAAATCGTGCGTGAGTTTGGATTTACCTTTTCATACTGAATCAAATCAGCTGTTTTAAGGTAATCTTCAAAGGCAGCATCCATTGAAGGACCTTCTTCTCTGGCACCACCAAGCATGGTATAACCGTCACCACCTGCTGCAAGGAAATCATTGGTTGCTAGGTAGTAAACCTTGTCCAAATCTAGTTTTTCATAAAGACCAGTCGTACGATTCTTAACTTGAATAGCCAAGACACGTTTGCCTGCAGCTAGGTTTGTATCGTAATAGACCTTAGCTCCTGAAATCTGTAAGAATCCACCACTTGGCTCTAACAATGGTTGACCATTTTCATCCAAGACAGTTTTTCCTGCCTTATCAACCTGCAAAATAGATCCGAGTGATTTTTCAAACATGTCAAAAACTTGCTGACCAGTTACTTGAATTTGGGAAATTGTGTTCCCAAATGGTAGAACCGCAATGACATTTCCTTTTGTAATTGGCTTATCTTTGGCAATCGTTTCACGCAAGCCACCACCATTGGTCACAGCGATATCCGTCGGATGACTAAAACCTGTTTGACCATACTGATAGAGAGAATCTGCGACAACATTTCCAAGGTTAGTTTCACGGACACGGACATTTTCACGGTCACCGTTCAATTCAACTGGACTATTTGAAACAACCTCTATAGCATTTTCAGCGTCATACTTTTGTTTGATGTCCTTGACAAGTTTTTCAATTTTTGGATTAGCTTCCAATTTCTTGGCATCTGCAGCTGCAATGAGTGAAGGATTCCCTAATAATTGGCGAGATTTGTAAGTGATTTTACCAACGTTATGGAGATAGCTTCCTGTCTGGTTGTAGGTTACATTGTCCCCATAGGTAGTCGATTCTACTGTATGAGAGTGACCGTCAATCACTGTAACACGCTTACCTTTCAAAGAGGATTTTTTGAAAGTGCTTCTGCAAGTGTTGAACCGCGCCATTCTACTGGTGTTGTTGTATCAACTCCCAAGTGAGCAAGGACAACATAGTGTTTGTAGTCTTTGCCTTCTGCCAAGGCTTTAGCTTGAATTTCTTCGATAACCTTGTTAACCTCTGCAATCGGCTCTGTAAAGGTTACACCTGTAACATTTTTAGGATGGGTCTTGGTAGCTGTTTCAGGCGTTGTCACACCGATGACGACAAATTCATCACCTTCAACATCCTTATTCTTATCAACAATTGTTGCTGCTTCAAATAAACGAGCACCGTTGACATAAGTGTTTGAACTAAGCAATGGGAAGTTCAAAATTTCTTTGTATTTTTTAACTTCATCAAGTCCAAAGTCAAACTCATGATTTCCCACAGCCATGGCATCGTAACCCATCTCGTTTAGGATTTTGGCACGTGCTTCACCCTTTGTAGAGTTTGAAATTGGCAAACCTTGGAAGGCATCGCCTGCATCTACTACCAGAGTCGTTTGATCGCTCTTTTCTCGCTCCTTCTCAATAACCGTTGCGAGTTTGGCATCTCCGATTACTCCTTTTTCTTCTACAATACGACCATGCACATCATTAGTATGCAAGATAACAGTATCTGCTTCTTCTTTTTGAGGCGCAGCTTCTTCAGCTGGTGTTGCTGGACTTGTAGCAACCTCAGGAGTCTCTGTCACTACTGGTGCTTCTGTAGTGCTCACAACTTCTGTAGCTTCTGAAGAACTAGTATTTCTTCAGCATAGACCTGTCCAGCTAAAAAAGCTGGAGCTAATAGGGCTGTCGATAGGACAGGCAACAAAAAACGTTTATTCATATTGAAATCCCTTTCTCTTCTTTCTCCTACCATTATACGCTATTTAGCATCATTTTAAAACTTTTAACCTTTTTGAAAGTAACCTATCCGACATTTCATAAAAAAAAGTCTGAACAAAAAGTTCAAACTCCTTTTCTATATTATTGAAAATCTTGGATATTTCCATCATAAGTTGCCCAATCTTGGCTAAAGAAACGGTCATTCATTTGGTAATCAGGCGCTGTTGTTGGATTACTCAAAAAGGGATTTACAACCTTATCAAATGCTAACCAGCCTAACCAACCAATATGAATCGTATCCTTAACAAAGTATGGTTCATCACCATCTTTTGAAAAGTCAGCGATGTTGGTGAACCCTTGACTTTCCAATTGGTATCGAATTTTTTCGACAGTGTGTTGATACATTTCTTCACTCAAGCCTGTATAATCCATCCATTTTTTATTGACAGGTTGAAAAACAAAAATCACATTGACCTTAGACTTGGCAAACTGATCAAGCACTAGCTGCAAATCATTGTACTCAGGTGATTTGAGAAAGTTAAAATTCTTTTGAGATCCTTCCCATTTTTTCCAATCTTTCTTTAACTTAGTATTGTAAAAATGATTATCTACTCCCAAATCATTATTGGTCGTATTTTCTTCACCCTCTTTTCGAGCGATATTTTCCAATTCTTCATAAGAAAATTGATCTGGGAGACTGCTCAAATATTTCTCAACATGATCTTTGTACCTTAAACGTCCACGAATGGAGAATTGTCCAAAAAGAGCTGACTGTTTCTCATTTAACTGCGACGAAATATTAATCATACTTTGGTCGAACTCTGATAATTTTTCTCCTTTAGCTAATTTCTCAACGATGCTCTTCATAGAAACACCAGGATTTTGCTTTAAGAGTCTATTGGCAGCATACTGAGAGGCTGCATCCCCAGATTGATTCTCTAAAAAGGCAGTCAACTGGTCATTGTTAAAATAAGTTTGGAAAATAGTCGGGTCATGATCTTCTTTTGTAAACCACTGTGGAGAGATTACAAATACCGCTTGCTTATTTTCAAGCTCGGATGTGATTTGTTGTATTCCAAAATACTGACTGAGGGTAGCTGCTCCTGCCTGTCCCATAAAGTAAGGACGATAAGAACGGTCATACTTTTCAGCTAGTACTGCTGGATGCATACTATCAAAACGCATCCACTCACTAGATCCAAAAAAAGGCACAAAACGCATATCAGGATCCGTAAGAGCTCTTACTTTTTGACTTCTTTCCTTAAAGCTTTCTGCACTTATCGAAGCGGCAGAGTATTTTTCCTCCATGAGATTATGACTTGGGCTACTTGGATAGAAACAGATAAGAAGGCACACCAACAAGCCCGCTAGAAAGACAGGCCCGAAAATCAGCCACAAGCGTTTAAGCATTCTTTAACTCCGCAATTCCTGCTACGATTTTATTAGCTGTATTCCAGTCATCACGACCAAATTCTGTAACTGGGACACGAATATCAAAGCGGTTTTCGATTTCCACGATTAATTCAACTGTCCCCATACTATCCAAGACACCTGCATCAAAAAGATCTTCATCCATCATGTCAGAAACATCTTCCATAAACAATTCATCAATAATTTCAATAACTTCTGATTTGATATCCATTTTTTAATTCCTTTTATTTTTTAAACCATAAATCATTCAAAAATCCAGAGAAGATTAAGAATGAAATCATCACGACATGGAAGGTTATCACCATGCCAAGCAACTGAACCCAGCGATTCTCAGGCAAGGGAGCTTGCCCTGCTTTCTTACGTTCTTTATTGAGCGTTTTTTTCTTTCGAACCCAAGCATCATTAATGACTAAGCCCACTCCATGAAAGAGTCCGTAGGCGATGTAAAACCAAGTTATCCCATGCCAGAACCCCATAAGGAGCATGTTCAGGATATAGGCGACACTTGAGGTCACATTTCGATTCTTAAAAAGCTTCTTTCTCGTCATCACCATGACCATGCGCATAAAGACAAAGTCACGGAACCAGAAGGATAAACTCATGTGCCAACGATTCCAAAACTCTTTCAAATCTCTTGACAAGAAAGGTTTGTTGAAGTTGATCGGACTACGAATCCCCATCAGATTTGAAATAGCTAGAGCAAACATAGAGTAACCTGCAAAGTCAAAGAAGAGCTCCAAACCAAATGTGTACATGATGGCCACTACATAATAGTTAAAGACGCCTCCTGTTTGTAGAGCTAAATTCTTTAGCGGTGGCAATAAAATCTCGCCTAGAATATGAGCTAGGATAAATTTATACAGAAATCCCCACATGATATACCGAACGGATTCGGCTAGCATATCTAGCAACTCATCGCGCTCTGGTATCGTCTTATAATTTTCATTAAAACGTTTGAAACGATCAATAGGACCACTTGAAAATGTCGGCATAAAGAGAAGAAAACGCAAATACTCCCACATCTTCAAATCCTTAATGACTCCATCTCTAAGTTCGATAATGATTCCCACCGAACGAAATGTCAAATAAGAAATTCCGATAAAACCCAGCAAGGATTGTGTTCCGTTAATGGCTGTTTGCGCCTTTACAAATATGATTGGAAGTAAAGACAACAGACTAACAAGATAGAAAATCCACTTGCCATCTCGAATTTTTCGATACTGCTTGTAAAAAAGAACCAGTACCATTTGCCAAATTAGATAGATCCCTAAGGCAGCCAATTGATTGGTCTTGCCACCCGTCAACATAGTAACGATAAAGAAGAGACTAACCAGTATTTCATACCAGGCAAAGCGTTTTTTGAAAAAAAGACCGATAAAGATTGGCAAGGTAGCAGTAATCACGTACAAAAAGTACTGCGGATTCCCATACGGCTCAATATGAGGCAGCTGTTTCAGGAAATCCATCATCTATTATTCACCTCGTTAATCAATCCTTTGATATCAATCTTGCCATTTGGAGTCAGTGGCAATTTCTCTCTGTAAAGAAACTTAGATGGCATCATGTAAGACATCATAATATCTTCCAAGTCTTCCTTGATAGCTTTCGTGATATCAATTTCACGCTCAAATTGTTCTTTGACGCCATCTTTTAAGATAACATAGGCCAAGAGATTTTGGACCTTATGGTCTTTGTTGTAACGTGGAACTGCAACAGCAGATTCAACGTACTTGGATTTGTTCAAGTTTTGAGAGACATCCTCTAGTTCAATACGATAGCCATTAAACTTGATCTGGAAGTCCATCCGTCCACCGTAAAGAAGAAGACCTTCATCCGTCATGCTTCCGACATCTCCCGTATGGTAGGCTGGCAAACCTTCAAATTCGAAGAAGGCTTCTGCTGTCTTCTCTGGATTATTCATATAGCCTTTTGAAACAGCAGGTCCAGATACGATGATTTCCCCTTGTTCTCCATTTGGTAATTTATTGCCTTCTTCATCAACGATAAAGGTTGGTGAATCAGGTTTAGTGTAGCCAATTGGTAAACGTTTCATGGTTGCCAACATCTCATCTGTTACGGCTACAGCCGACAAAGCAACGGTTGCTTCTGTTGGCCCGTAAGCATTGATGATGCGCGCATTTGGGAAACGCTCGCGCAATTTCTGAGCGGTTTTAACTGTCAACTCTTCCCCATCAAAGTAAAAATGGGTAATGTCTGGCATCTTTCAGCATTGAAATCTTCAGACAACATGGCCATATCTGCAAATGATGGTGTCGAAGTCCAGATAGCAATCGGAAGAGAAAAGATGGTCGCAAAGAGTTGCTTAAAGTCTTGAGTAATGGCTGATGGGAGGGCAAAAAGCGTTCCTCCAAGAGCCAAGGTCGGTGCCCAGTACATGACAGACAAGTCAAAAGAATAGGGTGGTTGCGCCAACATTTGTGGACGCTCTGGCGTCGCAAATTCCTTGTCCGTAATCATCCAGTTGGTAAAGCTGAGCAAATTATCATGTGAAATTTGCACCCCTTTGGGTTTACCAGTTGTCCCTGAAGTAAAGATGATGTAGTAGTTATCATCCCCCTTGACCGGATGCTGCAAATCATAAGCTTTTTGAGCCGCATAAGCTTCACGCACCTGCTCCAAGGACATGGTTGGAACAGCTGGGGTTTCGATTGGAAACTCTGAAATAGCAATGATCAAGCTTGGCTCTGCAACCTCCAATATAGCTGAAACTCGTTCCAAGGCCGAATGGCTATCGATTGGAATATAGGCATGACCAGACTTAGTCATAGCTACAAAGGTAGCCAACATTTCATACTCCTGACCACCAAAAACGACTACTGGAGATTTTTCAGGTAATCCTAGCTGATCAATGGTTGCAGCCAAACTATCCGAATCAACCTTCAAATCACCATAAGTGTGCTCTTGCCCTAAGACATTGTATACTGGAAAGGTAGGTTGAGTTTGGGCGAAATATTCAATCGCTTCAATCATATCTTTTATCGGCTTATTAGACACGATGATTCTTCTCCTTTAAACTAAAATTCATTGTAAATAAAGCTTCCCTGACTTTGTCCTAGGTAACTAAAAAAGTAAAGCAAACCAAGTAGAACAATAAAATACAGGACAGTTTGTCCTAAAAAAACATAGATTGGTTTCTTTTTATCCATAATTAACTTCTTTTTGTAAATTTTCAATAATTTTATGCAAATATACATTTACTATTTTTTCTTGTTCCCATTTTACCACGTTAGTCTCTTTATTTTCAACTGTTTACCATTTTTAAAGGGTACATTTTAGCCTATTTTAGTTTCTTCTTCATAATTTTACTGATATAAATAAATCACTTTAAAACGATAGTAGGCACCCCACTCCCCCTTTGGGCATTTTTATGCTAAAATAGTAGCTATGGATAAAATTATAAAAACAATATCAGAAAGTGGATCTTTTCGTGCTTTTGTTCTAGACAGCACTGAAACCGTCCGCACTGCTCAAGAAAAACATCAAACCCAAGCTAGCTCAACTGTGGCACTCGGCCGTACCCTCATTGCTAGCCAGATTCTCGCAGCCAATGAAAAAGGAAATACCAAACTAACAGTTAAGGTGCTGGGAACTAGCTCTCTAGGGGCTATTATCACCGTCGCTGATACCAAGGGGAATGTCAAAGGCTACGTTCAAAACCCTGGTGTTGACATCAAAAAGACTGCAACTGGTGAAGTCCTAGTCGGACCTTTTGTCGGAAACGGTCAATTCCTCGTTATCACAGACTATGGTACTGGAAATCCTTACAACTCTATGACTCCCCTCATCTCTGGAGAAATCGGAGAAGACCTTGCCTTTACCTGACTGAAAGCCAACAAACGCCGTCAGCAGTTGGTCTCAATGTCCTTTTGGATGAAGACGACAAGGTCAAAGTCGCAGGTGGCTTCCTTGTTCAAGTTTTGCCAGGAGCCAAGGAAGAAGAAATTGCTCGCTTTGAAAAACGTATCCAAGAGATGCCAGCTATTTCGAATCTTCTAGAAAGCGACGACCATATCGAAGCCCTTCTCAAGGCTATCTACGGAGACGAACCATACAAACGTCTGTCTGAAGAAGAAATTCGTTTCCAATGTGACTGTAGCAAAGAACGTTTTATGAAGGCTCTTTCTAGTCTTCCAAGCTCAGACTTGCAGGAAATGAAGGACGAAGACCACGGGGCAGAAATCACTTGTCAATTCTGCCAAACTACTTACAACTTTGATGAAAACGACCTGGAGGAACTCATTCGTGACAAATCTTAATACACCTTTTATGATTGGCAATGTTGAGATTCCCAATCGTACCGTTTTAGCACCCATGGCGGGAGTAACCAACTCTGCCTTCCGTACCATTGCAAAAGAGCTTGGAGCTGGACTCGTTGTCATGGAAATGGTCTCTGACAAGGGAATCCAATACAACAACGAAAAAACTCTTCATATGCTTCATATCGATGAAGGCGAAAACCCAGTCTCTATCCAACTTTTTGGTAGCGATGAAGACAGCCTAGCACGCGCAGCAGAATTCATCCAAGAAAACACCAAGACCGATATCGTTGATATCAACATGGGTTGCCCAGTTAATAAAATCGTAAAAAACGAAGCTGGGGCTATGTGGCTCAAGGACCCAGATAAGATTTACTCTATCATCAACAAGGTCCAATCTGTCCTTGATATCCCCCTCACTGTCAAAATGCGTACGGGCTGGTCTGACCCATCCCTAGCAGTTGAGAATGCCCTAGCTGCCGAAGCTGCAGGTGTCTCTGCCCTCGCTATGCACGGCCGTACACGTGAACAAATGTATACAGGTCATGCAGACCTTGAGACTCTTCATAAGGTTGCACAAGCTCTGACCAAGATTCCATTTATCGCTAACGGAGACATCCGTACGGTTCAAGAAGCTAAACAACGCATCGAGGAAGTCGGTGCCGACGCCGTTATGATTGGACGCGCAGCCATGGGAAATCCTTACCTCTTCAATCAAATCAATCATTACTTTGAAACTGGAGAAATCCTGCCTGATTTAACCTTTGAAGACAAGATGAAAATTGCCTATGAGCACTTAAAACGCTTGATTAACCTCAAGGGAGAAAAGGTTGCGGTCCGTGAATTCCGTGGCCTAGCTCCTCACTATCTCCGTGGAACATCTGGCGCTGCTAAACTCCGTGGAGCTATCTCACAAGCAAGCACACTTGCAGAAATTGAAGCTCTCTTACAGTTAGAAAAAGCATAAACGTATAAAAATTGGCAAATCTCTCAAATTGAGATTTGCCGTTTTTATATATTTTCATCTTGCAAATCTAGCTGCTTCACTCTAGCAATATAGTATGCCATAATCAACAACAAATTAAAGCTGACAATCCAAATAGACCATTCATGGAAAAAATGCATAGATACAGCCAAGCTAATGGCCCCCACTACGAAACTACCTACAACAATACCATAGTTCAAGGCTTGACGACGATATTCTTGAACATCTCCTTCTCCTCTAACGATGTGATACAAAGCAGTCAACATTTTTCGGTAATTTCCAGACGTCATAAAAATGACATAGGGATGATCTTCAATCAAGCTACCCGTAAATGTTAGCATCATCATTCCAGTTCCAAAAGCAATAAAAGGAACTTCTAATAGAGGAAAGCGGGAAAAGAAGGGCAGAACAAGGGTCCCGATAAATAAGGGAAGCAGCATCTTAACCCGCCAATATGCTGTTTTGCGATATTCTTTCATGTGTAAGGCAAAAAGAAAGCCTAGGGAAAAGAATATAATCGAGCAGAATCGCAACATGGTATTGATGACATGTGAATCGTGCCAATCTGATATCAGTAGGAGAATGTTCCCTGTCTGTGTCGCTACCAAACTATGGTACTGGATGTGACAGAATACATCCAAAGAACCACCGATAAAGCCAAGAAACACTCCCATGAGTCGTGTGTTTTGAGGTAAAATTAATTTATCCGTCATTGATTCATCACTCGTTTCCCTTTAATGCATTCATTATACCACTTCTCTGAAAGAAACTAAGTGAAAAACGGTCAGTTCAGGTAGACATGATTACATATACTCCTAAGTTAGTCTCATCTCTGGAGTTCATTTATGACGTCTTATCAACTTCAAATGCTGTAGGTACTCATCAACTGAACTATTTTTAAACAAATTATTTCTGTACTGAAGTCTATGGCTTAATCAAAGTAACACTTGAAACAGTACCATCTGCACCTGTTGTGATTTGGATGACTTTTCCACCACCTACTTCAGCATTGTATTTCCCATCATCAAGGGTATAAGAATAACTTTGGATAGAGTAGTTTTCTTTCTTGCCATCAGCAGATTCTACTGTAAATTGACCACCTGATGAAACAGTGATCATTTCACCATTCGCACCCTTCCAATTTCCAGCCGCAGCCGAAAAATCTTTGTCTACCATAGTCAAGACACCTTTATAACGTTTATTGTGCTCTGCTTGCTTGTCTTGGAGTTTGCGATCAGTTGCTGGATCATAAGCTGACTGATTCGGTTTTGCTTGTGTTCCTTGTTGATTGGATGGGGCTTGAGAAGGGGTTTGCTTAGCAGAAGGTTCTTGGTTTTGTTTTGTTTCTGGTGCTGGTGTTGCTTGCGATTGGTTAGCAGTAGTTGTTGACTGATCAGAAGATGATGATTTAGCTTTTTCTGTTGAAGTTGAACTTGAGGACTTCTGATTCTTGTTCTCTTTACTTGAAGAACTTGCCTTAGAACTAGAAGATGCTTGTGTTGTCTTGCTAGAACTATCACTTGCAGTATTCTCTTTCTTATTGCCACAAGCCCCCAATAGTAATGTTGAAGCGAGTACAGTTGCAGCCATTAATTTGATAGAAGTTTTATTTTTCATTTTATGCTCCTTTTGTAACATTTTTGAAATGTTAAGAAATATTTTTGTAACATTATTGTAATATTTGTTTTTGAATCTGTCAACTATTTATCTAAAAATTTTTTTAGAATTATTTTTTTAGTACATTTATTTCCTTATCCCTCCTATATCTTTTTTATTCGTAAAGAATTAAAAACAGGAAATTTTTTTCCTACTAAAAAAATACTATATTTTATAAGTGTAATCGCTTGCATTTTTTTCTTGAAGGGCTATAATAAAATTGAGATAGGATATTGGAGGTGTAGGCTTATGTTAAGCAAATATTACAAGTATCTTCCTTGGGTGATTTTAGATGCTTTCGTTTCTTATGGGGCAGCTACTCATTACGCTCAAACAACATTTGATTTGTTCTACCTAACTGCCATTTTCATGATTGTCTATATAGCTTTATTGTATTTACACGAAACCTATTTAAAATATAAATACAAAGATTTATTCATTCGAATCATGAGCAATTCAAAGAAAGATAAACATCCTTAAACAAAAAGAGGTCGGGAAAAATCCCGACCTCACTTTTTTATGAATAATAAACCTTTGACACGATAGCTGAATTGACTTTTGACACAAACTGTATTTTCTCTATTCTCAAGCTCAACCAGCCATCGGATTTGTCGAAACTTCTCAGGACTGAAACTAAGAAATCGAGACTTGGTCTATCGATTTCGGTCTCCAATCTTTTTATTTTAATCGATAGGTTTTTCTTGGTTTCTTTTTAGGCACTCGTTTGAGCCCAACTTCTTCTACATACTCACCGTATTTTACGAGAAAGTTATTGCTGACAATTGGTCGTCCTGGGTTGATGAGATTAACTAATTCGGTTCCTTCATAGACAGTGAACTCTTCCTCCAGCAGATAGAGAAAGGTCGGATTCCAGTCAAGACGCCCTTGGATTCGTTTAATAGACTCTTGGATAATGGCATAATGGTCAAAGGCGAAGGCTTGCTCCCCCAGCTCTAGTCCCTCTAGGAAGCACTTGCCCGTCTGAAAATCAACATCGACAAAAACCACATCCTTGGCATCATCACCAGCTTGAACGAGATCAAGTGCGCGGCTAGGTAGATACACCAAGTGGGCGATAGTAACCGTCCAGCCCCGCGGATCACGACCTGGAGTAGATACTGTCATCAACTGTTCGATTTTTCCAAAGGAAGGTCAAGGTTAACCTCCTCTCTCACTTCACGCTGACAAGCATGCCTTGCATCTTCGCTCTTATCCATAAAACCACCGACCAAAGCCAAACAGTTTTGATAAGGATGGGCCTTGCGACGAATTAGCAAGAGTTTGATTTTCCCTTCCACAAAGCAATAAGCTACCATATCCACCGTTACGCTCGGTTTTTCATACTGAGGAAGATCCTGTTTACAGTACCAGTCTAAAAATTCCTTCTCAGTCGCATGAATCTCAAAATATTCTCTTTCTGTCATTCCAGCCGGGATTATCCTTTCAGTCATCTTATCCCTCCCTGACAGCTTTTGTCCATTGATACCAACCGACTAAACTATTGATGGTGTAAACCCAATACATACCTTGGATATGGATATTTTCACCCCACCAGAGGTAAATACTAAAGAGATTGGTTGCAATCCAGAAAATCCATTGCTCCCGGTAAAGACGTGTCATCAAGAGCTGGCCAACACCATTGGTCGCATCGGTAACACTGTCACGGAAAGGACGAGCGCTATGGATACTTTGGTAGGCAAAGCCCATGCCAATCCAGACGATGGCTGTCAAAGCCAAATATTTGAGCCAATCAATCAGACCAAGTTTCTTAGCTTCAAAGTGGGATTCTTCTGGTTTTCCTTGCTCATTGATACGATTAGACAACCAAGTATAGAGGCCAATAGGCTGCATGACAAAGAAATAAACTGTTGTCAAAACTTCTCCGTAGAAAGTAGCATCCATGGCCAATACCAAGTAGATAGCAGAGTTAATAGCTCCAAAAAGGTAGTTGCTTGCCCGACCTTCAGCTACCAAGATAACGCAGACAATGCCTGTCCAAGAGGCCAAGAGACCAACCCAGTCATGACTTTCCGTGTTTTGTGTAAACTCCAGAATAAGAGGGACACTTGATAAAGCAATCAAATAGAGCCACTGGAAAAGACTACGTCCCACAAAGAGGTCTTTCCAAGCAAACGCATAACTCCTGCAAAACCAATTTTACGAGCTTCTGCGTGAACATTTTTAAAGTTTGCGATAAATCGAGTAATTTTTTCAGTTATTTTTTTCATTTTCTTCTCCTAATCTGCTTGGTAAATGGCATCGATAGCTACTTTTGCTGCTTCATAATTTCCTAGATAATCATCAGCTAGATAAACATGAGGGATAGTAGCTAGATATTGCTCCCTCATCATATCCAAATGCTGAGAAAAACTATGACGGATATGGTCTTCTGCCATGGTCATGTCTCGAAAACCATCATTGACATAAGAGCCGACAGGTTGCACAAAGAGGATTAAATCCCACTTTTCCTTAGCTAAGATGGAAACAAAGAGATTATCAAAGGTCTCTACGGACAAGTCCTCCTGCTCTTCGCTTTCCATGTAGTAATCGTAGTAGCCCTTGGTTACCAATGAGTTGGTGTCTGCAATGACCAAGCCTCGATTGGCATTGCTATCGATTAACTTGGAAGTTTGATCATATTGCCCCAATAGAAGGTAATAATAGTCTTTTGGAGTAAGCTCATCATCTCGAACATTATTTTTTATCTGATACTCACGAGCATATTCCAGACTGACTGGCGCATCATAGAAGCGAGCTAAATCCTTGGCTAGAGTTGTTTTCCCATTACTAGCACTTCCCATAATCAACACTTTTTTCGTAAACTGACGGCGGAAGGGTTGAGCAATATATTTCCAATATTTACTTGGATTTTCTCGAATCATGGTAGCCGAAATTCCAAATTTTCTTTCCTGTAGAACAGTCTCAAAACCACGTTTTGACAATTCTTGTTGGTATTCGGACTCTCCTACAAAAAAGATAAGTTCCTCACCAGTCTGGTCATAGGAAATGGCCTGCAACATCTGATCCAACCATTCCTGCCAGCCCATTGGATAGCGTGGAATATTGGTTTCGTCAAGTTTACAAACAGAGGTCAACTCATCATCTCGAAAAGCTTCACGAATATAGCGAAATCTCTTTTGTAGTGTAAGCCCTACCTGTTCACCACGATCTCCCTTATAACCTGAAACTACCACCCATACAGCATCACATTGACGTTTTGCTCTTTGGATTAAATCAATATGCCCTTGATGTAAGGGAGCAAAGGTGCCAAAAACCACCGCTATACTCTTTTTCATATCTGTTTAACCTTTTTATAATTTTTTATATTTTGTATTATACTCTGTCTTGTTCTGTTTGTCAATACTTTTTTATTATTTTTTATAAAAACATTGCTAAATGATAAGAATTTTTTACTTGATATGCAAAACCGGATCAGGAGAATTTTGTTTTGAAATCTTTAAACTAAATGCACAATCCAAGTAGCTATTTGGGCAACAACTTTTCAAAAAAAGAGGCTGAAACAATCTGTTCCAACCTCACATTTTTAAACAATCTCAAATTTTAATTGACCAGCTTTAACACCAATTTTCAGAGTCTTGCCAGCTTCCAATTCACCTGTAAGAAGGAGCTCTGCTAGTTTGTCTTCTACTTCTGTTTGCAGAGTTCTGCGTAGTGGGCGAGCTCCCATCTCTGGATCATATCCCTTCTGAGCTAGAAGTTTAAGGGCAGATGCTTGGAGTTTCAAGTCAATTCCTTTTTCTGCCAGGCTTGCAATCAATGGTTTGACCATAATCTTAACCACTTCTTGCATATCTTGACCTGACAAGCTATGGAAGACTACCTTCTCATCAATACGATTGATAAACTCTGGACGATAAGCCTTTTTCAACTCTTCAAACATCCGTTTTTCCATACTCTCTTGATCAAAACGAATATCTCGAGCTCCAAAGCCGACTGTCTTGTCGTCACGAAGGGCTGTCGCACCAAGGTTTGACGTCATGATAATGATGGTATTTGAAAAATCAACCTTACGGCCTTTACTGTCCGTCAAGACACCATCATCCAAGACCTGCAAGAGCACATTAAAGATATCTGGGTGAGCCTTTTCTACCTCGTCAAAAAGCAAGACTGAATATGGTTTATTGCGGACCTTCTCAGTCAACTCTCCACCTTCTTCATAGCCTACATAACCTGGAGGAGCTCCGTTGAGACGGCTGGCTGCAAATTTCTCCATGTACTCACTCATGTCAAAACGGATAAGGGCTGATTCGTCATCAAAGAGGACTTCTGCCAAGGCCTTGGCCAATTCGGTCTTACCAACACCTGTTGGTCCTAGGAACATGAAGGATCCGATTGGACGTTTATGACTACGAATACCAGATTGATTACGGCGAATAGCACGGCTGATGCTAGATACAGCCTGTTCTTGTCCGATAACCCGTTTGTGTAATTCAGCTTCTAAGTTCAGATATTTCTTAGCATCGGATTGGGTTAATTTTTGAACTGGAATTCCAGATAAGCGACTCAAGGTAGTCAAAATATCAGACTCTGATACCAAGTCTTTATAGACAGGAGCTTCCTCTTCTTTGGCGATGAACTGAGCTGCCTGTTTCCACTTCCCATCCATCAAGGCCTTATCAGCTGGAGTCAAGCCAGATTCATCTGGTTTACCATGTTTAGACTTGTTCTGAACAGTCGCTGCTGCTTCATCCAATAGATCGATAGCTGAGTCTGGTAAATGACGGCTAGTCAGATAACGATGAGCCATCTTAACCGCTGTTTCTACAGCTTCGTCTGTGATTTGTACATGGTGGTGTTTCTCATAAGTTGCCTTCAAACCTTGTAAAATAGAGATGCTATCTGCTAGACTTGGCTCCTCAATAGTTACTTTGGCAAATCGACGAGATAGGGCTGCGTCTTTTTCAATATGTTTTTGATATTCTTCCTGGGTGGTTGCCCCTACTGTTCTGAGAGTTCCACGAGCCAAGGCCGGCTTAAGGATATTGGCTGCATCCAAGGTCGAATCAATTCCACTACCTGAACCCATAATTGTATGAAGTTCATCGATAAAGAGGATGACATTGCCGTCTTCTTCGATATCTTTGATGATGTTATTCATGCGTTCTTCAAAGTCTCCGCGGAAACGTGTTCCAGCAACGACATTCATCAAATCAAGTTCGAGGACGCGCATCTTAGCCATTTCGTCTGGTACTTCTCCGCTAGCAATGCGTTGAGCCAAGCCAAGGGCAAGAGCTGTTTTACCAACACCCGCATCTCCAACCAACACCGGATTATTCTTTGTCTTACGGCTCAAATCTGAATCATACGAGAGATTTCTTGGTCGCGTCCAATAACCGGCTCCAATTTCCCAGAACGAGCTTGATCCGTTAAGTCATGGGTATAATCTTCTAGACCTCCACTTTGAGCCTGAGGCATGCCCATCATATTGGCCATGGAATTTTGCTTATCTGCTACTGTACGATGACGTTGGCGAAGGGCCTTGAGATCATCTCTAGTCCAGCCTGCACGCGCTTCAAGACTACGACGAAGTCCAGCAATCTTGACCTGATCCTTTTTATCTTCGTAAGAAAATCCTGCTTTTTCTAAAATGCGAGTAGCTAAAGCATTGCCATCATGTAAGATAGCATAAAGAACATGCTCTGTTCCCAATACCTTGGCATGAACGACAGAAGATACGTGCTCTGCTTCCAACAACAATACCTTCAACCGGTGTGAAAAAGGCAGCTCCTGATAATGTTCCTTATCGCTATACTTTGTTTCAGTCAGCTCTACAGCAACTTCCTCCAGACGATCCATCTCATATGGAAATTCGTTTAAAGTCGCCCCAGCTACACTGTAACCATGATTGGCCATAGCAATCAATAGGTGCCATGACTCTAGGTATTCTGCTCCAAAATGACTTGCGACCAGAAAGGCACTTTCTATACATTCTCTCAATGCTTTTGAATATTTCATTTAGTTCTATTTTCCTTTTCTATCTACCTCTTGTAATAACTGTCGGAGCATATTGGCACGGATAAGATTGGCATCCTCACCTAGAACTCGGTCTGTCGCCATTGCTAGTAATAGATTCATCTCCTGACGAGTCACTAAATCCTGTTCAAACAAGAGTCTTAAAACATCTTCAAAGATAACTAGGCTAACTTCTTCGCCCACCGAATACAGTAAATCGCGGAGCATTTCATGGTGGTTTGAGAATTCAATCCGTCCTATACGAATGTAGCCACCACCACCACGCTTACTTTCAACCAAGTATCCCCTGCTTTCAGTAAATCGAGTCTTAATCACATAGTTGATCTGGCTAGGCACGACTTGAAAGGTATCCGCTAATTGGCTTCGTTGCAATTCAACCATACCCGACTGCTCCAAAATCGCCTTGATATAGGCCTCTATATGGTCTGATGTATTTTTAAATCTCATTGAACGCCACCTCTTTCTTTGAACCTTGACTATCTTTGACTATACTATCATTTAACACTCTATAAGTCAAATTTTTAGAGCTCAGCCCTTGAAAATACTGACTTTCTTTAAAAACATTTAGGCATTAAATCGCCTTAGTTTTTCTTGAAAGTCCCTAAAAAAGTCCACAAAAAAGAGCCCTGAAAAGGGCGTAATATTGACGAGTTCAGCAAGCTAGACGTGCCTTTTTTACTACTAGAATGAAAAATCCTGTGAGGTTTAACTCACAGGACTATATATTATGCAAAACAATAATTACCCTTTACATCTGATTTTGATATCGGCTTATCCTCAAAATCAATAGAGTCCTTCTTGATAATATCTATACTCTCACGAGTTCTAAGAGATGAAATTGCAATACAAGCTAAAAAATACCAGTGAATTACTTGCAATAATTCCTCATTATTTTTAGATTCTATTATTTCATCTAATTCTTTATCTAACTGTTCCTGCAACGAACCTTCAACCTTTTTAGAATTTTCTACTATCATTGAAACATCTAACTGAGCTTCTACAAATGACAATACAACTTTTGTTAGAGCTGGATATTTATCTTCATACTTACAAATTGCATCTTTTATTATATATTTTTCTTGAAAATGAGTATATAGGAGATTATATGCAATCATTTTTTTATGTTTTTTTGTATCTCTAATATATCTAATATAAAAGAGCAAAACAAGTGATGCAACAATTATTAAAAACAAAATTATTCCCATTTTATTCTACCTCCTTTTGTTATCAAGCAATTTTTCCAAATCAGATATTCTCTGATCTCTATCAGAAATTGTTTTGTTTAGTTCCTCAATTAATCTAGCTTGGCTTTTAAAGGTCATGTCATAATCTTTACGCCGTTCTTCTAGTAGTTTGGAAAAAATATTATATATCCCTAATGCTACTAGAATACAAATAGCTAATGGTACATCTAACCCAAAAAAATCCTTAAATAAGTTTAGCCACCCCAACTATGTAATCCCCCTATGAAAATCTCTAAACTAAATATGGTATCCTATATACTATTATACCATACTTGTCAAGTACTATATATTGTGTCTTCTTATATAAATAAGCACACCAAATCGTGTGTATTTGCAAAAATTTTTTCAGTTTCAATACAGAATTTAATCTTCTATAAGTAAATGTATCGTATACCTCCAGATCTGCTTATCTATATTAACCGATTGTATTGTGAATTGTCTCAAAACATGACTGCTATAACTTTTACGATAGTTCATATTTACTAGTAACTAAGTATAAGAAAAGTACTTTAAGTGCTACATTCCAGGAAGCCAGTCTTTTATTTCTTTCAAAATTTTTATAAGCCTGTTTCATTTTTAGAATTGTCCTCTAAATATCCAATACCTTTTGGTCGTAATCCTAACAAGAGATAAATTCTCAATATAAACATCTCCAGACATGTCTCCAGTAACACGAGTACCTGTCAAAAATCCATCATCAAATAAATTACAATAGACATCCATTAAATACCGGTGGGGGATTTCCAGAACGGAAGCGTTTATTTCATTTTCATCGGCTGGCTCTCCATGCTTCATTTTCTGAAAATAATAATTAAGGATTTTATACACAACTACCCAATAATCATTTTTTGCCATGAATACAGTCTCCTTTTTTAAAAGTATATGCCTCTGTACTACATTCTCATTATAGTCCTTTTAACATCCTCCTGCAAATAACAAGATATCCTTATTCTCATTTTTTTAAAGAAAAAGGGCGCTGGTAAAGGATAATCTTCACCAACTCCCTGTTTTTCTAGGTATTTAATCCTAATTCCGCCAAGATTTGACGTTTGTAGGCAATTTTTTGGACTTCCTTGTCTTCGCCTTCAGACCAGTCGAGTTTGATTTCAGAGACGATCTGCCCAGGGCGATTTTTCAAGATATAGATACGGTCACTAAGATTAAGGGCCTCCTCGATACTATGCGTGATGATGAGCGTCGTCAACCCTAGCTGTTTGTGAATCTCCAAATACCAAGCGTGGAGTTCCATCTTTGTCATCTCGTCCAAAGCGCTAAAGGCCTCGTCTAGAAGAAAGAGCTTGTGCCCGAAAAGGTAGGTACGGAGTAAAGCAACACGCTGGCGCATCCCACCACTGAGTTCATGAGGGTACTTATCCCTTACAGCCGTCAACTGAAAGGTAGCAAGGATTTCATCTGCTTTTGCAACAGCTTCTGCCTTATCCACTTTTTGAATCAAAAGGGGCAAAATGATATTGCCAAGTACCGTCTTGTGTTCCAAGAGCAGATCCTTTGTAGCATATAGCTCACGCGCCCCTTGGGATTTTCCTCCCCATCAAGCACAATTCTACCTGACTGGACTTCTAAAATGCCTGCAATCAGGTTAAAGAGAGTAGTCTTTCCTACACCACTGGGGCCTAGGATGGAGACCACTTCACCTGAAGTCACTTGTAGGTTAATGTCCTCTAAAATCTTTTCATTATCGTAGGCATAGCTTACATGTTCTAGTCTAATTTCTGTCATTATTTTACAAATTCGTTAGTGAATCCTTTATCAGTCAAGTCTTCCTTGAGGATACCATTTTCTTTATCCCATTTGTAGAAGGCATTCCAGCGGTCAGCATCAAACTGTCCCCATTTTTCCTTGTCGCTAGCATACTCTTTTGACAAGTATTTTTGAGATTCAATGACAAAGTCTCGTTTATCCTTTAACTCAGGGGCATTTTTGATGAGGATATCAGCCGCTTCTTCTGGGTGATCCATAGCGTATTGGTAACCTTTTTTAATAGCTTGGATGACTTTACGAGCTTCTTCTTTGTTGTCTTTCAGATAGTCATTGTTAGCGATGATAACTGGTGAGTAGTAGTCAAATTCTTTGACGTAGTCTTTCAAATACATAAAGTTGGCATCCACACCTTGAGATTTGGCAAGAAGTCCATCCCAACCGTAGTAAATCCAGGCAGCATCAAAAACGCCATTGGCAATCGGAGTGATCGAGTTTGAATCGTTGTTTGGTACTTTTTCAACCTTGTCAAAGTCTCCACCTTGAGATTCTACCAAGGTTTTCAACATAGCAAGTTCTGTTGGGTCATTCCAGGTTCCATATTTCTTCCCAACCAAGTCTTTAGGACTATTGATATTGTCAGACTTACGAGAGATGATTCCTGATGTATTGTGCTCAACGATAGCTGCAACGGCTGTAATGCCTGCCCCTTTTTCCAATTTCTTAGCCATGTAGTCTTGAAAATAGATAGCAAACGGTGCCTTACCATTGATAACTAAGTCTGATGAACTCTCTTCTGGTGGCAATTTCAAGTCAACGTCCACTCCAGCTTCCTTGAAATATCCTTTTTCTTTGGCTACATAAAGTCCAGTGTGGTTGGTATTTGGTGTCCAATCCAGAATAAAATCAATCTTCTTTAGTTCTGCTTCTTTGTTGTCCTTAGAAGCAGTTCCTTGACCACAAGCCACAAGCACGACAGCTAGAAGAGCTGTTACAATCGTTAAACACTTTCCATGTTTTCTTCATTTTTATTTCCTCTTTTCTTTTTCCAAAACACTCTATTTTAAGTACGTTTCCATTTAATCACATATTTTTCACTGATATCGACTAGCTTCATACCCAGAAGACTGATCAGTGATACCAGAATAATAATCGCAAACATGGTATCATACTGAAACAGTTTCTTGGACTGAATCATGTAGACACCTAGTCCTTCAAAGCCTCCCAACCACTCAGATACCACTGTTGTGATAAAAGCGTAGGAAACACTGACCCTAAGCCCTGCATAAAAGTAAGGCAGGCTGACAGGGATTTTAAAATGCCACAGGATTTGCCAAGGATTGGCTCGCATCAGACTAAATAAGGTCAGTATATCCTTGTCACAATGCCTAAAACCATCTAAAATACTGACGATAATAGGGAAGGTTGTCGTCAAGATAATCAAGACAATCTTGGGCAAAATTCCATAACCCAACCATAAAACTAGGATAGGGGCTATGGCAATGGTCGGTATGGTCTGGACAACCACCATCATGGGGTAAATCAGGTCATTGAGCCAGCCCAAACTATCCATAAGGACGGCCATAATACAGGCTATCAAGACACCTAAGACCAAGCCTAATAAGGCTACTCTCAAGGTTGCCCAACTATGGTACCAGAGAAATTCTCTGTCACGAACAAAAGACTGGAGAATCTCAAGTGGTGTCGGCAGGATGAACTTTGGTAAGAGTTTTAAGAATCCCGCCACCTGCCAAACGGATAAGACACCCAAAAATCCTAGCAGACTAATATGTCGTCTCATTATACTTTTCAAGTTTCTCATCGATGCTTAAAATCTCTCCTACATTTATTTTCACATTGGCAAAAACATTGTCTGCTCCTTGGCCCGCTACCTCTAACGCTTCTTTGAGAATGCGCATAAGCTCATCAAATTCTCCCTCTAAAACTGTTTCAAATGGTGTCACCACCATGGTCACTTCTTGAGCTTGCAGATAAGCAATGACCTTATCAATTACAGCTATGCGGTCAATCCCCTGTGACAGGGGCAGGACTTGTAAAGCAATGCTTGCTTTCATTCAAACCTCCTTTTAATTTACAGTTTTTCTTTATGAAAAAAGAAAAACCTCTTTCATATATGAAAAAGGTGCAAAATTAGGCTAAGTATCGTTCCCTACGCTGGCATTACCCAGATCAGGTGCGGTCGAAGTTTAACACTTCCTCTCAGACTGTACACAGACTCCCATATATTATATGGACATATGATAACGCAAAAAAAATAAGATGTCAAGGAAACTGCTTACAGAAAAAGAGACGGTAAACCGTCTCTTTCTCTAATTATACAGATGAACTAGCTCTTTCAATTAAAGCATAGGGGCGAATAACTGTGTAATTTCTTTGATCATCATTTGATACCAGGTAGGATTTATGGTATCTGAGAAGATTTCTTGCGACACTTCGAAAATTTCTTCAAAATCTTTGCGAATATCCGCAATTGACTCTGTTTTGTAGAGTAGTACTGCATTTTCATAGTGGTGAACCAAGCTACGATAATCCAAGTTAATCGTACCTACAGCTGCAAATCGATCATCAACAATCATTTGCTTACTATGGATAAAACCAGGTGTGTATTCAAAAATGCGAACACCCGCAGATAAAAGATCTGGATAAGCCCCCCGTGTTACAAGTTGAATGAGTTTCTTATCCGGTATATGGGGTGTGACTATTCTCACATCTACGCCTCGCATAGCCGCATTTTTTATATCCTCTGTCAAATCATAATCAATAATGAGATAAGGCGTTGTGATATAGACAAAATCTTCCGCTTGATTAATCAAGTTTTGATAGACAATTTTACCCACCTTCATCTGGTAGATTGGTTTCGGGCCACTGCCATATGGGATACAAAGTCCACTACCGGATCGTGTCTGATTTTCCAAATGATACTGATCAAAGTCACTGATTTCCCCACGGTTGATGTACCAGTTCATGAGAAATAGTCTTGTAAAGGCTTGAGTCGCCGGACCATCTATACGAATCCCACTATCTTTCCAGTGTCCAAAACGTTCAATATGATTGATATATTCGTCTGCAAGGTTGATCCCACCAGTGTAGGAAATCTGCCCATCAATAACCAAGATTTTACGGTGGTCACGGTTGTTATAGGCCACTGTCATACGAGGAATCACCTTATTAAACTTATGAGCATCAATTCCTTTAGACCGCAAATGAACAGTATAATCTCCAGGCAAAGTCACCATACAACCAATATCGTCATAGAGCATCTTGACTTCAACTCCCTGAGCAGCTTTTTCTTCTAGAATTTCGAGCATGCTATCCCACATCAAGCCCTCTTCGACAATATAGTATTCAAGAAAAATAAACTTTTCAGCTCTTTTTAGATCCTCCAGCATCTGTTGCCACATTTCCTCACCACTTGCGAAAAATTGTGAATCTGTCTGGTCATAGACTTCTGCATTATTATCCATATGTAGCAAGGCATTGATAATTCCGTAAGCTGATTTATCTGTCTCCTGTAGTTGCAAATGGAGTTGGCGCCCATTATTCTCATGAAATGCAATAGAATTCAATTCCTGGAGTTGTTTCAGTTCTTTTTTTGATAGTCTTCTCTCACCGAACATGAGATAAAGCAGTGGACCAAACACCGGCACAAAGGTCACAATCAACCAAGTCACTTTGCTTTCCGGCGTCATCGAACGATTAACAATCGCTATAACGGTTGCTACGCTGATCAAAAATACAAGAGTCACCCAAATAATTGGTGCAATCTGGCTCATGTAAAGAATAATTCCAAAAATAACAAATAATTCTATCAGAATTATAGCAATACTAAAGCCATACTTGGACATCAATAATCGAAATTTTCTGATTCCCATATCTTCCTCTCAATTTCTAAGTCTACTCCCTAATTCAACGTCTGAAAACGCTTGTTACCTTCTAGTATACTTAGTTTTATAAAACATAGCAAGCTTTTTCTGTATAGGCCGATAGTTCTACGTTTAAAATTAATTTAAAAAGCAGGCCACTTATAGGTGCCTGCTCTTATTTTACAATTTCAAAGCCAACATATTAACCGTCATACCAGCTGCAGTCCCCATTAAGAAGATGGTATCTCCTTCTTTTACATAGCCATGATCGAGTGCATAGGCCAAGCCAAAAGGTACCGCAACGGAAACCATATTCCCATACTCACTGACAATATTGAGATACTTGTCTTTGCTAACTCCTAATTTATCCATGACAAGTGGTAATGCTCGACTAGCTTGGTGTGGAATAATATAGTCTACAGCATCTTTAGAAATACCAGATTTCTCTTGGAATTCTTGGAACATTTCTGGAATGACACGAGCAGAAAGCAAGAGGATTTTCTTCCCTTTCATATCAAACATGAAATTGGTCTTAGTTTCTTCAGAGTACTCTTTTGGTTGATATGAAGTCAAACCTCCACGGATTTCAGTATCGTGAGCTCCCTCCGACCAAGTACGTTGAAGGCTTGCTATCACTCCCTTATCCTTGTTACTTGCTTGGAAAATAAAGGCTGCGGCCCCATCACCAAAGAGTTCATAACTTTCTTTTTGCTTCGGATTGAGACCCAAGCTACCAACTTCACTAGATACAATCAAAACGCGATGATATTCTCCTGCTTCAATCAAATGTGACATCGTTGATAGAGCAGAGATGAAACTTGTACAAGTCGTGTTGATATCCATAGCTGGTATAGAGAGTCCTTTTGCAACGCGCTCATGAATCAAGCAGCTGTACATGGGATAGGTTGAACACCTACCGCGCTTGCTGATACAAGGCAATCAATGTCTTTCATACTCAAATTTGCATTTTCAAGTGTAGCTTGGATAGCTGCTTCTGCCAAATCTAGTTGCGTTTCTTCATTTTCAACCACACGATGACGGGTCTGGTCTTTAAATTGCACCGTATTTTTTGGAAGGCAGACTCCATAACCTGCAATTTCTACATGTCTTTTTACTTCTGTCATAATTTTTTGTCCTTTCATAAACGTTGGATACGTTTGAGCTTACGACTTGTATCCCAGTGATAATCTGAAAATTGTATTTCAGGTTCTTTAAACTCTTTTTGTTGCGCCAAAAGTCGAAACTGCTCTGTAATCGCTGTTTCTACTTGTTCATCTCTTCGACTCAAACAAACTTCCACTAACTTCTCAGAATGTTGTTTGACTTGGTAATCTCCAACATTCTCCACAAAGAGAATGCAACGTCTGATAAAGTCAGGATAAATCCTTACCTGACCTCCATCTTGTCCATCAAAATAGAATATGTCGTCAGAACGCCCTTCGACCTTGTCAATCCTTGTGTAATGAGATCCACATGGACAAGGTTCAGGATTCTCAACCAAGATATCGTTGAGCTGGTAGCGATAAACAGGCTGACTGCTCCGCTTAAAATCAGTAATGACTGGATAAAAACGTCGGTCATCCAAGTAGTATTTTTCCACAAAAATGATGTCTTCATTGAGATGAAGATTCCCAGCAGAGCAAGTACAGGCTAGGAAACCTTCGGTTGCCTGGTAGACTTGGTCAATAATCGGCAACTCAAAAGCGCTCAAAATTCGCTCTTTATCACTATCTTCCAAGATTTCAGCCACCGAAACGATTTTTTGTGGGTGTATGACTAACTCCCCATCTTTTAGACGCTTGCTCAATTCGATCAACATAGAAGCAGGCGCTACCACAATGGTCGGTTGATAATTGTTGAGACGCTCGATATGCTCATCTGTATTCTTGAAAATATCAAAGTACTCTAAACGAATAAGTGCCGTATTGATGGTCTGATAGAGTTCATTATCCGCTCTGAGGAAAAAGGCTATGCGGTGCCCAAAAAGTTGACCCTTGGGCAACATCTTTGCCAAGATAGCTGCTGCCCACATACTTCTCTCTTTTTCAGTTGTGATAAAGAGTCCACGGTGTCCAGATGTTCCAGAAGACAACCCAACAGCTATTTCTCCTTTGAGTTCTGTAAAATTTCGAGTTTTTTCACTTTCGATAGCTAAAGCCAAGGCCTCGTCTCGATCCACATCTTGAGTATTGAGCTCATTGAAATGCGTCATCATAAATGCTTTATCCATATGATCAAAGTCGTTAGGTACACCATTTTTAAAATAAGGTGACTCACGTTTTAAAAAGTCCATATAGGTAGCTAGTTGCTTTTTCTGATAGTTTTCTAAGGCTTCTCGAGATTTAAAATTATGAAGCCAACGAGTTTGAATAAATGTTTTAAGAAAGGTTATTTTTTTCATACAAAATCCGCTCAATCCTTCTACAGGGTCATGGCTGACAAGCGCTTCTATACCATCCTTTAACACCTCTTCCAGCAACTCTGTTCCTTTGATATAGTCAGCCTTACTATCTTGAACTAAGGAAGGAATCAGATGCATCTGTTTCGTATAAGGTAAGAGGTCAATTCCCCAACAAAGGTCTGCTGCAATAAAGAGACGATAATCTGGCATAAAGAGACAGGCTTGGCCCTTAGCATGCCCATCAATAGAAGCTACCAGGATACTTCCGTCTCCAAAAAGATCATTGGTGGAACGATAATTGAAGTTGGAGTTTTGCTGATCTGCCTTGATGACTGTCAATCTTTCCTCGAAGTCACCCGGCAAAAACTCTTTAAAAATTAAATCTTTTAATTTTGGTTTCTTGTAAACATAATACACTTCCTGGGTTAGGATAAAGATTGCATTCGGAAAGAAACTAGCCCCTCCCAAATGATCTGGATGTAGATGAGATAGCAAAACATAGTTAATTTCTTCTGGTTTAATTCCTTTAGACTTCAACAAATACGAAATCTGATCCTGCTCTGTCATTTGAACAGGCGTCCCTAGACGATAGAAGCCGTAACGAAGTTTCCTCTTAATATCATAGTGATAGCCAGTATCATAGAGCAAATATCCTTTATCCCTGTGTTTGATCAAAAAGACGCCTGCTGGGAAAGTCATCTTTCTATTCTTGACCCCTTTAAAGAGCAAACCGGCATAACTCGTACAATATCCCGCTGGGAAATACTCAATGCTTTCGATAATCTTGGACATATTGTTCAATCCCTTCTGAAATACTAATTTTCGGACGATACCCCAATTCCCTCTCAGCCTTGCTAATATCTAGAGTTTGACTATAACGAAGTAGATAATAGCTATATCGTGTTAAAGGTGGTTCCCCTTTCAGATTCAAGGACTTGTAAAGAAACTCTAAACTACTTGCAATCCCTGCTAATAGAGATGCTGGAATTTCTATATTTGATTGGGTAACCCAAACCTTTCAAACTTTCCTCTAGCAAATCCCTAAAAGCCCTCGGTTCACCATTAGTAATGTTATAAACCTCCCCTTTAGCTTCTGGAGCTTCTAAGGCTAAACGAATTGCAAATGCAACATTTTCCACACAAGTCATATCCATGAGCTGACGCCCATCCCCAATCAAAGGGATACCAATTTTTTGACTAAGATTGATTACCCGTGGCAAGATGCTGGTATCTCCAATCCCAAACAGTCCCCGAGGCCTCAAGATAATACTAGGAACATCTGGATAATTCTTAAAGAGTCTCTCCGAAGCCAATTTACTACGTATATAGTTATTGAGATTATTTTCCTCTGGAGCATCACTTTCTTTGATTTCCAACTGATCCTTAGGAGCAGCGTAGATGCTTGGTGAGGAAACATAGACTAAACGTTGAATACCTGTTTGGCGACATGCCTCGATAACATATTTAGTTCCTAAAACATTGGTCTGATAAAAATCATCCCATGGCCCCCAAATAGTTGAAAGAGCCCCAGCATGAACAACCATGTCCATCCCTTGACAAGCCTCTAATAAATCTTCTGCCTTTGTCAAATCCCCCTGAAAAAAACTGACAGAAGAGTCTTCCAAGGATTGCCCTACCTGACTATTTCTACCAAAGGCTCTTACTTGATAACCATGTTCTACTAGTTCTTCTACTACATATTTACCCAAGAAACCAGTGGCTCCCGTAACTAATACTTTTTTCATCATTCTTTCTCCTTATCTGCTAACAGACGGTGGATTTCGCTTTCCAAAATTTCTGTTGGATGATAGGATTGTGCAGCCTGGCGTAAAATTTCTAATTCTGACCAATCATCTTTAGCAATTAATTTCTCAAAGGCTAAGCCAATCGCTCTCGTATCCTTTTTATTAGCAGTCAGTGCAACACCCGCTTCCACCCCACGAACGGCATAATCAAATTGGTCGTAGTCATGAGGCAAAATCAAAGCTGGTTTACCATAAATGATACACTGATAAAAAATTCCAGCTCCACCATGATGAATCACATAATCCATCTGAGGAATGTATTCTTTGTAAGGAAGATAAGAAACAACGGACAGATTCTCCATCAGATTCTCACACTGAAAAGGTTCTCCACCAACTCCACGAGTCACAAAAAAGTGACAATCAGGATGCGCTTTGGCTAGTTGCTTCGCTTGAAAGATTAGATTATCTTTGGCCCATGCCAGTTGCGTCCCACAAGTTACCAAAACCTTCTTTCGATTAGGGAAAGCCGACAAATCTAAAGGATAATCCTCTCCAGCCTCAACAGAAGCTCCAGAGGGTCCTACCCACTTGTAGTGTTCTGGAAATCCTTTTTTTAACTCTACTTCTTTCATCCCTATACCAAGGATTGAATATGGAGAATAAATAGTCTCTTGGTCCAGCTGATTATAGAGTCTAAAATTATATCTCTTTAAACGATCACGAAACGAAAAAGATACAATCCGTTTTACTAACCGAGTTCCCTTTCTACCTAAAAATTGTACTGCAGACTCCCAGACATTCTTGGGACTCCCCATCCCACCAATTAAACAGGGCGGGCCATCAGTAGTCTCTAAAACAAATTGTGTAGCCATGGTAGTGATCCAAGGAATACCAAGCTGATCAGCTACAAGGCCACCAGACAAAGTTATAAAATCAGCAATAACAATATCTGGATGATTCTTTTGCCATTCTTTCAATAATTGATCAGAAACTAGATTAATTAAATCAATACTAGCAGAGAGTTGATGATAGGCCGATAATATTCCTAATTGTTCAGAGTTATTTGCTGCATTTTCAAATTCCTCAATGTAATCTTCTAATATGGTAACTACATTAAAACCAGCTGCTTCAGCAACAGCTTTTTTCTGTGGACCTGTAAATAAACGTATCTCATACTGAGGATTGTCTAATAGAGGTAGTAATAAATTCATAGTTGGATACAAATGTCCACTTAAAGGAACAATCACAACATCGATTTGATTTTCTTCATAATCCTAGCATATCAAATTTTCCAAAAAAGAACTATCACGAGGATAGTTCTTCTTAAATATTATTGGTTTTAAATTATAGAAATAGTATTTGATTTCTTAGTACATTATTTGAATATTCGGGAGGAATTCATAATGTAAGAATCTTAAATTTACTATCCCACAAGGGCTCTGAAGTAACTTTCCTTAGAACAATTCCTTATAGAAAGCAATGGTTTCTTCCAAAGTTGGCATGAATGGGTTACCTGGTGCACAAGCATCAATCAAGGCATTCTTAGAAAGGTATTCAAAGTCAAAGTCTTTTTCTTCGATACCAAGTTCTGTAAGTTTCTTAGGAATACCGACAGTTTCAGAAAGTTTTTCAATCTCAGAAATAGCATAAGCAGCACATTCTTCATCTGATTTTCCTTCAATTTTCATTCCCAAGGCTTTCGCAACATTACGGAAGGCTACAGGTACACGTTTGGCATTTTCACGCTCAACGACTGGCAAAAGCATAGCACAGCACACGCCATGAGGTAAGTTATAGACAGCACCCAATTGGTGAGCCATTGAGTGAACATATCCGAGTCCTGCATTGTTAAAGCTCATTCCTCCAAGGAAGATAGCATTAACCATACCTTCACGAGCTTCGATGTCGTGTCCATTTTCTACCGCACGTGGAAGATATTCTTTGATTAGCTCGATAGCTCCGATAGAGAGTTTCTTAGTCACATCATAAGCACCTGGTGTTACCAAAGCTTCAACAGCGTGAGTAAGAGCATCCATACCAGTAGCCGCAGTCAAAGCTTGAGGTTTTGAAACCATCAATTCAGGGTCATTAACAGAGATAAGGGCAAGACTGTTTATCCACCATTACCATTTTAACCTTACGTTCTTCATCAGTGATCACGTAGTTAATGGTAATTTCTGCTGATGTACCTGCAGTAGTATTGATAGCGACAACTGGAAGACCTTTTTGAGCAGACTTATGCAAACCTTCATAATCCTGTGGTTTACCACCATTCGTCGCGATTACAGAAATACAGCTAGCTGCATCCTGTGGAGAGCCACCACCGACCGAGATAATAAAGTCACAGTTGTGCTCTTTCAAAGCAGCAACCCCATCCATAACATTTTTACAAGTAGGGTTGGGTTCAACATCACTAAAGATAACGTAAGCAATTCCTTCATCATCTAAAGGTTTTAAGATTTTTGGCAAGATATCACTTGATTCGATAAACTTATCTGTCACTAAAAGAGCCTTACTATAACCCAACTCCTTAACATAAGGCCCAACTTCATTTACCACACCTTTACCGATAAGGTTAACTGCTGGAACGTAAAATGTTGCCATATTTTATCCTCCTTGCGCTTTTCACGCTATATATTTAGATTAATTATATAATATATTTTCTGTATTTTCAAATATTTGTGATTTTTTTAACAAAAAGAATGTTTAAAAATATTTAAACAAAGTTTTATAAGGAAAAGATAATCAGGAAAATTTGAGATGAACTATTTTATTCAACCCACTACAGTTGACAAACATACTAAGATTAGTAGTGAGAAAATCTCCGACGGGAGAGAGTACTCACTACTTTTTCTTTATGTTAAAGTAGAGGTGTCTTGTAAAGTCGTAGGGCTCTTTGGCGCTAGACGTCGCTTGACAAACTGGCAAGACACCTTGTTTTAGGTGGAATTTGATCAAAGTATGTGGGACGCTAGACGTCGCGTATTGAAAATAAAATCACTAAAACACGGAATTATTCAAGACAAAAGAGGTAATATCATGCGTACAGTATTTGGGATTGATGTGAGTAAGGCAAGTTCTGAGGTGGCAATTTTAGTCAACGGTGAAAAGATTCATGGATACACTATGCTCAATGACGCCATTGGCTTCAATCATCTTTTGAATGACTTGAAAACTGTTCATAATCCTGAGATTATATTTGAAGCTACTGGTGTCTATTCTCGGCGTCTTCGAGCCTTTCTTGAGGAATACGGCTACGCTTATACACAGCTGAATCCTCTGGAAGCTAAGAAGCAACTGGACAGTCTGCGAGTTCGTAAAACAGACAAAATTGACGCTGAAAAGTTGGCTCATTCTCAGTTTATACTCAATCGTAAACCAACTTATGCGCAGGAAGAAGTTTATCAACACCTGCGTGATTTAAGCCGTTTCTATCAAAATCTTACAGAAGACATTGTTAGAGCTAAAAATCGTCTACACAAGGTCTTACAAGTCACCTTTCCTGAATTGGAAAATCTCTTATCCACACCAACTGGAGAGCAATATTGGAATTTAGTGATGGCTTTTCCATGCAAAGAGTTTGTATTAAACCTATCTCAAAATGAATTATGTAAGATTATCCGTCAATCTACCTCCAAACGAATCTCTGAAAAGCGTATTGCTTACCTGACTGATAAACTTATAAAACTCGCTAAACAATCTTTTTGTGCGGTCAAGAAAATCTCCCCAATGCTTGAAGAGGTTCGTTACTATGCTCAAGAATTGCTTCGTCTTTCTGAGCACAGACAGGTTGTCTTAGACGACATGGTAGCTCTAGCTCAGCCTTTACCAGAGTATGACATCTTACGATCAATTCCTGGCATCGCAGAAATCACAGCGACATCTATCATTGGCGAATTGGGAGATATTCGTCGCTTTCAGTCTACCAATCAAATCAACGCTTTTATTGGCATTGACCTCAGACACTATGAATCTGGGAACTTTCTCGCCAAGGAACACATTACTAAGCGAGGTAATCCCTATGCCAGAAAAATCTTGTTCAAGTGCATTCATAACATCGCTTCAGCTAGTCATACCAATCCCTGCCATATCGCCGACTTTTATGAGAAACGAAAAAGACAATCGACAATAGCTTCAACCAAGCCACATGCGATTGCCTCTATACATCGTCTCATTAGAACAATGTATTACCTCATTACGCATAACAAACTTTACGATTACTCTTTGACCCAGAATCGATAAGGCTATCTATGCCGTATTAGTATAACACCTTGTTTCAAAAAATACCAGATGAGGTGTTTTTTAGCATGTCCTTTTATGGATCAATAAGTGGTAAAAATAAGACAGTAACCTCAGAATAGCTACTGTCTTATCTCTTTTTTTACTTAAGGCCCTTGATATACTTGACAAATGGTAGAAAAAATACCAGATGAGGTGTTTTTTAGCATGTCCTTTTATGGATCAATAAGTGGTAAAAATAAGACAGTAACCTCAGAATAGCTACTGTCTTATCTCTTTTTTTACTTAAGGCCCTTGATATACTTGACAAATGGTAGAAAAGAGCCAAAAAAAGAACAACTAGTGTTCTTACTCAAGTAATATTTATCGGGAAGACAGGATTCGAACCTGCGACACCTTGGTCCCAAACCAAGTACTCTACCAAGCTGAGCTACTTCCCGAGTTAAATAGAAAAAATGCACCCTAGAGGAGTCGAACCTCTAACCGCCTGATTCGTAGTCAGGTACTCTATCCAGTTGAGCTAAGGGTGCTCATTATATGCCGAGGACCGGGATCGAACCGGTACGATCGTTACCAATCGCAGGATTTTAAGTCCTGTGCGTCTGCCAGTTCCGCCACCCCGGCCTCTCTAAGCGAACGACGGGATTCGAACCCGCGACCCCCACCTTGGCAAGGTGGTGTTCTACCACTGAACTACGTTCGCATCGACCTCTTGGTTATATTAAAAAAATGCCGGCTACATGACTTGAACACGCGACCCTCTGATTACAAATCAGATGCTCTACCAACTGAGCTAAGCCGGCTTATTCCTATTATGCGGGTTAAGGGACTTGAACCCCCACGCCGTTAAGCGCCAGATCCTAAATCTGGTGCGTCTGCCAATTCCGCCAAACCCGCAATGATGACCCGTACTGGGCTCGAACCAGTGACCCATTGATTAAAAGTCAATTGCTCTACCAACTGAGCTAACGAGTCTAAATAACTTCCGTTATCTTAAACGGTCCCGACGGGAATCGAACCCGCGATCTTCGCCGTGACAGGGCGACGTGATAACCGCTACACTACGGGACCTATGGGAGTTAACGGGATCGAACCGCTGACCCTCTGCTTGTAAGGCAGATGCTCTCCCAGCTGAGCTAAACTCCCTAGAGCTAAGCGACTTCCATATCTCACAGGGGGCAACCCCCAACTACTTCCGGCGTTCTAGGGCTTAACTGCTGTGTTCGGCATGGGAACAGGTGTATCTCCTAGGCTATCGTCACTTAACTCTGAGTCATACATACTCAAAATTGAATATCTATCAAATTTCAAGAAAACCTTGCGCTTTCATATTCTCAGTTACTTTGGATAAGTCCTCGAGCTATTAGTATTAGTCCGCTACATGTGTCGCCACACTTCCACTTCTAACCTATCTACCTGATCATCTCTCAGGGCTCTTACTGATATAAAATCATGGGAAATCTCATCTTGAGGTGGGTTTCACACTTAGATGCTTTCAGCGTTTATCCCTTCCCTACATAGCTACCCAGCGATGCCTTTGGCAAGACAACTGGTACACCAGCGGTAAGTCCACTCTGGTCCTCTCGTACTAGGAGCAGATCCTCTCAAATTTCCTACGCCCGCGACGGATAGGGACCGAACTGTCTCACGACGTTCTGAACCCAGCTCGCGTGCCGCTTTAATGGGCGAACAGCCCAACCCTTGGGACCGACTACAGCCCCAGGATGCGACGAGCCGACATCGAGGTGCCAAACCTCCCCGTCGATGTGAACTCTTGGGGGAGATAAGCCTGTTATCCCCAGGGTAGCTTTTATCCGTTGAGCGATGGCCCTTCCATACGGAACCACCGGATCACTAAGCCCGACTTTCGTCCCTGCTCGAGTTGTAGCTCTCGCAGTCAAGCTCCCTTATACCTTTACACTCTGCGAATGATTTCCAACCATTCTGAGGGAACCTTTGGGCGCCTCCGTTACCTTTTAGGAGGCGACCGCCCCAGTCAAACTGCCCGTCAGACACTGTCTCCGATAGGGATCACCTATCTGGGTTAGAGTGGCCATAACACAAGGGTAGTATCCCAACAACGTCTCCTTCGAAACTGGCGTCCCGATCTCATAGACTCCTACCTATCCTGTACATGTGGTACAGACACTCAATATCAAACTGCAGTAAAGCTCCATGGGGTCTTTCCGTCCTGTCGCGGGTAACCTGCATCTTCACAGGTACTAAAATTTCACCGAGTCTCTCGTTGAGACAGTGCCCAAATCATTACGCCTTTCGTGCGGGTCGGAACTTACCCGACAAGGAATTTCGCTACCTTAGGACCGTTATAGTTACGGCCGCCGTTTACTGGGGCTTCAATTCATACCTTCGCATTTCCGCTAAGCACTCCTCTTAACCTTCCAGCACCGGGCAGGCGTCACCCCCTATACATCATCTTACGATTTAGCAGAGAGCTGTGTTTTTGATAAACAGTTGCTTGGGCCTATTCACTGCGGCTGACTTAAAGTCAGCACCCCTTCTCCCGAAGTTACGGGGTCATTTTGCCGAGTTCCTTAACGAGAGTTCTCTCGCTCACCTGAGGCTACTCGCCTCGACTACCTGTGTCGGTTTGCGGTACGGGTAGAGTATGTTTAAACGCTAGAAGCTTTTCTTGGCAGTGTGACGTCACTAACTTCGCTACTAAACTTCGCTCCCCATCACAGCTCAATGTTATAGAACTAAGCATTTAACTCAATTCACACCTCACTGCTTAGACAGACACTTCCAATCGTCTGCTTTAGTTAGCCTACTGCGTCCCTCCATCACTACATACTCTAGTACAGGAATATCAACCTGTTGTCCATCGGATACACCTTTCGGTCTCTCCTTAGGTCCCGACTAACCCAGGGCGGACGAGCCTTCCCCTGGAAACCTTAGTCTTACGGTGGACAGGATTCTCACCTGTCTTTCGCTACTCATACCGGCATTCTCACTTCTATGCGTTCCAGCGCTCCTCACGGTACACCTTCGCCACACATAGAACGCTCTCCTACCATACCTATAAAGGTATCCACAGCTTCGGTAAATTGTTTTAGCCCCGGTACATTTTCGGCGCAGGGTCACTCGACTAGTGAGCTATTACGCACTCTTTGAATGAATAGCTGCTTCTAAGCTAACATCCTAGTTGTCTGTGCAACCCCACATCCTTTTCCACTTAACAATTATTTTGGGACCTTAGCTGGTGGTCTGGGCTGTTTCCCTTTCGACTACGGATCTTAGCACTCGCAGTCTGACTGCCGACCATAATTCATTGGCATTCGGAGTTTATCTGAGATTGGTAATCCGGGATGGACCCCTCACCCAAACAGTGCTCTACCTCCAAGAATCTCTAATGTCGACGCTAGCCCTAAAGCTATTTCGGAGAGAACCAGCTATCTCCAAGTTCGTTTGGAATTTCTCCGCTACCCACAAGTCATCCAAGCACTTTTCAACGTGCCCTGGTTCGGTCCTCCAGTGCGTCTTACCGCACCTTCAACCTGCTCATGGGTAGGTCACATGGTTTCGGGTCTACGACATGATACTAATCCGCCCTATTCAGACTCGGTTTCCCTACGGCTCCGTCTCTTCAACTTAACCTCGCATCATATCGTAACTCGCCGGTTCATTCTACAAAAGGCACGCTCTCACCCATTAACGGGCTCGAACTTGTTGTAGGCACACGGTTTCAGGTTCTATTTCACTCCCCTCCCGGGGTGCTTTTCACCTTTCCCTCACGGTACTGGTTCACTATCGGTCACTAGGGAGTATTTAGGGTTGGGAGATGGTCCTCCCAGATTCCGACGGGATTTCACGTGTCCCGCCGTACTCAGGATACTGCTAGGTACAAAGACTATTTTGAATACGAGGCTATCACTCTCTTTGGCTGATTTTCCCAAACCATTCTTCTATAATCTTTGAGTCCACATTGCAGTCCTACAACCCCGAAGAGTAAACTCTTCGGTTTGCCCTCCTGCCGTTTCGCTCGCCGCTACTAAGGCAATCGCTTTTGCTTTCTCTTCCTACAGCTACTTAGATGTTTCAGTTCACTGCGTCTTCCTCCTCATATCCTTAACAGATATGGGTAACAGGCATTACCTGTTGGGTTCCCCCATTCGGAAATCCCTGGATCATCGCTTACTTACAGCTACCCAAGGCATATCGTCGTTTGTCACGTCCTTCTTCGGCTCCTAGTGCCAAGGCATCCACCGTGCGCCCTTATTAACTTAACCTTATTTTTTCTGACCTTTCAGTCATAAACTCTTATTAATACTACAGCGTTTTTCGGTTTATTTTTCTTGTTACTATTTGATATAGATATTCAATTTTTCAATGTGCATTACTTGGTGATCTCTCACCAATGGAGCCTAGCAGGGATCGAACCGCTGACCTCCTGCGTGCAAAGCAGGCGCTCTCCCAGCTGAGCTAAGGCCCCACAAGACCTCTCAAGACTAAACAAGACCAATGTGCTTTCCTTATCCTTAGAAAGGAGGTGATCCAGCCGCACCTTCCGATACGGCTACCTTGTTACGACTTCACCCCAATCATCTATCCCACCTTAGGCGGCTGGCTCCTAAAAGGTTACCTCACCGACTTCGGGTGTTACAAACTCTCGTGGTGTGACGGGCGGTGTGTACAAGGCCCGGGAACGTATTCACCGCGGCGTGCTGATCCGCGATTACTAGCGATTCCGACTTCATGTAGGCGAGTTGCAGCCTACAATCCGAACTGAGACTGGCTTTAAGAGATTAGCTTGCCGTCACCGACTTGCGACTCGTTGTACCAGCCATTGTAGCACGTGTGTAGCCCAGGTCATAAGGGGCATGATGATTTGACGTCATCCCCACCTTCCTCCGGTTTATTACCGGCAGTCTCGCTAGAGTGCCCAACTGAATGATGGCAACTAACAATAGGGGTTGCGCTCGTTGCGGGACTTAACCCAACATCTCACGACACGAGCTGACGACAACCATGCACCACCTGTCACCTCTGTCCCGAAGGAAAACTCTATCTCTAGAGCGATCAGAGGGATGTCAAGACCTGGTAAGGTTCTTCGCGTTGCTTCGAATTAAACCACATGCTCCACCGCTTGTGCGGGCCCCCGTCAATTCCTTTGAGTTTCAACCTTGCGGTCGTACTCCCCAGGCGGAGTGCTTAATGCGTTAGCTACGGCACTAAACCCCGGAAAGGGTCTAACACCTAGCACTCATCGTTTACGGCGTGGACTACCAGGGTATCTAATCCTGTTTGCTCCCCACGCTTTCGAGCCTCAGCGTCAGTTACAAGCCAGAGAGCCGCTTTCGCCACCGGTGTTCCTCCATATATCTACGCATTTCACCGCTACACATGGAATTCCACTCTCCCCTCTTGCACTCAAGTTAAACAGTTTCCAAAGCGTACTATGGTTAAGCCACAGCCTTTAACTTCAGACTTATCTAACCGCCTGCGCTCGCTTTACGCCCAATAAATCCGGACAACGCTCGGGACCTACGTATTACCGCGGCTGCTGGCACGTAGTTAGCCGTCCCTTTCTGGTAAGATACCGTCACAGTGTGAACTTTCCACTCTCACACTCGTTCTTCTCTTACAACAGAGCTTTACGATCCGAAAACCTTCTTCACTCACGCGGCGTTGCTCGGTCAGACTTCCGTCCATTGCCGAAGATTCCCTACTGCTGCCTCCCGTAGGAGTCTGGGCCGTGTCTCAGTCCCAGTGTGGCCGATCACCCTCTCAGGTCGGCTATGTATCGTCGCCTTGGTGAGCCGTTACCCCACCAACTAGCTAATACAACGCAGGTCCATCTGGTAGTGATGCAATTGCACCTTTCAAGTAGATATCATGCAATATCTACTGTTATGCGGTATTAGCTATCGTTTCCAATAGTTATCCCCCGCTACCAGGCAGGTTACCTACGCGTTACTCACCCGTTCGCAACTCATCCAGAGAAGCAAGCTCCTCCTTCAGCGTTCTACTTGCATGTATTAGGCACGCCGCCAGCGTTCGTCCTGAGCCAGGATCAAACTCTCATTAAAAGTTTGAGTTCTCACTCATTTCTGTCACTGACAGATTTATTGTTTTTTCATTGTTCAGTACTACAACCTTAGTTGTAGTGCCCTGCACATTGGTTCGTCTTGTTCAGTTTTCAAAGGTCTTTGCCACTCACTTCTCTCAAGTGACAACTATATTAGTATATCACAGCTGCTTTCGCTTGTCAACACTTTTTTGAAACTTTTTTTAATTTTTTTCATCTAGTGTTCCAACTGCTTCATACTATAGTCCGTACGGGATTCGAACCCGTGTTACCGCCGTGAAAAGGCGGTGTCTTAACCCCTTGACCAACGGACCAGAGTTGTTATTTTCAACTCTTACTATTATACCGACTTTTTTTGCTTTGTCAACACCTTTTTTTAATTTTTTTTAGAAGTCTTGTAATGTTTCCTTCAGCTCTCTGAGAAGGGCTTTGCGGCCTTTAAATCGTTCGTCTGCCCAGAGGCGTTCGTAGGCTTCTTGTTTATCTTCTGGTAATTTTCTTCTATAAGTATTCAACAATTCATGAAGGGCGTAGTAATCATCCAACCACAATCCTCCTTCTGGTAGGCGATGGCTAATCTCCCCTACTTCTTCGTAGGCCATCCGGTCTAGGCGACGCTTTTGACTCTCTTGTTTTCTAACGCTATCAAGGATTCGATTGCGAAATTTTGTTTTGAAGTAGACGTAGAGTTTCTTTTCTTCTTCCACTAGTTCTGGATGCTGTTCTAGAAGTTCATAGAGACAGATCATGCCCTCTTGGTCCCAATCCTCTTTCTCCCACAGGTGAAGATAGTAATCTTTTCGACATCTATGGACAATTCCTTTTACCTTCTCATAATACTTTTCAAGCATTTGCTTTCCCCCTTTCTCTGCTTGTAGTATAGCAGAGAAAAGGGGAAAGAGGGGCCATCATTCCTATCTTGTGTTTTTTCATGTCCAATGTGTATCAAGAAGTATGGATATTGACAAGTGAGGGTAAAAAAAGACAAAGATTTGAATCCTTGTCTTTTAGCTTATAAACGTATTAGCGAAAGAGATCTACAATGGTATCCCATACAGTCTGAGCTTTTTCTTTAATCTTAGCATCTGAAATCGCTCGTCCTGCTTCATCGACCAGATTTTGTGCTCGTCCACGAATATCTGCTAATATATCATCCGACTGCGTACTAGTATCACTTGTAGTTTGTTTAGGTGTATTTTCTGGTGCAATACCATTCATTTTATAAGCATTTTCAACTGTAAAGGTGCTACCTGGTGTATATGGTAGGATTGTTTCCGCCATACTTCTAAAAATGTGAGCAGCACCATTCGAAGTCGAACCTGCTAGATAATGATTTTCATCGGTAGTAGGGAAACCAAGCCAATGGCTAATCACTAAATCAGGGGTATATCCAATCACCCATTGATCACTGGTATATTCTGGGTTAAAGGCTGCCTCTGTTGTTCCTGTTTTTCCAGCCATGACATAATCATCTGGAGACGAACTGACCCCTGTACCATTTGTAAAAGTACCTAACATCATACTGGTCATTTTATCAGCCACCGATTTGTCAACCACTCGTTTTTGAGTATTTTTATGAGTTGCAATCACTTGACCACTAGCATTTTCAATACGGGTGATAAAATGAGCATCCGGCATGAGTCCTTCATTTGCAAATACTGCGTAGGCTTGGGCCATCTGAAGAGGGTTCGTTTCTACGCCGCCACCTAAAGCTACTCCAAGCACACGATCTACATCGCTCATGTTGAGACCAAACTTTTCACCCGCTTCAAAGGCTTTATCAATTCCAAGTTCTTTAACAGTAGCTACTGCAGGTAAATTTAGAGATTTAGCCAAAGCTTGATACATGGGTACTTCTCGTGATGTCTTGATTCCTGCGTAGTTGTCTACTTTATAATCACCATATTGCATGGTATGATTATCCAACTCCTTATTAAGAGACCAACCCGCTTCAACCGCTGGTGTATACACTATCAAAGGTTTAATAGTAGACCCTGGACTTCTTTTGGATTGGGTTGCATAGTTAAAATTTCTGAAACCTGTCTTATCATCCCCTGCCACTCGACCAACAACTCCTCGAACTCCACCTGTTTTTGGTTCTAATGCGACACTACCAGACTCTGCATGTGTCCCATCTTCAGCTGTCGGAAAGAGCGAAGTATTTTGATAGATAACCTGCATATTTGCTTGGTAATTTTGATCTAGCTCCGTATAAATTCGATAACCGTTATTAACGATTTCTTCCTCTGTTAGATTATACTTTTCAATAGCTTCATTAACAACTGCATCAAAATAAGAAGGATAACGGTAGTCTGATATTTTCCCTTCATAACTATCTTTCAATTGAGAAGCCATATCAACACTTGCTGCTTCTGCTTCCTTATTTATCAAGGTAACCGGCAGCCACCATATTTTGTAAGACAGTATCTCTTCGATTAGTTGAATGCTCAATGGAATTCAGAGGATTGTATAATTCTGGGCCTTTAAGCATACCTGCTAAAGTAGCGGCTTCATCAAGAGTTAATTCCGATGCCGAAACTCCAAAGTACTTCTTACTAGCATCCTCAACACCCCAAACTCCATTACCGAAGTAGGCATTGTTCAAATACATGGTTAGAATTTCTTTTTTACTGTATTTTTTGGTTAATTCTAAAGCAAGAAAGAATTCTTTAGCCTTTCTCTGAACAGTTTGGTCTTGTGAAAGATAAGCATTTTTCGCTAACTGTTGGGTAATTGTAGAACCACCACCCGAGCGACCAGCTGTTAGGATAGCTAGGAAAAAGCGACTATAGTTAATTCCACTATTTTTATAGAAGCTTCTATCTTCTGTCGCAATAACAGCATTCTGCAAATCTTCACTAATTTCCGAAAGTTCAACATAGGTCCCTTTTTGACCTGACAAGGCACCAGCCTCATTCTCTTCTCTATCAAAAATCACCGTTCGTGTTTTCAAAGCATTCTGCAAGTCTGTAACATTTGTCGATTTAGCCAAGGCAAATAGATAGACCCCAACAAACAAGCTTGCACTTAGTCCGAGAATTAGAAAGATTTTGGTCAGATGATAGCGACGCCAAAATTTTCGAATAGGTCCGACTTGCCCAACTTTCTTTCGCCCACCTCTTGACCGTCTTAAATTAGTCGAGGTATTTTCTTCATTATTAGCTTCGTCGATTTCTATTTCTTCCATTTCAGCTTCATCTTTCTTAAATAAAGAAAGAAATTTTTCAAATAATGTATCTAATTTCATGCGTTTATTTTATCATCTTCCCCATAGGAAGACAAGAATTTAGCTAGTTTCTCTATCCAAATAATCTATTTTTTGTTACAATATCTGTATGAAATTTACCTTTGTTATCCCTGACTCTCTTCCTGAAATGACTGTCAAAGTCTTCTTGGAAGATCAACTACTCATTCCAAGAAAAATACGGCATTTCTTGAGAATTAAAAAGCACATTCTCATCAATCAAGAAGAAGTCCATTGGCATCAAACTGTCAAAGCCGGAGATGAATGTCAACTGATTTTCGATGAGGAAGATTATCCTACAAAAGAAATTGTTTTGGGGAATCCTAATCTTGTCCAAGAAGCTTATCAAGATCAACATTTAATCATCGTCAACAAACCTGAAGGAATGAAAACTCACGGCAATCAACCAGATGAGATTGCTCTTCTCAATCATGTTAGCGCCTATGTAGGTCAAACTTGCTATGTCGTTCATAGACTAGACAAAGAAACAAGTGGACTCGTACTATTTGCTAAAAATCCATTTATACTGCCCATCCTCAATCGATTATTGGAGAAAAAAGAAATCTCCCGCGAATACTGGGCTCTGGTTGAGGGAAAAATAGGAACTAAAGAGCTTGTCTTTCGAGACAAAATCGGTCGCGATCGTCACGATCGTAGAAAACGAGTTGTGGATCAAAAAAATGGTCAATATGCTGAAACTCATGTAACTCGATTGAAACAATTTCAAAACAAAACTAGTCTCGTTCGTTGTCAATTAAAAACAGGGCGAACTCATCAGATTCGGGTTCATCTATCTCACCACGGACATCCAATCCTAGGAGACCCGCTCTACAACCCACACTCAAAAACTAAGAGACTAATGCTTCATGCATTTAAACTTTCCTTTGTCCATCCTCTGACCTTAAACAAATTAAGCTTTACTGCGCTATCAGATACATTTGAAAGAGAATTAAACCAAAATGGATGACACTATCATCCATTTTTTCTTATAGATACAAAAAAAGCAAGACCAGTTGGCCTTGCTTTTATCAACTCAAGAATTATTTAGCGATTTTAGCGAAGTATTCAAGAGTACGTACAAGTTGTGCAGTGTATGACATTTCGTTGTCGTACCATGAAACAACTTTAACCAATTGTTTACCGTCAACGTCAAGAACTTTAGTTTGAGTTGCGTCAAACAATGATCCGTAAGACATACCTACGATATCTGAAGATACGATTGGATCTTCTGTGTAACCGTATGATTCGTTTGAAGCTGCTTTCATAGCTGCGTTCACTTCATCAACAGTAACGTTCTTTTCAAGAACAGCTACCAATTCAGTAACTGATCCAGTTGGAGTTGGAACGCGTTGTGCAGATCCGTCAAGTTTACCGTTCAATTCTGGGATTACAAGACCGATAGCTTTAGCAGCACCAGTTGAGTTAGGAACGATGTTTGCTGCACCAGCACGAGCACGACGAAGGTCACCACCACGGTGTGGTCCGTCAAGGATCATTTGGTCACCAGTGTAAGCGTGGATAGTAGTCATCAATCCTTCTACAACACCAAAGTTGTCTTGAAGAGCTTTAGCCATTGGAGCCAAGCAGTTTGTAGTACATGAAGCACCTGAGATAACTGTTTCAGTACCATCAAGAACATCGTGGTTAGTGTTGAATACAACTGTTTTAACGTCGTTTCCACCAGGAGCAGTGATAACAACTTTCTTAGCTCCACCTGGGTGCAAGTGTTTTTCAGCAGCTGCTTTCTTAGCAAAGAAACCAGTAGCTTCAAGAACGATTTCTACACCGTCGTTAGCCCAGTCGATTTGTTCTGGATCACGTTCAGCAGAAACACGGATGAATTTACCGTTAACTTCAAATCCACCTTCTTTAACTTCCACAGTTCCGTCGAAACGACCTTGAGTTGTGTCATATTTCAACAAGTGTGCAAGCATAACTGGATCTGTAAGGTCGTTGATGCGAGTAACTTCAACACCTTCTACGTTTTGGATACGGCGGAAAGCAAGACGACCGATACGTCCGAAACCGTTAATACCAACTTTAACTACCATTAGTGATTTCCTCCTTATGAAAATCATGAAAATTTTATTGTGAAAAGAGTAACTTGAATCACTACAAATCACCTTTCAACATACCTATTATATAACTATTTTAGTTTAATTGCAAGCGCTGGCCTTGTTTTTCTGATAAGCTTTGGTAATATTTTCATTTCTTTACTTAGCCTTGCAGCCTACTCCAATTCTATGCATTTCTTAATAAAAAATATATTCTCTAAGCATAAAAAAACCGAGCAGAACGAAGACAAACGCCAAAAATGACGTTTGTCTTTTTCTGTTTTCAAAAATAGTTTATCTCATCATCTACTAATCTATCCAAAAATCTGAATTTGAGAAAAATAAAAAGGGATATTCCCTATCCATTTCACTAATTTTTTGATATTTAAACACGCCAAAGTAAGCCCAACCTGATCCTCCATTTTGGACTTTCCTTTCTCTCTCGTGTATCTCAAATTATGGTATTCCTTAGCCGTTCCAAAGAGTCGTTCAATTGTTTCTTTGCGTTTCTTATAGAGCTCTTTCATTTCTATTTGATGACGAATCTCCTCACAAAATTCAAGGGCATCTTTCCAGACATGTCTCGTTACTACTTTTTGAAAATTCTTGCTTTGGGTACAAACGGATAATAGGGGGCAGTTAACACATACTTTAGGATTACTCTTATACTCACGGTAGCCTTCTCGAGTGGTTGTGCGATAGCTTAACACTTGATTCTCTGGACAGACATAACAGTCATAACTTGCATCATAAACAAAATTACTAGGCCTTTAAGTTCCCCTTTACTCCTTTTTGGACGAGTATAAGGGAAGACAGGAATGATGTTTCGCTCTAATAAATAATGGGCAATAGCTGGAGTCTTGTAACCTGAATCCGCAATAATATAGCGGGGCGAGAATGGCTCTAACTTTGAAAAAAGAGCAGGGAAAGCCTGACTATCATGAACATTTCCTGCCTCAACCGTATAAGCCAAGGCCCAACCATGCTTATCACAAGCAACTTGAGCAGAATAGGCAAATACTTCCTTATGTTCGCCCTTGTGAAACCAACCACACTCGGGATCTGTCGTTGAGATTTCTTTTCCTTAGCCTCACTTTCTTTTGCGGGCTTTAAGGACTTTTTTTCGTGTTTTTTCCTATCTAAATCAATCTCAACTGCCAATTGTTCACTCATAAATTTAGCTTGTTGGTCTACCATTTCCTTACGATACTTGTGACTATTAGCCGCCGCTTTGATATGGGTACCATCCACAAATATTTCAGAAGGATCAATTAAGCCAGCATACAAAGCTTGGCTGAGAACTTGGGAAAAAATCTCAGAAATGAGTTCTTTATCTTGAAAACGACGGCTGTAATTCTTTCCATAGGTAGTAAAATGAGGGACCTTATCATCTAAAGTTAGTCCAAGAAACCAACGATAGGCCACATTTACTTCAATATCTTTCATGGTTTGGCGCATGGAACGAATACCATAAAAACATTTAATCAAAGGAATTTTGACTAGCATGACGGGATCAAGACTAGGACGACCATTATCTGGACTATAGGTATCTTCTACCAAGTTATAAATAAAGTCAAAATCAACCTTTGAATCTACTTGTCGAAGAAAGTGATTTTCTGGGACCAATTCGTCTATTGTATAGAAACCATATTGCTTACGGTTATAATCAGGTTTTTCTTTGTGAAACATAGGGATTACCTCACAACTCTTCTTACCTCTATTATACGACTTTACACAAAGAAAAGCCCTTGGAAACTTGACTTCCAAGGACTTTGTCTTCAATCTGAACCGAGGTTTACCCTCGGTTTTGGCTGATAATCAATTATTTACGGCGTCCTGGTCTTTCTTTGTAACCATAGTAAGCATCTTCGATGATTTCTTGCATATGGTCAACCATTGGAAGACGTGGGTTTGCAGGTGAACATTGATCTTCATAAGCAAGGAAGGCCAATTCACGTGAATGTTCTTTCCATTCTTTTTCGTCAATACCTTGTGCTTTGAAGTTCATTTGGATACCTACGCGCTCACCAAGTTCGTAGACAGCTTTGCGTAAGATTCCACCCCTTCTTCTGGTGTAGAAGCTGGAAGTCCAAGCATACGAGCGATATCTTGATATTTCTCATCTGCACGGTAGTAGTTGTACTTAGGCCATGTAGCTGCCTTAGCTGGGCGAGTACCGTTGTAACGGATAACGTATGGAAGCAAGATCGCATTTGTACGTCCGTGAACTGTGTGGAATTGCGCACCAATCTTGTGAGCCATTGAGTGAGAAATACCTAGGAAGGCATTGGCAAAGGCCATACCAGCGATTGTTGAAGCGTTATGCATTTTCTCACGTGAGTGGAAGTCTGCATTCTTAACTGAGCTTTCAAGGTTTTCGAATACAAGTTTGATTGCTTGAAGAGCAAGACCATCAGTGTAGTCGCTTGCCATTTGTGATACGTAAGCTTCAGTCGCGTGAGTCAATACATCCATACCAGTATCAGCAGCAACAAATCCAGGAACTGTCAATACCAAAGCAGGGTCTACGATTGCCACAGTTGGTGTCAATGAGTAGTCAGCGATTGGGTATTTACGGTTGTTTGCTTTATCAGAGATAACGGCAAATGGAGTTACTTCAGATCCTGTACCAGATGTAGTTGGTATAGCGATGAATTTAGTTTTCTTACCAAGCAATGGGAATTTGAAGGCACGTTTACGGATATCCATGAATTTTTGTACAAGGTCACGGAAGTCCACTTCTGGTTGTTCGTAGAAGAGCCACATTACTTTAGCAGCATCCATTGGTGATCCACCACCAAGAGCGATGATTGTATCTGGTTTGAAAGAGCGCATAATCTCAGTACCACGTTCAACTGTAGTGATATCTGGATCTGGTTCTACATCTGCAAAGATTTGGTAAACAACCTTATTGCGACGAAGGTCAAGTTGTTCGATGATACGATCAAGGAAACCAAGCTCTACCATAGCGTGGTCAGTAACGATCATGACACGCTCAACGTCACGACATTTTTGAAGGTATTGAATTGAATCACGTTCAAAGTATGTTTTTGAAGGAAGTTTCATCCATTGCATGTTATTTCTCCGTCTTCCGACTTTTTTGATGTTCAAGAGGTTAATGGCGCTAACGTTATCCCCAACTGAGTTACGTCCGTAAGAACCACATCCGAGTGTCAATGATGGCAAGAAGGCATTATAAACGTCCCCGATACCACCGAAAGTAGAAGGTGAGTTACAGATAACACGAATAGCTTTAACAGCTTTACCAAATTCTTTAGTCAATTCTTCATCAGCAGTATGGATGGCAGCTGAGTGTCCAAGACCGTTAAATTCAACCATTTGACGAGCTTTAGCAATACCATCTTCACGGCTTTCAGATTTCAAAACTGCGATAACTGGTGACAATTTTTCACGAGTCAATGGCTCGTTTTCACCAACTTCTTTACATTCTGCAGCAAGAATGTTTGTTCCTTCTGGAACAGTAAATCCTGCTTGTTCTGCAATCCAAGTTGCTGGTTTACCAACGATGTCAGCGTTCAATTTTGCACCAGCACAGTTTTTGCTGTTAGCTTTTACACCGAAGCAGAACTCTTCAAGAAGTGCTTTTTCTTTTTTGTTTACAAAGTAAGTGTGGTAAGATTTGAACTCTGCTACAAATTCATCGTAAATTTCTTTATCAATGATAACCGCTTGTTCAGATGCACAGACCATACCATTGTCAAATGATTTAGACATTACGATATCGTGAGCAGCCTGGCGGATATTAGCTGATTTTTCAACATAAGCTGGAACGTTTCCGGCACCTACCCCAAGAGCTGGTTTACCACATGAGTATGCCGCTTTAACCATGGCATTACCACCTGTTGCAAGGATAGTTGCAATACCTTCGTGGTTCATCAATGCACTAGTTGCTTCCATAGATGGTTCAGTAATCCACTGTACACAGTTTTCAGGAGCACCTGCTTTAATCGCTGCATCACGAACGATTTGAGCTGCGTGAGCTGATGATTCTTGAGCTGATGGGTGGAATGCAAAGACAATAGGATTACGAGTCTTCAATGAAATCAACGCTTTAAAGATTGCTGTTGAAGTAGGGTTTGTTGTTGGAGTGATACCACAAACAACACCAACCGGTTCAGCAATAAGAGTCAATCCTGTCACATCGTCTTCTTCAATAACACCAACTGTTTTAGTGTGGCGCATGTTGTTTACTACGTGCTCACAAGCAAATAGGTTTTTAGTTGCTTTATCTTCAAATACTCCACGTCCTGTTTCTTCAAAGGCATGTAAAGCCAATTCTCCGTGAGCATCAAGTGCTGCAACTGAAGCTTTTGCTACGATATAATCGACTTGATCTTGGTCAAGTTTACGCATTTCTTCAAGGGCAACTAAGCTTTTTGCACCAAACCATCGACATGCTTTTCAGCAGCGAGTTTCTTTTCTTCTGGTGTTACAGTTTTTTTATCAGCCATATTTTCCTCCATAGCTTTCAAGGATTGTAAGTCCTTTGTTAATTTTTTCACAAGTTTATTATAACTCTTTTTTAAACGTTTGTAAACAGTTTCATAGACATTTCACAAACTTTTTTTGTTTGTTTGTGAAAATGATGTCAAACACCCTTTTGCAGGTGCTTTTGAGCCGCTAGTTTGTGAATATTTTTAAAAAAGTTTTATTTTTCACAAACTTAGTTGTAAAAGAGTCTTGTAAGCCGTTTTTATTTCCATGTAAGCGCTTTCTATTGTTCTGGAAGAATACCTCCTTCTAGGAGGAGGTTATTGTGCTTGTTGAAATAAACCTTGTTTGAAGTCCCCCTTCATAGACTACTTCTTGTTCGGTAGTCAGTTTTCCTTTTCCTTCAGCTTGGCCATTTACAAAGTCTCCCTCATATACCCAACCTGCTTTAGCTTGGTAGGTACCTTTACCATTGAAGGCACCATTGCTAAATTCTCCAGTATAGGTATCACCGTTTGAGAAGGTAACAGTGCCCTGACCATTCATCTTACCACGAACTAGGCTCCCGTCATAAATAATAGCATCGTTATCAAGCTTAAGAACGCCCTGTTTTGGAAGATTGGTCAGAAATACGAGACCTGCACAGACAACAATGACGATCACTGTCGCAATTTCTAAACGGGGACGTGTTAAATAGACACTATATTTTTCATAGAGTTTTTTTAAGTTTTCCATGTTCACTCTCATTTTCTAAGCGACTTAACCAAGCCTGGCAACCAGTTAAAACTCGGTCATAAGTTTCTTCAAAATCACCTGTATACCAGGGATCTGGAACGCTTTCAGATGCAAAAGGCTGTATCTTGTATTGTTGTTCTTGTGGACACATCTGACGCAAATCAGCGAGATTAGACTCATCCATCCCAATGATATAGTCAAAATACTCAAAATCTTTTTTAGAAATTTGTTGGGAAGTTTTTGAAGTATCATAAGGAACGCCATGACTTCGAAAGATTCCTTGCGTTCCTTTGTGGATTGGATTACCGTGTTCCCAGGAAGAAGTCGCACGACTTTGAATCTCATATTTATCGGTCAGGGATTTCATTACAAATTCCGCCATAGGGCTACGACAAATATTGCCAAGACAGACAAAGACAACTTTTTTCATCATTGTTCCTCTCATTTATAGAAAAACGGGAATGCATTCCACCCCGTTTTATTCTTCAATAGCACTGCCTTCTTCGATAACTGCACCTTCAGGTGTGACAGCTTCTTTGACTGGCAAAACTGTTCTAATTGCACCTAATTCGAAAGTCAAGTATACTCCGTCTACATCAAGTACAATCGTTTTGTTTTCAGTATCAACTTCGTCGACTGTACCGTAGAGACCACCGATTGTGATTACTTCGTAGCCTTTTTGAAGTTTGTTGAGGCTCTCCATACGTTTTTCAGCTTGTTTTTTTGAGAACGTTGCATGAAGAACATCAAGCCGAACATCAAAACAAGCATAATCAAGAATGTTAAATTCCCACCCATTATTTTTTCTCCTTTGTAATTCAGATAAAACTACTATATCAAATTTCACTTGTTTTTACAAGATTGCACCTTGATTTTAGGTCAATAAAAAACCAGAGCAAATGCCCTGATTTTTCTTATTTCAAGTTGTTTACAAGTTCTACTAAGTTTTCAACTGTAAATCCATATTCTGCTAAAACTTTTGGTGCTGGTGCAGATGCTCCAAAGGTATCAATACCAAGAACTGCTCCATCAAGACCAACGTATTTATACCAGTTTTGAGTTGCTCCCATTTCAACTGCTACACGGCGACGAACTGCATTTGGTAGAATCTCTTCTTTGTAGGCTGCATCTTGTGCATCAAATACATCTGTAGATGGCATGCTGACTACGCGAACTTTTCCACCTTGACTTGCCAATTCTTTAGCGGCTGCTACTGCTAAGTTCACTTCTGAACCTGTTGCAATCAAGATAGTGTCAAAGTCTGCTGCATTTTCATATACAACATAAGCTCCTTTTGCAACCTTGTCAAAGTCTGTTCCTTCTTCAACAGTCAAGTTTTGACGAGTCAAGACAAGAACAGTCGGAGTTTTCTCGCTTTTGACAGCTTGGTACCAAGCTGCTTGAGTTTCACGCGCATCTGCTGGACGGAAAACATTGAGGTTTGGAATCGCACGAAGACCTGCCAAGTGCTCAATTGGTTCATGAGTTGGGCCATCTTCTCCGACTGCGATTGAATCGTGGGTGAAGACATAAGTTACAGGAAGACCTTGTAGAGCTGACAATCGAACCGCTGCTTTAAGATAGTCTGAGAATACGAAGAATGTTCCACCATAAACTCGAAGTCCACCGTGAAGAGCCATTCCGTTCAAGACAGTACCCATTGCAAATTCACGAACACCAAATTGGATGTTACGATTTAAGCGATTTGCATCATCTTGAAGTCCATCAGTTTTGATGTAAGTCATATTTGAATGAGCAAGGTCAGCTGATCCACCGAGGAAGGTTGGCAATTTAGCAGCTACTACATTCAAAGCATCTTGGCTTGAGTTACGAGTTGCTTGAGAGAAGCCATTTTCTAAAGCTGGGAAGTCTTCTGGAGTCAATTCAACTGGATTGCGCCCTTCGATGATTGCTTCCACTTCTGCAGCAAGTTCTGGGTGAGCTTCTTTGTAATCTGCGACTAGTTTTGTCCATGCTTCGTATGCTGATGCACCACGGTCTGCAACATTTTCTTTGAAATCAGCATAAACTTCTGCCGGGATTTCAAATGGTTCGTAGTCCCAACCAAGGGCTTGGCGAGTTGCTGCAGTTTCGTCTGCACCAAGAGGAGCACCGTGTACGGCATTAGTCCCTTGTTTGTTTGGAGAACCATATCCAATAACAGTTTTCACTTCGATCAAAGATGGTTTGCCTGAAGCCTTAGCTTCTTCAATAGCAGCATGAATAGCTTCTAAATCTGTTCCATCTTCTACCAAGGCTGTATGCCAACCGTAGGCATTGTAACGATCGCGAACACTTTCTGTGAATGAATCTTTTGTCTCACCATCCAAGTTGATATCATTGAATCATAAAGAACAACCAACTTGTCAAGCTTTTGCAAGCCTGCATAAGAAGCAGCTTCGCTTGAGACACCTTCCATCAAGTCACCATCTCCACAGATAACGTAAGTGTAGTGGTCAAAGATGTTATAACCTTCACGGTTGTACTTAGCTGCAAGGAAACGTTCTGCTTGTGCAAAACCTGTTGCAGTCGCAATCCCTTGTCCTAGAGGACCTGTTGTTGCATCAACCCCTGCTGTATGACCAAATTCTGGGTGACCTGGAGTTTTAGAGCCCCATTGACGGAAGTTCTTTACTTCATCCATGCTCACATCTTCAAAACCAGAAAGGTGGAGAAGGGCATAAAGAAGCATTGAACCATGACCAGCTGAAAGAATAAAACGGTCGCGGTTAATCCAGTTTGGTTGAGCTGGATTGATACGAAGTTCTTTAGTGAATAGGCTGTAGGCCATCGGTGCAGCTCCCATAACCACCCCTGGGTGACCTGAGTTCGCTTTATTGATAGCGTCAATACCTAGAAAACGAATCGCATTAACAGATAGATTTGACATAGAATTTCCTTTCTCTTTGAGGTGATAGGTCTATCACGCATCTTATTTTACTATTATATGAAAAAATATCTAGAATAGCAATAAAACAATTTACTATAAAATGAATCAATGGATTATACTAATTTCTAGTTGCTTGATAGTAAGGTAATAGTTTTTCAAAAGCTTTATCTAATTCATCTAAAAACTTGTCTAGAATTTGTCCGTCTGCCACTGAAACATCTACCTTAACTAAAACTTTTCGGACTTCCTGATGGGATAGTTTTTCTCTTAAAATTTGACGATTTTCCTCAGTAGCCTCCATCTTTTGACTTTCTCCATTTGAGTAAGCTAGATAGTAAATCCCGTCTACCACTGGAACTTCTAAGACCTTGGCTTGTTTGTCTAATGTTCGCTCATCCTTCTTACGTTCAATAAAACTCACTTCTAGTGAAACTCCAAAATCAGAAGGGCTTCCATACAAACGAAGGGCCAACATAGGCTCCGTCACTTCCCCTTCACGCTGTAAATAAGCCCAGAAATGTGGTCGCAAACGTTGGGCTTGATTCATCCACTGACTCGTTCCTTGCAGTATCCATTCTGGATGCCTTGCTTGAAAATCCTTGGCCAGTTCTGTAAAAGCCTTTCTAGCTTCCTGTCCCTTACTCCTCAAATAAAGCATTTTATCAGCACCTTGCCCTGCCTTCTCTGGTTTTTGATACTGTAAGCCAGAGAAAGCTAGATAGTCTCTCATTGTATTCAACATAAGATCAACCTCCCTTAGCTAGCAAAAAATCAGGATGCCCCTGATTTTGCTTTGATTATTCTGTATCAACCACAACGTAACGATTTGGCTCATCACCTTCTGAATAACTAGTGACACCCTCCATACGTGAAATAATACGATGGATGATTTTACGTTCGCTACTAGACATTGGATCAGTCACCTGACTACGCCCCTCTTCTAGGACACGTGTAGCTAACTTCTGTGCATAGCTCTGCAAGACTTCTGCACGGTGTTCTACATAATCATTAACATTGATGGTAATATAGAAGGTTCTTGAATAGCGGTTATAAAGATAATTTTGTGCTAAAAGCTGAAGAGATTTCAAAACTTTACCATGGTAACCGATAATACGACCCGGTTCATTGGTATCAATTTGCATATTGATAGAACGGCGATTTGAGGTACTTGAAATTGCTCCCTCAACATCCATATCATCAATAATACCTTGAACATAGTTGGTCACTTCTTCAACCACCTGGTCAATATCGTAGGTTGGTTCAATCTTCAAGCCTAGGTTTTCTAAATCATCATTCTGTTCTTTTTCTACTAGTTCCTGTTCAACTGCTACCTGCTCTTTAGGTTCTTCTGGTAGTAGATCTTTTAGAATGGCAATATGACCAGTCTCCTCTAAAATTGTACTAGCTTCTTTTTCATTTTTTAGAATTTCAGCCTTAACCTCATCAGAGATGCCTTGTCCTTCTTCCTCGATTTTCTTAATTGCCTCTACAACGTGGCCTAAGTCTACTGTTGCCTCACTAACAGTCTTAACGGGTTCGTTCTTGGCATTAACCTCCTTTGGAACTCCCTTCACTGCTTGCTGGTTTGCCTTAACGACAATTGTCTCACTAATAGCATCGATATCCACTTGTGCTGGTTTCTTCCCAAAAAGGCCAAAGAATCCTTTTTTCTCCCTTGCTACGACCTTAATGTGCGCCTTCATTCTAGGAATTCCCATTTCCTTCAATCCCGTCTGGATCGCTTCTTCAACCGTTGAACCTGTAAATAATACCATTACAAGATTCCTCCTTATTTTACTTTTTCTTTTTCTGTGCTTTCTTGAGAGCTTTTCTCTTCTTGATTTCTAAATCTTTCTTAGCCTGTACTCCCGCCTCACGCTCTGCAATAATCTTGAATGGATTGTTGAGCAGATAGGTTTGGAGCACCTGATAAGCATTGGATACCGCCCAGTATAAGGCAACCCCACTTGGTGAATACATGGCAAAGAAGAAAATCATGACTGGCATTGCATACATCATCCCTGTCATGGCGCCATTTTTCTCAACCATGGCCTTATTGGATAACCAGGTGCTAAGGAAAGTAAAGATAGCTGCCAAAATAGGCAAAACGAAAGTCGTATCAACACCACCAAGGTTAATCCATAAGAAATGGCCCGTTTTTAGAAATTCTACCCTACTCAAAGCTTGGAACAAGGCCAACAAGACTGGCATTTGGATTAAGATTGGCCAAAGAGAAGCTGACTGTTTGACACCATGTTGCTTGAACAACTGACGCATTTCTTGGTCCAACTTGGTACGGCTCTCCATATCCCGTCCCGGATAACGTTCTCGCAACTCCTTAACCAGTGGTTGTACTTCTTGCATCTTTCTAGATGCCACCATTTGTATCTGAAAGACTGGTAAAAGAATGGTTCTGATTAGAAGGGTAAATAAAATAATCCCCAGACCAATACTTGTATCAAATGATAAAAAGCGAATGGTTTCAGCAAAAAAATAAACAAATTTACTCCAAAAAACTGTTGATTCAGCTGTAATCTCACTCGTCGTACCACTAGCCGTGCAGGCGCTCATTACAAATAAAGCAAGCACCATTAAGCTAGTCAACTGTAATTTCTTTTTCACTCCCATTTCCTTCCTGGTAAATCTTTGATAACTTTAATACGTGAAGTAGATTTTTTTCCATTTCCGCGTAGTCCAAGATTTCAACACCTTTTCGAGCAATCACAACAAAATCTACATTTTCAACCAGCTGATTTTTATGTTCAATCAGAATATGTCGAATTCTTCTTTTGATCTGATTCCTCGTGACAGCGTTTCCTAATTTTTTACTGACAGATAGGCCAACTCGAAAATGCTGTTCAGTATTTTCTAATCGATAAATAACAAATTTACGATTAGCAAAACTCTCCCCTTTTTTAAATATTGCACTAAAATCTTTCTCTTTTTTTACACGAAAGCGTTTTTTCAAAATTCAACTCCATCTATTAAAACTACTACTATTATACCATAATTTTTCAAAAAGCCAATCATAGCAAGGTTTTAGCCCATTTTACAGAATGAAAAAACTGGTTTTATCCTTTAAATCATCTTATTTTTGAACAAATTTACAAATTTGAACATGCTACTTTCTTTATTTTCTCTTGATATAAAACAAAAGTCACTCCAAAGAGTGACTTTTGTAGGAGATTATTATGAAAAAGTTAGGATTTTAATTAAATAAAGTTAGGAGGTCTTTATTTAATGATTATAGTATACCTGTCTTTCCTTAAACCCAACTTAAAAAGATTCCACTTCTTTTTAATTTTTAAAACTATGGATCGGAGCTGGGATTTGCCCTCCACGTGCAATGAAGTCAACAGACGAGGCACCGTTAACTTTCATGACTGGAGCCGTTCCTAGAAGGCCACCAAATTCAATCATATCGCCTTCTTTTCCCTTTGGAATAATACGTACAGCAGTTGTTTTCATATTGATGACTCCGATAGCAGCTTCATCCGCAATCATTGCCGCAATCGTTTCTGCAGGTGTATCTTCAGGAATGGCAATCATATCCAAACCAACTGAACAGATAGCCGTCATAGCTTCTAGTTTTTCCAAATTAAGGGAGCCATTTTGCACAGCAGCAATCATCCCCTCGTCCTCAGAAACTGGGATAAAGGCACCAGACAAACCACCAACTTGGTTGCAAGCCATAACTCCACCTTTTTTAACTTGGTCGTTCAAGAGAGCCAAGGCAGCAGTCGTTCCATGAGTCCCAACTGTCTCTAACCCCATTTCCTCAAGGACACGGGCTACAGAATCACCCACTGCTGGAGTTGGAGCCAAACTCAGATCGACAATTCCAAAATCAACTCCAAGTCGCTCACTAGCCATTTGACCGACTAATTGACCAATGCGGGTAATCTTGAAGGCTGTCTTTTTAACAGTTTCAGCAACAATATCAAAGCTCTGACCACGAACCTTTTCCAAGGCACGTTTAACAACACCTGGACCAGAAACACCGACATTGATGATGACATCTGCTTCACCAACACCATGAAAAGCGCCTGCCATAAAAGGATTGTCCTCTACCGCGTTGGCAAATACAACCAATTTAGCCGCCCCCATATCAGATAAAGAAGCTGTTTCCTTGATAATGCGCCCCATATCCGCTACTGCAGTCATATTGATGCCCGATTTGGTAGAACCGATATTTACAGATGAACAAACCTTATCCGTTTCTGCCAAAGCACGAGGAATGGAGTTGATAAGAATTTCATCACCTTTTTGATAACCCTTTTGTACCAAGGCTGAAAAACCACCAATGAAGTCAACACCAATTTTTTTCGCAGCTTTATCCAGTGCTTTAGCTAAGACTACATAATCCGTCGCATCGGTAGCAGCACCAATCAAGGAAATTGGAGTTACTGACACACGTTTATTCACAATAGGAATTCCTAACTCAGCCGCAATTTCATCTCCAACAGCTACTAAATTAGCTGCTTTTGTAGTAATCTTTTCATATATTTTATCCGCAGCACGATTGATATCTGGATCGATACAGTCCAAAAGGGAAATCCCCATGGTAATGGTTCTAATGTCAAAGTTTTGCTCCTCAATCATGGCGATTGTTTCGGTAACTTGTCTAATATCCATAAATACCTCCTAGATATTGTACATAGCATCAAAAATAGCTGCACTTTGAATATTGATTTTGACATTCAAAATCTGACCAAAAACCTCAAATTCGTTTCTAAGATGTGTAAAATCTTGTTTTTCATCACTAGATACCACAGCCATCATAGTAAAGAATTCGTCTAAGACTGTTTGTGAGATATCATCAATATTTAAGCCTAATTCAGCAATTTTTGTCGCAACACCTGCAACAATTCCAGATTTATCTTTACCAACAACAGTAATAATAGCTTTCATGATTAAACTCCATTTCTAACACAGAACGATATCCATTTTGGACAAAAATAAAATGAAAAAGGAGGATAGAGTAACTAAATCACTTAATAGTGAATAATTATCCAAGTTAAAACCCTAAAAAAAATCTCTTAGTTGATCTTGTACCAGGCTAATATTTTTTACCAAGTCGCTAGTTTAGAACTTAAAACTGATAATTTATTGGCACATAACCTCTTTATAGAATATTTTTGAAAAATGAATATTGTTGATTTTCTTTTTCAATAGTATAGCATATTTCTTACTAAAATACTCAAAAACGCCTGCTTACGAAATTGTTCTTTAGTAAAAAACAATTTCGTAAACAAGCGTCTACCTTATCATCTTATGATGAGTGTTCCCGCTAGGACATAAGTCCTAGCGGTAGACCAGAGCTAGACTAAGAGCACAAGACTCCATCATCATAACACTCAACAAAATTGATGATTTTATACTAATTCGATGATCGCCATTGGCGCTGCATCACCACGACGTGGTTCAGTTTTAAGGATACGAGTGTATCCACCGTTACGTTCAGCATAACGAGGTGCGATTTCTGAGAACAATTTTTGAAGTGCTGTAGTAGAAGTGTACTTATCAGTTGCTTCATCATAGTTTTTCAGATGCGATTTCATTACGTACGAAAGCAGCTGCTTGACGACGTGCATGCAAATCACCACGTTTACCTAGAGTAATCATTTTTTCAACAGTTTTACGGATTTCTTTAGCACGAGCTTCAGTTGTCACGATTGATTCGTTAATCAAAAGGTCAGTTGTCAAATCGCGAAGCATTGCTTTACGTTGTGAGCTAGTGCGTCCTAGTTTACGGTAAGCCATTTATTCCTCCTTTATTTATCTTTTAATCCAAGACCCAAATCAATGAGTTTGACTTTCACTTCTTCCAAACTCTTGCGTCCAAGATTTCTTACTTTCATCATCTCTGCTTCAGATTTTTCTGTCAAATCATGCACAGTGTTGATACCGGCACGTTTCAAACAGTTGTATGAACGCACAGACAAGTCAAGTTCCTCAATCGTACGTTCCAAGATACGGTCGTCCGATTCAGTATCAGCTTCTTTCATCACTTCTGCTGACTTAGCAATCTCTGTAAGATTTGTAAACAAATCAAGGTGCTCGGTCAAGATACGTGCTGAAAGCCCTAAGCATCTTCTGGAATAATTGTTCCATTAGTCAAGATTTCAAGGGTTAATTTGTCGAAACCATCATTGCTACCTACACGAGCAGGTTCAACTTGATAGTTGACTTTTGTAACTGGTGTATAAATAGAATCTACAGCAAGTGTTCCAACTGGTGCATTATCTTTTTTGTTTTCATCAGCAGGTACATATCCACGACCACTGTTAACAGTCATTGTCGCTTTTAGAGAAGAACCTTCACCGATTGTAAAGAGATAATGATCTGGATTTACAATTTCAATGTCGCTATCTGTCAAGATATCTCCAGCTGTAATTTCAGCAGGACCTTGCACATCTAGTTCAATGATCTTTTCGTCTTTAACGTAAGATTTTACTGCAATACCTTTGATGTTCAGAATGATTTGCATCACGTCTTCGCGAACACCCGGAACTGTATCAAATTCATGCAATACACCTTCGATATTGATAGATGTTACAGCAGCTCCTGGAAGAGAAGCTAGAAGTACACGACGAAGAGAGTTACCAAGTGTTGTACCGTAACCACGTTCAAGCGGTTCGATTACAAACTTGCCATAATCTTTATTTTCATCAATTTTTGTTATATTTGGTTTTTCAAACTCGATCATTTAGTTACTCCCTCTTAAACGAAAAGCAGTGTAAGGTTATGATTATACACGGCGACGTTTTGGAGGACGAGCACCATTGTGTGGCACTGGAGTCACATCACGAAATTGCTGTTACTTCAAGACCAGCGGCAGCAAGAGCACGAATAGCTGACTCACGACCAGAACCTGGACCTTTAACAGTAACTTCAACTGACTTAAGACCGTGTTCTTGTGCAGATTTAGCAGCAGCTTCAGAAGCCATTTGAGCAGCAAATGGTGTAGATTTACGAGAACCTTTGAAACCAAGAGCACCAGCTGATGACCAAGCAATTGCATTACCATGCACATCAGTAATCATAACAATAGTGTTATTAAATGTAGCGTGAATATGAGCAATACCAGATTCGATATTCTTTTTCACACGACGTTTACGTGTTGGTTTAGCCAAGACTTTTACCTCCTATATTATTTTTTCTTACCAGCAATCGCAACAGCTTTACCTTTACGAGTGCGAGCGTTGTTTTTAGTGTTTTGTCCACGGACAGGAAGTCCACGACGGTGACGGATACCACGGTATGAACCGATTTCCATCAAACGTTTGATGTTCAAGTTAACTTCACGACGAAGGTCACCTTCAACTTTAATTACATCCACTTCACGACGGATAGCATCTTCTTGATCTGGTGTAAGATCGCGAACACGTACATCTTCTGAAATTCCAGCAGCTGCCAAGATTTTCTTAGATGTTGGAAGTCCGATACCGTACACATAAGTCAATGAAATTACTACGCGTTTGTCATTTGGAATGTCAACTCCAGCAATACGAGCCATGTTTTCTCCTTTCTATCTTATCCTTGACGTTGTTTGTGTTTTGGATTTGCTGGGCAAATTACCATAACACGACCATTACGACGAATTACTTTACAGTATTCGCAAATTGGTTTGACCGATGGTCTTACTTTCATTTCTTATCCCTCCAAGTTTTTCGATTATTTAAAGCGGTAAGTGATACGTCCACGTGTCAAGTCATATGGACTCATTTCGACAGTAACACGATCTCCCGCTAAAATACGAATATAGTTTTTACGAATTTTACCAGAAACTGTTGCTAAAATCTGATGTCCATTTTCAAGTTCAACCGTAAACATTGCATTCGGCATAGTATCAACTACTTTACCTTCAACTTCAATCACATCGTCTTTTGCCACGCAAAAGTACCTCCATAAATTTCGATTTGATGCCTCTAGACACAGAGACAACAATTATAAGTCAGACTAACTCAGTATAACATTTGTAGAGACATTTTGCAAGCATGAAAAACGCTTTTATTTCAATTTTGTCAATACTTTTTCGATATCTGCAAAGACATCATTGATATCTTGGTTACCTTCGATATCATGTACCAAACCTTTTGCACGATAGTGGGCAATAATTGGTTCACCTTGGGCAATATTAACATCCAAACGACGTTTTACTGTTTCAGGTTTGTCATCTTCACGTTGGTAATAGTCTTCTTCTTTGTAGTCAACTGGTGGGTTGAAAACTTTGTGGAAAGTTTCGCCAGTTTCACGGTGAATGATACGACCACTCAAACGCTCCAAAGACTATCTGGATTTACTTCGATGTTAATAACACCTTCAAGCTCAATCCCTAATTCAGCCAATGTTTTATCCAAGGCATGAGCTTGTTCAATTGTACGTGGGTACCCGTCCAACAAGAAACCAGTTTCTTTAATGTCATCTTGTGAGAGACGCTCTTTCACGATACCATTTGTAACTTCATCTGGAACCAACTCGCCTTTGTCGATATAAGACTTAGCTAAGACACCCATTTCAGTTTGGTTAGCCATTGCCGCGCGGAACATATCACCTGTTGAGATATGAGCAACATGAAATTGTTCAACAATTTTTGCTGCCTGTGTACCCTTACCTGCACCAGGTAAGCCCATAATCAAAAGATTCATGATTCAAACTCCTTTTTTGTTTTTAAATAGAAGCAAAAATTCATTTCAACTCCTATTTAAAAACAAAATAGAAGAGAGGAGATAAAAATCTGACAAGGTCTTTGATTTTTAAACTCCACTCTCTGAGCAATAGTGAATTTTCTTTTCTATTACAATTATTCTGTTGTATTCAGGAAACCAACATACTTGCGTTTCAATAAATAACCTTCCAATTGTTTAATTCCTTCAATACCTGTTGAGATAATGATCAAAAGACTTGTTCCCCCAAAAGCAACGACTTCTGAAAGACCGAATAAATCCTTAGCTACAATAGGTAAAATAGAAATGACACCTAGGAAGAGGGAACCGACTGTTGCGAGACGACGAAGAAGTTTTGACATATACTCTTCTGTCCCTTTACCAGGACGGACACCGTGGATATAAGCACCGCTCTTTTGCAAATTTTCTGCTGCCTTCTCTGGATTAATCTGTACAAATGTGTAGAAGAATGTAAAGAGGATAATCAACAGAGCGTACAAAGCGATACCTGTAGGGGCTGTTGTAGATAGCAACTCCTGAGCACTACGTACCCAGGCCCAATCAAGACCAGATGCACTTACAAATTGTAAAATTGCCGCTGGTGCTGCAGTAATCGAGCTAGCAAAGATAACTGGAATAACTCCTGCAGGGTTAATCTTCAATGGAAGATAGGAACTTGACGGTGCTCCTTGTGCTACCTTAGTATACTGAATTGGTATCTTATATTCAGCTTGTTGAACATAAGTTGTAAAGTAAACAATCAATAAGACTGCTACAATTAAGATAGCAACAAAAATGAGGGATGAAGTCAAGCGACTGCTTGGTACATTGACAAAGTAGTCAACATAGATACCCTTGATCATATCAGGAATTGAAGCAACAATCCCTGCAAAGATAATCATGGAAACACCATTCCCATAACCCTTATCAGTAATTTGCTCTCCCAACCAAGTTACAATCATACTACCCGCTGTTAGGATTGCTCCAATCACAAGGAAAACTTGTGGTGTTAAAGGAACAGTCAAAAGTTTGGCTCCAGATAAAGCATTAAAACCAGCAGTAATTCCGATAGATTGCACGAATGCAAGAACAAGGGCAATATATCGCGTTGCCTGGTTCAACTTTCTACGACCAACTTCCCCCTTGTTTGCCCCACTCTACAAACTTCGGTAATAAATCCATTTGTAAGAGTTGGACAACGATAGAAGCAGTAATGTATGGACTAACACCAAGTGCAAAAACTGAAAAGTTTTTCATGGCATTACCAGACACCAAACTTAACATATTTAGAAAAGATAGACCACTCAAAGCATTCAAGCTATTGGCATTCACCCATGGAACCGTAATGCTAGTCCCGATACGGAAGACAAAGACGATAAAAATTGTAAAAAGAATTTTTGATCGAACTTGCTTGACTTTGAAGGCTTCTCTCAATAATTTAAAAAACATAGGTCACCTCTCTTAGATGACTTCTACTGAACCACCTTTAGCAGTGATAGCTTCTTCAGCTGATTTAGAAAATTTAGCTGCTTTTACAGACAATTTCTTAGTCAACTCACCGTTACCAAGAATTTTGATACCTGATTTTTCAGCTTTAACAATTCCTGATTCGATAAGAACAACTGGAGTTACTTCTGCACCATCTTCAAAGACGTTCAATTGGTCAAGGTTAACAATTGCGTATTCTTTAGCGTTGATGTTAGTGAATCCACGTTTTGGAAGACGACGGAACAATGGAGTTTGTCCACCTTCAAAACCAAGACGTACTCCGCCACCGCTACGAGCTTTTTGACCTTTTTGACCACGACCAGATGTTTTACCGTTACCTGATGAAGTACCACGACCAACACGGTTACGAGTTTTACGAGAACCTTCTGCAGGTTTCAATTCATGAAGTTTCATTATATATTTTCTCCTCTTTTGTAAAATGCTAGCGCCGATAAGAGAGAAAAGGTTGTCTCTCCTATCAACTCGCCTATACGTTTGTCATCAAAGATGACTATATCTAGTTTTAGGGGATGGTATACTGCACATCCCCTAAAATTTAATTAGTTTACTTCTTCAACTGTTACCAAGTGAGATACTGCAGTGATCATACCACGTACTGCTGGGTTATCTTCTTTAATAACAGAGCTGTTCAATTTGCCAAGTCCAAGTGCTACAACAGTTTTACGTTGTGATGGAATGCGTCCGATTGGAGACTTAGTCAAAGTAATTTTAATTTGAGCCATTTTATCCCCTTTCTTATGCCAAATCAGAAACTGAAATACCACGAAGGGCAGCAACTTCTTCAGCGCGTTTCAATTGTTTCAAACCTTCAACAGTTGCGCGAACAATGTTGATTGGAGTATTTGAGCCAAGAGATTTAGATGTAACATCAGCTACACCTGCCAACTCGATAACGGCACGAACAGCACCACCAGCGGCAACCCCAGAACCTTCTACAGCAGGTTTCAACAATACTTTAGCTCCACCGAATTCTGAAATAACTTCGTGTGGGATTGTTGTTCCAACCATAGGAACTTCGATTAAGTTTTTCTTAGCATCTTCTACTGCTTTGCGGATTGCTTCTGGAACTTCTTGAGCTTTACCAGTACCAAATCCTACGCGACCGTTGTGATCACCAACGACTACAAGAGCTGCAAAACGAAGACGACGTCCACCTTTAACAACTTTAGTAACACGGTTAACAGCAACTACGCGTTCTTCTAATTCAACTGCATTGTCTTTAAATGCCATTTTCTAGTGTCCTCCTATTAGAATTTCAATCCGTTTTCACGAGCTGCATCAGCCAAAGCTTTCACACGTCCGTGATATAGATATCCACCGCGGTCGAACACCACTTCTGAAATACCTTTAGCGTTTGCACGTTCTGCAACGAGTTTACCGACAGCAACGGCTTGTTCAGTTTTTGTTCCTTTTGAAACTTCTTTGTCAAGAGTTGAAGCACTTGCGAGCGTTACACCCGCTACGTCATCAATAACTTGAGCGTAGATGCCTGTATTAGAACGGAATACGTTCAAACGTGGGCGATCAGCAGTTCCAGAGAGTTTTCCGCGAACGCGACGGTGGCGTTTTTGGCGGAGTTTGTTTTTATCTGGTTTAGAAATCACAGTTTTCACCTCTTTAGTTTTAAATCGTGTGCTATGCACAAAGTTGGAAATGATATTGGTGGCTGAAAATCAACCACTCAATATTATTTACCTGTTTTACCTTCTTTAAGACGAACATATTCGCCAACGTAACGGATACCTTTACCTTTGTATGGTTCTGGTGAACGAAGGCTACGTACGTAAGCAGCTGTTTGACCAACTACTTCTTTTGAAATTCCGCTAACAACGATTGTTGTTGGGTTTGGAAGTTCAAAAGTAATTCCTTCTGGAGCTTCAACTTCGTCTGGATGTGATTTACCAACAGCCAAAACAAGTTTTGATCCTTGAAGTTGTGCACGGTAACCAACCCCACGCATTTCAAGTTGTTTCTTGAATCCTTCTGATACACCAATAACCATGTTGTTCAAAAGAGCACGAGTAGTTCCGTGGATAGTTTTCATTTCTTTTGAATCGTTTGGACGGTGAAGAGTTACTTCAGTACCTTCCACACGAATTTCAATATCTTTTGAGAACTCACGAGTAAGTTCTCCTTTAGGTCCTTTTACAGTTACAACGTTGTCATTGTTAGTGATTTCAACACCAGCAGGCAACACGATAACTTTATTACCAATACGTGACATGTTTTTATTCTCCTGTTAAATTGTCAGGCCTTGTTGGCCAGTTTTCACGGGGTTAAATCGATTTCTCGATTTAAAGAAATATTTAGGTTTCAATTTCAAAGTGAATCTAGGCATCGTCTCGCAGACATAACTTTGGGTTAGGCAAGAGACGATAACGACGAGTCACAAAGAAATTGGGAGCTAAATATTACCAAACGTAAGCGATAACTTCTCCACCAACGTTCTTTTGGCGTGCTTCTTTATCAGTAAGCAAACCTTCAGAAGTTGAAAGGATAGCAATTCCAAGACCGTTAAGTACTTTTGGAAGGTCTTCACGTTTTTTGTAGACACGAAGTCCTGGTTTAGAAACACGTTTCAAGTTTGTGATAACTTTTTCACCGTTTGGTCCGTATTTAAGGAATACACGGATGATGCCTTGTTTGTCATCTTCGATGATTTCTACGTTCTTAACAAAACCTTCGCGTTTAAGGATTTCAGCAATCCCTTTTTTGATGTTTGATGCAGGTACTTCAAGTACTTCGTGTTTTGCTTGGTTAGCGTTACGAATACGAGTTAGGAAGTCTGCGATTGGGTCAGTCATAACCATTTTATTTTTCTCCTCTTACTAGTAGTTTGCAAGTTGCACTTGCTAGTTAATACATGATACAAAGAGCGTAACAGCACGAGCAAAAATAGGCAATTTGATGCAGGAGCGATGCTCCAAAACAAATTGGTCTTTTTTGTCAAAGCTGTAGCTCGTGTTCAAATTGGCAGGCCCAACTGAACCCGGGCTAAACTCTGTGTGAAAAAGATAAACTTTCCTAGAAACTAAAGTTTCTTCGTCAAGTTTCCTATTTTCACTTGGAGTTTTGACGCCCTTGATATCTTAAATTACCAAGATGCTTTTGTTACACCAGGGATTTGACCTTTATATGCCAATTCACGGAAGCAAACACGGCAAAGTTTAAACTTGCGGTAAACTGAGTGTGGACGTCCACAACGTTCACAGCGAGTGTATGCTTGAGTAGAGAACTTCGCTGGGCGTTTGTTCTTAGCAATCATAGATTTTTTAGCCATTAGTTATACCTCCTATATTATTTTGCAAAAGGCATTCCAAGGCCTGTAAGCAATGCACGTGACTCTTCGTCAGTGTTAGCAGTAGTTACGATAACGATGTCAAGACCACGAGTTTTGTCAACGTCATCAAAGTTGATTTCTGGGAAGATCAATTGTTCTTTCACACCAAGTGTGTAGTTTCCGCGTCCATCAAATGATTTTGTTGGAACACCATGGAAGTCACGCACACGTGGAAGTGAAACTGAAACCAATTTATCCAAGAATTCGTACATACGTTCACCACGAAGGGTAACTTTTGCACCGATCGCAACACCTTCACGAAGACGGAAGCCGGCGATTGATTTTTTAGCTTTAGTGATAAGTGGTTTTTGACCTGAGATAAGCGCCAATTCTTCAGCAGCTTTTTCAAGGCTTTTAGCATTTGATACAGCTTCACCAACACCCATGTTCAAAACGATCTTATCTACTTTAGGCACAGCCATCACTGATGAGTAGTTGAATTGTTCTGTCAAAGCAGGAACTACTTCATTAAGATATTTTTCTTTTAAACGATTTGCCATTATACTTCTCCTTTCCTTCGTGATTAATCAAGCACTTCGCCTGATTTTTTGTTGTAGCGAACTTTTTTACCGTCTACAAATTTGTAACCAACACGACCAGCTACACCGTTTTTGTCCAAAACTTGAACGTTTGATACGTGGATAGCTGCTTCCTTCTCGATGATACCACCTTGAGGAAGTTCGTTAGTTGGACGTTGGTGTTTCTTAACGATGTTAACACCTTCAACGATAACTTTGTTTACTTTTGGAAGGGCAGTAAGGACAACAGCTTCTGTTCCCTTATCTTTACCAGCGATTACGCGAACTTTGTCGCCTTTTTTTACAAACATTTTTTTCTCCTTTTATTCTTACGCCCAATGGGCACCCTGGCTAAGCCAGGGGACTGTGTTTGTTTGTTTTGCTCTGTGAAAATTAAAGCAATCCTTCGTCAGTTTCAACTCACCTAACTTAAGTTATGCTTTCGTCTTACTTCCTAGACTTGTTTTAATTTTCTTTGAGCAATCAATTAAAGTACTTCTGGAGCAAGTGACACGATCTTCATGAAGCCACCTTCACGCAATTCACGTGCAACTGGGCCAAAGATACGTGTTCCGCGAGGAGTTTTATCTTCACGGATGATAACTGCTGCGTTCTCGTCAAATTTGATGTATGAACCATCAGCACGACGAGCACCTGATTTAGTACGAACGATAACTGCTTTAACAACGTCACCTTTTTTAACCGCACCACCAGGAGTAGCTTGTTTTACAGATGCCACAATAACATCACCGATGTTCGCAAATTTACGTTTAGAACCACCAAGAACTTTGATAGTCAAGATTTCGCGTGCACCGCTGTTGTCTGCGACTTTCAAACGAGTTTCTGTTTGAATCATTTCAGTTTTCTCCTTTCAGGTTTGATTAGATGATAACCGCTTCTTCAACGACTTCTACAAGACGGAAACGTTTTGTAGCTGAAAGCGGACGAGTTTCCATGATACGTACGATATCGCCTTCTTTGGCAACATTGTTTTCATCATGAGCTTTGTATTTTTTAGAGTAGTTAATACGTTTACCATAGACTGGGTGGTTACGTTTTGTTTCAACTACAACTGTGATTGTCTTGTCCATTTTGTCAGATACAACACGTCCAACAAGAACTTTACGATTATTGCGTTCCATTGAAATTTCTCCTTCCCTAGTCTATTATTTCGCTTCAGATTGAACTGTTTTGATACGAGCGATTTGTTTTTTAACTTCTTTCAAGCGAGCTGTTTGTTCTAATTGACCAGTAGCAGCTTGGAAACGAAGTTCGAACAATTCTTTTTTCAATTCGTTTTCGCGCTTCGCGAGTTCTTCTTGAGAAAGACCACGAAGTTCTTTAACAAATTCTTTTACTTCATTAAGTTTCATGCCTTCTCCTTATTCTGCTTCACGTTTTACGAATTTACATTTAACTGGCAATTTGTGGCTTGCAAGACGAAGCGCTTCGCGAGCAATCTCTTCAGATACACCAGCAACTTCAAACATTACTTTACCACGTTTAACTGGTGCTACCCAACCTTCAGGTGCCCCTTTACCAGATCCCATACGAACCCCGATAGCTTTAGCTGTGTATGATTTGTGTGGGAAGATTTTAATCCAAACTTTACCACCACGTTTCATGTAACGAGTCATGGCGATACGAGCAGCTTCGATTTGGCGGTTAGTGATCCAGTGGCTAGTTGTAGCTTGAAGACCGTATTCACCGAATGCTACTTCTTTCCCACCTTTAGCTTCACCGCGCATTTTACCACGGAATTCACGACGGTGTTTAACACGTTTAGGTACTAACATTGGTTATTTACCTCCTTTAGTGTTTTTACGAGCTGGAAGAACTTCACCACGGTAGATCCATACTTTAACACCAAGTTTACCGTATGTAGTGTCTGCTTCTTCCCAAGCGTAATCGATATCTGCACGAAGTGTGTGAAGTGGAACAGTTCCTTCAGAGTATCCTTCAGCACGGGCGATATCTGCACCGTTCAAACGACCTGATACTTGAGTTTTGATTCCTTTAGCTCCAGCACGCATTGCACGTTGGATTGCTTGTTTTTGTGCACGACGGAAAGCAACACGTTGCTCCAATTGACGAGCAATTCCTTCACCAACAAGGTGAGCATCCAAATCAGGTTGTTTGATTTCGATGATGTTGATGTGTACTTGTTTTCCAGTCAATTTGTTAAGTTTTGCACGGAGTGCATCAACGTTAGCACCACCTTTACCGATAACCATACCTGGTTTAGCAGTGTGAAGTGAAACGTTAACTTTGTTTACTGCGCGTTCAATTTCAATAGTTGAAACAGCTGCGTCAGCAAGTTCTTTTTGAACGAATTTACGGATTGCAAGATCTTCATGAAGGTAATCCGCGTATTCTTTTTCAGCATACCATTTGGCATCCCAATCACGGATGATGCCGACACGCATACCAATTGGATGTACTTTTTGACCCACGATTTTACCTCCTTATTTTTCTGCAACAGCTACAGTGATGTGAGCTGTACGTTTGTTGATTGGTGAAGCTGAACCTTTCGCACGTGGACGGAAACGTTTCATAGTTGGTCCTTCGTTTGCAAATGCTTCAGATACTACCAAGTTAGCTTTATCCAAACCAAAGTTGTTTTCAGCGTTAGCTACAGCTGAGTTCAAAACTTTCAAGATGATTTCAGCAGCTTTGTTTGGAGTGAATGTCAAAATTGCGATTGCATCGGCTACGCTTTTACCACGGATGTTGTCAAGAACAAGACGTGATTTACGAGGTGAAACACGTACTGTGCGAGCCATTGCTTTAGCTGAAGTAATTTCTGCCATTTATGTTCTCCTTATTTTCTACGTGTCTTCTTGTCGTCTGCGGCGTGACCTTTGTAAGTACGAGTTGGTGCAAATTCACCAAGTTTGTGACCTACCATGTCTTCTTGGATGTAAACAGGTACGTGTTTACGTCCATCATAAACTGCGATTGTGTAACCAATGAAACTTGGGAAGATCGTTGAACGACGTGACCAAGTTTTGATAACTTTTTTCTTTTCGTCGTTAGCTTGAGCTTCAACTTTTTTCATCAAATGCTCATCGACGAAAGGTCCTTTTTTAAGACTGCGTCCCATTTTTATATTTTCTCCTTTAAATTTTGTACCACAGCGGCTTGCGCCCACAAGGAGCGCTACCGAGCTGGCGGAATTTCCTAGTTGCTTAAGCGACTAGTTTTAAATTATTTCTCGTTGCGACGACGAACGATAAGTTTGTCAGATTTCGCTTTCTTGTTACGAGTTTTAAGACCAAGAGCAGGTTTGCCCCATGGAGTAGATGGTGCTTTACGACCAACTGGTGCTTTACCTTCACCACCACCGTGTGGGTGATCGTTAGGGTTCATTACAGAACCACGAACTGTTGGGCGGATACCTTTCCAACGGCTACGTCCTGCTTTACCAAGGTTTACAAGTCCATGTTGTTCGTTTCCGACAACACCAACTGTAGCACGACAAGTTCCAAGAATCATACGAACTTCACCTGATTGAAGACGAACAAGTACGTATTTACCTTCTTGACCCAATACTTGAGCAGAAGCTCCAGCAGCACGTACCAATTCTCCACCACGACCTGGTTTCAATTCGATGTTGTGGATCAAAGTACCAACTGGGATGTTAGCAAGTGGAAGAGCGTTTCCGACTTTGATATCTGCTTCCGGACCTGAAACGATACGTTGACCTACTTCAAGACCTTTTGGAGCGATGATGTAAGCTTTCACACCGTCAGTGTAGTGTACAAGAGCGATGTTTGCAGAACGGTTTGGATCGTACTCGATAGTTTTAACAACTGCTTCAACGTTGTCTTTGTTACGTTTGAAGTCAACCAAACGGTAGAAACGTTTGTGTCCACCACCTTGGTGACGAACTGTGATACGACCGTTGTTGTTACGACCAGCCTTGTTCTTCAAAGCAACAAGCAAAGTTTTTTCTGGTGTGCTTGTTGTGATTTCAGCGAAATCCAAAGAAGTCATATTACGGCGACCGTTTGTTGTTGGTTTATAAACACGAATTCCCACGATATTTCCTCCTTAGATTATTCAGCTTCAGCTGCAAACAACTCGATTGCTTTTGAATCAGCTGTAAGAGTGATGATAGCTTTTTTAGTTTTGTTAGTAAAACCAGTGTAACGTCCAACGCGTTTAGCTTTTTAGGTTTTACGTTGATTGTGTTAACATTTGCAACTTTAACACCTTCGAAAGCAGCTTCAACAGCTTGCTTGATCAAAAGTTTGTGTGCGCGAGTGTCAACTTCAAATACATATTTCCCTGCTTCAAGTTGAGCCATTGAGCTTTCAGTGATTACAGGTTTTTTGATAACATCATACAAATTCATTATGCAAGAACCTCCTCGATTTTAGAGATAGCTGCTTGAGTAACAAGAAGTTTGTCACTATTTGCGATGTCAAGAACACTTGCAGTTGTAGCAGTCGCAACTTTCACGTTTGGAAGGTTACGAGCTGAAAGAGCTGCGAATTCGTTTCCTTCTTCAAGAATAACAAGGACTTTAGAATCGATGCTCAAAGCTGCAAGAACTTTTGCAAATTCAGCAGTTTTTGGAGCTGTAAATTCAAGAGAATCAACGGCTACAAATTTGTTTTTCAGCAACTTTTTTTCTGAGTAAACAGATTTTTAGTGCAAGGCGACGAACTTTTTTGAGGAAGTTTGTACGCATAGCTACGTGGAGTTGGTCCGAAGACGATTCCACCACCACGCCATTGTGGAGAGCGGATAGAACCTTGACGAGCACGTCCAGTTCCTTTTTGACGCCATGGTTTGCGTCCGCCACCTGAAACGGCTGAACGGTTTTTAACAGCGTGAGTTCCTTGACGAAGGCTAGCACGTTGGCTGATGATGACATCAAACACAACAGATTGGTTTGGTTCGATACCAAAGATTGCATCGTTAAGAACAACTTCGCCCGCTTGTTTACCAGTTTGGTCGAATAATGTTACATTTGCCATTTTGACTGTATTCCCCTTTCCTTATTATTTACCAGCTTTAACTGCTGATTTGATAGTGATAAGAGATTTCTTAGCACCTGGTACGTTACCTTTGATAAGGATAACGTTCTTTTCTGGAACAACTTGTACAACTTCAAGGTTTTGAATTGTTACACGGTCGCCACCCATACGTCCTGCAAGGTTTTTACCTTTGAATACGCGGTTAGGTGCAACAGGTCCCATAGAACCTGGACGACGGTGGTAACGAGAACCGTGAGCCATAGGTCCACGTGATTGTCCGTGGCGTTTGATAACACCTTGGAAACCTTTACCTTTAGAAGTACCAGTTACGTCAACAACATCTCCAGCTGCGAAAGTTTCAACTGTGATTTCAGCACCAACTTCCAAGCCTTCAACGTTTTTGAATTCACGAATGAAGCGCTTAGGAGCCGTGTTAGCTTTTTGCTACATGTCCTTTAGCAGGTTTGTTGCTCAATACTTCGCGTTTGTCATCGAAACCAACTTGGATAGCGTTGTATCCGTCTGTTTCAACAGTTTTAACTTGAAGAACAACGTTTGGAGTTGCTTCAATAACTGTTACAGGGATCAATTCGCCAGCTTCAGTGAAGATTTGAGTCATTCCCACTTTTTTCCCTAAGATTCCTTTTGTCATGAGAAAATAGTTCCTTTTCTATATTTTTTATTCAAAAAGTTTTTAACGAGCGTTTTTTATGCTCAAGTTATCAAGCTTTAAATTAAAGTTTGATTTCTACGTTTACACCACTTGGAAGATCCAATTTCATCAAAGCGTCAACTGTTTTTTGAGTTGGGTTAACGATATCGATCAAACGTTTGTGTGTACGCATTTCAAATTGTTCGCGAGAGTCTTTGTATTTGTGAGTCGCACGAATGATTGTGTAGAGGCTACGCTCAGTTGGAAGTGGGATTGGACCCGCAACTTGTGCACCTGTACGAGTAGCTGATTCTACGATTTGCAGCCGCTGTGTCAAGCGTACGGTGTTCGTAAGCTTTCAAACGGATACGGATTTTTTTGTTTGCCATCTTTTTCTCCTTTTCGTCTATTTAAGATAATAGGCTAGCTCCACAAGAAAACCGACGCGCGTTGCGTGGCAATGCAACCGAGCGTGTCGCAACCTCTTGCATCAAAGCTAAAGCTGTAATTTACAGCACCATAATAGAATAACACAAAGCCCCTGCGATTGCAAGGGATTTGACAGGTTTTTTTAAATTTTTTAGATGAAACTGTTTTCTTATTCCATTTTAATAAATTTTCATATTTAAGTGCTAGATTATCTGTCTTTTCTTCTATAAAATGTTAGTTTTAATTTGAAATTTATCATCTGATTGATCTATCAAGATATCAGCTCTTGACTCGGTTTCTTTATAGTATTGTAGATACTGCTCTCGTCTCATCTGCTGACTAGCCAATATAATGGATGCATCGCCATTTCTCACAGTCGTATCTCGAGCTAGACGTCTCTTTAATTCGGTCTCCTCATCTGTGTAGAAACAAATGGTTTGTCAAAGAGTTCCTTGGGTAGAAAACCCACAGACATCCCTTCGACTATCAGAATTGGTTTTGCTCCCGATAAGACTTCACTAGCCTTCCAGGGTTCCTCAATTGTTAAGATGTCCATACCCGCTTGCAGAGCAAGAATATCTCTTTGTAAACTTGCCAGCTCATGCGCTACTGGTAAACATGCTGTCACCTTTTGGTCTGGTGTCTCTTTAGGTACCACTAAATGTCGTCCCGAAGTAATATAGGGATCTGTCTCTAGTAAATTTACCTTTTCAGCATCCAATACTTGGTATAATTCTTGAGCAAAAGTTGATTTTCCTGAAGCGCCGTGGCCGTAGATACCCAGTGTTTTTACTTTTCCAGTTTCTATCTCTGAGACCAGTTGTTCTATTAAGTCTTTTTTCTTCATTCTCTCTTCACCTGTTCATAGCTTTCTTTTCCATCGTTAAGCTTGTCCCAAATGACTACCTTTCCACTTTGGAGAGACTTTTGCACATCGATAATCCGTTGGTTGGAAGAGCCACGGAACTGAAGCATGAGATTACGCTTACTTTTATCATAGCGACCATCTACCAGGATATCAATTAGGGATAAAAGTTCTAGTTTATCAGGCGTCTCCAACATCATTTCTTCCCAGGTGTATCCTGTCCAAGACCAGATGTCTTTTTCTGGCAATTCCTTTCGAATGCGTTTGATTAGTGGCAAGAGGATACCTGTATTCAGAAATGGTTCTCCTCCTAGCAAGGTCAATCCTTGAACATAGGGTTGGGCTAAGTCTGCCATGATTTGTTCTTCCAATTCTGGCGTATAGGGAATGCCTGCATTAAAAGACCAAGTTGCTACGTTGTAGCAACCTTCACAGTGAAACATACAGCCTGCTACATAGAGAGAATTGCGCGCACCCCTTCTCCATCGACAAAGTTAAAAGCCTTATAGTCAATGATACGCCCTTGACTAAGCTCTTCACTCTTCCACTCGCCTGGTTTTGGTGTATTCCATGTCATGCTTTCTACTCCAACTCTATCCAGTAGCGCTCCGTTCCATTTCGAACATCCTCCAACTCTCCACCATTAGCTAAGATAACAGCTCGGCTTGCTGGATTTTCTGTGCTACAAGTCACAAGAGCACGATGGATGTTCTTTTCCTTAGCAACTTGCAAGCCCTGACGGAGAGCTTCCTTGGCATAACCTTTGCCTCTTTCAGACGGTCGGATGGAATAGCCAATATGACCACCTTCTTCCAATAAGAAGTCATTGAGACGCAATCGAAGGTTGAGGAATCCAACTGCTTTACCATCTTTTGCAAAAGCAACTAACTGAATATCAGGCACCCACCCTTCAGGCAAATTAATCCCCATTTCATGATTCTGATTACTTTCCAACCACTCTTCATAAACAAAATTCTCAGCATCCCAAAAACCTCCGTCGTGGGCTGATTGAGTCTGTTCAAACTCTGCCATCATCTCTAAAACTGTTTCTTTATCTGCTAATGTCGGTCTACGTAATTTCATCTTTACCTCCAATCATAACCACCCGTCTAACGGGTGGTTTGCACCAGGGCTATAAGCCCAAATTACCAGCCAGCGCCTAAAGACGCTGGCTTTCACGTTGTTCAAGCCTCATTGCTCTTGACTCGTCACTTGCCTCTTAAAGAGGCTTTAGTATTACTTACCACTATCCCTAAAGGGATCCTCATATTCTTTTACACTCAATTTATCTAGTGCTATATCATGCTTTTTCCTGCTCTTGAATATATTTCTTAATTGTGGCTTCATTAAGCCCTACTGTACTCACATAATAACCTTCCGCCCAGAAATGCCGATTTCCAAACTTATATTTCAAATTGGCGTGTTTGTCAAACATCATGAGTGCACTCTTACCTTTTAAATATCCCATAAAACTTGAAACACTTATCCTCGGTGGAATACTTACTAACATATGTACATGATCTGGCATTAAGTGACCCTCGATAATTTCAACACCTTTATAACTACACAAGCGATGAAATATTTCACCTAAACTACTCCGATATTGATTATAGATGACTTTTCGTCTATACTTAGGGGTGAACACAATGTGATACTTACAGTGCCACTTTGTGTGTGATAAACTATGAGACTTTTGTACCATGGTTTTCTCCTTTCGCTTTACAATTGGCTTGAACACCTTTATTGTATCGCGTTTGGAGTTTTTTTGGTATAACCTTCGACGCGCACCCGCATAGCGGGTGGTTTATTTGTCTCGCACCTCACGGAGCGAGACGGACTAATAGTCACATAACTAAGAGAAAAGCGAGAGCGGACTCTCACTTTTTCTTATTCTTATTTAAAAATTGCTCTCTTAGGCTAGCCACTCGGTCTTTTTTATTGCCTCCACCCTTTGAATGTTTCTCGTGGAACCGTTGAACCAAGGCCTTGCCCTTATCGTCTAATTGATATTTTCCCATTCTATCTCTTTCTAATTTCTTACTTCATGTCCTGCTGTTTTAATAGTTGAACCGTTCATATGTTTGACACGCGCTGCGATTTCCTTGTGACGACCGTTGACCATCGGACGTGCCTGTGGGTTCCCAAGATATCCGCAGGTTCGTTTAACCACATCTACTGTTTTAGGATCGCTATTACCACAGTTGGGACAAGCAAAGCCTCTCTCAGTTGGATCAAAATCTCCTTCAAAATCACACTTGTAGCAACGATCAATCGGAGTATTAGTTCCTAGATAACCTACACGATCATAAGCATAATCCCAAACAGCTTCCAAGGCCTTGGGATTTTGTTGAAGAACTGGGTACTCACAGTAGTGGATAAAGCCACCTGATGCACCCGCTTCTGGGTAGACTTTCTCAAAGTCCAATTTTTCAAAAGGTGTTGGATTTTTGCGGACATCATAATGGAAGGAATTTGTGTAGTATTCTTTATCAGTAATGTCTGGAATAGAGCCAAATTTCTCTGTATCCAAACGACAGAATCGGTCCGTCAAACTTTCAGACGGTGTAGAGTAGATAGAGAAGTGATAACCGTATTGGTCTGACCATTCTTCTACTCGATGTTTCATGTCTCGAATGATATCAAGGGTGAATTCTTTAGCTTCTGGATTGGTTTCCCAATTGTTGCCAAAGAAGACTGTCGCCACTTCATAGAGCCCGATATAGCCAAGCGAAACAGTAGCACGGCGATTCTTAAAGAGTTGGTCAACACTTTCTTCCTTACCAAGGCGGCGTCCGAAGGCTCCGTATTGATAAAGAATTGGTGCATTAGCTGGAGTGGCTTCCTTAGTCCGCTCTACACGATAGACCAGTGCATCTTCTGCGATATTCATCCGCTCATTGAAGATTTCCCAGAACTTGTTCAAGTCTCCTTCAGACTCAAGGGCGATACGAGGAAGATTGACCGTTACCACACCTAGATTCATACGACCAGAGTTAACTTCAACTCCATTTTCATCCTTCCATCCTTGAAGGAATGAACGACATCCCATCGGAACCTTGAAAGAACCTGTCAACTCAATAATCTTATCATAAGACAAAACATCCGGATACATGCGCTTAGTTGCACACTCAAGGGCCAACTGCTTGATATCGTAGTTAGGAGAATCTTCCTCCAGATTAAGTCCTCTTTTAAGAGTGAAGATGAGTTTAGGGAAGATAGCTGTACGGTGTTCTGAACCAAGCCCCTTGATACGAATGTTTAAAATTGCCTTTTGAATTTCGCGTTCAAAACGACTGGTTCCTAGACCGAAACCAAGGGAAGTAAAGGGTGTTTGCCCATTTGAAGTGAAGAGGGTATTGATTTCATACTCCAATGATTGCATAGCATCATAGATGTCTTTTTGGGTTTTCTTCCAAGCATATTCTTCGCGCTTGTCAGGCAGTACCCATTCCTCTGCATCTTTGAGGTGTTTTTGGTAATTTTTTTCTGCATAAGGAGCCAAGACTTCATCAATACGGTCAGCTGAACATCCCCCGTACTGGCTAGAAGCAACGTTGGCAATGATTTGGGAAATCTGAGCTGTCGCAGTCTGGATAGACTTGGGACTTTCTACCTCTGCATTCCCAATCTTAAAACCATTTTCCAACATCCCCTTGAAATCAATCAAACAGCAGTTGGTCATAGGGGTGTAGGGGCTATAGTCCAAATCGTGATAGTGGATATCTCCCTTTTGGTGGGCATTGGCTACATGCTTAGGCAGCATTTGCAGTCCGATTGATTTCCCAACAATCCCTGCTGTCAAATCACGCTGAGTGTTAAAGACATCACTGTCTTTATTAGCATTTTCATTGACAACTGCCTGGTCTTTGTTGAGAAGTTTATGGATACTGAAGTTGATATCTGTTGCTTTTGAGCGCTCAAAATCCCTTTGAGTCCGATAGGTAATATATTCCTCTGCCAAGGCATATTCTTTAGCTTCCAATAACTCATGTTCTACGATATTTTGGATTTCATAGATTTTTACACCTTGAGGAAAGCGACTATGAATCTCTTCTACAATACGTTCAACTAGAGTATTAAGACGCTTTTCTACCAAAGGGGTGACATCCATGACTTTTTCTGCAGCCTTGTGAAGCGCTTTATCAATCTTATCCACATCAAAAATGACGCGTCTACCGTCGCGTTTTTCAACGAATAAGGTTGGATCAGGGTTTGTTTTCTCTTCCAATACAATCATATCCAGGCTCTTTTCTTAACTATTCTTTCTTAAAGTATTATATCACTATAAAAATAAAAATCAATATCTAGTGTAAAAATTCATATTTTCATAAAATTTATACTAGATATTGATTATTTTATTTTAATTTGTAAAGTTTAAAGTCTTTGAATTCACTTTGAACTGGTTGATAACTTTCTGCTAGAAGCTGTTCTACTTCCGTCCAGAGAGCTGTTTTGGTATTGACCACAATCACTTTAGGCTGATTATACCGTAAATCATTGACAAGCTTGGTACGATTTTCAGATAGACCAGTATACAATTTCGGTGTTAGTAACGAACTAGCTGCTAAACGTTCGCTGGCCTGATATGCACTAGCCGAATCATCCCACACATAAATGCGGTCCGATGTTTGCGTTTGCCTCTTAACCGTACTTTCCATACGAGCACGTTCTTGATATTGTTCTGAGTGAAGGACATAGCGTGCTACCAGAGGGGCCAAGAATAGGTAAGCCAGGGCCAAGATAGACAGGTAAGCATTCCCTTTAAGGAAGATTGCCCATACTGAAGGTACTTCTTCATATCTTCTACGGCGATTGGCTCCTTCTAGTCTTCCAGTTCGAATATGGGTCAATAAAAGAATAGACAAGAAAGGAAGAAACTCAGCTAGACGACTACCGTGAATCGGTTCTGTAGAGAAAATTTCTAAACAAGCTAACAATAGGATTGCTACTGAAGCAAAAATGGATAAGACGTATTGCTTGCTTGGTTTAGATTGGAAAAGTCCTGTCAATACGAGCCTTAATCCTCCAAGACCAATTGTTAACAATCCATAAAAAAGGAGATTTTCTAGCAAGACTGGATTGGACATAAAATTCAAACTATCAATTGGATAGAGAATTTGGCTAATAGCACTTCCGAAGCTCCCTTTATACACCGTATAGTAACCAATTGGATAAAAGAAGAGTAAAAACCCTAAACTGACCGCAAGGAATTGATAAAAGCCACGAGCCAAGTAACCACGTCCGATATTAAAGGCTAATAAGGCTAAAAACAAGACAAGAGTATATAGAACTGCGACTAGAGGTGCAAAGAAGAAGGCAAGCGCCAAACTCATCCCGATACGCAAGAAACCTTTGTCATGATTATACTCTACCAAATACCTTGTTACTAAACTAAGAGCGTAAAACAGGAATGGAAGGGCCAAAATGGTGGCATAACCACCGCCAAAGCTAAGTCCTCCAGCAAGAAGATAAAAGATGGTCAACACTTGTTGCGACTGCTTGTTCTCCTCCGTCAAGGTGTAAGTTGAACGGAAAAGAAAAATCCCAGCACCCACTAGAGCAAGCCAAGTAAAGGCTGCAAATAACATACTACCCTTGCTTAGATACTGTAAAAAGTAATAGAGAAGACCACTCGTTCCAAAATAGTCTGTGTAGATATCTCCCCCCTGGTGCATCGCCCATCCCATATAAAAATCTTGTGCCTGCTCTGGGCTAGTTAGTCCTAGCAAAAAAGGAAGAACTACAGATACAAGTACAACTAGAGTGCTCCAGATTAGGATCTTAAATAATGGTAAGGGAGCAAATGAACTTGGTTCATCCTCGAAGCGCTCCTCTCTCCCAACTAAATCATCCTGAATTCCCGTCCAAGATGGAGTTGGTTCCTCTTCTAATCTGCCATATACGTTCATTCATTCTCTCCTATGTTTTAATTTGTTCTAGTATATCAAAAAGTCTAAAGCTTGTCAGCCTGTGGTGGCCATTTGTCTAACTTTTGACAGAGACTAGTAAAGCGCTCAATCTCATAAAAACGATGATAGGAAGCATTTTTATAGTGGTCTAAAAAATTTTTTTCTTCTACCGTCAGCATAATCATTTCTCCTTTTCTCTTTATTCGAAAATAGAGGACGATTCTATCAAAAAAGCTGAATTCCCTAAAAGAGAATTCAGCACTTTGTCTTTATACTCTTCGAAAATCAAATTCAAACCACGTCAGCGTCGCCTTACCGTACTCAAGTACAGCTTGCGGCTAGCTTCCTAGTTTGCTCTTTGATTTTCATTGAGTATTAGTCAGCCTTTTTTTCTAAGTTTTTTGAAATGCTTCGATTTTTACCTTCCAGATACACCATCAAAATAGAAATATCTGCTGGGTTTACTCCCGAAATACGGCTGGCTTGACCGATGGTTTCTGGATTAATGAGTTTGAACTTCTGGCGAGCCTCAGTCGCAATGGAGTCAATATCATCCCAATCAATATTCGCTGGAATACGTTTCTTCCATACGTTTCATCTTGGCAACCTGATCCATGGCTTTTGAGATGTATCCTTCGTACTTGATTTCCGTTTCAATCAATTCGATAATCTTGTCATCCAATTCTTCAGCAGCAGGTCCGATGAAGGCAACCACATCTTGGTAAGAGACTTCTGGACGACGGAGGAACTCCTTGGCAGTGACTGCATCAGTCAATGGTTTGAATCCCATCGCTTCGACCTTGGCATTAGTTTCCTTGACTGGCTTGAGTTTGATGCTATCTAGGCGCTTCATTTCATTCTCAAATTGATTTTTCTTGATTTCAAAGCGTGCCCAGCGTTCATCATCCACAAGACCAATCTCGCGTCCCATCTCAGTCAAACGCATATCGGCATTGTCATGACGGAGGATGAGACGGTATTCAGCACGACTGGTCAAGAGACGGTAGGGTTCAATGGTACCCTTTGTTACCAAGTCGTCAATCATCACTCCGATATAACCGTCGCTTCGTTTCAAAATCAACTCAGGCTTGCCTTGAATTTTCAGAGCCGCATTGATACCTGCTATAATCCCTTGACCAGCAGCTTCTTCGTAACCTGACGTTCCATTTGTCTGACCAGCAGTGAAAAGGCCAGAGATTTTCTTGGTTTCAAGTGTTGCACGTAACTGATGTGGTAAGACCATATCATACTCGATAGCATAACCCATTCGCATCATCTCTGCATTTTCCAAACCTTTGATGGAATGTACCAAGTCACGTTGGACATCCTCAGGAAGGCTGGTTGAGAGACCTTGGACATAAACTTCCTCTGTATTGCGCCCTTCTGGCTCAAGGAAGAGTTGGTGGCGTTCCTTGTCCGCAAAGCGTACAATCTTATCCTCAATCGACGGACAGTAACGAGGTCCCACTCCCTTGACCACACCTGTAAACATAGGCGCACGGTGGAGGTTGTTTTGGATAATCTCATGACTAGTACCATTGGTATAAGTCAACCAGCACGGTACTTGGTCTTTAACATAGTCCTCATCACGTGAAGTGTATGAGAAGTGATTAGGCGCTTCGTCTCCTGGCTGGATTTCTGTAACATCATAGTTGATAGAGGAAGCCTTGACACGTGGAGGTGTTCCTGTCTTGAAACGACCGATTTCGAGCCCCAATTCCTTGAGATTGTCAGCTAGGTTAATCGAAGCTAGACTGTGGTTAGGTCCTGATGAGTACTTGAGGCCTCCGATGATGATTTCCCCACGGAGGGCAGTCCCTGTCGTCACGATAACAGCTTTAGCAGCATACTCTTGATGAGTCGCTGTACGAACACCGACAACCTTGCCATCTTCCACCAAAATCTCATCAATCATGGTTTGACGAAGAGTGAGATTCTCTTGATTTTCAACTGTCTTGCGCATTTCCTTAGAGTAGAGCTCCTTGTCAGCTTGCGCACGAAGGGCACGAACAGCTGGACCTTTCCCAGTGTTAAGCATCTTCATCTGGATGTAAGTCTTGTCAATGGTCTTGGCCATTTCCCCACCGAGAGCGTCGACTTCGCGCACGACAATCCCCTTGGCAGAACCACCGATAGAGGGATTACATGGCATGAAAGCCAACATTTCAATGTTAATAGTCGCAAGCAAGACCTTGCAACCCATACGACTAGCAGCTAGGGAAGCTTCTACCCCTGCATGTCCCGCTCCGATTACAATGATATCGTATTCTTCCGTAAAATTATAAGTCATTTCTTAACCTTTCAAAAATTTCTCGCAAATAAGGAACTAACTTCTCCTCCTCTAGAGCTTGATCCATGGTAACCCATTTAAAGTGCGTATGCTCTTCAGGATCTAATCTGATAATTGGCTTCTCCCCAACCCACTCTGCTTTATAAACTAAGCGAGTAAAGACAGTATCCTTAGAGGTATCCAGTTGACTATCTTCGTGAAGAAGTTTGAGCGAACTGCTGTCTAGCCTAACTCCCGCTTCTTCAACACATTCTCTAAGAGCTCCTTCTCGCGGAAGTTCACCCTTTTCAACCCCACCACCAGGAATATCCCAGTAAGTCGGATAAACGTTGGGTTGTCCTCTTTTAATTTCCGAACGCTGAATGAGCAAATAATCACCACCACTATGAACAAGTACATGGGCAATAAGCTTAACCATCATTTTCTCTCCTATTCGTTAAGATGGATGTGTCGTAATTGTCTGTCCCAATTTGGTAGGGCTGTTTTTAAAAAGGCTGGAACCAGCTGAATACCCTCAAGCTTATCCAAGTCAATCCACTCACAGGGCTGCATTTTCTCATCTTCCTGCATGGTCAATGGGGCATCCTCAAGCAAGTTCACCAAATAATGAAACTCGATATTGTGGTAATTAACACCGTCTTGTTCAAAACGATTTTCAACCACGAAAGCTAACTGAACAGCTTTAGATGCGACACCCAGTTCTTCCCTCACCTCACGGACTACCGCTTCTTCCGTTCTTTCGTTGACTTGAATCGCACCGCCGATGGTGTAATACTTGTCCTTGTCTTTAGTAACTAGAAGTTTGCGATTTTGGAGAATCAAAGCTGTCGCCCGAACTCCAAAAACCGTATTTTCTACTTTTGTCCGAAAGTCTTGTTGAATCATCTTTTTTCCTTTCCTCTAAACGACACAAAAACAGTCAAAACTCCAAAGAAGTGCAGGACAAAAAGCCTGCAACATCCATGAGCTTTGACCATCATTTCTATTGCTTTTATCATTGTAGCAAATTGAGAACATTTGTCAATCTAAATGTACTATGATTGGCGAATTGCTTCAAAAGCTCCTTGGTCAATCTCAACTGGGTCAGAGAAAGCATCCAGAACAATCCCTCTCACAGGAAAACTCTCTATCCCTTCCGCAGCAAACAAACAGTCCGTAAGGGACAATTGCAACCAAGAAAAGCGGTCATAATAGTCTTTGGGGATGTCTTGAGTTTCTGAGAAGCAAGGATAAAAGTAGGCATCTTCCTTTTGCAGAATATCCGGTTTTAAGCGAGCACCTTCTTGTCCGTCACTCTCATCCATCAGAGAAGGATTGAAGGGAACCCAGACTTTAGCCTGCTTCAATTCCTTAAACAAAGCCTCTATCGACTCTGTCGTTTTCTCCCTCAAATACTCTTTTTTATAGTCCGAGAGAGTCATTGACTTCTCTTTTTTAGCCGTTTTTTTCTTAAAAAACTGAAACATTCTCATCCCTCTTAGAAGCTCTTAAATGTACTGACAAACCTTGCCATCACGGTAGGCATTGTCAATCAAACCGCCACCGAGACATTCTTCACCATCGTAAAAGACAACTGCCTGTCCTGGTGTGATTGCGCGTTGCGGTTCCGCGAAAATGACCTCTGCCTTGTCTCCTTTGACATGTACTGTCACCTTAGAATCAGGCTGACGGTAGCGGAATTTAGCCGTACATTCGAGCGTAAACTCCTCTGGCATATCACGAGTAAAGTGGACTTGACTGGCTTCTAGGCTGGTTGACATGAGCGAATCATGGTAGAAACCTTGACCGACATAGAGGATATTCTTGCTTAGATCTTTTCCGACAACGAACCAAGGGGCATTGTCCCCACCGTGTTGCCCACCGATACCAAGCCCGCCACGCTGACCAATCGTATAATACATAAGGCCTGCATGCTCGCCCATATCGCGACCATCCACAGTCATCATGCGACCAGGTTGAGCTGGTAGGTAGTTGCTGAGAAATTCTTTAAAGTTCTTTCTCCGATAAAGCATATCCCTGTCGAGTCTTTCTTCTTAGCAGTCGCAAGTCCTGCTTCTTCAGCTATTTTTCGTACTTCAGGTTTTTCCAAATGCCCCAGTGGGAACATGGTTTTTTGGAGTTGTTCTTGCGAAAGTTGGCTGAGGAAATAGGTCTGATCCTTGCCATTGTCCACGCCACGAAGCATGTGAACCGTCCCATCCTCATCACGCGCTACTCGAGCATAATGCCCCGTCGCTACATAGTCTGCACCCAAGGTCATGGCATAGTCCAAAAAGGCCTTGAACTTAATTTCCTTGTTACACATAACGTCTGGATTTGGCGTACGTCCTGCACGGTATTCCGCTAGGAAATACTCAAAAACGCGGTCCCAGTACTCTTTTTCAAAGTTGACAGAGTAGTAAGGAATACCGATCTGGTCTGCCACCGCAGCCACATCCTTGTAATCTTCGGTCGCCGTACAGACGCCGTTTTCATCTGTGTCATCCCAGTTCTTCATGAAGATACCGATCACATCGTAGCCCTGTTCTTTGAGCAAGAGAGCCGTCACCGACGAATCAACACCACCACTCATCCCCACGACAACACGTGTTTTAGAGTTATCACTCATGGTAGTTCTCCCATCTATTCGTTTATTCATACCCTTCAAAATTCTATTAATTATGACTTTCAATAGAATTTCTTTGAGTATAGTCTTTTCGTTTGCTTTTAGGACTAGGCAACGAGTCGCAGGCATAACTTGAGTTCGCTCAATCAGTCTGGGAGACTGATTGAGGTTATAAATCAGACAAGCTCAGCTTGCATCTCATTTCGAGTTAACGACGTAATAAAAGATAAACGAAATGACTAGTTCACGATTGAAGGTCGTGTTTGCTATTACGATTGAAGGTCGTTTGAGCAGTTTTCATTATAACATGCTTAGATAGAGAAGACAAGAAAGAGGCCGATAATCTATCACCCTCTTCTGTACATACATGAAGAGAAGAATACAAAAGAAATCAATTCACACCTAAACCTCTATTCTTTTTATAAACTTATTTTTAAAATCAACTAAAAATGATATACTGTAATAAGGAGGAATGCGCACATAATTCCATACATACACCATTATCCATGTGCGTAGGACTAATGTGAACAACTACAAAGATATTCTAAAATCAAAAAATACTATTTTTATTATTACACTTATTGCAGGTTTTGGACTTTTAACAGGCTTAGTCCTCCATCAAGAAAAAATCCAAGCAGAGAGAGGGAACGTTGTTCTCATCAAACAACAAAAAAATCAACAAGATGTTGAACAAGTAAAAAATGCTATTAAAAACTTCAATATTGATTCTGAAACCATTATAGAAGATTGGAAAAAAATTCAAGAATTGAAACCAACTACTGATGAAGGCAAAAAGACCTTAGCAGACTTTCTCGCTTCTACTACCGATAAAGTGACAAACCACTATAGTGAAAAAGCTCTAAAATTGGATATAAAGGATTCTGATAGCCAGTTTCAAGATAAACAAACACTTGAGACAGCCATCACTTCCTTGCAAAAAATAATAGACATCATTAAAAACATTAATTCTGACAGCAACCCAGCTGCTCTTGAAGAAAAGATTAAACCAATTCAAGAACTTATCTCTAAATTCCAAAAACAAGTTGAAGTTTTGACCAAAAAAGAAGAAACTACCCAAACAGAAACGACTACTAGAGATGCTGGACTAGAAGCCAGCCGTTCAGAAGATAGTAGCTATATTCAAAGCTATCCAGAAACAAATGGAAGCATATCTAATTCCCAAGTACCTGCAACGAACCAATACTCAACTGATAGTGCTAGCAGTGGAGGAGATAATAGCGCTAACACAGGAGGTCAAACTGCCGATTCTTCAGGTTCTCAATCAGAGTCTAATAGCGATACAACCAGTTCGTCTAACTAATAATCTAGATGGCGAAATCCCATAAACTTGTAAGCCATCAGCACCAATGTTTATAATGATCTCTCCTCAAATGTAAGCACACAAAAAGAGCCTTAAACGGCTCTTTTTTAGGGCTCTATGATATTTGTAGTAGGTAAATTCCCTATAGATATTATGGAGCCAATTATTGATAAAAACTTTAGTCATCTTCGTCTCTATAAAAATATTTTCTATACACTCTTGATAATACCAAAATTAATGCCAATATCATACCAAGAGCCATAATAATAGAATTTATTAGATTTATTTTAGTATGTCCAATCACTAGTCCAATAATTGGACTAGTAGACATGCTTAGATATAGAAGACAAGAAAGAGACTGTCAATCGACCAACCTCTGGTTTTAGATACAGTTCAAGTCCAAACTATTCTTTATAGAAAAAATTCCTATAAATTCGAGCAATAGTTAGAATACATACAAATATGATTCCTAAAATAGATAATACTATTTTCACAAAACTCATTTCCGAACCTATGACATATATATGAAAAAGAGGGGCTAGTCCTACACATACATACAATAGATAATTTATAAAGTTTATTTCACCAAATCCTGCAAAAAAATGTTTCATTTTAAATATCCCAATTTTACCTTTCATCTTTATAATCCACTAGCAAATCTATTGACTTCTCTTTTTTTGAAAAAAATCTTGATAGCAAATTTACTCCACTTAATGCCACTAAGATTTCAAGGGGCAAAAAAATAGTAATCCCATATCAAATGAGAAATCAGCAATGTTAGAAATAGTATACAGTCAATATAACTATTCTTAAAATAATCTGTAATTACATAGTACAGAAATGCCACAACCACTGAAATTAAAATAACCATCATAATACTATTATCCAGTCCTTCTCACTAACGCTTTTCCAAAATTTAATTTTTTTGGGACTTAGTAATGAAATTACAATTAACAAAACATCTAAAATAAATAGAAATAGCTCCCAAACTTTATTCTAAGTTTTAATAAAAGGTATAAGATACATACTAACCAATATGGCACTTGCTCCTAAAATGCCCAATATTATTCGTGCTTTATCACTTAGTCGAATCATCTTCTACCCCCATAATAAGTAAGTACTCCATTTACTGCAGCCTTTATCCAAAAAGAAAGTAAGCCATTGTGTAGCATTAAGTTACATCATCTCTTCATCATCTAGATAAGATGCTCTTTTTTGCCTAATCATATTCTATAGATGAACAAATTTGTAAACCTAATTAGTTGAAATTGTTTCATTTGTTGTACGAACAGGACGAACTTAAACTATCTTTTTATTATTCAGTAATAATTTCCGAGATTTCATTTGATCGTATTCTCTATTCATACAGAAATCAAAATTTTGCCTTAAGCAACTTGTATAATAGAAAAAATCTAATTGATTTATTCTAATAAGCTGCATTCTAATTTGATCAACCTTTTCTGGCCAGTTATGATTTCTACTAATAGAAATATCATACATCAGTAACTCTACAAGACCTGTACACAGAAGGGTGTTATGAGAATCTTCGATTTTTTTCAAAATATCCTCAAAGATCTCGCTATCCGTTAAAAAGGTAGATTGATTGATCGCATCATATAGCAGAATACACATTAAGTCAGAATAACTTAGCTCTGATTTTTGTATTTTATCCTTTAACGTTTTCGTCAAATCACTTTCAAACGAATCTTCTTTTTCCCATTTGTTTTGATTGAAAAGAAATTCCGTCTTATTAAAAACGAGATGGTTGATATCCATTATAGTCCAGAAAAATATTGTAGTAAGCACTATGGGGACAGAAGGAATTTTAAAAATAAAGGCTAGGATAATGGCTATCTCAAGAATAAAACTCCATATAATTCTAGATTTCAAATCATCAGTTGACAAACTTTTACGATGAAATGAAAAATAGGGCGAGAATCTCACATTCACTTTTTTCCTTCTTATAAAAATAAAAGGAAAAATCGTAATAAGACCTTCTTTCTTGTATAAATCTTTCAATGCACATAGTAGGTCTAAAACTATTTTTGAGAAAATCAAACTACAGAAAGTAAGAATCATACTGATTACAAAATCAAGGGGAATTTCTAGATTCAGTGGCAAGTTATTCACTAAGATATGCAACTCTAACCACAAGACCAAAAGAGAGAGCATTAGTAAGAAAACAATAAGTTTACGCATCATAATTTTACAATAGCCTTATTCTAGTTCGCACAAGGCAAAAATTTATCCTAATTTCTTTATTATAAACCTAATACAAACGTAGCAATTTCAATTGTCATAATTTCTGCAAGCGAAAAATGCAAACTGACAAAGTTCATGTTGAAACACTATCCTCCTAGCAAATAGAGAGTCAGCAAGAATAAGACAACCGAAATTGGCAGAAAAGCAGCACGATTAGTTTTACAAAAAATGGAATAACAAAGACTACCTATCGAAAATATCAGAATAACTTCAATAGTTATCTTTAAAGTAGGGTAATATATATTTTTAATAAAAAGAATTAAAAGGATAAACAATACCAATGAACAAAGAACGGATTTGATATAAAATTTTAAATGAGTCATAATTTATTTTTTAGATTCTACCTACTATAGATAAAATCACCTTTCTTATTTTCTTCTCATGATATCCACTTTATTTTCTATATTCTTATGATACAATATGTTTAATAGAATTCAATTTTTTGTTAACTTTTTTCACGAAAAGGAGAAAATCATGCGCTACGATTTTGGAAAAGTATATAAAGACATACGTGAGTCAAAAGGCTTGACTCAAGAAGAGGTCTGTGGGGGTGTTCTCTCAAGAACCAGTCTATCAAAAATCGAAAGTGGAAAAACAACTCCAAAATATGAGAATATGGAGTTTCTTCTCCGGCAAATCAATATGAGTTTTGAAGAGTTCGAATATATTTGCCATCTCTACCAACCAAGTGAACGATCAACTATCATGAAGACTTTTCTAAAAATGGCTTCTATTAGTGGTACGAGCGACTTAAGTAAATTACTCAAAAAATGCCAATATTATCTAAAAACACACCATGATCTCCCCATCCAGCAGTTACAAGATATGCTCGAAATCGTTATCTACATCCGTGAAATGGGATAGAAAAATTGTCAAGTAAGATTGACAACATTGTAAACAGACTATGGGATAATATTGAGAAACAAGATACCTGGTATGAGAGCGACCTCAAAGTCCTTAATACCATTCTCTTTGCTTTTCCTATGGAGTATATTCATCAGATTACTGAAAAAATTCTCGAACGACTAGAGGTTTATAAACACTATAGTCCTGTCTTTCAGCTTCGTATGATGTTGCTTTTGAATCTCTCAACTCTTTATCTTTACAATGGTGATAAGTTGCTTTGCAAACAGCTTTGCTACACTCTCTTAGAGGAGGCAAAAGCAAGCAAAAAGTATGATACACTTGCGTTTTCCTATATTCGTATAGGCATTTGTACTAATGATGCTCAGTTGATACAGAATGGACTCTCCTTAGCTAAACTAGCAGAAGATGAACACCTACTAACCGAGCTAGAGCGAGAAGTTGACATCTTTGTAAACAAAAAAGAAAGCCATTGAGACTTCCTTTTCTATATCATCTTAATACCAACCGTTGTTAAGCCAGAAGTTCTTAGCTGCAGTCCATGAACCGTAACGTCCTGCAACGTAGGCATCTGCTACACGTTCTTGGTTTTCAGCTGAGTAGTCACCGTTCAAGTATGAATCTGTCAATTGGTAACGTCCGATGTAACGTCCGTTTGTAGCTGTGTAGCTACCGCCTGATTCTTTTTGAGCGATCCATTCTTTAGCTTCTGCTTCAGATCCGCTTACAGTTGAAGTTGATGCTGAAGTTTCTGTTGTAGCAACAGTTTCTTCTGCTACAGTTACGCTTGCTGCTGGTGCTTCATAAGTTGTTGTTTCAGTAGCTGCAGGTGCTGCTACTGGAGCTTCTGCTGGCGCAGCTGAAGTAGTTGAAGTTGCTGGTGCTTCACCATCAATAACCAATACTTGGTCTACATAGATCAAATGAATATCTTTAATCTTATTTTTTTCTGCCAATTTTTCAACAGTTGTATTGTATTTTTCAGCGATTCCTGATAGAGTGTCACCTGATTTTACTGTGTAAGTTGTTGCTTCTTGTGCAAAAGTAAGTGATGGTGCAAGGAAAGCAAGCGCTGCTGCTACTCCTACAAGTCCTGTTTTAATTTTGTTAGTTGTTGATTTCATATTAAAAGATTCTCCTTCTTTCTTATATTTCCATCATACCCTACTATTATTACTGTTTCTTGACGGTTTTATGTAGAAATGTTACAAGACTATGTTTTATTTCACTTAAACAGCCTCTTTTTGTTACAAAAGGCTTAATTTTATAGGCTTTATGGGGATTTTAGATATTTTATCATGGAATTGAGCGCTTGTATCTAATCTTTGATATAATAGAGTTAAGAATCTTTTTAAGGGGAAACAGATGCAATCACTTCGTTTTCAATCTGTCTTTGATATCATTGGCCCAGTCATGATTGGCCCATCTAGTAGTCACACGGCAGGAGCTGTTCGTATCGGTAAAATCGTCTCTTCTATCTTTGACGATACTCCAACCGAGGTCGAGTTCCAGCTTTTTAATTCTTTTGCAAAAACCTATCGAGGGCACGGAACTGATCTCGCCCTGGTCGCTGGAATCTTAGGAATGGACACAGATGATCCAGAAATTCCAAATAGTTTAGAAATTGCCCACAAGCGTGGCATCAAAATTGTCTGGACCATCCAGAAAGACAGTAACGCCCCTCACCCAAATACTACGAAAATCACTGTTAAGAATGAGCACAAGACCATCAGTGTGACAGGAATTTCAATCGGTGGTGGAAATATCCAGGTAACAGAGCTCAATGGCTTTGCCGTATCCCTCAACATGAACACCCCTACCATTATCATCGTTCATCAGGATGTTCCTGGTATGATCGCTCACGTAACAGAGGCCCTCTCTCGCTTTGACATTAACATCGCCCAAATGAATGTAACCCGAGAAAAAGCTGGTGAGAAAGCCATTATGATTATCGAAGTTGATAGTCGCAACTGTGATGAATCTATCGAAGAGATTCGTAAAATTCCTCATTTGCATAATGTCAATTTCTTTCAATAGGAGAAAATATGTTTTACTCTATCAAAGAATTAGTCCAACAAGCCGAACTTGATTTTCAAGGAAATGTTGCTGAGCTCATGATTACGACCGAGTTTGAGCTAACAGGTCGTGAACGTGAAGAAGTTCTCCTTCTCATGGAGCGCAACCTTGAAGTCATGAAAGCTTCAGTTGAGCTTGGTCTTAGTGAAAAGAAATCTCGTAGCGGTTTGACAGGTGGAGATGCTGCAAAGCTTGACCACTACATCAAAAAAGGAAATACCCTATCAGACTTCACTGTCTTGTCTGCAGCTCGTAATTCTATCGCCGTTAATGAACACAATGCCAAGATGGGACTGGTCTGTGCAACACCTACTGCTGGTAGTGCAGGCTGCCTTCCAGCCGTTCTCACTGCTGCTATTCAAAAGTTGGATTTAACTCATGAACAACAACTAGACTTCTTATTCGCTGCAGGTGCTTTTGGTCTCGTCATTGCTAACAACGCGTCTATCTCGGGAGCCGAAGGTGGCTGCCAGGCCGAAGTCGGTTCAGCTTCAGCCATGAGTGCCGCTGCCCTAACCCTAGCTGCAGGCGGAACGCCTTATCAGGCGAGTCAGGCTATCGCCTTAGTTATCAAAAACATGCTCGGTCTTATCTGTGACCCAGTTGCAGGTTTAGTTGAAGTTCCTTGCGTCAAGCGGAATGCCATGGGAGCAAGTTTTGCCTTCATCGCAGCCGATATGGCTCTGGCTGGTATCGAATCAAAAATTCCAGTTGATGAGGTCATTGACGCCATGTATCAAGTAGGATCTAGCTTACCAACTGCCTTTCGTGAAACTGCTGAAGGGGGGCTCGCTGCCACACCTACAGGTCGTCGCCTTCAAAAAGAAATCTTCGGCGAATAATTTCATCATTATGAGGAGAATCAATGTCATCTATATCTGCTATCTTTTTTGACTTAGATGGAACGCTAGTTGATAGTTCTATCGGTATCCATAATGGTTTCACCTATACCTTTGACCAACTTGGAGTTTCTAGTCCTGGTGCCAAAACCATTCGAGGTTTTATGGGGCCCCCACTAGAAACCAGCTTTGCTAGTTGTTTACCAGCTGAGCAAATAGAGGAAGCCATCCAGCTCTATCGTTCTTATTATAAGGAAAAGGGTGTTTACGAAGCCCAACTCTTTCCACATATCAAAGATTTACTCGTAGAACTAGCTGAGCATTATCCTCTTTATATCACTACTACGAAGAATACACCAACCGCAGTTGACATGACTAGCAATTTTGGGATTGACCACTTCTTTGATGGCATTTATGGTTCAAGCCCTCAAGCCCTACACAAGGCAGATGTCATCCGTCAAGCTTTGACAACTCATAACTTGGAGCCAGAAAAAAAGTTGTTATTATCGGAGATACCAAGTTTGATATGATTGGTGCCCAAGAAACTGGCATTAAAAAAATTAGCGGTAACCTGGGGATTTGGCGAGGAAAAAAAGACCTCATGGACTATAATCCTGACTGGATTGCTCACCACCCAACAGACATTTTACAGCATCTACAATTAAAACGTTAAAACAAAAGACTCCCAGCCTAAAAAGTTAGGTTTGGGAGCTTTTTGTCTGATCATAATGAGGAGAATGACATTCCCCATATTCGTCCAATTATTCAAAGGGGAAACTTCTTCGCTTTCAACTTCTTTAGGTCTATTGATTGTTACTATTTCTACTTCCTTACTTGGCATGGCTAGCAGAACTAATAGAGCAAAACGTCCAACCATTGGAACAAAGTGAAGGAAGATAAAGGCCCAGTGGAAACCTCCATCACGCAAACGGCGAATCTTTAACGCTAAAGTAGGCAACAAAAGGAATAGAGCCAAAATGGCATAAATACTGACAACCAATATAACTAAAGTAAAGTTCAGAGAAGGGCCTTGGTTTATTTCTTTATTGAAGATAAGGATATACAGGGGTAGGAACAAGATATGATTCATCAGCCAAACCCACCAATACTCTGGACGTGTTGAGCGTCCTACAAAATCTACATAACCTTTTAAAAAATTTATATAAGCCCTAAACAAGATATTGCTCCTTTTTAACAACTTTATACTATAAAGTAGCCTCATTGTTCTAAAACACTCCCAAATCTATTTTTAGATATGGGAGTGTTAGATATTTGCTTAACAATATAAAGAAAACTCTAAAACAGTTTCACTTGTAAAACCTGAACTTCTTAGTTTTTGTCTGATTCTTCGAATGGTGAAACTTCTACAACTTCTTCAGTTTCATTGATGGTTACTACTTCTACTTGTTTCGTTGGCATGGCTAACAAAACTAAAAGAACAAGAGGTCCAACCATCGGAATAAAAATGATAAAGATTAGAGCCCAGTGGAAACCAGCATCACGTAGTCGACGAACTGTCAATGCAAGTCCAGGTAAGAAAAGTGCTATACCGAAGATCATATAGATAATAGCAATTCCACCCAAGGCCATAAGAGCCGCCTCATTTCTTGGATTTGCGAGTGCCTTAAAATATACTGAGTAAAAAGGGACAAGGAGGATCATGTTTCCTAGCCAAATCCACCAATACTCTGAGCGTGTTGAACGGCCTGTAAAATCTACATAACCTTTAAAGAAATTCTTATATGCGTTAATCATAAGTTACTCCCTATTTTTTTAATTCATACGAAATGAAAATGCAAGAGCAAATTAGAAAGTTCGTTATAAACCATATCTAAGTACAGTCAAACGACGCAGACCTCATTTACTTTGATTTTCAAATAGTATAAATTTAGTTTACCATAAATGTTCAACAATGACAAGTTAGTTTAAAAATTGGTAAAGGAGTAGCAGTTATTAATAAAAGGTATGATTCCACTTACCTCTAACATGAAGCTAGGAATCATACCCTTTTTCTTTTTTAATGAATGTGAGTTGTTTCGTTTGCAAAACCGATAATAGCTTGCTTCAACTCTGAACCTTGCAAAGCACGGAATTCTTCAATCTTTTGATTGATAACTTCAAGTGGCATGACATTAACCTTACCAACAAAAATCTTATCCATGACTTGATTATCAACCAATTCAGTAGATACCAACAACTCCTCATAGAGTTTCTCACCTGGACGAATCCCCACTTCTACAATCGGAATTTCATTTTCAGTACGTCCGCTGAGAAGAACCATTTTCTTGGCCAAATCATAAATCTTAACTGGTTTGCCCATATCAAGGATAAAGACTTCTCCATCTTTAGCATAAGCTCCTGCATGGATCACCAAACGGCTAGCTTCTGGAATGGTCATAAAGTAACGAGTCATACGGAAGTCTGTCACAGTCACTGGACCACCCTCTGCAATCTGACGCTCAAATACTGGAATCACACTACCACGGCTACCAAGAACATTCCCAAAACGAACCGCACAATAGGTAGATTGACTACGTTGGTTGAATCCTGTAACAATCAACTCTGCCACACGTTTGGTAGCTCCCATTACGTTTGGTGGATTAACGGCCTTATCGGTCGAAATCATAACCATCTTCGGTACCTTAGCGGCGTCAACTGCCTTGGCAACATTGTAAGTTCCAAGGATATTATTTTTAAAGGCTTCTTTGGGATTACGTTCCATCATTGGCACGTGCTTATGGGCAGCAGCGTGGTAAACAATGGCTGGTTGGTACTGCTCAAATACTTGAAGCAAGCGATCGTAGTCTTGGATGTCTGCAATCACAGGAACATAGTCAATTCCTTGGAAGCTACGAATCAATTCATGATAAATCAGATAAATAGAGTTTTCCCCATGACCCAAGAGAACCACGCGCTCTGGATTAAAGCGACTAATCTGACGGCAAATTTCAGACCCGATAGAACCTCCTGCACCTGTCACTAAGATGGTTTTTCCAGTAATTTCTGGTCCTAGACGCGACTCATCTAGTTGAATTTCTTTACGTCCCAAAAGGTCCGTAATGTCGATTTTTTGGAAACCACCTACCTGAGGATGCAAGCCCTGTACAAGCGACTCAATCTTGGGCATCTTATAACACTTCAAGCCAAGTTGATTACACATTTTTAGGATGCGTTCATATTCTGATGGATCAAGAGAAGGAATCGCAACGATAACTTTTTCAATCTGATGACGTTTTGAGAGCTCTGGCAACTGTTCATAAGATCCTAAGACTGGGATTCCACCTAGTTTTTGACCTTTTTTCTTTTCATCATTATCCAAAATACCCACTAACTCAAGATCACTCGTAGGATGTTGGTAGCTGTTCATAAAGAGAGCTCCACCGTCTCCAGCACCAATCAAGAAGGTACGACGGTGTTCCCCTTCTCCATCACCCTTTTTGCGTCTTGAATAGATCAACTGCCAAGTAATACGTGGGAGCAAGATCAAGAAGGTGCTGAGCAAGATAAAGAGAACGATGAAACGCACAGAGAAAAGTGGCAAGAAGGCATAGCATAGGAGATAGGACAAGACACTGCTGACACTTACTCCGATGAATATCTTCATAAAGTCTGTGATTTTGCTGTAGCGACTAATACTAGCATTGAGCCCCCAGAATCCAATCATGATTTGATAGAACAAGAAGGTCAAGCTTGTATAGATGACATAGTCCACAGGAGCTGGATTGATCAATCCATAAAACAAGATATAAGAAACAATGATTGAGGAAATCATGCTGGCAGCATCAAAAATCCCCCAAAAGACTTGTTTCTGTTGTTTATTTAATACTTCAACCAGATCAATTACATAATCTGTCATTTTTTTATTCATGTGAATGGTATCCTCCTACACAGAGAAAATGTTTAATTAAGCACGACATAAGAAATCTTAATTTAAATACTGAATTTCGTATTTATAACCTTTTCTCCATTTAAAACCTTTAATTAATCCAACTATTGTACCTATACCGTAGACAAAATGAATAGAAAACAACATAAAAGGCATTAACAGTAATACTTCGTTTTTATGCTTCAATAAAGCAAGTATCGTCAAAGATATTACAAGTAAACTATATACTGCTAACAGAAGCACTAAAAACAATGGTGAAAAAGGTAGTAACATAGCACTTACAAAAATGCTTAACACAAACGCAAAGGGAACATAATGAAAAATAGATAGACATTTTGGTTTAACATGAGTTGTCAATCCAATCCATAGCCCGTTTGAATACTTTTGGTGGAGCATCTTTTTAAATGTTGGTCGAATATATTGATAAGATAAAACGTTGGGACTAAATTTTATTTTATATCCGTGATTTCTGATACGATAATGAAGTTCATTGTCTTCTGTTCTTCCAAGTTGTTCATCGACTAAACCAGCTTGCTCAAAAACTTCTCGACGGTACATGCCATGAAAAATAGAAGACACATATCTGTCTTGAGAGCTGTTTCGATAATCTGCGATGCTGCTTCCAAACATATTTTCTTCAACGATATGTAAAGCTTGGGACCATTTACCCTCACCTTCAACAAGTGTTGGTCTAGGCCCCCCACAGACATATTCTCCCTGATTGATGATTTCAACATTATTCTTCACAAAATCCTCTGTGACTTTGGAATGTGCATCAATCTTCAAAATAAGGTCTCCATTAGAGTTCTTAATCCCTAAATTAAAACCACTTGCTTGATTCTTTTTAGGATTATCATACAATCTAATTGACCTAAATTCAGTATCCTCAGAGATAAATCGCTGAATAATATCGGTTGTCTTATCAGTAGACATTGCATTAACAAATAGAATTTCAATATTTTCTTTACTGTATGTCTGTCTTTTTAAATCTTCAATTAAGCCTGGTAAGTACTTCTCTTCATTATAAGCACTTATCACAATAGAGACGATTAAATTATCGATTTGTTGAATCACTTACAGTCTCCTAAATATTTTCTTTCACTATTTTATCACAAATTTTCAGACTTTCCTATTTTTATTTGAATTCCAGAAAAAAACTAGTAAATCTATCTTTCTTTTTTCCCCATGATTTCGCTCAACTAAGGAGCGGATTTTCTCACACCATCTTGACATCTATTGGAAAAAGCCTTAAAATAAGCTGTTATCAAAATCAGTTTATTGAGGTTCACATGAAAAAACGATCACTCTTTTTTATTCTAGGAATTATCTTAATCGGAGCGGTCTTAAGAGCTCCTTTTACGGCCTTACCAACTGTTTTGGGAGATATTGCTCAAGGTTTAGGAGTTGAGGTCAGTTCACTTGGGGTTTTGACCAGCCTTCCTCTCTTGATGTTTGCTCTTTTCTCCTCTTTTGCGACGCGTTTGGCTCAAAAGATTGGCCTCGAGCATCTTTTCACCTATAGTCTCCTCGTCTTAACCGTCGGTTCAGTGATTCGTATCTTCAATCTTCCCCTTCTCTATCTGGGAACCTTACTCATCGGAGCAAGTGTCGCTATTTTTAACGTACTTCTTCCTAGCCTGATTCAAGCAAACTACCCACAAAAGATTAGCTTCTTAACAACGGTTTATGTGACGACTATGGGAATCGCGACAGCACTAGCTTCCTACCTCTCTGTACCCATTACTCAGGCAACATCTTGGAAGGGGCTGATTCTCTGCCTGTCCATGGTCTGCCTGCTAACCTTATTGGTCTGGTTCCCCAACCATGGCCACAATCATTTTCTAGAAGGGCATGAAGAGAAAAATGAAAAAGAGAATATCCTAAAAAGCAAGCAAGTTTGGGCTATTATTGTCTTCGGTGGACTTCAGTCCTTACTCTTCTATACCAGTATGACCTGGTTACCAACCATGGCCATCAGTGCAGGGCTAGCTCATACGGATGCCGGACTTCTGGCTTCTATCTTTTCACTAATTAGCATTCCCTTCTCCATGACCATTCCAAGTTTAACGACGCGTTTGTCAAATCGTCACCGTCAAATCATGTTAACAATCATCTCTCTGGCTGGTATGTTAGGAATTGCCATGCTTCTACACCCGAGCAACAGTTTCTTGTATTGGTTGGTTGTCCATCTCTTGATTGGTACTGCCTGTAGCGCTCTTTTCCCTTACCTCATGGTTTGCTTCTCCATCAAAACCAGCTCTCCTGAAAAGACAGCCCAATTGTCTGGTCTTGCCCAGACTGGTGGCTACATTCTAGCGGCCTTTGGACCAACTCTCTTTGGTTACAGTTTTAACATGTTCCAGTCTTGGGTTCCAGCGGTACTGATTCTTCTAGTAATTGATATTATCATGACAATCGCCCTCTTTATGGTGGATCGAGCGGATAAAATCCTCTAAAAAATTTTAGAATTTACTACAATAAACTCACTTTTCAAGCTAGACATCTGTCTGGCTTTTTTCTTTTACAAAGGTTTGAAAGGCCTCCTCACAAGACTTTCGTTAAGCTAAAACATGCTATAATATACCTATGATGGAAACAACTATACAATTTATCTCTCAATTGAAGGGGATTGTTTTGCCCCTAAAAACATCCATGTAGATTCCTCTAACTTTTTAAATGATATACCATAGTTACGCTATTTCAACTTTTTTACTGGTATCCTAAAAAGTAAGGACGCAACTTCAATCATTAATCTGATAAAGCTAGAATATCTAACAATCAAACCTTCCAAGGAGGTTAACCTTTTGCATCATAAAATCCTTCAATTCCCAAAATTGAAGGATGGCTCAGTCATTGAGAAACCAGAAATCTATCTAAAATAAAATCTTAAAGAACTTTACTTGTTTTAACTCAATTACAAACAAGTATTTGTTTAAAAGTCTAAAAAGACTATTGAAAATGTAGTAACATTTAAGGAGAAATTTGTATGCTAGCAAAAGCAGGGGATGTCTATTGTGTTTACAATTTCCATCTAAAAAAATACATAGCTTGTCAGATAACCAAGATAGAAGAGGGGGAGAGAAAGCCGCAGGCTGTCCTACTGTCATTAGACTGGTCAGGAGATCAACCTCTTAAAGAAGAAGAACTAGCTTCTTTGAAGCCACTCTATATAGATTTTATGTACTGGGAAAGAGACTTACATCTTAGTAATGTTGATATTCATGTACCGTCACATTATATTTTTATTGGTAATAGATCTCCTTTAACAACTGAAAGCACCAATACTTATGCTATGTTTTGGGGGAATGGTTACGATATTTATAGGCAACTGAAATGGCAAGAAATCCCAAAAGAAAAAAGAGATTTGTTTAAGAAAGCAGATAAAAGCAAGGAAAAGGTTTCATTTGCAGGAAATGAGTATCGTATTTCTAAACACAATATCAATGACGAGTGGACGCCTTTTGAAGACGCATTAGAATTAAAAGTCTTTCCTTGTTTATATAAGTTGGCATTAACTAAATGGCACAAAAATATATATGAGTATTTGCAGTCGACTCCTTTTATTACAGAACTAGTTCTTGAAAAGCATGGACAAACAAAACTGGATTTTTCTAAGACATCCATACACCGACTTTCCATTGATTTGACAGGTGTAGAGGAACTTAGATTGAATGATGATTTGGAGGAGCTACTCTTATTAGGAGACATGAGCGACAATTGTCAGATACTTGTAAAAGACCATGGAGCCAGCTTACGATTACAACTTGATAACTCTCTACCCAAGGTGCTGGGATTAAAGGATTTGGGAGCCATCCATTGTTCTAACATCCTTGAAATAGACTTTGCACAAATCTTGAATAACTATCCAAATCTTAGGGAATTGAGATTGTGGGGGAAACCTGGTAATATTCTTAATTTCCATAAATTATAAGAGTTCAAAGAGTTAGTCAATTTTTCAACCGTTGATTTGTTTGGCTTTACTGCAGAGGATATCCCAAAACCAGAAGATTTACCTCAATTAAGCATGTTTTGGATGAGTAGCTTACCAGAAGATGCCGCTAAAGTAGCCAAAAAATATTATAAAAAACAACAGGACAAGGGACTGAATCTTTGGATAACAAAACCTAGAAAAGCTGAATGGCTAGCTCAAAACCTAGACAATCCATTTCGCTCATGGGATGGACAAGAAAATATTTCAACCGCAAACGCAAAAAAAGCAGCCTCTCTATATAGAAGACTAGAGCAAGCCTTATAAAGCTTCTAGGAAACCCCAATGAGAACAATATGACAAACGTAGAAGTTCTCATAAGAGAATATACTCAAGGTTTCAATAAAATGGACAAACGTAACTGTTTTATTGAAACAATCGAGAGAGAGGATATCTATAGTGCCCTAGTTGAGATCTTAGATTTACTACCTGAAGATTTAGGAATGGACAAAGAAAAATTTATAGAAATCTTTGATGAGCTAAAGGATTTTTAAATGAGAAGCCTTTCTAGTTCATTCCTGAAACGGAGATTATCATGACTAACTTTATACAGACTATCACAGTAGAAAATCGACAGGTCGACAAAGAAAATTACTTTACAATTGGCTACTCTCCTGAGATAGAAAAATCTTTACTGTGTGTTTATATTTCTTGGATTGCTGGCTACGAACGCTATTACGAGTTAGATGACGGAGATTTGGCTCTCTTTGAAAGGAAACGAGAAGAATTTCTCAAAAAATATGAAAAAGAAATCAAGGCTTATCGGACTGAAAGATTGATTGGTTCTGGGGCTCTGAGGGATTACAATTTCAGATCTTTGCCTGAGAATATCCTAGAAAACTTGGATAGCTATCCTCCTTTTAACGGATATGTCTATCAAAACGGCATCCTCTGTGCCAAAATCAAGATTGAAGACAAGTATTTTTATCTTCCGCCCATTTATGATGAGGATTACAGATAGGCATTGCCTCAAAGTAATGCAAAACAGCCTCCAATCTTCTAGTTTTTACTAGGAGATTTTTTATATATAAAAATTTTACACATATTGCTTGACAGGGCTTACAAATAGATGTATGATGTATGTGTAGAATAATTATATATAAAATTTTTACATACTAAAAAAGGAGGTGCCCCATGTATTTTCCAACATCATCGGCCTTGATTGAATTTCTCATCTTGGCCATCCTAGAACAAGGGGATTCCTATGGTTATGAGATTAGCCAAACCATTAAACTCATTGCCAAAATCAAGGAATCTACCCTCTACCCCATCTTGAAAAAACTGGATACCAACCGCTATCTGACTACATACTCTCGCGAATACCAAGGTCGGATGCGCAAATACTACTCCTTGACAGAAATCGGAGAGGAGCAACTCTTTGTCCTTCGAGAAGAATGGACACTCTACACTGACACTATCAATGGCATCATAGAAGGGAGCATTCTCCATGACAAGAACTGAATATTTGAATCAGCTTGAAGCCTATCTGATGAAGCTACCTCAATCTGATCGTATCGAAGCCATGGACTACTTCAAAGAACTCTTTGATGATGCTGGGCCAGAAGGTGAGGAGGAGCTTATCGCTAGCCTGGGAAGTCCAAAAGAAGCTGCCCATGATGTCCTGACTACACTTCTTGATAAGAAAATCAACGAAGAAAATTCCAGCAAGAACGACCGCCATATTTTACGCATCGCTCTACTAGCCCTTCTTGCAGCTCCTATCGGAATTCCGGTCGGCATTGGTCTTCTCATGGCTATCATCGGGATTTTTATCGCTGCTGTCAGCGTACTTATAGCCTTCTTTGCTGTATCAGCAGCTGGAATGGTCCTCGGAGCTGTTCTCCTATTTGAAAGCTTCTACATTCTGGCTGAATCTACATCTGCCTTTGTGCTGATTTTTGGAGGAGGTTTACTGGCAATCGGAGCTTCGTCCCTAGTTTTTGCTAGCAACTTCCTATGTAGCACGTTTCTTTGGATTACTAGTCCTTCGACTTATCCAATGGATTCTTAATAGAGGAAAGAGAGGTGAAAGACATGCGTAAATGGACAAAAAGGATTTCTTATCTTTGGTGTTGTTACCAGTATCATTGGTTTTTTTCCATGATGATCATCGGTATCCAAACAGATGGTGTCAGAAGCCTCCTTGCAATGTCTCAAAAATCCAGTATTTGAAAGTCGAATGGAAGAACTCGTTTTTTTGATCAAGATATTGAAAATCTAAACATTTCACTAACAGAACATTCTCTAGTTATTACGGAGTCAAACGATGATAAGATCCACATCCAGTATCATCCAACCATCTCTGAAAAAGAAAAATCTTCAACACTCTATCAAAGAGAAAAATCTTGAAATAACTGATACCAAGTCAACTACACGTCGCTCTATAGGTTCTAGTATCGAGGGTATTCTCTTTATCGCAAGCGGAATTTCTAGCCGCAATGATGAAGTTGTTCTCTCATTACCAAGAGGAAAAGACTTAAAAAATCTAACTGCCCAGGTAGACCATCGTATCCTTTCAATTGCCAATGCAAAACTCAGCAATGCCAAGATTCTGTCAAATGGATATCTCCTTCGTATCACTGACAGCGAGATTAAAAATAGCCAACTAACCACAGTTGGAATTGTCAATGTATTTGAAACCAGTCTAACAGATAGTCGCATCCAAGCAGATCATGAACATATCAAGGCAGACGATATCCAAGTGCATGGTCGAGTGGAATTCGAGGCAAGAAAAGATATCTCACTCGAGTTATCTCAAAAGGAACTTGATCGAATCAATCTTGAATTTTCTGCTGAACATGGTGATATCTATCGTTGGCATCGAGACAGACGTGACATACCTACGGGAGGTAGTAAAGGTGAAGCATTAGCGAACCCTTACAAAACAGAAAAAAAAGATACGCAAGATCTCCTCGTCGCAAAATCTAATCAAAGTATCTATTTCCCATAATAAGATCGCTTGCTTTCTTATAGAAATCATGAATAAAGACAACTAGTAGTTACTACTCAAAAATTAATCAAAAAAAGGGAGGTCTATTATGACTCAAGAATGGTTTGAAAGTGCTGATTTCGAAAAAACAGCCAACAATGATAAAAAAGATAGCCCATCCGACTCAGTTCTCCTTGAAGAAGATTCAGAGACAAGAGACGAGGCGCCAGTAGTTGAGGAAAATCCTCAAGCCAATCCAGAAGATAAGGAAACTAGTGAGGAAACTGTAGAGACTGAAGAGCTCGCTGAAAAATCAGAAAAGATAGACGAGTCAGAAGAACCTGTTAAAGAAGCTTCTCAGAAAAGTCAATCTTTGGAAAGCCCGTTTTTACCAGATTCTGTATCTGCCAAAACAGCACTATTCACAGTATTCAAAGAAGAACTGGCTGATCTTTGGTTTTGGCTACAAGGTGCCCTTAAAGAACCGACAACAAGCATTGATACAGATAAAAAACATAGTTATAATGCCTTTGCCCTGCTGACTATCTTTTCTGCTCTTAGTTTCTTCTGTGCGATTTATCATATCAAGCATAACTACTACGGCCATATGGCGGCTATCAACTCTCATGTCAGCGAGCAGTTCCCTTCACTGAATCTCTTTTCTATCTTCTCCATCTTGGTAGCGACAAGTTTATTCTTCTTTTCTATCCTTATGGGTGGATTTGTAGTTAAACGTTTTGTCAATCAGGACAATGACTGGACACTGGAAAAATCCTTGCAAGAGTACAGCAGACTCTTCGCCCTTCCTCTCCTGCTCACAGGTATTGCCAGTTTCTTTTCCTTCTTTAATAGTCTACGCTTTGCGGCTCTTCTCTGCCTCATTAGCATTGGTCTGGTACTTCTTGCCAACCTCTATACCATCTCAAGACCAAGTAAAGATAGCCAAACTGATTCCTTCTATCGCCTTCTCTTGGCATTTCTAGTTAACGGTGGTATCCTATTTCTCTTCTTCCTGGCAGAAATGACTCTAGTTTTTGAATATCTACGAATCCTAGCTTTTATGTAAGATAAAGTCAGCGAGATAGAAAGATATTAGCTTTAGAGGATCATTACTATAAAATTTTAGAAACAAAAAAGCGAACAAGACAGAATTCTGATAATCAGAAAACTAATCTTGTCCGCTTTTTTACTTTATATTTGGACTTTTACCCCAAATTTCTTTTTTATCTATTTGCTAAGGCTTCAAAATCTTCTCCTGAAACTGGTCCTACCTCTACTTGGTTGGCGTCCAATTCCTGACAAAGTTCCTTTGGAAGAGCTTCTAAAAAGGCTTGGTAATCCAGTCTAGCTACTGCTTCATAGTCTTCAGCTTTTGAACCGTCTCCTGATATTTTTACTAGATCAATTTCCCAGACAAGCTCTTTTCCTACCAACTGCTCAACGTAAGGAGCAGGAATCACTGGTTCTTTTGGCAAAATAGTTTTTACTCCCTGAGCTAGGTGGTAGATACCATGAATCTTACCTTCACTATCCGGATAGAATTTAGCACTTGCAGGATAGGCATCTGACCCTTGAACCTTTTTGACTAATGCTTCAAAACGCGCCAAACCATCTTCTTTTAAAAAGCTTTCTAAATCCTTCTTGTCAAAGTAAACAGGTGATAGAATTCCTTGGCAGAAGCCCAAACGAGCACCCTTATCCGCCAAATAGTTTTTGACAGTATCGTGGAAATAATTTTCCAAATCAAAGTCTGCCAATCCTTCAACTACTTCACCGACCTTACTTGATAAAGCTTGCAAGAGAGCTTCTACAATATCCCAGTCGACTCTCGTAATCAAGTCAGGAATGATTACTTGATAGCCTTTTTGAGCATCTAGATATCGAACTTTAAAGAGGAACTGAGATTTACCCACGATTCCACACTCGATATACTCGAGGCGATTAAGGGGTTGACGAAGATAGACAGCATCATAACTATGTGACTCTAGTCCTTCTACTAAAGCCAAGACTGACTTAGCTGTTAGAATCTCCTGTTGCCCTAGAATACTTTGTTTATTTGGAATAAAAAATGTTTTCACCATAAATGGTCTCCTTTGAAATCGTTTACATATAGTATACACCATTTTCCTGAAAGATGCAGAAACAAATTTAAGATTTTTGGTCAAAAGCATAGAAAAACAGCCCCTAAGGACTGTCCTACTTTTATACAACTTCAGAATGATCCAAGTTCTCACCAATCGATGCTAGACGCTCGATAACTTGATCTTGCGTTAATTCATGCTCTAAAACGTAGCGATTACGTGGATGAACACGGCACTCGTGTGAGCAACCACGGAGATATTTGTCTTCGTTCTCTTCGGATGTCAAGATACGACGGTTACAGAATGGATTTCCACAGTTGACATAACGTTCACATGGTGTACCATCAAACCAATCTTTTCCGACGATGGTTGGATTGACATGATTGACATCGACTGCGATACGCTCGTCAAAGACATACATTTTTCCATCCCAAAGTTCGCCTTGAACTTCAGGGTCTTTACCGTAAGTGGCGATTCCTCCATGCAATTGGCCAACATCTTTGTAGCCTTCACGTACCATCCAGCCTGAGAATTTCTCACAACGAACGCCACCTGTACAGTAAACTACGACACGTTTGTCCATGAATTTTTCCTTGTTATCACGGACCCATTGTGGCAACTCACGGAAATTGCGGATATCTGGACGAATAGCACCACGGAAGTGTCCAAGGTCGTACTCATAGTCGTTACGAGTATCAAGGACAACTGTATCTTCGTCTAGAAGAGCTTCTTTAAATTCCTTTGGAGACAAGTAAGCACCTGTTGTTTCAAGTGGGTCGATATCATTGTCAAAGTTATCATCCTCTAAACCAAGGTGGACGATTTCCTTTTTGTAACGAACAAACATCTTCTTGAAGGCTTGCTCACTTTCTTCGTCAATCTTGAACCAGAGGTCTTCCATACCTGGAAGGCTGTGAACATAGTCCATATATTTTTGCGTAGTCTCATAGTCACCAGAAACGGTTCCGTTAATCCCTTCGTCAGCGACTAGGATACGACCTTTGAGGCCGATTGACTTACAGAAAGCCAAGTGGTCTGCAGCAAATTGTTCCGCGTTTTCGATTGGGACATATTTATAGTAAAGTAAAACTCGAATATCTTTGACATAAGATTGCTTCTCTTTTCTAAGATTAAATTATCAGAATTTTTCATTCAACTATACCAGTATACTCTCCCAAGAAAGCGAATGCAATTTATTTGACCGAAAAATGAAAACAAGACCCAGTTTCAGATCTTGTTTCAGCTAAATATTCGATGAAGAAAGGTTACCAAAAACGGCAAGGTAGCTACGATATTATTGATAACATGAACGACATAGCCAGGATAGATACTCTTGGTATAGCGAGTTAAACCCGAACAAAACACTCCAAATGTCGAAAAAACAAGAATATCTAGTACACTGGGAAAACTTGTAAAATGAGGAAGAGCAAATAAAACAGAAGGAAGAATCAGGTCAATCCCAAATGTCGAATCTTTAAAGAAGTCATGTTGGAGCAATCCTCTATAAATCAACTCTTCCATCAGAGGCCCTAGAAAAAATAAGGATAGGTAGAGTCCCAACTCGGCAAAATTTGTCTCACTATAACCGATCAACACAGCCCACCCTTCAGAAGTTGATTGTACATGTCTAGCTGTTTGGAAATTAAAAGATATGGAAAGTACAGTTACGAGAATCGTCAAAACTGTATACCACAACCATTTTTTCTTAGGAATGACAAAAAGATAACCATGGCCTGTCTTGATTAAAATCCCTATCATGATGCCAATAAAGACAAGACTGACAAGGTTTTGGATCCAGAAAAAATTGCCAATTTGAGAAGAAAATTGCCAGTAATTTTGGATCATAAGCGTCAACTGAGAAAGTCCATATACGAAAAATAGGTAGGATAAGATTGCACTTATTTTAAAGAATGGATGATATTTTTTCATATGACTATAACCTATGTTAAATGTAAGAGCAAAACTCTGAACAAAATGCAGATAATTATATGCAAATACTAAAAAAAGAATCACCACCTTATCTAGAAGACTCTAGACAAGGCAGTGATCGCTCTTTTTAGGAATGAATACACGAAATCAATTATTCTTATGATTTTTTGCTTTTCAAGAATTCGTCGTATTGTTTTTGCATTTCATCCAATACTTTTTGGTAAGCACCTTCAGATTTAAGTTTTTCCATCAATTCTGGAATAGCTTTTTCTGGGTCTACAGTACCAGTGTTGATAGCTGTATCGAATTGTTGCATAGTGTTAGTGATAGCTGAAATTTCAGATTTCACGCTGTCAGTGTTAAAGATGAATCCAAGAGCTGGAGATTCTTTTGCAGTTTCCAAGTCTTTCTTAGATTGTGCGATTTGCTCATCTGTAACGTTTTCGTTGATGTAAAGGATCCAGTTGTTACCAGTGTTCCATCCTGACATGTGAGTGTTTCCTTTGTATCCATCAAGGACACGAACACGGTTTTCTTTACCTTCAACTTTTTCCCAGTTCTTGCCTTCTGGTCCATAAACAAGTCCGTTCAAGAGTTCTGCGTTAGTGTTCAAGAGGTTCAACACTTCCATTGCTTTTTCTTTGTTCTTAGAGTTGTTTGAGATTACAAAGTTTGCAACTTGAGTTGTTTGGTTTTTCTTGATGAAGTTAGTAAATGGTTTGATTTGGATGTCTCTGTTAGCAACACGAGAAAGCAAGCTGCTACCGTAGTCAGCTGGTCCTACTGTTTCTTCGCGAACAAGCCAAGTATCTTGAGTAAGGTCATATGAAGTTTCGCTTGTTGCTACGTCTTTTGGAATATATCCTGCTTCATAGAATTTGTGAAGAGTCTTCAAGTGTTCTACGAAACGAGGAACTTCGTAACGGTTTACGATCTTAGTAGTGTCGCCTTCAAGGTCGATGACGAATGGAAGTCCGTTTGCAACTGGGTAGTCAAAGTTTTCTGATGGGATAAAGTTTTTACCAACAGCGAATGGCATTACATCTGGAGCTTTTTCTTTGATTTGTTTCAATACTGGTTCAAGTGTTTCGTATGAAGTTACACCTGAGATATCAATTCCATATTTTTCAAGAAGTGGGCCGTTGAAAGCAAAGTTTTGTGAAGATGCAACGTTGGCTGCAACTGGAACTGCATAGATCTTACCGTTTACAGTGTTACCTTTGATGTAAGCTGGGTCAAGAGCTTTGTAAAGGTCAGCTCCTTCTTTCTTGTACAATTCTGTCAAGTCAGCATAAGCACCTTTTTGAGCGTTTACGACATAGTTATCTGCAAAGGCGATATCATAGTTTTCACCTGATGAAGTGATAACTGACATTTTCTTGCTGTAGTCACCCCAACCAAGGTATTGGATATCCAATTTAGCGCCAACTTTTTCTCCGATGATTTTGTTTGCATTTTCTAGCAATTCATCCAAGTTATCTGGTTTGTCACCGATTTGGTACATTTTGATAACAGTTGTATCACCTGATGATGATGATTCAGCAGCTTTTTGGTTATTTCCTTTAAGGTTTCCACAAGCAGCAAGGCTAGCAGCTAAAGCGACAAGGCTAGCAGATGCAAAAGCATATTTTTTCCAGTTTTTCATTATAAAAACTCCTTTTTTTATTTTTAAAGTTATTAACAAAATTAAATTGTTGATTTTCCTTTGTCAGAAAAATCAGAGTTAGAGAAGAAACATTGTTTCTTAGACTTCCTTACTCTTTAACACCACCGATAGTCAAACCTTTTACAAAGTAGCGTTGGAAGAATGGGTAGAGGATCGCAATCGGAACAGTCGCAACAACGACCATGGCCATACGACCTGTTTCTTTTGGTAGGGCAACCGCAAGTTGTCCTGACATACCAACTGACTTAGCAATATAATCCATGTTGTTTTGAATTTGCATGAGCAAATATTGCAATGGATACAAGTTATCACTCTTGATGTAAAGAAGGGCGTTAAACCAGTCATTCCAGAATCCAAGCGCTGTCAATAGTGTGATCGTTGCGATACCTGGTAGTGACAGTGGCAAACAGATTTGGAAGAAGATACGAGCTTCACTAGCTCCATCGATACGAGCTGATTCGAGGATTGCTTCTGGGATGGTTTTCTTGAAGAAGGAACGCATCAACATGATGTTGAATGGTGATAGAAGCATTGGAACAATCAAGGCCCAAATAGTATCACCAAGGTGAAGCAATTGAGTCACTACGATATAGCCTGGTACCAAACCAGCGTTGAACAACATACTAAGAAGAGCAAAGATTGTAAAGAATTTACGATACTTAAATGTTGAACGTGAGATGGCATAGGCGTAAGTTGTCGTGATAAAGACGTTTGTCAATGTACCGACAACTGTCACAAATACTGAGATAAAGAGCGCTTGTAAAATCTTATCTTTGAACTGGGCCAAGAACTCAAACCATCTAATCCAAACTGTGATGGGAAGAAGCTATATCCATATTGAACAATACTCTTCTCATCTGTAACTGAGATAATGATTACAAAGATGAAAGGCAAGATACAAGAGAAAGCCAGCAAACCAGAAATGATACTAAAGAAGATATCTGCTTTCTTGCTGAAGGAGTGTATGCCAACATTATCAATTTTTTCTTTTTGAATTTTTTTTGCCATATGCTCCTCCTTTCTAGAATAGTGCCGAGTTAGGATCAACACGTCTTGCAAGTAAGTTTGATAGGATAACCAGAATCAAACCGACAACTGACTGATAGAGACCGGCTGCTGAAGCCATACCGATGTCTGCTGTCTGTGTCAAACCATTAAAGACATAGACGTCCAATACGTTTGTTACGCTATAGAGCTGACCAGCGTTGTGAGGGATTTGATAGAAGAGACCGAAGTCTGCACGGAAGATGTTTCCGACTGCAAGGATGGTCAATACTGTCACAAGTGGTGTCAACTGAGGGATGGTTACGTTGCGAATACGTTGCCATTTGCTAGCACCGTCCACTGTCGCTGCTTCGTAGTAAGTTGGGTCAATACCCATGATTGTAGCGTAGTACATCACACTACTGTATCCGAAGCCTTTCCAAATACCTAGGAAAAGGAGGAGGTAAGGCCAGATACTGATGTCTGCGTAGAAGTTAATCCCTTTCATTCCGAGAGCTTCTAAGGTGTGATTGATAAGCCCTTTATCGATATTTAGGAAAGCATCTGTAAAGAAACTGATGATAACCCAAGATAGGAAGTACGGGAATAACATAGAAGTTTGGTAGATTTTAACCATTTGCTTAGAGCGAAGTTCACTAAGGATAATGGCGATACCAACCGATACGATCAAACCAATAAAGATGAATCCAAGGTTGTAAAGGACAGTGTTTCGAGTGATGACAAAGGCATCTTTTGAACTAAATAAGAATCTGAAGTTATCTAGTCCAACCCATTACTATTTATAATACTGTGGACGAATCCTTCACCAGTCATATGGTAGTCTTTGAAGGCAACCACATTTCCAAATACTGGGATGTAGAAGAATAAGATCAACCAAAGTGTCCCTGGTAAAACCATTAAGAGAAATATCCAATTATCTCTCAAAGTTTTTGAAAACTTGTTCATAATTTCCTCCCTTTTTATTTTTCTAAAACTTGATAATCTCACAATTTTTAGACTTGATAACGTTTACAAAAATAGTATACTCTTATTTTAAGGATAGTTTAAACTACTAATTATAGAAAAAACTCCACAAATTATTTTATGTGGAGAACTTTTTTTATAATAAGAAGTGTGTTTCACGAGAAACTTTCTTCCTGAATAGAGTTTTTCTAGGTTGTATAAATGGTCGAAGCTGTCGCAATGGTATGCCATTGGTTGGCTGTTGTTGCTGCGAAGTCCTTGTCTCCGTAGAAATCATTAAATGGCAAGATGTCTACTTCTAGTTCGTCGATACGAGAAATTTCGCCTGCTAGGTAGTTTTCAATGCGGCTTTCTGCGCGCTTGATCCGCTGCAAGAGTCCACCCATGCGGATATCTACTGTATCCAAACCAAAGACCTTGTTCTCTTTCAACCATTGGTGGCTAAAGAGCTTGTGGAAGATTTCAATCTCACTTCTGAGTTTTGGCAGTTCTTCTCTAGCGATTTGTTGCAAGCTCTCTTTATCACCTGCTTGATAGGCTTGACGGATGCGTCGTCCCACATCAACCTTACTACTTAAAATGGCATTCAACTGTGCCTGAGTTTCAAAGAGATAAGCGTAGATGCCTGCTTTTTCTTTAATGTCAGAAAGAATCTCAGCCGCCTGAGCAAAGTGAGGTTTATCCTGTTCAGGTGTCATGTGCTTGTCAAGAATTGGACAGAGAACATCCTGATAAAAAACATAGCGGTTGGGGTTGATCCCGCTGAGATTACCTGGTAGGTCTGGCAAGAGATTGGCCAGGTCAAGCTGCATGAAGTCCTCAACTGATAGACCTGTATTGGTCTTGAAGTGGGCAGATAGACGCTCTAAATCATTGCGGTAGCTGAGCTCTGCCCAGATTTGTAAGCTTGGCAGAATAGAGAACTGAGCTGTTTCACCACCATTGTCCCCCCAACCCGTCACGATGACTTCTTTGATCTGATTAGCACGGCAGGCTTTGTTTGCTTCGACTGCAATGAGACGACTGAAATGGTTATGAGGTGTAAAGCCAATCCACTTCCAAGCACCACCTGCAAAGGCGATATCCTGGCTAATCTTGTGGTGGTTACTGAAGTTACGATTGTATTTTTCTTCGCTATCCTGATAATAATCCCAGTAAACCAAGGTCACACGGTCTTTGAGACGGTCTAGATAAACTCGTGTTTCCTCTGGAATTTCCACATCACGGTCGTACTGGCCGTCTGCTGACATGAGTTTGAAGAACATATCGCTCCACATCTGGCAGTGAAAACCGTATTTGTCTGCAATATCCAGCACGCGCTCCAAGTGTTGGCACATGAGAAGACTGCGGTCCACAATACCGTTCAGGATAAGATAACGTCCCAAACCAACCAAGTGGGCTTCGTCCATCCCGATATTGACCTTGCGAGTTTGCAGTTTAGACAAAGTCGCAAACATGCCGTCAATTAAGTCGTAAACTTTTTCCTCACCGATGAGGAGAATGTCTTCTACATCGCGGAGTTGCTGCACTTCCTTGACACCCCATTTGACAAAGGCTGATAAGTGAGCTAAAGTTTGGATGCATGGGACAAAGGCCATGTCAAACTGCTGGGCATAGCTTTCAATTTCCTGTAACTCTTCAGCTGCATAAGCTCCACGGAAATATCCAAAATAAGGTTGTCCATCGATTTGATAAGTGTCTTCCATGTAGAGCTCAAAAGTTGAATAACCCATGAGAGCCAAGACTTCAATCATCTGCTTGGCAGATGCGACATTAAGAACTGCATTTCGCGAACAGTCTGCCATGTAAGCCAAATCCTCATAAGCAGCTTGTTCTTCAATCTCTACCTTGTCACCTTCTGCTAAAGCTGTTGCTAGCACAGACAAGGCGCGGTAGAGTTGATGAGGTTTGCGGTAGGTCAGTTGATACTGCCCATTCTCACCCTTGATAGAGATAGAAGCTTGGTCAGACTGAGCGACTGCCACCTCTACATCCGGTAGAGAGATGTGATTTTTTAATACTTCGATAGCTTGGACTTGTTTAGGACTAAGTCCTGTAAAACTTACCATTGGTTTTCCTCCTGTAACCAGTTGACAAGGGCACCGTAGAGATTGGCATCTGCGTGATAGGTGCAAGCTTGAATCACTGGAGCAATTGTATATTCTTCATAGGTTTCGACAAAAGTGTCTACTGCTTTTTGAACCCCTTTGATAAAATCTGGGTTCTGACTGATAGAGCCACCTAGGCTAATGACATCTGGGTCGATGAGATACTGGATATTGAGCAGGCCTTGAGCTAGGTTACGATTCATGCGCTCAATGGCTTCTTGGCAAAGGGCATTTCCTGCCGCAGCCTCTTGATAAATCTTACGGCCATCCCAGTCAGACTGACCAGACTTTCAATGACGTAACGAACCATGTTTCCTGTAGAAGCTAGTAGCGACCAGTTGTTGAGCCTTTCTGCAGGTTCGATGGTGGTCATGTAGCCAAACTCACCGCCCAAACCATGGCGACCACGGTGTAGCTTGCCATTGATAATCATAGCGCCACCGATTCCTGTACCAATCACGACACAAGCTGCATTTTCAATCTCAGGATGAGCTAGCAGTTCACTGAGCCCAACACAGTTGGCATCATTTTCTAGATGGACAGGTAGCTTATAATGAGCAAGGGCCTCATACCAAGAAAAACCATGGATGTAAGGAATGGCACTAATCCCCTCAATCACACCTGTTTCTTGATTAACGGCACCTGGCACACTCATAGCAATCCCACGATAGTCCTGTTCAGACAAGCGTTGGTCCAACCAAGCTAATAAGTCTTCTAAAGTCTCTGGAGTTGGAGTGCTGGTCTTATCTAAAATCTTTCCATCAGGAGTTAGACTAGCAAACTTGATCCCAGTCCCTCCAATATCAATGGTTGCAAGTGTCATTTCTTTCACCTGTAAAAAGGAGCGAATCAGCAGTTGGTTCTTACTTTTTCGCTCCTCCTTTCTGTTTATGTTTTCTTTTTGAAATTAAATTTCTTCTTTTTTAATCAATTCTGTACGAATTTCCTGTGGTGCCAATAGTCCTGAATGAACTGGATATGGGCGTTCTAGCAAATCAAGAATAGTTTGTTGTTTTTCAGACACGCGGATATTTTCTTGACTCATATTATAGTAACGAAGGACGTATCCTTCTTCATTTTCAGCAACTTTAAAGGCTGTTGGGCAGACTTGTGGCAAGTTCAGTGCCGCATGATTGAAGAGACTACCTGTTGCTGCAACACTACCCTCTTGTTTTGCAACTTGAAGAGCTGTAAATGGCACCTGGAAGGCTTTGGCGCGACGGAAGGCTGAGAAACGATTCTGAGCCTGATGGCATTCTACTGCAAACTCAACTTCGATATCGCGCAAGCATTGTGCTTCTGGTGTTGGGAAGTAGCCCCAGTCACCGAGTTCACCTGAAGCACGAAGAAGTGTTACAGCTATGGTGTCGTCTCCAAGGATTTCGTATTCGTTCAATCCTTTGTTAGATACAGTCACTCCTTTAACATCATCATACAAGCTGACAAAGGCTTGTTGATGTTGTGGGTTTTCAGGATTTTCCCAAGAAGCTGCCGGTTTATTTGGTCTTGTCACAACTTCATAGATGCTTTCAGAATCATTGCTTGGACGAGTATTATGAGTTTTTACCAAGAGACGGATACGGTGGTCTTTGGCTGTATTTGTAAAGCGAGTCTTGAAGCGAATTTGTGGGTCATCCACAAAAACGGTCATCTCCGTTTCAAGAGGGATGGTTGTCAACTCTTCTGAACGTCCTGCATCTCGTTTCATGAACTCAATAATGCCTCTTTGTTCAGCATCCAATTTTTCATCTGCGCTAACTGGAATGGTCAAGTCATGTTTGAGCAAAACCTTAGCATAGCGAGCATTGTTTTCCAGAACTTCGTAACCTTTCAGTTGAGCAAAGATTGGCTCTGTTCCTTTTGGTTGGAAGTAAATGTACTCATTACCGATATCTCCACGGTCCTCAAATTGGATAAAGTCTTCGTAAGCTTCGTTTGTAGTCTTGTCGTAGACTGTAATTCCTTCATCTACACTCACAGTTACGAATGGTGTATCAATCACTCCATTTTGGTAAATACCATCACGGTGATCTACTTGGCCTTCGACCAATTGGAAGCTTGCCCAAGAAAGCGGAGCAAGGTGGACTGGGATTGTCACGCGCACTTGGCGTGCAATATATGGTTGGCGGAATTTATCCTTAGGCAAAGTATAACCAAAACTTGCTCCCAAGTCTTCAATCTTGGCTTCAAGGACATGACCATCCAAATCTTCAACATGGTAATCTGGCAAGGTCACAGCTGCCATCTTCTTGTAGCCTTCTGTTGGATGCAATTCCTTAAATGGACAGACCGCTACATCGACAATCGTGCTGACGGTATCTACTTTATCATGCAAAGCTGTATTGATAACAGTGAAAAGATGCTCACTTTGTGCATTTTGGGTAGCCAACTTGCCCTTCCATTCGTTAAGGAGGTTGGTCTTGACAAAGTTTCCAACTTGGTTGACCTTGGCAAAGCGAGTTTCCATTTCACGGTGAACTTCATCAATACTGCATCCGCAGATACTATCATGTGGTGCATTTTGCAAAAGCACTTTCCAAGCATAGGTTAATTGATCCTTGTGGTTATGTCCACCAGTGATGATGGTCAAAGGTTCTACTACTTGCTCCAACAAATTGCTGTTTTCTTGGAAAGCTTGTTTGAGATAAACACGTGAAGAAGAGGTATTGGCAAGAGTGTACCAACCATCCGTTTCTTGGCTAGTCAACTCACCTGTAACTGTTGATAGGTGTTCAGGAAGTGCGCTTTCCACTGCTTGAATATATTCATCAAAAGAGCTGTGAACAAAGGTCACGTCAGGGAAGAGCTCATTGGCCACACGAATGGCTTCACTCAAGTTTCGTTGAACTGGTTGGTGGTCACAGCCGTTCATCATCAACCATTGGTTAGTAGAAGCATAGTCGCGAACGTCTGCCAATTTTTGTTTCCAGAAGGTCAAGGCTTCATCTTTATCAACTGGAATTTCGTTCCCGTTACTGTACCAGTTAGCAAATAGAATGCCGAGTACACGGCTACCATCCGCACCCTGCCAGTACATTTCGGAAAACTGGGACGTAAACTGCTCATCTTCAAGGACTTGGTTATCGAATCCAATTGGTTTGACACCGCGACCAAAGGCTGCTACGTGGATACCTGATTTTTGAAGGATTTGAGGAGCCTGCCCCATATTCCCAAAGGTATCTGGGAAGTAACCAATTTGAGTAGATTTGCCCCATTTAGCACATTCAGCTTGTCCAATCAAGGTATTGCGGACATTGGCTTCACTGGAGATCAAATAATCATCCTGCAAGATATAGAAAGGACCAATCTTGAGCTTGCCTTCGTCGATATAGCGCTGAACCTTGTCACGGTTTTCAGGGCGAATTTCTAAATAGTCATCAAGGACAATGGTTTGTCCATCCAAGTGGAAACTCTTGAACTCAGGATCATTTTCAAAAAGATCAAACAGATTGTCAAAAAGTTCCACCAACTGCATACGGTGACTTTCAAAAGGTAGATACCACTCACGATCCCAGTGACTGTGAGAGATAATATGTACAACAACATTTTCCATGAGTAAAACCTCATTCTAACTTAAATTTAAAAATATATTTGTGATTCTGTACAAGAATCTGTCGAGCAAAAGCTCATTAGCGGATATCCAAGTAATCCAAGACTAATTCGCAGAACATCATGTTGGCCCATGAGAACCATTCGCGTGAGTAAAGTGTCGGATCGTCTACGTGGAAACTTTCGTGCATCACACCTGTTCCACCATCGCAAGCAACCAGCTGATCCAGCAAGAATTTTTTCTCAGCTTTATCTGTAGCTGTCAATCCTTGGATAGAAAGGGCAATCGGCCAGATATAGCGGTAGAAGGTATGTGAACTTCCAAGTCCACTTGCGTATTCCCCTTGGTAGAAGTAAGGATTTTCAGGACTAAGAATGGTACGACGAGTGGCTTGATACACTTCATCATTGACATCACAGTAGCCAAGATATGGAGCAGCCAACAAACTTGGTACGTTTGGATCATCCATGATGCTAGCATTTCCTAAACCATCCACCTCAAAGGCATAAATCTTCTCACCCTTGCTGTTAGTGGTGTAGGCGTAGTTTTCGATCCCTTCTTGAATCTCAGTCTGCAGGCGTTTGGCATCAGCAATAATACTCTCGCTATCAGCTAGGTCTAATTCGGCAAAGATTTCCTGGACATAACCCAAAACAACTACTGCAAACATATTGGAAGGAATCAAGTAGCTATACTGACAGCAGTCATCACTTGGACGAAAGGCTGACCAGGTCATTCCTGTTACGGCAAAGTCAGGACCAAAACCATCATTTACCAGAGTATCTTCCTTACGATCGGTATCACGAACAAAGCGATAAGGTGAATTGTTGTGGTCTTGTTCTACCGTCCACAGATGAAGAATTTCCTTGGTCGATGTAACAAAGGTTTCATCAAATTGACTAGTTTCTCCTGTTTCTTTCCAGAGAAGATAAGCCAACTGCAAAGGGTAGCAAAGCGAATCCACTTCATACTTACGCTCCCAAATCCAGCCATTGAGGTCTGTATGGTCTGTTTCGTGGTGACCTTTCCAGTTTTCCTCAATATTGAAAGAGTTAGCATAGGGATCTTTGAGAATCAAAGTCATCTGACGTTTGACCAAACCTGCAATGGTTTGACGCAAACGAGGGTCTCTTTTAGCCACATGGAGGTAAGGTCTCAGCTGAGCAGTTGAATCACGGAGCCACATAGCTGGGATATCCCCAGTTAGTACAAAAGTTGAGCCGTCTTCTAAGATTTCAACTGTATTGTCCAAGGTGTCTGTATAGCAACGTTCAAAGACATCCACCCACTCAGGATGCTCCTTGGCACGCTCTGCCACCTCATCTAGCCACTCTCTGACAATTTCTTTTGAATATACCATAAACTATTTTGCCTCTTTCAAACAGATTTTCATTTTCAGTATATAGCTTTTAGTCCAGAAAATATATACACAAATGATAGTCATTATTCTACAAAATTGTTATATTTTGGAGTCGCTTTCTAAAAGTCTCCTTTTTCTGATATAATGTAGAAAACTACTGAAGGAATTACTATGAAACCTATACTTGAATCCATTGATACGCGTTTTGGAACAGTCAGTAAACATGCTTTTTCGCGAGGCAATACACTACCATACACCGGAGTGCCATTCGGCATGAATTACTTTGTACCCCAGACTAGTGACCAGGAAGGATCTTGGTTCTTTGAACCCCATCTTCCTATCTTTCAGGGTATTCGACTAACCCATCAACCCAGCCCTTGGATTGGTGATTACTCCTGGCTCTTACTGACACCAATTACAGGAGAAATCAGCGGCGACACCCTCTTCCACCGTCAGTCCTCCTATAACCTTGATCGTGCTATTTTTAATCCTCATTTTCTAAAGATTTTCTCTTTGCGCTATCAGATTGAAACCCAGCTCACACCGACTTGCTATGGAGCTTCTATTCGTATAGAGCAAAAGCAGGGAAAAGCTCTATCCCTCTATCTTCACGCAGTAGATGAACTGACAGTAGAACAAGTCGATAAGTGGAATCTGGCCCTGAGGCAAGAAGGTGAAACTGAAACCAATAAAAGCCCCCTCGTCATGTTCACTGCCCTCTCATTCTCTACGGATATTGAATCTATCAATCAAGAGGGACAAGACTGGCGTATTGACTTGGCTGGAGCGGAAGCTCAGGTTCAACTGGCGACTTCCTTTATTTCCAAAGAACAAGCCCTCTTTAATCTTCCTAAACAAGATTTTGAAGAAACGAAAACAAACGCTAAAGCAAGTTGGGAAAATCTTCTAGGTCGCTTTGATGTTGTGGAAACTGGGCCAGTAGACAGAACATTTTTTGACCACTGCCTCTACAGACTTTTCCTCTTCCCGCAAACCTTTTATGAGGTAAATGAGCAAGGTGAAAATATTCATAAGGACCTAGCTTCAGGAACTATCAAGCCCGGTCTGCTCTTTACCAATAATGGTTTTTGGGATACCTTCCGCACTTCATTCCCACTCTTTGCCTTGATTATTCCGGAATACTATCGCCAATTTCTTGAGGGCTTCCTCAATAGCTACCGCGACACGGGATATCTCCCTAAGTGGCTGGCGCCTGACGAACGAGGAATGATGCCTGGTACTTTGATTGATGGTCTTATTGCGGATAGTGCTTGTAAAGGCATGGCGCCTGAGCTTGAGGAGGAATTTCTCAAAGCCATGATTGAAACTGCGACCAAGGCAGATCCAAGAGCTATCAACGGGCGACACGGACTGGCCCAATACCAAGAACTTGGCTACCTATCCACAGACTTCCATGAAAGTGTCAGCCACACACTAGACTATGCTTACAGTGATTTTTGTATCTCTACTTGCGCAGCAAAATTAGGTCAAGAAGAGCTGGCTCAAATCTATGCTCAATATTCTAAAAACTATCAAAACCTCTTTGACCCTGAGACAAGATATATGAGGGCGCGTGATGTAGATGGCAACTTCCGTCCTGACTTTTCTCCTTATAGTTGGGGGCGGGACTATGCCGAATGCTCAGCTATTCAAGCCAGTCTCGGTGTCTTACATGACATTTCTGGGCTGAGCCAACTAATGGGGGGAAAAGAAGCCTTTAGCGACTATCTTTTGAAAGCTTGTCAAAGTCTCCCACTCTTTGAAACGACCGGCTATGGTTATGAAATCCATGAGATGAGCGAAATGGCAACAGCGCCATTTGGTCAACTAGCCATTTCAAACCAACCAAGTTTCCACATCCCTTATCTTTTCCGATATAGTAATTATCCTCAATATACCAGTCTCCTAATCAAGACCCTTCGTCAAAAAGCCTTTCGATCTGGCTGGGATGCTTATCCAGGAGATGAGGATAACGGTAGTCTATCAGCTTGGTATGTCTGGTCTGCTCTTGGGCTTTACCCAACCTGTCCAGGAAAAGCAAACTATGACCTTGGAATTCCACTCTTTGACCACCTTCGTGTCTATCTTGCAGAAAAAGAACAGTGGTTGGATATTCGTACTCAGCAAAATCATGAACACTTCCACTTTGTCAAAGACTGTCGATTGGACGGGAAAGAAAAACAAACCATCAGTCATCAGGAACTGCTTAATGCTCAAACCCTTGACTTTAATCTCAGTTGGTTACCAAAACATTAATAACCTAACCCCTTTGTCACTGTACTGACCCCAAAAAGTTAGACAAATAATTATTGAAAGGATTTAGTTCTGTACTGCACAGGACTAAGTCCTTTTAGTTTTACCTTAATTCGTTTGTTGTTGTAATAATCAATATAGTCTACAATAGCCTGTTCCAATTGGTTAAGTGATTGGAAGGTCTTCTCATAGCCATAAAACATTTCGGATTTCAAAATGCCAAAGAAAGATTCCATCATGCCATTGTCTGTGCTGTTCCCCTTACGTGACATGGATGGCTGAATCCCCCTACTCTCTAAGAACTGATGATAAGAATTGTGTTGGTATTGCCAGCCCTGGTCACTATGGAGAATAGTATTCTCGTAGTATTCCTCTGAGAAGGCTTGTTCTAACATCGTCTTTACTTGTGCTAAGTTCGGTGACCTAGAAAGATTATAGGCGATAATTTCGCTATTAAAGCCATCCAAAACTGGCGATAAATAGAGCTTTTGACTGCTTGATGGAATGGCAAACTCTGTCACATCTGTGTAGCACTTTTCCATTGGTTTAGAGCCTTCAAATTGACGTTGAATGAGGTTATCTGCTTTCTTGCCAACGTCTCCTTTATGAGAAGAATACTTGCGTTTCTGTCGCATTTTAGCTTGTAAATTGAGTACTTTCATCAAGCGTTGAACTCTTTTATGATTGACCAGATAACCACAATTTCTTAGTTCTAAATGAATCCGACGATAACCATAATTTCCCTTGTGTTCGGTAAAAATGGATTGAATTTTATCTTTAAGCTCTTGGTCCTTATCTGGTTTGTTTAGCTGTTTCAAGTGATAGTAGTAGGTAGAACGAGCGAGTTTAATGGCTTTTAGAAGAATATCTAACGAAAAATCAGCGATTAATTCTCGAACAATTTCCGTCTTTCTTCTTTCTCTTTTTCCTCCTTCAATCGGAGTTCTCTCAACTTTTTTAGAATGGCATTCTCCGCTCTTAGGTATTGCAGCTCTTCTTGTAGACGCTCTAACTCTGTCAATTCCTCAGGCTTTTTCTTCGGTTTACGTCCCATTTTAGATGGTCTCCCTCTTGTTTTCTCAACAATAGTATACCCGTTTTTCTTATATTGTGCCAGCCAATTTGAAAGCATTCCTTGGTTTGGGAGAGCATAATCAAGGCTGACACTTCTACGTGAACGACCTTCAAGTAAGACTTTATCAATCATTTCTTGTTTTAGTTCTGGAGAATAATAACAATTCTTACCTTTCTTGACAATCTCTATTCCATAACGGTCAATTAATTTCACCATGTACTTTAGCCCAGAAAAATCTACATCAAATCTTTTTGAAAGCTCCTTGAAGCTATGACCTTGATTCCTAAGTGAATAGATCTGAACTTTATCCTCATAAGTTAATTTCATAATAAAATACCCCCAAAGTTAGATTTTTTCTGTCTAACTTTGGGGGTGCAGTTCACACGTGCAAAGGGGCTTTTTATTTCTACAAAGTTATCCACAAACTGTGAATAACCTTCAACTTTTCTTTGGAAAATATTTTCAAGATTTTCCAAAACATATTTCCAATCCAAGTATCTATGATTTACAATAGAAATTCTGTTAGAATCCTTGTCCCATCAGGATTTATACTAGTTTATCTTATCTTATAATTCCTAAATTTCTTGTCCCCTTTACAAACGATAGCTATAAAAATATTATAATAGGCTAGTGTCGAGTTATCCACAAGTTGTGGATAACCTTTTTATTAACCAACAAGCTCCACTCTCTATCTGTTAGCTAGGTTTTACTTTTTTTATAGTAAATTTCAAATTTTGTTAGGCGCTTTCAAAAAAACATGATATACTGAAATTAATAGAAAAGGAGACATTATGAAAAAAGATCAACACCAACTTAATTGGCTGATGGTTTCTCTGATTGCCTTCAACATGGTTTGGGGGCTAGGAAACGTCGTCAACAACTATTCTCAACAGGGAATTTCAGTCGTCGTATCTTGGATTTTAATCCTCGCACTCTACTTTATCCCCTATTCCCTCATCGTCGGACAACTAGGTTCTACCTTCAAGGAAAGCGGAAGCGGTGTTAGTGACTGGGTTGAAAAAACATCAACCAAACGTTTAGCCTACTTTGCTGCTTGGACCTACTGGGTTGTACATATCCCTTATCTCGCACAAAAACCTCAAGGAATTCTAATTCCGCTTGGTTGGGCCTTGCAAGGTAACGGACAATTCCTTAAACAAATCGACATCCACTGGATCGTTATTCTCTGCTTGCTAATCTTTGGACTTTTCCTCTACCTTTCTACAAAGGGATTGGCAACTCTAAAAGTCATTGGTAGCTTGGCAGGAAGTGCTATGTTGATTATGTCTTTACTCTTTGTGTTTTTGGCTGTCGGTCTGCCTTTCATTAAACCAGACATCCAATTTGCAACACCACACATGGATCAACTAAGCACCTATATTCCAAACTTTGATTTTTCTTATTTTACAACAATCTCACTACTAGTCTTTGCAGTTGGGGGTTGTGAAAAAATTTCCCCTTATGTGAATCAAACTCGCAACCCTGCAAAAGAATTTCCAAAAGGTATGATTGTGATGGCCATCATGGTCGGACTTTCTGCTATCCTTGGATCAGTTGCCATGGGAATGCTATTTGATGGCAATAACATCCCTGAAGACCTCATGCGTAATGGTGCTTATCAAGCCTTCCAAATGTTAGGAAATTCTTGGGGAGTTGGAAACCTCTTTGTCGTGATCTACGCTCTTACAAACATGGTCGGACAAATCGCTGCGCTTGCCTTCTCTATTGACGCACCATTGCAAATCCTTCTCAATAACGCTGATGAAAACTACATCCCAAGCTGGCTTCGCAAACGTACTGAGAAAGGTGTCCTCATTAACGGCTACCTTCTTACAGGTGTCCTCGTTAGCCTTATCATCATCCTTCCAATTTTTGGTATTCAGGAAATTGACGGACTTGTAAAATGGATGACCAACCTCAATTCTATCGTAATGCCAATGCGTTACCTCTGGGTATTCCTTGCCTACATGATGCTTAACCGTGCTTGGAAGACATACAAAAATGCCGAATACAAGTTTGTGAATAATCCTAAACTTGGCTTTATTATCGGTACTTGGTGTTTCCTCTTCACTGCCTTTGCTTGTATCCTTGGTATGGTTCCAAAAATTAACTACGCTGAGAATCCAACTGCTTGGCAATTCTCTCTTCTTACAAACATCTTGACCCCAATTATTCTGATTGGTTTAGGTGTGATTCTACCAGTACTTGCCAAAAAAGAACAAAAGAAACAAATCAAATAAATTCTACTACTAGCTAGATAAAATCGCTTTTATCTTTTCTTGCAAAATTTTCTCAGCAAAAATCCCCTTAAACGTTACTGTTCAAGGGGATTTCTTTTTGTTTGATTGTTTATTTTTTACTTGGCCTCATACCAAGTGACGCCTTCATTTTCATCAGCAATGAGGGGCACACTGAGTTGAATAGCTTCTTCCATGGTTTGTTTGACCAATTTTTTCATCTCTGCTAGTTCTGATTTAGGAACTTCAAGAACAATTTCATCATGCACTTGTAACAGCATCTTAGTCTGATAACCACCTGCAACCAAGGCTTTGTCCAGCTGAATCATAGCGATTTTGAGAATATCTGCAGCCGAACCTTGGATAGGGGAGTTGATGGCTGTACGTTCCGCAAAACCACGAATGTTAAAGTTACGCGAATTGATATCTGGCAACTCACGACGACGTTTGAAGAGAGTCTCCACATAACCCTTATCACGCGCCTCACGCACCACTTCATCCATGTAGTTTTTAATACCTGGGAAGCGTTCAAAGTAAGTATCGATGTAGGCTTTAGCATCTTTACGGCTGATGCCTAGATTATTCGATAATCCAAAGTCTGAAATTCCGTAGACCACTCCGAAGTTTACAGCCTTGGCATTGCGACGGTCGTTTGGAGTTACATCCTCAGGACGTTCAATTCCAAAGACTCGCATAGCTGTTGAGGTATGGATATCTGCTCCTTCTTGGAAGGCCTTGATTAAGTGTTCATCCTTAGAGATATGCGCCAAAACGCGCAACTCAATCTGTGAGTAGTCAGAGCTAAGAAGGACGCTATCCTCCCACTCTGGCACAAAAGCCTTACGGATAAGGCGACCTTGTTCCAAACGAACAGGGATGTTTTGCAAGTTTGGATCGACACTAGACAAACGACCTGTCTGAGTCAAATCTTGCACATAGCGCGTGTGAATCTTGCCATCAGCTAAAATCCAGTCCTGCAAACCAATCACATAAGTGGATTGAATCTTAGCAATTTGACGGTAGTCTAGAATTTTCTTGACGATTGGGGCAATCGGAGCTAGGCGCTCCAAGACATCCACGGCTGTCGAGTACCCTGTCTTGGTTTTCTTGGTGTATTCGAGAGGGAGCCCTAACTTTTCGAAAAGCAATTCTCCCAGCTGTTTTGGTGAATTGATATTAAATTCTTCCCCAGCCAGCTCATAAATCTCTTGCGTCAACTTTTCGATGACGAGCTCATTTTCAGCTTGCATCTCAAGAAGTGTTTCTTTTTTAACTTTAATCCCAGCGATTTCCATCTTAGCAAGGACAAAGGCTAGAGGTTGCTCCATATCATAAAGAAGGTCAAGTTGTCCGTTTTCGCTTAATTTTTCAAGTAAGACAGGCTCCGTCTCAACTAATACAGCAACCTTACGAGCCAAGTGCTCCAAGAATTTTTCTCGCTCTGGAATAGCTTTCTTAACGCCCTTACCATAGAAGGTTTCATCATCGACCAAGTATGTTTGACCATAGAGACTAGCAATAGTTGAAATTTCATTATTCTCGACAGTAGAGAGAAGGTATTTGGCCAAACGACTGTCAAAAGCAGAAGCCTGCAAGTCCAAACCAAAGCGATTTAAGAGGACTTTTGCTTTCTTAAAATCATACACTTTCAGAGGTGTTTTTTCTAGAAAATCCTTGAAAATTGGGTCTTGCAAAAATTCAAGATTGTCTGTGGCGTAGAGCTTGTCTCCGCACGACCAGGCAAAACCAATCAAGTCATCTGTATGGTAGTTTTCTCCAAAGAGTTCAAAGTGGAAGATGGAGTCCGCACTTAGCATATCTTGACTGACTTGGTCAACCATAGTAAAGTCCAAACTCTCAGCCACATCAGCTGATGATACATTTAAAGCCTGCTTGAGTTGTTTGAAGCCCATCTCATCGTAGAATTTACCTAAGCTTTCCACATTTGGTCCGCTATAAACCAAATCATCCAGTCCAATCTCAATCGGCGCTTTCGTGTCGATGGTAGCCAGTGTTTTAGATAGGAAAGCTTGTTCCTTGTCGTTAATGAGATTTTCCTTCATCTTAGAAGCCTTCATCCCATCGATATTTTCATAAATACCTTCGAGCGAGCCATGTTCTAACAAGAGCTTGATACCCGTCTTTTCACCAATCTTGGTTACGCCAGGGATATTATCCGACTTATCTCCCATGAGGGCTTTAAGATCAATGAACTGAGTTGGTGTGATGCCCATCTTTTCCATGAGATATTCTGGTGTAAATGCCTCAAACTCAGCTACACCTTTCTTAGAAATCTCAACCACTGTATGTTCATCTGTCAACTGGATCAAGTCCTTGTCTCCACTGACGATAGTTACATCAAACGAATCCTTTTTAGCTAAACGACCTAAGGTACCAATGATATCATCTGCTTCATACTGAGCTAGCTCATAATGACGAATTCCAAGATGCTCTAGCAACTCACGAATAAAAGGGAATTGCTCACGAAACTCATCCGGAGTCTTGGCACGACCACCCTTGTAGTCTGCATACATCTCGGTACGGAAAGTCGTTTTACCCGCATCAAAAGCAACCAAGATATGACTCGGTTGAACACGCTCCAACAGGTGATTTAGCATCAAATGAAAACCGTAGATTGCATTGGTATGTAGTCCATTGTCATTTTTAAAACGATCCAGTTGCTGATAAAGGGCAAAAAATGCTCGGAAAGCAACTGAAGAACCGTCAATCAATAATAATTTTTTCTTGTCCATACACCCATTATAAAGGAAAGCAGGGAAAAATACCATTAGGAAGAGCCCAAATGCTGAATAACACTTATGAGGCTGGGTTTTCTACTCGAACTCCATCAGCATCAACTTGAAATCCATCGATAGTAGTATTTACTGCCAATTCTCCAGATGCATTTACATAATAATGTTTTCCTGAAACCTGGAACCACTGACTAGTTTTCATAGCTCCAGAACTTTCCAGATAATACCAAATGCCCTTATCCTTTAACCAACCTGTCTGCATTTCACCAGATGACTTCAGATAATACCAATTCGAACCTTCTTTTAACCAGCCTGTCGTCATTCTACCATCAGCTTGCAAATAATACCAATTCCCATTTATCTTCTTCCAACCGACTGCTTTTTGACCATTGTCATAGTAGTACCAACTTGTTCCCTCTTTTTCCCAACCATTTTTAGAACTACTTGTTTTAGTTAAGGGGATATAGCGTCTGTTTCCACTTCGTGAAATATAACTAATCCATTTATATCCTTCTTTTTCAAAGGTTTGATCATAATGAACACTCATTCCAGGTTCATAGTATTCAAGAATAGTAGCTGTCAGTGTCGGCTGATCCATAATAGCTGATTTTTCTGTGAAGTGATGAGTACCACTGAAGGATAGTAGAGACTGATGAGACCCTACACTAGCATTCCAACATCTTTAAAGTGAATAAAACCAGTCATAGAACTCGCCTTTACAATTCGACGATGATACGTTTCTGTATAATCGTAATTGTACTCCTCAATTTCAATCATGTCTCCAATCACGTTAGATACCCAAGCTACGTGACCATATTGCCCTCTTGTACTCCAAGCAATCGCACCAATTGCTGGTTGCTGGTCCACACGATAGCCTTCTTTTTGGGCTCGATAACCCCATTGATTAGCATTCCCATAAGCAGCTGGTAGCTCAAAACCATTGACGCTACTTAAACGAAAAGCAGCAAAAGAGGTACACTGTCCTGAGTACATGCGCCACTTATCAATTTTTTGACTTCCATTTTTATAATAATAGGGATAATCATCTCCTCGTGCCAGTGATCCATTGTTTGCCTGGTTGGCATGAACAGTTCCTCCACCAAACAAAAAAGCTCCTGCTAGTAATAGTGAAGCTGATCCTACAGCTGTCTTTCTGAGAAAAGTTCCCTTTTTATGTCCTGCTTTAGTAAATGTCATTCATTCTCCTTCAAATAATTAGATTTTTGAGGTTGACCTCATCTATATCATTCGAAAGAAAATAAAAAAAGTGAGAAATCTTCTCACTTTCATGATTATCCTTAATCCAAATAATGAATTAAGTTCTTTTCTGTTAAAATATCTGAATAGGTGAAAGATTCAACATAGACATTAGCCTGTTTGTCTCCTTCAACATTTCCAAACTCAACGATGAAGAGCGATGGATAAACCTCAATTAGTTTTCCTAAACGATTTTTTTGGCGTTTACGACCATTTTCTAAGGTCATTTCTACCACTTGTCCCTCATGCGCCTTAATTTCTTCTTTGATTTTTTTCATTTTAGCCACATCTGTAAATGCGTCTGTCATCTTGGTTCCTCCATCTTCGAAATACTTGAAAATTTATTATATTCTTTTTGGAAAATCAATTCTACCGTTCCGCGAGCACCGCTACGGTTTTTCTCGATAATCACTTCTACTTTATTATTTGGAATTCCTTCCTCCTCTTCACCACCGCGCTCATAATAGTCATCACGATAAAGAAAGGCTACAATATCAGCATCCTGCTCAATAGATCCAGATTCACGAATATCAGACAAAACTGGTCTCTTATCTTGACGTTGCTCTACACCACGAGAAAGCTGACTGAGAGCTATAACTGGAACTTTGAGTTCTTTTGCTAGGATTTTCAACTGACGGGAAATCTCAGATACTTCTTGTTGACGATTTTCTCGACCAGTCCCTGTGATCAGCTGAAGATAGTCAATCAAAATCAAGCCTAGATTACCTGTTTCCTGAGCCAGTTTACGGGAACGAGAGCGAATTTCTGTGATCCGAATCCCTGGTGTATCATCAATGTAGATACTTGCATTAGCCAGATTACCCTGAGCAATCGTATACTTGCGCCATTCTTCCTCAGTCAATTGACCTGTACGGATAGAATGCGACTCTACCAGCCTTCCGCAGCCAACATACGATCGACCAAACTTTCAGCACCCATTTCCAGAGAGAAAATAGCAACTGTCTTGTCTAGTTTGGCTCCGATATTTTGCGCAATATTCAAAGCAAAAGCTGTCTTACCAACCGCAGGACGAGCCGCCAAAATAATCAATTCTTCCTCATGCAGACCAGTCGTCATATGGTCTAAATCTCGATAACCTGTCGCAATACCGGTGATATCCGAAGTCTGTTGAGAACGAGCTTCTAAATTCCCAAAGTTGATATTCAATACATCGCGAATATTTTTAAAGCCATTTCGATTGGCATTCTCACTAACGTCAATCAAGCCTTTTTCTGCACGAGCAATAATCTCGTCAGCAGGTTGAGAAGCTTCATAGGCTAGGTTTACAGACTCTGTCAACTTAGCAATTAGTCGTCTAAGCATAGCCTTTTCTGCTACAATTTTAGCATAGTATTCCGCATTGGCAGAGGTTGGCACCGAATTGACAATCTCAACCAGATAAGACAAGCCTCCAATAGTTTGTAAATCACCCTGGCTATCTAGTATCGTCCGAACTGTGGTTGCGTCAATAGCATCTCCACGATCAGACAAATCAACCATAGCTTGAAAAATCAAACGGTGAGCATACTTAAAGAAGTCCTGTGAATCGATATATTCTCGGACAAAAACGAGTTTAGTCTCATCAATAAAAATGGCTCCTAAAACAGATTGTTCTGCCAGGATATCTTGAGGCTGAACACGCAGTTCTTCAACTTCTGCCATCAGACTTTCCTTCCTTTTACAATATTGTCAACCAATCGTAAATTAAGCTTCCTTGACACGAAGATTGATTACACTTGTTACATCTTGATAAATCTTAACCGGAACATCAATCAAACCAACTGCTCGAATTGGTGATTGAACTTGAATGTGGCGTTTATCAATTTTAATACCAAATTGTTTTTGCAATTCTTCTGCAATCTTTCTTGTTAGTAATTGACCCAAAAGTTCGTCCGTCTGGACCAACTTTTTCGACAAACTCAACGATTGTTTCTTCTGCTTCCAGTTTTTGCTTTAATTTCCTTCGCTTCTGCAAGCATCTCTGCATGTGCTTTTTCTTCTGATTTTTGCTTACCACGCAACTCACCAATGGCTTGAGCTGTAGCTTCCTTAGCAAGGTTTTTCTTAATTAAAAAGTTTTGTGCATATCCAGTTGGCACTTCCTTAATTTCACCTTTTTTCCCTTTACCTTTAACATCTGCTAAAAAGATTACTTTCATTCTTCTGACTCCTTTTCTTTTGTTTCATTAAAAATAACTGTTTTCAGTTTATCTCCTGCTTCTTGCAGGCTCATATCTGTCAAACGTGCTGCAGCTAAGTTAAAGTGACCACCGCCACCTAACTCTTCCATAATTCGCTGGACATTGATCTTACTTCTGCTTCGCGCAGAAATGGAGATTGCTCCTTGACTATTCTTAGCAACTACAAAGCTGGCCTCTATACCAGACATGGCAAGCATAGCATCAGCAGCCTTACTAATAACAACCGTATCGTACTCTTTATCCTCCAAAGCTTGAGCAACCAGGATTGATGGCTGTACCATTTGTCCCTGCAAAATGAGTTCATTTACCAATCGATATTCTTCAAAATCAGTGGCTGAAATTTCCTGAATGACAATGCTATCACTCCCTCTCGTTCTGAGATAACTTGCAACATCAAAAGTTCGACTAGTTACCCGAGAGGTGAAATTTTTAGTATCCAACATCATTCCCCCCATAAGAACACTAGCCTGAATGCGACTCAAACGTTTCTTATTAGAGTTTTGAAATTGAATCAACTCAGTTACAAGTTCACTAGCACTGCTTGCTCCACTCTCTATATAGGTAATGACCGCATTATCTGGAAAATCTTGGTCGCGACGGTGATGGTCAATGACAATCGTCTGGGTAAACAAGTCATAAAACTCTTTGGATAAGGTTAAAGCTGTCTTAGAATGGTCAACCATCACCAGTAATGAGCGTTTGGTAACCATTGTCATCGCTTGATTTAAAGGAAGAAGTTTTGAAACACCCTCATCTTCCAAATAATTGACCGCTCGAGCGATATCTGGAGACAGCTGTGTAGGATCATAAACCACATAACTATCTTCTAGTACATTACTCGAAAACAACTGCATTCCAACTGCTGAACCAAGAGCATCCATGTCAAGATTCTTGTGACCAACAACAAAAACTCGATCGACACTTTTAAGTTTATCTGAGATAGCTGTCATCATAGCACGAGTTCGTGTCCGAGTTCGTTTAACAGATGCTGCTGAACCGCCTCCAAAGTAGATTGGATTTTTGGTTTCATCATTCTCTTTTACAACTACTTGGTCACCACCACGAACTTCGGCTAAGTTGAGATTGAGGAGAGCAACCTTCCCAATCTGGTCATGATTACCATCACCATAGGAAACTCCTATACTCATCGTTAGTGGTAAATTTCGTTGCTTAGCTTCCTCACGAAAGGTGTCAATTACAGAAAACTTATCCTGCATCAAGTGATCAAGTACAGTGTAGTCAGTAAATAGATAAAACCGATCCATACTCACTCTACGAGAAAACATGGCATGTTTCCCAGCAAATTCTGAAACAAAATTTGCAACAAAGCTATTAATATGACTAATGTCTGATTCAGACGTTTCATTTTCCAAATCATCATAGTTATCAACTGAGATAATCCCGATTACCGGTCTACTTGTCACAAGCTCAGCAGTCGCCTCATACTCACCAGAAACATCAAAAAAGTATAAGACACCTGAATTTCTATCTAAATGCACTGCATAACGTTTCTCCCCAATAATGGCATAAGCCCCTGGAGTAGAAATCGAACTCTTTAAAATCTTTTGAAATTGAGGAAAATCAATTTCTCCATCCTCAGTTGTTAAAATTAATTCCGCATAGGGATTGAACCATTCAATCTCACTGCTGTTCATGTTTAATTTAACAACTCCGACAGGCATTTGCTCTAGGAGGGCACTCAAACTATCCGTAGCCTGATGATTGACATACTGGATTTGCTCGATATCCGTTTTTTTGTAATATTTTTTCTGGAAATTAAATAGCAGAACATAGAATACGATAAATAAAAATAGACTTGCTATAGTGATAAGATTATCCTTTACTAACACAATCAAAATGGTCATAATCGTAAAGGTTACCATAGCAATCAGATACATAAAAAAGGGATTTATTTCATTTTTTTTCATTACAAACCTCTTGCGCATTATTATACCATAAATGTAGCCAAAATGCGACTTTTAAAGAGGTAGCCCTAAAGTAGATCAAGAGTAAAATGTCCAAACTAAAAAGTGGTTTACACCAGTGTAAACCACTTTTACAGACTAATTATTAAGATTATTTAACTTCTAGAAGACCGATATCTCCATCTTCACGACGATAAATAACATTTGTTGTTTCATCTTCAACATCTACATAGATAAAGAAGTCGTGTCCCAATAAATCCATCTGTAAGATAGCTTCTTCCAAATCCATTGGTTTCAAATCAATTTGTTTTGAACGAACAACTTTTGGTTGTGCTACATCTAAGTCCTCAACTAAAGCATCTGTAAAGAGTTGACTTGTAGATACTTTATTTCTGTTCTTACGTTCAATTTAGTTTTGTTTTTACGAATCTGACGCTCAATCTTATCTGTCACCAAATCAATAGAACCGTACATATCTTGAGAAATATCTTCTGCACGAAGAGTAATAGATCCAAGCGGAATGGTTACTTCTACTTTAGCAGTCTTTTCACGGTAAACTTTTAAGTTAACACGCGCATCCAATTCTTGATCTACTTGGAAGTATTTTTCGATCTTTTCGAGTTTAGAAACTACATAATCACGAATTGCTTCTGTTACTTCTAGGTTTTCACCACGGATACTATATTTAATCATATAAGTACCTTCTTTCTAAACATATTTGTTTTTCTAATTATATTATAACGCTTTCATATTTTTTTTGCAAACTTTTTCCTCATCTTGCGAGGGAAAAAGTTTTAATATTCTGACAACCAGCCTCTAATAGCATACTTTTAAGACGATTCAAGGTAGTTCCAGTTGTATAAATATCATCAAAGAGTAAGATATTTTCTGGGAGCTTCACGCCATCTTTCAGAAAAAATGGAAACTCTGTTAGTAAACGATCCGATCGATTTTTTGAAGAACTAGCCTCCACTTCTTTTTTAACCAAAATATCCAGATATGTTAACCCTGTCTCCTTTATCAGGCCTTCAACTTGATTAAAGCCTCTGCTTTTTAAACGCTGGTCACTCAGAGAAACAATCACAATCTGATAGTTCTTATACTTCTTTAACTCTTTTTGCAATATCTCAGAAAATACCTTTCTAAGAAGATAATCACCATCAAATTTATAGCGACTAAAATACTCTTTCATAGCCTGATTATAGGAATAAAGAGCTCTATGATCAACCTTTACACCTTTTTTACACCAAAATTGACAATCTTGACAAATAGTTGACAAACCTTTTTTAAAACAACTCGGACAATGATTAGCACCAATGCTCTCGAAAGACGAAATACAGGATTCACAGACTAGTTCCTCCTCCTTTTTAAAACAGAGCAGGTTAGTAAAGGTTATCTCTTTTTGCAAGTTTTTACCACACAATAAACACTTCATACTCCTGCCTCCTGATTCATTTGTTTAATCTCCTTTATGGCTTTCTTAATGGACAGATTGGGTCCGTCATGGAAAAATATCAGTTCTCCAGTAGGACGATCCATGCTTCTTCCAACTCGCCCACCAATTTGTACTAAACTTGACTTGGTAAAGAGTTGATGATTGGCTTCCACCACAAAAACATCTACACGAGGGAAGGTAACTCCACGCTCTAATATAGTTGTGCTTATTAATATCGTCAACTCTCCATCTCGAAAGGCCTGTACCTGCTCTAATCGGTCTTCTGTGATTGAAGATACAAATCCTATTTTCTCATTCGGAAACTTCGCCTGCAAAATTTCTTTTAGCTTTTCTCCCTTTTTAATCTCAGAGGCAAAGATTAGTAGGGGATAGGCCGTCTTTCTCTGTTTCTCAATGTAAAGTTTTAATTTTGGAGGTAAGTCATTTTTTTCTAAATATCTATTAAAATGCGATAACCAGATTAGCTTGGGAACAATGAGAGGATTTCCATGAAAACGACGAGGTAAACTAAGACGCTTTAACTCCCCTTGTTTAATTTTTCTATCTAACTCATCAGTTGACGTTGCTGTTAAAAATATTCTCAATCCGGTCTCCTTTACACAATTGTTGACAGCATGGTAAAGTACAGGATTATCAACATAAGGAAAGGCGTCTACTTCATCCACAATCAATAAATCAAAAGCTTGATAAAATTTTAATAGCTGGTGAGTGGTTGCTACAACTAAAGGTGTACGAAAATACGGATCCGACTCCCCATGTAATAGTGCAATCTCACATGCAAAATCATTTTGTAATCGTTTATGGAGTTCTAGGCAAACATCAATTCGTGGACTGGCCAAACAAACAGCTCCACCTTGATCAATTACCTTGGCAACAACTTGGTAGATCATCTCAGTCTTACCAGCTCCTGTCACTGCATGTACCAAGGTAGCCTCCTTCTTATCTACCGCCTGAAGGAGTCCTTGTGATACCCGCTCTTGAAATGGAGTCAGTTGACCTGACCATTTGAGTACATCTTGCTGTGGAAACCTTTCTTGCGGAAAGTAATAGAGTTTTTGATCACTTCTTATTCGCTTCATAATCAAGCATTCTCGACAATAAAAAGCACCAATAGGCAAATGCCATTCTTCTTCTATCTGACTACCACAACGCTGACAAGATAGTTGCCCCTTTTCTTTTTTCATGGATGGAATTTGTTTTGCTTGTTGTCTCTCCTCATGACTTAATTCTTGCTCGGTAAAAAGGCGACCGAGATAATTTGGATTTACTTTCATATTTCTTTATTCGTAAAAGGTAGCACTTTATGTTAATTTTTAGTACAATAAAACTATGGAATATATAACTATAAAAGAGGACGGTCAAGTCCAAGAAGAAATAAAAAAATCACGCTTTATCTGTCATGCCAAACGTGTCTATAGTGAGGAAGAAGCTCGTGATTTTATCACATCTATCAAGAAAGAACACTATAAAGCTACCCACAACTGCTCTGCTTTTATTGTCGGTGAGCGTAGTGAAATCAAGCGAACTAGTGATGATGGAGAACCTAGTGGAACTGCTGGCGTTCCTATGCTAGGAGTTCTGGAGAATCACAACCTTACTAATGTCTGTGTTGTAGTTACTCGTTATTTTGGTGGTATCAAACTAGGGGCTGGTGGTTTGATTCGCGCTTATGCTGGTAGTGTTGCCCTAGCAGTTAAGGAAATTGGCATTATTGAAATCAAAGAGCAGGCAGGGATACAGATTCACATGACCTATGCCCAGTATCAAGAATATGGGAATTTTCTTAAAGAGCATAATCTCATAGAATTAGAGACAAACTTTACAGATCAAGTTGACACTATGATTTTCATTGATAAAGAAAAGAAAGACGGTATCAAGGCTGATCTCATTGAATTTTTCAATGGAAAAGTTACTCTAACCGACAAAGGTTTACGTGAAGTTGAATTACCTATAAACCTATCGTAAAGAAAGGAAATATCATATGGCTTTTGGAAGATTAATTCAGGGACTCGCTGGAAACTTCAGTGAGCAAAGTAAAGAAGCTCTTACCAAGGAGTTTGGACAATATTTATTAGAAAATGAAGAAATTCAAAGCGGATATAAACTCATTCGTGACTCAATTATCTTTACAAATATCCGAATCATCTTTACAGATAAACAAGGGGCAACGGGACGGAAGATGTCTATCAAATCAATTTTCCTCATGAACATTGTCAATGTTGAAATGGAAACTGCTGGACTTGGGATTGATGATAGTGAGATTACGATTACTTATTTAGAAAATGCCTTTCTAAAAGCTCATAATGAGCACTTTAACTCTCACAAATTTGAATTTCCAAAGAAAACAGATATCGTACCTCTTTATACTTATCTATTTGAATTAGCTTATCACAATCGTTTAAATATTAACGGTTTGAATCACTGATATAAAAAAATCCTATCGCTTCGATAGGATTTCTATATTTTACAAAAGTTTAAGATAGCGTTATACTAGAAGCATATTATATAAAGAGGTGCTAACATGGCTATTTATAACAATATCACAGAACTTATCGGAAAAACACCGATTGTTAAATTGAATAACATTGTACCAGAAGGTGCAGCAGATGTTTATGTAAAACTTGAAGCTTTTAACCCAGGATCGTCAGTTAAGGACCGTATCGCCCTAAGCATGATTGAAAAAGCAGAACAAGAGGGTAAACTCAAACCTGGTTCTACCATTGTAGAAGCAACTAGTGGGAACACTGGTATTGGTCTCTCATGGGTTGGTGCCGCTAAAGGTTACAAAGTTGTCATCGTTATGCCTGAAACAATGAGCGTAGAACGTCGTAAAATTATCCAAGCTTATGGAGCTGAACTAGTCCTCACTCTGGTAGCGAAGGAATGAAAGGTGCGATTGCAAAAGCGCAGGAAATTGCTGCTGAGCGTGATGGTTTCCTACCATTACAGTTTATTAACCAAGCTAACCCAGAGGTTCACGAAAGAACAACAGGAGCTGAAATTCTAGCTGATTTCGGAGCTGATGGTTTAGACGCCTTTGTTGCTGGTGTTGGTACTGGAGGAACTATTTCTGGTGTTTCTCATGCTCTTAAAACTGCTAACTCAAACATTCAAGTTTTTGCAGTTGAGGCAGACGAGTCAGCAATCTTATCAGGTGAAAAACCAGGACCTCACAAAATTCAAGGTATCTCTGCAGGATTTATCCCAGAAACACTTGATACAGAAGCTTATGATGGTATCGTTCGCGTGACATCAGACAATGCTCTTGCACTTGGTCGCGAAATTGGTGGAAAAGAAGGCTTCTTGGTAGGTATTTCTTCTGCCGCAGCTATCTATGCAGCAATCGAAGTTGCTAAAAAACTTGGGGCAGGTAAAAAAGTCCTTGCGCTTGCACCAGATAACGGAGAACGTTATCTATCTACAGCACTCTATGAGTTTGAAGTATAGTCTCCTAAATACATTAAGCCCTAAGTATGGGGCTTTTTGTTTACCTTCAAAGGGATTCCTCTGAGTTCCCCTCCAACAAAAGAAAAGGAAGCTGATTTGCTTCCTTACTTTTTTATTAGTTATTCAATGCTGCTGCCATTGTAGCTGCAACTTCTGCTTCAAAGTCGTTTGCAGCTTTTTCGATACCTTCACCAACTTCAAAGCGAGCGAACTCAACTACTGAAGCGTTAACTGATTCAAGGTAAGCTTCAACTGTCTTGCTGTCATCCATGATGTAAACTTGTGCAAGAAGTGTGTAAGTTTGGTCAACTTTAGTGTTGTCAAGCATGAAGCGATCCATTTTACCTGGGATGATTTTATCCCAGATTTTTTCTGGTTTACCTTCTGCAGCCAATTCAGCTTTGATAGCTTCTTCAGCTTGAGCGATTACTTCATCAGTCAATTGAGCTTTAGATCCGTATGCCAAGTGTGGAAGAGCTGGTTTACCAACCATAGCACGGCTTTCATTATCTTGGTCGATAACGTGGTTCAATTGTGCCAACTCATCTTTAACAAATTGCTCATCCAATTCTTTGTATGAAAGAACTGTTGGTTTCATCGCAGCGATGTGCATTGAAATTTGTTTAGCAAGTGCTTCGTCTCCACCTTCGATTACAGAGATAACACCGATACGTCCACCGTTGTGTTGGTATGCTCCGAAGTGTTGTGCATCTGTTTTTTCAATCAAAGCAAAGCGACGGAATGAGATTTTTTCTCCGATAGTTGCTGTTGCAGACACATAAGCTGCTTCCAGAGTTTCACCTGAAGGCATTGTCAAAGCAAGAGCTTCTTCGTTGTTAGCTGGTTTTCCTTCAGCGATTGCTTTAGCTGTTGCGTTTACCAACTCAACAAATTGAGCGTTTTTCGCAACGAAGTCAGTTTCAGCATTTACTTCAACAACTGCTGCAACGTTACCGTCAACATAAACACCAGTCAAACCTTCTGCAGCAACACGGTCAGCTTTCTTAGCTGCTTTTGCCATACCTTTTTCGCGAAGCAATTCAATCGCTTTTTCGATATCGCCTTCCACTTCAACCAATGCTTTTTTAGCGTCCATAACACCAGCACCAGATTTTTCACGCAACTCTTTAACAAGTTTAGCTGTAATTTCTGCCATTTTGATTCTCCTATATTTTTTAAAAATAGGAGAGCCGGGCTAAGCCCCGCCCTCCTAGGTAATTACTATTTATTATGAATTAAGCGTTGTCGCCTTCTACAACTTCAACGATTTCTTCGATTGAGTCTGCTTGAGCTTCTGAAGCTGCAAATTCTGCTTCAACTGCTGCAACAGCATCTTCACCTTGGCGACCTTCAATGATAGCGTCTGCCAATTTAGCTGTAATCAACTTAACTGCGCGGATAGCGTCATCGTTAGCTGGGATGATTACATCGATATCGTCTGGATCAGTGTTTGTGTCAACCATCGCTACAACTGGGATACCCAATTTTTTAGCTTCTTTAACAGCGATTTGCTCTTTATGTGGGTCAACTACGTACATTACATCTGGGATACGAGGCATATCTTCGATACCACCCAAGAATTTTTCAAGACGTGCACGTTGTTTGTTAAGAAGTGCAACTTCTTTCTTAGGAAGAACTTCAAAAGTTCCATCTTCTTCCATACGTTTGATTTCTTTCAAACGAGCGATACGTTTTTGGATTGTTCCCCAGTTAGTAAGAGTTCCACCCAACCAACGGTGGTTGATGAAGTATTGACCTGAACGTACTGCTTCTTCAGCAACTGCGTCAGCTGCTTGTTTCTTAGTACCAACAAACAATACAACTGCATCGTTAGCTGCAGCATCACGCATGAAGTCGTATGCTTGGTCAGCGTATTTTACAGTTTGTTGCAAGTCGATAACGTGGATTCCGTTACGCTCAGTGAAGATGTACTTAGCCATCTTAGGGTTCCAGCGACGAGTTTGGTGACCAAAGTGTACACCAGCCTCAAGAAGTTGTTTCATTGAAATTACTGCCACGAGTATTTCTCCTTTTTGTTTTTTTTCCTCTTCTTGATTTCAGCTTGCAAAACGACCCGAAGGCAACAGCTTCACAATTCATCAAGAATGAGTATTATCGTTTACACGACAAGTTACATTGTATCATAGTTGAGCCTTTTTTTCAAGTAATTTTGCTAGTTTTTCCTTCATAACCTAACTTCCCAACAGAAATTTTAAAAAAATTTATTAACTTTAAATAAAAAAATATCCCAACATAAATTGTTACTGCTAAATGTGCAATAACCGCTTATGTTGAGATTCAGATAAATACAAAATATTTCGAGTTGATAGCTTAAATGTTTTGATATGAAAGAATCTACTTTATATTTTTTTATAGCAAGTGTCATATCTTCATACTCTATGTTATCAAAAAAACAATTACTAAAGATTAAACTTGACAATAAGTTTTTGACTTTCTACTTGCTACTTCGAAGTTTCTTACGAATTTTATAGGCTATATTAAACAAGAAATACAATGAGCTAGTTGGGAAATTAAACTCACCAGCAAATTCCTCGATAGTGGGATTAAACTTAGATTTAAAATTAAATAACCCACCCTCTAAATTATTTTCAATTCCTCCCATATTATGAGTTTCTGCCCCACGTTCAAATGAATGTTGAGCAGTCTCAAACCATGTAGGAATAGCAGGTTGATAATGTCTAAATTCCTCATTCATTCCAGCATATAAGTTTTCAGAAGTTTTCCCAAATTCAATGGTTAAAGTTCCAGACAATGGAACAACACTGTCTCCTCTATCAATATGGCTCTTAAGAAAAGAAATTTCTTCCTCTAATCGTTTTCTCTCTTGCTGATTCTCTTTTATTTTGCCTTCTTTCGTTTTATCAGTAAATTTCTGCGCTATTTTAAGATTCTTTTCGAGTTGCTGCTCAACTTCTTTCAGTCTATTAGGTAAATCTAAATAGCTCAGTGTGATAAAAGAGTGATCAGGATAAGTAGTCAGTAACTTCTGATAATAATCTTTGCCTCGTAAACTGATATTCTTACGAGACTCTGTTTTCTTCATTAAAAATGAAAATTCATCTAATAAGTCGAGTCCACCGAATTTTACTTCCAATCCTTTATTTCTTGCAGTTCGGATTGCCTGTCTAGTAGACTTGGATAGTTGATCCAACGAGAAGTTTTCTTTATGAATATTAGCTTGAAAACGAGGTTGTATGTTTTCTGCCATATCCTTTGTCAAACCTGTCCAATGAACTTTGTTTTTTTGCAATTCCTCAACAATTTCAAAAGTTTTAGAATTTTGAATAGTTTCTTGGTCGATAAGACTTCGACTGATAAACAGACTTGGATCAAATTTGATCATTATTGCATGGCTTTTTTTAGCAAGTTTTTTCAATGTTAAAAGCACAAATTTCAGAAGTTCTTTATCTTCATAATCAATAACTGGGCCTCTTGGAATATAGAACATGGAAAATCCTAATGGAAGAGGCTGAATTAAGATGTTCGCTACTCCAACTAGTTGATTCTCCTTATAAAAGCCAACTCTCTCGTTCCCCCAAGTATCCTTTATCTTGGCCCAATCACTACTCTGCAATAAATTCCCTTGAGAATGATTTTCTAAAAACAAATCCCACTCTTGAACATCAACATTCATTTTATAAGTAAACATAATTCCAGTACCAACTCTCTTAAAATCTTGTTATTATTTCGTTAAATAAACATACTTATTCTAGCTACATATCCGATAATTTTCATCCCATAATGACAAAATGATGAAAATTTTTTATTAATACTATACAAAGGGTGAGATTCATAAAACCTCACCCTAAATTTAATAATAATTAATATGTTAGTTTGGATAAATGTATCTTACTGTACCACGTGATGCTGTAGGATTAAACCATCCACGATAATTTCCGATTGGTTGAGTTCCGCTACCATCATAGTTACATTCTGAAACTTGAATACGAGTTGATGATTCAACTGCAGTAACAACCGCTACATGTCCGTATCCTCCATCATCCCATGAAGCAATTGCACCAACTTGTGGTGTAGAACCTGTACGGAATCCAGCTGCCGCTGCACTAGCTGCCCACTGACCACCATTACCCCAATAATCACCAGCCCATGGAGCCAAGGTCTTAGCCCCCCATGTACATTGACCTGTTGGATAACTTGAAGCGTTTGAACTATAAGTTGGACGTTGAATTACAGTAGTCGCTGCAGGTGTGTAGTTTGAATCATTATCTGATGATGAACTTGATGAACTTGATGAACTTGATGATGAACTTGAAGTTGCTTGTACTTGGGCAACAAAAGTTGTGTTAGCTGAAGCTACAAGTGATTGTTGTTGACTTGCTTGTTTTGCTTTATAAGCTGCTTCTGCCTCTGCTGCTGCTTTAGCTTCTGCCTCTGCTGCTGCTTTTTTCTCTAGCAAGCTAGCTTTTTCGTTTTCTGCTGTAGCTTTTTCAGCTGCAAGATTTAACTCAGCTACTTTCAATTCTGCTTGTTTTGTTGTCAAAGCTTGAGCATCGTCAGCAAGCGTTTGTTGGTTCGCAATAACTGTATTGATTGCTTCGTTATTTGCAACTTGTTTTTCGGAGATAGCTTTCTTATCTTCTTTTTGTTGTTGCAACATTTTATTGTTTGCTGATACGATTTCACTCATAGCTGCTACACGAGAAATAGCTTCTGTAATTGAGTCCGAGTTAATAATCGTATTGATGTAGCTTGTAGCAGTTCCGTTCGTTTGTGCACTACGAGCTTGGTTTTCAAGTGATTCATTACGTGATACAATATTTTTTGAAAGCTCAGTAATTTCTCCTTCAAGTTTTTTTGATTCTGCTTGAAGTTTTTCGTTCTCAACTTGCAATTTTTCTTGTTCTGCTTGAATTGCTGAAACCTGAGTTTGAATTTCATCTACTTGCTTTTGAGCTTCTTTTTGTTGAGCTGTCAAGCTACTAATTTTGCTATCTTGAGCAGCAATCTTTTCATCTGTTGTATTTGCTTGAACACTTGAAAGAACAGTTCCTTGTGAAACTAATACTGTACTTAACAAAAGTGTTGCTAGGATTTTTTTCTTCATAAGTGTAAATACTCCTCCTTTTAAGACAATACTAGTATATCAAAAAAAGGCTTAATAAATATTACGCCTTTATTACAGTTTTGTTTCTTTCTTATAGATATATTTTTTCAAAAATAAACTGAAAAACTAACATCAATAGAAAGTTTAGTATCATTGACGGAACTAGACCATAGACGATAAAGACTGTTATGCTTTCAGCAGTTAATCCAATCATTTGTGCTAGAAGAAAACTACCAAATTCAAAAGAGAAAGTCATCATTAAAATAGCTAATAGTCTAGTCCATCTATTTGACAAAATAACTGAGTTGCTTTTATACACTATTGCTCCAATAATCACAAATAGAAGACTAGCGATTCCAATCAAATGGAAGAAATAAATATCGTATATAAGCCCTAAAACTAGGCAATAAGCTAAAAATAGATATTCCGATACTTCAATAGTTTCAAACAACAAGAAGATGAAGATAAAGTGGCTCACAATTTGAAAATGTGGAAAAAAACTATTTACAAATTGCCCTAAATGACTGTCTATTAAGACAACTATAGGCAAGAGTAAAAACATCCCTATCTGCTTCAACAGTCTCATGATGGATTCCCCACTAACTCTACGACTTTTAGATTCATTGGATCAGCATGGAGTTTAACCATAACTTCTCTCGTTAGATAGTCACTACTATGGGTAACTGATACAACCTCCCCTACTGGAATATCTGTTGTTTTAAAGTTGCCCAAACCTCCTGTTACCACCTTGTCTCCCTGGCTAATGTCACTACTACTATTTAACTGGCTAATTTTAAGCAAGTCTTTTTCTTTGTCGTACCCAATGATAATGCCATATATACTAGTAGAACCGTGTTGGATTTTAACGGAGATTTTCTCCGTATTTTCCGCATTGGTTAGTAAGTTGACCACAGTAGAGTTATCTTCAACCTTTCCCACGCTTCCAATCAGTCCCCCACCAGCAATCACAAGCATATTACTGGTCACACCTTGTTGAGAACCTGAATCAATTGTCAACTCTTGTTTCCAAGTTGCTGGAGTTCTCATGATGACGTCAGAAGCAATCAACTTGGTTGCATTCAATTTTGACTTCATATCCAATAACTGACGCAGTTGCTCATTTTCTTCCTTCAGACTGTCTGCTTCATTCGTTTCCTTCTTCATCTGATAGAGTTCTTTTTTGAGAGTTTCATTCTCGTTATAGGTTCTAGTCAAACGACCTAAATCAGATTTTACGGAAGAAAGCCATTGAAAAGGCTTTTGCACTATTCTATCGACTAACGAAATTCCATCTCCAGCTTTTGTTACAACTGCACTTGATTGTGTTGTCACTAAAAAAACGGATACTACTAATACAACGACAAATAGAACAATGATATATTTTGATTTTTTAAAACGGTTCATACCTCTACCTTATATTACATTCTAAGATTTTAGCAAAAATAGAATTGCACCCAATACACAAACAAATAATAGCGCTATACTGTCTCTGTTCATCCAATTTAACTGTCGATACTGACTGCGACCATTTCCACCTTGATAGCCTCTAGCTTCCATGGCTGTAGCAAGAGAATCCGCTCTTTTCAAACTGGTAGCGAACAAAGGAATCAAAATAGGAATCATAGCCTTAACCTTTTGAATTACATTTCCTTCTCCAAAATCTACACCACGCGCCTTTTGAGCATTCATAATTCGAATCGTATCATCCATCAAGGTTGGCACAAAACGTAAACTCATTGACAACATGAGTCCAATCTCATGAACTGGAACCTTAAATCTTTTTAAAGGTCCAAGCAAGGATTCAACCGCTGTTGCCAAGCTCAATGGCATGGTTGTCAAAGTAAGCAAGGTTGAGAAAAAAATAATCAACACAAAACGACAAAAAATAATTCCTGCCTGCTCAATACCATAGCTTGTGATTTTTATAAATCCCATCTCGAACAAGACTTGACCACCAGAGATAAAGAACAGTTGAAAAAGGGTTGTAAAAGCAATCAGAAAAAACATAGACCGCAAACCTTTTATAAAAAAAGATAAGGGAACTTCTGATAAAACGACAAATATGCCTGTTGCAATGAAGAGTATGAGATTTGTAATTGGATTATTGGCCCAAAAAGCGATGATGATCAATAAAATCATTGCTACTAACTTACTACGAGGATCTAGACGATGAATAATCGAATTTCCTGGTATGTATCGACCTAAAATCATATTATCCATTGATAAACTCCTTAAACTCCTCTATCGTTATCGGCAATTGTTCGAAAGAAATTCCTCTGTCAACTAGCCTTTGAGCAAATCGTGTGATTTTAGGAACACCCAATTGGATTTTTTCCATAAATTCGACATTTTGAAAGACAAGACTTGGCTTCCCACCCTTAACTAGTTTCCCTTTTTCCATCACATAAACTTGGTCAGCAAATTCGGCCACATCATCCATAAGGTGGGTTACTAGAACAATTGTTATGCCATCTTGATGAAGCTTTTTAAACAAGGCCATCAACTCTTTCCGACCAATTGGATCCAAACCAGCTGTTGGCTCGTCTAAGACCAAAATGCTAGGCTCCATCGCCAAAATTCCAGCAATAGCAACCCGTCTCATTTGTCCACCTGAGAGTTCAAAATGGACTTCGTTCAAAGAGTGATTCATCGATTCCTACTAAAGCTAGTTTTTCACGCGCGATAGCTTCTGCCTCTTCTACAGAAACTCCAAAATTTTGAGGGTCCCAAAAGCCACATCTTTTAGGACAGTCTCCTCAAAGATTTGATTCTCTGCAAACTGAAATACCAAACCAACTTGCTTGCGAATTTGACGAATTTGCTTATTGACAGATGTTGATGTAATTAATGTATCAAAGACACGAACACTTCCCTCTGTAGGAACCAACAAACCATTCAAAAGTTGAAGGATTGTAGACTTTCCGCTTCCTGTATGCCCAATAATCGCAGTATAAGAGCCATCTTCTATGGTCAAACTGACATCTGACAAGGCAGCTGAGGCAAAGGGCGTTCCTTCCTGATAAGTATAACTAACATTGTCTAGAATAATTCCCATAAAGCCTCCTCGAGCTCCTCTTCGGACAGATAGTGCTCTGATAATTTCAAAGCCACTGGTACGTAGTGATTCTTTTAATCGGTTGACAAAGGGTTGATCTAAGCCAATTTGATCTAAATCTGATCTAGAAAATAACTCTCTAGGAGTGCTAGTTGACTCGATTTCTCCTTTTTTCATCACCAAAACTCGATCACTCATGGCCACCTCATCCAAATCATGCGTAATGGAGATGACTGTCATCTGATGGTCTTTGCGAATCTTCTGGACTATCTTAATCAACTCTAATCGTCCCTCAGGGTCCAACATACTTGTAGCCTCATCCAAGATTAAAATATCTGGTCGCAGAGCAACAACTCCCTGCAATAGCTACTCTCTGTTTCTGACCTCCTGACAAGCGAGCTGGTTCCTTTTTAGCAAATTCAGCCATCCCAACCAATGATAAAGCTTCAGAAACGCGTTTCTTCATCTCTTCAAGTGGGATTCCTTGATTTTTCCAGTCCAAAAAGCAACGTCGTCTTCAACAGTTGCTCCTACGAATTGGTTATCAGGATTTTGAAAGACCATACCAATCTTACGTCTTTTTTTCCCAGACATTTTTCTGGAGTTAGGCAATCACCGTCTATCCAAATTTCTCCAGATTCAGCCTCTAGCAAACCATCAATCAAGCGAACTGTCGTTGATTTTCCACTACCATTATGACCAACGATTGACAACCATTCTCCACGTTTCACGTGAAACGAAATGTTATGAACATCATAATGTTCTTGATCTGCCTGATATCGAAAAGACAGGTCTTTTATCTCAATAATCGATTCCATATCTAACGAAAGGTTCCTTTAAACAAATATGCGCTTCCCTTGAAATAATCATAACCAGAATAAACTGTGAAGAACAAGGCAATATAAAGAGTTATCTGACCAAGAACAGTCCAGTGAAGTAGCAAGAATATAATCGCAAACATCTGACTAAATGTCTTGATTTTTCCAGGCATAGCAGCAGCTAGAACAGTACCTCCTGTTTCAACTAAGAGCAAGCGTAAACCGGTGACAGCAAGTTCACGACAGATAATAACTGCTACCACCCAAGCTGGTGCCATCTTTAGACCAACCAACATAATAAAGGCTGACATGACCAATAACTTATCAGCCATTGGATCCGCAAACTTTCCGAAATTACTAACCACTTGCCATTTTCTAGCTAAATAACCATCTAGATAATCAGTGATACTGGCAATAGCAAAAATAACTGCTGCTATTTTATGTAACACAGGAGATGGTCCAACTGATAGAAGGAGAATAAAAATCGGAATAAATAAAATTCTACCAAGCGTAAGCATATTAGGAATATTCTCTTTTTTCATGTTATCCTTCCTTTAGTTTGAACTTAATGTTAGAGTAATCCAACCAGTTTGACCAGTTAATTTTGAAGTGTCAATTTCCTTATTATCAATTTTCACCGACACTCCTTTAACAACACCCAATGTTATGGTTACTGGAGATCCTTTAGAAATGGTTGTTTTAGCTATTTTATTATTAGGTTCAAGAGTCACTCCTCCTGCTAAATCAGTATCCGAAACACTAATCCAGCTTGTTGCATCTGTAACAGATAATTGAAGCTCCGCAGAATCTTTAGATGTCTTATATTCCACTGATAAAGCATCTCCCTGACCTGAAACAGTCAAAGTAGTTGCCTCGCTCGAACTTGATGAACTAGTAGCTTGACTACTACTTGATGCTACACTACTAGAGCTACTTGTTGAACTCACAACACTATAAGTTGCTGCAGAAGACGCAGTTGGTTGGGTTTGAATATAATTCCACACATAGTAGGTTACAAAAATTAAAATTGATAAAGAAAAAAGAACAAAGTAAAATAGCGGGAGAAATGAATTTTTCTTTCGATTAGACCGTCTACGTCCTGAAAGTTCAATCTCATCTACATCAACTTCTTCATAAGTAATCATACTTCCTGAATCATAGGCATCTAGAACGATATTTTCATCTAATTCAACAGCCCAAGCATACTTTCTCAAAAATGAACGAGCATAAAAAGTACTCGGTAGTTTGTCAAAATCATCTGACTCCATTGCCTCCAACAAATCCAGCTGAATATCTGTCTTTCTGTGCAATTCTTCTAAGCTCAGTCCTTGGTTAATTCTTGCAAGACGTAAGACCTCACCAATTGTTTTTTTTCTCATACTTAACATTCCTTCTTTCTAGTGTATTTTCTAGCGATTATATCGGGAAAATTGTACAATCAACCATATCGCTATTATCTATCAAATCATGTCCTGCTTCTAGAACATCTTCTAAAGTAATTTCCTGCAAAAGTTTAGGAAGGTCAAACAGGGTCGAGCCTGTCTCAGTTGGATGATACTGAGTAGCAATATATTCTAAGGACTCCATACTATGAAGAAATTCCCCATACATCTCAGTTTTTACAATATCCAAATGATCCTCTGTTACATCCTCATCTTTAACAAAATTGCGAATAGCTTTACGAAATTGATGAGAAAGTGCCACAGGTTCCTTTGTATCCATTGTCAACATCACAAAATGGAAACGAGGATCAACTTCTATTTCTAGAGATAAAGAAGCATCCAGTTTTCCACACTCATATAATTTTTGAAATCTTTGTGAAGTCCAACCAAACATCATTGTAAACAACAATTTCAATAAAAGATGATAACGATATTGATCTCGATTTCCGATTTCTTTATTTCCTCTAATACCAATCGCTAATTTTGGAGAAGCCACGTCCATCCGTATACTTTCAGTAGTCTTTACAGGATGTAAAGGTATTTGTTCTCTTTTAAACTCATGTTTTTTTCTCTTGAAGATAAGATTTCTTAGTAAAATAATCTTCAAGCAGTTCAAAATCAAAATTCCCCACTAAAAAGATATTACTATTGACAGGTCTGTAAAACTCTTTAAAGTTCTCTTTCAAATCCTCCAGGCAAATTGCATCAATGGAGTTTTCACTGCCAACAATATCTGAAGCTAATGGACTTTCTGGATAGAGATTTGCCAAAGTCTTGAAAAATAGACAAGAATCCGGATCATCCTGATACATCTCTCTTTCCTGCTGAATGATATCCTTTTCGCTCTCCACAGATTCTTCAGTCATATTGAAAGTAGTGACAAGTTCTTCAAGCAAATCTAAGCACTCTAGAACATTTTCAGAGGTCGAGAAAAGATAGCTAGTATTTGTAAAGCTCGTAAAGGCATTACTTTCAGCCCCTAGCTCTGTAAAAGCTGCCATAACATCTCCAGAATCTTCTCTTTCAAAAAGCTTATGTTCTAAGAAATGAGCGATCCCTTGAGGATATTGTTGCAAGCCCTTACCATCTACTGTAAACCTTGTGTCAACAGAACCGACTTGGACACTCACAACTCCATAAACCTCGTTAAAATCCTTTTTAGGTAGTAAAGTAACTGTCAAACCATTTTCTAATCTAGTTTGATACAAAGTTTCTTTTACAGCAGGATAATATTTCTTTTGAAAAATAGGTCTGGTCATTCTGCTCCTTCCATAAAATAAATAGCCTGCAACTTAAAACTATTTGCTGCTTCACAAATCGCTTCTCTATCAATTTGTTCAAGCTTATCGATTAAAATTTTTGTATCAAGATTCGCTTTCCCAAAAAAAGTTGACAGATAATATTTATCGACAATAGAATCTTGATTATCCTGAGCTAGTAGTAAGGATCGACGAATCATTTGTTTGGTCTGATCAATTTCCTTATCTGTAAACTTGCCATTTTTTATGTCAAGCAACTGATGATTCATCAATTTTCTTACTTTATTTCGATTTTGCCGATCGATTCCAGCAAACAATCGTAAAAATCCACTAAAGAGATCCAAATGACTCGATACAGTATAGGCCAGACCTTCTTTTTCTCGCACTTGGGTAAACAGTTTCGAATGAGGAAAGGCTCCTAAAAGACCATTGACAAGAAGCACTGCCATCTGTGCTTCATCACCATATGCCACTGAACTATGGTAACCCATCTCTAAAACAGACTGTCCTAATCTCTTTCTAACAATACCTTCTCTAAGAATATTAGAATAGGGTTGCTGATATTGAATGTTTACAGCTGATTTACGACCTGTCAAAGGAAATTTATGTAAAAACTCTAAAACTTCAATTTCATTAAAATCGCCTAAGAAGAAAATATCTATTTGGTCTTCTTTTAGCATTTTATGATAGCTTGAAAAACATGTCTCTGGAGTCTCTTCTGAAATTCTAGAAATCAAATCTTTTGGAACTAGCTGCATTGATTCTTCTTGGAAAAACAATTGATCTAATTCTTTATGTGCAAAGAAGAATGGGTCTTCCAATTCTGATTCCAGCCTTGATAAGATCTGTTTTTTCTCGATGTCAAAAGCATTTTTCTCAAATCCATCCTCATCCGACAATGGTGTAAACAGAACCTGGTGCAGTAATTCTAAAATTTGAGAAGTTAATACGTTTTTCTTACTTAAAAATTCATCACGCACATAGGAAATACTCAAATCCACAAGATGACTTTGTCCTCTTCGATAGGCGTGCGCTGACAAATCAGTTCCATACAAGGTTGCTAAACGTTTTCGAAACAGTTGAGCAGTTGGATAACTTTGGTTGGCAGTTTCAAGCATACTGGCACTTAACATGCGACTTGAAATTGAATCCAAAGACAATGGAGCTGTGAAACGCACAGTAATTTTATTAGTTTTAAATTTTTTTGATTGGATAAAATGCACTGTAATTCCAGGTACTAACTCCATCTCTTACCTCCTTCTACATAGAGTTCTATTATACCATGAAAAGAGAAAATTTTCTTGTTCTCTTTACCCCTTTTAAAATTAAAATCGCTTTCATTTCTAACGAATTTACCTCTGCCATTTCAAGGTAAAATATGGTATAATACCAAAGATTGAGGTGAACTATGGAATACAAATTATTTGAAGAATTTATCACTCTCCAAGCTCTCTTGAAAGAACTTGGTATTATACACAGTGGTGGAGCTATTAAATCCTTTTTAGCTGAGCATCATGTCTACTTTAATGGGGAATTAGAAAATCGTCGTGGGAAAAAAGTAAGAATCGGAGACTCTATCGACATTCCTGACATGAAAATCCAAATCATTCTGACGCAACCGAGCTTAGAAGAACAGGAAGAATATCTCCAAGAAAAACTTGAGAAAGAACGTGTGGCTAAACTTGTCAAAGAAATGAATAAGACGGTCAAAAAAAAGTCAACAAAAAAGACCCAGAAAGCTAAAACAAAAACTGCACCACGTTTCCCAGGTAGATAAGTATGTGGCTAAAAAACTTATCCATCAAGCAATTTAGAAACTATCAGGATACCGAAATTGAATTTAATCCTAAATTAAATGTATTTGTTGGTCGAAATGCTCAAGGAAAAACCAATCTTCTGGAAAGTATTTACTTTTTAGCTTTAACTAGAAGTCATCGGACAAAGACAGACAAGAATTTAATCCGATTTGAAGAAGAACAACTTCAAGTTTCTGGAATTCTTCAAAAACGAACGGCTACTATACCACTTGAGATTGACTTAACCCCAAAAGGTCGGATTACTAAAGTCAATCACTTAAAGCAAGCTCGACTATCTGACTATATTGGACACATGAATGTTGTGCTATTTGCACCGGAAGATTTACAACTTGTCAAAGGAGCACCAGCTATACGACGTAAGTTTATAGATATGGAGCTAGGGCAAATCAAACCCATATACTTGTCAGACTTGTCAAGCTACAACCATGTGCTCAAACAAAGAAATACCTACTTAAAGTCAGCGAATCAGATTGACGAAACATTTTTATCTGTTCTCGATGACCAGCTAGTAGACTATGGTTGTCGAGTGATGGTCCACAGAGAAGAATTTATCAAAAAAATGGAATCTTTTGGTCGTAAAAAACACTTTGATATTTCGGACCAATTAGAAGAGTTGTCAATTCGTTATCAACCATCTGTAAACTTCACTGACAAAGAAAAACTAGCAGAATCTTTTTATACAGCACTTCAAAAAAGTAGATCAAGAGATTTGTTTAAGAAGAATACTGGAGTTGGTCCTCATCGGGATGATATGATTTTCTTAATCAATGGAATGGACGCAAGCTTTGGAAGTCAAGGACAACATCGTAGCCTTGTTCTTTCTATTAAACTAGCTGAAATCGAATTAATGGAGAGCATTACAAAAGAATCGCCTATACTTTTACTTGACGATGTTATGAGTGAACTTGACAATACTCGTCAACTTAAATTATTAGAAACTATATCTCAAAATATTCAAACCTTTATTACAACAACTAGTTTAGAGCATCTTCAAAACTTACCTGATAATCTCAGTATATTTACTGTAAAGAACGGTCAATTAGTTGTAAATTAATATTTACAGATTCGTAAAGATAAAAAATCTCCTGTTAAACAGGAGATTTTTTTGATTACATTGAGTAGTTTGGTGCTTCATTTGTGATTTGCACATCGTGTGGATGGCTTTCTTTTAGACCGGCACCTGACATTTCGATAAATTGAGCATTATCATGCAATTCTTTAAGGTTAGCTGCACCACAATACCCCATACCAGATCGGATACCACCAATCATTTGGAATACGATATCAGCTGCTGCTCCTTTATATGCAACACGTCCTTCAATTCCTTCTGGAACAAGTTTGTTTGCTTCATTGACTGAGCCTTGGAAGTAACGGTCACTTGAACCCTTCTTCATAGCAGCGATTGAACCCATACCACGGTATGTCTTGAACTTACGTCCTTGGAAGATTTCAGTTTCTCCTGGAGCTTCATCTGTTCCTGCAAACATTGATCCAAGCATTACTGCATTTCCACCAGCAGCAAGGGCTTTAACAATATCTCCAGAATACTTGATTCCACCATCAGCAATGATTGTTTTGCCATATTCACGTGCAACTGCTGCTGCATCATAGATAGCTGTAACTTGTGGAACTCCTACACCTGCGATAACACGAGTTGTACAGATTGAACCTGGCCCAATACCAACTTTAACAACGTCAACTCCTGCATCATAAAGAGCACGTGCACCTTCAGCAGTGGCAATATTTCCGGCAATTAGTGTACGGTCAGGGAGTGCGCACGGATTTCAGCAATTTTACGAAGAACACCTGCTGAGTGACCATGGGCAGTATCAATAACAATGGCATCTGCTCCTGCTTCAAAGAGGGCTTCAGCACGTTCAAAAGTATCAGAAGTTACACCTACCGCACCAGCAACTAGAAGACGACCAAACTCATCTTTAGCTGCATTTGGAAACTCAATCACTTTTTCAATATCTTTAATCGTGATCAAGCCAGAAAGACGACCTTCTTCATCAACCAAAGGAAGTTTTTCAATACGGTGTTCTTGAAGAATGCTCTCAGCTGTTTCAAGATCTGTTCCAACAGGAGCAGTAACAAGATTCTCACTGGTCATATGATTTGATATTGGTTGATTGTAATCTGAAATAAAACGAAGGTCTCGGTTTGTTAAAATACCAACCAATTTACGATTTTCAAGAGTTTCAACCACTGGAACACCACTGATACGGTAACGTCCCATGAGTTCATCTGCTTCTGCAATTGTATGCTCTGGAGTCAAGAAGAATGGATCAATGATAACACCATTTTCAGAACGTTTTACCTTACGAACTTCATCTGCCTGCTGTTCAATAGACATATTTATGGATAACACCAAGACCACCTGCACGCGCAATAGCAATAGCCATTTGGCTTTCTGTTACAGTATCCATGGCTGCAGTAATAATTGGGATATTTAAAGTCAAATTATCTGCCAATTTTGTTGTTAAATCCGCATCATTAGGCAATACATGACTCTCTGCTGGAATAAGCAATACATCATCAAAGGTAAAACCTTTTTTCAAAAATTTAGTGTCCCAATTAGACATTGAAGTTTCCTCTTTTCTTTCTTTTTGAGCTTGACGCTTTTTGTATTGTATCTATCATACCATTCTATGAAAATTTGTCAATTATATTGATAATAGATAATGTAAAAAAACTATCCCTTTAATTTTAAAGAAGAGATAGTTTTAGAGTTCGTATTTTATCTATTAATGAAAGTAATTTAGACCCATTGCTGATTTTACTTCTGATAGCGTTTGGCCAGCAACTTCTCGAGCTTTTTCACTACCTTTTTGAAGCATATTATACACTTCACCCATATCTTTAGCATATTCTAGGCGACGTTCACGGATTGGACCAAGTTCACGTTCTAGGATTTCAAGTAGATACCGTTTTGTCTTAACATCACCTAGACCTCCACGTTGATAATGCTCTTTCATGTCAGCAATTTCTTGAGCATCTTCAGGACGTCCGAATACGTCTAAGTAATGGAAAACCATATTTCCTTCAATCTTACCTGGATCCTCGACACGAATGTGATCTGGATCTGTATACATACTCATTACTTTCTTACGCAAAGTATCTGCATCATCTGACAAGTAGATACCATTATTAAGCGATTTAGACATTTTGGCATTTCCATCAAGACCAGGTAAGCGACCTGCTCCTTCATTTTCTGGATAAATTCCTTCCGGTTCTACTAAAACATCACAATTATAGGCATGGTTGAATGAACGTACAATCTCACGCGTTTGTTCAATCATCGGTTTTTGGTCTGTACCTACAGGAACATAGTTAGCCTTAAAAGCTGTGATATCTGCTGCTTGAGCAATTGGATAAACTAAAAATCCAGTTGGAATACTTTCTCCAAATCCTTTCTGAGCAATCTCTGTCTTTACAGTAGGATTACGCTCCAGACGAGCCAAAGACACTAGATTCATGTAATACATAGACAACTCTGCCAATTCTGGAATTTGACTTTGAATGAAAATCGTTGATTTATTAGGATCTAATCCCACTGCAAGATAGTCCAAAGCAACATTCCCAATAGACTCTACAATAGTTTGTGGATCTTTTGCATGGTCAGTTAAAGCTTGCTGGTCAGCCAAAAAAACAAACATGTCATATTTATCTTCTTGCTGTAATAAGACACGATTTTTAAACTACCAACGTAGTGCCCAATATGTAATTTACCCGTTGGACGATCTCCTGTTAAAATAATGGGTTTATTCATCTTATTCTCCTTTGATATGGTCCTTTCAATTATAGCATTTTTTTGATAAAAAGACAGATAATTTTTTTTTATCAACTAATTACGATTTCAACTCCTTAACTGTAAACTATCTGTAAACACACTTTACAGATAATTGACAGATAAAAATTTGAATATTTGCTGATTTTCTAGTAGAATTATAGTATTACATATAATAGGAGAAAAAAATTGCTAACAGTATCTGATGTTTCACTACGTTTTAGTGATCGCAAACTTTTTGATGAGGTCAACATCAAATTTACGGAAGGAAACACCTATGGTTTAATTGGTGCTAACGGTGCAGGTAAATCAACATTTTTAAAAATCTTAGCTGGTGATATCGAACCTACAACTGGTCATGTTTCTCTTGGACCTGATGAACGTCTTTCTGTGCTTCGTCAAAATCACTTTGACTATGAGGATGAACGTGTTATTGATGTTGTTATCATGGGTAATGAAAAACTATACAACATCATGAAAGAAAAAGATGCTATCTATATGAAAGCAGACTTTACTGATGAAGATGGAGTTCGTGCAGCTGAGCTTGAAGGTGAATTTGCTGAACTAGGTGGTTGGGAAGCTGAGAGTGAGGCTTCACAACTCTTGCAAAACTTGAATATCCCTGAAGATCTTCATTACCAAAATATGAGTGAACTCGCAAATGGAGACAAAGTGAAAGTACTCCTTGCTAAAGCTCTATTTGGTAAACCAGATGTACTTCTTCTAGACGAGCCGACCAACGGTCTTGATATCCAATCTATTACTTGGTTAGAAGATTTCTTGATTGACTTTGATAACACCGTTATTGTCGTATCCCATGACCGTCACTTCTTAAACAAAGTATGTACTCACATGGCCGACCTTGACTTTGGAAAAATCAAACTCTATGTCGGAAACTACGACTTCTGGAAAGAATCTTCTGAGCTTGCTGCTAAATTGCTAGCAGACCGTAATGCAAAAGCAGAAGAAAAAATTAAGCAACTCCAAGAATTCGTTGCTCGATTCTCTGCTAACGCATCTAAATCTAAACAAGCAACTTCACGTAAAAAGATGCTTGACAAGATTGTCTTGGAAGAAATCATTCCATCTAGTCGTAAATACCCATTTATCAACTTTAAAGCTGAACGAGAAATCGGAAACGATCTCTTGACAGTAGAAAATCTATCTGTCAAGATTGATGGTGAAACTATTCTTGACAACATCAGCTTTATCTTGCGTCCAGGTGACAAGACAGCTCTTATCGGACAAAACGATATCCAAACAACTGCATTGATTCGTGCGATCATGGGTGATATCGACTATGAAGGAACTGTCAAGTGGGGAGTTACAACTAGTCGCTCTTACTTACCAAAAGACAATTCAGCTGATTTTGCTGGGAGTGAATCTATTCTTGACTGGCTCCGTCAATTTGCAAGTAAAGAAGAAGATGACAATACCTTCTTGCGTGGTTTCCTTGGTCGTATGCTCTTCTCTGGAGATGAGGTTAACAAACCTGTAAATGTCTTGTCAGGAGGAGAAAAAGTGCGCGTGATGCTATCGAAACTCATGCTTTTGAAATCAAATGTTCTAGTACTTGACGATCCTACTAATCACCTAGATTTGGAATCTATTTCAAGTTTGAACGATGGATTGAAAAACTTCAAAGAATCTATCATCTTCGCCAGTCATGACCATGAATTCATTCAAACATTGGCTAACCACATTATTGTCCTATCTAAAAACGGTGTAATCGACCGTATCGATGAAACCTATGATGAATTCTTAGAAAATGCTGAAGTACAAGCAAAAGTCAAAGAACTTTGGAAAGACTAAATAATACTTTAAAACTCAGTTGGATTATCCAACTGAGTTTTCTAACATTCTATGAGGTAACATGAAAACATTTTTCAGAAACTATTGGACCTATCTTATTTCTTTCATCATTCCCCTAGTGATTATGTTCGGAGTCTATCTTTCTCAAGGTATCTACTGGAACAGTGATACTTCACCTTTATTAGGGGATGGATTTCATCAATATGTTATTTTTGATCTTAATCTTCGTAATATTTTACATGGGAGTGATAGTCTATTTTATACTTTTACCAGTGGTCTAGGTCTCAATTTTTATGCCTTGTCCAGTTATTACCTTGGTAGTTTTCTATCTCCTATTGTTTATTTTTTTGATGTATCAAGCATGCCAGACGCAGTTTATCTGTCAACCTTGTTAAAATTTGGCTTGATAGGTCTATCAACCTTTTTTAGCTTGAGTATAATATTCAAAAATTTACCAACACCACTCAGATTATCTTTATCTACCTCTTATGCTTTAATGAGCTTTACAGTTAGTCAAGTAGAGATTAAGACCTGGTTAGATGTTTTTATTTTAATCCCCTTAATTTTAACTGGTTTACATCTACTCATAACGGAAAAAAAACGTATTCTATACTTTACAAGTTTGTCAATATTATTTATTCAAAACTACTATTTTGGTTATATGACTGCCCTGTTTTTGGTAGTTTGGTATTTTTGCCAACTTTCCTGGGATTTTAAAAGTCGCAAGTATTCTTTCCTTGATTTTTTCCTAACATCCTTACTCGCTGGTTTAACAAGTTTCATCATGACACTCCCAACCTTGTTTGATTTAAGAACTCATGGTGAAAAACTAACCGCTATTACAAAAATAAAAACAGATGCCAGTTGGTATCTAGATCTATTCGCTAAACAATTTATTGGTGCTTTCGATACAACTAAATATGGTTCTATCCCAATGATTTTTGTTGGCCTCCTTCCTTTTATCTTAACAATTGTATTCTTTACATTAAAATCAATTAAGTTTCACGTGAAACTATGCTATGCAACTCTACTCCTTATCATCATTGCTAGTTTTTATCTAGAAGCTTTAGATCTATTTTGGCAAGGAATGCACGCGCCAAATATGTTTCTTCATCGCTATGCGTGGATTTTCTCTACTCTCTTGATTTATATTTCAGCAGAAGTTTTAAATAGAGTTTTAAGGATATTAAAATTGTGGAACAGTTTTATTCTCAATAACTTTACTTTTATCTGGCTATCTGGCAACCATTTATTTTAAAAATCATTATTCATTTCTAACTAAATTAAATATACTCTTAACGATTGAGTTCTTAGTGGTATACTTACTGCTACTATTGGCACTTATTAAAAAAAAGATTTCTCTAAAAATCTTTTCAATTCTTATTTTGATATTTACAATAAGTGAAATTAGTTTTAATGCTTCATCGCAATTCAATGGAATTACGAAAGAATGGGGATTTGCTTCTCGTAGTACCTATGATAAAGATATTCCAAGTATGGAAGCTATTTTGGAGTATATCAAACAGCAACCAAATACATTTACACGAACTGAAAAATTACAGACACAAACTGGAAACGATAGCATGAAATTTAACTACAATGGCATCTCACAATTTTCATCTGTTCGTAATCGTTCTGCAAGTACAACGTTAGATAAGTTGGGTTTTAAATCTTCAGGTACCAACCTTAATCTTCGTTATGCAAATAATACTATCATTGCAGATAGTCTATTTGGAATCAGCTACAATATTTCTGAAACCTATCCAGATAAATATGGTTTTCATCCAAGCTATCAAAAAGATAATCTAACCCTTTATAAAAATCAATTCGCTCTCCCAATTGCTTTTGCTACACAGTCTCTTTATAAAGATGTCACTTTTAATGACCATACTCTTGATAATCAAACTCAATTTTTAAATCAAATTGCTGGCTTAAATGAAGAGTACTTTTATCCGATAAATCATCATACAGACTCTGGTGACAGCGTGGTCAATCTAAACGGAACTGATACTGAAGATGCAACTATCAGCTACAGCATTGAAGTACCTGATAATAGTCAGGTCTACCTTTCCATGACAAAGCTAAATTTTTCAAATGATAAGAAAAAGCAAGTTGACCTCATTGTCAATGGTGAAAAAAAATCCTTTACCACAGATAATGCTTTTACATTTTTTAATCTTGGATATACAGAAAACAAACAAACTTTTGATATCCAGATTAAGTTCCCAGGAAATGCTCAAGTATCATTTGAATCTCCAACTTTCTATCGCTTAGATACTAAGAAATATACGGAGGCTATACGCAAAATAAAAGAAAATCCAGTAGAGGTGAGCTCTTATAAAAATAAAGTCACTGTAAATTATAAGGTAAAGAATGAAACATCGATCTTTTTCACAATTCCTTACGACCAAGGATGGTCTGCTTATCAAAATGGTAAAAAATTACAAATTCAACAGGCACAAACTGGATTTATGAAAATTGATGTTCCTGAAGGTGAAGGAACTATTACCCTTTCCTTTATTCCAAAAGGATTTGTTGCTGGTGCAAGTTGTTCTCTTATAGCTATTATTGTCTTTATTTTTTATGATATTCAAAGAAAAAAATATTCTAGATAAAAAACTATCGACCAAATCGGTCGATAGTTTTTAGTCTTCTTCAACTTTTTTAGGTTGGTAGGCAAGCATTCCTAAAATAACAAAAATCATCACTGTAAAGATAAGGAAAATAATCTGACTATGAATATTACCTGTCATAGAAATGGTTTGTCGTAGACCTGAAACTGAATAACTCATTGGTAACCATGGGATTAATAGTTTTAAAGAATTGATTCGTCAAAGCTAAAGGATAAGTTCCTGCACTTGATGCTAATTGAAGGAGTAATAAAATTAAAGGAGAAGAAGGCGCCTAGGCGAGAATTCCAGGTTGTCAATGCTGTTACCATCGCCATGAAAAGCAAGACTGGTTAAAATAATCAAAGCTAAAGGTTTTGAATTCGTGAACTGCAGTCAGTCCGATTAAATGTACTCCACCATAAACTAATACTCCTGCCAAACCAGCAATGATACCGTTAATTTCAAAGCGAGACTTAAACCAAGCCCAGCGACTTTCTGGATGACGCCCAGAAGGCAATTTAGCAAAAATCATATTAGTTGAAATAGCAGCAACAAAAAGAGCAACTGATATCATATATGGAGCCATGGCAATCCCATTAACAGCAACTTGATCCGTATCAGTTTTTGAAAGACTTAGAGGATCAGCCAGTAAGTCTGCATTTTTTGGTTCAGTTGAAGCCTTATTCAATTGTTTATCAGCCTCTGTCAAACCTTGATTTAATTGACTTGAACCATCACTTAATTTTCCAAGTCCTGATTGTAAAATTTCAGATCCTTGAGCAAGTTGATCTGCTCCACTAGCTATTTTTTCAGAACCATTAGCCAGTTGATTTGCTCCTGAAACTAGCTGGTCTGATTTATCAGCTAATTGTTGAGAACCCGCTTGTAATTGATTAATTCCAGCAGTTAAATCTGATGTTTTATTGTTTACTTGGTTGACACCTGATGCAAGTTTATCAATTCCTGTTGCTAATTCTGGCCCATTCGCTGCTAACTTAGCAGTAGCACCTGTCAATGTAGAAGATTTTTCTGTCAACTGATTAGAGCCTTGTAGCAACTTATTGAAACTTCCTGTCAAGTTCGAATTTTTCGAACTCAACTGACTTGCTCCTAAAGCTACTTGGTCTACAGATTTTGTATAGCTGTCAATACCAGATGCAAGAGTTTGACTAGCTGGCAATAACTGGCCATCAATTGCTGTTTGAACTTGTGTTAATCCACTTGACAAACTTGTCAATGTTGAAGAAGCAGTTGGTAATAATTGACTTGAGTGATTCTTTAATTGAGTTAAACTATTTGTTTGAGTGGTTACATTTTCTAAAGAAGATTGTAACGTTTGAACTGTAGTTAAAATTGTTCGTGCTGACTCACTAGTAGAAGATGATTGATTAGAAACCACAGAAGTTATCTCTGCCTGTTGGTCAGGAGTTAAGCTTTGATAAGCACTCGTTGATTGAATAGCTGATAAAGTAGTTTCTTTTTCAGATTGATTTGAAGTAATGATGCTTTGTGCTGAATTTGCAATCGTTGATAGACTACTAGAAAGCTGGTTTTTTACTTGTGTTATCTCTCCACTATCTGCTGTTTGAATATTTTGAATAGCTTGATTAAATTGCTCTAAACTAGTTGCTAATTGTTTAATCTGATCTTTTTGTTGGTTTGCACCATCTAATTGAGTAGAAAGTTCTTGAATACCTTGATTAAGTTGTGTTAGTCCTGTACGTAGAGTCTCTGATTTTGTAGAAATCTGATTTGCACCTGATGATAGACTTTGAACTCCATTTGTATAAGTATCAATACCAAGTGAAAATTGATTTAATCCTGAATTAAGTTGAGAAACACCACCTGTATAGGCTTGTGTGCCTGAATCAAGTTGAGTCAATCCTGATACCAGTGCCGGTATCTGTGAATTCAGTTGGTTTAATCCATTGTCGATTTGTGAAATAGCGCTGGTATATTGATTTAAACCAGTATTAAAATTACCAAGACCAAGATTTAACTGATTTACACCAGCTGTATAGGTTCCTAAACCTGTAGATAATTGATCAGCACCATTAGAAAATGTGAGACTTGATTGAGCTAAGGTTTGAAGATTGGTCGTTAAGGTTTGACTCCCATCCGAAAGCTGATTCGAACCATCAGCCAACTGTAAACTTGCATTTGCAGCTTGAGATAAACCAAGTTTTAAATCACCCATCTTCTCAAATAAAGCTTTGGTATAAGATTGAGTAACATTAGTAGCCACAGTCTGTTTGATTTGTGTCATGGCAGAATCACTCATCTTGCTTGCAATAAAACTATGACCACTTGATGTCTGATAGTCAATCGTCATCTGTTCAGGATGATTTGTAAGGATAGAAGAAGCTTTCTCAGAAAGATTACTTGGCAACGTTACAACCATGTAATAATCTCCATCCCGCAGTCCTCTTTCTCCCTCACCTTCATCTACAAAATGAAAATCCAGGCTATTACTATCTTTTAAATTAGACACCATGTCTTCACCAATAGTGAGTTTTTCATCATTATAAGTAGCAGCTTGATCCTTATTAACAATTGCTACAGGTAACTCCGAAAGTTTACCGTATGGATCCCACATTGATGATAAAAAAATGATATTGTACAGGGCTGGAATTAAGGAAATTCCTATCATGACAATAATAAATGTCGGTTTTTTAAAGATTGCTTTCCATTCTTTAAACATATTGTCTCCTTTTTTAAACTACTTGTCTAAATTTTTGATATAATAGATTATACATAAAAAATTTAAAAAGACAAGATAAAAAATCTATTTTTAAACATATTGTCTAAAAATGTTCATCTGGAGGGAACATGCAAGAAAGTAATAAACGATTAAAAACCAAGCGCATTATCGAAAATGCCATGGTGGAATTATTGATGGAACAACCATTCGATCAGATTACAACTGTTAAATTAGCACAAAAAGCTGGAATTAGCCGCTCCAGTTTCTATACTCATTACAAAGATAAATACGACATGATTGAACATTACCAAAGTAAACTATTTCATACCTTCGAATATATCTTTCAAAAACATGCTAATCACAAACGAGATGCTATTCTAGAAGTATTTGAATACTTAGAATCAGAACCGCTTCTAGCAGCTCTTTTATCTGAAAATGGAACCAAGGAAATTCAAAATTTCTTGAGAAATAAACTTCACATCCTACTGAGCACAGATCTTCAAAAACGTTTTATGCAACTCAAACTAAATGAAGTAGAATTAGAATACAGTAGCGTCTACCTAACAAATGCTCTCTTTGGAGTCTGTCAAACCTGGATTGCCCACGGAAAAAAAGAAAGTCCACAAGAAATCACGGACTTTTTAATGAAAATGTTAGGGGATACAAATTAATAAAAAGCTCTATAATAGTTATAGGGAATCAAACCCCTATGGATATTATAGAGCCTATTTTGTTGTTCTTATTAGGCGCTAAGGCAATACAATTTCCTTAGTTTTATACTCTTCGAAAATCAAATTCAAACCACGTCAGCGTCGCCTTACCGTACTCAAGTACAGCTTGTGGCTAGCTTCCTAGTTTGCTCTTTGATTTTCATTGAGTATTATTTTCGGACACAAATCATTATCTATCCGTATGTTAGGTATGCCTCCCCTCATTACATCGGAAAAAGAATCAAAAAAAGGAACACCAAATTAGTGTTCCTTTCATCTGACTCCGCCAGTAGGACTCGAACCTACGACATCATGATTAACAGTCATGCGCTACTACCAACTGAGCTATGGCGGATTAAATAGTCCGTACGGAATTCGAACCCGTGTTACCGCTATGAAAAGACGATTTCTTAACCAACGGACCCTCTACCTGTAGCAGATATAACCATTATATCAATTTATCAAAAATTGTCAATTACTTTTTTTGGTTTTTAGCCATTAGTTCTCTCAATTTTTTAGTTTTTAGGCGAGAGATAGGACAACGATGATCTTCATAAAATACAACTTCCATTTTTTTACGATCAATTTCTCTCACATTACCAATATTGACTAAAAATGACTTGTGAGCTAGATAAAAACGTTGGGTTTCCTTATCCTTTTCTTGAATATCTGTCATTGTTCCATAGAATTCTTTTGCAAAATTCTTACCTACAATTCGTAATTTATGAGAAGTTCCCGTTGTTTCAATGTAGAGAATATCATGATAAGGAATACAAAGATCATTTCCTTTATAACTATAATCAAAATAATCAACGACTGATTGGTTTTCAAGTAAAGTAGTCTTAGTGTAAAGCACACAGTCGGCAACTCTATTTTTAAAAACTTGATCACTGGTTTCTTTATCAATAAAATCCAATGCTGAAACTTTGTATTTATAAGTCAAAGTAGCAAATTCAGATCGACTTGTAATAAAAACAATAATGGCATAAGGATTGCGATGACGAATAAATTGAGCAACCTCAAATCCTTTTCTCTCAATCCCATTGATATCAATATCTAGAAAATAAAGCTGATTGACTTCATCATGCTCTACATATTCCATAAATTCTCTTACTTTTCCTGTTGTTTTATAGGAGATAGGAATATTTGTTTCCTTAGAAATTTTATTTAGAGTTGTTTCCAACCTTACTTGGTGTTCTATAATATCTTCTAAAATCAATACTTTCATATCAGTTCCCTCTTAAATCTAATTACTTGTTTAAATACATCATTATCAATTTCTGTTTCTAAAATAACATTGTCATATTTTCCTAAAATTTCTTTAACATTATTAAGTCCAAGTCCTCTATGTCTTCCTTTAGTTGAAAATCCTAATTCAAATAAATCTTCGGATTTTACCTTTCTTTTTTTACAAGAGTTTTGGATGACAACTAAGGTTTCAAGATCCAACTTGATAATAGCTACCTCTAGTTGTTTTTGATAGCTTTCAACTGCCCCTTCAACAGCATTATTGAGCAGAACGCTCATCACGCGCACCAAATCTAACAATTCCATAGATAAAGGTGTAATAATATCTTTTACCTCTAATGTGTACTCTACATCATTAGTTTTCGCATTGACAATAGATTGGGCAATCAAACTACGAAGTGCTGAATCCTCAATATTGTTCAAATCGAAATAGGTATACTTATCTGAACGTAATTTTTGATTTGCCTTTACAAGAACTTCACTGTAAACTCTGTCAATCTCTTGTAAATCTTTACTTTCAATCGCCATTCTTAAGCTGACAAGCATGCCTGTATAGTCATGACGAAAACCACGAATTTCATTATATAAGGAAACAATCTCATCCGTGTAAGTTTGTAAATGTTTTTGCTCAAACTTCTTTTGTTCCAATTCAATCTCTTTTTCTATCTGAACTTTATGAGAATTCATGGAGAAAAAAGTCAAAAGTAGGCCAACAAAAACAATGGATGACAAAATACTTCCAAAACCATTTAAGTGACGAATCGTACTCACAATATCTGAAGTGAAAGAGACAACGTGTAGAAAAATAAATGCAAAGAGCACTTTCTTCAGAAAAGGATATAGATAGTCTTTATCAAAATATTTAAACTCTAGGTGGAAATAAGAAATTATTTTAGCTATTGTAAAATAGGAGATTACATTCATGATGAAAAAAAATAATCTTTCATGTTGTTCTACAAGTGAATCTCCTATAATAGATGACATAATGACAGACCAAAAAGTATGTGTACTTTGATATAAGAGTGAAAATAATAATCCTAAAAAAATATTTTTTTACAGAACTATACTTTTTTTGAAAACTTTTTAAATAGAAATAAAAATACAATTGGATTAAAAATTATTTAAAAATATAATGTAAAATTAATGTTAATTTATCAGAATTTATGAAAGATAAAAAAAATAGGCATAAATTACTTGAAGTGCTAAAAATGACAAGTAAAAAAATATCTTTCTTTTTTTAGATGTTTTTACAAATTTGACTGTATATTTTACTAATTATTGTACAAGTTAAAAAGTGCATCTAATATTCCGATTATAATTTCCATTTTTCTACTCCTTTATTTTCTTCGAAAAATAGGTACCTGTCTAAAAAGATCCATCATTCCTCTTTTTTCCCCACCTCTGATTTCCTGCAGTTCTTTTTCGTTCAATTCTTGGAAATCTTTCATTTGAGCAGAATCTGTATTCTTTTTCATAATATAAACTCCTATAATGTTTTTCTTGTAAATTAACTTACAAAAATATTATATAAAATCTACGATACCTATAGAGAATTATTTCTCAAATGCTCAAATTTTATTCTGAAATGTCAAATTTTTACAAAAAAAACTGGGATTTTTTCCCAGCTTACGATTTAACACTGATCCCAGCAGGATTCGAACCTGCGACCGTTCGCTTAGAAGGCGAATGCTCTATCCAGCTGAGCTATGAGACCTTACTAATCTATCTTATCAAAAAAAGCTAGCTTAGTCAATCATCTATTTATGATAGGGAGAGCCCTGTTGAATCGAAAACGCTCTATAAATTTGTTCTACTAAGACTAATCTCATTAGTTGATGAGGAAGCGTCAATCTCCCAAAACTAACAGAGAGATTGGCTCTCTTTTTCACCTCTGGAGATAGTCCTAAACTCCCACCAATGATAAAAGTGATTGTCGAAAATCCATTGATAGAAGCTCTTTCAAGCTGCTTGCTGAACTCTTCAGAAGAAAAAGTTGTTCCTTCAATAGCTAAAACAACTACAAAATCACGTTCCCCTACTTTAGCAAGAATGCGGTTCCCTTCCAACTCCAAAATCTTTTGATTTTCAGATTCGCTGGCCCGATCTGGTGTTTTTTCATCAGCCAACTCAATCATTTCTAGATTAGCAAATCGTGAAATTCTCTTGGAGTATTCTGCTATGCCATCTTTGAGATATTTTTCTTTCAATTTTCCAACTGTTACCACTTTAATTTTCATTCTTCTATTCTAACATATTCACACTCAATTTCACATCTTATTCACAGATAAGATTTTGAAAAACTTCAATAAATTCACAGGTTTTTGAAAGTTATCCACAAGTTGTGAAAAACTTTTTGTTTTTAAGCTTGAATTAAGCTAGCTATTTTATACTTTCATTGATAAAAAAACATGGAGGCTTCTATGAAAAACTTACAAACTAGTTCCAAAAAATGGGGACAACTTTTAGTAGTCATTCTCATTAGCTTTTTTAGTGGTGTTTTAGGTACTTTTACCACATTGCAACTCAGTCAAAAACAAAATAGTGGTACGACAACTACAACGACTGTCAGCAAAACAGCTGTAAAAAATGAAAACTCAACTACACAGGCAGTAGATAAAGTTAAAGATGCTGTTGTATCTGTCATTACTTACTCATCAAACTCTCAAAACAGTTTACTCGGATCTGATGAAACTGATACAGATACCAATTCTGAACAAGTATACAGCGAAGGTTCTGGTGTCATTTATAAAAAGGAAGGGGATACTGCTTACCTTGTAACTAATACTCACGTTATTAATGGTGCTAAAAAAGTTGATATTCGTTTAGCAGATGGCACAAAAGTCCCTGGTGAAATTGTGGGTTCTGATACTTATTCAGATATTGCCGTTGTAAAAATTGCTGCAGATAAAGTCACAACAGTAGCCGAATTTGGTGATTCTAGTCAATTAACAGTTGGAGAAACAGCTATTGCAATCGGAAGTCCTCTAGGTTCTGAATATGCCAATACTGTGACACAGGGGATTGTATCAAGTTTAAATAGAAATGTATCTCTAAAATCTGAAGACGGACAAGCTATCTCAACCAATGCTATCCAAACAGATACAGCTATTAACCCTGGGAACTCAGGTGGTCCTTTGATTAATATCCAAGGCCAAGTTATCGGTATTACATCAAGTAAAATTGCCTCTAATGGTGGAACATCTGTCGAAGGTCTTGGTTTTGCCATTCCTGCAAACGATGTAATCAATATTATTAAGCAGTTGGAAAAAGATGGCAAAGTAACACGACCTGCTCTTGGAATCCACATGGTTAACTTATCAAATCTTAGTACAACTGATCTTCAAAAACTAAAACTTCCTGGAAATGTTACTTCTGGAGTAGCTGTTCGTTCTGTTCAAAAAAATATGCCTGCCAATGGACATCTGCAACAATATGACGTCATTACAAAAATAGATGATAAAGCTATTTCTTCCACTACTGAATTGCAAAGTGCTCTATATAGTCATTCTATTGGAGACAGTATGACTGTTACTTACTACCGTGATGGTAAGGAAGAAACAACAACTATTAAATTAGATAAAAGTACTAGTGATTTAGATAAGTAGTTTACAGATATGTAAAGTTGCTTTACAGAATATCTAAGTTGTGTTAATGTAGAATTATGGAAGAATTTAAAATTGTTCAAATAAAAGATATTCAAAAAAATCCCTATCAACCTCGTAAGGAATTTTCAGAAGAAAAAATTCAAGAACTGGCACAATCTATTAAGGAAAACGGCTTGATTCAGCCTATTATCGTTAGAAAATCTCCAGTACTTGGATATGAAATTCTAGCTGGAGAAAGACGGTATCGTGCTTCAATAGCTGCTGGACTTTCAGAAGTTCCAGTCATTGTTAAGCAACTTTCTGATCAAGATATGATGCTTCATTCTATCATTGAGAATCTCCAACGAGAAAATTTAAATCCTATCGAGGAAGCTAAAGCATATCAATCCTTAATTGATAAAGGTTTTACCCACACAGAAATTGCTGAAAAAATGGGGAAATCTCGACCTTATATTACAAACCTAGTTCGATTATTAGGACTACCTAAACATATCCTGATAGAAGTTGAAAGTGGAAGACTTTCTCAAGCTCATGCTAGACTCCTCATTCAATTATCAAGTGATAAACAAGATAAACTCTTGAATCGTATTCAAACTGAAAATCTCTCTGTTCGCCAAGTTGAACAAATACTACAAAAAACGAAGAAGAGCAGTAAAAAAGAAAAAGACCACTTTGTCAAAGACGAAGAGCAAAAATTGAAAAAAATACTCGGATTAGATGTTCAGATTAAGCTACAAAAAAAAGATAGTGGTAAAATTTCAATTTCCTTCCATAACCAAGATGAATACCAACAATTTATTAACAGCCTGAAATAAGGCTGTTATTTTAGTATTCTTAACGAACATAGTTATCCACTGCATTTTAGTTTTTAAAAGCCCAGTATTTCAGAATTTTTCTTAGTTATCCACATTTTGTGGATAACATTTAAAAACATTGTTAATTGTTTTCCACAAGTTGTGGAAAAATAATCTTATCTATGGTAAAATGATTCTATCAATAAACCTTTTAAATTCTATAGTAAAGGAGGAGAAAATCATTGAAGGAAAAACAATTTTGGAATCGTCTTTTAGAACTTGCACATGATAAATTAACTCAGTCAGTTTATGATTTCTATATTTTAGACGCAAAACTGGTTAAAATTGAAGAAAATACTGCAACGATTTTCTTACCCCGCGATGAAATGCAGATATTCTGGGAACGAAATATCAATGGGATGCTTTTAGCAGCAGGTTTTGAAATCTATGATACTGAAATAAAAGCTCATTATATCTTCACGAAAGTTGAAGAAGCTAGCTCACAAGTAGCTTTCGAGTCTGAACCTGGCAACGATTATCAACCAAGTCAATCCACTATTCCATATTCTGAAACTGGACTCAAGGAAAAGTATACTTTCGATAATTTTGTTCAAGGGGATGGTAATGTTTGGGCTAAGTCTGCTGCTTTGGCTGTTTCTGAAGATCCAGGATTAACTTACAATCCTCTATTTATCTACGGAGGGCCTGGACTTGGAAAAACTCACCTGTTAAATGCCCTTGGGAATGAAATTCTGAAAAAGAGTCCAAATGCGCGTGTAAAATACATACCTGCTGAAAGTTTCATTAATGAATTTCTAGAGCATTTGAGACTCAATGATATGGAAAAATTCAAGAAAACTTACCGTAGTTTAGACCTCCTACTCATTGATGATATTCAATCACTTAGTGGAAAGAAAGTACAAACTCAGGAAGAGTTTTTCAATACATTTAACGCCCTTCACAATAATAATAAACAGATTGTTTTGACGAGCGACCGTAGGCCTGAACATTTAGAGAGTCTACCTGAACGTCTGGTCACGCGCTTCTCATGGGGATTAACGACAGATATCACACCACCTGATTTTGAAACACGTATTGCGATTTTACAGAGTAAGACTGAACATCTCAACTATCATTTTCAGAATGATACACTCGAATATCTGGCTGGACAATTTGACTCTAACGTGCGAGAACTCGAGGGAGCACTCAACGACATCAGCCTAATGGCCAAAGTCAAAAAGATTAACGATATCACAGTTGACATTGCAGCTGAAGCTATTCGTGCTCGTAAACAAGACGTTAGCAAAATGATCGTGATTCCAATTGATAAAATCCAGACAGAAGTTGGAAACTTCTATGGTGTTAGTGTCAAGGAAATGAAAGGAACTAGACGTATTCAAATATCGTTTTAGCCCGTCAAGTTGCCATGTATCTAGCCAGAGAAATGACTGATAATAGCCTTCCTAAGATTGGAAAAGAGTTTGGTGGTAAAGACCACACAACGGTCATTCACGCTCATGGAAAAATCAAATCCATGCTTGAAACAGATGATAATTTACGTATAGAAATTGAAAACATCAAAAAGAAAATTAAATAACTTGTGGATAACTTTTTAAAAAATCTCTTATTTATCCACATCTTTTAAACAAGGCTCTGTCCTTGAGTTTTCTTGATTACAAGTGTTTTTCCACAGATTTCACACGCTCTATTATTACTATTATCCTTCTAATAATAAAAAGAATAAAGGAGAATCCATGATTCATTTTTCAATTAATAAAAACTTATTTTTACAAGCCTTAAATACAACAAAGAGAGCTATTAGCTCAAAGAATGCAATTCCTATTTTATCGACTGTAAAAATTGATGTTACCAATGAAGGAATTACCTTGATTGGATCAAATGGTCAAATCTCAATCGAAAATTTTATCTCGCAAAAAAATGAAAATGCAGGTCTCTTGATTAACTCTTTAGGTTCAGTTCTACTGGAAGCTTCTTTCTTTATCAATGTTGTTTCAAGTCTTCCAGATGTAACACTTGATTTTAAAGAGATTGAACAAAAGCAAATTGTCTTAACTAGTGGAAAATCAGAGATTACTCTTAAAGGAAAAGATAGTGAGCAATATCCACGTATTCAGGAAATTTCTGCAAGCAATCCTTTACTTCTTGAAACAAAACTTCTTAAAAAGATTATCAATGAAACAGCTTTTGCAGCTAGTACCCAAGAAAGCCGTCCTATTTTGACAGGTGTCCACTTTGTTTTAAGCAACTACAAAGAATTAAAAACAGTTGCGACAGACTCTCACCGTCTTAGTCAGAAAAAGTTGACTCTTGAAAAAAATAGCGATGATTTTGATGTTGTCATCCCAAGTCGTTCGCTACGCGAATTTTCAGCTGTTTTTACGGATGATATCGAAACAGTGGAGATTTTCTTCGCCAATAATCAAATTCTCTTTAGAAGTGAAAATATTAGCTTCTACACACGTCTCTTAGAAGGAAATTATCCAGATACAGATCGATTGATTCCAACAGATTTCAATACAACAGTGACTTTTGATGTTTCTAAACTACGCCAGTCTATGGAACGTGCTCGCCTCTTATCAAGTGCGACACAAAATGGTACTGTTAAATTAGAAATCAAAGAACAAGTTGTAAGTGCTCATGTTCATTCTCCAGAAGTAGGGAAAGTAAACGAAGAAATTGATACTGAAAATGTAAGTGGTGCTGATTTGACGATTAGTTTCAACCCAACTTATTTGATTGAGGCACTAAAGCTTTGAATAGCGAAAAAGTTACAATCAGCTTTATTTCAGCAGTTCGTCCATTTACTCTGGTTCCAGCTGATACAGATGAAGAGTTCATGCAGCTCATCACGCCAGTTCGCACAAATTAATGGAAAGAGGTTGAGCCTAGCTCGCCTCTTTTATGATATAATCAAAAATAGAAAAGGAGATTAACCATGTATCAAGTTGGAAATTTTGTTGAAATGAAAAAACCTCATGCTTGTACGATTAAGTCAACAGGCAAAAAGGCAAATCGCTGGGAAATTACCCGTGTTGGTGCAGATATCAAAATAAAATGTAGCAATTGTGATCATGTGGTCATGATGAGTCGCTATGACTTTGAAAGAAAAATGAATAAAATCATAGACTAACCCCCCATCATAAGAGGGTTAGCAAGTTTTCCCTTTTTGTGTTATAATATTGAAGATTGAAATGTGAACGGAGAATGAGAAACTATGGCTTTAACAGCAGGTATCGTGGGTTTGCCAAACGTTGGTAAATCAACCCTATTTAATGCAATTACAAAAGCAGGAGCAGAGGCTGCAAACTATCCTTTTGCGACCATTGATCCAAACGTTGGAATGGTAGAAGTTCCAGATGAACGCCTCCAAAAATTGACGGAAATGATTACTCCTAAAAAGACAGTTCCAACAACCTTTGAATTTACAGATATTGCAGGGATTGTAAAAGGAGCATCAAGAGGAGAAGGTCTTGGGAATAAATTCTTGGCCAACATCCGTGAAGTTGATGCGATTGTTCATGTGGTTCGTGCCTTTGATGATGAAAATGTCATGCGTGAGCAAGGTCGTGAAGATGCCTTTGTGGATCCGCTAGCAGATATTGATACCATTAACCTAGAGTTGATTCTTGCTGATTTAGAATCAGTCAATAAACGCTATGCGCGTGTAGAAAAAATGGCGCGTACGCAAAAAGATAAGGAATCAGTTGCAGAATTTAACGTTCTTCAAAAGATTAAACCTGTTCTTGAAGATGGAAAATCAGCTCGTACCATTGAATTTACAGATGAAGAGCAAAAAGTAGTTAAAGGCCTTTTCCTTTTGACCACGAAACCAGTTCTTTATGTAGCTAACGTTGATGAGGATGTGGTTGGAGACCCAGAATCTATCGATTATGTGAAACAAATTCGTGAATTCGCAGCAACAGAAAATGCAGAGGTAGTGGTTATCTCTGCGCGTGCTGAAGAAGAAATTTCTGAGTTAGACGATGAAGATAAAAAAGAGTTTCTTGAAGCTATTGGTTTGACAGAATCAGGTGTGGATAAGTTGACTCGAGCTGCTTATCACCTACTAGGACTTGGAACTTACTTCACAGCTGGTGAAAAAGAGGTTCGTGCTTGGACCTTTAAACGTGGCATGAAAGCTCCTCAAGCTGCTGGTATCATCCACTCAGACTTTGAAAAAGGATTTATTCGTGCAGTGACCATGTCTTATGACGATTTGGTAAAATACGGCTCTGAAAAGGCTGTAAAAGAAGCTGGACGTTTGCGTGAAGAAGGAAAAGAATATGTCGTGCAAGATGGCGATATTATGGAATTCCGCTTTAACGTTTAATCAATATTTAAAATAATGTCAATTAGGTTGGAAAAAAATTCCAGCCCTTTTGACTTTTGAAAGGAAATATAAATGACAAAATTACTTGTAGGATTGGGAAATCCAGGAGATAAATATTTTGAAACTAAACATAATGTTGGCTTTATGCTGATTGACCAACTAGCCAAAAAACAAAATGTTACCTTTACACACGATAAGATATTCCAAACTGAACTAGCTTCATTTTTCCTTAATGGGGAAAAAATTTATCTGGTGAAACCGACGACTTTTATGAATGAAAGTGGAAAAGCTGTTCATGCATTGTTAACCTACTATGGTTTAGATATTGAAGATTTACTGATTATTTACGATGATCTTGACATGGAAGTCGGAAAAATTCGTCTTCGTGCTAAAGGATCAGCTGGTGGTCATAATGGAATTAAGTCGATTATTCAACATATTGGTACACAGGTTTTCAATCGTGTAAAGATTGGCATTGGAAGACCTAAAAAAGGAATGTCTGTTGTTAACCATGTTTTGAGTAAGTTTGATCAAGAAGATTATATTGGTATTTTACAGTCAATTGACAAGGTTGACGATGCTGTAAATTATTATTTACAAGAAAAAAACTTTGAAAAGACGATGCAGAAATATAATGGGTAAGGAAATGGCATTAATCGATTTCTTTTTAGAGAATAAACAAATTCTATCTTGGCATGAGAACATACCACAGAAACAAAGACAATTATTGCTAGGACTTTCTGGATCAGCAAAATCGTTAGCGATTGCTAGTAGTCTGAAGAGTCAGGATAAGGTTTTAGTGATGACTTCCACATATGGAGAAGCTGAGCGTCTGATTAATGATCTAATTTCCATATTAGGTTCGGATCTGGTTTATCCATTTCTAGTAGATGATTCACCAATGGTTGAATTTTTGGTATCATCTCAGGAAAAGATTTTTTCTCGGGTTGAAGCTTTGCGTTTTCTAAGAGATGAGTCTCAAAGAGGGATTTTAGTTTGTAACGTCGCAGCTAGTCGAGTATTCTTGCCGAATCCTCAAGTTTTTGATGATAGTATCTTAGAACTTCAAGTGGGGCAAGAATGCGAACAAAGAGAATTAAAAAATCACTTGATTTCTCTTGGTTATAAGAAAGTTACACAAGTTCAAAGTCAGGGAGAATTTAGCCTTCGTGGAGATATTCTAGATATATTTGAAACCTCTCAAATTTGTCCTTATCGGATTGAATTTTTCGGTGATGAGATTGATGGCATTAGAGAATTTGATACTGAAACTCAATTATCAAAAGATAGTAAAACTCAAGTACTAATCTATCCAGCTAGTGATATTTTGTTTACGAATGAAGATTATCATCGTGGTCAGAAATTTTTAGAACATGAGATTGATAAGGCACTTTCTCCAACTTTAAAGTCTTACCTAGAAGAAGTTTTTAGTTGTACGAAAGAGCAAGTTCTTCATGCAGATATTCGCAAGTTTTTGTCTGTATTTTATAAAAAACAGTGGACCTTGATAGACTATTTGAATCAAGTTCCTGTTATATTTGACGATTTTCAAAAAATCATGAATCAGTACGATGCTTTTGATAAGGAAACAGCTAGCTACTTTACAGAAGATTTACATAACAGTAAAGCAGTATCAAGTTTACAATATTTTGCTGATGTAGAAAGTCAGTTTAAAAAATATGTACCAGCGACTTTCTTTTCAAATTTTCAAAAAGGGCTTGGAAATTTGAAATTTAATAATCTGTACCAGTTCAATCAATATCCTATGCAAGAGTTCTTTAATCAGTTTTCTTTTCTGAAAGAAGAAATTGAACGTTATAAAAAATTAAAGTATACGATTGTTCTTCAATCAAGTAGCAAAACTGAACTAAAGAAACTGTCAACGATTCTTGATGAATACGATATTAAAGTTGATAATAGTAATGAAAGTAAAATCTGTAAAGGAACTGTTAATCTTGTTGAAGGAAATCTTCGTCATGGATTTCACTTTGTAGATGAGAATCTTGTATTTATCACTGAATATGAAATTTTTAAAAAGAGGATTAAACGGAAATATCGAAAACAAAATATCAGTAACGCTGAACGATTAAAGGATTATAATGAACTCCAAAAAGGAGACTATGTTGTTCATCAAATCCATGGTATTGGTCAATATTTAGGGATTGAAACGATTGAAATCAAAGGAATTCATCGAGACTACGTAAGTGTTCTATATCAAAATGGAGACCGTATTTCCATCCCTGTGGAGCAGATACAGACTCTTTCTAAGTATGTTTCTAGTGATGGTAAGGCTCCAAAGTTAAACAAATTAAACGATGGACGTTTTAAAAAAGCGAAGCAAAAAGTAAAGAGTCAAGTTGAAGATATTGCAGATGATTTAATTAAGTTATATGCAGAGAGAAGTCAACTTAAAGGTTTTGCATTTTCAAAAGATGATGAAGACCAAAACGCTTTTGACGAAGCTTTCCCATATATAGAGACTGAGGACCAACTTCGAAGTATCGAAGAAATAAAAAAAGATATGCAGGCTCCTCAACCGATGGACCGACTATTAGTTGGAGATGTTGGTTTTGGTAAGACAGAAGTTGCTATGCGAGCTGCATTTAAGGCTGTCAATGATCATAAACAGGTTGTCGTTTTAGTGCCAACAACCGTTCTTGCTCAGCAACATTACAGTAATTTTAAGGAAAGATTTGAACAATTTGCTGTCAACGTAGATGTTTTGAGTCGTTTCAGAAGTAAAAAAGAACAGACTGAAACACTTGAGAAATTAAAAAAAGGTCAAGTAGACATCTTGATAGGGACCCATAGAGTCTTATCTAAAGATGTTGAGTTTGCTGATTTGGGGTTGATGATTATTGATGAAGAGCAACGTTTTGGTGTTAAGCATAAGGAAGCTTTGAAGGAATTAAAAAAGAAGGTTGATGTCTTAACCTTGACAGCTACACCAATTCCTCGAACCCTTCATATGTCTATGCTAGGTATTCGAGATTTATCAGTCATCGAAACTCCTCCAACCAATCGATATCCTGTACAAACCTATGTCCTTGAACAGAATGATCGTGTCATTCGTGATGCTGTATTGAGAGAAATGGATCGTGGTGGTCAAGTTTACTATCTTTACAACAAAGTTGACACTATTGAAAAGAAGGTTTCAGAGTTACAAGAATTGATTCCAGAAGCTTCTATTGGATTTGTCCATGGTCAAATGAGTGAAATTCGCTTAGAAAATACACTTCTTGATTTCATTGAAGGACAATATGATATTTTAGTGACTACAACAATCATTGAAACAGGTGTAGACATTCCAAATGCTAATACCTTGTTTATAGAAAATGCAGATCATATGGGCTTGTCAACCTTGTATCAATTAAGAGGTCGTGTTGGTCGTAGTAATCGAATTGCTTATGCCTATCTCATGTATCGTCCAGATAAAACTTTGACAGAAGTTTCTGAGAAGAGATTAGAAGCTATCAAAGGTTTTACTGAACTGGGTTCTGGTTTCAAAATTGCTATGCGTGATTTATCCATTCGTGGAGCTGGAAATCTTTTAGGAAGCTCTCAGTCTGGATTTATCGATTCTGTTGGTTTTGAGTTGTACTCTCAGTTGTTAGAAGAAGCAATAGCTAAGAAATGGAACTGACAAAAAGCGTGAAAAAGGAAATGCTGAGTTAATTCTACAAATTGATGCTTATCTTCCAGATGAGTATATTTCATATGAACGACATAAAATTGAAATTTACAAGAGAATTCGTCAGATTGATAACCGTGTCAACTATGAGGAGTTACAAGATGAGTTGATCGATCGTTTTGGAGAATATCCAGATGTGGTTGCTTATCTTTTAGAAATTGGATTAGCTAAAGCATATCTTGATAAAGTATTTGTCAATCGTGTAGAAAGAAAGGTTAATAAGCTGGTCATTCAGTTTGAAAAAATATCCCAACAACTATTTTTAACACAAGATTATTTCCAGGCTCTCTCACAGACAAATTTGAAGGCTAATATTTCAGAAAATCGAGGACTTATTGAAGTTGTCTTTGACATTCGCAATAAAAAAGATTATGAACTTTTAGAAGGTCTTGTAACTTTTGGAGAATCATTAGCAAACATAAAAGATTCAAAAGAGTCACATTAGGAGTTATCTTTTTTCTTCTATAAAATGTAGAAAAATGGTACAATAATAATTTGAGGTAATAAAAATGAGATTAGATAAATATTTAAAAGTATCAAGAATTATTAAGCGTCGTACAGTGGCTAAAGAAGTTGCAGATAAGGGACGCATCAAGGTAAATGGTATTCTTGCTAAGAGCTCTACAGATTTAAAAATCAATGACCAAGTCGAAATTCGTTTTGGAAATAAATTGTTGCTCGTAAAAGTGTTAGAAATGAAAGATAGCACTAAAAAAGAAGATGCTGCAGGTATGTATGAAATTATCAGCGAAACAAGGGTAGAAAACGATGTATAAAAAAATTGTACAAATGAATAATTCTTTTATTCAAAATGAACACCAACGTCGTAAATACTTGATGGAAGAACGACAAAGACGAAATCGTTTTATGGGCTGGGTTTTGATTTTGATTATGTTGTTGTTCATCCTACCAACCTATAATTTGACTCAAAGTTATCAGCAATTACTCGAACGTCGCCAACAGTTAGCCGATCTGAAAAAACAGTATCAAGAATTGAGCGATGAAAAAGATAAAGAATCAAATCTTGCAACCAAATTAAAGGACGAAACATACGCAGCCAAGTATTTGCGTGCAAATATTACTATTCAAAATCATGGGAGGAAGTTTATACTATTCCGGACTTACTTCCTAGGTAATGTAAAATGGAAAATTTATTAGATATTGTAGAAAAGTTTTTAAGTCAATCAGATGAAAAATTAGAAGAGTTAGCTCAAAAAAATCATCTGTTACGGCTACAGGAAGAAGAGGAAAAAAAGAATGCGTAAATTTTTAGTGATATTACTACTTCCTATTTTTTTTAAAAGTGTACAAGTAGTAAGCACTGAGAATCCAGTTATCATTCCAAACCAAGAAGTTTATTCCTTAACCCACGCTTCGTATCATTTTTACTATCAAGATGTTATAGAATCTCCAAAATTTTATGGTGAAACGTCAGTTTATTCTACAGAAGATTTGATTAAAGAATCAGGAAAAGTCAATGCAGATACAACATTATCTGTTTTAGAATGGAGATTAAATAAACAAGGACAGCCTGTCTTTAAATTGTCAAATAATCAATTTGTGATGGCTGATAAACGACTTTTATACGATAGTTCCATCGTAAACGATTTTTCTAAACGAGTATGGTTAGAACCAGGATTTGTCGTTTATAATAGTCCTTATGATCAACAAGAATTAAAGTCTACTTTAGCAGCTTATCAAGAGGTTGAAGCAGATATGTCTATTTTTGCTGAAGGTCGTGAATTATTACATATCAAACAAATTGGTTGGGTTTCGACGGATTACATTTCCAATGATGACAATCGTATCCAGAAAGTACAAGAGTTGTTATCTGCGAATTATCAAAATGAACAGTTTTCTATTTATGTTAAACAATTGAGCACGGGTAAGGAAGCTGGGATTAACGAAGATCAAAAAATGTACGCTGCTAGTGTTATGAAATTACCTTATCTTTATTCTGTTCAGGAAAAAATCAATCAAGGTGATTACCAACTTGACACGAAACTGAAGTATGTTTCCGAAGTAAATGATTTCTCTGGTTCTTATAAACCGGAAGGAAGTGGAAGTCTCCCTAAAACAGCGGACAATAAAGAGTACACTCTCAAAGATTTAATTACAAAGACAGCGAAGAATCTGACAATGTAGCTCATAATATTCTTGCTTATTATATTACGAATAAATCAGATGAAGCCTTTAAAAAAGAAATGGCTACTATCGCAGGTGAAGAGTGGAACGTAACAGAGAAGTTAGCTTCAGCTAAAATGGCCGGTCAAGTTATGGAATTTATTTATAATCAGAATGGTTTTGTTTTAGAATCGCTATCGCAAACAGCTTTTGATAATCAGCGAATTGCTAAGAATATTTCTGCTAAGGTAGCCCATAAAATTGGGGATGCAGATGAATTTAAACACGATGTAGGAATAGTCTATACAGATTCTCCTTTCATTATTTCAATCTTTACCAAAAATTCTGATTATGATACCATTTCTAAAATTGCTAAGGATGTCTATGAGGTCCTAAAATGAGAGACCAATATTTTTTAAATCATTTTCTAGAAAAAGGTTATTTTAAAGATCATTCACGAGTTGTACTAGCCTTGTCTGGTGGATTGGATTCGATGTTTCTCTTTCACCTCCTATCAACCTATCAAGAAGAACTCGGGATAGAATTATTTTTAGCTCATGTAAACCATAAACAACGACCAGAATCAGATGATGAAGAAATTGAATTAAGAAAACTAGCTGAACAAGTTGGAGTTCCAATTTACGTAGCTCATTTTACTGGAGATTTTTCAGAAGCAAATGCTCGTCAATTTCGCTATGATTTTTTTAGAGAAGTAATGGAGAAAACTTCCTCTAAAGCCCTTGTAACAGCTCATCATGCAGATGATCAGGCTGAAACGATTTTTATGCGATTGATTCGAGGTGTTAGGTTGCAACACTTATCAGCTATAAAAGAGAGACAAACGTTTGATAAGGGAGAATTAATTCGTCCGTTGCTTTCTTTTTATAAGAAGGATTTTCCTGAAGTTGAGCATTTTGAAGATAGGACGAATAAAGAAAATCATTATTTTCGCAATCGAGTTCGTAATATTTACTTACCACAACTGGAAAAAGAAAATATTCAGCTAAAGAGAGCGTTTTTAGAGTTTGGAAAAGAAGTATCTGACTATCAAATTGCTCTGACTGAATTATCTCAAACAGTCAATGTGGAAGATTTAACTCAGTTTTTATCTTTTAGTGAAGCAACACAGCGAGTTTTACTACAACAATACCTTAGTTGTTTTGCTGATTTAAATGTAACAAGAGAACAATTTCAAGAAATTCATCATATTTTAAAAACTAAGAGTCAATATCGTCATCGTTTAAAAAATGGTTATGAACTTGTAAAAGAATACCAACACTTTAAAATTTGTAAAATCAGACCAAAGTCTGATGAAAAAAGTAGTGATTGTGTGTTAGACTATCAAAATCAAGTTCATTATGAAGGTTATTTATTCTCATTTGGAATCCCTCTAAAAGGGGAAAATGTCCAAAAGATGAATGTTTCTCGTGAAACATCGTTGATTTTACGGCATCGACAGCCTGGTGATTATTTGATAAAAAACGGTCATCGTAAAAAACTAAGACGACTTTTTATTGATTTAAAAATTCCTAAAGAAAAACGAGAAAAAGCTATTATCATTGAGCAATTTGGAAAAATTTGTTCAGTTTTAGGAATTGAAATCAGTGATTTGAGTAAAAAAATGAAAAATGATATAATGAACACTGTACTTTATATAGAAAAAATAGATAGGTAAAATCATGTTAGAAAAAGATATCAAGAAAATTTTGATTTCACAAGATGAAATTACAGAAGCAGCTAAAAAATTGGGTGCTCAGTTGACAAAAGATTATGAGGGAAAAAATCCGATTTTAGTTGGAATTCTAAAAGGTTCTATTCCTTTTATGGCAGAATTGGTGAAATATATCGATACACATCTTGAAATGGACTTTATGATGGTCTCTAGCTATCATGGTGGGACTGTAAGTAGTGGTGTCATTAATATTAAACAAGACGTAACTCAAGATATTAAAGGTCGACATGTTGTCTTTGTAGAAGATATTATTGATACTGGTCAAACTTTGAAGAGTTTGAGAGATATGTTTACTGCAAGAGAAGCAGCTTCTGTTAAGATTGTCACAATGCTTGATAAACCAGAAGGCCGTACTGTAGAAATCGAAGCAGATTATACATGTTTTACAATTCCAAATGAATTTGTTGTAGGCTACGGTTTAGACTATGATGAAAACTATCGTAACCTTCCTTATGTAGGAGTATTGAAAGAGGAAGTTTACTCAAAATAGAAGGGTAAGTGTTTGAATGCAAAAACAAAATAATGGTTTCATAAAAAATCCATTTCTTTATTTGTTGATGATTTTCTTGCTAGTGACAGGATTCCAGTACTTTTTTGCTGGCAGATCTGCTGGTCATAGTCAACAAATTAAGTACTCAGAATTGGTTCAGGAAATCACTAACGACAATGTAAAAGAAATGACCTACCAACCAAGTGGTAGTGTTATTGAAGTGTATGGTGTCTACAAAATTGCTAAGACAGAGAAACAGGAAACGGGAATTCAATTTTTACACCCTCTGCTACAAAAGTAGAGAAATTTACAAGTATTGTCCTCCCATCAGATACAACTGTAGCGGATCTGCAAAAGTTAGCAAGTGAACATCAAACACAAATTGAAGTGAAACACGAAAGCTCAAGTGGTATGTGGATTAACATCCTGGTTTCAGTAGTACCATTTGCTATCTTATTCTTCTTCCTCTTCTCTATGATGGGAAATATGGGTGGAAATAGCGGACGTAATCCAATGAGCTTTGGACGTAGTAAAGCTAAGGCTGCTAACAAAGAGGATATCAAAGTCCGCTTTTCAGATGTAGCAGGAGCTGAAGAAGAAAAACAAGAACTTGTTGAAGTTGTTGAATTCTTAAAAGATCCAAAACGATTTACAAAATTGGGTGCCCGGATTCCAGCTGGTGTTCTCTTAGAGGGGCCTCCGGGAACTGGTAAGACATTACTTGCCAAAGCAGTCGCAGGAGAGGCTGGTGTACCATTCTTTAGTATTTCAGGTTCTGACTTTGTAGAAATGTTCGTCGGTGTCGGTGCGAGCCGTGTACGTTCTCTCTTTGAGGACGCAAAAAAAGCAGCACCAGCTATTATCTTCATCGATGAAATTGATGCCGTTGGTCGCCAACGTGGTGTCGGTTTAGGTGGAGGTAATGATGAACGAGAACAAACCTTAAACCAACTCTTGATTGAAATGGATGGTTTTGAAGGAAATGAAGGAATTATTGTCATTGCGGCAACAAACCGTTCAGATGTTCTTGATCCGGCTCTACTTCGTCCAGGCCGTTTTGATAGAAAAGTATTAGTTGGTCGTCCAGATGTTAAAGGACGCGAAGCAATTTTGAAAGTCCATGCTAGAAATAAACCTTTAGCTGAAGATGTAGATTTGAAATTGGTAGCACAACAAACTCCAGGTTTTGTTGGTGCCGATTTGGAAAATGTATTGAACGAAGCAGCTTTGGTTGCAGCTCGTCGTAATAAATCAGTGATTGATGCTTCTGATATTGATGAAGCTGAAGATCGTGTTATTGCTGGACCATCTAAGAAAGACAAGACAGTTTCACAAAAAGAACGTGAATTGGTTGCCTACCATGAGGCAGGACACACCATTGTCGGTCTAGTATTGTCAAATGCCCGTGTTGTTCATAAAGTTACCATAGTACCACGTGGACGTGCAGGCGGATATATGATTGCACTTCCTAAGGAAGACCAAATGCTTCTATCTAAAGAAGATATGAAAGAACAATTAGCTGGCTTAATGGGTGGACGTGTAGCTGAAGAGATTATCTTTAACGTCCAAACAACTGGAGCATCTAATGACTTCGAACAAGCTACTCAGATGGCACGTGCAATGGTTACAGAGTATGGTATGAGTGAAAAACTTGGTCCAGTACAATATGAAGGAAATCATGCCATGTTTGGTGCACAAAGCCCTCAAAAATCAATTTCAGAACAAACAGCTTATGAAATTGACGAAGAAGTTCGTTCATTGTTGAATGAAGCACGAAACAAAGCTGCTGAAATTATCCAGTCAAATCGTGAAACTCACAAGCTGATTGCAGAAGCATTATTGAAATACGAAACATTGGATAGTACACAGATTAAATCTCTATACGAAACAGGAAAGATGCCTGAAACAGTAGAAGAGGAATCACATGCACTATCTTATGATGAAGTAAAATCAAAAATGAGCGAAGAAAATTAATTTTCTTAAATACTATAAACAGAGGAAGCACAAGTTTTCTCTGTTTTTATAAAAAGTTGAGGAAACTCGAATTTAAATCAAAGATTTCGATATATAGAAAACAAAATACAAGTTCACCTATGTCAATGCTCTCTTAGAGGAAATGATTCAAATTTTCTGAAAACAAGAATGCAACAGTTACTTGAATAATATGAAGAAATGTTTTCAAAAAATGATATGTGTTTCATAAAAAACAATTATTGTAAGAAAAAAATTAACCGAAACTCTGGGCAGACGAACGTTTTAAAGGCCGCAAAGCCCTTCTCAGAGAGCTGAAGGAAACATTACAAGATTTCTAAAAAAAATTTTAAAAAAGGTGTTGACAAAGTAAGAAAAGTCGGTATAATAGTAAGAGTTGAAAATAACAACTCTGGTCCGTTGGTCAAGGGGTTAAGACACCGCCTTTTCACGGCGGTAACACGGGTTCGAATCCCGTACGGACTATAGTATGAAGCAGTTGGAACACTAGATGAAAAAAATTAAAAAAAGTTTCAAAAAAGTGTTGACAAGCGAAAGCGACTGTGATATACTAATATAGTTGTCACTTGAGAGAAGTGAGTGACAAAGACCTTTGAAAACTGAACAAGACGAACCAAATGTGCAGGGCACTACAACTAAGGTTGTAGTACTGAACAATGAAAAAACAATAAATCTGTCAGTGACAGAAATGAGTGAGAACTCAAACTTTTAATGAGAGTTTGATCCTGGCTCAGGACGAACGCTGGCGGCGTGCCTAATACATGCAAGTAGAACGCTGAAGGAGGAGCTTGCTTCTCTGGATGAGTTGCGAACGGGTGAGTAACGCGTAGGTAACCTGCCTGGTAGCGGGGGATAACTATTGGAAACGATAGCTAATACCGCATAACAGTAGATATTGCATGATATCTGCTTGAAAGGTGCAATTGCATCACTACCAGATGGACCTGCGTTGTATTAGCTAGTTGGTGGGGTAACGGCTCACCAAGGCGACGATACATAGCCGACCTGAGAGGGTGATCGGCCACACTGGGACTGAGACACGGCCCAGACTCCTACGGGAGGCAGCAGTAGGGAATCTTCGGCAATGGACGGAAGTCTGACCGAGCAACGCCGCGTGAGTGAAGAAGGTTTTCGGATCGTAAAGCTCTGTTGTAAGAGAAGAACGAGTGTGAGAGTGGAAAGTTCACACTGTGACGGTATCTTACCAGAAAGGGACGGCTAACTACGTGCCAGCAGCCGCGGTAATACGTAGGTCCCGAGCGTTGTCCGGATTTATTGGGCGTAAAAGCGAGCGCAGGCGGTTAGATAAGTCTGAAGTTAAAGGCTGTGGCTTAACCATAGTACGCTTTGGAAACTGTTTAACTTGAGTGCAAGAGGGGAGAGTGGAATTCCATGTGTAGCGGTGAAATGCGTAGATATATGGAGGAACACCGGTGGCGAAAGCGGCTCTCTGGCTTGTAACTGACGCTGAGGCTCGAAAGCGTGGGGAGCAAACAGGATTAGATACCCTGGTAGTCCACGCCGTAAACGATGAGTGCTAGGTGTTAGACCCTTTCCGGGGTTTAGTGCCGTAGCTAACGCATTAAGCACTCCGCCTGGGGAGTACGACCGCAAGGTTGAAACTCAAAAGGAATTGACGGGGGCCCGCACAAGCGGTGGAGCATGTGGTTTAATTCGAAGCAACGCGAAGAACCTTACCAGGTCTTGACATCCCTCTGATCGCTCTAGAGATAGAGTTTTCCTTCGGGACAGAGGTGACAGGTGGTGCATGGTTGTCGTCAGCTCGTGTCGTGAGATGTTGGGTTAAGTCCCGCAACGAGCGCAACCCCTATTGTTAGTTGCCATCATTCAGTTGGGCACTCTAGCGAGACTGCCGGTAATAAACCGGAGGAAGGTGGGGATGACGTCAAATCATCATGCCCCTTATGACCTGGGCTACACACGTGCTACAATGGCTGGTACAACGAGTCGCAAGTCGGTGACGGCAAGCTAATCTCTTAAAGCCAGTCTCAGTTCGGATTGTAGGCTGCAACTCGCCTACATGAAGTCGGAATCGCTAGTAATCGCGGATCAGCACGCCGCGGTGAATACGTTCCCGGGCCTTGTACACACCGCCCGTCACACCACGAGAGTTTGTAACACCCGAAGTCGGTGAGGTAACCTTTTAGGAGCCAGCCGCCTAAGGTGGGATAGATGATTGGGGTGAAGTCGTAACAAGGTAGCCGTATCGGAAGGTGCGGCTGGATCACCTCCTTTCTAAGGATAAGGAAAGCACATTGGTCTTGTTTAGTCTTGAGAGGTCTTGTGGGGCCTTAGCTCAGCTGGGAGAGCGCCTGCTTTGCACGCAGGAGGTCAGCGGTTCGATCCCGCTAGGCTCCATTGGTGAGAGATCACCAAGTAATGCACATTGAAAATTGAATATCTATATCAAATAGTAACAAGAAAATAAACCGAAAACGCTGTAGTATTAATAAGAGTTTATGACTGAAAGGTCAGAAAAAATAAGGTTAAGTTAATAAGGGCGCACGGTGGATGCCTTGGCACTAGGAGCCGAAGAAGGACGTGACAAACGACGATATGCCTTGGGTAGCTGTAAGTAAGCGATGATCCAGGGATTTCCGAATGGGGGAACCCAACAGGTACTACCTGTTACCCATATCTGTTAAGGATATGAGGAGGAAGACGCAGTGAACTGAAACATCTAAGTAGCTGTAGGAAGAGAAAGCAAAAAGCGATTGCCTTAGTAGCGGCGAGCGAAACGGCAGGAGGGCAAACCGAAGAGTTTACTCTTCGGGGTTGTAGGACTGCAATGTGGACTCAAAGATTATAGAAGAATGGTTTGGGAAAATCAGCCAAAGAGAGTGATAGCCTCGTATTCAAAATAGTCTTTGTACCTAGCAGTATCCTGAGTACGGCGGGACACGTGAAATCCCGTCGGAATCTGGGAGGACCATCTCCCAACCCCTAAATACTCCCTAGTGACCGATAGTGAACCAGTACCGTGAGGGAAAGGTGAAAAGCACCCCGGGAGGGAGTGAAATAGAACCTGAAACCGTGTGCCTACAACAAGTTCGAGCCCGTTAATGGGTGAGAGCGTGCCTTTTGTAGAATGAACCGGCGAGTTACGATATGATGCGAGGTTAAGTTGAAGAGACGGAGCCGTAGGGAAACCGAGTCTGAATAGGGCGGATTAGTATCATGTCGTAGACCCGAAACCATGTGACCTACCCATGAGCAGGTTGAAGGTGCGGTAAGACGCACTGGAGGACCGAACCAGGGCACGTTGAAAAAGTGCTTGGATGACTTGTGGGTAGCGGAGAAATTCCAAACGAACTTGGAGATAGCTGGTTCTCTCCGAAATAGCTTTAGGGCTAGCGTCGACATTAGAGATTCTTGGAGGTAGAGCACTGTTTGGGTGAGGGGTCCATCCCGGATTACCAATCTCAGATAAACTCCGAATGCCAATGAATTATGGTCGGCAGTCAGACTGCGAGTGCTAAGATCCGTAGTCGAAAGGGAAACAGCCCAGACCACCAGCTAAGGTCCCAAAATAATTGTTAAGTGGAAAAGGATGTGGGGTTGCACAGACAACTAGGATGTTAGCTTAGAAGCAGCTATTCATTCAAAGAGTGCGTAATAGCTCACTAGTCGAGTGACCCTGCGCCGAAAAATGTACCGGGGCTAAAACAATTTACTGAAGCTGTGGATACCTTTTATAGGTATGGTAGGAGAGCGTTCTATGTGTGAAGAAGGTGTACCGTGAGGAGTGCTGGAACGCATAGAAGTGAGAATGCCGGTATGAGTAGCGAAAGACAGGTGAGAATCCTGTCCACCGTAAGACTAAGGTTTCCAGGGGAAGGCTCGTCCGCCCCTGGGTTAGTCGGGACCCTAAGGAGAGACCGAAAGGTGTATCCGATGGACAACAGGTTGATATTCCTGTACTAGAGTATGTAGTGATGGAGGGACGCAGTAGGCTAACTAAAAGCAGACGATTGGAAGTGTCTGTCTAAGCAGTGAGGTGTGAATTGAGTTAAATGCTTAGTTCTATAACATTGAGCTGTGATGGGGAGCGAAGTTTAGTAGCGAAGTTAGTGACGTCACACTGCCAAGAAAAAGCTTCTAGCGTTTAAACATACTCTACCCGTACCGCAAACCGACACAGGTAGTCGAGGCGAGTAGCCCTCAGGTGAGCGAGAGAACTCTCGTTAAGGAACTCGGCAAAATGACCCCGTAACTTCGGGAGAAGGGGTGCTGACTTTAAGTCAGCCGCAGTGAATAGGCCCAAGCAACTGTTTATCAAAAAAACACAGCTCTCTGCTAAATCGTAAGATGATGTATAGGGGTGACGCCTGCCCGGTGCTGGAAGGTTAAGAGGAGTGCTTAGCGGAAATGCGAAGGTATGAATTGAAGCCCCAGTAAACGGCGGCCGTAACTATAACGGTCCTAAGGTAGCGAAATTCCTTGTCGGGTAAGTTCCGACCCGCACGAAAGGCGTAATGATTTGGGCACTGTCTCAACGAGAGACTCGGTGAAATTTTTAGTACCTGTGAAGATGCAGGTTACCCGCGACAGGACGGAAAGACCCCATGGAGCTTTACTGCAGTTTGATATTGAGTGTCTGTACCACATGTACAGGATAGGTAGGAGTCTACGAGATCGGGACGCCAGTTTCGAAGGAGACGTTGTTGGGATACTACCCTTGTGTTATGGCCACTCTAACCCAGATAGGTGATCCCTATCGGAGACAGTGTCTGACGGGCAGTTTGACTGGGGCGGTCGCCTCCTAAAAGGTAACGGAGGCGCCCAAAGGTTCCCCTCAGAATGGTTGGAAATCATTCGCAGAGTGTAAAGGTATAAGGGAGCTTGACTGCGAGAGCTACAACTCGAGCAGGGACGAAAGTCGGGCTTAGTGATCCGGTGGTTCCGTATGGAAGGGCCATCGCTCAACGGATAAAAGCTACCCTGGGGATAACAGGCTTATCTCCCCCAAGAGTTCACATCGACGGGGAGGTTTGGCACCTCGATGTCGGCTCGTCGCATCCTGGGGCTGTAGTCGGTCCCAAGGGTTGGGCTGTTCGCCCATTAAAGCGGCACGCGAGCTGGGTTCAGAACGTCGTGAGACAGTTCGGTCCCCTATCCGTCGCGGGCGTAGGAAATTTGAGAGGATCTGCTCCTAGTACGAGAGGACCAGAGTGGACTTACCGCTGGTGTACCAGTTGTCTTGCCAAAGGCATCGCTGGGTAGCTATGTAGGGAAGGGATAAACGCTGAAAGCATCTAAGTGTGAAACCCACCTCAAGATGAGATTTCCCATGATTTTATATCAGTAAGAGCCCTGAGAGATGATCAGGTAGATAGGTTAGAAGTGGAAGTGTGGCGACACATGTAGCGGACTAATACTAATAGCTCGAGGACTTATCCAAAGTAACTGAGAATACGAAGTGTGAAGGTTTTCTTGGAATTTGATAGATATTCAATTTTGAGTAGGTATTACTCAAAGTTAAGTGACGATAGCCTAGGAGATACACCTGTACCCATGCCGAACACAGAAGTTAAGCCCTAGAACGCCGGAAGTAGTTGGGGGTTGCCCCCTGTGAGATAAGGAAGTCGCTTAGCTTTAATCCGCCATAGCTCAGTTGGTAGTAGCGCATGACTGTTAATCATGATGTCGTAGGTTCGAGTCCTACTGGCGGAGTATGTAAACGTTCTAAGGAACGTTCAGAACGAAGACAAACGCCAAAAATGACGTTTGTCTTTTTCTGTTTTCAAAAATAGTTTATCTCATCATCTACTAATCTATCCAAAAATCTGAATTTGAGAAAAATAAAAAGGGATATTCCCTATCCATTTCACTAATTTTTTGATATTTAAACACGCCAAAGTAAGCCCAACCTGATCCTCCATTTTGGACTTTCCTTTCTCTCTCGTGTATCTCAAATTATGGTATTCCTTAGCCGTTCCAAAGAGTCGTTCAATTGTTTCTTTGCGTTTCTTATAGAGCTCTTTCATTTCTATTTGATGACGAATCTCCTCACAAAATTCAAGGGCATCTTTCCAGACATGTCTCGTTACTACTTTTTGAAAATTCTTGCTTTGGGTACAAACGGATAATAGGGGGCAGTTAACACATACTTTAGGATTACTCTTATACTCACGGTAGCCTTCTCGAGTGGTTGTGCGATAGCTTAACACTTGATTCTCTGGACAGACATAACAGTCATAACTTGCATCATAAACAAAATTACTAGGCCTTAAGTTCCCCTTTACTCCTTTTGGACGAGTATAAGGGAAGACAGGAATGATGTTTCGCTCTAATAAATAATGGGCAATAGCTGGAGTCTTGTAACCTGAATCCGCAATAATATAGCGGGGCGAGAATGGCTCTAACTTTGAAAAAAGAGCAGGGAAAGCCTGACTATCATGAACATTTCCTGCCTCAACCGTATAAGCCAAGGCCCAACCATGCTTATCACAAGCAACTTGAGCAGAATAGGCAAATACTTCCTTATGTTCGCCCTTGTGAAACCAACCACACTCGGGATCTGTCGTTGAGATTTTCTTTTCCTTAGCCTCACTTTCTTTTGCGGGCTTTAAGGACTTTTTTTCGTGTTTTTTCCTATCTAAATCAATCTCAACTGCCAATTGTTCACTCATAAATTTAGCTTGTTGGTCTACCATTTCCTTACGATACTTGTGACTATTAGCCGCCGCTTTGATATGGGTACCATCCACAAATATTTCAGAAGGATCAATTAAGCCAGCATACAAAGCTTGGCTGAGAACTTGGGAAAAAATCTCAGAAATGAGTTCTTTATCTTGAAAACGACGGCTGTAATTCTTTCCATAGGTAGTAAAATGAGGGACCTTATCATCTAAAGTTAGTCCAAGAAACCAACGATAGGCCACATTTACTTCAATATCTTTCATGGTTTGGCGCATGGAACGAATACCATAAAAACATTTAATCAAAGGAATTTTGACTAGCATGACGGGATCAAGACTAGGACGACCATTATCTGGACTATAGGTATCTTCTACCAAGTTATAAATAAAGTCAAAATCAACCTTTGAATCTACTTGTCGAAGAAAGTGATTTTCTGGGACCAATTCGTCTATTGTATAGAAACCATATTGCTTACGGTTATAATCAGGTTTTTCTTTGTGAAACATAGGGATTACCTCACAACTCTTCTTACCTCTATTATACGACTTTACACAAAGAAAAGCCCTTGGAAACTTGACTTCCAAGGACTTTGTCTTCAATCTGAAACGTTCTAAGGAACGTTTTTTTATTTATCTTTCAGGGGTCATCTAGATCCTTTTTTATTTAGCTCTTTATTAATATTTAATACTCAATTATTTTCAAAAAGCAACCTCGTCCATTGTCTGCTGACAGTTGACTTTAAAACATTTTTTTCCAGTCCTAGAATAACTTCTTGAAGCTTATTAATGACGGCTTCCAATGTTTGGAAAGCCTTATTTTTAAAACCTCGTTTTCGAATTTCTTTCCAGACTTGTTCAATAGGGTTCATTTCTGGTGTATAAGGTGGGATAAAAGCCAATTCAATATTACTTGGAATCTCTAAGGTACTTGATTTATGCCATATAGCATTATCCATGACAAGTAAAATATAGTCATCTGGATAAGCTTGTGAGACTTGCCGTAGAAATTCATTCGTCCACTCAGTATTACATCCTCCAGCAATAAGGAAGAAGGAATCTCCTGTCTGAGCATCTACTACCCCATAACAATAGAGATATTCTCGCATATAATAACAGGGAATGCTAGGTCGAATTTCTTGAGGAGCCCAACAAGAACTCATCTTACTGATCCTCCCTGAAACCAGCTTCATCTTGGTACATCAATCGTACTTTGTTATAAGTCCCTCCTCTTTAAAGCGCTTACTTAAGGTCTCGAATGTAGATTTTATTTTTTTAGACGTCTCAATTGTCTGAGCGTCTGCCTTCTTGGGATGTTCAGGTCGAGGAGTGACCGTTCGCCAACCATGGCGTTTCAGGAGATAATAGAAACCATCACGTGTGGAAGTGCGACCAATCTCTTTTTGATAGGCTTCAAATAACTGATTGACAGTTACAAATTCCCCAGCCTGAGCAGCTTCTATATGACGTTTTAGGAATGCTTGTTCCTCTTCGTAAGTCATATATTCTCGATGACGTCCACCACGGGTTTCTTGAAGAAGAGCTTCTAAACCAAACTCCTTATATTTTTTCAAATTCCTCCAAACAGTTGTTTTATTACAATCTAGGAGATCCATGATTTCCTTATAACTCTTTTCTTTTGAGCGAAAATAAATAATCTGTAGACGTTTGTGATATTTGGCGTACGATGAATCTTTTAAGAGTTGTTCAATTTTTTGTGTTTCTTCGTTTGTAAGTTTCATAACTACTATTATAAGATGTTTTTTGATTTTAGTCCAGTATCAAATGTCACTTATTTTCCCCTTTATTAACAAACTCATTCTTTTTTAGCCACACTTAAACTGTTTTCTTTAAAGCACAAAAAAAGTCCCATATAATCTATAATGAAAAGCAACCAAACCATCATTAGAAAGAATCATATGGAACAATTACATTTTATCACAAAACTACTCGATATCAAAGATCCAAACATCAAGATTCTAGATATCATCAATATGGATACACACAAGGAAATCATCGCTAAACTGGACTACGATGCTCCGTCTTGCCCTGATTGTGGAAGTCAAATGAAGAAATATGATTTTCAAAAACCGTCGAAAATTCCTTACCTTGAAACGACTGGTATGCCTACTAGAATCCTCCTTAGAAAGCGTCGATTCAAGTGCTATCATTGTTCGAAAATGATGGTCGCTGAGACTTCTATCGTCAAGAAAAATCATCAAATTCCTCGTGTTATCAACCAAAAAATTGCGCAAAAATTGATTGAAAAGACTTCTATGACTGATATCGCTCATCAGCTGGTCATTTCAACTTCAACTGTCATTCGAAAGCTCAATGACTTCCACTTTGAGTGTAATTTTAGATATCTGCCTGAGATTATGTCATGGGACGAGTATGCCTTCACTAAGGGAAAGATGAGTTTTATTGCTCAAGATTTTGACAAGCTCAATATCATTACTGTTCTTGAAGGAAGAACACAAGCTATTATCCGAAATCATTTTCTTAAATATGATAGTTCTGTCCGATGTCGCGTCAAAATCATTACTATGGATATGTTTAGTCCTTATTATGACTTGGCTAAACAGCTTTTTCCATGTGCTAAAATCGTTCTAGATCGCTTTCACATTGTACAACATCTTAGCCGTGCTATGAGCCGTATTCGTGTCCAAATTATGAATCAATTCGATAGAAAATCCCATCAATACAAGGCGATCAAGCGCTATTGGAAACTCATCCAACAAGATAGCCGTAAACTGAGTGATGAACGTTTTTATAGTTACTTAGTTTATAAAATACATGTTATAATAAAGCTATGGCATATAGTACAGATTTTAAACAACGAGCATTAAATTACATCAAAGAGGGACACAGCCATGTCGAGGCATCCAAAGTTTTTGATGTTGGCGTCAGAACTCTCTTCACATGGGAAAAGAAATTACGTGAACAAGGGCACTTAGAGCGGAAAAAGAGAGTCGCCAAAAGCCGAAAGATTCCTTTGGAGGAGTTGAAGGCCTTTGTAGAGGCTCATCCAGATGCTTTTTTACGGGAAATTGCGGCACATTTTGATTGTGCTGTTCCTTCAGTATGGGCAGCTTTAAAGCAGATCAATGTCACTTTAAAAAAAGACGACTAGCTTTAAGGAACAAGATCCAGAGAAAGTCGCTGAATTTCTTGATATTTTGGATAATCTAAAAGATTTACCAGTCGTATATATTGACGAAACAGGAATCGACCGCTACCTCTATCGTTCTCATGCACGGGCTCCTAGAGGAGAGAAAGTCTATGAAAAGATTAATGGACGGCGTTTTGAGCGGACTTCAATTGTTGCAGGACAAGTAGATGGAGAGTTTATAGCTCCTATGATTTACAAGGAAAGCATGACGAACGACTTCTTTGTGAAGTAGTTCAAAACGCAACTCCTGCCTGCTTTGAAGACACCTCATGTCATTGTCATGGACAATGCTAGTTTTCATCCCAAGAAGATTTTGGATGAACTTTGCGTCAAAGATAAACACTTTTTCTTACCTCTACCACCTTATTCACCAGATTTGAATCCCATTGAGCAAGCTTGGGCTGTCTTGAAAAAGAAAGTGACAAATTTATTAAGGGAAGTCCCAAATATCTTTGAATGTTTAGAGTGCTTTTTTAAAACTAAATGACTATATAAGTAATTCTTTAATGGATTTTGCTATGTTGCAATCATAGTTCAGATGAGTTTTTTAATGAGATAAATTGCTAGAATAAGTGCAACATTTACTAGAACTCATTTACTAGAGCTTTACAAGAAGTTCTGTAAGCTAAACATTTTCGTGGTTGGTGCTTGATATCATATAAGGATTTGTTCAAAATCTTATCAGAGATAATGGCTAAATCTGTTTTCTTAAGGTTTTAAGAGTTTCTTTTGGAAATATCCTACAAAGTTGTTCGATGGCTGAAAACATGGCTTTGGCTGTTCTATCTTTAAGTAAAAGCGATTTTTCCGCTCCAGGAAGGTCGCTAAATAGCCCTTGCTTTTGCCTCTGGAAGTCGATCTCCCAGTGACCAAAACTCTCACGAATTCGGACCTCTTTAGGACGTTTAGCAATCGGCGTGTCAATCCTAAATGTTTGACGTGTTTCTTTGGGTTGTCAAGTTTTTCCTTTACGACGAAGGACTCTTAAATCTAGATCAATCAAACCTGCATTGAGCCAGTTATAGATGGTTTTAAAAGCTACTATTGGCTTTTGTATAAGTTGATAGGGGTTATAAATCTGTTCAGGCGACCAGGAAGATTTTAAACAGTTCTCAATTTCCTTTTTCAATTTTGGTGTTAAACAAGACTTCCGGCCCTTTTGCTTAGCTCTGTGGTTGTACCGTTTCTGTGCTAAGACTGCGGAATAACCATTTTGGCATTGTATTAACTCTCTTAAAATGGTAGACTTATGGACGCCAAGTTTACTTGCAATTTGGCAGGGTTTCAAACCTAAATCCAAGTAAGTTTCTATCTTTATTCGGTCAGTTATGGTAGGATGGGAGTAGCTCATAGTTTTTCCTCGGGTTCTGTTTGTGTGGTTACTTACAGTTTACACCAATGAAACGCTATGAGTTTTTTGGTGCACTATATTTTACAACTTATCTAATAAAATAAACTAGAACAATTCCTACAATGATTTCCTTTCATTACAGAAATTTTAGATCTTTTTTGAAATGTAGGATTGTTGAGCTGAACTGTTAATTTTTTTATCTGTTATTTATTTGGCTATTCATTATAGTACATGATAGAAGTATCTTCCCAGGTTCTTCTATTTTTTTGTTATACTCATTTTATCAATAGAAATGGAGTCAAATAAAATGATTGAACAGATTTATGAACAATATCTTGATTTTTTTATGATGTTATTGAAAAGGAATATAGTTATTTAGTAGATAATGATTTAGAATGGGAAGTTTTTTTCATCTTCGATTTTTACTATATTATTTAGTTCGGTACAAGCTTGATATTATGCATCCTTTATTTTCTTACCACTATAGAGCTTGCTACCGTTTGTACATTGAACAGCTATTGATTTCAAATGACTGGGTTGGGGGATAATTTATAATTTTCATATTTCCGAACGATTTTATAGTTTTTTCTTTTCATAATATAAATTTACAATATTTTTTTAATATTAATTTTCTAATTTTCTCTAATTCCCTAATGTTTCTGGTCTTTGGTCTTGAAAAAATTGAGAATCTTTATTATAATAAATTGTAAGATATAATTGCAGGTGAGATTCCTGCCATGTATGTGAGAAAGGAAGAGCCTAAGGGCTCAGACAAGATTATGACTTCAGTTGTTGTTGTAGGTACCCAGTGGGGTGATGAAGGTAAAGGGAAGATTACAGACTTCCTCTCAGCTAATGCAGAAGTGATTGCACGTTACCAAGGTGGTGACAATGCTGGTCACACAATTGTGATTGATGGAAAGAAATTTAAGTTGCACTTGATTCCTTCTGGAATTTCTTCCCTGAAAAAATTTCTGTCATTGGGAATGGGATGGTTGTAAATCCTAAGTCACTTGTGAAAGAGTTGAGCTATCTTCATGATGAAGGTGTTACAACAGATAATCTACGTATTTCTGATCGTGCGCATGTTATTTTGCCGTACCACATCGAGTTAGACCGTCTGCAAGAAGAAGCTAAGGGTGAAAATAAAATTGGTACTACTATCAAGGGTATCGGACCAGCTTATATGGATAAGGCTGCTCGTGTTGGAATCCGTATTGCAGATCTTTTGGATAAAGAGATTTTCCGTGAACGTTTAGAACGCAATCTTGTTGAGAAAAATCGTCAATTTGTAAAATTGTATGATAGCGAACCTATTTCATTTGATGATATTTTTGAAGAATATTATGAGTATGGTCAACAAATCAAACAATATGTAACAGATACTTCTGTTATCTTGAATGATGCACTTGATAATGGCAAACGTGTTCTTTTTGAAGGTGCACAAGGGGTCATGTTAGATATTGACCAAGGAACTTATCCGTTTGTTACTTCTTCAAACCCTGTTGCTGGTGGTGTGACAATTGGTTCTGGTGTTGGTCCAAGCAAGATTGACAAGGTTGTAGGTGTATGTAAAGCTTATACAAGTCGTGTTGGTGATGGTCCATTCCCAACTGAATTGTTTGATGAAGTGGGAGAACGCATTCGTGAAGTAGGTCATGAGTATGGTACTACAACAGGTCGTCCACGTCGTGTAGGTTGGTTTGACTCAGTTGTGATGCGTCATAGTCGCCGTGTTTCTGGCATTACAAATTTATCTTTGAACTCTATCGATGTTTTGAGTGGTTTGGATACAGTTAAAATCTGTGTTGCTTATGATCTTGACGGTCAACGCATTGACTACTATCCAGCTAGTCTTGAACAATTGAAACGTTGTAAACCTATTTATGAAGAATTACCAGGTTGGTCAGAAGATATCACTGGAGTACGTACTTTGGAAGATCTTCCTGAAAATGCACGTAACTATGTTCGTCGTGTTAGCGAATTGGTTGGTGTTCGTATCTCTACTTTTTCAGTAGGTCCTGGTCGTGAACAAACAAATATTTAGAAAGTGTTTGGTCATAAGAGATTTTTTAAGATTTGTTTAAGATAGTTCAGCTATACTATAGACAGTTACAAGAAGACCTCCTAACTTGTTGTAACAAATATCCTAAACTTTTCTTTTTCATAATAATCTCCCTATAAAGTCACCGTATTCGGTGGCTTTTTTTATGTAGTGAAACATGGTATAATGATAAAATTGATGATAGTCAGTGAAAATTAAAGAGTAAATTAGTTATGAATCTATAAAAATATTATTTTGAAGTTGCAGATGTTAGTATTACATTAATGCTAAGGGAATTCTGATATATTTGGAAGAGATTTTAAAAGATAATAAGCAGGAAAAGAGAGAAGCTATGGATTATACAGTTGAAGAAAAAGAAGCATTTATGAGAGAGGCCTTGAAGGAGGCGGAAATTGCTTTAGAGCATGATGAAATCCCAATAGGTTGCGTAATTGTAAAGGATGGAGAAATCATTGGTCGGGGGCACAATGCACGTGAGGAGTTGCAACGTGCGGTTATGCATGCAGAGATTATGGCTATCGAGAATGCCAATGTGAGTGAAGAGAGTTGGCGCTTACTTGACTGTACACTTTTTGTGACCATTGAGCCTTGTGTGATGTGCAGCGGGGCGATTGGGCTTGCTCGTATCCCTAAGGTAGTTTATGGGGCTAAAAATCAGAAATTTGGTGCTGCTGGAAGTCTGTATGATATTTTGACAGATGAACGTCTTAATCATCGTGTAGATGTTGAAACAGGGATTTTAGAGAGTGAATGTGCAGGTATCATGCAGGGATTTTTCAGAAATCGACGGAAAAAATAATTTCTCTTTTAAAATCTTTGGGAATGTGGTATAATAACTAGTGGAGCAACAGTTCTGCGTGAAGCGGGTCAGGGGAGGAATCCAGCAGCCCTAAGCGAGTGTGAATTGTGTGCTCTTTTTTCGAATAAATAAGATAAAATAGCCTAGAATATAAGATTTAAAAAGAGGGAAAATATGAAAATTCGTGGTTTTGAATTAGTTTCTAGTTTTACAGATGAAAATTTGCTACCCAAGCGTGAGACAGCCCATGCAGCTGGTTACGATCTAAAAGTTGCAGAACGTACGGTGATTGCTCCTGGAGAGATTGTTCTCGTCCCAACGGGTGTTAAGGCCTATATGCAACCGACAGAAGTGCTCTATCTTTATGACCGTTCATCAAATCCTCGTAAGAAGGGCTTGGTCTTGATTAACTCTGTTGGGGTTATTGATGGAGACTACTATGGCAACCCTGGAAATGAAGGGCATATCTTTGCTCAGATGAAAAACATTACAGACCAAGAAGTGATTCTTGAAGTTGGAGAACGTGTAGTTCAGGCTGTCTTTGCACCTTTCTTGATTGCTGATGGAGATGAGGCAGACGGCGTTCGGACTGGTGGATTTGGATCAACTGGGCACTAAGATGAAGATTATCTTTGTACGTCACGGGGAGCCAGATTATAGTATGCTTGATAAACTTGAAAATCCGCAACTATATAGTGGTTTGGTCGTGATTTAGCACCATTGACAGGAAAAGGTCGCAGTCTGGCAAAAGAAGTTGCTAAAACCGCATGTTTTGGAAAGGCAGAGATTATTATTTCATCGTCTGTGACGAGGGCTTTAGAAACAGCCCATTATATAGCAGTTGAAACAGGATTGAACTTATTTGTGGAGCCGTTTTTTCATGAGTGGCGTCCAGACTTAGATGGCACTAACTCTGATTTAACTAGTGTATTGGTAGCTCATGAATATTATCTAAAACATCAAGGAGGTTTATCTGAAGATTCTCCTTATCGCTATGAAACTGATCTAGAGATGCGTCATCGTTTTTTAAGAGCTTTGGAAAAATATAAAAATTATAAAACGATTATCATTGTAACTCACGGAATGCTGATGCGCCAGTTTGTACCAAATGAGAAGATTGATTTTTGCCAAGTGATTGAATGTGAGATAGAGATATAGAAAGAGGTTTATTATCGCAAAGAAAAAGGCGACATTTGTATGTCAAAATTGTGAATATAATTCACCCAAGTATCTAGGCCGCTGTCCAAACTGTGGGTCTTGGTCTTCTTTTGTTGAGGAGGTTGAGGTTGCAGAGGTCAAGAATGCGCGTGTGTCCTTGACGGGGGAGAAAAGACAGAAAGAAGAAATTTGCGACCGGCTTGCTGCTTGTATCTTCTCGTATCTTTGAGAAGCGTCGGGCTTCTTGCTTTACTAATCCAGATTTAAAAGATTTTTAGAGGAAAACGGTGCTAAAATCATAGAGTTTATAGGGGTAGATGGCAATGGCTGTGTTAAGGCTTCCGTTTTGGTAGCTACCAAGGAGAATTATCAGGTTTCTGTCGATTTGTCTGCTGTCGGAGTTGCCAACCAGAAGAAATTCTCTAAAACACTGAAGCAGTGGCAAGATTGCGGAATCAAGATTGGATAGTTTTATGGGGATCTTAATATGAAAATTATTTTTATCCGTCACGGGGAGCCAAATTACCTTGAGTTAGAGGAGCGTTCCTATACTGGATTCGGGATAGATTTGGCACCCTTATCTGAGAAAGGAAGACAACAAGCTCAGGAACTTTGCAAAAATCCTTTGTTTGGCTCAGCTGATATCCTGGTGTCTTCTGCAGTGACGCGAGCTTTAGAAACGGCTTTTTATGTATCCTGTGCTACTGGCCTTCCTTTGAGGGTAGAGCCATTATTGCATGAATGGCAGGTTTATGAAACAGGTATAGAGAACTTTGAAACAGCTAGATGTCTGTTTTTAGAAAACAAGGGGGAGTTGCTCCCAAATTCTCCTGTTCAATATGAGACAGCTGTAGAGATGAAGTCTCGTTTTCTAGAATGCATGGCTAAGTATCGGGAACATCAAACTGTGGTAGTTGTAGCCCATCGCATGCTCATGCGTCAATTTGTACCGAATGAAACCATTGATTTTTGCCAAGTGATTGAGTGTGAGATAGAGATTTAGAAAGAGGTTTATCATCGCAAAGAAAAAAGCGACATTTATATGTCAAAATTGTGGGTATAATTCCCCTAAATATCTAGGACGTTGTCCAAACTGTGGGTCTTGGTCTTCTTTTGTGGAGGAAGTTGAGGTTACAGAGGTCAAGAATGCGCGTGTGTCCTTGACAGGTGAGAAAACTAAACCTATGAAACTGGCTGAAGTGACCTCCATCAATGTCAATAGAACCAAGACAGAGATGGAGGAGTTCAACCGTGTACTTGGAGGCGGAGTCGTACCAGGAAGTCTAGTCCTTATCGGTGGGGATCCTGGGATTGGAAAATCAACTCTGCTTTTACAAGTCTCAACCCAGCTGTCCCAAGTGGGAACTGTTCTCTATGTCAGCGGGGAGGAGTCTGCTCAGCAAATCAAACTCCGTGCAGAGCGTTTAGGTGATATTGATAGTGAGTTTTATCTCTATGCAGAGACCAATATGCAGAGCGTGCGGGCAGAGGTAGAGAGAATTCAGCCAGATTTCTCATCATCGACTCTATCCAGACCATCATGTCTCCTGAGATTTCTGGAGTTCAGGGTTCTGTTTCCCAGGTACGTGAGGTGACTGCAGAACTCATGCAGCTGGCTAAGACTAATAACATTGCCATCTTTATTGTCGGGCATGTGACCAAGGAAGGAACCTTGGCGGGTCCTCGTATGTTGGAGCATATGGTGGATACGGTGCTTTACTTTGAAGGGGAACGCCACCATACCTTCCGTATCTTGAGAGCGGTCAAAAACCGTTTTGGCTCGACCAACGAGATTGGAATCTTTGAGATGCAATCAGGTGGCTTGGTTGAGGTGCTCAATCCTAGTCAAGTTTTCCTAGAAGAACGTTTAGATGGAGCAACTGGTTCGTCCATCGTGGTGACTATGGAAGGAACCCGTCCTATTCTTGCGGAGGTTCAAGCCTTGGTAACACCGACTATGTTTGGGAATGCCAAGCGGACTACAACAGGCCTTGATTTCAATCGTGCAAGTCTGATTATGGCTGTTTTGGAGAAACGGGCAGGTTTGCTCCTCCAAAATCAGGATGCTTATCTCAAATCTGCTGGTGGTGTCAAATTGGATGAGCCTGCTATTGACTTGGCAGTTGCGGTTGCTATTGCTTCGAGCTATAAGGACAAGCCAACCAATCCTCAGGAATGTTTTGTAGGAGAATTAGGTTTGACGGGAGAGATCAGACGTGTGAATCGAATCGAGCAACGGATCAATGAAGCAGCAAAACTTGGATTTACAAAGATCTACGTACCGAAAAATTCCTTGACTGGTATCAAGCCACCTAAGGAAATTCAAGTGATCGGAGTGACGACTATCGGAGAAGTCTTGAAAAAAGTATTTTCTTAATAGTCTTACTCAGTTTTAGATTGCAAAACACTTTATAGCCAATATTTATTAAAAACAAGGAGGAATTTCTGATGAAATTTTCTATGGATAGTCAAATGCAATTTCCTTTGGTAGAGTTATCGCTCAACCAAGGAGAAACAGTCTTTATCCAGCGCGGTAGCATGGTCTACCATACACCTAATGTCAGCCTCAATACCCAGCTCAATGCTAGTGGTTCTGGTTTGGGGCGTTTTGTCAAAGCTGTGGGACGTTCTATGGTTTCTGGCGAAAGCACCTTCATTACTCAAGCAGTTGCAGAGTCTGACAACGGAAACCTTGCTTTAGCACCCGATACTCCTGGTCAAGTGATTGCTCTCGAGCTAGGAGAAAAGCAATATCGATTGAATGATGGAGCCTTTCTAGCTCTTGATGGTACAGCTTTCTATACAATGGAGCGCCAGTCTATTGGGAAGGCTCTGTTCGGAGGGCAAGGTGGTCTCTTTGTGATGACGACCAAAGGTCAGGGGACTCTTTTGGCCAATGCTTTTGGATCTATTAAGAAAATTGAGCTTCAAAACCAAGAAATAACCATCGATAATGCACATGTGGTAGCTTGGAGTCAATCTTTGGACTATAACATCCACTTAGAAAATGGTTTCTGGCAGTCTATCGGTACGGGTGAAGGAGTGGTGAATACTTTCCGAGGTACTGGTGAGGTTTATGTACAAAGTCTCAATCTTCAAAGCTTTGCAGGCTCTCTCAACAAGTATATCCAAAAAGAATCATAACAATAAAAACTAGGATAGGGACCCAAGCTAGATGCTAGAAGTCTCTGTTCTAGTTTTTTTATATGGAAGTTGAAAACTGACAAGACAAAGAAAAGATGGTAAGATAGAAGATAAATAATTTGGTTTTCAAATTATCTTAAAAGTAAGAAAGTGTGTTGTCATGTCGTATTTTGAACAGTTTATGAAAGCCAACCAGGCTTATGTTGCCCTGCATGGGCAGTTAAATCTGCCAATCAAGCCGAAAACAAGAGTAGCCATTGTGACTTGTATGGACTCACGTCTGCACGTTGCACAAGCTTTGGGGCTAGCACTTGGAGATGCTCACATTTTACGGAATGCGGGTGGTCGAGTGACAGATGATATGATTCGCTCACTGGTCATTTCCCAACAACAAATGGGAACAAGAGAGATTGTGGTTCTTCATCATACAGACTGTGGTGCTCAGACATTTCAAAACGAAGAGTTTCAAGAACATTTAAAAACTGAATTAGGGGTTGATGTCTCGGATCAAGATTTTCTCCCTTTTCAAGATGTTGAGGAGAGTGTTCGTGAGGATATGCAGTTACTTCGAGAATGCCCATTGATTCCAGATGATGTCGTTATTTCAGGGGCTGTTTATGATGTGGATACAGGCAGTATGAGAGAGGTATACTAACTTTTCCTTTGTGAGTTCCTATCTTCCCATGAGATAGAATGTCTAAGTTGTCACATTTCAGCTTGAATATAAGGAATATAAATGAGCACAAGGCAAGGGTATAAATGTCCACTCTTGTCTTATTTTTTATTGAAAAATCAAGAAAAAAGCGCTACAATGGTAGTTGGAAAAATGTTGTGAAAAAACACAAGTGATACATAAATACTGGAGGAAATCATGTCTTTTTCTGATTTAAAGCTGTTTGCCCTTTCTTCAAATAGAGAATTGGCAGAGCGTGTGGCGCAAGAGATTGGGATAGAGTTGGGAAAATCGACCGTACGTCAATTTTCAGATGGAGAAATTCAAGTTAATATCGAAGAATCGATCCGTGGAAAACACGTCTTTATCCTACAATCAACTAGCTCACCTGTAAATGACAATCTGCTAGAAATTTTGATTATGGTAGATGCTTTGAAACGTGCCAGTGCAGAATCTGTCAACGTTGTTATGCCTTATTATGGCTATGCACGTCAGGATAGAAAGGCGAGAGCGCGTGAGCCAATCACTTCAAAACTTGTAGCAAATATGCTAGAAGTAGCTGGAGTGGATCGTTTGTTGACGATTGACTTGCACGCTGCGCAGATTCAGGGATTCTTTGATATTCCTGTTGATCACTTGATGGGTGCTCCTTTGATTGCAGACTATTTTGAGCGTCGTGGCATGGTTGGTTCTGACTATGTGGTTGTCAGCCCAGACCATGGTGGGGTGACTCGTGCACGTAAATTAGCAGAGTTTTTGAAAACTCCAATTGCTATTATTGACAAACGTCGTAGCGTAGACAAGATGAATACCAGTGAAGTGATGAACATCATTGGTAAGGTAGAAGGCAAGACTTGTATCTTGATTGACGATATGATCGATACAGCTGGTACAATCTGTCATGCAGCAGATGCTCTTGCTGAAGCTGGTGCTGTCGAAGTTTACGCAAGCTGTACGCACCCAGTTCTTTCAGGGCCTGCTATGGATAATATCCAGAAATCAGCTATTAAAAAATTAGTTGTTTTGGATACTATCTACCTACCAGAAGAGCGATTGATTGATAAGATTGAGCAAATCTCTATTGCACATCTCTTGGCGGATGCTATCATCCGTATCCACGAAAAACGTCCTCTATCTCCATTATTTAGTATTGAGAAAAAAATCTAACGAATTCGTTGGATCAGACAAAACTCCTAACAAAATGATAGATCTTGTTGAATTAGATTAGAAAAATGTGAAAATTTCACTAATTGTTCGTTTTTTAGTCCATTTTTTTCCATAATCCTTTAAGAATATTGCTTGATTTTTAAGAATATAATAAATTTTACTCGTTTTTTATCAGGAATTTTAAAAATAGCTTAAGAAAAAACTTGACAACTTAAATATATGTGATATAATTTGAGGTAATAGGGATTATCCTTATAATTAAATTTAAAGAGGAGATAAAACAATGAAAAAAGTTTTATTGGCATCAGTAGCAGCTCTTGCAGTATTCTCAGCAGCAGCTCCAGTTTTTGCACAAGGAGAAAACCCAGCTTCTTCTAACCAATTGATCCAAAAGAAATATGTTTCTGAACGTGATATTGCAGATGAAGCTAACACACAAGTAGCAGCACATGACGCTGAAATCCGGGCAGAAGCACAACGTCAATTTGATCAAACATCAGCAGCAGCAGTTAAAGCAGCTGAAGCTAAATTGAAAGCTTTCTTGGACTCTGGATACTCAGGCCATGATTTTACTGATAAGAAAAATGCTCTAGAAGCTGAAGTTGCAGCAGCTAAAGCTAAAGGTGAGCAGGCTTATAGCGAAATTTACAACAATGTTCGTAACCGCTACGTTCAAAAATTGCAAGAACAATATCGTGCAGCAGCTCAACGTCAAGGTAACTACTGGAACGATACAACTGGTGTAGAAGACAACAAACCAAACTCAACTCGTATTGCTGAAGACCAAGCTAACCAAACTGGTCGTCCTGTAGTAACAGAAGAACAAGCAGCAGCTGATCAAGCAGCAACTAAACCAGAAGATGGTAAACCAGGTGCTAAAGACCAAGCTAAAAAAGCAGACGCAGCTGCTAAAAAAGCAGGCGCAAATGCTAAAGCAGGTCAAAAAGCCCTTCCAAAAACACACGCTGCTAAATAATTTTATTTAAAAAGTAGCCAATCACTGAAACTTGGTTTCAGTGATTTTTTTGGTAAAAAATGAGGGAGGAAAAGATGAGTAGACGTTCTACGACAAAGAAATCACCAATTACTAAAATAATTGCTTCAATTGTTGCAGTAGCTATCGTTGCTTTGGGAGGCTTCTTTATCTATAAAAGCTTTCTAGCTCCAAGTGGAGATAAGCTAAATGATGCAAAAGTTACTCAGGAAGCTCCAAAACAAGCCTATAATGCTAGCGCAGAAGAAAAGGAATATCTCGCAAATAAATTTAAAGGCTTGCTTGCAACAAACTCTGAAACAGTTGGTTATGTATATATTCCTGGTACACAGTTGGATGAACCAGTCGTTCAAACAACGGATAATGCGACTTATTTAGATAAGCGCTTTGATGGCGTTAACGAACCTTTAATGGGGGCAGTCTTTATGGACGCCGATAACAAGAAGGACTTTAGCGATCGATTGACTTGGTTATTTGGTCACGCTCGTGGTAGTAAAGTTCCTGATCATCGTATGTTTAAAGATGTGAATTACTTCAGTCGCCAAGAATATTTTGATGAACACCCTTATGTTGTCATTGAAACTCCAGAGAGAAAGTATTATTATGAAGCTGTTGCCATGATTATTGTTCCAGAAGAAACAGCTTTTTACCGTACTTCTTTTGATGATGATGCGGATTTTGAGAAACAGCTAAATATTATTTATGATACTGCAGAGGTTAAGAAACCAAATGTTAAGGTATCAGCTAAGGATAAATATCTTGTTCTTTCTACTTGTCGTGAAGAAGATGATACGATTCGTGCCAACCTCTATCTTCGACAAATTCCTGACTCAGAGATGAGTGACTTTGTCAAACAACATGGAGAAAGCCTTCAGTATAAACCAACAAGAGAATAATCTATAAATAAATCTTTATGAATCCTCCTCAAATTAAATGAAATAGTTTAATTTTGGGAGGATTTTTTGATTTTTGTTTTTATAGTAAAATTCTGCAAACCCTTTCAAAATATGCTATACTGATGAAAAAGGAGGATTTTTATGACTCATGAATTTATCAATCCAAGTGATGGCGTGATCCGTCAGTATCTAGAAACTAGCAAACTCTAGCAGTAGTGGGCTTGTCTGACCGTGAAGAAACTACTAGCAATCGAGTGACCAAGGAAATGCAGAGTCGTGGCTATAAAATCATACCAGTGAACCCTAAGGCTGCAGGTGGGGAAATCTTGGGAGAAAAGGCTTATGCCAGTCTAGCTGAGATTCCTTTCCCTGTAGATATCGTCAATGTCTATCGTCGCAGTGAGTTTCTGCCTGATGTGGCGCGTGATTTTCTCAAGGCAGATGCTAAGATTTTTTGGGCGCAACTAGGACTTGAAAGTCTAGAAGCGGAAGAAATCTTGCGTGCTGGAGGTTGTGATGATATCGTGATGAATCGTTGTATTAAGAGAGAACATACACGCTTAATACTTGAACAATAAAAAGGTAGCTTGCGGGCTACCTTTTGTCTTAGAAAATACCGATGAGTGTTTGCATACCGAGACTAGTCAGGATGATGGCAATCCAGCAGAGAGCTCCAAGTAGAATAGCTTTACCACTGGACTTAATCATAGCAATGAGATTGGTTTTGAGGCCGATAGCGCTCATGGCCATGATGATGAGGAATTTAGATAGTTGTTTGAGAGGTGCAAAGAAGCTATTGCTGACACCGAAAGAGGTAAGGAAGGTGGTTAGCAGGGAAGCTAGGATAAAGTAGAGAATGAAAATAGGGAAGATTTTTTTAAGTTTTACTCCTTGGTTGTTGCCTTGTTGACGACTTTGCCAGTAAGAGAGGAAGAGAGTGATAGGGATAATAGCTAGGGTACGGGTCAGTTTGACAATGGTTGCAGCCTCCAGAGTGTTGGTATTGTATAGACTATCCCAGGCACTAGCTGTAGCTGTTACAGAGGAAGTATCATTGACCGCAGTACCTGCAAAGAGAGAAAAGCCCTCGTTTGATAGGTGAAGCCAGGTTCCTAGGGTTGGGAAAATAAGTGCTGCTAAGACATTGAAGAAAAAGATAACGGAAATGGCTTGGGCGACTTCTTTTTCCTTGGCATGGATGACGGGAGCTGTCGCAGCAATGGCAGAACCTCCACAGATAGAGGAACCAACACCGATCAAGGTAGCTAGCTTTGTATCTAGGTCAAAAAAGCGCTGGAAAAGATAGGCAACAATCAAGGCTATAGAAATGGTAGATAGAATGACAGGAAGGGAAGATTTTCCAACTGCGAAGACTTGCGAGATATTGAGCCCAAACCCAAGCAAGATAACAGCATACTGAAGCAATTTTTTGGAACTGAAGGTCAAACCAGCATCCAGTTGTTTATAAGAAGTGAGAAAGGGATGGAGAATCATGCCAATAAAGATGGCAAAGACAGGTGCCCCAACAACAGGCAAGAAGCTCCCTAAGGTCCAAGAGATGATGGAAATGATAAGACAGGCTAAAAGTCCTGCTCCATTTTTTGATAGAAATGACATAAAAACCTCCGAAATAAGCACTTCTTATTATAGTCTTGTCTCGAAAAAAAGTAAATAGAAAGTAGGAATTAGGCTGTAAATGGAATTTTGCGGTCAGAGAGCTTTTGTAGTATAATAGACATATGTCCTTTAAGCAAGGAGGGTATCTATGGACTTAACCAAGTGCTTTAATAAACAATTAGATAAGATTCAAGTTTCCTTGATTCGTCAGTTTGACCAGGCTATTTCTGAGATTCCTGGGGTTCTACGTCTGACATTGGGAGAGCCTGACTTTACAACTCCAGACCATGTCAAGGAGGCAGCTAAGCGAGCCATTGACCAAAACCAATCCTACTATACAGGGATGAGCGGTTTACTGACCTTGCGACAGGCTGCTAGCAACTTTGTAAAAGAAAAATACCAGCTAGATTATAATCCTGAAAATGAAATCTTGGTCACAATTGGTGCGACAGAGGCCCTATCAGCTACTTTGACAGCTATTTTAGAAGAAGGTGACAAGGTTCTCTTGCCAGCTCCTGCCTATCCTGGTTATGAGCCAATTGTTAATCTAGTTGGCGCAGAGATTGTCGAGATTGATACGACTGAGAACGGTTTTGTCTTGACTCCTGAAATGCTGGAGAAGGCAATTCTGGAGCAGGGTGACAAGCTCAAGGCAGTTATTCTTAACTATCCAGCCAACCCTACTGGAATTACTTATAGTCGTGAGCAGTTGGAAGCCTTGGCAGACGTTTTACGTAAGTATGAGATTTTCGTTGTCTGTGATGAAGTCTACTCAGAATTAACTTATACAGGGGAAAATCATGTCTCTTTGGGAACAATGCTGAGAGATCAGGCCATTATCATCAACGGTCTATCTAAATCCCATGCCATGACAGGTTGGCGTTTAGGCTTTATCTTCGCACCAGCAAACTTTACAGCCCAGTTAATTAAGAGTCACCAGTACTTGGTAACTGCTGCGAATACTATGGCGCAACATGCTGCAGTAGAAGCCTTAACAGCTGGTAAAGATGATGCAGAGCCGATGAAGAAGGAATACATCCAGCGTCGGGATTACATTATCGACAAGATGACTGCCCTTGGTTTTGAGATTATCAAACCTGACGGTGCCTTTTATATCTTTGCTAAGATTCCAGCAGGCTACAATCAAGATTCGTTTGCTTTTCTAAAAGATTTTGCCCACAAGAAGGCTGTTGCCTTTATCCCTGGTGCAGCTTTTGGTCAATATGGAGAAGGTTATGTGCGCTTGTCTTATGCAGCTAGCATGGAAACCATCAGAGAAGCTATGAAACGTCTTGAGGAGTACATGAGAGAAGCATGATTCAGTCTATTACGAGTCAGGGGTTGGTGCTCTACAATCGTAATTTTCGTGAGGATGACAAGCTAGTCAAGATTTTTACAGAGCAGGTCGGCAAGCGGATGTTTTTTGTCAAACATGCCGGTCAGTCCAAACTAGCTCCAGTGATTCAACCTTTGGTGCTAGCTCGTTTTCTTTTGCGAATCAATGATGATGGACTTAGTTATATTGAAGACTATCATGAGGTGATGACCTTTCCAAAAATCAATAGTGATCTCTTTGTCATGGCCTATGCGACCTATGTGGCAGCTTTGGCAGATGCTAGTTTGCAGGACAATCACCAGGATGCTCCCTTGTTTGCTTTTTTACAAAAGACTTTAGAGTTGATGGAAGAGGGTTTAGATTATCAGGTCTTGACCAATATTTTTGAAATTCAGATCTTGACCCGTTTTGGGATTAGTCTTAATTTTAATGAGTGTGTTTTTTGTCATCGGGTGGGTCAGGCCTTTGATTTTTCTTTCAAATATGGCGCTTGCTTATGTCCTGATCATTACCATGAGGACGAGAAACGTTGTCATCTGAATCCAAACATTCCCTATCTGCTCAATCAATTTCAAGCTATTAACTTTGAGACTTTAGAGACTATTTCGCTCAAGTCTGAAATCAAGCAAGAATTGCGTCAGTTCATGGACCAAATTTATGAAGAGTACGTCGGAATTCACCTAAAATCAAAGAAATTTATTGATTCCCTAGCTGATTGGGGACAATTACTAAAGAGGAAGACAAATGAAAAAAATCGCAGTAGATGCAATGGGTGGTGATTACGCACCTCAAGCCATTGTTGAGGGTGTCAATCAAGCCCTTGCTGACTTTTCAGATATTGAAATTCAACTTTATGGAGACGAAAGCAAAATCAAGCAATATCTAACAGCTACAGAACGCGTCAGCATTATCCATACAGATGAAAAAATTGATTCGGAAGATGAACCAACAAAAGCCATTCGTAAGAAGAAAAAAGCCAGTATGGTATTGGCTGCTAAGGCTGTCAAAGATGGTGAGGCTGATGCCGTGCTATCAGCAGGGAATACAGGTGCTTTGCTTGCGGCAGGATTTTTCATCGTTGGTCGCATCAAGAATATCGATCGTCCAGGGCTCATGTCCACCTTACCAACAGTGGATGGGAAAGGTTTTGATATGTTAGACCTCGGTGCAAATGCAGAAAATACAGCCCATCACTTACATCAATACGCCATCCTAGGTTCTTTCTATGCCAAAAATGTTCGTGGAATTGCAAAACCACGAGTTGGTTTGCTTAATAACGGGACAGAGAGCAGTAAGGGAGATCCACTCCGCAAGGAAACTTATGACTTGCTAGCAGCTGATGAGAGTTTGAATTTTATTGGTAATGTGGAAGCGCGTGACTTGATGGAGGGTGTTGCAGATGTTGTCGTGGCAGACGGTTTCACGGGAAACGCTGTGTTAAAATCCATCGAAGGAACAGCCATGGGGATTATGGGCTTGCTTAAAAATGCTATCACAGGTGGCGGTTTGCGAGCAAAACTTGGTGCTCTTCTTCTTAAGGATAGTCTTAGAGGTTTGAAAAAGCAGCTCAACTATTCAGATGTTGGGGGTGCAGTCTTGTTTGGTGTTAAGGCGCCAGTTGTTAAGACTCATGGCTCAAGTGATGCCAAGGCTGTGTATAGTACGATTCGTCAGATTCGTACTATGCTAGAAACAGACGTAGTTGCTCAAACTGCGCGTGAATTTTCAGGAGAATAATATATATGACAGATAAAGAAATTTTTGACCGTGTCGTGACCATTATCCAAGAACATCAAGGGGAAGACTTTGTAGTCACAGAGTCCTTGAGCTTGAAGGATGATTTGGATGCTGATTCGGTAGATTTGATGGAATTCGTACTAACCATTGAGGATGAATTCGGAATCGAAATCAGTGATGAAGAAATCGATCACCTCCAAAGTGTGGCAGATGTATTGAAAGCTATTAAAGATAAAATCTAACATAAAGCAACATGCAAGTCATGTTGTTTTTTTGTTTCTCGAAAAAAGATAAGATTTTGAAGTTTTATAGTCGAGTTTACGAATAAAAAGATGAGAACAAAAAAGGAGGATTGCTGATGTATGTGACAGGTCTTTATCCGTGGTTGATCAAGTGGTTTTTAAAATAAATTTGACTTAGTTGTTTATTTTAAAATTATTTTATCGAATAGATAAGTAAGAAGAAAAGGAAAGGAGTCTAATCAATGTATTTACCAATTTTACTTCCATGGTTTATCAAAATGTATTTTAAATAAATTAAATTTATTCATTCATTTTAAAATGATTTTTCGAATAGATAAGTGAGAAGAAGAGGAAGGAGAGAAAAAATGATTTCAGTTATTTATCCAATTTGGCTTTTAAAATGGTTTAAAGGTTAAAAATCACAAACAAAAAACTATAAAAATAAAGGAGAAAACAAATGACAAACTTTGATAAAATGGAACAGAACTTTGTAGCTCTTACGGAAGAAGAGTTGATGGAAGTGGATGGAGGAGCACTGCCTCTTGTACTCGCTGGAGTATCTATTTGGAAGGTAGGTGCGGCAGTAGCAGGTGGAGCAACAGCGCTTTTTGCTGGAGGAGCAGCTTTGGGGTATTATGCAAATAGACCATAATCTGATTGTAGTCAGAGAGGCATTTCTATGTTTTTAAAAAAAGAAGTGATATTATTAGGGGTATTGTTATCGCTACGTATTATTTTTACTATTGTTCAAATTTTAATTGACTATAAAATATTACCTGGACAGTATAGTGTAAATTTTATGGATATTTCAGAAGTATTTACCTATCCAATACTCATTTTAATCATTTATATAGCAATAAAATATAATACAAAGGAGTAATGATGAACATGAACTTAGAACAATTTTATCAATTATCTGACGATGAATTGGTGGGAACAAAAGGTGGTTTTGGTCTTGCGGAAGCAGTTGGGATTGCAGGAGTACTGAATGCTGCTGTACAAATTTTTAATGCTGGTTACAAATTTGGTTCAGATTTAGCTCGTCGTGGGCGTTAGATAATGAGTAATCACAACCTTAATCTCAATACATTGTTACCATAGTTCCTTTAGTAGCAATAGGTTTCAATCTCGTGCTTCATGTAATTCGTACAGGTTCTTTGTTATCCTTTGATTGGCAATGGTATTTAGTAGGATTGATTGCCTCAGGCTATTTTGGGATTTTTTGCAAGGATTTGTCAAAAGATAATCCAAACTATAAATGATGAATCTGAATGAAAAGGATTTTGTCCGTGTGAATGGCGGAAAAACTCTGTCATTTTTGTCAGATAAATAGGAGTCTGCTATGAAAAAATTTTTATTGGGATTTGCTGAGGGATATTTTATCGTGTCAGTCATTATCTACATCGTAACGTATTTGATTTTGAAAAAACCGATCAATACCTTGTTTTATCTAGAAACCTATCCAATTCTACTTGGTCTGTTTTATGTAGGATATAAGTGTAGTTCAGAAAATAAAAAAAGATCTATTAGTAACTAATCATTAAGTTGAACTAAAAAGGAATAAAAGTGAACTTGTATGAAAAAACTAAAAAATGTAATGGGAGCCTTTTTAATTATTTTTGGAGTGCTTTGCATATTAGGAGATTTAAATGTAATTACCTTTAATGTTGAAAAATACTTCCAAACAGAGTTATTTGTTCCGATGCTTATTTTGATGATGAGTTATTTAGATTCAGGTAAAGACAAGGTTTAAATAGAACTATTATTAGTATGTGGCAAATGCTATTGAATAATCATCATTTAGTTACTATCAATGAAATAAGAACTAAAAAAATGGAGAAATAAATGAATATCTCAGAAGAATTTGCGGCTATAATTATATCAGCCTCAGGAATAGTAGGACTTTTGGTTGGAGTAGCTATTGGATTAGCTAGTATTATTTAAAAAGGAGTAGATGAAAGATGAAGAAACTGAATAAAAAATTTGCTATTATGACAGAGGAAGACTTGGCTGTAACTAAGGGAGGTTTCATTGCTAGTGCTTCTACAGCAGTAGCTTGGGGAGTTTTAGGAGGAACTTCTTATATGTTTGGACGTTATCTGGGAAGTAGACGTTAATTTAAAAATTTGTGGCAAATCGTAAAAAAATTGGAAAAGGTAAGAAATATTAATCATTATATTTTCTAGGTAGGACGTTTGTTCTACCTATTTTCTTTGTCCAAAAGGTACATTTGATGTGTCTATTTGCATCGTTTATAGTTTATTTGGAGTTTTACATGTATTTTTTGATAAAATGTGATAAAATAGGTGTAGAAATTAGGAAAGTTGAAGAAAAGAAATGAAGAAGATTTTAGGATATTTTTTAGTATTTGTTTTTCTATTTTTAATGAATATTTTCATCTTTAAGATACTAGCAACTCTGGGATTTCAGCTGACAATGAGTGAGAAGAGTTATATTGTACCACCGCTGTTTTCGATTATCGTTTTGTACATGATTGACAAAGGAATTAGGAAGAAAAAGAAATCTTTATAAATATATATTTTAGGTAGAATGTTTGTTCTGCCTATTTTCTTTGTCCCAAAAGTGCTGTTCAGGTGCAGTTATTGTTTTTTTAGAAATAATTTTCTTTTTGCTTCTTTGTTTGGATAAAATAATCTTACAAAGTTTTCTTTGGAGATTGTTAGGAAAAGGAGTAGGATATGAAATTTAGTAAACGGCATTATCGTCCTCAGGTAGATCAGATGGACTGCGGTGTGGCTTCATTAGCCATGGTCTTTGGTTATTACGGTAGTTATTATTCTCTGGCTCACTTGCGAGAGTTGGCCAAGACGACCATGGATGGTACTACGGCTTTAGGCCTAGTCAAGGTTGCAGAGGAAATTGGTTTTGAGACGCGAGCAATAAAGGCGGACATGACCTTGTTTGATTTGCCGGATGTAACTTTTCCTTTTGTGGCTCATGTGCTTAAGGAAGGGAAATTGCTCCATTATTATGTGGTGACTGGGCAGGACAAGAACAACATTCATATCGCTGATCCAGATCCTAGTGTTAAGCTGACCAAGATTTCTCGTGAACGCTTTGCCAAGGAGTGGACAGGAATCACTATTTTTATGGCACCATCTCCGACTTATAAGCCTCATAAGGAACAAAAAAATGGTCTGCTCTCTTTTATCCCTATATTAGTGAAACAGCGAGGTTTGATTGTTAATATCGTTTTGGCGACCCTCTTGGTGACCTTGATTAACATTGTGGGTTCTTATTATCTTCAGTCTATCATCGACACTTATGTACCAGATCAGATGCGTTCAACCTTGGGCATTATCTCAATAGGGCTAGCCGTCGTTTATGTTCTTCAGCAAATCTTGTCTTATGCTCAGGAGTATCTTTTACTTGTTTTGGGGCAACGCTTGTCCATTGATGTGATTTTATCTTATATCAAGCACGTTTTTCACCTGCCTATGTCCTTTTTTGCGACACGTCGTACAGGGGAAATCGTGTCTCGTTTCACGGATGCAAATAGTATTATCGATGCGCTGGCTTCGACTATTCTGTCAATCTTTTTGGATGTATCTACTGTCTTGATTATTTCAGTAGTTCTATTTTCGCAGAATAGCAATCTTTTTTTCATGAGTTTACTAGCTCTTCCTATCTACACAGTGATTATCTTTGCTTTTATGAAGCCCTTTGAAAAGATGAATCGGGATACCATGGAAGCTAATGCAGTTCTGTCTTCTTCTATCATTGAGGACATCAATGGCATTGAGACCATCAAGTCCTTAACTAGTGAAAGCTCCCGTTATCAAAAGATTGACAAGGAATTTGTGGATTATCTAAAAAAATCTTTTACCTACAGTCGGGCAGAAAGTCAGCAAAAGGCTCTGAAAAAGCTTGCCCAACTCTTGCTCAATGTTGGCATTCTCTGGATGGGGGCTCTCTTAGTTATGGACAATAAGATGAGTTTGGGCCAGTTGATCACCTATAATACCTTGCTTGTTTATTTTACAAATCCTTTGGAAAATATCATCAATCTGCAAACCAAACTTCAGACAGCGCAGGTAGCTAATAACCGTCTGAATGAAGTTTATCTGGTTGCATCTGAGTTTGAGGAAAAGAAAACAGTCTCAGATTTGAGCTTGCTAGAGGGAGATATGACTTTCAAGCAGGTTCACTACAAGTATGGCTATGGTCGAGATGTCTTGTCGGACATCAATCTAACCATTCCGCAAGGTTCTAAAGTGGCTTTTGTGGGAATTTCAGGATCGGGTAAGACGACCTTGGCTAAGATGATGGTTAATTTTTACGATCCAAGTCAGGGGGAGATTAGTCTGGGTGGCGTCAATCTCAATCAGATTGATAAAAAGGCTTTACGCCAGTATATCAACTATCTGCCTCAGCAACCCTACGTTTTTAATGGAACGATCTTGGAGAATCTTCTTCTTGGAGCTAAGGAGGGGACGACCCAGGAGGATATCTTGAGAGCAGTGGAGTTGGCAGAGATTCGGGAGGATATTGAGCGGATGCCACTGAATTATCAGACAGAATTGACTTCGGATGGAGCAGGGATTTCAGGTGGGCAACGTCAGAGGATCGCTCTGGCGCGTGCTCTCTTAACTGATGCGCCTGTCTTGATCTTGGATGAGGCGACCAGCAGTCTGGATATTTGACCGAGAAGCGAATTGTCGATAATCTGATGGCTTTGGATAAGACCTTGATTTTCATCGCCCATCGTTTGACCATTGCTGAGCGGACAGAGAAGGTTGTTGTCTTGGATCAGGGTAAGATTGTCGAAGAGGGGACACATATGGATTTACTGGCTCAGGGTGGCTTTTATGCCCACTTGGTGAATAGTTAGAGAGGAGAAAAGATGCAATCAGAATTTTTAGAAAGTGCTGAGTTTTACAATCGTCGTTACCATAATTTTTCTAGTTATGTGATTTTTCCAAGTTTTATCTTGTTTCTATTCCTGATCGTTTTTTCAATCTTTGCACAAAAGGAGATAAGCTTGACAGCTGGAGCTACGGTAGAACCTGCTCGTATCATTGCTACCATTCAGTCTAGTAGTAATAGCAAGATTGTGGCCAATCATTTGGCTGAAAATAAGTTTGTCAAGCAAGGGGATCTTCTCGTTCAATACCAAGAGGGAGCAGAAGCCGTTCAGGCTGAGAATTATGCCAGTCAGTTGGAAATGCTCAAGGATCAGAAGGTTCAACTGGAGTATTTAAAAGCAAGTCTTCAAGCAGGAAGTGATCAATTTCCAGAAGCAGACAAATTTGGTTATCAGCATAGTTTTTTAGATTATCTAAATCAAGCTGCTAGTCTGCGGAGTCAGGTTGAGCAACAAAATGCTAGTATATCATCTCAAAATGCAGCAGCCAGTGGTAGTCAGGCAGAATTAGGCAATCTCATCGGAGAAACCCAGTCCAAAATTAAAGAATATCAGCAAGCCAAGTCTGCTATTCAGGGTGATGGACACTTAGAGAGTGATCATCCGGCTTATGCTATTTATCAGTCGACAAAGGAGCAGGGATCAGAAGCCAAACAACAGGCCTTATCTCAGCTAGATGCTCAAATCACTCAGTTGGAGTCGACTCTTGCAGGTTATCGAGTACAGTATGCAGGTTCAGGAGCCCAACAAGCTTATGCATCTGGATTGGGAAGTCAGTTGGAATCATTAAAATCTCAGCAACTAGCCAAGGTAGGCCAGGAATTAACGCTCTTGGATCAGAAAATTCTTGAAGCGGAGTCGGGTAAAAAGATTCAAGGGAATCTTTTAGACAAGGGGAAAATTACAGCAACAGAAGATGGTGTTCTACATTTGAATCCTGAGCATAGTCGATCTACCATCATTCCAGAAGGAACTATCCTCGCTCACCTTTTTCCGCAGTTGGCTAGAGAGAGAAAGGCAAAACTAACAGCTTATATCAGTTCTAAGGAAGTGGTTGGTCTCAAGCATGGAAATGAGGTACGATTTACAACGGTAACGGATGCCAATAAGCAGCTAGTATTGACATCCAAGATTACCAATATCGATACCAGTGCGACTCAGACAGAAAAGGGCAATTTCTTTAAATTAGAGGCGGAGACGGATTTGAATGCTGAACAAGCAGAAAAACTTCGTTATGGACTTGAAGGTCGTTTGACTATGATTACAGGTAGGAAGAGTTTTTTACGCTACTATCTTGATCGCTTTTTGAAACAAGAATAAAGTTCTCATTTTAACTCAAACCAATCTTAGAAAATCGCAAATGAGAAATCGTTTGCGATTTTTCTGTACTTTTTCAGATATGATATCAAATATAGTTCGTGAAATATTTGATTTTTAGTATCTGTTGTGTTAGAATGATGTAAAGCAATACGAAAGGCGAACAAGAAAATGTCCAGTAAACTTATTTATACGGGAAAAGCTAAAGATATCTATACTACAGAAGACGAAAATGTGATTAAGTCGGTCTACAAGGACCAGGCCACTATGCTGAATGGAGCTCGTAAAGAGACCATTGAGGGTAAAGGTGTGCTGAATAATCAGATTTCGTCTCTTATTTTTGAAAAATTGAATACGGCTGGTGTGGCGACACACTTTATCGAACGTCTTTCTGATACAGAACAATTGAATAAAAAAGTGAAAATCATTCCTTTGGAGGTTGTGCTTCGTAACGTAACTGCAGGTTCTTTTTCTAAACGTTTTGGCGTTGAAGAAGGTTTGGACTTGGAGACTCCAATCGTTGAATTTTACTACAAAAACGATGATTTGGATGATCCATTCATCAATGATGAGCATGTCAAGTTCTTGAATATTGCCAACGATGAGCAAATTGCTTATATCAAGGAAGAAACGCGTCGTATCAATGAATTGTTGAAAGATTGGTTTGCACAAATTGGTCTTCGTTTGATTGACTTCAAATTGGAATTTGGTTTTGATAAGGATGGCAAGATTATCTTGGCAGATGAATTTTCACCAGATAACTGTCGCCTTTGGGATGCAGAAGGGCACCATATGGACAAGGATGTTTTCCGTCGTGATCTTGGTAGCTTGACAGATGTTTATAAGGTTGTGTTGGAGAAATTGCAGGGCTTGAAGTAACCTTTTACTTGGTCTTCACTATGATCTTTAAGTAGAAATAGATAAAGGAAATAAAATGGATAAACGTATTTTCGTTGAGAAAAAAGCTGATTTTCGTGTAAAATCAGACTCTTTAGTAAAAGAATTACAACATAATCTTCAGTTGAAAACCTTGAATGATCTTCGTATTGTTCAGGTTTACGATGTCTTTAATTTGGCAGAGGACTTGTTTGCGCGTGCGGAAAAACATATCTTCTCTGAACAAGTGACCGATACTGTTTTGGACGAAGCTGCAGTTAAGGCCGATCTTGAGAAGTATGCTTTCTTTGCTATCGAAAGTTTGCCTGGTCAATTTGACCAACGTGCAGCATCTTCGCAAGAAGCTTTGCTGTTGTTGGGTAGTTCAAATGATGTAACAGTGAACACAGCACAATTGTACTTGGTTAACAAGGATATTGATGCGAATGAGTTGGAAGCTGTCAAAAACTACCTTTTGAACCCAGTGGATTCTCGTTTCAAAGATATCACTGTTGGTATTGCCAAACAGGATTTCTCTGAGTCTGACAAGACCATTCCAAGCTTGGATTTCTTTGAAACATATACGGCAGAAGATTTTGCACAGTATAAGGCTGAGCAAGGATTGGCCATGGAAGTGGATGACCTTCTCTTCATTCAAGATTACTTCAAATCCATTGGATGTGTGCCAACTGAGACTGAGTTGAAAGTTTTGGATACTTACTGGTCTGACCACTGCCGTCACACAACTTTCGAAACTGAGTTGAAAACCATCGACTTCTCAGCTTCTAAATTTGAAAAACAATTGCAGGCGACTTATGACAAGTATATTGCAATGCGTGATGAGTTGGGACGTAGCGAAAAACCTCAAACATTGATGGATATGGCGACTATTTTTGGTCGTTATGAGCGTGCTAATGGTCGTTTGGATGACATGGAAGTGTCTGATGAAATCAATGCATGCTCTGTTGAAATTGAAGTGGATGTTAATGGTGTGAAAGAACCATGGCTTCTCATGTTCAAGAATGAAACGCACAACCACCCAACTGAAATCGAACCATTTGGTGGAGCGGCTACTTGTATCGGTGGTGCCATTCGTGACCCATTGTCAGGTCGTTCATACGTTTACCAAGCCATGCGTATCTCAGGTGCTGGTGATATTACAACACCAATTGCTGAAACTCGCGCTGGTAAATTGCCACAACAAGTGATTTCTAAAACAGCAGCTCACGGTTATTCTTCATACGGTAACCAATTGGTCTTGCAACAACTTATGTTCGTGAATACTTCCACCCAGGTTTCGTTGCTAAGCGTATGGAGCTAGGTGCAGTTGTCGGTGCAGCTCCTAAGGAAAATGTTGTCCGTGAAAAACCTGAAGCAGGTGATGTGATTATCTTGCTCGGTGGTAAGACTGGACGTGACGGTGTCGGTGGTGCGACAGGTTCTTCTAAAGTTCAAACGGTTGAATCTGTTGAAACAGCTGGTGCTGAGGTTCAAAAAGGGAATGCCATCGAAGAACGTAAGATTCAACGTCTTTTCCGTAATGGGGATGTGACACGTCTGATTAAGAAATCAAATGACTTTGGTGCTGGTGGTGTCTGTGTGGCTATTGGTGAATTGGCAGATGGTCTTGAAATTGATCTAGACAAAGTGCCATTGAAATACCAAGGCTTGAATGGTACAGAAATTGCCATCTCTGAATCTCAGGAACGTATGGCTGTAGTGGTTCGTCCAGAAGACGTAGATGCCTTCGTTGCTGAGTGTAACAAAGAAAATATTGATGCTGTTGTCGTTGCGACAGTGACTGAAAAACCAAATCTTGTCATGCACTGGAATGGTGAAACCATCGTTGATTTGGAACGTCGTTTCCTTGATACAAACGGTGTACGTGTGGTTGTAGATGCTAAGGTAGTTGACAAGGATGTCAAGCTTCCAGAAGAACGTCAAACATCTGCTGAAACCCTTGAAGCTGATACTCTTGAAGTCTTGGCTGACCTGAACCATGCCAGTCAAAGGTTTACAAACCATCTTTGATAGCTCGGTTGGTCGTTCAACAGTCAATCACCCACTTGGTGGTCGCTACCAACTCACACCAACGGAAGCTTCTGTACAGAAATTGCCAGTCCAACATGGCGTGACAACAACTGCATCTGTCATGGCGCAAGGGTTTAACCCTTATGTAGCAGAATGGTCTCCATATCATGGTGCTGCCTATGCAGTCATCGAAGCAACAGCTCGTTTGGTTGCTGCTGGTGCCAACTGGTCTAAGGCTCGTTTCTCTTATCAAGAATACTTCGAGCGTATGGATAAACAAGCAGAGCGTTTTGGTCAACCAGTAGCTGCTCTTCTTGGATCAATCGAAGCTCAGATTCAACTTGGTTTGCCATCTATCGGTGGGAAAGACTCTATGTCTGGTACCTTTGAAGAATTGACAGTACCACCAACCTTGGTCGCTTTTGGTGTGACAACTGCAGATAGCCGTAAGGTCCTTTCTCCAGAATTTAAAGCTGCTGGTGAAAACATTTACTACATTCCTGGTCAAGCTTTGGCACAAGAAATTGACTTCGATCTTATCAAGTCTAACTTTGCTCAATTTGAAGCCATCCAAGCTGACCATAAAGTCACATCTGCATCAGCTGTCAAATATGGTGGTGTGGTTGAAACTCTTGCCCTTGCAACATTTGGTAACCATATCGGTGCTACTGTAACCCTTGAAAATCTTGAAACTGCCTTGACAGCCCAATTGGGTGGATTCGTCTTCACATCGCCTGAAGAAATTGCAGGTGTTGCCAAGATCGGACAAACAGTAGTTGACTTTACACTTACTGTCAATGGTGTAACGCTTGATGGACAGAAACTTGACAGTGCCTTCCAAGGTAAATTGGAAGAGGTTTACCCAACGGAATTTGCACAAGCAACTGAGCTGGAAGAAGTACCTGCAGTGGCATCAGATGCTGTGATCAAAGCTAAGAAACAGTTGAGACACCAGTGGTTTACATCCCAGTATTCCCAGGTACCAACTCTGAGTACGATTCAGCTAAGGCCTTTGAAAAAGAAGGTGCAAAAGTTAACTTGGTACCATTTGTCACACTGAATGAAGAGGCGATTGTCAAGTCTGTTGACACCATGGTTGACAACATCGAAAAAGCTAATATTATCTTCTTTGCAGGTGGTTTCTCAGCAGCGGATGAACCAGATGGATCAGCTAAATTTATCGTTAATATCTTGCTCAATGAAAAAGTACGTGCAGCTATCGATAGCTTCATCGAACGTGGTGGTTTGATTATCGGTATCTGTAACGGATTCCAAGCCCTCGTTAAATCAGGTCTTCTTCCATATGGTAACTTTGAAGATGCAAGCAGTACTAGTCCAACCCTCTTCTACAATGATGCCAATCAACACGTGGCTAAGATGGTGGAAACACGGATTGCCAACACCAACTCACCATGGCTTGCGGGAGTAGAAGTTGGTGACATCCATGCTATCCCAGTATCACACGGTGAAGGTAAGTTTGTTGTGACTGCTGAGGAATTTGCGGAACTTCGTGACAATGGTCAAATCTTTACCCAATACGTTGACTTTGATAGTAACCAAGCATGGATTCTAAATACAATCCTAACGGATCTGTCAATGCGATTGAAGGTATTACAAGTAAGAACGGTCAAATTATTGGTAAGATGGGTCACTCAGAACGTTTCGAAGACGGTCTCTTCCAAAATATTCCAGGAAATAAAGACCAACACCTCTTTGAGTCAGCGGTGAAATACTTTACTGGGAAATAAAAGGTATATAAAATGACATACGAAGTAAAATCTCTTAATGAAGAATGTGGTGTTTTTGGTATCTGGGGCCACCCAGACGCTGCCAAATTGACCTACTTTGGACTCCATAGCCTTCAGCACCGTGGTCAGGAGGGGGCAGGGATCCTCTCCAATGACCATGGACAATTGAAGCGTCATCGTGATATGGGGCTTTTATCAGAAGTCTTCAAAAATCCAGCTAATTTGGATAAATTGACAGGGACTGGAGCAATTGGACACGTGCGTTATGCGACTGCGGGAGAAGCTTCTGTAGACAATATCCAACCTTTCCTCTTCCGCTTTCACGATATGCAGTTTGGTTTGGCTCATAATGGGAATTTGACTAATGCAGAATCACTCAAGCAAGAATTGGAACAAAGAGGGGCAATCTTTAGCTCGACTTCTGATTCAGAAATCTTGGCTCACTTGATTCGTCGTAGCCACAATCCAAACCTGATGGGCAAGATCAAGGAAGCGCTCAGTCTTGTTAAAGGTGGTTTTGCTTATCTCTTGATGTTTGAGGATAAGTTAATTGCAGCGCTTGATCCAAACGGCTTCCGTCCTCTGTCAATCGGGAAAATGGCCAATGGAGCAGTTGTGGTTTCCTCTGAAACCTGTGCCTTTGAAGTCATCGGTGCTGAGTGGATTCGCGATGTGAAACCAGGCGAGATTGTTATTATTGATGACAATGGCATCCAGTATGACAGTTATACAAACGATACTCAACTGGCAATCTGTTCCATGGAGTATATCTACTTTGCCCGTCCTGACTCGAATATCCATGGTGTCAATGTCCATACGGCTCGTAAGAGAATGGGAGCTCAATTGGCACGTGAGTTTAAGCATGAAGCCGATATCGTAGTTGGGGTACCAAATTCCTCACTCAGCGCAGCGATGGGATTTGCGGAAGAATCAGGTTTGCCAAATGAAATGGGTCTCATCAAGAACCAATATACACAACGGACCTTCATCCAACCAACTCAAGAATTGCGCGAGCAAGGGGTTCGGATGAAGTTATCTGCTGTTTCTGGTGTCGTTAAAGGCAAACGCGTTGTCATGATTGATGACTCGATTGTACGAGGCACGACATCTCGTCGCATTGTCCAACTTTTGAAAGAAGCGGGGGCATCAGAAGTACACGTTGCCATTGGTAGTCCTGCTCTTGCCTATCCATGTTTCTACGGGATTGATATCCAGACACGTCAGGAGCTGATTGCGGCCAATCATACGGTCGAAGAGACTCGCCAAATCATTGGTGCGGATAGTCTGACTTATCTTTCTATTGATGGCTTGATTGATTCTATCGGCATCGAAACAGATGCGCCAATGGCGGTCTCTGTGTGGCTTACTTTGATGGGAAATATCCAACTCCTCTCTATGACTATGAAGAAGACTATCGTAGAAGTTTGGATGACAAGATCAGTTTTTACAAATAGACGGCTAAAGACTCTCGATTAAAGAAAAGGAATGAATAAAATGACAAATAAGAATGCTTATGCGCAGTCTGGTGTGGATGTTGAAGCGGGTTATGAAGTTGTTGAACGAATTAAAAAACACGTAGCACGTACAGAGCGTGCGGGTGTTATGGGAGCTCTTGGTGGTTTCGGCGGTATGTTCGACCTTTCAAAAACAGGTGTTAAAGAGCCAGTTTTGATTTCAGGAACTGACGGTGTTGGAACCAAGCTCATGCTTGCTATCAAGTACGACAAACACGATACTATCGGTCAAGACTGTGTGGCTATGTGTGTCAACGATATCATCGCTGCAGGCGCGGAGCCCCTCTACTTCCTAGACTATGTGGCGACTGGTAAAAATGAACCAGCTAAACTAGAACAAGTGGTTGCTGGTGTGGCTGAAGGTTGTGTACAAGCAGGTACGGCCCTCATCGGTGGTGAAACGGCTGAAATGCCTGGTATGTATGGCGAAGACGACTATGACTTGGCTGGTTTCGCAGTCGGTGTTGCAGAAAAATCTCAAATCATCGATGGTTCAAAAGTAGCTGCAGGCGATGTGATTCTTGGACTTGCCTCAAGCGGTATTCACTCAAATGGTTACTCGCTTGTACGTCGTGTCTTTGCCGATTATACAGGTGAGGAAGTCCTCCCAGAATTGGAAGGCAAGAAACTCAAAGACGTTCTTTTGGAGCCAACTCGCATCTATGTCAAGGCTGTCTTGCCACTCATTAAAGAGGAATTGGTGAATGGGATTGCCCACATCACAGGTGGTGGTTTCATCGAAAATGTACCTCGTATGTTCGCAGATGACTTGGCTGCTGAAATTGATGAAAGCAAGGTCCCAGTTCTTCCAATTTTCAAAGCCCTTGAAAAATATGGCCAAATCAAACATGAAGAAATGTTTGAAATCTTCAACATGGGTGTGGGGCTTATGCTCGCAGTTAGCCCTCAAAATGTAGAGCGCGTCAAAGAACTTCTCGACGAACCTGTTTATGAAATCGGTCGTATTGTGAAGAAAGATGGCGCAAGTGTGGTGATTAAATAATGGCTAAAAAGATTGCTGTTTTTGCCTCTGGCAACGGCTCAAACTTTCAGGTGATTGCAGAACAATTTCCAGTAGAATTTGTCTTTTCAGATCACCGGGATGCCTATGTCTTAGAACGTGCCGAAAAGCTAGGGGTTTTATCTTATGCCTTTGAACTTAAAGAGTTTGAGAATAAGGCAGACTATGAAGGAGCCATCGTCGAACTCTTAGATGAGCACCAGATTGACTTGGTTTGTCTCGCAGGCTATATGAAAATCGTTGGCCCGACTTTACTAGCAGCTTATGAAGACCGTATCATCAATATTCACCCAGCCTATTTGCCAGAATTTCCAGGTGCCCATGGCATTGAAGACGCTTGGAAGGCTGGGGTTGATCAGTCTGGTGTGACTATTCATTGGGTTGACTCAGGTGTTGATACCGGTAAGGTCATCAAACAAGTCCGTGTGCCACGCCTTGAAGGGGATACCCTTGATACTTTCGAAACTCGCATCCACGCAACAGAGTACAAACTTTATCCAGAAGTCTTGGAACATTTGGGAGTGGAGAGGAAGAAATGATTATGGACCAATACTATATGGAGTTAAAGAACAAGTTATCTAACAGACCAATCCTACTGGATAATACTAATGATTTTCTTTTTGTCTTAGCAAACACAGTGAAAGCTATGATAGAAAATACTGATAAAAGTCAGCTTTCAGAGTTAGATAAAATTTTAGACGGTGTCACAAGTCAAGAATTAAAACTTGCCTATGATTTTTATAAAGGGAAATTCGGTCAAGCAGGTTTTTCTTATCGTAGGCACCCGAATTATTTTTATTTGTCCAGTTTAATTGCGACTTTTCCAGAATTTGAGTTGTCTAAAGCAGACCGAGATTACCTCAAAGGAATCATAAATTTTGATAACTACCTTTTATATGAGTTAGATTAGTCTTTAATCACCTCAAAATCCTATTTATTCAAAAGGAGAAAAAATGACAAAATGGTTAGAAACACTTGCTTTGATCACCTTAGCAGTGATTTTACGCTTACTGGTTAATTTCTTATTCCCTGAGATTCCCTATTGGGGGAGATTTTTACTGACAATAATTTTGGGAGTCTTGGTAATCGTCTCCCTATACTTTATTAATCGAAAAATGCGTAGGTAGGCAGTTTGAAAATGAAAGGGGAAAAGCATGATTAAACGCACCTTAATCAGCTAAGGAGAAGTTTATGGGGTTGTTTGATTTTTTTAAGAAAAAACCTTCTGACGAAGAGATGCCGATTAAAGATGAAGATAAGATTGTTGTTGAATCTGAAAATACAGATGATAGTGCTCCTGGATGGGAAGCCATCGATGCAGAGTTTAACCGTATATACCCTGATCAGCCAAATCCTCTTCATTATGGAACGGTTATTAAGTATATGTTAGGTGGGCCAGATCCGCTTGATGGTATTAGTGTTTATGATGCAGGAGAGTTTTGGCATTTTGTCAGCTACGGCTTGTCAGAGTTATATACAAAAGAAAGCGAAGACCCTGAATACAGTGGTTATGGGATTGAATTAACCTTTAAGTTAAAGAAATCAACTAACGACGAAGAAGAAATTAAAAATGGCTGTGGATTGTTGCAGTATGTGGCAAGATATATTTTTCAAACAGGTAAAGTGGTTTTGCCCGAAGAATACATTTATACCAAGCAGACAGAGGGAATCGATGCCCAGCAGAACTCTAATTTGACAGGATTCTTGACTGCCGCTGATGATTTGGCTAATACCATAGATACTCCGCATGGAAAAGTGGAATTTGTAACCCTGATTGGTGCAACAGATGCCGAACTGCGAAGTGTTTATGAAAGTGAAACAAGTAAGCTTGGAGTTCGGAACTTGTTGCAAGAACTGGGGAATCAGCTTACAGACTATCATCGTCAGTCTCTAGTTTAAATGATGTGAAAGAACCTCTTGATTCAAGGAAAGGAAGAAAAATGACTAAACGTGCACTAATTAGTGTCTCAGATAAAGCGGGCATTGTTGAATTTGCCCAAGAACTTAAAAAACTTGGTTGGGATATCATCTCGACAGGTGGGACCAAGGTTGCCCTTGACAATGCTGGGGTGGACACCATTGCTATCGATGATGTGACTGGTTTCCCAGAAATGATGGACGGTCGTGTAAAAACCCTCCACCCAAATATCCACGGAGGGCTTCTCGCTCGTCGTGACTTGGATAGCCACCTAGAGGCTGCTAAGGACAATAATATCGAGTTGATCGACCTTGTGGTGGTAAATCTTTACCCATTCAAGGAAACCATCCTCAAACCAGACGTGACTTACGCTGATGCGGTTGAAAACATCGATATCGGTGGTCCATCCATGCTTCGTTCAGCAGCGAAGAACCACGCTAGCGTAACAGTTGTGGTAGACCCTGCTGACTATGCTGTTGTTCTTGATGAATTAGCAGCAAACGGCGAAACCTCTTACGAAACTCGCCAACGTTTAGCAGCAAAAGTATTCCGCCACACAGCAGCCTATGATGCTTTAATCGCAGAATACTTCACAGCTCAAGTGGGTGAAACAAAACCTGAAAAACTCACTTTGACCTATGACCTCAAGCAACCAATGCGTTACGGTGAAAATCCTCAACAAGATGCAGACTTCTACCAAAAGGGTTTGCCAACTGCTTACTCAATTGCTTCAGCTAAACAACTCAACGGTAAAGAATTGTCCTTCAACAATATCCGTGATGCTGATGCCGCTATCCGTATCATCCGTGACTTCAAAGATCGTCCAACTGTTGTGGCTCTCAAACACATGAACCCATGTGGGATCGGTCAAGCTGATGATATCGAAACTGCTTGGGACTATGCTTATGAGTCTGATCCAGTGTCTATCTTTGGTGGTATTGTCGTTCTAAACCGTGAAGTAGATGCTGCGACAGCTAAAAAGATGCACGGCGTTTTCCTCGAAATCATCATTGCACCAAGCTACACAGACGAGGCGCTTGAAATTTTGACAACCAAGAAGAAAAACTTGCGCATCCTAGCCTTGCCATTTGATGCACAAGATGCCAGCGAAGCAGAAGCAGAATACACAGGTGTTGTTGGAGGTCTCCTCGTTCAAAACCAAGACGTTGTCAAAGAAAGTCCAGCTGACTGGCAAGTGGTGACTAAACGCCAACCAACTGAGACAGAAGCGATAGCTCTTGAGTTTGCTTGGAAGGCTATCAAGTATGTCAAATCAAATGGTATCATCGTGACCAATGATCACATGACACTTGGTGTTGGCCCAGGTCAAACTAATCGTGTGGCCTCTGTTCGTATCGCTATTGACCAAGCTAAAGATCGTCTTGACGGTGCCGTTCTTGCTTCGGATGCCTTCTTCCCATTTGCGGATAACGTGGAAGAAATCGCTAAGGCAGGTATCAAGGCCATCATCCAGCCTGGTGGATCCGTCCGTGACCAAGAATCCATCGAAGCGGCTGATAAATACGGCTTGACCATGGTCTTTACAGGCGTGAGACATTTTAGACATTAAGAAAATAAAAGGGAAGAAAACAGTTTCTTTCCTTTTTTTGCTTTAAAAGCGAAACGAAACAAGATTAAAACGAACGTTTATGGTATAATATTAGTAAATAATTCGCAAAAGAGGTTGAAAGATGAAGCTGTTAGTTGTCGGCTCGGGTGGTCGTGAACATGCCATTGCTAAGAAGTTGATTGAGTCAAAAGACGTTGAAAAAGTCTTTGTAGCTCCTGGGAATGACGGGATGACTCTGGATGGTCTGGAATTAGTGAATATCTCTATTTCCGAACATTCTAAACTGATTGAGTTTGCAAAAGCCAACGATATTGCTTGGTCCTTTATCGGACCAGATGACGCCCTTGCGGCTGGGATTGTCGATGATTTCAATGCAGCTGGGCTCAAAGCCTTTGGTCCGACAAAGACTGCGGCTGAGCTTGAGTGGTCTAAGGATTTCGCTAAGGAAATCATGGTCAAATACGACGTTCCGACAGCAGCTTATGGTACTTTTTCAAATTTCGAGGAAGCTAAGGATTATATCGAGGAGAAAGGCGCTCCAATCGTCGTCAAGGCGGATGGTTTGGCCCTTGGGAAAGGTGTCGTCGTTGCGGAGACAGTTGAGCAAGCAGTTGACGCCGCTCACGAGATGCTTTTGGACAATAAGTTCGGTGACTCGGGTGCGCGCGTGGTCATCGAAGAATTCCTTGACGGAGAAGAATTCTCTCTCTTTGCCTTTGTCAATGGCGACAAGTTCTACATCATGCCGACAGCACAAGATCATAAACGTGCCTATGACGGCGACAAGGGCCCTAACACTGGCGGGATGGGTGCCTATGCGCCAGTTCCTCACTTGCCACAGAGCGTGGTTGACATAGCGGTTGACACCATTGTCAAGCCAGTTCTTGAAGGCATGATCAAAGAAGGTCGTCCGTATCTTGGTGTCCTTTACGCGGGGCTAATCTTGACAGCTGATGGACCGAAAGTCATCGAGTTCAATTCTCGTTTTGGAGATCCTGAAACGCAAATCATCTTGCCTCGTTTGACATCTGACTTTGCACAAAACATCACTGACATTTTGGATGGCAAAGAGCCGGCCATCACTTGGACGGACAAGGGGGTGACACTGGGCGTGGTTGTAGCTTCAAACGGCTACCCACTCGCTTATGAGAAAGGTGTCAAACTTCCAGCCAAGACAGAGGGCGGCATCATCACTTACTATGCTGGAGCGAAATTCGCTGAAAATGGTCAAGACCTTCTTTCAAACGGAGGACGCGTCTACATGCTGGTTACTACAGCAGACACTGTCAAAGACGCCCAAAACATTATCTACAAGGAACTCAGCAACCAAAACACAGATGGCCTCTTCTATCGAAATGATATCGGTAGCAAGGCGATAAAGATTAACAGATACTAACTTTGTCATGGCGAGCGAAAGCGAGCCAAACTAAGATAATGGTCGCCGTGGTGAAAGGACCAGAGCAGGATCTGTTCTGGTCGGGGGAAACTTTGAGACCTTAGGCTCAAAGTTTAGGAATGAAACCGAAGGTTTGCTTCCGTCCCCACCACCTAAGACCATTATCAAAAAAAGAAAAAGGAAAAATTATGACTAAACCAGTAATTTCCATCATCATGGGCTCAAAATCCGACTGGGCAACCATGCAAAAAACCGCTGAAGTCCTCGACAACTTCGGTGTAGCCTACGAAAAGAAAGTTGTTTCCGCCCACCGTACACCAGACCTCATGTTCAAACATGCCGAAGAGGCACGTAGCCGTGGCATCAAGGTCATCATCGCTGGTGCAGGTGGCGCTGCTCACTTGCCAGGTATGGTCGCAGCTAAAACGACCCTTCCGGTTATCGGCGTACCAGTCAAGTCTCGTGCCCTTAGCGGTGTGGATTCACTCTATTCTATCGTTCAGATGCCAGGTGGGGTACCAGTCGCAACTATGGCAATCGGTGAAGCTGGTGCGACTAACGCTGCCCTCTTTGCCCTCCGTCTCCTCTCGGTAGAAGACAAGGCCATTGCGGATGCACTTGCTAACTTTGCTGAAGAACAAGGAAAAATCGCAGAGGAGTCTACAAATGAGCTCAACTAAAACCATTGGTATCATCGGTGGTGGCCAGCTCGGTCAGATGATGGCAATCTCAGCTATCTACATGGGGCACAAGGTTATCGCACTGGACCCAGCAGCGGATTGCCCGGCCTCACGTGTGGCGGAAATCATCGTGGCTCCCTATAACGATGTGAACGCCCTTCGTCAGTTGGCGGACCGTTGTGATGTCCTCACTTATGAGTTTGAAAATGTGGATGCCGACGGTTTGGATGCTGTTATCAAGAATGGGCAACTCCCTCAAGGAACAGACCTTCTTCGCATTTCTCAAAATCGCATTTTTGAGAAGGACTTTCTTTCCAACAAGGCACAAGTCACTGTGGCTCCTTACAAGGTTGTGACCTCAAGCCAAGATTTGACAGATATCGATCTGTCGAAAAGCTATGTCCTCAAGACAGCGACCGGTGGCTACGATGGTCATGGTCAAAAGGTTATTCGTTCAGAAGTAGATTTGGAAGAAGCCTATGCTCTAGCCGATTCAGCAGACTGTGTCTTGGAAGAATTCGTCAACTTTGACCTTGAGATTTCTGTCATCGTGTCAGGAAATGGCAAGGATGTGACAGTCTTCCCTATTCAGGAGAATATCCATCGTAACAACATTCTTTCAAAAACTATTGTGCCTGCTCGCATTTCAGAAAGTATAGCTGAAAGCCAAAGCTATGGCTGTGCGAATTGCTGAACAACTGAACCTCTCTGGTACACTTTGTGTAGAAATGTTTGCGACAGCTGATGACATCATTGTCAATGAAATTGCACCACGTCCACACAACTCAGGCCACTACTCGATTGAAGCCTGCGACTTTTCTCAGTTTGACACTCATATTCTGGGTGTTCTGGGAGCACCATTGCCAGACATCAAACTACATGTACCAGCAGTCATGCTCAATGTTCTTGGCCAGCATGTCGAGGCTGCTGAAAAATATGTGACAGAAAATCCAAGCGCCCACCTTCACATGTATGGTAAAATAGAAGCGAAGCACAACCGCAAAATGGGACATGTGACTTTGTTTAGTGATGAACCGGATAAGGTTGAGGAGTTTGGGAAAGGGATTGATTTTTAAGTGAAAATAGCGATTCTAGGACTCGGAGTGATCGGGACCACTTATGCCTACGCCTTTCAAAAAGCAGGCCATCAAGTGGAACACGTACTGAGAGATAGTAAGAAAAACAATGCACCGAAGGAGTTGTCAGTTGATCTGCTAGATGGTCGCTATCATTCCAAAGGTGAGAACAAGCGTGATACCTATGAGGTTCATGTGGCAGAAGCTCATTCGGAATATGATTTTATTTTTCTCAGTGTGCGTCATGGTTTTGTCAAAGAAGCTGTGGAAACCTTGCGAAAAAATAATATCAAAGGCACCCTTGTTTTCTTCTGAAATTTCTGGGATACTCGAAAAGAGGTCCAAGAGTGGGCAGGGGATTACGACTATATTCTGGCTTTTCCGACAGCGGGTGGTCACATGCAGGAGGAACATTTGGATGGTGTCTTGTTCAACCATTTAATGCTAGAAGGTGAGCAAAAAGCACACATTTCTAACTATGCTGATCTGACGGCTTTACTAGTTTCTGCAGATTTGAAGTGGGAAGTGCCTCATGATATGGTCGAGTGGATTTGGATTCACATGGCGATTAACGCAGGAGTCACTTCGACAGCTGCACGTTCGGGGAATCTGGAAGATCCAGAAGAATTGGCTTTGAACTTGATGAATAGTTCTTCGGAATTATCATTGGCCATCAAGGCCACTCGAGAGGCTTTGAAAGTCGTAGAAGCGCGTGGGGTAAATTTGAATCTTTATAAGGCAGAACTCTTACCTTACAAAATCCCGGCTTGGATAGCAGGTAAAGCCATGAAAGCCATGTTTGCGAAAAATGAGCTGACCCGAAAAATTATGACTTTGCACAATGATAAACAGGACATCTTTTATTGTTGTCAAAGTGTTTATCAGACCGGTCAGGAGTTAGGTGTGAAGATGCCTATTCTGGAAGCAAATATGAAGGGCATTTCGATTTAGGAGGTTTTTATGATTCAACTCATCGTCAACGCATTTGTTGAAAAAGAGAAGATAGGAGCAGTCGTCGAAGTTTTGTATGCTAGTAGCGATCACGAAAAGGTGAAAGCTAAGTATAAAGAGCTAACGGCTCAATATCCTGAAAACTATTTAGCTATCTATGACATACCGCTGGATACGGATCTGAATACACTCGATCACTATCCATCTGTATGGATTGGGAAAGAGGAGTTTGAGTGATAGATTGAACCTTTAAATAATAGAAAGTTGCAGTTTATGTTAAAGAAATTAACAGTTATAAAAAATTTAGGAACGTTTTCAAATTTTAAACCTAATAAAAGTCAATCTGAATGGGATGGGAATTTTAAAAAAAACAATATTATATTTGCCCATAATGGATCAGGCAAAACGACATTATCTTTGATTTTTCAATCATTAGCTGAAGGTAACAGTGATTTAGTAAGTAAAAAACATAGAATTACTTCAACTGATGACATAGAAATACGTTTTTTGGGAGAAGAAAAAAACTATAATTTCGTTGATGGTTCGTGGGACGAGACAGAATCTAATATTAAAGTCTTTAATAGTTTTTATTTTAGTGATAATGTATATGCTTTTAAATTTTCAAATGATGAGTTTAGTTTTCTTTTTAAAAGTAATGATGATATCAATCGAAAAAATCAAGAACTTACAAGACATTTAAAGAATATTTCAAGAATAAGTAAACAAATAAGGCGTAATCCATCTTGGACAAAAGAACAAATTCGCAAATCGAAAACAAATAAGCGAAAGCAACATATAGAGAAAATTAATAGAAAGTTTGTGAGCGATAAACGTGAGGAGTTAGCGAAATTAACTAAGCGAACAAAAGAACTTTCTCCTATTGTAAAAGAATTTTATCAGAATATCTGTAGAGATTATTGTGATAAAGTAAATTATTATTTAAGACAGTTTACAGATTCTATTGTTATCAAAGACATTAAACCACTCTACAGTAAATCAGTTAGTTTACAAAGTATAATTTTCAATCTGGAGATCAATGGTATTCAGACAAGTTTAGGTAAAAGAGATGTATCTTTTGATTTTTATCTTAGTGATGGTGATAAGAATGCAATTTCATTTGCTTCATTCTTGGCAAGGTTAGATATGATGGGAGAGGAGAATCTTAAGAAACAAATAATTATTTTTGATGATCCTTTCAATAGCATGGATAGCCATAGAAAAAATAGAACAATAACTTTGATTTCTCAACTTTCTAACAAGGTTAAACAGATGTTTGTTTTTTCACATGATTTATATTTCGCTAATGACTTGCATAGTAGGATTTTTCCTAAAGAAAATACCTTGTGCATGGAAATGACTAAGTATAATGGAGATACTCATTTGTTAGTGAAGAATAATTTTAGTACAGAAACAAAAACATTATTGATACAACGAATTGAAAAATTACATAATTTTGAAAAAAATGATGCTCCTAGTGAACAGTTATTTGCAATAAAAAGCGATATTCGTCCTATATTAGAAGGAATGTTTAAAATTAAGTTCTATAAAACATTGCTTGAATTGCAAGATAAGGGTGGAATGAATATTGAACAATTGTGGTTGAAAAATTATATAGATTTTATAGAAAAATCTGAAGATGATGAGGATTATAGTAGTTTTAAAAGATTATATCCTTACCTAAGTAAATTTAGAGATATACAAAATTATTGTTCAGATCCTCATCACGACCAAAGTGATACATCCTATAATCAGATAATTGCACCATTTGATTTGAAGGTTTATGTGAGAGATACTTTAGAATTAGTACAATTAATTTAGTAAAAGATTAAGGAGAAAAACATGATCGAACGTTACTCTCGCCCTGAAATGGCGAACATTTGGACTGAAGAAAATAAATACCGTGCTTGGCTTGAGGTGGAAATCTTGGCTGACGAAGCATGGGCTGAGTTGGGGGAAATCCCTAAGGAAGATGTGGCTTTGATCCGCGAAAAGGCGGATTTTGACATCGACCGTATTCTTGAAATCGAGCAGCAAACACGTCACGATGTGGTAGCTTTCACACGTGCGGTTTCTGAGACTCTCGGTGAAGAGCGCAAGTGGGTTCACTATGGTTTGACATCTACTGATGTAGTAGATACTGCCTATGGTTACCTCTACAAGCAGGCTAACGACATCATCCGTCGTGACCTTGAAAACTTCACCAACATCATCGCTAATAAGGCTAAGGAGCACAAGTTCACCATTATGATGGGTCGTACCCACGGTGTGCACGCTGAGCCGACAACTTTTGGTCTTAAATTGGCAACTTGGTACAGCGAAATGAAACGCAACATCGAGCGTTTCGAACATGCAGCGGCTGGTGTGGAAGCTGGTAAGATCTCTGGTGCGGTTGGTAACTTTGCCAACATCCCACCATTCGTTGAAAAATACGTCTGCGACAAATTGGGTATCCGTGCCCAAGAAATCTCTACACAGGTCCTTCCTCGTGACCTTCACGCTGAGTACTTTGCAGTTCTTGCGAGCATCGCAACTTCTATCGAGCGTATGGCGACTGAGATTCGTGGTCTTCAAAAATCAGAACAACGTGAAGTAGAAGAGTTCTTTGCAAAGGGTCAAAAAGGGTCTTCAGCAATGCCTCATAAACGTAACCCTATCGGTTCTGAAAATATGACTGGTCTTGCACGTGTTATCCGTGGTCACATGGTAACAGCTTATGAAAATGTGTCACTCTGGCACGAACGTGATATCTCTCATTCATCAGCTGAGCGTATCATCGCACCAGATACGACTATTTTGATTGACTACATGCTCAACCGTTTCGGAAACATCGTTAAGAACTTGACAGTCTTCCCAGAAAATATGATCCGCAATATGAACTCTACATTTGGTTTGATCTTCAGCCAACGTGCCATGCTTGCTTTGATTGAAAAAGGGATGACGCGTGAGCAAGCTTACGACCTTGTTCAACCTAAGACAGCTCAATCTTGGGATAACCAAGTAGACTTCAAACCACTTCTTGAAGCAGATCCAGAAGTGACTTCACGCCTCACTCAAGAAGAAATCGACGAAATCTTTAACCCAACTTACTATACCAAACGTGTGGATGAGATCTTCGAACGCATCGGTTTGGGTGACTAATAATCACAATATAGTTACTTAGTTTATAAAATACATGTTATAATAAAGCTATGGCATATAGTACAGATTTTAAACAACGAGCATTAAATTACATCAAAGAGGGACACAGCCATGTCGAGGCATCCAAAGTTTTTGATGTTGGCGTCAGAACTCTCTTTACATGGGAAAAGAAATTACGTGAACAAGGGCACTTAGAGCGGAAAAAGAGAGTTGCCAAAAGCCGAAAGATTCCTTTGGAGGAGTTGAAGGCCTTTGTAGAGGCTCATCCAGATGCTTTTTTACGGGAAATTGCGGCACATTTTGATTGTGCTGTTCCTTCAGTATGGGCAGCTTTAAAGCAGATCAATGTCACTTTAAAAAAAGACGACTAGCTTTAAGGAACAAGATCCAGAGAAAGTCGCTGAATTTCTTGATATTTTTGGATAATCTAAAAGATTTACCAGTCGTATATATTGACGAAACAGGAATCGACCGCTACCTCTATCGTTCTCATGCACGGGCTCCTAGAGGAGAGAAAGTCTATGAAAAGATTAATGGACGGCGTTTTGAGCGGACTTCAATTGTTGCAGGACAAGTAGATGGAGAGTTTATAGCTCCTATGATTTACAAGGAAAGCATGACGAACGACTTCTTTGTGAAGTGGTTCAAAACGCAACTCCTGCCTGCTTTGAAGACACCTCATGTCATTGTCATGGACAATGCTAGTTTCATCCCAAGAAGATTTTGGATGAACTTTGCGTCAAAGATAAACACTTTTTCTTACCTCTACCACCTTATTCACCAGATTTGAATCCCATTGAGCAAGCTTGGGCTGTCTTGAAAAAGAAAGTAACAAATTTATTAAGGGAAGTCCCAAATATCTTTGAATGTTTAGAGTGCTTTTTTAAAACTAAATAACTATAAAAAGCGAGACTTTTGTCCCGCTTTTATTTGTGCTTAATCTTTTTTCTTGCTAAGTCCGTAAGCTGTGAGAGCAGTCATAAGACCAGTAGCAATCAACCATTCTGAACCTTGGCTTCCTGTTTCAGGAAGTTTATTTTCTTTTGCTACAGGAGCTGGACCTTGAGGAAGAGCTTTGTTTTCCTCAACAGGAACAGTTGCTGGAGCGGGTTCACTTGGAATTTCTAGTTTTGGTTTTTCTTCTGTAACAGGAGTTGGTACATTTGGAATTTCTAGTTTTGGTTTTTCTTCTATAACAGGAGCTGGCACATTTGGAATCTCTAGTGCTGGTTTTTCTTCAGCGATAGCTGCTTGACCATGTTCATTGCCGACGTGAGTTACAGGATTTCCAACTTCGATAACTTGAGCGACTGGTTCTTGAGCGACAACACTAGTAACCAATGTTTTAACTTCAGTTCCATCAGCAGCAGTAGTCACAGAGTAAAAATGGCTACGACGACCGTTGACACCTGCAGTTACAACACGAGTTTCTCCCTTAGGCAATGCATCAGTTTCACGAGTGATGGTTGTAAATGGAATTTCTTCATCTTCGATGACTACTCGAGGTTTATTTACAACAGGAGCTTGACCTTTTTCGTCTCCTACATGAGTTGTTAATGTTCCAACTTCGACAACTTGATTGACAGCTTCTTTCGTTACTTGTCTTTCAAGAACTGTTTCTGTTTGCTTGCCATTTTCAGTTACAACTGAAAGATAGATAGTCCGTTCACCTTTGACACCTTCAGTGATGACTTTCTCTTGTCCTGCTGGAAGGTTAGGATTTTCTTTCTTAACAATCTCAAACGGAATTTCTTCTGTCTTAACTAGAAGCTCTGGTCGGTTTTCAACTGTAGCAGCAGTTTCACTCTCATCGAGGCTTCCTGAGTGAGTGGCAGCTGGTTTGAGACCAAGTCTAGCAGCTTTGAGATTAGCTACAAGTGTGTCCAATTCAGCTTGTTTGTTACGATTGAGGTTGTAGTTAAGAGCATCTTTAGCAGCTTTGAGAACGTCGAGGCTTTCTGTGCTATATCCTTCTAAGTTTTTAGGGATTTGAGCAAGTTCTTCACGTAGCGCTTTGTAGTCAGCACGGAAGTAGTCCTTGTTATGGTCTGCAAAAGCAGTCATGAGTTCAAAGATTTCTTCTTCCTTGTATTCTGCGCTTGGTCTATCAGCCCAGATAGCTAACATACTACCAACAGTAGGTAGGTCAACTTCAGGATATTTAGTTGATGCTAGTTGGTTAAATGGAGTTTTTTCAGTATTTTCAATAGCTTTCTTGAGGAAGCCACCGCCATCTTCTGGTTTTTGACCGAGAATGTAGTACCAATCCCCATTCGTGTTAAGGAATTTGTACCCCTTACTTGCTAGGTATTGAGGAGACGCAAGGTTGTAACCCCACCATCCTTTAGACCAGTAAGAGATGATAACGTCTTTATCAAACTCGACATCGTCCTTGTCTTCATAGTAGAAGCCATCGTTAAAGGCCATTGGTTGCAAGCCTTTTTCTTTAGCCATGGCAGCTAGGCTATTAGCGTATTCAGCAAATTTACCGTAGAGACCATACCACTTGAGGTAGTACCAACCTTGAGCATTGGTAGCGTCATTAGCATACTCATCTGTACCATAGTTAAAGATCTTAGTCTTACCAGCAAAGAAGTCCATGTACTTGCCGATGAGGGCTTTTGTAAAGTTCATTGCTTCTTCGTTTTCAAGGTCCATAGTTGTTTTTGAAACCTTGTCAAAGTTAGCTTGAGGGTTTGCGATGCCTAATTTTTCCATAGCGACAAGCATAGCATCCATGTGACCTGGGCTATTGATAGCTGGGATTAGTCCAATACCTTTGTTCTTAGCATACTGGATAAGCTCAGTGATTTCAGCTTGGTTCAAAGTAGTTCCATTAGGATCATCGTAGTAAGATTTTGTTCCTTCGATGATGGCATTTTTCACATCGTCGCTTGCATAAGTCTTGCCGTTTGCTGAGATACTCATATCATCAAGTAGGAAGCGAAGTCCATCGTTTCCAAGGAGCAAGTGAAGGTCAGAGTAACCGAGTTCGCTGGCTTTATCTACGATACGTTTAAGTTGGTCTAGCGTGAAGTATTTACGTCCAGCATCGATAGAGATAACCTTGTTCTTAGCTAGTTTTTCAACTTCGCGTTTAGCATCTTCTTCTTTTTGAGCTTCTGGAGTGAAGGTCAAGTTGCTAACAGCTTCCTGGAGTTTTGCGATCGCTTGATCAATAGTATCTTGTTGAGCACGGCTGAGGTTGCTATCGAGAGAACGGATGGCTTTTTCAGCTTCTTTAACGGCAGCAATACTTTCTTCTGTGTAGCGAGTAAGGTCTGTTGGAACTTCTTTCAGAGCTTGTTCAGCAGACTCGTAATCAGCAGCGAAGTATTCAGCATTTGAGTTTGCGAATTGACGCATGAGTTTGAAGAGACGAGATGGAGAGTAGCGAGCAGATGGAGTATCAGCCCAAGCCGCTACCATACCACCGATAATAGGAACGTCAGCTCCTTCTGTTTTTGGTACAGAAGTGATCGGTGTACTCTTAATGCCGTTCAATCCTTGATCAAGGTTGTACCAACCTTGTCCGTCAGCATTACGGCCGAGAACGTAGTACCAAGCATCGTTAGTATTGAGGATTTCGTGTCCTTTTTCAGCTAGTAATTTAGAAGAAGCGACATCGTAACCACCCCAGCCACCAGTCCACATAGAGACGATGATGTCCTTATCAAAGGTACCAAAACTTGTATCGCTATTATAGTAGATACCGTCGTTAAAGGCCATAGGTTTTAGACCGTGAGATTTGACGATACGAGCTAGGTCATTAGCATAGGCGATGAATTTGTCATAGCCCTTGTCTGGGTATCCATCTTCTGGATACCATTTATAGGCTTGAAGTACGCTCCATCCTTTAGCATCAGTAGCATCGTTAGCGTACTCATCCAAACCGATGTTGAAGATTTCAGACTTACCAGCAAAGTAGCCTGCATACTTATCAATCAAAGCTTTTGTGAAGGCAACTGCTTTTTCATTGTCAAGGTCGACAGTACGTGCTGATTCTTTACCAAAATAGTTAAAGTTAGGCTTTTCAATACCCAGTTCTTTCATGGCATTGAGGATAGCGTCCATGTGACCAGGACTGTTAACAGATGGGATAAGGCCGATACCTTTATCCTTGGCATAGTTAATCAAGTCGGTCATTTGGCTTTCAGTTAGATGATTGCCGTTTGGATCGTTGTAGTAGGCGTTTGTTCCGTTTTCAACAGCGCGTTTGACATCGTCGCTTGCATAAGTCTTATCCCCTACAGTTAGAGACATATCATCAAGCATAAAACGCAAGCCGTCATTTCCGACTAGGAGATGAAGATCAGTATAGCCATAGTGTTTGGCCTTGTCGATGATTTCTTTCAGTTGGTCTGGAGAGAAGTATTTACGTCCAGCATCGATAGAAACGATTTTCTTTTTAGCTAGTTTTTCATTGACTTGAGCTGCTTTCTCTGTAGCGACTACAGGAGCTTCAACTTTAGCAACTTCTTTGTTTTCTACCTTTTCTGGTTCTGGCTGCTTAGCTTCTTCAGTTACTTCTGGTTTTGCTGGAGTTTCTTCGGTTGCAACAGTTTTTTCTACGATAGGTGCAGGAGTAGCTTCAACTTTTGGTGCTTCAGTGTTTGTTACAGGTGTCACTGGAGCTGCAGGAGCTACGGCTTCTGGTGTAGGACTAGTTTCAAGTTTTTCTTCGCTGGCCTGTGGAGACGATTCTCCTGCGGCTTGGATAGTAGGTTGATTCTCTGTTGTAGTAGGTACGACTCCATCAGCAGCAACAGCTTGCGCATGAAAGGCAAAGCCAATCAAGACAGAAGCTGCTCCGATTGCGTATTTACGAATAGAGAAACGCTGTTTATTTTCTGGTTTCATTAAATAACCTCCTAATTTATTGTTTTGGTAGCGTTTTCACATGCTGATTCCATTGTATTATCTGAATCTAGTAAAGTCAAGTAATTTAATAAAATACCTAAAAAAAATATAAGAAGTTATTTAATTTGAACTAAATTTTTATTTTTACTCTGTTTTTAGTAAAATTTCTCCAAATTATAGTTTAAAGTCATTTGATATTTCCTACTAAAAGCTGGCGTGCTATAATGAAAAATAGAAAAGCCTGAAACGATTGTCTCAGACTTTTTAATGTTTAGTGATCGCGATCACATGAGATAAATTTAATCTTATAGAAATCAGAACGTTTGTAAGTTTCAATGTATTCCAACACTTGGCCAGTTGACTCAAGTTTAGTTGTCTTGGTTTGGAGAACAGTTGGGAATTGAGCGTCGATTCCTAGGATAGAAGCAGCATGTTCTGGAGTTGGAAATACAATTTCATTGATTTCTTCAAAATGCTCGTCATTCATGTGAATGTGGTAGTCCAATTTGAAACGATTATAGATAGAACTATAGTATTCAAGATTTGGATAGTTTGCATTGATGTATTGTTCAGGGATATAAGATGTGTGGTAGATATAAGTAACACCGTTAGATTCACGGATACGTTCGATTTTGTAATAAAATTGATCGCCACGCAATCCCAATTTTTCTAAGTAGTTAAGATCGTTACCGCGTTCAATGGAAAGAACAGTGACTTTATCGTCCTTGGTTTCAAAAATTTCTACATCAGAAAATTCTACGAGTTTGTGCTTGCGAGCGCGAGCCACAAAGGTTCCCTTTCCTTGTTGGCGGACAATATAACCGTCTTTAGCAAGGTCGTTTAAGGCGCGAACAACAGTGATCGAACTTACGTCATACATTGCAATCAATTCTGCTTCAGTGTAGAACTTGTCGCCACTTGCAAATTGACCTGAAATGATTTTGTTTTTCAATTCATCTTTGATATATTGATACTTTGGAATTGCCATATTTTCACCTCATTTTTTCCTTCTCCATCTTCGATTTTACCATAAATAGTTTGAAAATGATAGTAAATAATGTAAAAAATAAAATAATATTCTAAGCGATTGACTTACATATTATTTACGGTTAAAAACTCATACATTTATGCTATCTAGATCGAAAATATTTAAGAAAAAAATTTTTTACAAGAATTTTAGAAAACAATTCAGTAAAAAAAAGAAAAATTTTAAATAATTTTCGAAAAATCTATTGACAAGATGGATTCATTAGTTTATCATTTAATATAACAACAAATGAAAGCGCAAACGGAAAAGTATGGGGTGGTAAAATGACAAGGTTTAAAATTGAGGATGATTTTTACCTAGATGGGGAACCATTCAAAATTTTATCTGGTGCCATTCATTATTTTAGAATTCCTGAAGAAGACTGGTACCATTCATTGTACAATCTCAAGGCTTTAGGTTTTAACACTGTTGAAACCTACGTCGCTTGGAATTTGCATGAGCCAACTGAAGGAAACTTCAATTTTGAAGGCAATCTTAATATTGAAAAATTTCTTCAGACAGCTCAGGACTTAGGCTTGTATGCTATTGTTCGACCATCTCCCTTTATCTGTGCAGAGTGGGAATTCGGTGGTTTACCAGCATGGCTTTTAAATAAAGACATGCGAATCCGTTCCTCTGATCCAGCCTTTATAGAAATGGTAGGATGCTACTATGATCATTTACTTCCACGTCTTGTTCCAAGATTGTTGGATAATGGTGGTAACATCCTCATGATGCAGGTTGAAAATGAGTACGGTTCATACGGTGAGGACAAAACCTACTTGCGTGAGATTCGCCGATTGATGGAAGAACGTTCAGTGACTTGTCCGCTCTTTACATCTGATGGTCCATGGCGAGCAACTCTGAAAGCTGGTACCTTGATTGAAGATAATCTCTTTGTGACAGGGAACTTTGGTTCAAAAGCAAACTTTAACTTCTCGCAAATGCAAGAGTTCTTTGATGAGTATGGCAAGAAATGGCCACTCATGTGTATGGAATTCTGGGATGGGTGGTTTAACAGATGGAAAGAACCAGTCATCACGCGTGAGCCAGAGGAGTTAGCAGAAGCTGTACATGAGGTACTAGAGCAAGGCTCTATCAACCTTTACATGTTCCACGGTGGAACCAACTTTGGTTTTATGAATGGTTGTTCAGCCCGAGGAACCATTGATTTACCACAAGTAACATCTTACGATTATGACGCTCTCCTTAATGAAGCTGGGAATCCAACTGCTAAATACATGGCAGTTAAGGAAATGATGGCGACTTACTATCCTGAGTATCCACAATTAGAACCGCTTTACAAAGAGAGCATGGAAGTTGAAAACATTCCACTGGTTGAGAAAGTTTCTCTCTTTGAAACCTTGGATAGCCTAACAAGTTCAACTGAAAGTCTATATCCTAAGAAAATGGAAGAGTTGGGACAAAGCTACGGCTATCTACTCTATCGTACAGAAGCTAGTTGGGATGCAGAAGAAGAACGCATCCGTATCATTGATGGTCGAGACAGAGCTCAGCTATTTGTAGATGGTAAATGGGTTGCAACTCAGTACCAGACAGAAATTGGTGAGGACATCTTCTATCAAGGAGAAAAGAAAGCGCTCTCTCGATTTGATGTCTTGGTAGAAAATATGGGGCGTGTCAATTACGGGCATAAGTTTCTAGCAGATACACAACGAAAAGGGATTCGTACAGGTGTCTGCAAAGACCTACACTTCATGCTGAACTGGGAACACTATCCGCTTCCACTAGATAATCCTGAAAAGATTGATTTCTCAAAAGGATGGACAGAAGGACAACCTGCCTTTTACGCCTATGACTTTGAAGTTGAGGCTCCGAAGGACACCTACTTAGAACTGTCTGAGTTTGGTAAAGGGATTGCCTATGTCAATGGCCATCATCTCGGACGTTTCTGGAATGTTGGTCCAACCTTATCGCTTTATATTCCGCACAGCTATCTCAAAGAAGGTGCTAACCGCATCATTATCTTTGAAACTGAAGGGGAATATAAAGATCACATACACTTAACTCGTAAACCTACACTAAACATATAAAGGGGGAAAATTTATGACAATTGTAGGATGCCGTATTGATGGACGTTTGATCCACGGACAAGTAGCAAACCTTTGGTCTGCTAAACTGAATGTTTCACGTATCATGGTCGTTGACAATGAAGTTGTTAACAACGATGTTGAAAAGAGCGGATTGAAACTTGCAACACCACCAGGTGTAAAACTTAGTATTTTGCCAGTTGAAAAAGCTGCAGCCAATATCCTTGCTGGAAAATATGATAGCCAACGTTTGTTTATCGTTGCTCGTAAACCAGACCGCTTCCTTGGATTAGTGGAAGCAGGGGTACCGCTTGAAGCAGTCAATGTTGGTAATATGTCTCAAACACCAGAAACTCGTTCTATCACACGTTCAATCAACGTTGTAGATAAAGACGTAGAAGATTTCCACAAATTGGCGGAAAAAGGTGTAAAACTTACTGCTCAAATGGTTCCAAATGATCCAGTTTCAGACTTTTTGAGCTTATTAAAATAGGAAAAAATTTTTAGGAGGTCATTGTTATGATACAATGGTGGCAAATTTTACTTCTCACTTTGTACTCAGCTTATCAAATCTGTGATGAGTTGACGATCGTTTCTTCTGCAGGTTCCCCTGTATTCGCTGGTTTCATTACTGGTTTGATCATGGGAGATTTGACAACTGGTTTGTTTATCGGTGGTAGCTTGCAGTTGTTCGTACTTGGGGTAGGTACCTTTGGTGGTGCTTCTCGTATCGACGCAACTTCTGGTGCGGTTCTTGCGACTGCTTTCTCAGTTTCACAAGGTATCGAAACTGACCTTGCGATCACTACAATCGCTGTACCAGTAGCGGCACTTTTGACTTACTTCGACGTACTTGGTCGTATGACTACTACATTCTTCGCACACCGTATTGATGCTGCGATCGAACGCTTTGACTACAAAGGAATCGAACGCAACTACCTTCTTGGTGCGCTTCCTTGGGCTCTTTCTCGTGCCCTTCCAGTATTCTTCGCCCTTGCTTTTGGTGGAGAATTCGTACAAGGTGTTGTAAACCTTGTTAAAGAATACCAATGGGTTGCAGACGGTTTGACTCTTGCAGGTCGTATGCTTCCAGGTCTTGGATTCGCTATCTTGCTTCGTTACCTTCCAGTTAAACGTAACCTTCACTACCTTGCTATGGGATTCGGTTTGACAGCTATGTTGACTGTACTTTACTCATATGTAACAGGTCTTGGTGGAGCAGTTGCTGGTATCATTGGCACTCTTCCTGCTGACGTTGCTGAAAAAATTGGCTTTGCAAACAACTTCAAAGGTTTGTCTATGATCGGTATCTCTATCGTAGGTATCTTCCTTGCAGTTGTTCACTTCAAGAACAGCCAAAAAGTTGCTGTAGCAGCACCTTCTACACCATCAGAAAGTGGGGAAATTGAAGATGACGAATTCTAATTACAAATTAACAAAAGAAGATTTTAATCAAATTAACAAACGTAGCTTGTTCACTTTCCAATTGGGATGGAACTACGAACGTATGCAAGCATCAGGTTACCTTTACATGATCTTGCCACAATTGCGTAAAATGTATGGAGATGGAACTCCTGAGTTGAAAGAAATGATGAAAGTTCATACTCAATTCTTCAACACTTCACCATTCTTCCACACAATCATCGCTGGTTTTGACCTTGCCATGGAAGAAAAAGATGGTGTTGGTTCAAAAGATGCGGTTAACGGTATCAAGACTGGTTTGATGGGACCATTCGCTCCTCTTGGAGATACTATCTTTGGTTCACTTGTACCTGCTATCATGGGATCTATCGCTGCAACAATGGCTATCGCTGGTCAACCTTGGGGTATCTTCCTTTGGATCGCAGTTGCAGTAGCGTATGACATCTTCCGTTGGAAACAGTTGGAATTTGCCTACAAAGAAGGGGTTAACCTTATCAACAACATGCAAAGCACTTTGACAGCTTTGATTGAAGCTGCATCTGTACTTGGTGTGTTCATGATGGGTGCTCTTGTAGCAACAATGATCAACTTTGAAATTTCATACAAATTGCCAATCGGTGAAAAGATGATTGACTTCCAAGACATCTTGAACTCAATCTTCCCACGCTTGCTTCCAGCAATCTTCACTGCCTTTATCTTCTGGTTGCTTGGTAAGAAAGGTATGAACTCTACAAAAGCTATCGGTATCATTATCGTGCTTGCCTTGGCTCTTTCTGCCTTTGGTAAATTTGCACTTGGAATGGGCGCATAATTTATGACTAAATCATTAATTTTAGTGAGTCATGGACGTTTTTGTGAAGAACTTAAAGGTAGCACAGAAATGATTATGGGTCCACAAGAAAATATTCATGCAGTTGCTCTTCTTCCAGAAGATGGACCAGAAGATTTCACTGCGAAATTTGAAGCTGCTGTCGAAGGTTTGGATGATTTCCTAGTCTTTGCTGACCTCCTTGGTGGAACACCATGTAATGTGGTGAGCCGTCTGATTATGGAAGGTCGTGACATTGAACTTTATGCAGGAATGAATCTTCCAATGGTTATCGAGTTTATCAATGCGAGCCTAACCGGCGCTGATGCAGATTATAAGAGTCGTGCTTCAGAAAGCATTGTCAAAGTTAATGATTTATTGGCTGGCTTCGACGATGACGATGAAGATGAATAAGGTGTAATAACAGAAATACTGTTAGAACATATTTCATAGAATATAAATGGGAATGGGGCTTACTCCCATTCCCATATTTTAAATAAAAAACAATATAATAATAGATTAGAGGAACTCAATGCTAGATTATACAAAAGAAGATTTGCTTGAGTTGGGAGCAGAAATCACAACTCGCGAAATTTACCAACAACCAGACGTTTGGAAAGATGCTTTTGAAGCTTATCAAGCACGACGTGATGAAATTGCAGCCTTCTTACAAGGAATTGCTGACAAACATGACTACATCAAGGTTATCCTGACTGGTGCTGGAACTTCTGCTTATGTAGGTGATACTCTGGTTCCTTACTTTAAAGAAGTTTATGATGAACGTAAATGGAATTTCAATGCTATTGCGACAACTGATATCGTAGCTAATCCACAAACTTATTTGAAAAAAGATGTGGCAACTGTTTTGGTATCATTCGCGCGTAGCGGGAACTCACCTGAGAGTGTGGCAACAGTTGACTTGGCCAAGGCTTTGGTTGATGAGCTTTATCAAGTGACCATCACATGTGCAGCTGAAGGGAAATTGGCTCTCCAAGCGCATGGTGATGATCGCAACCTCTTGCTCTTGCAACCAGCTGCTTCTAACGATGCTGGATTTGCCATGACTTCAAGCTTCACTTCAATGATGTTGACAGCGCTCTTAGTATTTGATCCAACAGGCTTTGCTGTTAAAGCTGAACGTTTCGACGTGCTATCTAGTTTAGCTCGTAAAGTTCTTGACAATGTGGCAGATGTTAAAGAGTTGGTTGACCTAGACTTTAACCGAGTTATTTATCTGGGCGCTGGTCCTTTCTTCGGACTTGCTCACGAAGCCCAGCTTAAAATTTTGGAATTGACTGCTGGTCAAGTCGCGACTATGTATGAAAGTCCAGTTGGCTTCCGTCACGGTCCAAAATCTCTTATCAACGAAGATACAGTCGTTTTGGTATTTGGTACTACAACAGATTACACTCGTAAGTATGACTTAGACTTGGTTCGCGAAGTTGCTGGCGACCAAATTGCTCGTCGAGTTGTTCTCTTGAGTGATCAAGCCTTTGGACTTGAAAATGTTAAGGAAGTAGCACTTGGATGCGGTGGGGTTCTGAATGATGTTTACCGTGTCTTCCCTTACATCGTTTATGGTCAGTTATTTGCTCTCTTGACTTCACTTAAGGTTGGAAATAGACCAGATACACCATCACCTACAGGTACAGTAACCGCGTCGTTCAGGGTGTTATTATTCACGAATTTGAAAAATAAGGAAGAATCTATGAGTAAATTAACATTAAGCCCAAATAAACTTGCTTGCATGCAAAAACTCTCAGACGAGAATGGTATCATCTCAGCTCTTGCTTTTGATCAACGTGGTGCTTTGAAACGCCTCATGGCTCAATACCAAACAGAAGAGCCAACAGTTGCACAAATGGAAGAACTAAAAGTATTAGTGGCAGATGAATTGACTAAATATGCTTCATCAATGCTTCTTGACCCTGAGTACGGACTTCCAGCTACAAAAGCTCTTGATCCAAAAGCTGGTCTTCTCCTTGCTTATGAAAAAACTGGATACGATACTACAAGTACTAAACGTTTGCCTGACTGCTTGGATGTTTGGTCTGCAAAACGTATCAAAGAACAAGGTGCAGATGCTGTTAAGTTCTTGCTTTACTATGACGTAGATAGCTCTGACGAACTCAACCAACAAAAACAAGCCTACATCGAACGTATTGGTTCTGAGTGTGTAGCAGAAGATATTCCATTCTTCCTTGAAATCTTGGCTTACGATGAAAAGATTGCAGATGCAGGTTCTGCAGAATACGCTAAAGTAAAACCACATAAGGTTATCGGTGCTATGAAGGTCTTCTCAGACCCACGCTTTAACATCGATGTCTTGAAAGTAGAAGTTCCAGTTAACGTGAAATATGTTGAAGGTTTTGGTGATGGCGAAATCGTTCATACACGTGAAGAAGCAGCAGCTTTCTTTAAAGCTCAAGATGAAGCGACTAACCTTCCATACATCTACTTGAGTGCAGGTGTATCAGCTAAGCTCTTCCAAGAAACACTTGTCTTTGCCCACGAATCAGGCGCAAACTTCAACGGCGTTCTTTGTGGACGTGCAACATGGGCTGGATCAGTTGAAGCCTACATCAAAGACGGTGAAGCAGCAGCTCGCGAATGGCTTCGTACAACTGGTTTTGAAAACATTGATGAACTCAATAAAGTACTTCAAACAACAGCTACTTCATGGACTGAACGTGTAGAAGCATAGATCAGAAATAGAAGAAACGACTTTTGTTAATAAAATATCTATGGTTTCTTGACAAAGGTGTTTGTAAATCATACAATAAAACCATAGAGAGTGAATGCGCTTTCTATGGTTTGTTTACTTAATTGAATTAGAAAAAGGAGAGAAGGATGAAAGCATACACAGAACGTGTATTTGGGAAAGTTGCAGGCAAGGATGTTCTCGCTTACCGTTTTGAAACGGAGGCAGGCTACCAACTGGAAATTATGACCTATGGAGCAACAATTTTACGTTATGTAACTCCAGATAAGGCTGGCAATTTTGCCAATGTTATTCTTGGTTTTGATGATTTTGAAAGCTATGTGGGCAATAGCCCTAAACATGGAGCAAGTGTAGGTCCAGTTGCGGGTCGTATCGCAGGTGCGACATTTGAACTCAATGGGAAGACCTATGAACTCGAAGTCAACAATGCTAGCAACTGTAACCACAGTGGCTCAACTGGTTGGGATTCTAGCTTGTTTGAGCTAGTCGAAGTGAGTGATAATGGTTTGACTCTTTACACAGAAAGAGCAGACGGGACTGGAGGTTTCCCTGGAAATCTTAAGATCTGGATTAGCTACCACTTGGAAGAAAATGGTGCTTACGAAGTTAGTTACAAGGTGACGACGGACCAAGATACCTTGGTTAATCCGACCAACCATAGCTACTTTAACCTGTCTGGTGATTTCACTCAAACGGTTGACCGCCATGTTTTCCAACTGAATACAGAAGGCATCTATCCAATTGCTCCAGACGGCGTGCCCGCTAAAACTCCAGATGCTAATCGTGATGTGGTCAAGCATATCTACAATGGAGCTTTGCTTAAGGATATTTGCAGAAGATGATGAACAAATCAAACTCGTATCTGGTTTGGATCATCCATTTGCTCTTCCTGTAGGACATGATAATGCTGGTTTCCTCTATGACCAAGGTTCAGGTCGCTTCTTGCTCTTCAAGACAGAGGCTCCTTGCTTTGTGGTCTACACAGCAAACTTTGTGGATGAGAGTGTCATTATCGCTGGTCAGCCAATGATTCAGCACAATGGGATTGCTCTTGAAGCGCAAGCTTTACCAGATGCTATTCATAGCGACCTTAAAGACCAAGTCATCCTCAAAGCAGGTGAAACATTCACCAGCAAAACTCGTTACGAGCTTGTTGTGAAATAACAAAAATTCTCTGAAGTCATAGGATTTCAGAGAATTTTTTCTTATTCTTCATCTGGTGTGAGAATCATTGGAATGATGATTGGTTCACGTTCAGTATTTTCGTAAAGGAATGGTCGAATGGCGTTTACGATAGCGCCATTGACAGACTGGACGCTGGCATCTTTGTTTTTCAATGCGATACGAATGGCATTGAAAAGGATACGTTGGCTTTGGCGAATCAAGTCGCCGGACTCTCTCATGTAGACAAATCCACGGCTGAGAATATCTGGTCCAGATAGGATCATCTGAGATTTGAAGTCAACGGTTGCGACAGCCAGTACAACACCATCTTCAGATAGTCTCGGCGATCTTTAAGTACAGCTGCACCGATTTCACCGATACGATTTCCATCGACGTAGATATCTTGAGCATTAAAATGACCAGCGATACGAGCAGAATTTGCAGTAAGGGCAAGCACATCACCATTGCTCATGATAAAGATATTGTCCTTCTCAACTCCAGTATCTACGGCAAGTCCAGCGTGGACTTTTTGCATGCGGTATTCACCATGAACAGGCATGAAGTACTTTGGTTTGATGAGTCGGAGCATGAGTTTTTGCTCTTGTTGACCACCGTGTCCAGAAGTATGGATGTTGTTAATCTTACCATGGATAACTTCAACACCAGCTTCAGAAATGATGTTAATCAATTTGTTGACGCTAGTGGTGTTTCCTGGAATTGGGCTAGATGAGAAGATAACGGTATCACCAGGCTGGAGTTGCACTTGACGGTGAGTTCCGTTAGCGATACGAGAGAGGGCTGCCATAGGCTCACCCTGACTACCTGTACAGAGGATAAGAATCTCACCCGCAGGATAGTCTTTGATTTCATTTGGTTCGATAAAGGTTCCTTTAGGCGCCTTGATGTAGCCAAGTTCAATCCCGTTGACAATGGCTTTCTCCATAGAGCGCCCAAAGACCGCAATCTTGCGTCCAGTCTTAACAGCAGCTTCAGTTGCTTGTTGGAGACGGAAGATATTTGAGGCAAAGGATGCAAAGATGATGCGTCCTTCAATGCCTTGGATAATCTTCATGATGGACTGGCCGACAACCTTTTCAGAGTTTGTAAAGGTTGGCACTTCAGCATTGGTCGAGTCAGAGAGTAAGCAAAGCACTCCGTCTTCACCTAGGGCTGCCATACGGTGCAAGTCTGCAGGTTCACCAACTGGTGTAAAGTCAAACTTGAAGTCTCCCGTACAAACGATTTCCCTTGAGGTGTATGGATGACGATTCCCAATGGCTCTGGAATCGAGTGGGTTGTTCTAAAGAAAGTTGCTTTAAGGTTTTTAAAGGTCAACTCCGTGTTGTGGTTGATTTCGTGAAGTGTAGCATTGCGCAAAAGTCCATGCTCTTCGAGTTTTCCACGGATCAAGGCAAGGGCCAGTGGACCAGCATAGATAGGGATGTTTGCTTGCTTGAGCAAGAAAGGAATCCCTCCGATATGGTCCTCGTGTCCGTGTGTAATCAAGAGAGCCTTGACGCGGTCGATATTTTCTACAATGTAGGAGTAATCAGGGATAACGTAATCGATACCAAGTAGGTCATCCTCAGGGAATTTAATCCCTGCATCAACGATGATAATTTCGTCTTGGTATTCGATACCATATGTGTTTTTTCCGATTTCTCCTAGACCACCAATGGCAAAAACGCCGACTTCTTCTGGTTTAAGAGTGTAGGCCATATTAGAACTCCGTAATTTCGAATGCGCCAGTTTCTTTCGTAGTCTAGCAATTTGTCAGACAAGAGTTCGATATACTCGATATTATATTCTGGACGATTTTCTTCGACAAGTTGGCGAGCAGCGATACGTCCTTCAAGTTCTGAACTAGCATCGATGTCTAAGTATAGTGAGCGTGTTGTTTCACGACGTGGGCTACGGTCTTTTGTTTCTTGATAAAAAACTTTGTAAATCATATGTTTCCTTTCTGCTTTCAGGTCAGCTATATTCAAAAATGCTCAGTTTGAAGCTGGTTTGATTCCAGTTCATTTTTTGTCTTCATTGACCTTGATTCGTTACAATTATCTCAATTATAACATAAAAAGGGTAATTAGTAAAAGCAGGAAACATGAAAGTAAGGAGCTTGAAATGGGTTTCATTATACCTTGTATAAGTATTTGAAGACATCCGATGCAAGTGCTATAATAAAGTTAGAAAAGAGGTTTTTCTTGATTAAGGAGGACTAGCTATGCTTGATTTTGTGTTTCACCTATTTGGATGGAAATTCTACATACTGCTACAACTGTTTGGGCTCCTTTTCGTTAGATGATGATTTTGAAATATTTACCTTTAGAATTGGAGAAAGGAGGCTCTCTATGTTTCAACTAGCTATCGCGATTCGTCTCTTGGTATTTGCTATTTTTGTTGCCTGTGTTTACGGTGGCAATCTACTATTTGTTCGGCTAGAACATAGGAAAACAGCTGTACACTGGAAAATTCTCTTTGTAACACTGTATTCCATTTTCCTCCTTCTTGTAACCTATGTGGTCTGGCTTGTATTTTACTTTGGTTTGAATGCTTAAGTTCTTGTCCTGCCTGTTTGGCAGGGCATTTTTGGTTTCAAAACAAAGAAGATTCCCATGTGTCGGCTTTTGTAGTATAATAGTAAACAGACAAAAAGATAGGAATGTGTTATGAAAGTATTAGCTTTTGATACGTCCAGCAAGGCTCTTTCTCTAGCTATTTTAGAGGATAAGCAGCTTCTTGCCGAGACTACGATAAATATCAAGAAAAATCACAGCATTACCCTCATGCCTGCCATCGATTTTTTGATGACCAATCTAGATTTGACACCCAAGGATTTGGATCGAATCGTCGTGGCAAAGGGTCCGGGTAGCTATACAGGTTTGCGGATCGCAGTGGCGACTGCCAAGACCTTGGCTCATACCCTAAACATTGAGTTAGTTGGGATGTCGAGTCTTTTAGCTCTGGTGCCGAGCCAGCAGGAAGGTCTGGTGGTTCCCTTGATGGACGCACGTCGTAACAATGTTTATGCAGGATTTTATGAAAATGCTCAACCTGTCTTTCCAGAGGCGCATCTGTCCTTTGCAGAAGTTTTGGAGCAAGTCAAAGATACTGAACAAGTCACTTTTGTTGGTGAAGTGGGAGCCTTTGTGGAGCAGATTCAAGAACAACTACCACAGGCTAACTATCAAGAAACCTTACCAAATGCAGCCAATCTAGCTCTTTGGGCTTGGGACAAGGAAGCCGACTCCTTGCACGACTTTGTACCGAATTACCTCAAGCGTGTCGAAGCTGAGGAAAACTGGCTCAAAAACCACACTGAGTCTGGCGAGTCTTACATTAAACGCCTATGATAGAAATCAAACGAATCCAACAGCAGCCTGATGTGGCACAAGCTATCTACGAAGTGATGACGGATGTTTATCCCGTCAGTCCTTGGACGTTGGAACAAATCCAAGCAGACCTGTCTCAAGACCAGACTTGGTATGCTCTAGCTTATGATGGGGAAGAAGTGATAGGTTTTCTAGCAATTCAGGAGAATTTTTTTGAAGCAGAAGTTCTGCAAATTGCTGTCAAAACAGCTTATCAGGGTCAGGGAATTGCGTCAGCCTTGTTTGCAACATTACCAGTAGACAAGGAGATTTCCTCGAAGTCAGGAAGTCAAATCAACGAGCACAGGCATTTTATAAGAAAGAAAGAATGGCAGTAATCGCTGAGAGAAAGTCCTACTACCATGATCCAGTTGAGGATGCCATTATCATGAAGAGAGAAATAGATGAAGGATAGATATATTTTAGCATTTGAAACATCTTGCGATGAGACTAGTGTCGCCGTCTTAAAAAACGACGACGAGCTCTTATCCAATGTCATTGCTAGTCAAATTGAGAGTCACAAACGTTTTGGTGGCGTAGTGCCAGAAGTGGCTAGTCGTCACCATGTTGAGGTCATTACAGCCTGTATCGAGGAGGCGCTGGCAGAAGCAGGGATTACAGAAGAAGATGTAACAGCTGTTGCGGTTACTTATGGACCAGGCTTGGTCGGAGCCTTGCTTGTTGGTTTGTCAGCTGCCAAGGCCTTTGCTTGGGCACATGGACTTCCACTTATCCCCGTGAACCACATGGCTGGTCACCTTATGGCGGCTCAAAGTGTGGAGCCTTTGGAATTCCCCTTACTAGCTCTATTAGTCAGTGGTGGACACACAGAGTTGGTCTATGTTTCTGAGGCTGGTGATTATAAGATTGTTGGTGAAACTCGTGATGATGCGGTTGGTGAAGCCTATGACAAGGTCGGTCGTGTCATGGGCTTGACCTATCCAGCAGGTCGGGAGATTGACGAGTTAGCCCACCAAGGTCAGGATGTTTATGATTTCCCACGTGCTATGATCAAGGAAGACAATCTGGAGTTTTCATTCTCAGGTTTGAAGTCTGCTTTTATCAATCTTCACCACAATGCTGAGCAAAAGGGAGAAAACTTGTCCAAGGAAGACCTGTCAGCTTCCTTCCAAGCTGCAGTCATGGATATTCTCATGGCTAAAACCAAGAAAGCCCTGGAGAAATATCCTGTTAAAACTCTAGTCGTGGCTGGTGGTGTGGCAGCTAACAAAGGATTGAGAGAACGGCTAGCGGCCGAAATCACCGATGTCAAGGTTATCATTCCACCTCTGAGACTTTGCGGAGACAATGCAGGCATGATTGCCTATGCCAGCGTCAGCGAGTGGAACAAAGAAAACTTTGCAGGCTTGGAGCTAAATGCCAAACCTAGCCTCGCTTTTGATACTATAGAATGAAAAGTCAGCTTGAAGCTGGCTTTTTTGCTAAAATATTTTATAATATGTTAAAAAAGTAAAAAGTTTTTACGAATAGAATAGTAAAGAGTATCTTAAAAAGGAAGTTTGTCTATGATTGAAAAACAGGAATTAGGAGAATTTTACAAGGAGTTACGCCTGGCTAGAAAGCTCAAGCAGTCAGATGTGGCTTGTGCTGGACTAACAGCCTCTCAGTTATCCAAGTTCGAACTAGGGCAGTCCATGCTGTCTGCAGATAAGCTGATCCTAGCTATCCAGGGGATCAATGTGACCTTTGATGAGTTTGGGCACAAGCTCAACAACTACCAAGAATCTCCACATATGCGATTTGGTAGAAGGATTGTGGATCGCTTTGCTCATCAAGATATAGCTGGTTTAGAGCAGTTGTTGAAAGAAGTCGAGCAAGAACAGATGGCGCAGACTTATCGTCGTTTGAATGCTATTGTGATTAAAGATGCTATCCATTCACTAGATAAAAGCTACCCACTTGCAGAGGAGGATAGTGAGTTTTTAACCACCTACCTTTATGCTATCGAGTCTTGGACCTGGTTTGAACTCTATATTTTTTGCAATACCATGCCTTTCTTGAGCAACCAAGATCTGATCTTTTTATCCACCTCCTTACTCGAAAAATCCAAGGAATTTAAAGAATTGGCACACAATAGACTGTATATGAAAAGTTGCTTTCTAAATATCATCTCAGAGCTTATGGAGCGCAAACTTTTCTCTTACATCCCAATCTTTGAAGCCGAGTTGGAGAGCATACTTCGCCCCTATGATGTTTTTGAGAAATTACTGTGGCAATTTTTAAAGAAAATGAGTGTTTTCCTTCAAACCAAGGGAAGCAATCAAAAAGAGATTGAACATTTTATCCAATCTCTGAAAATATTAGAAAACCCGCAATTATCAGCTCTTTTTGAACTACGCTTACAGCAATACAAAGCACTTATCGATTAGTTAGAAATTGCAAATGTGAAATTCCTATCAGAAAAAATGTCAAATATGCGATTTTTTAAAATATGGAATTTTTCGTGTTATACTGTCTTCATTCCATAGTATAGGAGAAAATAGAATGAAAAAGATAATCTCACGCTACTACTTGTTTGTAGCACTTCTACTTGTCATTGTTTACCAGTACTTCAGTGGTCTGGTTTTAAACAACGATTTTACTGCTGGTCTATCTAAATTTGGCTATTATTTTTCGGATATGATGTTGAAGTTTCTTGTGGTTCTGCTTGTTTTTATTTTCATGGTAGGGGCAGGAAAATGGCAACAAATTAACAGTAGAAAATTTAAAGGGTCCTATCTTTTTTATTCCTTTTTAGCTTTTCTTGCTTTATTTATTTGGAATTTTATCAAATTTTTCCTATTCCCACCTACCCAAAATGGACTTGCTTACCAACTCGCTGCTCCGACTTTTACAGGCGCTACGGCATTTTTGATGTATTTTTTCTATCCTGTGATTGCAGGTCCCATTTTTGAAGAGATGATTTATCGTGGATTGGTGATGACCGCTTTGGAAAAATGGAAAAAATGGGGACTGGACGTGCTTGGTTCTGCTGCTTTATTTGGAATTCTGCATATTAGTGATTATGGTTGGGTCTTGACAGACTTTCGTATATATGGGTGGCGGTATCATATTTGCGGTCTTGTTTAGAGTGACAAAGTCTATTTATTGGCCTATTGGACTGCATATAGTCTATAACGGTATCGGGCATATACTTCCTTTGTTATTTTAGAGGATTTTGAGAATCATAAATCAAGTGAAGAGTCCTCATCGTGGTGCTTTTGATTGGGCTGTAGATCCATCAGTTGAGTTGTTTAAGCATAGTAGAAGATAGGATACTATAGGAGTTGATTAAATGAAGAAAATGAAAGAAATGAAATTTCACCTAGCAACTGGCTTGTTGCTTTTGACCTATTACCTCATTTTTAATATCATACCAGACTTAGATATTACTGTAGTTTTGTCTGATGAGATCTACTATGTGCTCCAGGTTTTATTGGTACTTATTCTGGGAACTGTAGCTACAATTATTTTTGTCAAAAGTGAACATTGGAAAGAGTGTGGTCGTTTCCAGTTTCGTTGGTCTTATCTGGGTGTTTTCATTCTTTCTTTTTTCTTATTATTTGTGTGGGCAAATCTAGCAACTCGTATCTTTCCTCGTACGCAAAATGGAAGTACGGTAGTGGAAGTAGCCACCAGTTTGACAGGAATTAGCTATTTTATTACGCGTGTACTTTACGGTAGCCTTATCGCACCTATAGCAGAAGAAATAGTGTGTCGTGGTTTTTTGATGACAAGCTTGTCTAAATTTAAAAACTACTATATTGATGTTCTTGTTTCTGCTGGCATATTTGGCGCTATGCATGTTTTACAGCATGGTTGGATAACGACAGATTTCATACTATACTTTGTAATGGGTTTGATATTTTGCATGATGTTTCGCTGTACACGCTCTATTTATTGGACCATAGCTTTACATGCTTCATGGAATACCTTCTTGCTTATTGTTAGCTTATTGGTGTTTGGATTTTAGAAGGGTGATATATGAAAAAGATAATCTCACGTTACTACTTGTTTGTAGCTATTCTACTTATCATTGCGGACCAGTTCTTCATCCGTCTGGTTTTACACAGCGACTTGGCTGCTGGTCTATCTGATTTTGGCTATTACTTTTCGGATATGATGTTAAATTTTCTTGTGGTTTTGCTTGCTCTTGTTGCCATGATTTGGTCAGGAAAATGGCAACAAATCAATAGCAGAAAATTTAAAGTGTCCTATCTTTTCTATTTCTTTTTAGCTCTTCTAGCTTTTTTTGTTTGGAATTGCGTTACATTTTTTATTTTCCCGTCCACCCAAAATGAAATTTCTTATCAACTGGATCTTCCTACTTTTACAGGTCCTACTGCATTTTTGATGTATTTTTTCTATCCAGTGATTGCAGGTCCCATTTTTGAAGAGATGATCTATCGTGGATTGGTGATGACAGCTCTGGAAAAAGGGAAGAAGTGGGGACTGGATATGCTTGGTTCGGCTGCTTTATTTGGGATTTTGCATATCAGTAGTCATGGATGGGTCTTGACAGACTTTTTCGTATATATGGGTGGTGGTCTAATAATGGCAGTCTTTTTTAGAGTGACAAAGTCTATTTATTGGTCTATTGGGCTGCATATAGTTGATAATGCCATTGCTCAAATTCTGCCCTTGTTATTTTAGTGGGTTTTAAGAATCTTAAATCAAGGGAAAAGTCCTAATTGCGGTGCTTTTGATTGGATAAAAGGGATTTGGGTAAGTTTAGCTGGAAGATGGTGTAACTAAAACTTAAAAGGATCAACGATGAAAAGGAAAGAAACGAAATTCTACTTGTCAACTGTTTTGATAATAATCATCTATTACTTAATTTTCAATTTTGTAGCAAGGTTAGAATTTGTTAACCAATTATCAGATTTTGGATTTTATGGCTTACAAATTTTGTTGATCGCCCTTGAGGGGATTGCTGCTACAGTGGTTCTTGTAAAGAGTCAAGGTTGGAAAGAATGCGGTCGCTTCCAGTTTCGTTGGGCTTATCTGGGTGTCTTCTTTCTTTTCTTTATACTGATGTTTGTGTGGGTAAATATAACGACTCTGATTTTTCCTAGCACGCAAAATGGGAGCGAAATCATGAAAGAAGCTACTAATTTGACAGGAATTAGTTACTTTATAATGCGCATTCTCTATGGCAGTCTCATTGCTCCTATCGTTGAAGAGTTAGTTTTTCGTGGGCTTCTGATGACGGCATTGTCCAAATTTAAAAAGTATTATGTTGATGTCGTCGTTTCCTCCACACTCTTTAGTCTTATCCATGTTTTACAGTATGGCTGGGTGTTAACAGATTTCATAGTTTATGCAGGAGCAGGTCTCTTGTTCGGTATGCTATTTCGTTATACTCGTTCAGTTTATTGGCCAATGGTTCTTCATATCTTGTGGAATACATTTTTAATCGTTATTAGTTTATTGGTATTTGGGTATTAAATCTAAAATAGTTTATAAGTTGTATCATGAGACTGGTTTCCAGTCTTTTTCTGTTCTTGTCAATCAGCAGACTTTTTTCTATTTTACGAATATGTTATAATAATGTTTGCTGTGACTGTTTGGGAAACAGTTGCTGAAGGAATGATTAGTGAGGAAGTTTATGAAAGAAAAAGGATTTTGGGAGGGTGTGCAGGCTGCGGTGCCGACGGCTCTGGGCTATGTTAGCATCGGCCTTGCCTGTGGCATTATCGGTTCGCCCTATGTGACACCACTAGAAATGGGTCTGATGAGTCTCTTTGTTTATGCTGGGAGCGCTCAGTTTGCCATGATAGCTTTGATTGCAGTTCAAGCTCCAGTAGCTGCTATTGCGATGACGGTCTTTGATTAATCTGCGTCTCTTCTTGCTCAGTTTGCATGCATCGACCTATTTTCGTCATACCAGTCTTTGGCACAATATCGGCATGTCCAGCCTCTTGACCGATGAGACCTATGGCGTTTTGATGGGCGAGTTGGTGCATACGGATAAGGTCAATCCTATGTGGATGCACGGGAACAACCTTAACAGCTATGTGGCTTGGTTTGTCGGAACTGTTGTCGGAACTGCTCTAGGTGGACTTCTACCAAATCCAGAAATGTTTGGCTTAGATTTTGCCCTAGTGGGGATGTTTATTGGGATTTTTACTTCCCAGTTTCAGATTATGCAAAAACGGATTCCTTTGCGCAATCTCTTCATAATTTTAGCAGTTGTAGCTGTATCTTTCTTTTTGCTCTTGACGGCGGTGTCTCAGTCATTAGCTGTTCTGTTTGCGACCTTGCTAGGTTGTACCATGGGGGTGGTCTTGGATGGTCAGTAAGTATATTTTATTAGCAATTGTCTTTTCTGGCTTGGTGACTTGGATTCCAAGAATGATTCCTTTTATCCTAGCCAAGTACAAGGGTTTGCCGCCTATCGTAGAGCGCTTTTTGAAATTTCTACCAGTTTCTATTATCTTTGCCTTGATTCTTTCAAGTGTGGTGACAGGAAAAGTTGGAAGCCTCCCGCAGATAAAGTGGTTAGACTTTTTAGCAGTCTTTCCAACGGCTTTTGTAGCCTTTCGTTACCGTAATCTGGTTGGGACTGTTCTCTTTGGAGTAGTCTTGATAGCAGTCCTACGTTTGGTCTTTTAATCAGCCATAAAGAAAACCTATCACAAATATAGAAATCATATAATAGCGTAATTCCTTTTTTTCTGTTAAGATAAGATTGTATTCTATTTTGGAGGAAATATCATGAAAAAAATCGTTAAGTATTCATCACTTGCTGCCCTAGGGCTTGTTGCCGCGGGTGCATTAGCAGCTTGCTCAGGTGGTGAGAAGAAAGATGCTGCAACTAGTGAAGCAACATCTGGTAAAAAAGAAATCGTTGTAGCAACTAACGCGTCACCAAAACCATTTAACTATGAAGAAAACGGTGAGTTGACTGGTTTTGAGATTGAGGTTGTTCGCGCTATCTTTAAAGACTCTGACAAGTATGATGTCAAGTTTGAAAAGACAGAATGGTCAGGAATCTTTGCAGGCCTTGACGCAGATCGTTACCAAATGGCGGTTAACAACATCAGCTACACTAAAGAACGTGCAGAAAAATATCTTTACGCAGCACCAACTGCTAAAAACCCTAACGTTCTCGTAGTTAAGAAAGATGATAACAGCATCAAATCGCTTGATGATATCGGTGGAAAATCTACTGAAGTCGTTCAAGGAACAACATCAGCTAAACAGTTGGAAGAATACAACAAACAACACGCAGATAACCCAACTGTCCTTAACTATACAAAAGCTGACTTCCAACAAATCATGGGACGTTTGAGCGATGGACAATTTGACTACAAGATTTTTGATAAAATCGGTGTAGAAACAGTTATCAAAAACCAAGGTTTGGATAACTTGAAAGTCATCGAACTTCCAAGTGACCAACAACCTTACGTTTACCCACTTCTTGCAAAAGGTCAAGATGAATTGAAATCATTTGTTGACAAACGCATCCAAGAACTATACAAAGACGGAACGCTTGAAAAATTATCTCAACAGTTCTTTGGTGGTTCTTACCTCCCAGCAGAAGCTGACATCAAATAAGTTTGTAAATCATCCATTCTCTCGTAGGTGGATGATTTTGTAACTTTTAGGCATATAGTTTCAAACTATATGTCTGCCTATCTAATAACAATTTGCGAAATCAAATAAAGTATGAGATACTATTACGGTATTATTTTTAAAGGAGAACGAATCATGAAAATTAAAAAATGGTTAGGCGTAGCAGCTATCGCTACAGTAGCAGGCCTAGCACTTGCAGCTTGCGGAAATTCAGACAAGAAAGCAGACAACACAACTACAGTTAAAATTGCGACTGTTAACCGTAGCGGTTCAGAAGAAGCACGCTGGGACAAAGTCCAAGAATTGGTTGAAAAAGACGGAATTAAATTGGAATTCACAGAGTTTACAGACTACTCACAACCAAACAAAGCAACTGCTGATGGTGAAGTAGACTTGAACGCTTTCCAACACTACAACTTCTTGAACAACTGGAACAAAGAAAACGGTAAAGACCTTGTAGCGATTGCAGATACTTATATCTCACCAATCCGCCTTTACTCAGGTAAAAACGGTGAAGAAAACAAGTACACTAAAGTGGAAGAAATCCCAAATAACGGTGAAATCGCTATTCCAAACGATGCTACTAACGAAAGCCGTGCCCTTTACCTTCTTCAATCAGCTGGTTTGATTAAATTGGATGTTTCAGGAACTGAACTTGCTACCATCGCAAACATCAAAGAAAATCCAAAGAACTTGAAAATCACTGAGTTGGACGCTAGCCAAACAGCTCGTTCATTGACTTCAGTTGATGCAGCAGTTGTCAACAACACTTTTGTTACAGAAGCAAAATTGGACTACAAGAAAGCACTCTTTAAAGAGCAAGCTGACGAAAACTCAAAACAATGGTACAACATCATCGTTGCGAAAAAAGATTGGGAATCATCACCTAAAGCTGATGCAATCAAGAAAATTATCGCAGCTTACCATACTGATGAAGTTAAAAAAGTCATCGAAGAAACTTCAGACGGCTTGGATCAACCAGTTTGGTAATAAACACAGGGAGGTGGGAGAGATTTTTTCCACCTCTTGCTTTTATATAGAGACTAAAGAAAAGGAACATCCACTTGTATTGATTCCAAAGGTACAAGTCCTAGTAGAAAGGTAGAGAGAAAATGGTTTTCCCTAGCCAAGAAGAACAAATTGAAAAGTTTGAAAAGGATCATGTAGCGCAACATTATTTTGAAGTTTTGCGGACCTTGATTTCTAAAAAATCAGTCTTTGCCCAACAAGTCGGCCTTAAAGAAGTGGCTCGTTATCTAGGCGAAATTTAAGCGTGTAGGTGCAGAGGTCGAGATTGATGAGAGTTATACGGCACCCTTTGTCATGGCGCATTTTAAAAGTTCACGCCCAAATGCCAAGACTATCATTTTCTACAACCACTATGACACAGTACCTGCGGATAGCGACCAAGTCTGGACAGAGGATCCATTTACGCTTTCTGTGCGTGATGGCATCATGTATGGACGCGGGGTTGATGATGACAAGGGACATATCACTGCCCGCTTGAGTGCTCTTAGAAAATACATGCAGCATCACGATGATCTACCAGTCAATATCAGTTTCATCATGGAAGGAGCTGAAGAGTCTGCCTCTATGGACTTGGACAAATATTTAGAAAAACATGCGGACAAGCTTCATGGTGCAGATTTATTGGTCTGGGAACAAGGGACCCAAAATGCCTTGGAACAGCTAGAAATCTCTGGTGGGAACAAAGGAATTGTGACTTTTGATGCCAAGGTCAAGAGTGCCGATGTGGATATCCACTCTAGCTATGGCGGTATTGTAGAGTCAGCGCCTTGGTATCTCATTCAAGCTTTGACCAGTTTGCGAGCTGCAGATGGACGTATTTAGTTGAGGGCTTGTACGATGAGGTTCAAGAGCCTAATGAACGAGAGTTAGCCTTGGTTGAAACCTATGCCCAACGCAATCCAGAGGAAATTAGCCAGATTTATGGCTTGGAATTGCCACTTTTACAAGAGGAACGTACAGCCTTTCTAAAACGTTTCTTCTTTGAACCAGCACTCAATATCGAAGGGATTCAGTCTGGTTATCAGGGGCAAGGAGTTAAAACGATTCTACCAGCAGAGGCTAGTGCTAAGCTAGAAGTTCGTTTGGTTCCTGGCTTGGACCCACATGATGTTTTGGATAAAATCCGGAAACAACTAGACAAAAACGGCTTTGATAAGGTAGAATTATACTATACCTTGGGTGAGATGAGTTATCGAAGCGATATGAGTGCACCATCTATTCTCAATGTTATTGAGTTAGCCAAGAAATTCTATCCCCAGGGCGTTTCAGTCTTACCAACAACTGCTGGGACAGGACCTATGCATACGGTCTTTGATGCCTTAGAAGTACCTATGGTTGCCTTTGGTCTAGGAAATGCTAATAGCCGAGACCATGGTGGAGATGAAAATGTGCGAATCGCAGATTATTACACCCATATTGAATTAGTAGAGGAGCTGATTAGAAGCTATGAGTAGAGATATTATCAAGTTAGATCAGATCGATGTGACTTTTCACCAAAAGAAAAGAACCATCACAGCGGTCAAGGATGTGACTATTCACATCCAAGAAGGGGATATCTACGGAATCGTTGGATATTCTGGAGCAGGGAAATCAACCCTAGTTCGTGTGATTAACCTCTTGCAAAAACCATCTGCAGGTCGAATTACTGTAGATAATGATGTAATTTTTTTGATGGCAAGGTTACCTTAACTGCTGAGCAATTACGCCATAAACGTCAAGATATTGGGATGATTTTTCCAACACTTTAACCTGATGAGCCAGAAAACAGCAGAGGAAAATGTAGCCTTTGCCCTTAAACACTCTGGACTCAGCAAGGAAGAAAAGAAGGCTAAAGTATCTAAATTGCTCGACTTGGTGGGCTTGGCAGACCGTGCTGAAAACTACCCTTCACAGCTTTCTGGAGGGCAAAAACAACGTGTGGCTATTGCGCGTGCCTTGGCCAATGATCCAAAAATCTTGATTTCAGACGAATCAACTTCAGCTCTTGATCCAAAGACAACGAAACAAATCTTGTCACTCTTGCAAGAATTGAACCGTAAACTAGGTTTGACCATTGTCCTGATTACACACGAGATGCAGATTGTCAAAGATATTGCTAACCGTGTGGCAGTGATGCAGGATGGCCGCTTGATTGAAGAAGGTAGCGTTCTTGAAATCTTCTCTGATCCTAAGCAACCATTGACTCAGGACTTTATCTCAACTGCGACAGGTATCGATGAAGCTATGGTTAAGATTGAGAAACAAGAAATTGTAGAGCACTTATCTGAAAATAGCATTTTGGTACAACTCAAGTATGCAGGAGCTTCTACAGATGAGCCACTTTTGAATGAATTGTACAAACATTACCAAGTAACAGCCAATATTCTCTATGGAAACATTGAAATTTTGGATGGTACTCCTGTGGGTGAGCTTGTGGTTGTCTTGTCAGGGGAAAAAGAAGACTTGGCAAGCGCTCAAGATGCCATTCGTCAGGCTGGTGTGCAACTAAAAGTATTGAAGGGAGGACAGTAAGATGGCAGAATTGATTAAAGCATACTTACCAAACGTCTATAAGATGGGTTGGTCTGGTCAGGCTGGCTGGGGAACAGCAATCTACTTGACCCTTTATATGACGGTTCTTTCCTTCCTCATCGGAGGTTTCCTAGGGTTGGTTGCAGGGCTTTTCCTTGTCCTGACAGCTCCAGGTGGTGTCTTGGAAAATAAAGTTGTTTTCTGGATTTTAGACAAGATCACGTCAATCTTCCGTGCGGTGCCATTCATCATTCTCTTGGCTGTCTTGTCACCCTTCTCTCATCTAATCGTAGGGACAAGTATCGGACCAAATGCGGCTATTGTACCCCTATCTTTTGCAGTCTTTGCCTTCTTTGCTCGTCAGGTACAGGTGGTATTGGCAGAGCTTGACGGAGGTGTTATCGAGGCAGCTCAAGCCAGTGGAGCGACCTTCTGGGACATCGTAGGTGTTTACCTATCAGAAGGTCTACCAGACTTGATCCGTGTGACAACTGTAACCTTGATTTCCCTTGTCGGTGAAACAGCTATGGCGGGAGCGGTCGGAGCAGGTGGTATCGGTAACGTAGCTATCGCCTATGGATTTAACCGTTTCAATCATGATGTAACAGTCCTTGCGACGCTCATCATTATCCTGATTATCTTTACAATTCAGTTCTTGGGAGACTTTTTGACCAAGAAATTAAGTCATAAATAAAAAAAGAGCCAGCTAGCTCTCAGATTGAAGAAAAAGTCAATTTTGGACAATTTTTTTCAATCTTTTTCTTTTACTAGAGAAAATAAAAAACTCTTAAAATGGCATGTTTCAGCATTTCTAAGAGTTTTCAAGATGTAGTAAAATTACCGAAAGGGTTTGTCTACCTACTGAGAGCCGTGTGGCTCTTTTTTCTATCACATTTTATCTGCAAACTTCTTACTCAGCGCTTGTCCAATAAGGGCACCGAGTAGAGCACCGATAAGGACGCTTGCTACAAAGAGAAGGATAGTACCAGGGTTAGGAGCAACCATGATGCGATCAATATAGTCCTGAGATTTTCCACGAGCAACTAGGGTTGCTATGTAAGCTTGAGGTGTCAACCACATGAGTAGGATGGGACCAGTAGTACCAAAAGCAAAAACTAGGAAGGAAAGAAGGTTCTTGACCTTATCTTTGCAGTGGCCAAGATGAGCAATGCCATCTGCCACAAGTCCACAGATGATTCCTGGCAGGAAGGCTCCAGCTCCATGCTTGCTCCCGAGGAAAAATAGAGAAATTACAAGTCCAATTGTAGTAATCGCTCCAAAACGAGGTACTTTTTCTAAAAGGATCATATAGACGCTACCGCCCACAAGAGCAGAAAAGGCAGGGGCGTAAAACATATTTCCAGTGTGGTCGACAAGGTTTCCTAGTAGAACACCCACTCCGATACAGAGAAAGTAGACAAGGGCAGCTACAAGGGTCGTCAAGATATTCTTTTTCATAAGTTCTCCTTCGTATATCTGATGTTATTCATTGTATCATGCCTGTGGCAGATTGTAAATGCTGGTTTGGAACTAGTATTTATTAGGAAATGTGGTAAAATAGGAAAAAATAAAAGACGAGTGGTAAGAGGATGAAGAATTTAGGAAAAGTTTTTAAAGAGTTACGAGAATCAAGAAAAATTTCCTTGAGAAAAGCAACAGGTGGACGCTTTTCAGCATCCTTATTGTCGCGTTTTGAAAATGGTCAGAGTGAAATATCTGCTCCAAAGTTAATCACAGCTTTGGAGAATATTCATGCGAGTATGGAAGAATTGTTATTTTTGGCGAGAGGTTTTCATCAGGATGCCTATTCTGAATTTAGAAACAGAATAGTTGAGGCTATTGACCCTCAAGATTTGACATCCTTGCGCACTCTCTACCAGAGAGAGTATCAACAACTTCCTTTTTCAAAAGATAGACAGCAACACATTCTCAATGCTATTTTAATAAAATCCTATATGAAAGCTATTGATGAGACGGTTACATTGACTGCTGAGGAAGAAAGAGTCCTACATGATTATCTATTTTCTGTCGAAATTTGGGGGCACTATGAACTGTTGTTCTTTTCTTCCTGCTCTCCTCTTTTGTCGATCCAGCTTTTTACAAAGTACTCTCGAGAAATGTTGCGGAAGTCAGATTTCTTGCAAGGAGTTGGGAAAAATCGAAATATGATGCATACCTTGCTCCTCAATGCTTTTATGGACTGTATTGAAATTGATGATTTTACCAATGCCCTCTATTTTAAAAAACAAATTGAAAAGAACTTCTTTGAAGAAAATGAAACCTATTTTCGAATAGTCTACCTCTGGGCAGAAGGTTTGCTTGATAGTAAGCAAGGAAGAGTAGAGGAAGGGCAGAGAAAGATGGAGGATGCTATTCGTATTTTTGAGATGATTGGTTGTAGCAGATCTGCTGACTATTATAGAAGTGCTATGGAGTGTTGAATATCCGCAACTAGATAAAATAACTTGAAACGATAGGACTGTGAAGATACTTATTAGCATTAGACAAATTCTATCGTTTTCGTTATCAGTTTAGTCTGTTGCATATATTCAAAAACGTCTTCTCGTAAGATTCTTGATGCTATACTAGAGCTACCATAAAAGTAGTATGTGAGAAAGAGAGGAATCTATATGAAACTATTACTAAGAAATCAAGCTTACAGAGTTTTGAGTTTATCACGATTTTTCAATGCTTTTGGAGCTTCCATTTTTAATTTAGTGTTTGTGGTCTATGCCTCAACTTTGCCAGAGGCTTCTGTTGCCGTTGCTATGGCGAATGTTGTGATGATGCTTCCAACTCTTTTTACAGTTTTTGTGGGAATTCGGGCAGATTACACGAGGGACAAGGTCAAATGGATGACCTATGTCGGTTTATTTCAGGCGGTTTTATTTTTTCTAGCAGCCCTAGTTGTTCAGCAAGCTAGTTTCTTTGCCTTTTCGACCCTTTGTCTCATCAATGTCATTAGTGATGTAGCCAGTGATTTTGCGGGTGGCTTGCGAATGCCTCTCGTTAAAGAAAAGGTCGCGGAGCAAGATTTGATGGAGGCTTACTCATTTTCACAGTTTATTACCTATATTTCTGCTATTGGCGGCCAGGCTTCGGAGTTTGGCTATTAGGGGTGTCAACACAGAACTTTTCGCTCGTAGCGGGAATCAATGCCATATTTTTCCTAGTGTCAGCTCTCATTCTCTTTTTAGGAAGGGCTGAATTAAGCTTATCAACTCCACTTGTTGATAGTAAATCACTGAAAAATGAGAAACTTTCTACCAAAGATCAATTTTTAACGATTTACCGAAACTTACGTCTCGTTTTTCTTAAAAGTGGACAGAAAAACTTTGGTTTTATGCTCTTTGCTATCTTGCTTATCAATGCTTTGGGTGGTGCCTTAGGTGGTATCTATAACATCTTCCTTTTAAATCATTCCTTACTGAATTTTTCCTACAAGGATGCATTGTTTATCTTACAATTGATTACCTTATTAGCAGTTATCATCAGTAGCCTTACGGGCAATGATTATTTTGGGAAGCAATCTCTGCCTAGATTGATGATGTGGGTCACATTAGGAGCCAGTCTAGTTGGTCTATCTAATTTGTTAAACCAAGTCTTGCTTGGGATGCTTTTCGTCTTTTTTACCATGTATATCTCTGGTAAAATTTCCCCCAAAATTAGTGCCATGTTGCTGAAAAATCTCGCTCCGGAGGTTCTCTCTCGCACCAGTAATTTTTTGGGTTTGTTGTTTACTCTATCTATACCAGTGGGGACGGCCTGTTTTTCACTGGTAGCAGTATGGGATATACAGTTAACATGGGCTCTGTTTGTTGGTCTTTCCTTGATTGCGCTTCTCCTAGCTAGTCTTAATCTTAAAAATGAAATTTAGGTGTTCGTCTTCTTTTCAGACTGTCCCAATCTCTTCATTTATGGTAAAATAGGACTATTAAGTTATAAAGAGGATTCCCTATGAAATTACAAAAGCCAAAAGGAACGCAGGATATTTTACCTGCTGAGTCTGCCAAATGGCAGTACGTTGAAGGATTTGCGCGTGAAATCTTCAAACGCTACAACTATGCAGAAGTACGCACGCCTATTTTTGAGCACTACGAAGTCATCAGTCGTTCGGTTGGAGACACAACTGATATCGTAACCAAGGAAATGTATGACTTTTACGACAAGGGTGACCGCCATATCACTCTCCGTCCAGAGGGAACAGCACCAGTTGTTCGTTCTTATGTGGAAAATAAACTCTTCGCACCAGAAGTTCAAAAACCAAGCAAGTTCTATTACATGGGGCCAATGTTCCGCTATGAGCGTCCACAAGCAGGTCGTTTGCGTCAGTTCCACCAGATCGGTGTGGAGTGCTTTGGCTCTAGCAATCCAGCGACAGATGTGGAAACAATCGCTATGGCAGCGCACTTTTTGAAAGCAATCGGGATTCAAGGGGTCAAACTCCACCTCAACACTCTTGGAAATCCTGAAAGTCGTGCGGCTTACCGTCAAGCCTTGATTGACTATTTGATACCTATGAAAGATAGCTTGTCTAAGGATAGCCAGCGTCGCTTGGAGGAAAATCCTCTCCGTGTCTTGGACTCTAAGGAAAAGGAAGACAAGCTAGCTGTGGAGAATGCACCATCTATCCTGGATTACCTTGATGAAGAAAGCCAAGCTCATTTTGATGCCGTCCATCAGATGCTGGAAAACCTCGGAGTAGATTACATCATCGATACCAATATGGTTCGTGGTTTGGACTACTACAACCACACGATTTGAATTCATCACTGAGATTGAGGGCAATGCCTTGACAGTCTGTGCAGGTGGTCGCTACGATGGCTTGGTTGCTTACTTTGGTGGTCCTGAGACTGCTGGATTTGGTTTTGGACTTGGTGTAGAGCGTCTGCTTCTCATCCTTGAAAAGCAAGGTGTGTCTCTCCCTATCGAAAACGCCCTAGATGTCTATATCGCTGTTCTCGGTGAAGGAGCTAATCTTAAAGCCTTGGAGTTGGTACAAGCTCTTCGCCAACAAGGTTTCAAAGCAGAGCGTGATTACCTCAACCGCAAACTCAAAGCGCAATTCAAGTCAGCCGATGTTTTTGGAGCTAAGACTCTTATCACTCTCGGAGAGAGCGAAGTCGAAAGCGGACAAGTGACGGTCAAGAACAACCAAACCCGAGAAGAAGTTCAAGTTTCACTTGAAACTATTAGCAAAAATTTCTCAGAAATCTTTGAAAAACTAGGATTTTAATAACAGAAAAACTGGTCAGAAAATCACTCTGACCTTTTTCTTTTGCAAAATGACAAAAATCCTAAACTTTTTGACAAAGATAATTGTCAAAAATAAAAAGATGTGTTACAATGAAATCAAGTTAAAGAAAAATATAGCAGAAAGGAATGATTATGTGGGCATTGGGATTTGTACCTCTTGTGATTATGTTTTGTATCTACCATTCTCAAAAGGTCAAGAAACTAGGGAATAAAATCAAAAAGTTTGAGCGAAAAGAGAAAGGAAATACAGAAATGTCAAGATTATTAAAAGAAATGATTGGGAGAACGCCGGTCATCGTTGGACAAGTTTTTGGGACAGATAACTGGGAAGTGGTGGATGTGGATGAAGATTGGGTCAAACTACGTCGTGTAGATAAAAAGGGAAAAGAAAAATTCAAACTACAACGTATTGAGGATATTCAAACGATTCAATTTGACGGAGAGTAGGTGTGTAACATGCAACTAAAAAATCGTCTAAAAGAGCTTCGGGCTCGCGATGGCCTCAATCAAACCGAACTAGCCAAGCTAGCAGAGGTTTCCAGGCAGACCATTAGTCTATTAGAACGGGATGAGTACACGCCCTCCATCGTCATTGCTCTGAAGATTGCTCAGATCTTCAATGAGCCAGTCGAGTCAGTTTTTCGCTTAGAGGAGGATGAGTGATGAACAAGTATAAAGTGATTTATTATATGAGTGTTCTTGCCCTTATTGTGAATGCCTTTGCTATGATTGGAACATTACTGGGGTGGTTTTATTTTGATGAAAGTAAGTATTTGTTTTGGCTTAATTTAGCCCTCTTGTCCATTTTCAATCGGTTGAAGAAAAAGGAGAAAAATGATGAACAAGTATAAAGTGATTTATTATGTAGTTGCCATAGCTTTATTAGTCAGCGTATTTCTACTGATTGGGACAGACTTAGGCTGGTTTAATCTGTACCAAAGTGAGTACTCCTTTTGGATTTACTTTGGCCTCATCCCAGTAGTTGAATGGATTGAAAAGAAATCAAAAGGTTTAGAAGTTGTAAAAGGAGAAGAATTATGAAAGAATTTTTAGCAGGTTTTCAAGTAGATACTGAGAACAAAGCACTTGCAGGTGTCTGTGCAGGTTTAGGAAACTATTTTAACATCCAAACCAACATCGTTCGTTTAGTGACGATCTTCTTGTTTCTTTCTTCGACGGAGTTCGGGATTATAACAGTGACTCTCTATGCCTATCTTGCTGGTTGGCTAAGTAGGGAGCCATTAGGAGATGGAGCGAAAAAAGCAAGAAATCAAGCTATTCTCTTATTTGTTGTTTGTTTGCTTTTGGTGTCACTTGGAACAGATGGCTTGACAGCTATTTTTGAAGCAGGTAAAGCCTTAGGTCAGTGGTTGGCTGGATTGGTTTAGAGGGGGATGAAAATGAAAAAGAAACGTGGATTATTATTATTTTTAACAGCTGTTGTCTTTGGAGGTTTCTTGGGCGGTTTTGTAGGGATGTATAAGGCCGGTGCCGAATCCTACGAAGTTATTTTAGATGTAAAAGTCTTGATACCCTGGATATCAACTATTTGTTTACTGTTAGGTTTCATTAGCATTCTTTTGACGTTCAATTTCCTAAAGAAAAGCAGAAAATTTCATTCCTTGTATCAAGAGGAAATGGATGATGACCTGAATGAAATCTATTATGTGCAAATGTACCGGAATCTTGAGTTTGGTAACATTGCTTTTAATATTACAAACGTAGCGATTTTATTGGCTCTCTTTATTTCAGCAAGTGAAGTGGTTATACTAAATAGAAGCAATCTAACCTTATCTCTTTCTTTTTTGGGATTAGTGTTAATTTTTAATGCTCAAAAATATTTTTATAAAACCATTGCGATTGTTCGTCAGTTTGATTTGGCATTTTTCTCTACACCAAAGGATGTCATGGACTTTATCAATTCTTACGATGAAGGGGAGCGCCAGGCTAATTTGGAACAGAGTTTTCGGATTTTATTCCAATTACATCAGTATGTCTTGCCAGCTTTGTACTTTCTGATTGCTCTCTTTTCTTTACTGACAGGAGAGATTCAGTTACTAGCCTTCTTGCTCGTAGGAACAATCCATATTTATATCAATGTGATGCAGTTACCTATGGTAAACGCTATTTTAAATAAAGGAGTTTCTATGATTCGTGTTGAAAATGTAAGTAAAAGTTTTGGGAGCAAAAAAGCTCTTCATCAGATTTCTTTTGAGATTAAGGAGGGTGAAATCTTTGGTTTTCTTGGTCCTTCTGGCTCAGGTAAAACAACTATGATCAATGTCTTAACAGGCCAGTTGACTGCAGATCAAGGTAACACAATTTTGTTAGGCAAGAATTCTCAAGATTTAACCTCAAATGATTTGGAACAAATCGGTATAGTTAGTGATGGCAGTGGTTTTTATGAAAAGATGAGTCTTTACAAAAATCTTCTCATTTACGCTAAGTTATATGGCCTCAAGTCAGATAGAGTAAATCAGGTGCTCCAACAGGTTGGATTGGCATATGCTAAAGATATTATCGCAGAAAAACTATCTACAGGAATGAAACAACGAATGTTCTTGGCTCGTGCCCTTCTTAATGCTCCTAAGATTCTTTTTCTAGATGAGCCAACCAGTGGGCTAGACCCTACAACATCTAAGATGATTCATACCCTACTTCAAGAATTAAAACAGGCGGGGACAACTATCTTTCTGACCACGCATGATATGAATGAAGCAACTTTGCTTTGTGATCGCTTATCTCTTTTAAATAAGGGAAATTTAATAGAGTATGGAAGTCCACAAGAGATTATTCAAAAATACCATGTGGATCAGAAAGTACGTGTAGGTTATAAAGATGGAAGAGAACAAATAGTTCTGTTTGAAGAATTGCCGCATTTAGACACGACAGATTTGATGGTTGTTCACTCTTGTGAACCAACTTTAGAAGAGATCTTTATCAGATTAACAGGAGAAAAGTTAGATGTTTAGAAAATTAAATGCCCTACTATGGTTAAGATTACAAGTTCTTATTAGCAATTCAACTTTGTTAGCAACTTTATTGATGCCTTTTGGTATTGCTGTTTTATTAAATGAATTTAAATAAGAATGGAGAAGTGAGCCTATTTTTACTATCTGCTAGCTTGACGATGGTCTTGAGCATGGGAAGTGGTTACATGGTATCGATTATGATGGCAGAAGATAAGGAAAAACGAAATCTCAAATCACTTATTCTAAGTGGTGTGACAGCAACAGAATACACTTTCAGTATGCTCGTTCTTCCTATTTTGATAATGTTGCTTGCTATGATTGTACTTCCCATCTATCTTAAAGTAAACGTATCTGGTTATTTATTTGTCTATGCTATCTATTTGCTTCTAGCAACTATTTGTATTATTTTTCTAAACCTTCTAATCGGTGCAGTATCAGATACTCAATCTAAAGCGCAAGTCTATAGTATCTTTCCTATGTTAATTGTCTCTTTTTTACCCACGATTGCTTCTCAAAATGATACGGTTCAAAAAGTGTTGGACTATTCTTTTATCGGTCCTTTTGTAGGTCTATTAAAAGAAGGTGGAGGAGAATTGTCTCTGGGAAATCTTGGTCTTTTATTGTCATGGGTCCTTGTTCTAGGCCTAGCATGTCTCTTTATATTGAAAAATAGTTATAAAGGAAAATAGGAGAATCTTATGAAATTACTTAAAAACATTGGCTGGTTTGTTCTTGCTTTCTTATCATTTTTGTTTATCTACGGTTTTATTCAGGCAGTACCTATGGTTACTCTTAGCTTAGGTGCACCTATAGTCGGTGTTCTTCCGCTTTATATTCTATTAGCAGGAGCATTTACATTCTTAACATACAAGTGGTATAAGACAGGAACCGTTACGATTGAAAAAACAGCCCTTAACAAATACATCTGGTTGCCTGCCTTGGTATGGGCCCTTGTCATTGTTGCTCAATTCTTTTTGCCAAATGATCCATCAGTCAATCAACAGACGGCAGAACAATTGACTCATAATCAACCTCTCTTCGCTTTCTTCATGATAGTGGTCTTTGCGCCCCTGACAGAAGAGTTAACCTTTAGAGGCTTATTAGCTCGCTATGTCTTTCCTCAACAGGAGAATATGAAGCAGACCGTTCTCTTTCTCCTAGTAACTAGCATCATCTTTGCGTTCATCCATAATCCTGGGACTCCTCAACAATTCCTAATGTACGGTTCTCTCGGTTTGAGCTTGGGCTTGGCATATATCAGCAAAGGTGGTTTGGTCTACAGCATTGCTTTACATGCTTTAAATAATTTAATCGGATTTTTAATGATTCTCATGCTATAATAGACTCAGGAGGAAGTCATGAAACGAGTGATATTATTAGCAGTGATTCAGGCAGTTGTTCTCTTCTTTATCATTGGAGCGCTTGCCTATGCTTTTAAAGGGGATTTCTTTTATAACCATCTAGCAGTTATCTTTGCACCAATTGCAGGTATTATGCGATTTGCGACAGCCTATGCAACGGAGATTGTTCTCCCTAAAAAGGCTGCAGAGATTGCTGAAAAGCGTAAAAATAAAGAAATTCCAAGTAAAATAAGATCCAGCGAATGACTTTGCTGGATTTTTTCATTTATAGCAGGATTCTTCTCAACTTTTCTGATGATTTTCATGAAGAGCCTGTGCTTTTATGGTAAAATAGTAACAGAATAAAAGAGGAGAGAAAACATGAAACGTAGTATGTATGCTGGTCGTGTTCGTGAGGAGCACATCGGACAAGAAATTACCTTGAAAGGATGGGTTGCACGTCGTCGTGACCTTGGTGGTTTGATCTTTATCGATCTTCGCGACCGTGAAGGAATCATGCAGTTGGTTATCAACCCAGAAAAAGTATCTGCAGAGGTGATGGCAACAGCTGAAAGCCTTCGTAGTGAATTTGTCATTGAGGTGACTGGTCAAGTTGCTGCACGTGAGCAAGCCAATGATAAGTTGGCGACTGGCTCAGTTGAACTGAATGTAACAGCTCTTACTGTACTTAATACAGCTAAACAACACCATTTGAAATCAAGGATGGCATTGAAGCAAACGATGATACACGTCTACGTTACCGTTACCTTGACCTTCGTCGCCCAGAAATGTTGGGAAACCTTAAACTTCGTGCCAAGGTAACTCATTCTATCCGTAACTACCTGGATGAGTTGGAATTTATCGATGTGGAAACACCATTCCTTTCTAAGTCAACACCAGAAGGTGCGCGTGACTATTTGGTACCATCTCGTGTCAATAAAGGGCATTTTTACGCTCTTCCTCAAAGTCCGCAGATTACAAAACAGTTGTTGATGAATGCTGGGTTTGATCGTTACTACCAAATCGTTAAATGTTTCCGTGATGAAGACTTGCGTGGTGACCGTCAGCCTGAGTTTACCCAGGTCGATTTGGAAACATCTTTCTTGACTGAGCAAGAAATCCAAGACATCACAGAAGGCTTGATTGCGCGTGTGATGAAGGAAACAAAAGGCATCGAAGTGACACTGCCATTCCCTCGTATGAAGTACGATGATGCCATGGCTCTTTATGGTTCTGATAAACCTGATACTCGTTTTGAGATATTGCTTCAAGACTTGACAGATCTTGTCAAGGGTGTTGATTTCAAAGTCTTCTCAGAAGCTCCTGCCGTTAAAGCCATTGTCCTCAAAGGCGCAGCAGACAACTACTCACGTAAAGATATCGATAAGATGACAGAAGTAGCCAAGCAGTATGGGGCCAAAGGTCTGGCTTGGGTCAAGGTTGTTGACGGTGAATTAAACGGTCCAGTTGCTAAGTTCTTGACTGGTATTCAGGCAGATTTGACAGCAGCGCTTGGTCTTGAAGACAAAGACTTGGTTCTCTTTGTGGCTGATACACTTGAAGTAGCCAATGCAACTCTTGGTGCCCTTCGTGGACGTATTGCGAAGGAACTAGGCTTGATTGATAACGACAAATTCAACTTCCTCTGGGTTGTTGACTGGCCAATGTTTGAATGGTCTGAGGAAGAAGGTCGTTACATGAGCGCTCACCATCCGTTCACTCTTCCACAGGAAGAAACTGCTCATGAGCTTGAAGGTGATTTGGCCAAGGTTCGTGCCATTGCCTACGATATCGTCTTGAATGGTTATGAACTCGGTGGTGGTAGTCTTCGTATCAACCAGAAAGAACTCCAAGAACGCATGTTCAAAGCTCTTGGTTTCTCAGCAGAAGAAGCAAATGACCAGTTTGGTTTCCTTTTGGAGGCTATGGACTATGGATTCCCACCACACGGTGGTTTGGCTATCGGTCTTGACCGTTTTGTCATGTTGCTCGCTGGAGAAGAAAATATTCGCGAAGTCATCGCCTTTCCTAAGAACAATAAGGCAACTGACCCAATGACGCAAGCACCATCAACAGTAGCTCTTAAACAACTAGAGGAACTTAATCTACAAGTAGAACAAGATGAAACAAACGAAACTAACTAAAAAGTGGTACCATTATCTTCGCCGCTTTGCTTATCGAGTAAAGATTTTGCGTGTTTTACAAAGTATTTCTCGAGAAAAATACGATGAAAAAATCTCAGCTTCTCTGGTATATGGTTTTCTATCAGCAGTAGCCGTCAATTTCTTTTTCCAACCAGGGCACGTTTATTCAAGTGGTGCGACAGGTTTGGCCCAGATTATTTCTGCCCTTAGTAATCACTGGTTTGGTTTTCATTTCCCGATATCGGTAGCCTTTTATGCCATCAATATTCCTCTCATGATTTTGGCCTGGTACCAAATTGGGCATAAGTTCACGATTTTTACCTTTATCACGGTATCCATGAGCTCGCTCTTTATCCAGTTTGTGCCTGTAGTGGTCTTAACAGAGGATCCCATCATCAATGCCCTTTTTGGGGGTGTCGTTATGGGACTGGGGATCGGCTTTGCTTTACGTCATAACATCTCCAGTGGTGGAACAGACATTGTCAGCTTAACCATTCGTAAGAAGACTGGGCGTAACGTCGGAAGTATCTCTTTCTTGGTCAATGGTACAATCATGTTGATTGCAGGAGTGACCTTTGGTTGGAAATATGCCCTTTATTCCATGATTACCATCTTTGTCTCAAGTCGTGTGACAGATGCAGTTTTCACCAAACAAAAACGCATGCAGGCTATGATTGTCACTAGCAATCCAGATGCCGTCATTGAGAAGATCCATAATAAATTGCACCGTGGAGCAACCATGATCCATGATGCTGAAGGAACCTATAACCACGAACGTAAGGCTGTTTTGATTACGGTTATCACTCGTGCAGAGTTCAATGATTTTAAACTGATCATGAAGCAAGTTGATCCAACAGCCTTTGTTTCTGTTTCAGAAAATGTTCATATCTTAGGCCGATTTGTCGAAGTCGAAAACTAATCAATTATAAAAATAGATTACAAAAAACCAACTCTAAGCAAAAAATGTTAGAGTTGGTTTTTCTTATTTTTCAATGATTTCATGTGCAATCACTTGACGATAGCAGATTTGACGATTTTCTTTGACATCATTGATGATTTGAAGAATCGTCTCAAACGAAGTGCGGCCAAGAGCAAGACTATTAATATTGACATAGGCCGCTAGGTTTAATCTTGGATTAACAGAGTCAAAGCTGAGAACAGGGACATTAAGATGATGTTCGTTGAGGTAGTTACAAACACCTTCAGCTAAGAGGCTATCTATTGTGATAATAGCATCGGTTTTTGGATCGTATTCAAAAAGTTGTTTGCTAAAATTATAACCCTTTTCTTCAAGGAATTCATCTGCAAAGAAGGTACGATGACTATCAAGGTCTAGTTTGTGTTCTTGAAGGGCTTGCTGGTAACCTGTTAGACGATCCTGCGTAACGTAGAGTTTCTTGGCACCACCGATGAAAGCAATGCGGCTGCATCCTTTTTTAATGAAGTATTCGGTTGCATCAAAACCAGCTTGAATATTATCGTTGTCAACAAGTGGAATAAAAGGTGATAGTGATTTCCCAAGGATGAGGAAGGGAAATTGTTCTTCAGTAACGAGTTTAACTAAGGGGTCATTTTCTTGGGCATACAAGAAGATAAGACCGTCTACACGCTTTCCATAGACCATCTGTGAAATTGCATTTAAGCGCTCTTTTTCGTCTTTTCCAGTTGCAATCTGGATAGCATAGTGATTTTCTGAAGCAACTTGTGCAATTCCTCTAAGGACAGAAGGAAAGAAAGGATTTTGATAGAAAACGTCTGAATCATCTGGAAGAACCAGGCCGATAACCTGTGTATAACTACTAACCAGGCTTCGGGCATTAAGATTAGGATGATAGTTGAGTTCTTTCATTGCCTTTCGAACTCGTTTTTTGGTTTCATCGCTAATGGTTGATTTGTTTTGAATAACACGGGTTACGGTTGAGGGTGAGACCCCTGCAGCCTTGGCCACGTCTTTAATCGTAACAGGCATAATAATCTCCTACTTATGGTAGTCTGGATCACGGAAATGCGTTTTGTAAAAGATAGTGACCAGGTATAGAACAAATAAAATGTTTTGAACAGTAATTAAAGTTGCCATATTTTGGCCTAGGAGACCGAGAATCATGGCAAGTAAGGTTGGTAATCCTAAACAGTTCAAAATGAAATGATAGCACTCTTTATAGCTTTTAAATGAAAAGAGACGTGATTTTTTCGTAAAGTAGAGCAAGAGGCTAGCACCTAGAGCAACAATGAAAAAATTAAGTCCGAAGAGAAAGCTAGAACCTAACACAAGAAAGAGACTAACATAGATACGATTCTGTTGATACCAGTCTTTAGAAATGGCTTGCGTTAAGCTTTCCTTGCTTTGGAAACTATCGGTCGTGATCGCATGATAGCGAATGCTAGTCAATTCTTTTCCTTGCTTACTGATGACGAGTTGCTCAGGTTCAAAGTTAAGAAGTAATTCCTCAGGAAAGTTTGTGCTAGAAGCGTCTCCGATTTGAACAGAAGTTTGATGAGGAGTTGAACCCGTATAGCTTAGCTTCCCATCATTAATCTGAGTATTTGCAGCTAAATCTTGCATGACATCGTCTGTCAGAGGAGCGTATACATCATCGATGAAGGTTTCTAAAGGATATGTGTCCTGAGAGCTGTTCTGGATGGCAATAGGAACCATAGACAAGCTAATCAAGAAAATACTGGTAAAAATCAGTTGAAACCAATTTAGACCAAAACGATGAGAGAGGGGCTTACGGAATCCCCAAATACTATTAAAATAAGAAAACGGATATGGTAACATAAATCTCTTTCTATAGGCATTTTTCTATACGAGTATTATATAGAGAAATGTGTTTTATTTCAAGCGGGGGAGCAGAATCCTTGGTAAAAGTAAATGTTTGTCATGATTTATTCACTAACTAACAAGGAAAACTCAGTAAGCTCTTGTTTCTCACCAGACAATCGATGTACAAGTTCAAAAAAGAAAAAGGGTGGCGGGGGTATATTACCCCTTGTCGCCACCGCTTGTAAGTCCTGAAACGAAGTTCTTTTGCAAGAAGAAGAAAAGTGTACAGATTGGAAGAGCGATGAGGATAGCACCTGCTGAGAAGTAGGCAATCTTCAAGTTCTTTGCATTGTTAACGAAGGTTTGGAGACCAACGGCAACTGTAAAGTATTCTTTTTCACGAAGCAAGAAACTAGAGAGGATATAGTCTCCGAAAGGTCCCATGAAGGCCCAGAGTGCTTGAACCGCAACCATTGGGCGAACGAGAGGGAGAACGATTTGCCAGAAGCGGCGGAAGTGTCCTGCACCATCCAGTTTTGCGGATTCATCGAGAGACATTGGCACGGTGTCAAAGTAACCTTTCATCAACCAAGCATTCATAGGGATACCACCACCGACGTAGAGGAAGATGAGGAACCAGCTATGGTTAAGGGCGTTCAACATGAGGGCCATAACGAAGAAGGCAGTCAAAGCAGCCATTGTAGGCACCATTTGGATAATCAAGAAGAAGACCAAACTTTGCTTACGAGCCAAGAAGTTGTAACGGCTGTAGGCGTAACCAGCAAGTACGATAATACTTGTTTGTACAACCATGGTGATCAAAGCGATGATCAAAGTATTAAGGTACCATGTACCGTACAAGGTTTCTGTAAAGAGACCTTTGAAGTTATCAAGACTAAAGTTGACATTGCTGTCGAGTTTAAAGGCTACAACGTTACCAGCCTTGAAGGCAGACATAATCGTGATTAAAAGAGGATAGATAATGACGATTGAAAGTCCGATCAAGTAAAGGTAAGTGAGGGTTTGAGTCAGTCTACGTTTTAGTTTGATTGAGTTATTCATCTTAGACGTCCTCCATATCAAATGCGTGTAGTTTCTTGAAGGCAATCATAGAAATAGAGATGACAATGATTGAAATAATCAAGGTAACGGCAGCTGCCATAGAGTATTGAGGAGCTGTACCTGTTGTCAAACGGTAAATCCATGAAATCAAGATATCGGTTGAACCAGCTCCACCACCGACACTACCAGGACCACCGCCATTGAAGAGGTACATGATAGAGAAGTTGTTGAAGTTGAAGGTGTATTGGCTAATCAAAGTAGGCGCCGCAACAGCCAAAATCATTGGGAAAGTGATGCTACGGAATTTGCCAAGCGTTTGCACCGTCGATATAAGCTGCTTCATACAAGTCGTTTGGAATAGACTGTAGGATACCGAGAGTTAGGACATAGATATAAGGGAATCCAAGCCAACCTTGCATCATAATCAAGGCAACCTTAGTCCAAGTAGGGTCTGTTTTCCAAGGAATGAGTGCCCCGTCGAGGAATGGAAGAACCTTAGCAAAGAGAGGGATAACTTGGGTATTGATAGCACCAACACTATCGTTGAACATGTTTGAGAATGTCAAGATAGTGATGAAGGCTGGAACCGCCCAAGGTAGAAGGAAGATAACACCAAAGATACGTTTCCCCTTGATGAATGGTTGGTTAGCAATAATAGCTGTAAAGATACCGAGTACGATTTGCAAAGTCGATGCAGATAAAGCCCAGATAATAGTCCAAGAAAGAACAGAACCGAAGGCTGAACGGAAGGTACTCAAGCTCCAGATATTTGTGAAGTTAGTCAATCCAACCCAATCCAATAATTTGTTTGGTGGTAAATGTTGGAAATCGTAGTTAGTAAAGGCAATCATCAAGGTTACAATAACCGGGAAGATGATGGCAAATGTCATGGCAACGTAGGATGGGATAATGAGTAAGTATGGGAATCCATTTTCATAGATACCTTTAATCATATCCTTAAGTGTCAATGGGACAGGGATGCCATTATTGATACGTTTTGCAATAGTGTGAGCGTCTTTAATATTGAGAATATAAAATGCTAGATAAACAATTACAAAAATAGAGTGAAATGCACCACGAATCAACATAAATAGAGAGTTGTCACGGCCAGGTTTCTCACCGAGTGTGATCAAGTTGCTCAATTCAGGTGCTGCAAGTGCTATAAAATAGAGGACAAAAACTACTGTTACTGCAAGGAAGATAAAACCTTTAGCTTTTTGTTTGTTATAAATTTGCCCCAACCCAGGAATCAATGAAAGCAAGGCTGCTTTTTTTGGTTGTTGTTCCATGAGTGCTCCTTTCATAAGATACGAGCGTTGAGCTCGATGCTAATCAGTAAAACTACTGAAAACATTGTCAGTGTATCTAAAAATCAAGGGAGATGTTTAAATTATCTCCCTTGAAGCAATCAATTAGTTACCAAATTTTTGTTGGATTGTTTCTTTGATCAATGTTACAGCATCATTAGCAGCTGTTTTAGCATCTTTCTTACCGCTTACAGCGTCAAAGAGCATTGTTTTAGCTGGGTCCCAAACTGTTGACATTTGAGAGATGTTTGGCATTGGTTGAGCGTTTTGGAACTGTTTGATAACAGCAGTAGTCAACTCATCGTTTTTACCTTCAGCGTAAGTACGAGCTTCAGTGTTAGCTGGAATTTCGTTAGTAGCATCGTAGAATGCTTTTTGTTGGTCAGTTGAAACAAGGAAGTCTACAAATTTTTGAGCGCCTTCAAGGTTCTTAGTGCTTGATGGGATGATCCAAGCTTTACCACCACCAAAGGCTGCGTAGTTTTTACCGTTTGGAAGAGTTGGGATAGTTGCAACACCGTAGTTTACTTTAGCATCTTTGAATGCTTGAGCTTTCCAAGGACCGTCGATGATCGCAGCTGTTTTACCTTCTTGGAATTGAGTTTGGATCAAGTTTCCAGCACCTTCAGTATCTTGCATACCTTTAGGCCATTTTTCGTACCAAGTTTTAGCGTAGTTGATACCTGCGATAGCACCGTCGTTTGCAAGACCGATATCTTTAGGATCTTTACCGTTGTCACCAAATACGTAAGCGCCGTTACCTGCAAGAAGTCCGTATGCATAGTAGAAGTTAGTCCAGTCAGCTAGGAAAGCAGTTGTTTTTCCGTCTTCACCAGCGAAAGCATATTTGCTATCTTTAGCAAGTTCTTCTAGGTCAGCAAATGTCTTAGGAGCTTCTTTCACTAAGTCTTTGTTGTAGTACATAACAAGTGACTCGATAACAGCTGGAGCACCGTAAACTTTACCACCAACAGTTACAAGAGATTTAGTAGTATCGTCTGTTTTAGCACCGTCACTCAAAGTTACTTCTGAAAGTTGTCCGTCAGTACCAAGGCTACCTACACGGTCGTATGGTGCCATCATGACGTCAGCGGCTTTACCTGATTGGTTATCAAGTGAAAGGTTGTCAAGTCCACCTAATTGGTCACCAGTTTAATAGTAACTTTTACACCAGCTTCTTTTTCGTAAGCTTTTGCAGCTGATTCTGCGAAAGCTTTATATTGATCTTCAACGTAGAAAGTGATTTCTTGGCTTCCTGATGCAGAAGAATCAGCTGCTTTATCAGCAGTTTTGCTTCCGCAAGCTACCAAAAGCAAGCTAGCAAGAGTAGCAGTACCAAGTACAGCTGCGCTCTTCATGAATTTAGTTGACATAGTGTATTCCTCCTAAAGAATAACAAATTTTAATTTCGAGGAAACGCAAACGTTTTCCCTTATGACCCTAGTATAGCACAAACAGAAAACGGTTGCAAGCATTTTTTTGAAAAAAATTTAAAAAGCTTGTGACTGGCTAATTCCTAAAATTGTTTTTATAATAGAAGAGAAATAGAAAATCATGCAAATTTCGATTCAAAAATAATTGAAGGGAAACGATTGCATGAATAAGCTGAAGGTTGAAAGGATTTTAAAAATAAGAATATAGTAACTTAAAAGTTTATCAATAAAAAATAAATCATAAAAGTTTTTTAAAAACGCTTGCATTTCTTTTTAAAATGGGTTATACTTTACTTAGCGCAAACGTTTGCGCACAAATTTGAAACAATTAATTAAAAAAACACTTGAGGTGCTATTATGAAAAAACGTCAAAGTGGTGTGTTGATGCACATCTCATCACTTCCAGGAGCTTACGGAATCGGATCATTTGGTCAAAGCGCCTATGATTTCGTTGACTTCTTGGTTCGTACCAAACAACGTTACTGGCAAATCCTTCCATTAGGAACAACAAGCTACGGAGATTCTCCTTATCAATCTTTCTCAGCCTTTGCTGGGAACACTCATTTTATCGATCTTGATATTTTGGTAGAGCAAGGCTTGTTAGAAGCAAGTGATCTTGAGGGAGTAGACTTCGGTAGCAACCCAACTGAAGTTGATTATGCTAAGATTTATTACGCACGTCGTCCGCTTCTAGAAAAAGCAGTTAAACGTTTCCTTGAAGTTGGGGATGTCCAAGATTTTGAAAAATTTGCTCAAGACAACCAATCATGGCTTGAACTTTTTGCAGAGTATATGGCTATTAAAGAGCATTTTGATAACTTGGCTTGGACAGAGTGGCCAGATGCAGACATTCGTGCGCGTAAAGCTTCTGCTCTTGAAAGCTACCGTGAACAATTGGCAGACAAACTTGTTTTCCACCGAGTAACCCAATATCTCTTCTTCCAACAATGGTTGAAATTGAAAGCATACGCTAACGAAAACCACATCGAGATTGTGGGGGATATGCCAATCTATGTTGCTGAAGATTCAAGCGATATGTGGGCAAATCCACACCTCTTTAAAACAGATGAAAACGGGAAAGCAACTTGCATCGCAGGATGCCCACCAGATGAGTTTTCTGCGACTGGTCAGCTTTGGGGGAACCCAATCTATGACTGGGAAGCAATGGATAAAGATGGCTACAAATGGTGGATTGAACGCTTGCGTGAAAGCTTCAAAATCTACGATATCGTGCGTATCGACCACTTCCGTGGATTTGAGTCTTACTGGGAAATCCCTGCGGGTTCTGAAACAGCGGCACCTGGTAAATGGGTGAAAGGACCTGACTACAAACTCTTTGCAGCCGTTAAAGAAGAACTTGGTGACTTGAACATCATCGCAGAAGACCTTGGATTTATGACTGATGAAGTTATCGAGCTTCGTGAGCGCACTGGATTCCCAGGAATGAAAGTTCTTCAATTTGCCTTCAACCCAGAAGATGAAAGTATCGACAGCCCACACTTGGCACCAGCCAACTCAGTTATGTACACTGGAACACACGATAACAACACTGTTCTTGGTTGGTACCGTGATGAGATTGATGACCCAACTCGTGAGTACATGGCTCGTTACACAAACCGTAAAGAGTACGAAACAGTGGTGCATGCTATGCTTCGTACAGCTTTCGCATCAGTAAGTTTCATGACGATTGCTACTATGCAAGATTTGCTAGAGTTGGATGGTTCAGCTCGTATGAACTTCCCATCTACTCTTGGTGGAAACTGGTCATGGCGTATGACAGAGGAACAATTGACTCCTGCTGTCGAAGAAACTTTGCTTGACTTGACTACAATTTATCGCCGTATCAATGAAAATTTGGTAGAATTAAAGAAATAAGACATTATCAGGAGACACAAAAATGTTACCATTAAAAGAATTTGTACAAAATCGTTACAATAAATCTATCGCAGAATGTAGCAACGAAGAGCTTTACCTTGCTCTTCTTAACTACAGCAAACTTGCTAGCAGCCAAAAACCAGTGAACACTGGTAAGAAAAAAAGTTTACTATATCTCAGCTGAGTTCTTGATTGGTAAACTCTTGTCAAACAACTTGATTAACCTTGGTCTTTATGACGAAGTTAAGAAAGAACTTGCTGACGCAGGTAAAGAGTTGATCGAAATTGAAGAAGTAGAATTGGAACCATCACTTGGTAACGGTGGTTTGGGACGTTTGGCAGCCTGCTTTATCGACTCAATCTCTACACTTGGTTTGAATGGTGATGGTGTTGGTTTGAACTACCACTTCGGTCTTTTCCAACAAGTTCTTAAAAACAACCAACAAGAAACGATTCCTAACGCTTGGTTGACTGACCAAAACTGGTTGGTTCGCTCAAGCCGTAGCTACCAAGTGCCATTTGCACACTTCACATTGACATCTACTCTTTACGATATCGATGTACCTGGATACAAAACAGCTACTAAAAATCGTTTGCGTTTGTTCGACTTGGATTCAGTTGATTCTTCAATCATCAAAGATGGTATCAACTTTGATAAGACAGACATCGCTCGCAACTTGACTCTTTTCCTTTACCCAGACGATAGCGATAAACAAGGTGAATTGCTCCGTATCTTCCAACAATACTTCATGGTTTCAAACGGTGCACAATTGATCATCGATGAAGCAATCGAAAAAGGAAGCAACTTGCACGACCTTGCTGCCTACGCAGTTGTACAAATCAACGATACTCACCCATCAATGGTTATTCCTGAATTGATCCGTCTTTTGACTGAACGTGGTATCGAACTTGATGAAGCAATCTCTATCGTTCGTAGCATGACTGCCTACACAAACCACACAATCCTTGCTGAAGCCCTTGAAAAATGGCCTCTTGAATTCTTGGAAGAAGTGGTTCCTCACTTGGTACCAATCATCAAAGAATTGGACCGCCGTGTTAAAGCAGAATACAAAGACCCAGCTGTTCAAATCATCGATGAGAATGATCGTGTACACATGGCGCACATGGATATTCACTACGGATACAGCGTAAACGGGGTTGCGGCTCTTCACACTGAAATTTTGAAGAACTCAGAGTTGAAAGCTTTCTACGACATCTACCCAGAAAAATTCAACAACAAAACAAACGGTATCACATTCCGTCGTTGGCTCATGCATGCTAACCCAAGCTTGTCTCACTACTTGGATGAGATTCTTGGACGCGAATGGCACCATGAAGCTTCTAAATTAGAAGACCTTCTTTCATACGAAGACAAGGCTGCTGTCAAAGAAAAATTGGAAAGCATCAAAGCTCACAACAAACGTAAATTGGCTCGTCACTTGAAAGAGCACCAAGGTGTGGAAATCAATACAAACTCTATCTTTGATATCCAAATCAAACGTCTTCACGAGTACAAACGTCAACAAATGAATGCTTTGTATGTGATCCACAAATATCTTGACATCAAGGCTGGTAACATCCCTGCTCGTCCAATCACAGTATTCTTTGGTGGTAAAGCAGCTCCTGCCTACACAATCGCTCAAGACATCATCCACTTGATCCTTTGCTTGTCAGAAATCATTGCCAATGACCCAGCAGTAGCGCCACACTTGCAAGTTGTTATGGTTGAAAACTACAACGTTACTGCAGCAAGTTTCTTGATCCCAGCATGTGACATCTCAGAACAAATCTCATTGGCTTCTAAAGAAGCTTCAGGTACTGGTAACATGAAATTCATGTTGAACGGAGCTTTGACTCTTGGTACTATGGATGGTGCTAACGTGGAAATCGCTGAGTTGGTTGGCGACGAAAACATCTACATCTTCGGTGAAGATTCAGAAACTGTTATCGACCTTTACGCGAAATCAGCATACAAATCAAGCGAATTCTACGCTCGTAAAGCGATCAAACCATTGGTTGACTTCATCGTGAGCGACGCTGTTCTTGCAGTTGGTAAGATTGAACGCTTGGAACGTCTTTATAACGAATTGATCAACAAAGACTGGTTCATGACTCTTCTTGACTTGGAAGACTACATCAAGGTTAAAGAGCAAATGCTTGCTGACTACGAAGACCGTGACGCATGGTTGGATAAAGTCATCGTTAACATTTCTAAAGCAGGATTCTTCTCATCTGACCGTACAATCGCTCAGTATAACGAAGATATCTGGCACTTGAACTAATACTCTTCGAAAATCAAATTCAAAGCACGTCAACGTCGCCTTGCCGTACTCAAGTACAGCCTGCGGCTAGTTTCCTAGTTTGCTCTTTGATTTTCATTGAGTATAAGATACGAAATTTTATAGTTATTACATATCTAGCAAAAAAGCGAGTTTCAATTGAAATTCGCTTTTTTTAATGTTGTGGATTTGAGGTTGACCGGTCTCAAAAGAAAAAATAATTTGTCAATAATTTCTAGACTTAAAAATCAGACCTAGAGAACACTAAGAAGGCTGGTCGTACTACCTTTAAGCCTCAAAATCTACTTAGAAATTACCTCAAATTTCTTGTATTCGCTTACAAACAGTATTATAATAGTATTGTAGTAAGGAAAGAGGGTGTTCTTATGTGGAAAAAATATTTTTCAAAATATAAATGGACTGATTTATTTTGGATTCTTTTTGTAATTTGGTCCTGCCTTTATATGGGCAATAGTTTCTCGTTTCCGCTTACTCATCAAGAAATCTCTTTTCATGGATGTTGTTATGGGGTATCACTTGCCTTATATCACTTGCTATTTATTGATAAATTTGTCATTTCGAATCGAAAATAAATGGAGAGGTCAAAATTTTTTATACTTTTTGGAAAGACAGTGAAAAATCGTGTTTTAAACCCGCATCTCAAGAAGAGGTGCGGGCTTGGTTTTATCTCATAAACTAGTTTACAGGGCTTTCCCGACAAGAATCTCTGCTTCGATGGTGATCTCTGTCAGTTGGCTCCAATCAATCTTGCTTTGGTCAACGTGAAAGAGGAGGGGTGTCATGCTGAGCAGGGCTTGGCGTTGCTCTGTTGTGATAGACTTGGTCAAGGAAGCAATCTGACTAGATTGGATGCTAAAGTGTTCTTGGAAGTGTTCCTTAATATCTTGATTAGAATAATCCTTCTTTGTCAGCTGGTCCTGTACCATTTGACGGATTTCCTTGAGGTGGTTTTCAGTAGGAATGACCTTGATTAAGATGCCGCCCTTTGATAAGACTCGTCGGAATTCTCCGTAGTTGGCAGGTGAGAAGATATCAAGTAGGATATCCATGCTGGCGTCTTTTATAGGAAGGCGAGCCAGGTCACCAACAAACCAATTGACTGCCCAGTTGGGTTCACTCTTGGCGGCGATTTGGACCGAGTCTTTCGAAATGTCAAAGGCATAAAAGGTTTTGTCAGGGTGCACTTCTTGGAGTTTGCGAGAGTAGAAGCCTTCGCCACAGCCGATGTCCAAGACTGTTTTTGCAGATGGTTTAGTCGCTAGTAAGTGCGAGATACCTTCTAAAATAGCCTGATAAAAGCCAGCTTCTAGGATTTGTTGTCGATTTTGGAAGTTTTCTTTGTCGTAGTTGGCGGATTGCTTGATTTGAGGTGCCAGATTGACATAGCCGAATTTTGCAAGGTCAAAAGAATGTCGATTATCACACTTGAGACTAGACTCTACCAAGGTCAGTTTTTCTTGGCAGATAGGGCAGGCAAAGGCAGTCGCAGTAGCAAAGCGCTGAAGTTTAGGTTTGAGGTTTGTATTCATAGTTTTAGTCTAGCAGAAAAAGAACTGGATGGCAAATGCCTCCAGTTTGTTTTTTAGTATGTAAGAACAAAGTATTTCTTCTTACCACGGCGGATAACAGTAAGTTCGTTCTCTAACTTATCTGCGTCACTTAAGACATAGTCAAGGTCTTGAATGCGGTCTCCGTTTACGTAGATAGCTCCATTTTGAACATCTTCACGGGCTTGGCGTTTGGAATTCACCACACCAGATGACACGAGTAGTTCCACGATATTGTGGTTTTCGTCTGCTTGTACTTGGTAGTTTGGCACTCCACGAAGTCCTTGTTTGAGTTCTTTGACAGAAAGGTTTTTAATGTTTCCCGCAAAGAGTTGCTCAGTGATGTTAAGTGCTTCTTCGTAGGCTTCTTCTCCGTGAACAAGTGTGACGACTTCACGAGCCAAGACTTTTTGAGCCAAGCGTTCGTGTGGCGCAGCTTCAAACTGTTTGCGGATGTCTTCGATCTCGTCAAGTGACAAGAAAGTAAAGATTTTCAAGAAGCGAACAGCGTCAGCGTCCATGACGTTCATCCAGAATTGGTACATTTCGTATGGAGAAGTCTTTTCAGGGTTGAGCCAAACAGCGTTTCCTTCAGATTTACCAAATTTCTTGCCAGTTGCGTCTGTGATGAGTGGAACAGTGATTACGTGACCAGTCTTGTCAGCCTTACGACGAAGCAACTCTGTACCAGCAGTCATATTTCCCCATTGATCAGAACCACCAATTTGAAGAGTGACATTGTGCTCTTGGTTAAGGACAAAGAAGTCATACCCTTGCATGATTTGGTAGGCAAACTCAGTGTAAGAAATCCCTGTTTCAATACGTTTCTTCACAGACTCCTTGCTCATCATGTAGTTGACAGTGAAGTATTTTCCGATATCACGGAGGAAATCAATGAAGCTGATACTGCCAAACCAGTCGTAGTTGTTGACCATGACAGCTTTATTTTCACCATTTTCAAAGTCAAGAAAGCGAGAAAGTTGTCCTTGGATAGACTTGACCCAGCCATCTACTGTGTCTTTTGTTTGGAGACTACGCTCAGCATCTTTGAAGGACGGATCTCCGATGAGACCTGTAGCACCGCCAACGAGCGCATAAGGTTTGTGACCTGCTAGCTGCAAACGACGACTTGTCAAGATTGCGACAAGGTGACCTAGGTGAAGGCTGTCAGCAGTTGGATCGTAGCCAGTATAATAAGAAACTTGACCTTCTTCTAGGGCTTTACGTAAAGCTTCTTCGTCAGTCGTTTGAAATCAAACCACGCTCTTTTAGCTCATCAAAAATGTGCATGTGTCTTTTCTCCTTTTTAAAATATTGTTTCTACCTATTTTACCACAAACTTGGCAAATAACCTAGTAAAATCGGGAAGAAAGTTGCTACTTGGACTTTTTTGGAAACGAGTGAAATATGGTATAATAGCACTAGCTTATTTTCAGAGAAATAGACAAAAATCGTTAAGAAAGGGGCTGAAAGATGTCTCATATTATTGAATTGCCAGAAGTCTTGGCCAACCAGATTGCAGCAGGAGAAGTTATCGAACGTCCTGCCAGCGTAGTTAAAGAGTTGGTTGAAAATGCTATCGATGCTGGCTCCAGCCAGATTATCGTTGAGATCGAAGAAGCTGGTCTTAAGAAAATCCAAATCACCGATAATGGGCACGGGATTGCCCACGATGAAGTCGAGTTGGCCCTCCGCCGTCATGCTACTAGTAAGATTAAGAATCAGGCAGATCTTTTTCGGATTCGGACTCTTGGTTTTCGTGGGGAAGCCCTGCCCTCTATTGCATCTGTTAGTGTACTGACTCTTTTGACAGCAGTGGATGGAGCAAGTCACGGGACCAAGTTAGTTGCTCGTGGAGGAGAAGTAGAAGAAGTTGTGCCTGCGACCAGTCCTGTTGGAACCAAGGTTTGTGTGGAGGATCTTTTTTTCAACACACCAGCTCGTCTCAAGTATATGAAGAGCCAGCAGGCAGAGTTGTCTCATATCATCGATATCGTCAATCGTCTAGGCTTGGCCCATCCTGAGATTTCCTTTAGCCTGATTAGCGATGGCAAGGAGATGACACGAACAGCTGGTACGGGTCAACTGCGTCAAGCTATTGCTGGGATTTATGGTTTAGCCAGTGCCAAAAAGATGGTTGAGATTGAAATTCTGACCTAGATTTTGAAATTTCAGGTTTTGTCTCATTGCCTGAATTGACACGGGCTAATCGCAACTATATCAGTCTTTTTATCAATGGCCGTTATATCAAAAACTTCTTGCTCAATCGTGCCATTTTAGATGGCTATGGTAGCAAGCTCATGGTGGGGCGTTTTCCACTGGCCGTTATTCACATCCAGATCGATCCTTATCTAGCAGATGTCAATGTGCATCCAACCAAGCAAGAAGTACGGATTTCTAAGGAAAGAGAGCTTATGGCACTGGTTTCAGAAGCTATCGCAAAGAGTCTAAAGGAACAGACCTTGATTCCAGATGCCTTGGAAAATCTTGCCAAATCTACCGTTCGCAACCGTGAAAAAGTAGAGCAAACCATTCTCCCACTTAAAGAAAACAATCTCTACTACGAGCAAACGGAAGCAACAAGCTCTATTCCAGCTGAGGTTTCAGACAGTCAAGTAGACTTGACTGAAGAGAAACAGGATTTGAGCCTCTTCGCCAAGGAAACCTTGGATCAGATGACCAAGTCAGCCAAACTGCATTTTGCAGAGAGAAAGCCTGTCAGCTACGACAAACTAGATCATCCAGAGTTAGATATGGCTAGTTTAGATAAGGCTTATGACAAGCTGGAACGAGAAGAGTCTTCTAGTTTCCCAGAGTTGGAATTTTTCGGTCAGATGCATGGAACCTATCTCTTTGCCCAAGGTCGAGATGGGCTCTACATCATAGATCAGCACGCGGCTCAGGAACGGGTTAAGTATGAGGAGTATCGTGAGAGCATTGGCAATGTTGACCAGAGCCAGCAGCAACTTCTAGTGCCCTATATTTTTGAATTTCCTGCGGATGATGCCCTTCGTCTCAAGGAAAGAATGCCTCTCTTAGAGGAAGTTGGCGTCTTTCTAGCAGAGTACGGGGAGAATCAATTTATCTTGCGCGAACATCCCATTTGGATGGCAGAGGAGGAAATCGAGTCTGGAATCTATGAGATGTGTGATATGCTCCTCTTGACCAAGGAAGTTTCAATCAAGAAATATCGAGCAGAGCTAGCGATCATGATGTCATGCAAGCGGTCCATCAAGGCCAACCATCGTATTGATGACCACTCGGCTAGACAACTCCTCTATCAGCTCTCTCAATGTGACAACCCCTATAACTGTCCACACGGACGTCCTGTTTTGGTTCACTTTACCAAGTCGGACATGGAAAAGATGTTCCGTCGCATTCAGGAAAATCACACCAGTCTCCGTGAGTTGGGGAAATACTAATATTTTTCGAAAAACTCTCTAAACTGCGTCAGCCTTACCTTGCCTAACTCAAGTTATGCCTACGGTTAGCTTCCTAGTTTAGATTTGATTTTCATTGAGTATAAATTGAAGGGAAAATTATGTACGAATATCTAAAGGGTATTATTACCAAAATTACTGCTAAATATATCGTCCTTGAGGCAAATGGTATCGGTTATATCTTGCATGTAGCCAATCCTTATGCCTACTCAGGGCAAGTCAACCAAGAAGCACAAATCTATGTGCATCAAGTCGTTCGCGAAGATGCTCATCTCCTTTACGGTTTTCGCTCGGAAGATGAGAAGAAACTCTTTCTCAGCTTAATCTCTGTATCAGGCATTGGCCCTGTTTCTGCTCTTGCCATCATCGCAGCTGATGACAATGCAGGCCTCGTTCAAGCTATTGAGACTAAGAACATCACCTACTTGACCAAGTTCCCTAAAATCGGTAAGAAAACAGCCCAACAGATGGTATTGGATCTAGAAGGTAAGGTGGTTGTGGCAGGGGACGACCTCCCTGCTAAGGCTGCAGTTCCATCTAGCAGTGACAACCAAGAACTGGAAGAAGCTATGGAAGCCATGTTGGCTTTGGGCTACAAGGCAACTGAGCTCAAGAAAATTAAGAAATTCTTTGAAGGTACGACCGATACAGCAGAGAACTATATCAAGTCTGCTCTCAAGATGTTGGTGAAATAGGAGATTTCTATGCCAAAACGCTGTGGCTGGGTTAAAATGAACAACCCTCTATATGTAGCCTACCACGATGAAGAGTGGGGCCAACCTCTCCATGATGACCAAGAATTGTTTGAGTTATTGTGTATGGAAACCTACCAGTCGGGTCTATCTTGGGAAACGGTGCTAAACAAGCGCCAAGCTTTCAGAGAAGCATTTCATGGCTATCAAATTCAGGCGGTCGCGAAAATGACAGATGGGGAGTTGGAGGCCTTGTTAGAGAATCCAGCCATCATCCGAAATCGTGCCAAGCTCTTGCGACGCGTGCCAACGCCCAAGCATTTTTACAAGTTCAGGAAGCATATGGCTCGTTTGATGCCTATCTCTGGTCTTTTGTTGAGGGGAAAAATGTCGTGAATGATGTGCCTGACTACAGAGGGTCTCCTGCCAAAACAGCTCTATCTGAGAAATTATCCAAAAATCTCAAAAAACGAGGCTTTAAGTTTACTGGACCAGTCGCTGTTTTGTCCTTTCTACAGGCTGCAGGGTTGGTTGATGACCATGAGAATGATTGTGAATGGAAAGGAAAATTAAATGATGTCTAACAAATATAAGGGAATTCTGATTTTTTCGATTCTCTATACAGTTCTTTTTGTGTTTGATGGTGATAAATTGCTGGATTCTGTGATGCCATCTGCCATTGAGAATTATCTACAATATCTACTCTATGTAGTATTAGCTCTATATGGCTCTTTCTTGTTCAAGGATAGATTGATTCAACAATGGAATGAGATTAGAAAGACTAAAAGAAAATTCTTCTTTGGCGTTTTAAAAGGCTGGCTCTTTCTCATTCTGATGACGGTTGCCTTTGACTTTATATCAGGAATGTTGAGGCAGTTTTTGGCGCTAGACGGACAAGGTCTAAATCAGTCTAATATTCAAAGCACCTTTCAAGACCAACCCCTACTGATAGCCGTTTTCGCCTGCATCATCGGACCTTTGATGGAAGAACTCTTTTTCCGTCAGCTCTTATTGCATCATTTGCAGAAACAGTTGCCAGATTTACTAAGCATTATTCTGGTAGGACTTATCTTTGCCCTGAGTCATATGCATAATTTAAACTTATCCGAGTGGGTCGGTTCAGTCGGTTATCTAGGTGGTGGCCTGGCCTTTTCAATTATTTATGTGAAAGAAAAGGAGAATATCTACTATCCCTTACTGGTTCATATGTTAAGCAACAGCCTTTCCTTGATCATTTTAGCTATCAGTAGTATGTGATGAAAATGCCAGTAATGATAATGAGAAAAAGCTGAGAAATTCATCTCAGCTTTCTTTGTTATAGTCAAAGCGAATGACTTGCTCCGTTGCGTCTACATACGCGTGGACTCCAAAGGGGACAATAGCTCTTGGAGTTGCATGACCAACATTTAGATTATAGACAATCGGGATATTGCTGTCAATGATATCCAATAGTGTCTCTTTATAGTCGTCATAGAAAGTTTCATCCATAGGTTTTCCGACCAAGAGTCCACTGATGACCTCGAATATACCAGTTTCTTTTAAAGCCTGCAACATTTTTTTGAAATCATCAGGTTCAGGTTTTTCTTCACTTGTTTCTAGCAATAGAATCTTTCCTTCCCAGTCGGATAAGTCAGGGAAAAGTTTGTATTTTTGGCAGAGCTCCGTGCTGTCTGCGTATCGAGAGTTGTCAAAGATATCGTAGAGAGATTCGAGGCAACCACCGAGGATTTCTCCCTCGAACTGGGCATTTCCTTGTAACAAGTCAAAACCAGTATTTGTATGATTGACACGAGGTGTTCCCAAGGCTTTGGGACTAAAATCAGTCCGTTCCTCATACCAAACGTTACTAGGGCGAATTTCTGAGATTTTTCCAGTCTCAATTAATTCTTTAAAGTAGTGGCAGCTATATGGCAACATTTCTTTGTCTAACTCACAAATGTCTGCTAGAAATGATTGGCCGTAAAAAGTCTTGATTCCTAGTTTATGCAACATGAGATGGTTCATGGTCGTATCCGAGAAGCCAAGAAAAATCTTTTGTTTGATAACTTTTTCTAGTTGGTCATTTTCAAAAAGATAGGGTAATAAACGATAGGTATCGTCTCCACCGATGGCGCATAGGATCATGTCGACGCTATCATCAGAAAAGGCCTGAATCAAATCCTCCGCACGAGCTTCAGGATGTTCTTTGATAAAGTTTAAGCCTTTTAGTGAATGAGGTAAAAAGATAGGATTGAGTCCGAGGCCCTTGAGACGTTGAATACCCAAGTCCACTTCGTGTTTGACAAAGTCTTCTCCGATAATGCCACTAGACAAACTAACAATACCAATAGTAGAAACCATATCTCATCCTCCTAGAAATAAATTGATGCTATTGTATCACAAAAGATGAGGAGAAACAACAAGAATTAGAATCAGAAAGGCTTTTAGATCAAGAAAGTAAGCAAAAAAGCAACCGCTCGATGTGGTTGCTTTTTATAGTAGTTGCATTCTTATAGAGCAGTAAGGAAGGTCAGTCCGCCAAGGATAACCCCAGCCGAGTTTGGAATGATTAGAATCCAGTCTTTCTTAGGCTCTTTTGTCCATCCATAAATGACCCAGATTAAGCAAGAAACAGCTGCTGATAAAGGTTGGAATGGTTGAGCTTTATTTCCTTGTAAATTGGCAAAAATTTGGGGGATGTAGGCTATAAATACAATAATTCCGATAAAGGCACCAATTGAACCAACAATTTGATTAATTCTCTGTTTAGTCATATATATTTCTCCTTATTACTTTATTAGCATAACAGAAAAACAACTTGGATTCAAGGAAAAACCTCGGGATTCTAAGGAAAGACTTTACATTAGAACGTTTTTAGAAAATGTAGCTACTTTTCTTTGGAGAATCAAAAAATGATTTGGAACTATAAAAAAAGTAGTCTGTCTACAAAACACACTACTTTTATTGTTTATCTTAATATCTAGCAGGTCCTGCACTTGCACTCTTAATGTTGAAACGTTTTTTGAGGTAGAAACGTAGGGCAAGGAGAGCTCCACCGATTACCAACAAAACAAGTGGTGGGAGACTAATGTTGATGGCTTGTGGAAGGAAGTTACTCAAGAAGAGGATGAAGACCCAAGCAAACATAGTCGCTAACATGACCAAAAGTGATTTCCAGAATGGAGGACGTTGGCTACGGTCAGTATCTGGTCCGTAGTAGCGGTAGATGAAGTGATAGAGAAGGTAGAAGGCAACTCCACCAAAGGCCCCTACACTGATAAGTGTTACCAATCCGTAAGCTACGGGTTGGTTTGAGAAGAAGCTCATCAAGGCACTAACTACTGCAAACAGTCCTGTAATGAAAAGGGCTGAATCCAACATCATCAATTTTGGATCGTCGTTTCCTTTGGATGTTCTTTCTCGTATTGCTCTTTTTCGCTAAAGCTGTGAGCCCAGTGAGTTGGTGCTCCGTAGATAGAACGAGCGGTCACACCTTTTGGTTGTTCTTCAAGGATATGAGGAATGACTTCTTCAAGGATGGCCTTGATTTCGGCGTCATTTTTTCCATCCTTTAGAAATTGCTGGGTTGCAATGTGGATAAATTCTTGGTTTTTCTTGGTTAATTCTTTTAAATCAATCTGTGACATAATAACTCCTGTTTAGAACCATTTTTTATGGATGAGGTAAAGAGTGAGAGAAACACTCATAGCAAAGGCGATAAAGACGATGAGCCAGAAAGCATGCGGTTCTCCGTTTAAAGGAATTTCATTATCCTTAAAGTTCATTCCGTAAGCTGAGAAAATCATGGTCGGGATGGACATAACGATAGTCACAAGTGCCAAGGTTTTCATGATATTGTTCTGGTTATTTGAAATGATAGAAGCAAAGGTCTCTGTCATAGAGTGAAGGACGTTTCCATAGATGTCCGCCATCTCGATGGCCTGTTGCGTTTCAATCAAGGTATCTTCCAGTAAGTCTTCGTCTTCGAGATATTTCTTGATATTGCTAGTTGCGCTGGTCAATTTTTTAATCACGCGCTCATTTGTCTTAAGTGAAGCTTTGAAGTAGACGATAGTCTTTTCCAACTCCATGAGTTCAATCAATTCTTCGTTTCGAGTAGATTTGTGAAGTTGACTCTCAATCTGCTCACTCTTACGTTCAATCGAACGGAGGGCAGTTAGGTAAATCTCCGCATTGCGGTATAGGATTTGGAAGATGAAGCGCGAACGCATGAAGGTATAGAAATTTCGAAGCCTACGATTGATAAAGACATCAAGAAGTGGTAGAGGCTCCAAACAAGTGGTAATAATAGCCTCTTCTGTGAGGATAATCCCCAAGGGAATGGTCACGTAGTAGGTCTGGTTGTTTCTTTCCTCAGTAATGGGAACGTCCACGATGATCAAGGTGTACTCATCTTCGATGGTGATACGTGACATCTCTTCCGCATCGAGCGGTGCACGGAGATCGGCGATATCAATATCAAAGGCTGAGGCGATTTCCATCGATTCGCTTTGAGTAGGATTGACGAGATTGATCCAAGTGCCCGGCTGGAGCGTATCGATCTCTTTAAATTCAGTTGTTGTTGAGAGAAAGACTTGTTTCATATCTCCGATCCTTTCCTAATCTAATCCGTGTTTCAGTGATTTTTGACACCGTACTATTATACTACAAAATCGGCTTTTTTGGTAATAGAATTTCACTTTTTTTGGTATAATGGAAAGCAACAATGGACTAGAAAGAAGTAATATGCAAGATAAGATTGTCATCCATGGGGCTCGCGCCCATAATTTAAAAAATATAGATGTGGAAATTCCGCGTGACAAGCTAGTTGTGGTGACGGGACTATCTGGATCAGGAAAGTCTAGTTTAGCCTTTGATACCCTTTATGCAGAAGGGCAACGTCGCTATGTTGAAAGTCTGTCAGCCTATGCTCGTCAGTTCTTGGGCAATATGGAAAAGCCAGATGTGGATTCTATCGACGGTCTCAGCCCTGCCATTTCCATTGACCAGAAAACGACCAGTAAAAATCCTCGTTCGACGGTTGGAACAACGACGGAAATCAACGATTATCTACGTCTTCTCTATGCACGTGTAGGGACACCCTACTGTATCAATGGACATGGGGCTATCAAGGCTTCGTCTGTAGAGCAGATTGTGGATAAGGTTTTGGAATTGCCAGAACGCCAGCGTCTGCAGATTTTGGCTCCTGTCATTCGTAAGAAAAAGGGGCAGCATAAGACGCTGATTGAAAAGATTCAAAAGGATGGTTACGTCCGTGTCCGTGTCGATGGAGTTGTCTACGATGTGACCGAAGTTCCTGAACTTGAAAAAAATAAACAACACAACATTGATGTGGTGGTAGACCGTATCATTATCAAAGAAGGTATCCGTAGTCGTCTCTTTGATTCGATTGAAGCAGCTCTCCGTATCGCTGAAGGTTATGTCGTTATTGATACTATGGATGATTCAGAGTTGCTCTTCTCAGAACACTACGCTTGTCCAGTCTGTGGTTTTACAGTTCCAGAGCTAGAACCCCGTCTCTTCTCCTTCAATGCACCCTTTGGCTCCTGTAGTGAGTGTGATGGTTTGGGAATCAAGCTAGAGGTTGATACGGACTTGGTAGTGCCAGATGCTAGCAAGACTCTTCGCGAGGGCGCTTTGGCGCCTTGGAACCCTATCTCTTCTAACTATTATCCAAACATGCTGGAACAAGCTATGACAGCTTTGGAGTGGATATGGATAGGCCTTTTGAGGACTTGTCTGAGGCGGATAAACATCTCATTTTCTATGGTTCAGATGGGAAAGAATTCCATTTCCACTATGAAAACGAATTCGGCGGAGTTCGTGATATTGACATTCCTTTTGAAGGTGTTGTCAATAATATCAAGCGTCGCTATCATGAAACCAATAGTGACTACACTCGTACACAGATGCGTCTCTATATGAATGAGCTAACTTGTGGTACCTGTCATGGTTATCGTCTCAATGACCAGGCCTTATCTGTTCGAGTAGGGGGAGAAAAAGGGCTCCATATTGGAGAAATTTCAGACCTATCTATCGCAGACCATTTGGAGGTTATTGATCAACTAAGCCTATCTGAAAATGAAGCTATCATCGCTCGTCCTATCCTGAAGGAAATCAAGGATCGCCTGACCTTTCTCAATAACGTAGGGCTCAACTATCTGACTCTATCACGTTCGGCAGGAACCCTTTCAGGTGGAGAGAGTCAGCGAATTCGCTTGGCAACCCAGATTGGTTCCAACCTATCAGGTGTTCTCTATATCCTAGATGAGCCGTCCATCGGTCTTCACCAGAGGGATAATGACCGCTTAATTGCCAGTCTGAAAAAGATGCGCGACTTGGGGAATACCTTGATTGTGGTGGAACACGATGAAGATACTATGCGAGAAGCTGATTATCTGATTGACGTTGGCCCTGGTGCAGGTGTCTTTGGTGGAGAAATTGTTGCGGCGGGAACGCCTAAGCAAGTAGCTCGCAACAGCAAGTCCATCACAGGCCAGTACTTGTCAGGAAAACGTGCCATTCCAGTACCAGAAGAGCGCCGTGCCGGAAATGGTCGTTTTATCGAGGTGACAGGAGCGCGTGAGAATAACTTGCAAAATATCACTGCTCGGTTCCCACTAGGAAAATTCATCGCGGTGACGGGTGTATCAGGTTCAGGGAAATCGACCTTGATCAACAGTATCCTCAAAAAAGCTATTGCCCAGAAGCTCAACCGCAATTCAGACAAACCTGGTAAATTCAAAACCATCACAGGGATTGAGCATGTAGACCGCTTGATTGACATTGACCAGAGCCCTATCGGACGAACGCCGAGGTCCAACCTGCGACCTATACAGGTGTCTTTGATGATATTCGGGACCTCTTTGCTCAGACAAATGAAGCCAAGATTCGTGGCTACAAGAAGGGGCGTTTCAGTTTTAATGTCAAGGGTGGGCGCTGTGAGGCCTGCTCGGGTGACGGGATTATCAAGATTGAGATGCATTTCTTGCCAGATGTATACGTAGCTTGTGAAGTCTGCCATGGAACTCGTTACAATAGCGAAACCCTGGAAGTGCACTACAAGGAAAAGAATATCTCGCAGGTCTTGGATATGACCGTCAACGATGCGGTAGAATTTTTCAAACACATTCCGAAAATTCAACGCAAACTCCAGACGATCAAGGATGTAGGTCTAGGTTATGTGACCTTAGGACAACCAGCTACGACACTTTCTGGTGGAGAAGCGCAGCGTATGAAGTTGGCTAGTGAACTCCACAAGCGCTCGACAGGGAAGTCTTTCTACATTTTAGATGAACCGACAACTGGTTTGCATACTGAGGACATCGCTCGACTACTCACCGTTTTGTCCCGCTTTGTCGATGATGGTAATACAGTTCTCGTCATTGAGCACAATCTGGATGTTATCAAAACAGCAGACCATATTATCGACCTAGGACCAGAAGGTGGTGTTGGTGGTGGAACTATTATCGCAACAGGAACACCAGAGGAAGTAGCTGCTAACCAAGCTAGCTATACAGGACAGTATTTGAAAGGAAAGTTACATCATGAATAAACGTGTGCAAGCATTTCTTGATAAAATGCAAGAAAGAACTAGATGGAATCATTATCAATAACCTTAAAAATGTCTACTATTTGACAGGATTTTGGGGTTCAAATGGAACAGTCTTTATCAGTCGTGACCGTCAGGTCTTGGTGACAGATGCCCGCTATATCATAGCTGCTAAGCAAGAAGTAACCGGTTTTGAGATTTTTGCAGAGCGTGATGAGTTAGCTACTATCGCAAAGATTGCAAAAGACATGGGACTTTCTCGTATCGGGTTTGAAGATGAGATTTCAGTTTCTTATTACCATCGCATGCAAACCGCCTTTGAAGGTTTAGAACTAGTTCCACAAACTCAGTTTGTTGAAGCCCTTCGTATGATTAAGGACGAGACAGAGATTGCGACTATTCGTAAGGCTTGTTCCATCTCAGACCAAGCTTTCCACGATGCTCTTGACTTTATCAAGCCAGGTAAGACAGAAATTGAAATTGCCAATTTCCTTGACTTCCGTATGCGTGAATTAGGCGCTGCTGGTTTGTCTTTTGACACGATTCTAGCTAGTGGGATCAACTCTTCTAAACCCCATGCTCACCCAATGCACAAGCCAGTAGAACTAGGTGAAGCTATTACTATGGACTTCGGTTGCCTTTACGACCACTATGTCAGTGATATGACTCGTACTATCTACCTAGGTCATGTCAGTGATGAACAAGCAGAAATCTACAACACTGTTTTGAAGGCTAACCAAGCTCTGATTGACCAAGCTAAGGATGGCTTTAGGTTTCCGTGATTTTGATAAAAATCCCTCGTGATATCATTGTGGAAGCAGGCTATGGAGAATACTTTACTCACGGTATCGGGCACGGTATTGGGCTCGATATCCACGAAGAACCTTACTTTTAGCCAAACTTCCAAAGAAGTTATTAAATCTGGAATGGTCTTGACTGATGAACCTGGTATTTATATTGAAGGTAAATATGGGGTTCGTATCGAAGATGATATCTTGATTACAGATACAGGTTGTGAGTTATTAACCCTTGCTCCAAAAAGAATTAATCGTAATCTAAGAAAAAAATGAGATAAATCGTTGACTTTTTACTAGTTAAAGGTTTATACTGAAAGGCGAAAACGGTAGGTGAGGCTACCATAGGGATACGGATGACTACCGCAAAGCAGTGGAGACACTACTCGTTGGTCAACAGTCCTGGTCGCGAAGGTCAAGACTAAGCTCATTACATCGCCCTATGGAGTTAAAGCTTGAACGAAAACGGATAATAAGTTTTTTAGTCCTGCCATTTTATGGCAGGATTTTCTGCTATTTTAGAACAAAGAAGGGAGACAAACGATGCAAATTGACGATCATCCAGAACCGCACATACACAGCCAATCGCTGATTTGTGTCGTTTTGTCCTTATAAAGTGATTGGACTCTGTGTATGAAATTACCATTCATACAGATAGGAGAAACCAATGAAAACTACAAAAGAAAGATTAGCAGCAGCTATTCAAACTCCATTTAAAGAGAGTCTAGCTTTTTACCATACAAGTCTAAAGGGCTTAGATTCTGAACAGGTCGAAGAAAACCGTGACTTATATGGTGAAAACACCATCACTAAGGGTCAAGAGGATTCCATCTTTAAAAAGATTTATGAGTCCATTATCAATCCCTTCACAATCATTTTGCTTGTGATTGCCTTTATCTCTCTCGTTACAAACGTCTGGCTTGCCAAACCTGGTCAAGAGGATCCAACGACTTCTATCATTATCGTTGTCTTGGTTTTGATTTCAGGAGGCATCCGTTTTGTCCAAGAATTGCGGAGCGACAAGGCAACAACCAATCTTTCAAAAATGATTGTCAACACTGCAACTGTTATTCGTGATGGTCTTGAACAAGAGTTACCCATCGATGAGTTGGTTGTAGGAGATCTGGTGAAATTGAGTGCGGGAGATATGATTCCTGCAGATGTCATCTTATTTGAATCCCGCGACTTTTTTGTTCAACAGTCAGGTTTGACTGGAGAAAGTGATGCAGTTGAAAAAGCTTGCTTTAAATAAAGCCACTAGTCAAAATATAGAGAGTCTTTTTAGAAGCAGAATCTTTGGCATTCATGGGGACAAACGTTATTTCGGGAAGTGCTACAGCTATGGTTCTGGCAGTTGGTGATGACACCATGATGGGAGCTATTGAGCAAACTCTCAACACCTATGATGAGCCAACTTCTTTTTGAACGTGAAATGAACAGCATTTCTTGGCTCTTGATCCGCTTGATGCTTGTCATGGTTCCGATCGTGTTTTTCGCAAATGGGTTGACTGATGGAGACTGGCTAGAGGCTGGAGTCTTTGCCTTGAGCGTTGGTGTCGGACTTACACCAGAAATGCTTCCAATGATTATCACAGCCAGCTTGGCCAAAGGTTCCATTATTATGGCCAAGGAAAAGGTGGTCATCAAAAAACTCAATGCTATCCAGGACTTAGGAGCAATTGATATCCTTTGTACGGATAAAACTGGAACTCTAACGCAAGATGAGATTGTCTTAGAATACCCTTTGGATATCCATGGTGATTTGGATATGGCAGTCTTAAGAAGAGCTTATCTAAATTCACATTTCCAAACCGGTTTGAAAAACTTAATGGACCGTGCCATTATCAGTAGAACTGAAAAAGAAGCTAAAGAACACGCTATTCTACAAGATTTGGATAAAATCTTCCAAAAGATTGATGAACTGCCTTTTGACTTTGAACGCAGACGCATGAGTGTCATCGTCAAAGACGATAGCAATGTCGTTAGTATGGTTACCAAAGGCGCTTTAGAAGAAATGTTGACCATTTCGACTCATGTGGAATATCGCGGAGAAATCATTCCCCTAACCGAAGACATTCGCCAAGAAGTATTAGCAGAAGTTGGTCAATTAAACCGTCAAGGTTTGCGTGTTTTAGGTGTTGGTTACAAGTCAGGTCTACGTGAAGATTATGCCTATGCTGTGACTGATGAAAGTGACATGATCCTTACGGGTTACCTTGCCTTCTTGGATCCACCAAAACCATCTGCAGCACCCGCTATTCAAGCTCTGCTTGAGCATGGTGTCAGAACAAAAATTTTAACTGGGGATAACGAAAAAGTAACCCAAGCCATTTGTGAAAAGGTTGGTTTGGACGTTGAGCATATGCTCTTAGGGGCTGATATCGACAAAATGACTGACCAAGAATTGGCAGAAGCGGTTGAAAGTGTAACAGTATTTGCTAAATTGTCTCCTGATCAAAAAGCGCGTATCATTTTACAGTTAAAGAAAAATGGTCATGCCGTTGGTTATATGGGAGATGGAATCAACGACGCTCCATCCATGAAGGTGGCTGATGTTGGAATTTCTGTAGATACAGCAGTCGATATCGCTAAGGAAACAGCGGATGTTATTTTGCTAGACAAGGATCTCATGGTCCTTGAAACTGGTATCGTTGAGGGTCGTAAGGTCTACGCCAATATGACCAAGTACATCAAGATGACCGTCAGTTCAAACTTTGGGAATATCTTCTCACTCCTTGTTGCGAGTATTTTCTTACCATTTTTACCAATGGCTCCTGTTCATCTCATTGTCCTAAATCTTGTCTATGATTTGTCTTGTGTGGCATTGCCATTTGATAATGTGGATCAAGACTTCCTTAAACAACCCCATACATGGGAAGCAAAATCCATTACGCGATTTATGGTTTGGATGGGTCCAATCTCATCTGTCTTTGATATTTTGACATTTATCTTCCTCTACTTTATCATTGTTCCTTTGGTAACAGGTCATCATTATGTTCATGGATCTGAATCTGCCCTTCAGTTTATTATCTTGTTCCAAACAGGATGGTTCATCGAATCTATGTGGTCTCAAACCATGGTCATCCATATGCTTCGTACAGCAAAAGTTCCTTTTGTACAAAGCAGACCAGCTTGGCTTGTGATTTTGATGACTCTGATTGCAGCCTTTTTCGTAACCAGTCTACCCTATGGACCACTGGTAAATATTCTTCGTCTAGCACCCTTAGGACTTCCTTACTTCTTGTTCTTAATCTGTATTATTTTCTTGTATATGTTTAGCGTTACAGTTATTAAGAAATTTTACATTAAGAAATATAAAGAATGGTTATAGTTCGTGTTTTGTCAAGAAAAAAGTTCAAAAATTGCCAAAAAAGTTAAAATTTTTTAAAAATAGGTCGCAAGTCCGATGTTTTTTATGGTATAATAGTCTAAACTGATAGTAACATGTAGCGAAAGGGGTAGGTACATGATCAAAATTTATACAGTCTCAAGTTGTACTAGCTGTAAAAAAGCGAAGACCTGGCTCAATGCCCACCAGTTAAGTTATAAAGAACAAAACCTCGGTAAGGAAGGAATCACGAGAGAAGAACTACTTGATATTTTGACAAAAACAGACAATGGAATTGCAAGTATCGTATCATCGAAAAATCGTTATGCAAAGGCCCTTGGTGTTGATATCGAAGATTTGAGTGTCAATGAAGTACTCAACCTAATCATGGAAACACCACGTATCTTGAAAAGTCCGATTCTTGTAGATGAGAAACGCCTACAAGTCGGCTATAAAGAAGACGATATCCGTGCCTTCTTGCCACGCTCTGTCCGTAATGTGGAAAATGCAGAGGCGCGTTTACGTGCGGCTCTATAAAGCATCAAGGCTGGGAGTGACTCCTGGCCTTCTCTAATATTTAAATTGGATAACATGTGAGGATTTATGAAAAAGTTAGTCATTGGAGCATTCGCAGCACTATTTTTGCTCGTTGGATGTGGTCAGAAAAAAGAAACAGCAACTTCAACTACTGAGAGTTCTCAAGAAGCTCTACAGTCTACCTTGCCCGTATTAGAAAATGCAACCAAGAATACAGTTGTTACCAAGACCTTGGTTTTGCCAGCTGATGAGAGTGGAGCACAGCAAACTCAAATCATTACCTACAAAGGCAATCAATTCTTGAGCTTGACCATTCAGCAAAAGCGTCCTGTATCAGAAGATTTAAAAAATTATATTTCTGAGCGAGGATTAGATGAAGCTAAAAAAGCTCTAAAAGAAGCTGAGGACAAGGATGAGTCTGTTCAAGCGGCTCGAAAAATTTCAGGATTTACCATTGAAACGACTCTTTTAAATGAGAAAGAAATGGAAACCAAGACGAGCTATGATTTCCAAACGATGGATATTAAAAAGCAAGTGAAAACGAATACTTGAAGAATGTTGGACTGGAAAATCTATTGAAAAACGAACCAGAGGACTATATTGCTAATCGTGTTGCAAATGGGGCAACAGTCCAGTAAAAAGTCAGAGAAAATCAGCAGAATCAGACTGTGTGATTTGTAGAACGACCGCGAATGTGCTATAATAGTACTATTCTAAGGAAAGAGGGTGTTAGAATGGGATTTACTGAAGAAACTGTACGTTTTAAATTGGACGATTCCAATAAAAAAGAAATCAGTGAAACATTGACAGATGTCTATGCTTCTTTGAATGAAAAGGGCTATAACCCTATTAACCAGATCGTGGGCTATGTTCTCAGTGGAGACCCAGCTTACGTTCCTCGTTATAACAATGCACGAAATCAAATCCGTAAGTATGAGCGAGATGAAATCGTTGAAGAATTGGTTCGCTACTACCTTAAAGGACAAGGAGTCGATCTATAATCTATGAGAATTATGGGATTGGACGTTGGTTCCAAAACGGTAGGAGTAGCGATTAGCGATCCGTTAGGTTTTACGGCACAAGGGCTTGAAATCATCCAAATCAATGAAGATCAAGGTCAGTTTGGTTTTGAACGCCTCAAGGAACTCGTTGAAACCTATAAGGTAGACCGTTTTGTTGTTGGTTTGCCTAAAAACATGAACAATACCAGCGGACCGCGCGTGGAAGCCAGTCAAACCTATGGGGCTAAACTAGAAGAACTCTTTGGTCTACCAGTAGAGTATCAAGATGAACGCCTAACTACGGTCGCTGCAGAGCGTATGTTGATTGAGCAAGCGGATATTAGTCGCAATAAGCGTAAAAAAGTTATTGATAAATTAGCCGCTCAATTGATTTTGCAAAATTATTTAGATAGAAAATTTTAAGACAGAGGAGAAACTATGTCACACGATCACAACCACGATCACGAAGAACGTGAACTTATTACACTTGTAGATGAGCAAGGAAACGAAACTTTATTTGAAATCCTTTTGACTATTGATGGAAAAGAAGAATTTGGTAAAAACTATGTCCTTCTTGTACCAGTTAACGCAGAAGAAGATGAAAACGGCGAAGTTGAAATCCAAGCTTATTCATTCATCGAAAATGAAGATGGAACAGAAGGTGAATTGCAACCAATCTCTGAAGATTCAGAAGATGAATGGAACATGATTGAAGAAGTCTTCAACAGCTTTATGGAGGAGTAAAAATGTTCAGTGAACATTTACCCTTACGCTAAAAATAAAGACCGTAAGTAAGTCCGTGGGATGTTTTTACCCCTGCTTCTAGAAATAAGAAAAAGCAGGAACGTCCGGGGAACGTTTTTACCCCAACTCCTAGAAACTGGAGAGAGTTGGAACGTCCAGTGGATGTTTTTAGCCCAACTCCTTGAAACAAGAGAGAGCTGGCGAGTCTGGGGATGTTTTTACCCCCAACTCCCAGAAGCTGGAGAGAGTTGGAACGTCCGGGGGACATTTTTCTCCCATACTAGAATTAAATACTAGCTAATGAAGTAAAAAGCGAAGATTCTCTTCGCTTTTTTGTTAAGGATTAAGGAGATTAAGCGTGTTTGAAGTAGAAAAATGGCTTCATAGTCGAATCGGTTTGAATTTCAGATCAGGTTTGGGGCGGATGCAGAGAGCGATAGACTTGCTGGGGAACCCTGAGCAAGCCTATCCTATTGTCCATGTGACAGGGACAAATGGAAAGGGTTCAACCATCGCCTTTATGAGAGAGCTCTTTGTTTCTCATGGTAAGAAGGTGGGGACCTTTACTTCGCCCCACATTGTTAGCATCCATGATCGGATTTGTATCAATGGTCAACCTATATCGGACGTAGACTTTATCCGTTTGGCAAATCAAGTTAAGGAAATGGAGCAAAGACTTCTAGAAACACATGACCAGTTGTCTTTTTTTGAGTTGTTAACCGTGATTGCTTTGCTTTATTTAAAGAACAAGGGGTGGATCTAGTTCTATTAGAAGTTGGAATTGGTGGCTTGCTTGACACGACCAATGTGGTGACTGGAGAGATCGCCGTTATTACATCAATCGGCCTAGATCACCAGGAGACCTTGGGCAATAGTCTGGAAGAAATCGCTGAACAGAAAGCAGGAATTTTTAAGCAAGGAAGAGCAGCAGTGATTGCAAACTTAGCTCCTGAAGCCCAGCTCGTTTGTCAAAAGATAGCAGAAGATTTAGATGTCACTCTCTACCAAGCTGACCGAGATTTTTCTTTCAAAGAAGGCCAGTTTTCTTCATCTCTTGCGGAACTGAGCCAATTAAAACTGGGTTTAGAAGGAGCTTATCAAGAGGAGAATGCTGCTTTGGCTTTGCAGGCATTTCTGTTGTTTATGACAGAGAGAGGTGAAAAGGTCAATGAGGAAGCTATCCGGTGTGCTTTGAAAACAACCAGCTGGGCTGGGCGTCTAGAAGCTGTTACGGAGCATATTTATCTAGATGGTGCCCATAATCTACCGGCTTTAGAACGATTGGTTGAATTTATCCAGGAAAAAATTCAGCAAGGTTATCAACCTCAAATCCTTTTTGGAGCTTTAAAGCGTAAAGATTACAGTGGCATGCTTGGTTATCTGATAGCTCATTTACCTGATACAGCTCTCTATGTGACGAGCTTCGACTATCAAGGCTCTTTGGAAGAGCAGGATTTGAGCGGCTATCATAGAGTTGCTTCCTATCGAGACTTTATAGATGATTTTGAAAAGTCTGCAGGTGAGAAAGATTTACTGTTTGTTACAGGTTCCCTCTATTTTATATCTGAAGTTCGTGCCTACCTTATAAAAACATAGTTGCTTGATTGACCATGTTTCCTTTATTTGATATAGTATAAGTGGAATAGTTCTGCAGTTTTTCTGCCTTAGCTCCTGAAAGAAAGGAGACATTATGTCACTAAAAAAAATTACACTTTCTCTTGCTACTGTGGCAAGTCTTAGTCTTTTAGTTGCTTGTTCGTCAACAGCTAAATCGACACCTTCATCCCAAGCAAGCACTAGCTCTGAGGCGAGCACTAGTCAAGTGTCAGAAACCAGTGCTTCTAGTTCTACTATTAGTGCAAAGACTGACACGACTACTAATATAGATGGGACCTACAAGGGACAAGACGAGGGTGATAGCATTACTCTTGTAGTTACTGGAAATACCGGAACGTGGACAGAAGTTGAAGCGGACGGAGATCAAGAGGTTAAGAAGGTGACCTTCGAACCAGAAAATCAGAAAGTCATCATCGGTGATGATGTCAAGATTTATGTGGCAGAAGAGAACCAGATTATTATCGATGACATGGACCGCGATGTTTCTGATCGTATCGTTTTAAAGAAATAGACATCATTTGTTGGGATTTGGATCTGTGAAAGACGGATTCAAATCCTTTTTTCATTGACTTTGAGCTCAAAAAAATTCCATACTTTTAAGGTCGCTAATGTCTACCACAAAAGTATAGAATGAGTAAAATTAAAGAAATCGTTCTTGTAAAAACTGAGCGACGCCATCTTCTTCGTTGGTCAATGGTAATTGCTCGTCTGCGAAAGGTAACAGAGCAGGATTTGCGTTTTTCATGGCATAGCCTTTACCTGCAAAAGAGAGCATTTCTTGGTCATTATGTTCGTCGCCAAAAGCAATCAAATTCTGTTTGTCTATATTCATGACATTGAGAAGATATTCAAGGGCAAAGGCCTTGTGAACTCCTTTGGGAGTGCATTCGAGAATGTTCAAAGGGCCCCCCCCCAAGTGTTAATATTGAGTTGGTGCTTGTAGAAGCTGTTCATCTCTTCTGCTAGTGCATATTTATCGTCTGCCCTAGTTTGTAATAGAATACAGTTAGGCCCCTTGGTCACTAAATCAGACTGGAATTGATTTTCAGGGCGAAAGTTTTCAACACCAAATAATTTAGGGTTGGCAATTTCTTTGTCTGGAGCCGTAATGTAAAACTTTTTACGGTATTCACCTGCGATAAAGTCTGCCTCAATATCCTCTTTTCGTTTCACGATATCCAAGAGGTATTTTTTGTCCACAGTCAGACACTTTTCATGTTTCCAAGTCTTACCTGGTAGGTGAGTGAGTGAACCGTTGAAGTTAATCATAGGGGTTTCAAGTTCAAGTTGATCATAAAAATCTTTGGCCATACGGTAAGGGCGACCAGTTGCGATAACAACTTGGTGGCCTTTTTTAGAAATTTTCTTAATCGTTTCAATAGTAAAATCAGAAAGTTTGCTTTCAGAGTTGAGCAAGGTTCCGTCCAAATCGACGGCAATCATTTTTTTAGTCATAAAATCCTCCCGAATCTAGTTTCAGATAAGATGTTTTCTATTATATCAGAAAGTGACTAGAAAAGCTGATAATAAGCGAAAATAGAGACAATAATATCTCATAAGAATTTTTAAAATTAGAAAAAACATCTTGAAAAGATGAATGATTGGTGATATAATGGTAGTATTGTTCGTAAAATGACAAAGGAGATTAAAAATGGACAAACTATTTAAACTAAAAGAGCACGGGACAGATGTCCGTACAGAGGTTCTTGCTGGTTTAACAACTTTCTTTGCAATGAGTTATATTCTCTTTGTAAACCCTCAAATGCTTTCACAAACAGGAATGCCTGTTCAGGGTGTATTCTTAGCGACAATTATCGGTTCTGTTGTGGGAACTTTGATGATGGCCTTCTATGCTAACTTGCCATATGCGCAAGCTCCAGGTATGGGACTAAATGCCTTCTTCACATTTACCGTCGTATTTGGGATGGGTTATAAATGGCAAGAAGCCCTTGGAATGGTCTTCATCTGTGGGATTATTTCATTGATTATTACATTGACCAATGTTCGTAAAATGATCATCGAATCTATTCCTACAACTCTTCGTTCAGCGATTTCAGCAGGTATTGGGGTTTTCCTTGCTTATGTTGGGATTAAGAATGCTGGTCTCTTGAAATTCTCGATTGACCCAGGTACTTATACAGTAGCAGGTGAAGGAGCAGATAAGGCTCAAGCAGCACTTACTGCAAACTCGGCAGCTGTTCCAGGATTGGTAGACTTCAACTCTCCAGCTGTCTTGGTAGCTCTTGCAGGTCTTGCTATTACGATCTTCTTCGTTGTTAAGGGGATCAAAGGTGGTATCATCCTTTCTATTTTGACAACGACAGTTCTTGCCATTGCTGTTGGTCTTGTTGATTTGTCTAGCATTGACTTTGCAAGCAATAATCTTTCATCAGCCGTTAACGACCTAGGAACTTTGTTTGGTGCTGCTCTTGGTTCAGAAGGATTGGGATCTCTGATTTCAAACACTTCTCGTTTGCCAGAAACCTTGATGGCCATTCTTGCCTTCTCATTGACAGATATTTTTGATACTATCGGTACTCTTATCGGTACTGGTGAAAAAAAGTTGGTATCATTGCAACAAGTGGTGAAAACCATGAGTCAGCTAAGTTGGATAAGGCTCTTTACTCTGACTTGGTGGCAACTTCAGTAGGTGCTATTGCAGGTACTTCAAACGTTACAACTTATGTTGAGTCTGCAGCGGGTATCGGTGCTGGTGGACGTACTGGTTTGACAGCTTTGGTTGTTGCCATCTGTTTTTGCCCTATCAAGCTTCTTTAGCCCACTTCTAGCAATTGTTCCAACAGCTGCAACTGCACCAATTTTGATCATCGTCGGAATTATGATGCTTTCTAACTTGAAAAAAATATCCCTTGGGATGATATGGCTGAAGCTGTTCCAGCTTTCTTCACATCTATCTTTATGGGATTCAGCTACTCAATCACACAAGGGATTGCCGTTGGTTTCTTAACTTATACTTTGACGAAGGTTGTCAAAGGTCAAGTGAAAGATGTGCATGTCATGATTTGGATTTTGGATGCCTTGTTTATCTTGAACTACATCAGTATGGCTCTTAACTAATGACAAAAACTAAAAAAAGAGGGGAGTCTCCTCTTTTTTTGTTGATGGAAATATCACAAAATAAAACTTTTTGGTATAATAATTACATGTACACAAAAAATGAAGATGAGTTGATTGCACTTGGGGAAGACCTAGGGCACTTGCTAGAAAAAAATGATGTGTTGATTTTGACTGGTGAATTAGGTGCTGGGAAAACAACGCTAACAAAGGGTCTGGCTAAGGGATTAGGCATTCATCAAATGATTAAGAGTCCTACTTATACCATTGTTAGAGAATATGAAGGACGTCTACCCTTGTATCACTTAGATGTTTATCGCATCGAAGGGGATGCAGATTCTATCGACTTGGATGAATTCCTTTTTGGTTCAGGTGTAACGGTTATTGAGTGGGGACATCTATTGGGGGAAAATCTTCCATCAGATTATCTGGAGTTAGAAATCCTTAAAAAAGATGAGGGCCGAGAAATCGTCTTTCATGCTCATGGCCAAAGAGCGACAGAACTTTTGAAAGGATTGACGGATGGAGTATGATCTTTTAATCCGTGAAGCGGAAGCCCAGGATGCTTCAGCGGTCATTACTCTCTTAGATCAAATTGGTCAAGAGACTAGTTTTACCAGTCTGGATGAAAATGGGATTGCAATGAGTGAGTCTGAAATGCAACATTTTTTGGATAAGCAAGCCCAGTCGGATAACCAGATTACTCTACTAGCTTTTTTGAATAATGAATTGGCAGGGGTCATCAATATTACAGCTGATCAACGTCCGCAAGTACGTCATATTGGAGATGTCTTTTTAGGAATAAAAAAATCTTACTGGGGAAATGGTCTCGGTAGTATCTTGATGGAAGAAACTATTGAATGGGCCAAATCAAGTGGTAGTATTCGACGTTTACAATTGACAGTTCAAAAAAGAAATCTTGCTGCGGTGCATCTGTATGAAAAAATGGGCTTTAACATAGAAGGATTACAGGAACGTGGTGCTTGTATAGAAGGAGGAGAGTTTCTAGATGTTTACCTAATGGGTCAACTGATAGATGAATAAAAGTATGGCAAAAAAGATAATCGGAATGTTTTTAGGCTTTGTTCTTGTGACAGTACTTGGTGTGGGAGCTTATGCCTATACGATCTACCAACAGAGTACACAGACTTTGGCCAAAACCTATAAAAAAATCGGAGAAGAAACCAAGGTCATTGAAGCGACCGAACCTCTGACGATTTTGCTTATGGGAGTGGATACGGGGAATGTTGAGCGTACAGACCCATGGGAAGGTAATAGTGATTCAATGATCTTGGTGACAGTGAATCCTAAAACCAAGAAGACAGTCATGATGAGTTTGGAGCGTGATATTCTCACACAAATCAAGCAGCCGGATGGTAGTGTAACGGAGGCTAAACTCAATGCTGCCTATGCCAATGGTGGAGCAGAGTTGTCTATTTCAACGATTCAAAAATGATGAATATCCATATTGACCGCTATGTGATGGTCAATATGCATGGTCTTCAAAGAATGGTTGATGCTGTCGGAGGTATTACAGTAAATAATACTCTAGGTTTCCCTATCTCTATTCAAGACCAGGAGCCATTTAATACGATTTCTATCGGTGTTGGTGAACAGAAGCTAAATGGTGAAGAAGCCCTTGTTTATTCACGTATGCGTTATCAGGATCCGGAAGGAGACTATGGTCGTCAAAAACGTCAGCGTGAAGTGATTCAAAAAGTTGTCGAGAAGATTCTTAGTCTGAACAGTGTGAGTCACTATCAAGAGATTCTGAAGGCTCTTAGTGACAATATGCAGACAAATATCGAAATTACAACGACAACGATTCCTCAGTTGATGGGTTATCAAGATTCATTTAAGAATATTGAGTCTCAACAATTGCGTGGAGAGGATGCAATGCTTCAAGGAACATCTTACCAAATCGTGACATCTGAGCATATGTTAGAGATGCAAAATCTTTTACGCCGTTCACTCGGGCAACCAGAAGTTACGAATTTGGAGACCAATGTAGTTTTGCACGAAAATCTGTATGGCCAAGGTCAGTTATCACAATCTATTAGTGTTGCAGTGGAAGAGTCAGAATAATAAGAGACTATTCGTCAAATCGTAGGAATATTCCTGCGATTTTTTCAAAGAAATCCGAATAGGTAAGTAGGAGGAAAAATGAAAGCAGAAATTATAGCTGTTGGAACAGAGATTTTGACAGGCCAAATTGTCAATACCAATGCGCAATTCTTGTCTGAAAAGTTGGCTGAAATCGGAGTAGATGTCTATTTTCAGACGGCCGTAGGAGATAACGAGGCTCGTCTCTTATCCTTGTTAGAAATTGCTCAGAATCGCAGTAGTCTAGTTATTTTAACAGGTGGCTTGGGACCAACGGAAGATGATTTGACCAAGCAAACTTTGGCCCAATTTTTAGGACGTGACTTGACTTTTGATCCTCAGGCTCAGGCTAAGCTAGATGACTTTTTTTGCTCATCGACCAGACTATGCTAGAACTCCAAATAATGAACGCCAGGCTCAAATCGTTCAAGGTTCAACTCCATTACCAAACGAAACAGGACTGGCAGTCGGTGGCATGATCGAGGTGGCTGGGGTAACCTACGTCGTTCTACCAGGACCTCCAAGTGAATTGAAACCTATGGTCTTAAATGAGTTGCTTCCAAGATTGACAACGGGATCTAAGCTCTATTCACGTGTGCTTCGTTTCTTTGGCATTGGTGAGAGCCAGCTAGTGACCATTCTATCAGATTTGATTGACCAGCAGACGGATCCCACCTTGGCATCTTATGCTAAAACTGGGGAAGTGACCCTTCGCTTGTCTACCAAGGCTAAGAGTCAAGAAGAAGCGGATCGTGTTCTAGATAATCTAGAACAAAAAATCCTTGAAAGAGGAACCTTTGAAGGTGTTTCACTTCGAGAAATTTGCTATGGCTATGGGGAAGAAACCAGCTTGGCTAGCCTGGTAGTAGAAGAGTTGAAAAAGCAAAAGAAAACTATCACTGCAGCAGAAAGCTTGACTGCGGGTCTTTTTCAAGCAACTTTGGCAGATTTTTCAGGTGTATCTGCTATCTTTAAAGGTGGTTTTGTGACCTATAGCCTTGAAGAAAAATCTAAGATGCTTGATATTCCACAGGCTGAATTGGAAAAACACGGAGTCGTTTCAGCCTTTACTGCTGAAAAAATGGCTGAACAGGCACGAATCAAGACTCAGTCAGATTTTGGCATTAGTTTGACAGGAGTGGCTGGACCAGATAGCCTAGAAGGTCATCCAGCAGGTACAGTCTTTATCGCTTTGGCGCAAGCTTCGGGGACAGAAGTTATCCAGGCCAATATCGCAGGTAGAAGTCGTGCAGATGTGCGAGAAATTGCAGTCTTACATGCTTTTAACCTAGTTCGCGAAGCTTTATTAAGTGATGGAGATTTGTTATAATAGAAGAAGGTCTAAGGACTATTAGAATACAGGAGAATAAAATGGCGAAAAAACCAACAAAAAAACTAGACGAGATTGGCAAAAAATTTGGTGCTGATCGTGAAAAAGCCTTGAACGATGCTCTTAAATTGATTGAAAAAGACTTTGGAAAGGGGTCAATCATGCGCTTGGGTGAACGTGCAGAGCAAAAGGTCCAAGTGATGAGCTCAGGTTCTTTGGCTCTTGATATCGCACTCGGATCAGGTGGTTATCCAAAGGGACGTATCATCGAAATCTACGGTCCAGAATCATCTGGTAAGACAACAGTAGCCCTTCACGCTGTAGCGCAAGCCCAAAAAGAAGGCGGAATTGCTGCCTTTATCGATGCGGAGCACGCGCTTGACCCAGCCTATGCAGCAGCGCTTGGTGTTAATATCGATGAATTGCTCTTGTCACAACCAGACTCAGGTGAGCAAGGTCTTGAAATTGCTGGGAAATTGATTGATTCAGGTGCAGTTGATCTTGTTGTTATCGACTCAGTTGCAGCCCTTGTACCCCGTGCAGAAATCGATGGAGATATCGGAGATAACCACGTTGGTCTTCAAGCTCGTATGATGAGCCAGGCTATGCGTAAACTCGGGGCTTCTATTAATAAGACTAAGACAATTGCTATCTTCATCAACCAATTGCGTGAAAAAGTAGGGGTTATGTTTGGTAATCCAGAGACAACTCCTGGTGGACGTGCCCTTAAATTCTACGCTTCTGTCCGTTTGGATGTTCGTGGAAGCACACAAATCAAGGGAACTGGTGACCAAAAAGATACGAGCGTAGGTAAGGAAACCAAGATTAAGGTTGTTAAAAACAAGGTAGCTCCACCATTCAAAGAAGCCTTTGTTGAAATCATGTATGGTGAAGGAATTTCAAGAACTGGTGAACTTTTGAAGATTGCAAGTGATCTTGACATCATCAAGAAAGCAGGAGCATGGTATTCTTACAAAGACGAAAAGATCGGTCAAGGTTCTGAAAATGCTAAGAAATACTTCGCAGATCACCCAGAAGTCTTTGACGAGATTGACCACCAAGTTCGTGTCAAGTTTGGCTTGATTGAAGATGATGCAGTAGCTGATGAAAAAGTTGCACCTGCGGAATCAGAAGTAGCTAATCAAGAAGTGACTCTTGACCTTGGCGATGATCTTGAAATCGAAATTGAAGATTAAAAAGTAAAAGTGGCGGAGGAATCCCCACTTTTTCTGTTCTTTGGACTAAGGAACTGAAACAATGAGAGCTTAAGAATTGCTAAAACTAGCATCTTCGGATAAAAAGTAGAAAGACTATTGAAAAAGATTTGATTTGATGATAAAATAAATAAAAAGAAAAATTAGTATTAGGAGATTATTATGGAAAAACGTCTAGTTCGTAATGTTCAAGATAAAAAGATTGCTGGTGTTTGTGCAGGTCTTGCTGACTACTTAGATATGGACCAAACATTGGTTCGTGCTATTTGGATTCTCTTTACATTGCTAGGTGGATCAGGAATTCTTGCTTACCTCATTCTTTGGCTCATCATGCCAGAAGCTGGAACAGAAGCGTAAACTTAGTGCATCTTTATAAGATAAATCATGATAAGGCTGAGACAAAATTGTTTCAGCCTTATTTATGATGAGCTAGGGATAGTTTTTTCCAAATTTTCATCTTATTTGGGAAAAATAAAAAATCACCTGCAATGAACTGCACCCCCAAAGTTAGACAGAAAAAATCTAACTTTGGGGGTATTTTATTATGAAATTAACTTATGAGGATAAAGTTCAGATCTATTCACTTAGGAATCAAGGTCATAGCTTCAAGGAGCTTTCAAAAAGATTTGATGTAGATTTTTCTGGGCTAAAGTACATGGTGAAATTAATTGACCGTTATGGAATAGAGATTGTCAAGAAAGGTAAGAATTGTTATTATTCTCCAGAACTAAAACAAGAAATGATTGATAAAGTCTTACTTGAAGGTCGTTCACGTAGAAGTGTCAGCCTTGATTATGCTCTCCCAAACCAAGGAATGCTTTCAAATTGGCTGGCACAATATAAGAAAAACGGGTATACTATTGTTGAGAAAACAAGAGGGAGACCATCTAAAATGGGACGTAAACCGAAGAAAAAGCCTGAGGAATTGACAGAGTTAGAGCGTCTACAAGAAGAGCTGCAATACCTAAGAGCGGAGAATGCCATTCTAAAAAAGTTGAGAGAACTCCGATTGAAGGAGGAAAAAGAGAAAGAAGAAAGACGGAAATTGTTCGAGAATTAATCGCTGATTTTTCGTTAGATATTCTTCTAAAAGCCATTAAACTCGCTCGTTCTACCTACTACTATCACTTGAAACAGCTAAACAAACCAGATAAGGACCAAGAGCTTAAAGATAAAATTCAATCCATTTTTACCGAACACAAGGGAAATTATGGTTATCGTCGGATTCATTTAGAACTAAGAAATTGTGGTTATCTGGTCAATCATAAAAGAGTTCAACGCTTGATGAAAGTACTCAATTTACAAGCTAAAAATGCGACAGAAACGCAAGTATTCTTCTCATAAAGGAGACGTTGGCAAGAAAGCAGATAACCTCATTCAACGTCAATTTGAAGGCTCTAAACCAATGGAAAAAGTGCTACACAGATGTGACAGAGTTTGCCATTCCATCAAGCAGTCAAAAAGCTCTATTTATCGCCAGTTTTTGGATAGCTTTTAATAGCGAAATTATCGCCTATAATCTTTCTAGGTCACCGAACTTAGCACAAGTAAAGACGATGTTAGAACAAGCCTTCTCAGAGGAATACTACGAGAATACTATTCTCCATAGTGACCAGGGCTGGCAATACCAACACAATTCTTATCATCAGTTCTTAGAGAGTAGGGGGATTCAGCCATCCATGTCACGTAAGGGGAACAGCACAGACAATGGCATGATGGAATCTTTCTTTGGCATTTTGAAATCCGAAACGTTTTATGGCTATGAGAAGACCTTCCAATCACTTAACCAATTGGAACAGGCTATTGTAGACTATATTGATTATTACAACAACAAACGAATTAAGGTAAAACTAAAAGGACTTAGTCCTGTGCAGTACAGAACTAAATCCTTTCAATAATTATTTGTCTAACTTTTTGGGGTCAGTACACAACAGGTGATTGTAAATCGGTTATAGAGAAAATTACAAATCTTTAATGGAGATTCAAGGTTGCAATCTAGATTAGTGTTCACTAAAGCGACGGTACTCAATGTGGAAGTCAAAGTAATTCTCTTCTTGCAATTTTTGAAAGATATTCCGATAGGCTTCTTCATTAAAATGATCACCACGGTAGAGAATTTCAAAGCTCATACCCTCGTATTCTAAAAGAGCGTTGGCAGTTTTAAAACCATTTTGTAGGTAGAAGTCCATGCGAGCTTTTCGTTGTTCGAGGTTATCACAATCTTCGTCCAACCGCTCCACTTCAAGAATCATGGTACGTTGGTAAAAATCAATGAGTTTTTCAATGATTTCTCTCCCGTAGCCATGACTACGGAGATGGGGCATAATGGCAAAGAAGCTAATGTAGAAAGCTTTTTGGTTGGAAATGGCAAAAGCGAAGCCGACAAATTCTTCCTCGTTATAGAAAGCGAAAAAGTGAGCATCATCTCTATCCTGGTAACTTAAAAATTCTTCCAAAGGGACCCGTTCTTCTTCAGGAAAGGCTTCCTTGTTTAATTGGTCAACTTTCTCAAGGTCTGGGAATATATCTGTAATTAACTGGCTGGTTAAGCTCATACATAGCCTCCTTTTCTGTCACGATTATACCAGATTGTTTGTATCTAGGCAACGCTTTCTTATCCAAACTCCCTTGTTCCTCTACTAGAAAGCTGATATAATACCCTTATGAATAAAAAATCAACGGTGGACCTGATTCATGGTCCTATCCTTCCCGCGCTAATTAGTTTTGCATTACCGATTCTACTGTCCAATATCTTTCAGCAACTTTACAATACAGCTGATATCTTGATTGTTGGGCGTTTTTTAGGGCAAGATTCCTTGGCGGCAGTCGGAGCAACGACAGCCATTTTTGATTTGATTATCGGCTTTGCCCTCGGTGTTGGAAATGGGATGGGTGTTGTTATTGCACGTCTCTACGGCGCTCGTAATTTTGAAAAGATTAAGGAAGCTGTCGCAGCAACTTGGATTTTAGGGATTATCTTGAGTGTGCTTGTCATGTTGATGGGCTTTTTTGGTCTTTATCCACTCTTACAGTACCTAGAAACACCTGCAGAAATTCTCCCTCAGTCCTATGAATATATCTCCATGATTGTTAGCTGTGTGGGAGTGAGCTTTGCTTATAATCTTTTTGCAGGTTTGCTACGCTCTGTTGGTGATAGTCTTGCTGCGCTTGGTTTTCTTATTTTCTCAGCCATCGTTAATGTCATTCTGGATTTGTATTTTATTACACAATTGCAGTTGGGAGTTCAGTCTGCAGGTCTCGCAACCATCATCTCGCAAGGTTTGTCCGCAATTCTCTGCTATTTCTATATTCGCAAGAGTGTTCCGGAGCTCCTTCCTAGGTTGAAGGATTTCAAATGGAATAAGGCCCTCTATGTCGATCTCTTGGAACAGGGGCTAGCCATGGGGCTGATGGGTTCAATCGTCTCTGTCGGAAGTGTTATTTTGCAATCCTCTGTCAATAGTTTTGGAGCAGTCATTATCAGTGCTCAGACAGCAGCACGCCGAATCATGGCCTTTGCCTTATTGCCAATGACGGCTATCTCAGCATCGATGACGACTTTTATCTCTCAAAACTTTGGTGCAAAACGTCCAGATCGCATTGTCCACGGTCTTCGACTAGGGAGTTATATCAGTATGGCTTGGGCAAGCTTTGCTTGTGTATTCCTATTTTTTGCAAGTCCTAGCCTAGTTTCTTTCCTGGCAAGTTCGACAGACGGTTACTTGATTGAAAATGGGGCTTTGTACCTACGCATCAGTTCGGTATTCTATCCATTTTTAAGTCTGTTATTGATCTATAGAAATAGCTTACAGGGGCTAGGGCAAAAATTCTTGCCCCTCGTATCTAGCTTTATCGAGTTTTTTGGTAAAATTATTTTCGTCGCTTGGATTATTCCTTGGACAGGTTATACAGGTGTGATTCTATGTGAGCCCCTTCTCTGGCTAGTTATGACTGCCCAACTTTACTTCTCACTTTCCAAACATCCATGGATCAAAGAAGGCAAAAAACTCTTGGCTACTGGCGGGAAATCCTAGCTTAATTTACAAAAGAAAAATCCATTTCCTCTAGTGAAAATCGGATAGACTTGTGTTATAATAAGAAAGATTAAAATGTGAAAAAAGGAGATTCCTAATGGGACGTAAATGGGCCAATATCGTAGCTAAGAAAACGGCTAAAGATGGAGCTAACTCTAAAGTATATGCAAAATTTGGTGTAGAAATCTATGTAGCAGCTAAAAAAGGTGAGCCAGATCCAGAACTAAACACTGCTTTGAAATTCGTTATCGATCGTGCCAAACAAGCGCAAGTGCCAAAACACGTTATTGATAAGGCTATCGATAAAGCAAAAGGAAATACAGACGAAACCTTTACAGAAGGTCGTTATGAAGGGTTCGGACCAAATGGTTCTATGTTGATCGTTGATACCTTGACTTCAAACGTTAACCGTACAGCTGCCAACGTGCGTGCTGCCTTTGGTAAAAACGGTGGGAACATGGGAGCTTCAGGTTCTGTATCTTACCTCTTTGACAACAAGGGTGTTATCGTCTTTGCAGGTGAAGATGCTGATGCTATCTTTGAACTCTTGCTTGAAGCAGATGTCGATGTAGACGATGTAGAAGCAGAAGAAGGAACAATCACTGTTTACACAGCTCCAACTGACCTTCACAAGGCTATCGTTGCTTTGCGTGAGTCTGGTATCGAAGAATTCCAAGTAACTGAATTAGAAATGATTCCTCAATCAGAAGTTGAGTTGTCAGGTGAAGATTTGGAAACATTTGAAACTCTACGGAGTCCTTGAAGACGACGAAGACGTACAAAAAATCTACACAAACGTAGATGGATTCTAAGAATAAAAATAACCCCTTTGAAAATTTGAACTGCACCCCCAAAGTTAGACAGAAAAAATCTAACTTTGGGGGTATTTTATTATGAAATTAACTTATGAGGATAAAGTTCAGATCTATTCACTTAGGAATCAAGGTCATAGCTTCAAGGAGCTTTCAAAAAGATTTGATGTAGATTTTTCTGGGCTAAAGTACATGGTGAAATTAATTGACCGTTATGGAATAGAGATTGTCAAGAAAGGTAAGAATTGTTATTATTCTCCAGAACTAAAACAAGAAATGATTGATAAAGTCTTACTTGAAGGTCGTTCACGTAGAAGTGTCAGCCTTGATTATGCTCTCCCAAACCAAGGAATGCTTTCAAATTGGCTGGCACAATATAAGAAAAACGGGTATACTATTGTTGAGAAAACAAGAGGGAGACCATCTAAAATGGGACGTAAACCGAAGAAAAAGCCTGAGGAATTGACAGAGTTAGAGCGTCTACAAGAAGAGCTGCAATACCTAAGAGCGGAGAATGCCATTCTAAAAAAGTTGAGAGAACTCCGATTGAAGGAGGAAAAAGAGAAAGAAGAAAGACGGAAATTGTTCGAGAATTAATCGCTGATTTTTCGTTAGATATTCTTCTAAAAGCCATTAAACTCGCTCGTTCTACCTACTACTATCACTTGAAACAGCTAAACAAACCAGATAAGGACCAAGAGCTTAAAGATAAAATTCAATCCATTTTTACCGAACACAAGGGAAATTATGGTTATCGTCGGATTCATTTAGAACTAAGAAATTGTGGTTATCTGGTCAATCATAAAAGAGTTCAACGCTTGATGAAAGTACTCAATTTACAAGCTAAAATGCGACAGAAACGCAAGTATTCTTCTCATAAAGGAGACGTTGGCAAGAAAGCAGATAACCTCATTCAACGTCAATTTGAAGGCTCTAAACCAATGGAAAAGTGCTACACAGATGTGACAGAGTTTGCCATTCCATCAAGCAGTCAAAAGCTCTATTTATCGCCAGTTTTGGATGGCTTTAATAGCGAAATTATCGCCTATAATCTTTCTAGGTCACCGAACTTAGCACAAGTAAAGACGATGTTAGAACAAGCCTTCTCAGAGGAATACTACGAGAATACTATTCTCCATAGTGACCAGGGCTGGCAATACCAACACAATTCTTATCATCAGTTCTTAGAGAGTAGGGGGATTCAGCCATCCATGTCACGTAAGGGGAACAGCACAGACAATGGCATGATGGAATCTTTCTTTGGCATTTTGAAATCCGAAATGTTTTATGGCTATGAGAAGACCTTCCAATCACTTAACCAATTGGAACAGGCTATTGTAGACTATATTGATTATTACAACAACAAACGAATTAAGGTAAAACTAAAAGGACTTAGTCCTGTGCAGTACAGAACTAAATCCTTTCAATAATTATTTGTCTAACTTTTTGGGGTCAGTACAATTCAGTGTTTTCAAAGGGGTTTGTTTATCCTGTGATGACAAAAGGGCAGGAAAGAGACGAAAATCTCTTTTGCTCAAATCGTTATTAGTAATCTACAATCGTCTATAATCCAATGGATTGTGGAAATATCGTGGTGTTGGGATTTAGAAATCGAGACTTGGTCTACCGATTGCTATTCCCGGCACCTTTTTAGTTATGTTAAACCTTCACTCCAGAATCAGATTGTTCTTTTCGGTCCAGTCCGACAGCAAATTTACGGATTAGAAGAAACTGGCCATTTTCCTGCTTAACAAACGTGAGCACAACTGTCTTAGGATCTGAACTGATGGAGAGATAGGTGATTCTTTTTATTTCGTAGTCTCCCATAACTGAATCTGTTTCTGAATCTGGGATTCCGTGTTTCCTGATAATATCTTTGTAGTTGCTGCCACCTTTCCCGCTATCAGAAGTATCACCTTCTACCAAGGCATCGAACTGTTCCTGACTCCAAGTGAAGAATTCAGTATCCTCCTCGTCATCCCCCTCGTCTGTACTACTATCAGGAAGTTCACCATAATCCTCAGTATCAGTTGAAGAAGTGATGTTTCTATAGGGGTGACTAAAGGTTCTGGCAAGGTCAGTAAAGACATTAGTAGATAGAACTTGAGTTATTAAAACAAGGACAATGGAGATAAGACCTAAGGTTGTCCCGATGATAGCTAATGTTTTACGGTTTCTGAGATTGAGGGCGATGCCAAAAACTCCTAAAATCAAAGTGGCAATGGCAAGGAAAAATGATAGGATGTTGACGATAGGTATCCAAGAACCAAGAAGCGCCAGGGCTCCAAAGATGATGGCAAGGATTCCTAAGAGTTTCTGTTCTTTTTGTTTCATGTGTGAATTTCTCATTTCTAGTAAACTGGATTCGTATCTTTGTGAGATAGTGTTTATTATAGATAAAATAAGAGCTTATGTCAATTTCTGCTTAGATAGTTCTCAAGGGAACTTTTTTCTTGACATCCTATTTGAAAGTGATAAAATAGTTCTCATGAAAACTTATTGGTTCTCTAGAGAACTATTTATATGTAAAAAGGAGCAATCATGGATAAGCCAATGTTAGCTTTTAAACGTTTTGGTCACCAGGTTCACCTTATGGTGCAAAAGGAAGCCAAGCGTTGTGGTATTGAATTTATGGGCGGACCGCAGGGCCAAGTTATACGATTTTTAGACTATCGTGAGGAGTCTGAACAGGCGGTGTTAATCAAGGATATTGAGCAGGAACTCAATATCACCAAGTCAGTCGCCAGCAATCTAGTGAAGCGTATGGTACAAAATGGTTTGGTGGAATTGGAAGTGAGTCCAAATGACAAGAGAGCCAAGTACGTTCGATTGACGGATAAATCACGCTCTCAGATGAAGCCAATCAAGTCTTTCTTTGATCGAATTGACCGTAGTCTACTTGATGGAATTTCTGAGGAAACTAGCTGTTTTTGAAGAAGTCATGGGTCGACTACAGGCTAATGTAGAGAAAATGGGAGGTAAGAATGAAGAAACTCGCTAAGCGTATCACAGGAAAAGAGTGGGGAATGATTCTCTTGACTGTACTCTTTACCTGTTTCTCGGTCTATCTAGAGTTAGAAGTACCGACTTACATTTCAGAAATTACTGCATTGATAGGAACGCCAGGGACACAGTTGGATGCACTTTGGTCACCAGCTATTAAGATGATGGGTTTGTCGCTTTTGGCTTTTCTATCATCTGTGACAGTTGGATTTTTTGCAGCTCGCGTTGCAGCATCCTACACGGCTCATCTGCGTAGTGATATTTTTAATCGTGTCTTGGATTACTCTCAGACAGAGATCAAACGTTTCTCTATTCCTAGTCTTTTGACTCGGACGACCAATGATATCACGCAGGTTCAGATGCTCTTTACCATGGGGCTCCATGTGGTCACTCGTGGATTAATCATGGCTATCTGGGCCATTGGTAAAATCCTTGGCAAGTCTGAATATTGGCTTTGGGCAGTAGTAATCGCTGTTATCGTCAATGTTTTGATGACAACTGTTCTCATGACTCTGGCCTTTCCAAAACAATCTGTCATCCAAAAATTGACAGATAAACTCAATAGTATTACTCGTGAAAGTTTGACAGGGATTCGAGTGGTGCGTGCTTATAATGCTGAGTACTACCAAGATCAGAAATTTGAGGAAGCTAATGATGAAGTCACCCGTCTCAATCTCTTTGTCAACCGCTTGATTGCGATTATGAATCCCATTATGATGGCGATTTCGAGTGGCTTGAGTCTAGCTATCTACTGGATTGGAGCCTATATCATCAACGATGCTAGCCTGACAGACCGTCTACCACTCTTTAGTGATATGGTGGTCTTCATGTCTTATGCCATGCAGGTCGTGATGGGCTTCTTGCTCATGGGTGCTCTCTTTTTCGTCCTTCCTCGTACCTTGGTTTCTGCAGGACGTATCAATCAGGTGCTAGACTTGCATTCTTCTATTGAAAATCCTAGTCAACCACAGACGGCAGATTCATCTATTCAAGGTCAAGTGGAATTCCGTGATGTAACCTTCCGTTACTCTAAAAACTCAGAAGCGGTTGTGGAGCATGTCAGTTTCAAGGCAGAAGAAGGACAAACCATTGCCTTTATCGGATCAACTGGTTCTGGTAAATCTACGCTTGTGAACCTCTTGCCTCGTTTTTATGATGTATCAGATGGAGAAATTCTAGTAGACGGCGTCAATGTACAGAATTATGATTTGGAAGACTTGCGGAATAAAGTCGGCTATATCCCACAAAAAGCTGTTCTCTTCTCAGGAGATGTCAAGGGGAATCTAGACTTTGGTAAGAGTCCAGAAACTCCGCTAAGCGAGACTGCTATGTGGCAAGCTCTTGAGTTGGCCCAGTCTAAAAGCTTCATCGAAGATAAGGAAGCAGGTCTAAACTCAGAAGTGGCTCAAGGTGGGCCCAACTTTTCAGGAGGCCAAAGACAACGTTTGGCCATTGCGCGTGCTTTGGCTCGTAAGCCAGAAATTCTCATTTTTGATGATTCGTTCTCGGCCTTGGACTACAAGACTGACCGTATCTTGCGCCAAGAACTAGCTGAAAAAACGCAATCTATGACTAAGTTAATCGTTGCCCAACGTATTTCAACAATTATGGATGCTGACTTGATCTTAGTATTGGATCAAGGTAAAGTCGTTGGACAAGGCACCCACAAGGAACTTCTTGCGACCAACGAAGTTTACCAAGAAATTGCCTATTCACAACTATCGAAGGAGGAATTGGAACATGGAAAATAAAAAAATGTCCTTTTGGAAACAATACAAACCTTTTCTAGCAGGTCTCCAGCTTCCTCTACTAGTTGCAGTTGTGGCTGTTGTATGTTCAAGTATCATCACTGTTTATGGACCAACTAAGATTAAGGAAATCACCAACTTGATTTCAGACGGTTTGGCTACAGAAATCGATTTGTTAGCTGTGTCAAGTATCGCCAGCTTTTTAGCTATTCTGTATGTGCTTGGTGCCATTCTCAACTATACGCAAGCCTATATCTTTTCAACGAGTATCCAACATTTTTCAAAACGCTTGCGGACAGCTATCGCTGAAAAAATTAACCGTCTGCCACTTGCTTATTTTGACCGTCATTCTCAAGGAGATACTCTCTCTCGTGTAACCAATGACGTCGATACGGCAGCTCAGTCCCTCAACCAAAGTCTGGGAACAGTTCTCTCAGCTAGCTTTCTACTGATTGCTATTTTGATTACCATGTTTGGTATGAACTGGATTTTGGCATTGGTAACAGTTGTTTCAACACTTGTAGGTTTTGCTGCTGTCTCAGTCATTATGGCTAAGTCACAAGGTTATTTTAAAGCCCAACAAAACAACCTAGCAGCTGTCAATGGTTATGTGGAAGAAATGTACTCAGGCCATAATGTGGTGACCGGCTATAACGCTGTGGATACCACTAAAGAAACATTTGCAGGCTTGAACCAAGATCTACATGAAAGCATCTGGAAATCTCAATTTATTTCTGGAATCATGATGCCAGCAATGATCTTTGTTGGGAACTTTAGCTATGTTTTGGTGATCATCGTCGGTGCAGTTCAAGCTCTTGAAGGCCATATCAGTATTGGTATCATCGTAGCTTTTATGGTTTATGTTCGTACCTTCTCTCAACCCTTATCACAGATTGCCCAAGGGATTACTAGCTTACAACAAGCCAGTGCAGCTATGACCCGTGTCTTTGAATTTCTAAGTGAAGCTGAGATGGAAGACGAATCTCATAAGGAAACACAATTGACTGATACGAAAGGTGAAGTAGTCTTTGATCAAGTTTCCTTTGGATACACACCTGAGCGAACCATCATTCATGACTTTTCTGCGACAGCTCATGCAGGGCAAAAGATTGCCATTGTTGGACCGACCGGAGCTGGGAAGACGACCATTGTTAATCTCTTGATGAAGTTCTATGAGATTGATAAGGGAAGCATTCGCATTGATGGTGTGGATACCAAGTCTATGAAACGTTCAGAAGTACACGATGCCTTTTCAATGGTTTTACAGGATACTTGGCTCTTTGAAGGAACCATTCGAGATAATCTCATATACAACCAAACAGGGATTAGTGATGAACGAATGATTGAAGCAGCAAAAGCAGTAGGAATCCACCACTTTATCACAACCTTGCCTGATGGATACGATACAGTTTTGGATGATACAGTGACCTTGTCAGTCGGGCAGAAACAGCTCTTGACCATCGCTCGTGCCCTGCTCAAAGATGCTCCGCTCTTGATTCTTGATGAAGCGACATCTTCAGTCGATACACGTACAGAGGAGTTGATTCAAAAGGCTATGGACCGTTTGATGGAGGGACGCACATCCTTTGTTATTGCCCACCGCTTGTCAACGATCCGCAATGCTGACTTGATTCTGGTCATGAAGGACGGAAACATCATCGAGCAAGGCAATCATGAAGAGCTTATGGCTCAAGGTGGTTTCTATGCTGACCTCTACAATAGTCAATTTACAGAAGATGAAGTAGAAGAATAAAACCAAAGAAGGCTTGACGGCCTTCTTTTTCTACACTATACTAGAGTAGGAGATGCTAGTAGGCTTCTTGTGTAAAATCTAAAAATAACGAGAAAATATATGAAAAACTATCAAGAGTGGTACGATAAAACAAAATCAAGTCTCCTTCGACATCCACAGCTATTACAATTGATGCGTATTTTTAATCGCATGATGACAGTTCTGATGCCCCTAGCTTACTTGACCTTGTTGGGAACAGCTTTTATGAACAAGGGCTTGGGGAACGACTTTTACGCTTATATCTTAGTGCCAGCATTGGGTTTTGTTCTATTGACGCTGGTGCGTAAGTGGATTAATCAACCACGTCCTTATGAGGCTTGGGAAATTATCCCTCTACTAGACAAGGATAGTTCTGGTAATTCAATGCCCAGCCGTCATGTCTTTTCAGCAACCATTATTTCCATGGCTTGTGTGCATGCAAATCTGCTTGCAGGGTTGATTTTATTGGTCTTATCAGCTCTTCTCGGTCTTGTGCGGGTCTTAGGAGGCGTTCATTATCCCAAGGATGTTCTGGTTGGCTATGCCTGTGGGCTCATCTGGGGAATTCTTTTCTTTATTTTGTGAAATGCAAAGCAAGTGGGCCTGGCCTCGTAACCACTTACGGGTCAAAAGTGACCACTTGCTTTTTTGCCCTTGTAAAGTCCTCTGGCCTTTGGTATAGTAGATGCAGAAAGGAGATAGGATGAAGTTACGAATCGAGATTGATAGTGAATTAACTGAGACAGAGATTGTCATCAAGGCTGCAGCCCTGACAGATGAAATAGCTGATTTGCAACGACTCTTGCAAGAAACCAAGGCTCCTAGGTTGATCTTTTACAAGGGGACGGGTGAGTACTACTTAGACTTGTCAGAAATTCTCTTTTTTGAGACAGAAGGTAGCAAGATTTACGCTCATACCCAGAAAGAAGCCTACGAGGTTCGGCTCAAGCTTTATGAGTTGGAGTCCATTCTGCCCCGCTATTTCAGTCGGGTATCCAAGTCTACCATTGCCAATATCCGGCAGGTTTACTCGGTGGACAAGTCCTTCTCAGGGACAGGCACTATTTCCTTTTATCAGACCCACAAGGAGGTGCACGTGTCACGGCACTACCAATCCCTCCTAAAAGAAAATCTAAGAAACATGAGGTAAGAAGATGAAAAAGAAAGCATTTGGTATTGTGTTGCTAGTATTGGCAGCTTTAGTGTTATTGCAGGGGAATTTTGGAATCCCTTCTCTGGGAGGGCACATTTGGCCCTTGATCGGTATTGGATTTTTTGCCTACCAATCAGTTGAGGCTTTGTTGCGTCGCCACTTAACTTCAGCCTCTTTTACAGCCCTAGTAGCTTTGATGATAGCCAATCATTTTTATGACATTTTACCGATTCCCAATCAATCATTGTTCTGGGCGGGAGTTCTAATCGTTCTCGGAGTAAGTATGCTGACTCACTCGAACAAGACATGGAGTGGAAAGACATTGTGGATCAATAGAGAGAAAAAAGTTTCTACTGATAAGGAAATCGTTTTTGGTAGTGGGACTTTTTATAATCAAGATCAAGACTTGGTAGAAGACCAAGTGGAAGCTGTTTTTGGAGATGCTAAGATTTACTATGATAATGCAAATATTCTAGGTGATGTAGCAATCTTAAGTGTGGACGTAGTTTTTGGAAGTGCAACCATTTATATCCCTCAACATTGGGAAGTGGATCTTAGGGTAGAATCAGTGTTTAGCAATCCGCAGGTCGAAGTGGCGACAGTCCCAACCAGCAAAACTTTGATTATCCGTGGAGACGTTGTTTTTGGGAAATTAGAAGTTGTTTACGTTAAATAAAAAAATATTCCAATCCCCTTGCCAAAAAAGAGAAAGTGTGATAACATAGTACAGTATGTGGTGCTAGCACATCCGCTATATTAGATCTAATAGGAGGAAAACACAAATGGCTAAAGTATGTTACTTTACAGGTCGTAAGACTGTATCAGGAAACAACCGTTCACACGCGATGAACCAAACAAAACGTGCCGTAAAACCAAACCTTCAAAAAGTTACTGTACTTATCGATGGTAAACCTAAAAAAGTTTGGGCTTCAGCTCGTGCTTTGAAATCAGGTAAAGTAGAACGCGTTTAATAAAGAGTAAAAGGCCATCAGGTCTTTTTCTTTTGCTCTGAGTTCAAAAAGCCTCGTCAAAGGAGCAAATATCAGCCGATACAGTATTCTGCTTTTACACTTGGCTTGAAATATGATAAAATAGAGTATCAACTAGTTGAGGTAGAAAAAATGACTGTAAAAATTAATACAAAAGATGGTCAAATCGAACTAACAGATGAAGTGATTGCTACCGTTGTAGGCGGTGCAGCAACTGAGATTTTTGGTGTGGTCGGTATGGCAAGTAAGAAAGCCCTCAAAGATAATTTCCAAGCCCTCCTTGGGAAGGAAAATTATTCTAAAGGTGTCGTTGTAAAAGCGGCCGAAGATGGTAGCATTGCAGTTGATGTATATACCGTGTTGAGCTACGGAACAAAAATCAGTGAAGTCTCAAAAAATATCCAAGAGCGTGTCCGTTTTAGTTTGGAAAACCAACTTGGCATCACTGCTCAAACTGTGAATGTCTACATTCAAAATATCAAAGTTGTAGGAGAATAATCGTGTCAAATATTACTACAAGCTTATTTCAAGAAATGGTACAGGCTGCTTCAACTCGTTTGAACAAGCAAGCCGAATATGTCAATTCATTGAACGTCTTCCCAGTTCCAGATGGAGATACAGGAACAAACATGGGGATGACTATTGAAAATGGTGCTAAGGAAGTCGCAGACAAACCAGCTTCAACAGTTGGTGAGGCTGCAAGTATCTTGGCTAAAGGTCTTTTGATGGGTGCGCGTGGAAACTCAGGAGTTATCACTTCTCAGCTTTTCCGTGGATTCTCACAAGCCATCAAGACAAAAGAAGAGTTAACAGGGAAAGACCTAGCTCTTGCCTTCCAATCAGGTGTTGAAGTTGCCTACAAGGCTGTTATGAAGCCAGTTGAAGGAACTATCTTGACTGTATCACGTGGTGCTGCCATCGGTGCTAAGAAAAAAGCAGAACAGACAGATGACGCAGTTGAAGTGATGCGTGCAGCCTTGGAAGGAGCTAAAACAGCCCTTGCGAAAACTCCAGAAATGCTTCCAGTATTGAAGGAAGTTGGAGTTGTGGACTCAGGTGGTCAAGGTTTGGTCTTCATCTATGAAGGATTCCTTTCAGCTCTTACTGGTGAATACAGTGCGTCTGAAGACTTTGTAGCTACTCCAGCCAATATGGGTGAGATGATCAATGCAGAACACCACAAATCTGTAGCTGGACATGTAGCAACTGAAGACATTACCTTTGGTTACTGTACTGAAATCATGGTTGCCCTTAAGCAAGGTCCGACTTATGCTAAAGAGTTTGACTACGAAGAGTTCCGTAACTACTTGAACAATCTTGGGGATTCTCTACTTGTTGTCAATGACGATGAAATCGTTAAAGTTCACGTCCATACAGAAGATCCAGGTCTTGTTATGCAAGAAGGTCTCAAGTATGGTAGCTTGGTTAAGGTTAAAGTAGATAACATGCGTAACCAACACGAAGCGCAAGTAGAAAAAGAAGCTCAAGTCAGCAAGCCAGCTGAAGAAAGAATATGCTCTTATCGCAGTAGTAGCTGGACAAGGCTTGGCAGATATCTTCCGTGCACAAGGTGTGGACTATGTCATCGAAGGTGGACAAACCATGAACCCTTCTACAGAAGATTTTGTCAAGGCTGTTGAGAAAGTCAATGCTCGCAACATCATCTTCTTGCCAAACAACAAAAATATCTTCATGGCAGCTCAATCTGCAGCTGAAGTATTGGAACAACCAGCTGTTGTGGTAGAAGCTCGTACCCTTCCTCAAGGATTGACTAGTCTTCTTGCCTTCGATCCAAGCAAGTCTATCGAAGAAAACAAAGAACGTATGACTGCAGCTCTTGCTGATGTGGTCAGCGGTAGTGTAACAACAGCCGTTCGTGACACGACGATTGACGGCTTGGAAATTCACGAAAATGATAATCTTGGTATGGTAGATGGTAAGATCCTCGTATCAAACCTGACATGCACCAAACCCTGACTGAAACCTTGAAACATATGTTGGATGAAGATAGTGAAATCGTAACCTTCTATATCGGTGAAGATGGAAGCGAAGAATTGGCTAACCAAATTGCCCAAGAAATCGCAGAAGAATTCGAAGATGTCGAAGTAGAAATCCACCACGGTCAACAACCAGTTTACCCATATCTTTTCAGTGTGGAATAAAGATTAAATAATAGAAAAAAAGAAAGTTGAGAAATCAACTCAGATTGAAGACAAAGTCCTTGGAAGTCAAGTTTCCAAGGGCTTTTCTTTGTGTAAAGTCGTATAATAGAGGTAAGAAGAGTTGTGAGGTAATCCCTATGTTTCACAAAGAAAAACCTGATTATAACCGTAAGCAATATGGTTTCTATACAATAGACGAATTGGTCCCAGAAAATCACTTTCTTCGACAAGTAGATTCAAAGGTTGATTTTGACTTTATTTATAACTTGGTAGAAGATACCTATAGTCCAGATAATGGTCGTCCTAGTCTTGATCCCGTCATGCTAGTCAAAATTCCTTTGATTAAATGTTTTTATGGTATTCGTTCCATGCGCCAAACCATGAAAGATATTGAAGTAAATGTGGCCTATCGTTGGTTTCTTGGACTAACTTTAGATGATAAGGTCCCTCATTTTACTACCTATGGAAAGAATTACAGCCGTCGTTTTCAAGATAAAGAACTCATTTCTGAGATTTTTTCCCAAGTTCTCAGCCAAGCTTTGTATGCTGGCTTAATTGATCCTTCTGAAATATTTGTGGATGGTACCCATATCAAAGCGGCGGCTAATAGTCACAAGTATCGTAAGGAAATGGTAGACCAACAAGCTAAATTTATGAGTGAACAATTGGCAGTTGAGATTGATTTAGATAGGAAAAAACACGAAAAAAAGTCCTTAAAGCCCGCAAAAGAAAGTGAGGCTAAGGAAAAGAAAATCTCAACGACAGATCCCGAGTGTGGTTGGTTTCACAAGGGCGAACATAAGGAAGTATTTGCCTATTCTGCTCAAGTTGCTTGTGATAAGCATGGTTGGGCCTTGGCTTATACGGTTGAGGCAGGAAATGTTCATGATAGTCAGGCTTTCCCTGCCCTATTTTCAAAGTTAGAGCCATTCTCGCCCCACTATATTATTGCGGATTCAGGTTACAAGACCCCAGCTATTGCCCATTATTTATTAGAGCGAAATATCATTCCTGTTTTTCCTTATACTCGTCCAAAGGGAGTAAAGGGGAACTTAAGGCCTAGTAATTTTGTTTATGATGCAAGTTATGATCATTATGTTTGTCCAGAGAATCAAGTGTTAAGCTATCGCACAACCACTCGAGAAGGCTACCGTGAGTATAAGAGTAATCCTAAAGTATGTGTTTCCTGTCCTTTATTATCCATTTGTACCCAAAGCAAGAATTTTCAAAAAGTAGTAACGAGACATGTCTGGAAAGATGCCCTTGAATTTTGTGAGGAGATTCGTCATCAAATAGAAATGAAAGAGCTCTATAAGAAACGCAAAGAAACAATTGAACGGCTCTTTGGAACGGCTAAGGAATACCATAATTTGAGATACACTAGAGAGAAAGGAAAGTCCAAAATGGAGGATCAGGTTGGGCTTACTTTGGCGTGTTTAAATATCAAAAAATTAGTGAAATGGATAGGGAATATCCCTTTTTATTTTTCTCAAATTCAGATTTTTGGATAGATTAGTAGATGATGAGATAAACTATTTTTGAAAACAGAAAAAGACAAACGTCATTTTTGGCGTTTGTCTTCGTTCTGAGTTGAGAAATCAACTTTCTTTTTTTATGACATTTGTCATATCTCCTTATGACAGAAGCTTCTAGTGATTCTACCTTCAAAGAATTATACTAGATATATCAAATGGAGGAAGAAAAAATGAAACATAAAGTAATTGTCGCAATGAGTTTAGTAGCAGCAGGAGTCATGAGTTATCTCATGTTTTCAGGATTGGATGAAGGTTTCTATCATTTTCCTTGGGAGTTGTTTGCAAGTTTTGGAATGATATCTTGGATAATACGAGAATGTTTGAAATTGGTCTCAGATGTGAAAAAGGAGTTTGAAAAATGAAAAAAGCGATTCTCTATCTTTTTATTGGACTATCACTAGTGGTATGGTTGGTAGAAATGTTTACAGGTTGGTTTGATCAAACCTTCCTTCACCAATTCATCCGTGGTGCCTGGGGATTAGGATTTATGATTTTTATCGCCTTTCCGATGGGGATGGAATGGCTGAAAGGAGAATATCATGAACATGATTAAGGTACAAGGCTTACATAAACATCAAGGGCAAGGCTATTTTGAAGGATATTTCCTTTGAGGTAGCTGAAGGTGAATGCGTCGCCTTGATTGGGCCAAATGGTGCCGGAAAGACAACGCTATTGGACTGTTTGCTTGGAGATAAACTGGTCACCAGCGGTCAAGTATCCATCCAAGGTTTGCCGGTGACGAGTTCTCAGTTAGACTATATTAGAAGCTACCTGCCTCAAGAAAATGTCATCGTTCAGAAATTAAAGGTCAAAGAGTTGATTGCTTTCTTTCAAAGTATTTATCCAAATCCCTTGAGCAATCAGGAAATCGATCAACTATTGCAGTTTGACCAGCAACAAAAAGAGCAATTCGCAGAAAAATTGTCAGGTGGGCAAAAGCGTCTCTTCTCTTTTGTCTTGACCTTGATTGGCCGACCAAAGCTTGTCTTTTTAGATGAACCAACTGCTGCCATGGATACTTCAACCCGTCAACGCTTTTGGGAAATTGTTCAGGATCTAAAAGCGCAGGGAGTAACTATTCTCTATTCGTCCCATTATATCGAAGAGGTAGAGCATACAGCTGACCGAATCTTGGTCTTGAATAAGGGAGAGTTGATTCGTGATACAACACCTCTAGCCATGCGTAGTGAAGAGATTGAAAAGCATTTTATCCTTCCTCTGGCTTACAAGGAAGTCATTGAGCAGTCTAACTTGGTTGAAAATTGGTCACAAAAACAAGATGCTCTACAAGTAGTCACACGCGAAGCGGATGCTTTTTGGCAACTGTTAGTGCAAGCAGGATGTAGGATTCAAGAAATTGAAGTCAATAATCGTAGCTTGTTGGATACAATCTTTGAAGAAACACAAAAGGGAGATGACTAAGATGAAACGATGGATCGCACTAAACAAGATAGAATTTCTATTGACCAAACGGCAACTAGTCTATTATTTATTATCTGTAGGGATGCCGACGGCCTTCTATTTATTCTTTTCAGGCATGTACCAGGACACACCAGGTGGGCCGGCTAATTTTATGCGCGACTACCTCATCTCCATGACGGCTTTTTCCATGATGTCGACAGCTATCTTTTCATTCCCAGTTGTTTTACATACCGATAAAATCAACAACTGGCAGAAAACATTACGCCATACTCCAGTAAATATGGTAGAATATTATCTATCAAAGATAACAAGTATGATAGTTGATTATTTGGTTTCAATCCTGGTTGTTTTCTCAGTTGGGCATTTTGTAAGAGGTGTGGATATGTCTCTTGGAAACTGGATTGGGGCTGCGCTCTTGCTGATAGTAGGAAGTGTAGCTTTTGTAGCACTTGGCTTAACCCTGACTCTCTTACCTTCTAGTCAGTTGATGTCTGTCGTAGGCAATCTTCTTTACTTTGGCTTGGCTGTGTTAGCGGCCTCTGGATGCCTGTCTCTTTATTTCCAGATTGGATGCAAGCAATCGGGAAGCGTCTACCAAGCTATCAGTTGATGGAATTGATCAAGACCTTCTTAAATGAGGGTGGCATCAATCTATCAGCCACAATTTATCTACTTGTTTTTTCAGCAGTTTTATTTGGTTTGACTATTTACCTCCAAGGTCATAAGGAGAATGCTTAATGCTTGAAAGACTGAAAAGCATACACTATATGTTTTGGGCCAGTTTAATTTTTATGATTTTCCCCATCCTACTTGTAGTGACTGGGTGGCTTTCTGCCTGGCATTTACTAGTTGATATTCTATTTGTGGTGGCTTATTTAGGCGTTTTAACAACTAAGAGCCAGCGCCTATCTTGGCTATATTGGGGCCTCATGCTGACTTATGTAGTTGGGAATACTGCCTTTGTTGCTGTTAATTATATCTGGTTTTTCTTTTACCTTTCTAATCTCTTAATTTATCATTTCAGGGTGCGGAGTCTTCGTTCTCTGCATGTCTGGACTTTTCTCCTTGCTCAAGTCCTTGTTGTTGGTCAACTCATGATGTTTCAGTCAGTCGAAACTGAGGCTGTAGCCTTTGAGCTTGGGATTCTTACTTTTGTCGATTTGATGACATTGGGTTTGGTTCGGATTCGCATTGTCGAGGATTTGAAAGAAGCTCAGGCCAAGCAAAATGCTCAGATAAATTTATTGCTTGCTGAAAATGAACGCAGTCGTATCGGTCAGGATTTGCACGATAGCCTGGGACATACCTTTGCTATGCTGAGTGTCAAGACAGATCTGGCCCTGCAGTTATTTCAGATGGAGTCTTATCCACAGGTGGAGAAGGAATTAAAAGAAATTCACCAGATCAGCAAGGATTCCATGAATGAAGTGCGAACCATCGTGGAAAATCTAAAATCACGAACCCTAGCTTCAGAACTTGAAACTGTTAAGAAGATGCTGGAGATTGCTGGGGTTGAGGTTGAGGTTGATAATCAATTGGACAAGGCTAGCCTGACCCAGGATGTGGAGTCGACGGCTGCTATGATTTGTTAGAACTGGCGACCAATATCATCAAGCATGCCAGCGCTAATAAAACCTATCTAAAACTAGAACGTACAGATCAGGAATTACTCCTGACAGTCAGAGATGATGGGAAAGGTTTTGCAACTGTAAAAGGGAACGAACTCCATACAGTCCGTGATCGTGCAGAAGCCTTCTCAGGTCAAGTAGAGCTGGTCAGTTTGAAATATCCAACAGAGGTGCGCGTGCATCTGCCTTATAAGGAGAGAAAGTAGATGAAAGTATTAGTCGCAGAAGATCAAAGTATGCTTAGAGACGCCATGTGCCAGCTCTTAAGCTTTCAACCAGATGTGGAGACTGTTCTGCAGGCGAAAAATGGAGCCGAGGCTATCGAGGTTTTGGAGAAAGAAGCAGTAGATATTGCCATCCTTGACGTCGAAATGCCAGTCAAGACGGGACTAGAAGCTCTCGAGTGGATCAAAGAAGAAGTGCCTGAAACCAAGGTGGTTATCGTTACGACCTTTAAACGTCCAGGTTATTTTGAACGAGCTGTCAAAGCAGGAGTTGATGCCTATGTCTTGAAGGAGCGGAGCATCGCTGAGCTCATGCAAACCCTACATACGGTGTTAGAGGGACGTAAGGAGTATTCTCCAGAGCTGATGGAAGTCATGATGACCCACCCCAATCCCTTGACCGAGCAGGAAGTCGCTGTTTTACATGGAGTAGCCCAAGGTCTCTCCAACCAAGAGATTGCGGATAAGCTCTACCTCTCAAACGGCACCGTCCGTAATTACATGACCAACATCCTCTCCAAACTAGGCGCCAGCAACCGAACTGAAGCAGCCAAAACTGCCGAAGAAGAAGGCTGGTTGTGAGGGGAGAGAAGAAAGAAAAAAGAGGATGGGTAAAAAGTCTTTATAGTTATTTAGTTTTAAAAAAGCACTCTAAACATTCAAAGATATTTGGGACTTCCCTTAATAAATTTGTTACTTTCTTTTTCAAGACAGCCCAAGCTTGCTCAATGGGATTCAAATCTGGTGAATAAGGTGGTAGAGGTAAGAAAAAGTGTTTATCTTTGACGCAAAGTTCATCCAAAATCTTCTTGGGATGAAAACTAGCATTGTCCATGACAATGACATGAGGTGTCTTCAAAGCAGGCAGGAGTTGCGTTTTGAACCACTTAACAAAGAAGTCGCTCGTCATGCTTTCCTTGTAAATCATAGGAGCTATAAACTCTCCATCTACTTGTCCTGCAACAATTGAAGTCCGCTCAAAACGCCGTCCATTAATCTTTTCATAGACTTTCTCTCCTCTAGGAGCCCGTGCATGAGAACGATAGAGGTAGCGGTCGATTCCTGTTTCGTCAATATATACGACTGGTAAATCTTTTAGATTATCCAAAATATCAAGAAATTCAGCGACTTTCTCTGGATCTTGTTCCTTAAAGCTAGTCGTCTTTTTTTAAAGTGACATTGATCTGCTTTAAAGCTGCCCATACTGAAGGAACAGCACAATCAAAATGTGCCGCAATTTCCCGTAAAAAAGCATCTGGATGAGCCTCTACAAAGGCCTTCAACTCCTCCAAAGGAATCTTTCGGCTTTTGGCAACTCTCTTTTTCCGCTCTAAGTGCCCTTGTTCACGTAATTTCTTTTCCCATGTAAAGAGAGTTCTGACGCCAACATCAAAAACTTTGGATGCCTCGACATGGCTGTGTCCCTCTTTGATGTAATTTAATGCTCGTTGTTTAAAATCTGTACTATATGCCATAGCTTTATTATAACATGTATTTTATAAACTAAGTAACTATAAAATAAAAAAACGCATAATATCAGGTATTGAAAAAACTTGATACTATGCGTTTTATTGTGGAAAGATTTACTTCATTTTCTCCTGAAATTTTAGTATCAGGATTTTGAAAGATCGAGTTCTAGATACATCTTTTCTGAAGACAGATCGTTTTGACCACCGAGCAAGAGATTTTCAAAAAAAGCTGTTAAAAACTCAGGACGTCTCTGTAGAATCTTTGCATTATCTAATACCAAGGCATCACGAAAATACTTGGCATGTTGCTGAAATGGTGTATTATCAATATCAAAACCAAACTCACGAAGATACTGAATCAAAAAGATCATTACCGTCCGAGTATTTCCTTCGCGAAATGGATGAATCTGCCAGATTCCTGAAATAAAACGCTGAATTTGTTTAACCATATCCGCCTGGGTTAGTGTCGCATATGCAACTTGTCTTTCCTGATTAAAATCATAATCCAAGGTCATTTGAATCATAGAGAAATCAGAGTACACAACACTTTCACCATTCAAAACAGGCTCATTCTTTGTGATATTGGTTTGACGAAATTGCCCCACTGGAATAGAGGGTTCAAATATATCTTGAAACAACTCCTTATGAATAGCAAGTAAGGTCGCAGGACTGAAGCTAAAGCCTCTTCGAGACAATAGTTCTACAATACGCAAAGAAACCAAGTCTGCCTCCTCCGTACTTGCATCAATGGTATGATGATAAGCCGTTGCATCTTCATAAACCTGCTCGTAAGTCAGTTCACCCCGGGCCTGCTTCTCAGCCAAAGATTCCATATACGCTGATGGCACTAGATTATCAACTTTCTGCAGACCAAAACCTATCCGCCATAAGTCACGCTTAGCTTCATAAGACAAGTTTGGGTTGTCAATGTTGTAAGTTGGTTGCATAAAAAGTTCCTTTCAATTCTTTTTTCTGTGTCATCGGTAAATGGTGAAATGGGTATGGAATTGGCGTAAATTATAAAAAGCATTCACAATAAGTTATACCCAACAACCCATGCACTCATCTGGAGTGTCCTTTGGATGAATGGTTTGATAAAACGAATAAATTTGGCATGCATACTTATCAAATTCATTGGCATACACCACTCTGAACTCGTTGGTCTGTTCAAATCCCAACTCAATTTCCTCAACACCTGAGAAGAAAGCTGCAATATTGTACTTCTCAGGTCGGTTCGAATTTAGAGGGTTTGTTGTGTAGTAAGCTGGTTTTTAGAATATTGGCATAAAGATTAGTATAAAAATGATATCTAAATAATTTATTCTCTTGATGAAGTAACTATATAGTGCTAGGAATAGAACATATGAGAAATAGAAAAATCAGTGGGAAATGTAGCAGTTAATACATAAATGTTAAAAGATAACTTAATTATAAAAAAATAAGAAATACTTGCTGGTAATATAAAAACATAATAAATTCCTCATAGGAAAGAGCGATATCTTAATCTATTAAACAAATATAGGTTGTCTATAAGTACGGAATTAAATTAGATAACATTTATTATCTACTGTTTACTTTTTCCAGAGTGCAAGATTATTAAAAAAATTATTTGTTGATAAATTGAATAAAATGCATCAGATAAAGTTTTACCATTAACGTAATTATGGATATGTGTTTCAACATCTAAAAGTTCTTGTTCATTATTTGCGTTATGAAAAAACATATAAATAAAACCATACTCGACTAATCTGTTCTCTTCTTGTAAATGTTTTGCATATCTATCAAGTTGTTTAACTCCTTGTAAACATTTATTTTTGTAATTTATAGAAACTTTTTCCTTCATAAATAGACCTTAAAAATGAAAATTTCACTTCTATAATCGCTTGTTCTTGACCATCATTCAAATAAATATCCACAGATTCCTCATCTCTTATAATCGATGTACAGTATTCAATAGAAACTTCACCTTTCATTTTATTTTTTTAAAAAAATTCTAATAAAATATTACGTAATTTCTGCTCTTTTATCTCAGCTTTAATTTTTTTCCGTTGGAATTGAAACATTCGCTATAATAGTACTCTTGATATTGACACTCTAGATTAAAGGTTTCAAACACTTCTTTTAATTCTGAAATTGGTTTTAATAAATTTAATTGCTCTTGCATTGTTTTAGTCTTTGCTAAGCATGCATCTACCTCTGTGTTTATCTTACCATTTTGAGCAATTAGTTTTATCCCTTCATTTACAGCATACACAATACAATTTTTTTCCCTAGAAATATCTAAAACCATATTAATAAATTCAGAATCAGAAATTTTACTTAAGGCTATTTCTTTAGAAGTGAATTCAGATTCATTTATATCGATACAATGTATCTTAGCAATAGGTAAGACCAGTATTTCTGACAATAACTCATCCAATTTTTCTGTAATACTTAGATTCGATTGTGTACAGATAACGACAACTTTATTATGCTCGGCAAAGATATCTAATAATTTAGTCTCACTAATTACACTTTCTGTCTTTGAAGCTCTTTGTAAAAATTTTTCAGCATCAAGCATTTATCTCTTTTCCTTTCAGATATTCTTCGAAAATATAGTCTAACCAAGCAATAAATACATCGTATTTGTCTAGATCGACATTAGATGATTTTGCTCTTTTCTGAAAGTTTTCCAATAATTTATATAGTTGGTTGTTATTCAATGAAATTTTAGTTTTATTTCTAATCAAGGCATCTTCAATATTTGGTTCATTAAAAAAAATAGACAAAATAATCTCATCACTATATGATGAAATCATATTTACAAAAGTAAGAAACTGATTTTTAAGTCATCCTTAAATTTTTTTAGATCTTCCTTTATTTTTTTACTACACTCTGTTACAAATTTATCGCAAATGTTGATTTTAAAACCATCGAGGGAAATATAATCTTGAGAGTTTAAAAAAATTCCAATGTATCTTCCATTTGATATGTATTAACTGTTCCAACTTTAGAATCAATTATCAATTCATCTAGAATTTCATTTTTCATCATCATTCAAGAATGAATTTGAAACTATGAATATATAAATATAACGGAAAAAGTGAGTTTTTTTGTTATATTTTTAAATCTAAGCGAATATAAAAAAAGTGACATATAATATTTCAGTTTTTTTGATTCATACTATCTCCTTAGCAACTTATAAATATCCAATTTTTTTCTATCTCTTTATATTGTTTATTTGCATGCCTTGAAATATCTAATAAATTAATAATTTTAATTGAACTATTTTTTTCTTTATGAGCGAGTTTACCAATGAACTATTACGAGCATTAGCAGAAAGAAATAAAGTATTCCCTGATTCTAAGTAACTATTAAAAAGTATCGACCGCATTTTTCTTCAAATAAATAATCTAGAGTACTATCAGGTGTTTCACTCATAAAAATAAGTATCTTTATGAAAAAAACTCTAGTGTAGCTAACCTGAAAGCCATATCAATGAAAATTCTTTGTGACTCTGACAGTGATTCTTCGCTTTCTCGTGCTGAATTATTTAAAAAGAATTTAAAAAGCGTGTTCTCTCCACTACCAACTAATTCTAATCTAATATTTGAATCATTTCCTAAAAAAGAATAGGCGTATTTGTAAAATATTTTACTAAAATTTAAAAAAATACACTTTTTTTATGCTTTGATCGATATCATCTGCTAATTGATTTTTCTTTTTTTCTTAGTTTCTCTAATTTATTTAAAAAGAGCTCTTTTTCACGATTCAATTGGTTATATTTCTCAAGATTATCATTAGACACACTATCCATTTTTTTCTTTTAATTTTTTTAATTTTTTTCTTTAGTTATTTCAAAAAGTTCACTTTCTCCATCTTTTTACTGAGTTGTTAATAACTTCAATTTCTTTGTTCAACTCCTCATACCTTAAATCTAACGTTTTCTTTTTAATTTGTAGATTCTTTTGCTTTATCTCTATTTCTGTTAAATCTACATCCGTATTAATACTTATCCTACTCTGACAAAAAAAACACTCTAAAATATCAATGTGAAAATCAATATGTTCAGTTCCACAGAATGGACATACTCCCGAACTTAAAATTGGAGTAAATTTATCATAAAAGTCTTGATAGTCGTTAGGAAAAATATTCTTATACCACTTGTTTTCAAGAACTGCAAGTTCTGATCTAAGTCTATCTATTTCTGATCTATTCTGGAGTCTTTCTTGAGTTCTTTTATTTAAGAGTTCTCTATATTCATGAATTTTTGTATTGATCGTTTTAATTTTAAATTCCACATTTTCCAAATCTTTAAGAGAGTATACGTTATAGCCAGATTTATTTAAGTCCTCTCCTAAAAATTCTTTTACCATTGACATTTTATATGATCGCAATCTAGCCTGGCTATCATATTTTTTCATCAATTTCTGAGTCTCACTGTATTCAAAATACTTCTCTTTTGGCATAAACTTACTCAAAACCAATTTACTAAGATTTTCATCCCAAAACACAAAATTTCTTGCTTCCGAGAAAAACATTATCTCAGTTAACATCAAAATAAATGAGTTTATATCTGGAAAACCTGAAGATTTAATTAACTCTTTATGATACTTATTAATCAAAGATTCGCTTAGTTGTTTATCATTGATTGAAGAGAAGTATTTTCTTTCATACTTTTCATAATCCAGTTCTTTCTCTCTTTCTTCCTCTTTTTTTCCATTAACTCTAAAACTAATTAGCCTATGTGAATATAAACTGTGCTTTGTTATAAATGTATCATTCGCAATAGAAAATTCAACTTCAACTTCTGCCTCATTTAAAGGAACTTGCATTCGATTTTTAAAATAATCTCTATCAAACATAGGACGTCTGGATTTTTGCTGATCCTTATAATTCCTAACCTGTTCTCTTCCTTTATATGGCCCTATTATGGAATACCTTATTATGTTTAGTAGTGTTGTTTTTCCCAAACCATTAGTTCCAAATATAATATTTAATTTATCTGATAAGTCTATTTCAAGAGGACATTTATATAAATCAAAATTATCAATTTTTAGCCGTTTAATCTTTGGTAAGTAGTAGTTAAATTCCATCGTATTATTTCTCCAATACTATTACACCTTCAAGTAATTTATCAATCTTTTCCTTCTGCTGAGGACTTGGATTTAAGTAACGCGCTTTTCTTATTTCAACAACTTCAAATCCTATATTTTCAGCAATTTCAGAACAAATTTCCAAAGTATTAATTAACACTCCAAAATAAGCAGAATTTGAAACATTAAAATAGATCCGTCGCCCTTTTTTGAGCTTTTGATACATTCCATTAAAAATGGTTTCCATATCTTCAAAATAAGCAATAATCATATTTGGAATTTCCGTATTCCATACTGTTGAATCTCTGCTTAGGGATTCTATTTTAGATATTGTAGCTTTAAGAATGTTACTTTGTATCCCTTTTAAATTTTGTATTTTTAATTGAACATGTGAACGTATAGTCTGTTCTCGTAAATTTTTTATTTCATTATAATTTGTTAAAAAATTTAGTGCTTTCAATTCCAGCATATAGGAATCTGTATAATCTCTTGAATTTAGATAAGGAGGGAAGTAATAATTAAATCTACAGAGTCATCATCCACATTTTTCAAAAAAATTAATTTCCTAGCATCACCTAAAAAAACAATAAATTATGATTAGAGAAATTGTTTGTTTCAATATTCTCAAGATCCTCAATAATGATATTATTAATAAAATTAAAAAAACTAGTTATTACTTGTTCTTGTGAATATAGATTATCTTTCCAACCTTTTTTTATAAGACAAACATTTACCATTTCGATATAAATTACTATATTCTAACAATATATTTGCTAAACAAACAATGTAAAGTTCTTTATATAAAATTGTAGACAAACTATCAATGGCAGTCTTTAGTTTTTCAATTGCAATAAAGACTTCGAGGTCAATATTCCATTTCTTCTTTTCTTCTCCCTCAATTAATGTGGAAAATCTACTATATGGATTAATCTTATCATCATCTAAAGAAACTATGTATTTTTTCATTTTAAGAATATGAGACTTGATCGTACGTTGTTTATATAAAGAAACTTTTAGTTTCGCTTTGGATAAAGTAAACATAAAAGGGTTTACCTCAAATGATATACAATTGATTCCCTTTGTAGATAACTCTAAAGCAGTTGTTCCACTTCCAGAGAACGGTTCCAAGCATAAATCTACCTTTTGGGTCTGCTCGTTTACTATTGACTCAATAAATTCTTTGGAGTAACCCTCAACAAAGGATACCACCTATGTATACGAAGTTCTTTATTCTTATTGAATTGCATAATTCTTCTATATTCATTAATATAATCTGCATATCTGTACTTCATAGTTCTCACTTTATTCAATTCATTTTATTTAAATTATACTTAGCTACCATTATACCAAAAAACACGGTTTATCACCGTGTTTCTGTATTTATTTCACCAACTTCTTCATCTCATCAATACGTGCTACGATCGCGTCGTATTTCGCTTGGTAGTCGGCTTGTTTGTCGCGTTCTTTTTGGACGACTTCTGGTTTAGCATTGGCTACGAAGCGTTCGTTAGAGAGCTTCTTACCGACCATATCCAGTTCTTTTTGCCATTTAGCTAGTTCCTTATCGAGACGAGCGAGTTCTTCTTCGACATTGAGGAGGTCTGCCAGTGGCAGGTAGATTTCTGCTCCTGTGATGACGCTTGACATAGCAAGTTCAGGTGCAGGGATGGTTGATGCGATTTCCAAGTGCTCTGGATTTGTGAAGCGTTTGATGTAGTTGACATTGCTGTTAAAGAAGGCTTCCAAGTCGCTATCGCTAGTCTTCACAAGGATGGTGATTGGCTTGCTTGGAGCTACATTTACTTCAGCACGCGAATTACGAACAGCACGGATCAAGTCTTTGAGGCTTTCCACACCAGTGTGGGCAGCAAGGTCTTCAAAGGCTGGGTTAACAGTTGGGTAAGCAGCTGTAACGATAGAGCCTTCTGAGATTTGACCAAAGATTTCCTCTGTCACGAATGGCATGATTGGGTGAAGGAGACGAAGGATCTTATCCAAAGTATAAAGGAGAACAGAACGTGTGATAACTTTCTCTTCTTCGTTATCGCTATAAAGGACTTCTTTGGTCAACTCAACATACCAGTCCGCAAACTCGTCCCAGATGAAGTTGTAGAGGATGTGACCAGCGACACCAAACTCAAACTTGTCAAAGTTTTCAGTGACTTTTCCGATCGTTTCATTGAGGTTGTGGAGAATCCAGCGGTCAGTGACATTTCCAGCTTCTTTGTTAACCACTTTCGACATTGGCAGTTGCTTGGTCAAGGGTCAAGCCTTCATTGTTCATGAGGATGTAGCGAGAGATGTTCCAAATCTTGTTAATGAAGTTCCAAGAAGCATCCATTTTCTCGTAAGAGAAGCGGACGTCTTGACCTGGTGCAGAACCGTTTGAAAGGAACCAACGAAGGGCATCGGCACCGTATTTCTCGATAACATCCATTGGGTCAATCCCGTTTCCGAGAGATTTAGACATCTTGCGTCCTTGCTCGTCACGAATGAGTCCGTGGATAAGGACGTTTTGGAATGGCTGACGTCCTGTGAATTCCAATGATTGGAAGATCATACGAGACACCCAGAAGAAGATGATATCGTAACCTGTTACCAAGGTTGACGTTGGGAAGTAACGTTTGAAGTCTTCTGAGTCGACATCAGGCCATCCCATGGTTGAGAATGGCCAAAGGGCAGAACTGAACCAAGTATCCAAGACGTCTTCGTCTTGAGTCCATCCGTCACCTTCTGGGGTTTCTTCGCCGACGTACATTTCACCCTCAGCATTGTACCAAGCAGGGATTTGGTGACCCCACCAGAGCTGACGAGAGATTACCCAGTCATGGACATTTTCCATCCATTGGAGGAAGGTATCGTTGAAACGAGGTGGGTAGAATTCTACCTTGTCCTCTGTGTCTTGGTTGGCAATAGCATTTTTCGCCAATTGATCCATCTTAACGAACCATTGCGTAGACAAGCGTGGCTCAACCACAACACCTGTACGCTCTGAGTGACCAACACTGTGAACACGTTTTTCAATTTTAACGAGGGCACCGATTTCTTCCAACTTAGCAACGACTGCCTTACGAGCTTCGAAACGATCCATACCTGCAAATTCGAAGGCCAAGTCGTTCATAGTTCCGTCATCGTTCATGACGTTAACTTGTGGTAAGTTATGGCGTTGACCAACCAAGAAGTCGTTTGGATCGTGGGCAGGAGTGATTTTCACGACACCAGTACCAAACTCAGGATCTGCGTGTTCATCCCCAACGATTGGGATGAGTTTATTAGCGATAGGAAGGACGACGTTTTTACCAATCAAGTCCTTGTAGCGTGGGTCTTCTGGATTGACCGCAACGGCAACGTCTCCAAACATAGTCTCAGGACGAGTTGTTGCAACCTCAAGGGCGCGTGAGCCATCTTCCAGCATGTAGTTCATGTGGTAGAAGGCACCTTCGACATCCTTGTGAATAACCTCGATATCAGAAAGAGCTGTGCGAGCCGCTGGGTCCCAGTTGATAATAAATTCACCACGGTAGATCCAACCTTTCTTGTAAAGGTCCACAAAGACCTTGCGAACCGCTTTTGACAAACCTTCGTCAAGAGTGAAACGCTCACGAGAGTAGTCTACAGAGAGCCCCATCTTGCCCCATTGTTCCTTGATAGTAGTCGCATATTCATTTTTCCATTCCCAGACTTTCTCGAGGAATTTCTCACGACCAAGGTCGTAACGGCTGATGCCCTCGCCACGCAAGCGCTCCTCAACCTTAGCCTGAGTTGCAATCCCAGCGTGGTCCATCCCTGGAAGCCAAAGCGTATCAAAGCCTTGCATGCGTTTGACGGATGATGATATCTTGGAGAGTCGTATCCCAAGCGTGACCGAGGTGGAGTTTCCCAGTTACGTTTGGTGGTGGAATGACGATAGAGTAAGGCTTAGCCTTTTTATCGCCTGAAGGCTTGAAAACATCAGCATCAAGCCATTTTTGGTAACGACCAGCCTCAACCTCGGCTGGATTGTATTTAGGTGAAAGTTCTTTAGACATGTGTTTGTCCTTTCTAGTTAATATCTTTAAATAAAATTAGTATGTAGGAGATAAACTTTGATTCAACTCATCTTGTTTTTCTCATTATCTTCATAATCTGTTTATCAAAGTCTGATATAATTTTTTGAGTTCGGTTAAATTTTTCATACTCCTGGATGGCTTTTGAGTCTGCTTGTTTCTTGGAAATACTTCCTTTTCCTTCTAAAATTTCGTACTCATTAAAAGATAGAAAACGATCAATACTATCTGCCAATCCTCGCATTGTAAAAGTATTACGGCGCTCAACCAAACCCTCGATATAATCAAAATAGGCTGTAACAGTTCGCTCTAGTTGTCGAATTTCTTTTTCTTGCAAATAATTTTTGGCTACAGTTACATCTGATTTGAGAACTCGTCCATCAGGTGCATTCTTCCAAGTAGTTAATCCCATTTTTTCTTTACTAGCATCGGCTTGCTGATAGATAATTTCTGCAGCCGTACTTCCAGTAATTGCATAATGAAATTTATTTTGCACCATAGCATAGAAGTTTTTAGTAATATCTGAGTTTCTATCATAATCTATGGCACATTCAGCAAAGATATCCGTAATTTGTTGATAAATTCGGCGCTCGCTAGAACGAATAGAACGAATCCGTTCTAAAAGCTCACGGAAATAATCTTGTCCGAAAACTGTCTGTCCTTGTTTCAAGCGTTCATCATCTAAAACAAAACCTTTGATGATAAATTCTTTCAAGGTCTTAGTTGCCCAAATTCTAAATTGAGTAGCCTTGCTGGAATTTACACGATAGCCAACTGAAATGATAGCATCCAGATTGTAATATTCAAGTTCACGCCGAACAGTTCTATTTCCCTCTTGTTGAACCTGTGCAAATTTTGCACAAGTTGACATCTTATCCAACTCACCACTATCATAAATGTTTTTTAAGTGCTTTGTAATGACACTTCGTTCAACTCCAAAGAGCTCTGCAAGACCTTTTTGAGTCAACCAAAGATTTTCATCTTGTAAAAGAATATCTAGCTGAACGTCGCCATTGGGTGTAGTATACAGGATGAAATTAGAAATTTCATTCAAGCCAATTCCACCTCCTCCCTTCAATAAACAATTACTTCTCGTTCTTAAACTGTATACCGTTTTCTTTCAGTTTTTGAACGGTAGCGGGACCAATTCCCTTCAAAGCGAGAACTTCTTTTTCGGTCCATTTTTTGAAATCTGTAGACCTACGAATCCCATTTTCAACAAAGATATGAACAAGATCCATCCGGATTCCCTTCATTTTTTCCTCGCTCATAAAGGAGTACCAGTCGTTTACCTTGGATAAATTTCTTATTATACTAGAATGCTTCGAAAATACTGGTTTACGACGGAACTTCTTGGCCTCGTTTGTTAGAAATTTTGTTAAAATAATATTTTCTAGTAAATAATCAAATAGAGGATACAAACTAGCTTGTAACGATTCAACTGAATTTGGACAATAGCATTCTTGGTCTTCGATATCTATAACTTTGAATTGCCAATCTTCCTCTATAAAGAATTCAACAGCTTCATCATTGATTTCCACTAATTTTGCAAATAGCTGACTGGCTTCCTCAATTTTCCCTTGAGAAAAAGCAGAGATGATGGCATGAATAAGAATGGTATCATCCCGTTTCCCGTTATTTAATTCTTCGCGGTAGAAGCGCTCAACCTTTAGTTCCTGACCAGTAATATGATACAAGGAAAGCATACAGAAGACAAAATTAGGAGGAAAACGTTCTGGTCGCTTACTCAAATATAGATTAATCAATTCTAAAGCCTTATAATTTAAGTTCTCCGTCATATAATATTCAATCAGAAACATAAGAGCAGACAGGATAGGGCGTGCTTCAAAATAATTCCAACTATTGTATCCGTTCATTTTCCATTTTTCTAAAACTAGAATTTCAAAATCCAATACTTTTTTAAAGCTTGGCAAATCAAAATCTTCAACTTCTGATAAGAATAGGTGGAAATCAGCAGCAAAATAATCTGGATTGATTTTTAAAACTTGCTTTAACAGTTTATTTCGCTTCTGTGTATTCGGAGTATGCATAGCTTCTCTAAATAAAGCATGATCTTCATGCCAGTCAAAAATTCCATTTTTTAGTTGGTAATTGATTTGCTGAACATCTGGATACTCTCCGTGTTCATCAGCATATTGCATCACTGCTGTATGTAGTTCATCGAAATTTTGAATGGTTCGACGTTCTACAAAAGTTGGATTTTTGGCCATGATTTCTGTCCAAGCAGCCTCTTCTTCAGAAATAACTTTGATATCCAACTTTTGCTGGCGTTTTAATTCTTTTTTTCTATTTTTCTTTTTAGGCATCTATTTCTCCTTTAATTCATTCTTCAATAGGTCCTATCTCAACTGCCTTAGAGATATAAGCATTAATGGGAAAAACCACTTTTTCAGCGATTCGTTGACTTTGAAGGTTGTGCCCAAAGCGTGACCGAGGTGGAGTTTTCTAGTTACGTTTGGTGGTGGAAATCGTGATCAAAAAAGTTTTAGACTTTTGAGCTCCTTGAGTCTTGAGAACATCTTCTTGAAGTTGTTTTGTTAACGACCAGCCTCAACATAGGATGGGGGTGTTTAGGTGGAAGTTGTTTAGACATGTGTGTTCTTCTATTTTTTTATAACGGCCTAACTAGACCTTCTTCTATTCCTGTTTTCAAACTGCCAAAACAATCTCTTGCCATTGCTCCATATTTCATTAATTCAGAATATTTTTCTTCAGATTTCTTAGCAAAATTTTGGAAATACCACTCAATATGGTCACTTAAATCGACTGACTTATACTGTTTAAAATTATCAAACGATGCAATGTAACCAATATAAACTTGAATTGACAAAGATTCGTCAAAATAAGCATCATTAACAAAATGATAATTTGTTTTTTTATCTAAAAGAAATTTATTCAACTCTGTAACTAAGTTATATTGTTGTTCATTTAAATTAAAATATTCCTCATTTAACAATACCCTCTTATCAGGTTTATTAAAATCATACCTAGTATCTGAAGTCATTTGTGAAACCAATTTTCCAATTAAAACAACAATCATATCTGTTATTTGTAATCCAACATAGTCTCTAGAATTACAGGATTCTTCAATTTTATTAATCTTTAAACTACTAAATATGGCACTAGGTATTCCTTCATCTAGGAAAAGGACCCATTCAATGTTTTCATCAGGATATCTTTGCTCAGTCATCCACAAATCAAATGCCCACTTTACTTTATTCCAATCGAAAGATAGTTCTAAGTCAGGTTCGGATAACTTAATTTTATGGTCATTAATTATCCTATCCATTGAAATAATGAGTTGTTGATAAACATCTAATTGCCGAGCCATCCTCATATTGTCTTTATTATCATTAATTATCCTATTCAAATCCTGTTTTATTAGTTTCAACAAAGGTCTTGTTGGCAATGTTTTATTCAATAAAGCTTCAATAACTTTTTTTGAAGCCTCAATTTCAGCATATTTGGTTAAAACATATTTAGCAATAAACGGTGAAAATTCTGTCTCTTCATCTAAAAAATAAAAGAAGTTAGTTAGTCTTGATGAGGTAATAATTGACATCTTACTAATCATAAACAATAAATTATCAACTTCGAATTCATTTAACATCTTAAAGATAGATAAATAAAACTGAACTTCATTATTTTTTTCATAGAAGCAATTCCATACTCAAAGTTTGATTTCAACAAATCTAAACCTTTAAGTTCTTTATTCTTCTTTTTTAATGATTGCTGGAGTTGTTTTCTACTTGATAAATAAGTTTCAACAATCTGATTATATTCCCGTTCAATTGTTTCATAGGTTACTTCATCAATTTGGATCACATTAGCAACATAGGAATGCATATTATCATTAGCATAAGATAATTTATTTTGCTTATCAAACGGCTTTGTAATTTTAAAGGAATTTTGTGGACCTTTTTCGTCCATAAATAGATACTTCATTTTCTCTCTCTCTTTTTCTTTTCCCCCAACTGTTCGAAATATTCGAATAGTTCAACTACCAATTTCTAATTCCCACTCACTCCTCAGCAAGCCGTATCTCAAATCATCACAGCGATTCCCTTGGGCATCTTTGCGGTCTCTTATGCTAGCTTCTAGAGTGAAACCAAGCTTCTCTGCGACTCGTTGACTTTGGACATTGTAACCAAAACAAGTCAGCTCAATCTTGTGAAGACCCAATTCTTTAAAAGCTAGGTCAATCAAGGCACGCGCTGCTTCTGGCACATAACCTCGGCCCCAATAGTCTGGGTGCAAGGTATAGCCAATCTCCAGCACATCGTCTTCGTAGCGACGGGGGAAATCGACAGAACCAATGATTGTATCGGTCCCTTTAATCACAATTCCATAGCCTGCTGGAAGATTTTCTTTTTGATTGCGCTCGGGAAGGATATGTTCTAGGTAATAAATCTCATCTTCCAAGGTCTTGACAGGTGGAAAACCTGATGGGTAAGAGACTTCTGGACGACTGGCATAGTCAAAGATATCCTCAGCATCCGCAACTGTACGGACTCGTAAGACCAGTTTCTCCGTTTCGATTCGTTCTGGAAGTTCAGCTCTTGTCATTCTTTTTCCTCGTTTTCTTAATGAAGCTCCCCATAGGATCGACTCGGTCATCTAGATAACGGTAAACACGCTGATGGCCGTCCCCCATAAAGTAAGTCGGTGCAAAACGGCCATTTTTAAAATGTCCCTTGTCATCTAAGAGTTCTGGGTCAGCCAGACGGTCTATAATCTTGGCAAAGATATGACAGATGCCATCTTCTTCGATAATTCGATCTACCTGGCAATCCAAAACGACTGGACAAGCCTCCAAAATCGGTGCCTGAGATCGTTCAGAAATCTCATAGTCAAGGCCCAGGTGTTTCAATTTCTCTCGATGGCTGATAAAGCCAGCCTGCTCCATCTCAAGCATGAGGTTTTCGTCAGGGATGTTCACAGTGAATTTCTGGTAATGCTTAATCTGGTCTGCCGCATTTTCCTCAGCACCAACCCCGATGACTAGCCAATCGCCTAGACTATAGGAGGAACTGCAGGTCGTGATATTGTGCTCAAAGTTCTGGTCCTGATACCCCAAAATGAAGATTGGAAAACCAAAGTAGAGCTTACTTGTTTTAAAAGATTGTTTCATGACAACCTCCTTTTACTAGGTCGCAACAAAAAAATCGCCCCTGCCATCAATCTGACAGGGACGAATATGTTTATCCGCGGTACCACCCAATTTCGGGCAGATGCCCGCAACTTTAATCTTCTTGTTTCTCTTTTATGACGTCGTTAACTAGCTTTGGCGTACTTGAGTACAGCTTGCAACTCGCTGCTAGTCCTAAAAGGAAACAAAAAGATTCATATTTCAATTTTTAATTTCATCCATTAGCAACCAGTTTTGACACATTTGTGGACTTCTCAGCACCGCCACTTTCTGTAAAATGTGGGACTCAAAACACCTCTAATGGCTTTATTTTAACAAGTTTTTGACGGAAAAGCAAGGAACAAGAAAGATTACTTGAACTTGATGCCGTTTTCTTTTAATTTCTTGATCGTAGCTGGACCGATTCCTTTCAAGGCAAGGAGTTCTTTTTCTGTCCAGTTTTTAAAGTCAGCCGCAGACTTGATGCCTTCATCGTAGAAAGTCTTGGCGCGGTCAACTGAAAGTCCCCCTAAGTTAGCTGCGAAATCTTCTACAGAAGTAGCAACTTTTTGTGCTTGTTCTTTGGTTGCTTCTACAGTTTTTTCAACCTTCTTAGAGACAGCTTTACCTGCATCACTTGCCGCTTTTTCAGCATGTTTCACGACTTTCTTTGTTTCTTCGATAACCTTGTTTACAGTATTTGAAAAAGCACCTGAGCGACGAAGGCTGTTTCTTAATTGTTTTTTACGTTGGAGTGTCTTTGACATGATAAAATCCTTTCAATAAAAAATCCCTGTGACTGAACAAGGATTGAATCTCTATGGTTTTATTGTATCAACTTTCTTTAGGAATTGCAAGGCTTGATATACTGGAGATGCAGGATATATATGGAAAATTTCGCCTTAGAATAATGGATGATAATAGAAGAAAAGTGAAAAATATGGTATAATGAAATGATAGATTTTTGAATAGGAATACAATCATGTTTGGATTTTTAAAAAAAGATAAAGCAACAGAAACCCCTACAATGGTGCCAGATCACATCGGTGTGATCATGGATGGGAATGGCCGTTGGGCTAAAAAACGGATGCAACCGAGAGTCTTTGGCCATAAGGCTGGAATGGATGCTTTAAGAAAGGTAGCGATTGCTGCTAGTGATATGGGCGTCAAAGCCTTGACAGTCTATGCCTTTTCAACTGAAAACTGGACCCGTCCAGATCAGGAAGTCAAATTTATCATGAACTTACCTGTTGAATTTTATGATAAGTATGTCCCCGAATTGCACCAAAAAAACATGAAGATTCAAATGATCGGGGAGACTGATCGTTTACCAAAACAGACTTTTGATGCCTTGAAAAAGGCAGAAGAGCTGACTAAGTTAAATACAGGATTGATTCTCAATTTTGCCCTTAATTATGGCGGACGAGCTGAGATTACACAAGCTGTCAAGCTAATTGCGCAGGATGTTTTAGATGCTAAAATCAACCCTGGTGGTATCACAGAAGAGTTGATTGGAGAATACCTCTTTACGGGGCGTTTGCCGAAAACTTTGCGTGACCCGGACTTAATTATCCGAACTAGTGGGGAGCTTCGTTTGAGTAATTTCTTGCCTTGGCAGGCTGCTTATAGCGAGCTCTATTTCACGGATGTCTTGTGGCCTGACTTTGATGAGGAAGCCTTGAAAGAAGCTATCATCGAGTACAATCGTCGCACCGTCGCTTTGGAGGAGTGTAGGAGATATTATGATAAAGGATTTACAAAAGAGAACTCTCTTTGCTATCTTAGCCTTGGCTATCTTTATACCAATCTTAGCGATTGGGGGATTATGGCTCCAGATTGTCATGGGACTTGTGGCTATGTTGGGAGTCCATGAGTTGCTTCGCATGAAGGGGTTAAATACCATGACACCTGAAGGACTCTTGACCTTACTAGCAACCTTTTTTCTAACCATTCCCTTGGAAAATTACTTGAAGTTTTTGCCTGTAGATGGGAACGTTGTTGCTTATAGTGTCGTGATTCTCATTTTGCTAGGAGCAACGGTTTTTAGCAAGAACTATACCATTGAGGATGCTGTTTTTCCGATTGCCATGAGTTTTTATGTTGGCTTTGGCTTTAATGCTTTGGTTGATGCTCGTATTGCAGGTTTGGATAAGGCTCTTTTGGGACTGTGTATGGTCTGGGCAACTGATAGTGGTGCTTATCTGGTAGGGATGAAGTTTGGTAAGAGAAAACTAGCTCCGAGAGTTTCCCCTAACAAGACCATAGAGGGTGCTATAGGAGGTATCTTGGCTGCTATGCTAGTGACTTTGATCTTTATGCTAGTTGATAGCACTGTCGCTTTACCTTATGGCATTTATAAAATGATGCTCTTTGCCATTTTCTTTAGTATTGCAGGGCAATTGGGTGATTTGATTGAAAGTGCCATGAAACGCCATTTTGGAGTCAAGGATTCAGGCTTCTTTATCCCAGGGCATGGCGGAGTACTGGATCGTTTTGATTCTATGCTAGCAGTTTTCCCTATTATGCACCTCTTTGGCTTATTTTAAGGAAAGGTAAACAGGTATTAAATGTTAGGATTATTAACCTTTATCCTTGTTTTTGGAATTATCGTGGTGGTTCACGAGTTCGGACATTTTTACTTTGCCAAGAAGTCTGGCATTCTGGTTCGTGAATTTGCCATTGGAATGGGACCTAAAATCTTTGCCCATATCGGGAAAGACGGGACAGCTTACACGATTCGTCTCCTACCGCTGGGTGGTTATGTCCGCATGGCAGGTTGGGGTGAGGATACCACAGAGATTAAGACAGGAACCCCTGTTAGTTTGACTTTGGCCGAAGATGGCAAGGTTAAGCGTATCAATCTTTCTGGTAAGAAGGTCGACCAAACGGCTCTTCCGATGCAGGTAACCCAATATGACTTTGAGGATAAACTCTTTATTAGAGGCTTGGTCTTGGAAGAGGAAAAGACTTTCTCAGTTGACCATGATGCAACCATTGTGGAAGCTGATGGAACGGAAGTTCGTATCGCTCCTTTAGACATCCAATATCAAAATGCGACTGTCTGGGGCAAATTGATTACCAACTTTGCAGGCCCCATGAATAACTTTATCCTGGGAGTTATCGTCTTCTGGATCTTGATTTTCATGCAGGGCGGCGTTCGTGATACACAAAGCAATAACTTTAGTATCATCCCTGATAGCGCTTTGGCTAAGGTTGGAGTTGAAAATACGGCCCAAATCACTAAGGTCGGAAGTTATGAGATTTCAAACTGGTCAGATCTGATCCAGGCGGTTGATACAGAAACCAAGGATAAAACAGCGCCTGTTTTGGATGTGACTATTGCTGAGAGTGGAACTGAAAAACAAGTGAGTGTGGCACCTGAAGAAAATCAAGGTCGTTATATTCTAGGTGTTCAGCCAAGACTCAAATCAGATATCTGGTCCATGTTTATGGGCGGATTTACAAGTGCAGCTGATTCAGCCTTGCGCATTCTCAATGCTTTGAAAAGCTTGATCTTCCAACCAGATTTGAATAAGCTTGGCGGTCCCGTTGCTATCTTTAAGGCAAGTAGTGATGCTGCTAAGAATGGTCTTGAAAACGTCTTGTTCTTCTTGGCTATGATTTCCATCAATATCGGGATTTTCAACTTGATTCCGATTCCTGCGCTAGATGGTGGAAATCGTGCTCAACATCCTAGAAGCTATCCGTCGCAAACCACTAAAACAAGAAATTGAAACCTATGTCACTCTGGTCGGAGTTGTCATTATGGTCGTCTTGATGCTCGCCGTGACTTGGAACGACATCATGCGAACCTTCTTTTAAGAATTAGAGGAGTCATTATGAAACAAAGTAAAATGCTTATCCCAACGCTTCGCGAAATGCCAAGCGATGCTCAAGTTATCAGCCACGCCCTTATGTTACGTGCTGGTTATGTTCGTCAAGTATCTGCAGGTGTTTACTCTTACCTACCACTTGCTAACCGTGTTATCGAAAAAGCTAAGAACATCATGCGTCAAGAGTTTGACAAGATTGGTGCTGTTGAGATGTTGACTCCAGCCCTTCTTAGTGCCGATCTTTGGCGTGAATCAGGACGTTATGAGACCTACGGTGAAGACTTGTACAAATTGAAAAATCGTGAGAAGTCAGACTTTATCTTGGGTCCAACTCACGAAGAAACCTTCACAGCGATTGTCCGTGATTCTGTTAAGTCTTACAAGCAATTGCCTTTGAACTTGTACCAAATTCAGCCTAAGTACCGTGATGAAAAACGTCCACGGAATGGACTTCTTCGTACTCGTGAGTTCATCATGAAAGATGGTTATAGCTTCCACGCTAACTATGATAGTTTGGATGTTACTTATGATGAGTACAAGGCGGCCTACGAACGTATTTTCACTCGTAGTGGCTTGGACTTTAAAGCCATCATCGGTGACGGTGGAGCCATGGGTGGTAAGGACAGCCAAGAATTTATGGCCATCACACCAGCTCGTACAGACCTTGACCGTTGGGTGGTATTAGACAAGTCTGTCGCGTCGTTTGATGAAATCCCTGATCAAGTGCAAGAAGAAATCAAGGCAGAATTGCTCAAATGGATGGTTTCTGGTGAAGATACTATTGCCTACTCAAGTGAGTCAAGCTATGCAGCTAATTTGGAAATGGCAACTAACGCCTACAAACCAAGCAGCCGTGTAGTTGCGGAAGAAGAAGTGGCTCGTGTGGAAACACCAGGTGTCAAATCAATTGATGAAGTTGCTGCTTTCTTGAATATCTCTGAAGAGCAGACAATCAAGACCTTGGTTTATATCGCAGACGAGGAACCAGTTGTGGCTCTACTCGTTGGTAATGACCAACTCAATGAAGTCAAGTTGAAAAACTACCTTGGAGCAGATTTCTTTGAACCTGCAACTGAGGCAGAAGTGAAAGAATTGTTGGGAGCTGAATTCGGTTCTCTAGGACCAGTCGGTCTACCTGAAAATGTGAAAATCATTGCAGATCGTAAAGTTCAAGATAGTCGTAATGCAGTTGTTGGTGCCAACGAAGATAGTTTCCACTTGACTGGTGTGAACCCGGGTCGTGACTTCACTGCTAAGTATGTCGATATCCGTGAAGTTCGTGAGGGTGAGATCTCCCCAGACGGACAAGGTGTTCTTAACTTTGCGCGTGGTATCGAGATTGGTCACATCTTCAAACTTGGAACTCGTTACTCAGCAAGTATGGGTGCAGATGTCTTGGATGAAAATGGTCGTGCTGTGCCAATTATCATGGGATGCTATGGTATCGGTGTCAGCCGTCTCCTTTCAGCAGTCATGGAGCAACACGCTCGCCTCTTTGTCAATAAAACTCCAAAAGGCGAATATCGTTACGCTTGGGGAATCAACTTCCCTAAAGAATTGGCGCCATTTGATGTGCACTTGATTCCAGTTAATGTCAAGGACGAAGCAAGTCTTGCTTTGACTAATCGTATCGAAGAAGCCTTAGTCAACAAAGGCTACGAAGTCTTGACAGATGACCGTAACGAACGTGTCGGAGTTAAATTCAGCGATAGCGATTTGATCGGTCTTCCAATCCGTATCACTGTTGGTAAGAAAGCAGCTGACGGTATCGTAGAAGTGAAGATCAAGGCGACAGGAGATACAATCGAAGTTCATGCAGATAACTTGCTTGAAACTCTTGAAATCTTAACCAACAAATAAAATCTATAATCAGAAGAAAAACAAGACAAAAATGTAACTAGTTTTTGCCTTGTTTTTTCTGTATAATGAGAGAAAGTAAGACTCAATGAAAATCAAAGAGCAAATTAGGAAACTAGCCGCAGGTTGCTCAAAACACAGTTTTGAGGTTGTGGATAGAACTGACGAAGTCAGTAACACATATACGGCAAGGCGACGTTGACGCGGTTTGAATTTGATTTTAGAAGAGTATAAACATTAAAATCGTAAAAAGAGGTAGTGCTATGCTAAAATTTCCAAAGGATTTTGTCTGGGGTTCCTCAACTTCTGGGCCACAGACAGAAGGGCGAGTGCCTGGTGACGGCAAGGGAGATAATCTCTGGGATTATTGGTTCCAAGTAGAGCCAAATCGCTACTATAATGGGATTGGTCCAGATAAGACGTCAACCTTCTATGAAAACTGGGAAAAAGATATCGAACTTTTGTTAGAAACTGGCCACACAGCCTTTCGAACTTCTATCCAGTGGTCTCGTATTTTCCCACAGGGACGTGGGGAAGTCAACCCTCAAGGTGTGGCTTTCTACCGCCAGGTATTTGAAGCCATCAAGGCCAAGGGTATTCGCCTCTTAGTCAATCTCTATCACTTTGACCTGCCTTTCGCCCTTCAAGAAGATGGGGATGGCTGGGAAAATAAGGCAACTATTAAGGCCTATGAAGACTATGCTCGTTTCTGTTTTGAAACCTACGGAGACTTGGTTGACCAGTGGATTACCTTCAATGAACCAATCGTTCCTGTAGAGTTTGGCTATTTCTATGATGCCCATTACCCTCATAAGGTAGATACCAAAGCAGCGGTTAAGGTTGCCTACCATACACAACTAGCAAGTACTCTTGCGGTTAAAGCCTGCCATGAGGTCTTGCCCGACTCTAAAATTGGGATTGTACTCAACTTAACACCAGCCTATCCACGTAGCCAACATCCTTCCGATGTAAAATCTGCTCGTATTGCGGATCTCTTCCAAGCTCAATCTTTCCTAGATCCATCTGTTTTAGGAGTTTATCCAGAAGAGTTGGTGGAAATTTTGTCTGACCATGACTTATTGCCAGAGTACACAGCTGAAGAGTTGGAGCTCATTCGTGAGAACACCGTTGACTTCCTAGGAGTCAATTACTACCAACCTTTGCGTGTCATGGCGCCGCGTTTTGCTAAGCATCCTGACAGTCCACTCTTGCCAGAGCATTTCTACGAACCTTACGTCATGCCAGGTCGTAAAATCAATCCGTACCGCGGTTGGGAAATCTATGAGCAAGGGATTTATGGCATTGCTCAAAACATCAAGGAAAACTACGGTAATATTGAGTGGATGCTGACTGAGAATGGTATGGGTGTTGAAGGTGAAGACAAATTCCGTGAAAATGGCATGATTCAGGATGATTACCGTATCGACTTTGTCAAAGGTCATCTTCGTGAGCTTCATCGTGCTATCGAAGACGGTGCCAACTGTAAAGGCTACTTGATCTGGACCTTTATCGATTGCTGGTCATGGCTCAATAGCTATAAAAACCGTTATGGTTTGGTCGAGCTAGACTTAGAAACACAAGAGCGTCGCCTGAAAAAATCAGGCCACTGGTTCAAAGAACTCAGTGATAACAATGGATTTTAAGAATAAGAAGAGTGATATGATTATCCTATTTTTCATAGGAATCAACAATGCGTTCAACAGAAGCGTTAGGAATGTTACAAGAGATATAGATGGTATCGCCTCTGATTCTATATCTTTTCTCAACAATTTAAATGGCCATACAAGCAACCAAAATGTCTACTAATCAAGGTCTTTTCTAATGAGCAATTGACAAGTATAACTAACTATGAGCAAAATAACGACTAACTAAAAAATAAAGGAGGTGAACTATAGTAGAATTGAAAATTCCCTCAACACGTAGAAACAAATTGTTTTAGAGGACAGGACAAGTTTACAGTCATGATGAACGAATCCGGCTGGTTGGTGAAAGAAATGAGTCATTGATAAGTTGGATTACACGTAATACATCATCAGAGATTTATAATCAGCGCCAGAGATTGTCCTGCAGCTGGTGCGGCGAATACCAAGAAGATTTCGTTTGACCAGTGCCGTCAGCATTCTGCAGTATGGATCCAATCGTTTGTTCCAACAATATGCGACCATCGACGCCCTTTCAAACGGTCGCAGAGATTATGGCTGGGCGTGGTTCATTCACCGGGAGTCCTTCCACTGTTTGATATGACTCCAGTGACTATGAAGCCTCTTTACGAAAAAATTGGACCGTTCCAGTTAGCAAATGAAAACACCAAGGTGAACTGGCGTGGAGAATTGGACCCAAAGTACGTTATAGCTATCTCAACCTTGTACAAATTGCCATTGTGGGTGGCGACAGGTGGTCATGTAGAGTCAAATGTCGATTGCTCAGGCTGGTTTACTGATTGTCTATGTGATTATCGGTGGCAACTCGCCATTTTAAAAGTTGATTCAGGCCAATGAGATTGAAGAATCCGGTCATGCTGACAAAGACTTGAAAGCAAGCACATTTGGGATGATTGGCTGAAGATGGCGAGCAGGCAGTGAAAGACATTTCCATCCGACCAAGCAAGTGGTGGATGTGGGTACGCACCGTCCACACTGGCAGAGATGACTTGTTTTATGTCATTGCTGTTGGGTCGTTGGCGCCATGTTTGTGGGAAATCCAGATCAGGTAGCAGAAAAGATTCGTAAGATTGAGACTTGGACTTGGATCGCTTTATGTTGTACCTACCACTTGTCTAATGCCACATGATCAAGTTCTCAAAGCCATTGAACTCTTTGGAACGCAAAGTATAACCAAAAGTGCGTACATTGCCATGAAAGAAGTGTTATGGAAAAAAATCCAATCAAATTGATAAAAAATCTATATCCCTGTCTGATCTTTTAAAAACTAGAATAAAAGAAACTCTGGAAAAGCTAATAAAACAAGCTTTTCAGAGTTTTTCTTTTTGGTTGATATAAAAAAACGCACTGGATTGATAAATAATATATATTAGGAAAACACAAGATGAGGTAGATGGTGATTAATTTAAATGGATGAATGAGGAGATTAATATGAGTATCAAATAACTTATTTAGAAGAAGAATTTAAATGAGTTTCAGTCATCCTGAATTGTCACTTGAAGAATCTGAGACAACAAAACGAGTACGACAAAGTTATTAGAAATGCTGGCATTGAGATTCTAGATTTCCATCAATAAAACGGACTAGTAGCAATTGTTAGAGGTGACGAGAGTGACCAACAATTGCTATCAGAACAGATATTGATGCCCTTCCTATCCAAGAGAAAAACATCTCTAGCCCATCGTTCTTCTGTTCAGATGTGATGCATGAGATGCGGTCATGATTTATTTGACTTTCAGATATGGAGTTGCGCTCAGTTGTATGCGCCAAAAGACTTAAAAGGTACTATAAAATTATCTTTCAACCATTGAGGAGATTCTTTTCTGGAGCCGTTCATGATGGAAATGGGTGTTTTGGATATGACAAATGATGTGCTATATTTGGTTTACATGCTAACTCTTCTTGCCTGTAGGAACTAAGGCACAAGCGTTGGCAGTGTTACAGCAGCCGTGACTGTTTCAAATTACCTGAGGAGTGGGTACCAAGTAGCCTACCCGAATCTCAGGGAATTAATCTCATCATTGGAACAACTTTGCAACTAGTGACAGCTTTGAAGCAGTCAATCATCAGTAGAAATGTCAATCCTTTTCAACAAAACTTAATTAGTGTAACTCATATAAAAGCTGGAGCAAATCTGAATGATACCAGAAGATACTTTATTGAAGGACAGTCAGAACTTTAGATGTAGATAGGCACCTATCAAAAGAGAATTTATGAATTAACAGTGAAAATATTGTACAAGTTTTCTGCCTGAAATTGGAGATTAATTGGATAGGCCCAGCAACCAAGAATGATGGGGCGTTAACTGAGTTTGCTGCAGAAATTGTCAAAAAGTGGATTGGAAGTTGTCAAACCAGCAGATAGTTTAGGAGAGATTTTGGTTTATCAAGAAAAGATTAAAGGAATGTTTATCCTAGTAGGAATAGCTAAACTTTTATCCTTTACACCATCCAGAGTTTCATGACCAGCAGCTCTTCTTGCTACTTCGAATTTGCTAGCAAGAATTGGGAAAGAATTTAGAGAAACTTTGCTGAGAAAGGGGAGTAAATGATTGAATTAAGAGATGTTACGAAACAGTTTCAAACCAAACAGCACACGGTTACTGCCTTTAGATAGCCTGTAAAATTGGTATGTGATATCTTGAATTATCGTCATTCAGGTGCTGAAACATCATGTAAGAATGGTAAAATGGATTAGAGAAGCCGAAATAGAGGGCGATGTTATTGTCGCAGGTAAGCGAATCAAAAGATTTGACAGAAAATGAACTCAATCAACTTCGGAAAAATTCAATGGTATTTCAACAGTTTAGTTTATTAGAAACAAGAACTGTATTTCGTGTAACATTGCACTTCCTTTGGTATTGTTAAGAAAGAATAAGAGTGATACTGCTCAAAGAGTAGAAGAATCACTTTGATTTTGTGGATTTAAAGCGATGTGCTGATGTTCCCAGTGCAACAAATTGTCAGAGGCCAAAACAACGTGGTATCATAGGGTTTTAAATAACAAATCCAGATTTTATCAGTGATGAGGCGTTATTGTAAGCGCTTTAGATCCCAAACAAATACAGTCCATCTTGAATTATTAAAAAATCAATCGTAATTTTGGAATTGATGATTTTGCTGATTACTCAAGAAATGGAAGTTGTAAAGGAAAACGTAATGAAATGACTGGCCATGGAACATGGAAATCGTAGAACACAGGTACATAGGATTTGTTCTACTTCAAATATAATGACTTGATAAGAAGTTTTATTCATGTACTCATTGTGAATCACAATAGATCTCCACGAAGTATTTTAAAAAGACTTCTCTGATCAACGACATCCTCATCTATAGATTAACTTTTAGGAGAATTCAGAACAAGATCTTCTATCAAGAATCAATAATATGGTTTGTGTTGTTTCGACACGATTTTATCTGCTTCTTGTAAATGAAGGGGAAACTGCTAGGAATTGTTTATCCAAATTGAGGGAGAAGAAAAATTACTCAAAGAGGGTTTGAGGACCATGTTCGTAAAAAATCAAGTTTCAATAGAGAGGATTGTATATGGTGAAGGATCATTACAAAATTAGTAGGATAAATTAGCCAGAACTTCGGCTAACCTACCATCTAAGGATTGGTTGGTCTCTTGTTTTGGAATGTTACCAGCGGACTCCTCTGGGCTTAGCAATGACTTATGCAGAAAAGGTGTCTAAAGGAAAATTCTATTGTATTTGGATCATCAATGGTATTGACAACATCATCTCGTTCCAATTCCTTTGTTATTCTATTGGTGTTTATAGCTCCAGTAACAAAATTGTTGGGGAACTCGATTATACGGACTGCGCTATTGTTCCTCTGGTTTTGCATATTGCACCCATCAGCTCGCTTTAATAGAGTATTTTTATTGAAGGAAATCTAGTGGCTGAGGCAGTCACAAATAGAGTTGTACATTGCAGATTATCTGGGTATTTTCATTACAGAAGCAAAGTCTCAGTTTATTTTAGAAGCTTTGACAACAGGAACAATCGGTTTGCGCTTGGAGCGACTGCTGGTGGCAGGGTGGGGCCGGGGATTGAAAAAGTAGAGTTGCGATTTGGCCTAACCATGGTTACCAACGCTTTAACACCTCTGACAAGTTTACATGGTCGGACATTGATTGTGATTGTACAGTTAATTCAAGCCAATTGGAAATTATTTATCCTGCAATTTAGAGAGAAGGAAAGGTAACCAATGAAAAAAACCAACATGTGACTTATTTCAGTAGGGTTAATACAGCTTTTTAGTAGCATGTTCAATAAATGGTGGAAGCGCATAGAATCTGCAAAAGAACAGTCTTCGATGGGTTATACATAAGCATGGCAAGCAACAGCAGGCCCTTATACAGTACTGTTTGAGGATGCGATTATTCCTATCTTAGGAAAAGAAGGCAGAATAATTTAAAGTATGGAATTTTTCAGACTTATTACAGAATGATACAGCTCTAAATGAAGGCAGAGATTGACGTCACGTTGAACAACATACTGCTTATATGGAAAATTTCAATAAAACACAAATGGAGATCTTGTTGCCAGCAAGATTCAACAATTCCAGCTGGAATCTTCTCATCGAAAATATAAAGTATTTAAAAGTTATCACGAAGGTGCTAAAACGTTATTCCTAGTGATGCTTCAAATACAGTCAGCTTATGTTGCTTGAAAAGTTATATTATAAATGGGATCCCAAATGCATCTGTTTCGAAATTGACGAAAAGATGACATTGTTGAAAATCCTTACTGAATTCTTGAGATTACAGAGAATGGATTCAGCCATTATTCCTAGAGCTTTTGGATGACTTGGATTACGCAAACAGCAATAGGAAGTATTGTCTACAGTGCAGGAATCGATGTTTGAACAGCCCTCTCTGCAAGAGGATATCTTGGACTACTTTGATTTCGCGCGGTCGTTAAAGAGGAAAATAAAGATAGTGACTGGGCAAAAGGCAATCAAAGACGCTACTATCCAAAAGAATTCAAAGATTATTTAGAAAAATAAAGGCTTGTAGTTTGTTCCCAATGATTGGTTGTGCATAAAAAGTGAACTGTTGTGGTTAAGAAATAATTCTCATGAACCAGAGTACGTAGTTCATGAGTTTTGCCATATGAAATGAATTAATCTTTGTTTATATCAAGATACCCCTAGATGAGACTAGCTATACAAGTTTCACAAAGCATCAAGGCTGAGAAAGCAATAAAGGCTAGGGTTGCTAGAGCACGTTGGCCTGGACTGTAAATCTTTCGTTCTCCTCGAACGGGGAAGACGATAGCTAGTAAGGCGCCACCGACAGCTCCACCTACGTGTCCAGCAAGGCTAATACCAGGCATTAAAATACTTCCTACTAGGTTGATGACCAAGAGGGAGAGGTAAGATTGACCAAGCTGTTGAAGATAGGGGTTGCGTGAGGCATAACGGAGAACGACAATAGAAGCGAACATACCGTAGAGGGCAGTTGAAGCACCCGCGGTAATAGCATTAGGGCTAAAAACGAGGACAAAGAGATTTCCCATCATACCTGATAGAAGGTAGATAAAGAAAAATTGTTTAGAGCCAAAGATTTGCTCCATCTGACGTCCCAAGAAGTAAAGGGATAGCATATTGACTAAAAAGTGCTCCAAGCCAATGTGGACAAAGGTTGCGGAGAATAAGCGCCAAATTTGTTCAGGCATGGCCTTGATTGCTGGGGGATAAACAGCTCCGAATTTATACAAGGTAGCTGCGCTTGTGTAATTGAAACCACTGGTTAGAAACATGAGTATAAAAACCAGGGTGGTCACGAGAAGAAAGAAGCTCGTGACAGGATAACGACGATCAAAAATCTCTTTCATAGATGAGTACCTCCTCAACGGGAATATCGTGTGGATCAGGATGAAAGTCTTGAATCTGACAAGGGAAGATGGTGCTAATGCTGTGGCCTGAGAATTGCTCCAAGTAGCGGTCGTAGTAGCCACCACCATATCCAACCCGATAGCCAGAAGGATTGAAAGCTAAACCAGGAACATGGATCAAGTCAATCTGAGATGGCTCAAAGACAATAGCTTCCCCCTGTGGTTCAAGAAGTCCAAAAGAATTTCTTTCGAGTTTCTCTGGTTCATAGAGCACCAAGTCCATTTTCCCTTGTGGATAAGTTTTGGGAATGAGAATCGTCTTCCCATCTTTTTGAGCTTGTTCGATGAGTTCAGCTGTCTGAAATTCATGAGGAAAAGACAGGTAAGTAGCGATGGTTTTTGCTTCCTTATAAAAAGGATGTTGAAAGAACTGCTCTGTGAGCCAATCGTTCATGCTCTGCTTTTCTTCCTTGGATAGAGACTTAAGTCCTTGCAAGACCTGCTTGCGTAAGCTTTTCTTCATAGTTTACTCCGCAGCTTTCTTGGCTAAAAAGCTTGATACAGCCTCGACACCGACAGCCAGAGCTTCTTCCTTAGGACTCATCTGTGGATGGTGAAGAGCATAGGGGCTATCAATTCCAAGCCAGAACATGACACCAGGAACCTTGGAGAGAAGATAACCAAAGTCTTCTCCTGTCATGGCAGGTTCGATGTCGATTAGTTTAATTCCCTCTTTTTCATCAAAGAAGGTCATTAATTCCTGGGCTAATTCAGGGTTGTTTTCGACTGGTAAATAACCTCCCTGTTTGAGTTCAATCTCTACATCCATATCAAAGGCAGCTGCGACACCTTCAGCGATAGCTTTGACACGTTTTTGTACCAAGAGGCTCATGCTGTGTGTAAGAGCTCGAATCGTTCCATGCAAGAAGGCTGTATCAGCGATGACATTATTAGTTGTACCAGCTTGAAACACCGAAAGTGACGACAGCTCCCTCGATAGGATCGACATTACGGCTGACAACTGACTGAACTTGGGTAACGAAATAGCTAGCTGCAACCAGAGCGTCGTTGGCTTCATGTGGAAAGGCAGCGTGTCCGCCTTTACCCTTAAAGCGAATCTTAACTTCACATGTTCCAGCAAAGAGTGTATGAGTATTGGTCGCAATTTGTCCAACTTTTAAGTCTGGGCGAACATGAAGTCCATAGAATTGGTCAGGCAACCAGTCGCCAAAAGCATCATCTTCATACATGAGCATACCGCCTGCCTCATTTTCTTCCGCAGGTTGGAAGAGAAAGAGGAGGTTGTTTTTTGGTTGTTTTTCTAAAGCACGTTCGAGACTTCCAAGGGCAATAGTCATGTGAAAATCATGCCCACAAGCATGCATGCGGTCTGGATGTTGAGAGGCAAAAGGAAGGCCTGTTTGTTCAACAATTGGGAGTCCGTCGATGTCTGTTCGCCAACCAATGGTACGTTCTGGCTGACTTCCTTGCAAGTAAACTAAAATACCTGTTCGCCAGGTACGAATCTGAACAAAATCCTTGCCAGCTGTTAATTTCTCAATAACATTGAGTAAATAAGCGTGAGTCTTGAATTCTTCTAAACCAATCTCAGGAATTTGGTGAAGATCGCGTCGAGTTTGAATCAAATCTAACATATCTAATTTCCTTCTATTAATACGATAAAGAGGCTGGAAATATTTCCGCCTCTGTTACTAATTACAAGGTGCGAAGCGCATCTTCTAGCGCTGTTTTTTGTTGGGTTTGGCTATCGATTTCCTTGATAACACGAGCTGGGACACCAGCTACCACAACATTTTCTGGAACATCTTGAGTGACGATGGCCCCTGCTGCAACAACAGAACCGCTACCGATTTGAACACCTTCGATAACCACAGCGTTAGCACCGATGAGAACATTGTCACCGACACGGACAGGCTCAGCACTAGCTGGCTCGATAACGCCTGCAAGAACAGCACCTGCACCAACGTGGCTATTTTTACCGACAATAGCGCGTCCGCCAAGGATAGCTCCCATATCAATCATAGTGCCAGATCCAATTTCTGCACCGATATTGATAACAGCACCCATCATGATAACAGCATTGTCGCCAATCTCAACCTGGTCACGGATGATAGCGCCTGGCTCGATACGAGCGTTGATATCACGTTTATCAAGGAGAGGTACAGCTGAGTTACGAGCATCTTGTTCAACAACATAGTCTTTGTTTTCTGTAAGTCCTTTAAGAAGTGGGGCAATATCTTTCCAGTCTCCAAAGAGAACATTTCCAAGCTTGATAACAGAAGCAGGGATAGTTCCAGCAAGTTGCCCCTCAAAGGTCACTTTTACACTTGTCTTTCTCAGCATTTGCGATAAATTGGATAATTTCTTGCGCATTCATTTTTGTAGCAGTCATAGGTGTCTCCTCACTCTTTGTAATGCTTACTATTCTACCAAAAAAGGCTTCAATTTTGAAGCCTTAAGTGTTAAAAGAGGATTCTTTTAGTTTGTTTTTTGATTCTTCAATGGATAGAAAGATCATGGGGATGATAATCAAAATCATAGCCAGTAGCAGATACCCATCCAAGACTAAACCTAGAAAGAGAACGCTTAGAATAGCAGATGATAAAGGTTCGCTTGCGCTAACGACAGACACCACCAATGGGGAAACGAGAGAGACAGCCTTCATCGATAGGAAAAAGGCAAAGGCAGTTCCCAAAAAGGCAATGGTCAAACATATACAGATACTGATGGCATCAACCTGGAAGCTAATCTTATAAACGGGGTAGAGAAAATTACTAAAAAGTCCAGCGATAATCATTCCCCAGCTAACAGTTGGCACAAAACCGTATTTTTTAGCGAAAGGTTGGGGTAAGATGACATTGAACATGACGCCTAGGGCACTGAGAAGTCCTGTCAGTAAAGCAAGTGGTGTAATAGATAATTTGGATAGATCTCCTTTGGTAGCCATCAAAAAGACTCCAAGCATAGCAGTCAGAACATAGAAAATTGCTTTTTTAGAAGCTTTTTTCTTGTAGATAATACGGTTGTAGATAAGAATGAAGACAGGACTGATAAATTGGAGGATAGTTGCAGTTGTAGCGTTGGAGTACTCCACACAGAGATAAAAGAAAAATTGTACGGAGAAGATCCCTAAGATAGCATAGGCGAGAAAAGGAAGGTAGTTGTTTCGATTTCTCCAGATATCGAAAAGCTGGAACCGGAGTTTAAGGCTAGATAAGATGATTACGAAACTACCTGCGACGAGTAAACGCATAGAAGTAATCCACCCTGAAGAGACCTGATAATGTGAAAAAAAGTACTCTCCAAAGATTCCGCAGATTCCCCAGATCAAGCCAGATAGGAGAGAATAAATGGTTCCCTTAAAAATATTTTTTTGATAGTGATTCATGTTGCTATTGTACCATGAAAGGAAGAAAGAAAAAAGAGAGTGGAGAAAAATCATTTCTTTCCTACTCTCAATAATTGTGACGTTTATACTCAATGAAAATCAAAGAGCAAACTAGGAAGCTAGCCGCAGGCTGTACTTGAGTACGGCAAGGTGAAGCTAACGTGGTTTGAATTTGATTTTCGAAGAGTATTAGTTAGCGCCGTTGATTGCTGCTTCTGTTATTGGAACTCGAGCTATTATTACTGTTCCCGTTATTATTACGATTGTTATTGTTTGATGAGGAAGAAGATGCTTTAGGCAGACTTCCTAAAATGGTGCTCCAAGCACTTTGGTAGTCTGAATCGCTTCCACCAATAGCGAATTTATAAGTGGTAGTCGGAGCACCAGCTTGGTTTGCCCAGTAGCTAGTCACCGTTTCTCCGCTCAGATTAATTTCTTTCCCATTGATAGTCACCTTTCCTGGCTTTTGACCAGTTGATTTGAGGACTTGAGATGAAGTGACACTTGAATCAAGGTTGAATCGTTCTGTCCCCCAAGCAGAAGGAGCTGCTTTCTGAATGGCATTTACCAGATGAGCCATGTATTTTGCATTGCGGTAGTAAGCTCCCTTGGCTAGAGAGCTGTTGTCATCATGTCCGACCCAGCCTCCAAGGGTTAATCTTGGAGTAGAGACCATTAGCCACATATCCCCTTCTTCATTGGTTGTACCAGTTTTTCCGATCCAGTCAGCACCTGCTAGACTGGAATTGATAGAAGCCAGATCCGTTTGGAAGCTTGTAGTGACTCGGGATGAAAGTACATCTCTTAATAGACTCTGCATAATGGTTGCAGTGGCTTTAGAGTAAACTTGAATGGGTTTAGCTTGATGTTCATAGAAAACCTCACCACTCGTTTTCTCAATTTTAGAGATCATGTATTTCTTATGATAGGTACCATTGTTAGCTAGCGTTTGGTAACCATTGGTATGCTGGGCTACAGTAACTTCAATTCCTCCTCCCATAGGAAGACTTTCAATACCATATTCTGGGATTTCATAGCCCATTTTTTCCATATAAGAACGGACATCAACCCCTTTTTCACGGAGCATTCGGTAGGTCCAGTAGGCTGGAATATTCCAAGAATAATTCAGAGCTTCTTTAAGGTCTATCATGGCTGTTCCAGGACTGTTGACATGCATGATCGGAGTTCCGTTAGAGAAGTTTGTTGGATAGTTTGAGAGGATGCTAGCACTTCCCATAAGCCCTTGATCGATAGCAATACCGTAGGCCAATAGTGGCTTGGTAGTGGAGGCAGGAGAACGCTTGGTATCAAAGGCGTGATTGTTTTGATTGGTCTGATAATCTCGTCCACCTACAAAACCTAAATCGCCCCAGTTTGATTGTCCATCAAGACATTCCCAACTTCAGGTTGACCCGAGCTATCATTTAGAAGGTATCCGTAGTTCGTTACGGCATTTTGCATAGCAGTATGAATCGTTTTATCGATGGTAGTTGTAATACGGTAACCACCGTTTTGGATTTCTTTTTCGGCCAATTCTTGATAAGATTTTCGGATAGATTCGTTCTGTAGTTCTTGGTCAGAAACATTGTCCTTTTGCACCAGATAATCATACATAATCTTGGTAGCCTCATCGAGTGCAGTGAAGTAGAGGAAGCCTTTAGAGGTAACGCTAGCATTTTCTGCTGGCAAGAAATCTTGCTTAATGTCATAAGCCTTGTAGGTTTCGTAGTCTTCTTGACTTAGCACTCCAGTTCTGTACATATTGTAGAGAACATCTTTGGAGCGCTTAATACCGAGTTCAATATCTTCCTCGCTCTTCATCTCACCAGTAGACTCGTAAGGTGAGTAGGAAATAGGGCTTTGTGGTAAACCTGCTAGGAAAGCTGCTTGAGGAATGGTTAGTTTGCTTGCATCCACTCCAAATCCCTTTGGCAGCCTGTTGAGCCCCTGCGATATTTTGACCTTTATTGTTACGACCAAAAGGAGCAACGTTGAGATAGGTGGTTAGGATTTCGTCCTTGCTCATGGCTCTTTCCAAGGCCAAGGCGTCAACGATTTCACTGGCTTTACGGGCAAGCGTAGGAGCATCACCAACCACTTGTTGTTTGATGAGCTGTTGTGTTAGGGTAGATCCTCCACTGGAAGAACCAAGTCCGATGAATTTTCCTAGACTGGCACGAATAACCGCTTTAGGAACAACACCGTTGTGCTCTGCAAAGTGTTCATCCTCGGTTGCAACGATAGCTTGCTTGAGGTTATCTGAAATGGCATCTGATGATACAGATGTGCGAAGTAGATCGCTTTCGATAGCGCTAATCATGGAACCATCTGCATAGCGGATTTCTGAGATAGATGAAATATTATTGACCTGCTTGATCAAATCCTCCGTTTGAGGGACACTAACTTGATCAAAGAGAGAAACAGCATACCCCAAGGCAACCCCTGTTCCAAGGAGACCGCCAATAAAAGCTAGGATGAAAAGTGTGTTAAAAGTTGCCTTTATTCCAAGTAAAATTTTTGCAAATAAAGTCCAGAAATCGAATGGTGTTTGCGTTTGCTTTTTCTTCTTAGAATTTTTTCCACTCTTTTTCTTTGTATTCATTTTAGAAATTGTTAATTTTAGAGACCCAAGTAAGGCCAGTCCTTTTTGTTTGATTCTTGTTACATGTTTGTTCATAGAATTCCTCACTCTTTATTATTATACCATAAAAGCATCTCTTACAAGAAATTAGGCTTAAAACAGGGCTTTGGATAGGGATTGGAGTTCGAAATTTAGACATCAAAAAAGCCAGATTTAAGTTAAATCTGACTTTTTGACAAATTGTTATTTTTCTCCTGAAAGTTCTTTTCCAAGATTAATCAAGTAGTCCTTCAAGTGGTCTTTGACTTGTGGGTGTTTAAGAGCGTATTCGATGGAAGTCTTCATGAATCCAAACTTGTCTCCGACATCGTAACGAGAACCTTTAAACTCACGAGCAAATACTCGTTGGGTTTTGTTGAGAGTATCGATAGCATCTGTTAGCTGAATTTCATTTCCTGCTCCTGGTGTTTGATTTTCAAGAATACCAAAAATCTCTGGTGTGAGAAGGTAACGACCGATAATAGCTAAATCACTTGGTGCGTCTTCAGGTGCTGGCTTTCAACGAAGGTTTCAACACTGTAAAGGCCGTCATTTCCTTCTCCCTGAGGAGCGATAACACCGTATGAAGAAACTTCTTCGTGTGGGACAGGCATTACGGCAATAGTAGAAGCATGAGTCTTCTCATAATCATTCATGAGCTGCTTGGTCAATGGAACAGCTTTGTCATCAGTGATATCCATGAGGTCATCTCCAAGCATAACCACAAAGGGTTCGTTTCCGACGAAAGCTTTGGCTTGTAAGACGGCATCTCCGAGTCCACGTGGGTGTGTTTGACGGATGAAGTGAAGACGCATACCAGTTGTTTCGTCAACTAGTTTCAAAAGGTCGGTTTTTCCTTTTTCCTTGAGGTTGTATTCTAGTTCAAAGTTTGAGTCGAAATGGTCTTCGATAGAACGTTTTGACTTTCCTGTTACCACAAGAATGTCCTCAATTCCAGACTTAAGAGCTTCTTCAACGATGAACTGGATGGTTGGTTTATCGACGATTGGCAACATTTCTTTGGCCAAAGCTTTAGTAGCAGGTAGGAAACGAGTTCCAAGTCCTGCAGCAGGGATAACGGCTTTTCTAACTTTTTGCTTCATGAGCATCCTTTCTAACGGTGACTAAGACCATTCGTTCTCTGCCTTGAACTCATTGCTCATGAGTTCAGAAACGGCATCCTTAATATTAACATTTTCATAAATAACTTGGTAAATGGCTTGGGTGATAGGCATATAAACTCCTAGCTCTTGTGCTAATTCGTAAGCAGCTTTGGTTGTTGAAATTCCTTCAATGACCATTCCCATATTTGCTTCAATATCTGCCAAGGCTTCGCCACGCCCAAGAGCATCTCCTGCACGCCAGTTACGTGAGTGGACAGAAGTTCCTGTAACGATTAAATCCCCAACTCCAGAAAGACCACTGTAAGTTAATGGATTTGCTCCAAGTTTAACTCCCAGACGGGTAATTTCTGCCAGCCCGCGCGTGATAATAGCAGCTTTTGCATTATCACCAAATCCAAGTCCATGAAGGGCACCTGCACCAACAGCGATGATATTTTTAAGAGCACCAGCTGTTTCCACTCCGATCACATCCGTATTGGTATAAAGACGGAAGTAGTGGTTGCTAAAGAGTTTTTGAACATATTGAGCAGTTTGTAAATCCTTGGATGCAGCCGTAATCAAGGTGATGTCACGTACAATCGTTTCTTCCGCATGGCTAGGACCAGATACAACCACAATCTCACTACGCAATTCTTCAGGGATTTCTTCTTCTAGGATGGTTGAAAGACGTTTGTGGCTATTGGGTTCAAGGCCTTTTGAAGCATGCATAATCACTACTTTATGATCCAAAACAGCAGCCACTTGTTGAGCTACCAATCTGGTCACCTTGGTTGGCACCACAAACAAGACGGCATCAACCCCCTTCAAGGTTTCTGCCAAATCATGATAGGCAACAATTTTTTCGTCTAATACAGTATCCTTAAAATAGCGTTTGTTAGTATGTTGTGTATTGATTTCGTCAATTTGATCAGGAATATTTCCCCAGATACGCACTTGGTGTCCGTTGTCATTTAGAACTTGTGACAGCGCAGTACCCCATGAACCAGGCCCTAAAACAGCGATGGTTTGTTTGTCCATATTTTCCTCCTTCTGAGAAAGCACTTTCCTATATTCTACCATAAAAAGGACTATCTTGCATCTATATAACTAGCTAAGAATTCTACTATTATTAGGATTTTGTATTCATTGGATAAAATTTTTAGATAGATTTTCAAGAAAAAGCAAATAAAGCACTTAATTTTCAAATTGGACATCATTCAAAACCAATAAAAGAAGAGCACTATTCTTCTAAAAAATGGTATAATAGGAGCATCACGAAAATTGGAGAGACGCTATGAGTTTTTACAATCATAAAGAAATCGAGCCTAAGTGGCAAAAATACTGGGCTGACAATCACACTTTTAAGACAGGAACAGACGCTTCAAAACCTAAGTTTTATGCGCTTGATATGTTCCCTTACCCATCTGGAGCGGGTCTTCACGTAGGACACCCAGAAGGCTACACAGCGACTGATATCCTCAGCCGTTTCAAACGTGCGCAAGGCTACAATGTCCTTCACCCAATGGGCTGGGATGCTTTTGGTTTGCCTGCAGAGCAATACGCTATGGATACAGGAAATGACCCAGCGGAATTCACGGCAGAAAACATTGCTAACTTCAAACGCCAAATCAATGCGCTTGGCTTCTCATACGACTGGGACCGTGAAGTCAATACTACAGATCCGAACTACTACAAGTGGACGCAATGGATTTTCACCAAGCTTTACGAAAAAGGTTTGGCTTATGAAGCAGAGGTGCCAGTAAACTGGGTTGAGGAATTGGGAACAGCTATTGCCAACGAAGAAGTACTTCCGGATGGAACATCTGAGCGTGGTGGCTATCCAGTTGTCCGTAAACCAATGCGCCAATGGATGCTTAAAATCACTGCCTATGCAGAGCGCTTGCTCAATGACTTGGATGACCTTGACTGGCCAGAGTCTATCAAGGACATGCAACGCAACTGGATTGGTAAATCAACTGGTGCCAATGTCACTTTCAAGGTAAAAGGGACAGACAAGGAATTCACAGTCTTTACCACTCGTCCTGACACCCTTTTTGGTGCTACCTTCACTGTTTTGGCGCCTGAACATGAACTAGTAGATGCTATCACAAGTCCAGAACAGGCCCAAGCTGTAGCGGACTACAAACACCAAGCCAGCCTTAAATCAGACTTGGCTCGTACAGACCTTGCCAAGGAAAAACAGGAGTTTGGACGGGTGCTTATGCTATCAACCCTGTTAACGGTAAAGAAATTCCAATCTGGATTGCCGACTATGTCCTTGCTAGCTACGGTACAGGTGCCGTTATGGCCGTACCTGCCCACGACCAACGTGACTGGGAATTTGCTAAACAGTTTGGACTTCCAATTGTAGAAGTGTTGGAAGGTGGAAACGTTGAAGAGGCTGCCTACACAGAAGATGGACTTCATGTTAATTCTGACTTCTTAGATGGATTGAACAAAGAAGACGCTATTTCTAAAATCGTGGCTTGGTTGGAAGAAAAAGGCTGTGGTCAAGAAAAGGTTACCTACCGTCTCCGCGACTGGCTCTTTAGCCGTCAACGTTACTGGGGGTGAACCAATCCCAATTATTCATTGGGAAGATGGGACTTCAACAGCTGTTCCAGAAAGTGAATTGCCACTTGTCTTGCCAGTAACCAAGGATATCCGCCCTTCAGGTACTGGTGAAAGCCCACTGGCCAACTTGGCAGACTGGCTTGAAGTGACTCGTGAAGATGGTGTCAAGGGTCGTCGTGAAACAAACACCATGCCACAATGGGCTGGTTCAAGCTGGTACTACCTCCGCTATATTGACCCACACAATACTGAGAAATTGGCTGATGAGGACCTCCTCAAACAATGGCTGCCAGTCGATATTTATGTGGGTGGTGCAGAACACGCCGTGCTTCACTTGCTTTACGCTCGTTTCTGGCACAAATTCCTCTATGACCTTGGTGTCGTTCCAACTAAGGAACCATTCCAAAAACTCTTTAACCAAGGAATGATCTTGGGAACAAGTTACCGTGACCACCGTGGCGCGCTTGTGGCAACTGACAAGGTTGAAAAACGTGATGGTTCATTCTTCCATGTGGAAATAGGGGAAGAGTTGGAGCAAGCACCAGCCAAGATGTCCAAATCCCTCAAGAACGTTGTCAACCCAGACGATGTGGTGGAACAATACGGTGCGGATACCCTTCGTGTCTATGAAATGTTCATGGGACCACTTGATGCTTCCATCGCTTGGTCTGAAGAAGGATTGGAAGGAAGCCGTAAGTTCCTTGACCGTGTTTACCGTTTGATTACAAGTAAAGAAATCACTGCGGAAAACAATGGCGCTCTTGACAAGGTCTACAACGAAACAGTCAAATCTGTCACTGAGCAAATCGAGTCCATGAAATTCAACACAGCCATTGCCCAACTCATGGTCTTTGTCAACGCAGCTAACAAGGAAGACAAACTCTATGTAGACTACGCCAAAGGCTTTATCCAATTGATCGCACCATTTGCACCTCACTTGGCAGAAGAACTCTGGCAAACAGTCGCAGCAACAGGTGAGTCTATCTCTTACGTAGCTTGGCCAACATGGGACGAAAGTAAATTGGTTGAAGACGAAGTCGAAATCGTCGTTCAAATCAAAGGTAAAGTCCGTGCCAAACTCATGGTTGCGAAGGACCTTTCACGTGAAGAATTGCAAGAAGTGGCTCTGGCTAACGAAAAAGTTCAGGCAGAGATCGATGGCAAGGAAATTGTGAAGGTGATTAGTGTCCCTAATAAACTCGTTAATATCGTCGTTAAATAACGAGTTTATTAGCTCTATCTGCCACCTTCAATAGTCCACTGGACTATTGAAGCCAACTAAACTCGTTAATATCGTTGTTAAATAAGAAATGAATCCTTCAGAGCTAAGTTCTGGAGGATTTTTGTATTACTATATGCTATAATAGTCCCAACTAAGATAAAAAAACACAGTTCTGGTTGGTAGTCCAGACGTAGGCAAGCCTATCAGTAACCTTCCTCCTTGGTTGTCCATTCTTAGGGATAGATTTAAGGAGGTGCTGTCGTGGAAACAATTTCAATTGGATTGACAGTTTATTTTGAAGATGGATTTTGGCATGGTTTGTTCGAACAAGTGTATCGAGAAACTTATCAAGTTTGTCGTGTGACATTTGGTCAGGAGCCAAAAGATGATGAAATTCTAGAGATCTTACAGATTCAGTTTACTCAATTATCTTTTAGTCCAGAAGCTACAGTTAAGCAACATGTAAAAATCAAGAATCCTAAACGATTACAGCGAGCTGTGAAGAAACAAGTAAAGCAGAAAGTTTCTTACAAGTCGAAAGAACTATTGCAGTTGCAGTATGAGGAAAGGAAAAAGATTTCAAAACATCAATCTAGTGTCCAAAAACAATTGCTCAAACAAGAGAAATTCGAACGCAAACAGCAAAAACGTAGAGAGAAGCACAAGGGGCATTAACTCACTTGTTTCCATATTTGATCAATCCTCCATAAACTGGAGGATTTTTTGAATATTATGTGTGAGATGTGGTATACTATTCACATCTTTAAACTTATAAGTGTGAGACAAGGAGAAAGATATGCCAGTAAATGAATATGGTCAGATGATTGGGGAACCTGTAGATGATACACCTGGAGTTTTGCCTTCACTTGTACGGATAGAAGGGCGATATACGATTATAGAAGCTCTATCGGTGGAAAAGCATGCAGAGGATTTATTAGCTGTCTATGGCCCAGATAGCCCTCGTGAGATGTGGACCTACCTTTTTCAACCACCTGTGGCTAATCTAGAAGAGTTAATGGTAGCTTTAAAGAAGATGATTGAGCGAAAGGATCGTTTTTATTACGCGATTATCGATAAAGCGACTGGAAAGGCACTGGGTACTTTTTCTCTCATGCGCATTGACCAAGTCAATCGCGTCATTGAAGTTGGAGCAGTGACCTTTTCTCCGGCTCTCAAACAGACCAGGATGGGGACAGAAGCCCAGTTTTTATTAGCCCGTTATGTCTTTGAAGAGCTCAACTATCGACGTTATGAGTGGAAGTGCGATGCCCTCAATCTTCCATCTAGAAAAGCAGCAGAACGTTTGGGCTTTATCTACGAGGGAACCTTCCGCCAAGCTGTTATCTATAAAGGTCGCACCAGAGATACGGATTGGTTGTCCATGATCGATAAGGACTGGCCTCAAGTCAGAGCTCGTTTGGAAACATGGTTGACTCCTAAAAACTTTGATAAAAATGGACGGCAGTACAAGAGCTTGAGAGAGCTTTAAGAGGTGTTGAGATGATTACTATTAAAAAGCAAGAAATTGTCAAGCTAGAGGATGTTTTGCATCTCTATCAGGCAGTTGGTTGGACAAATTATACCAATCAACCCCAGATGTTGGAGCAATCCTTGTCTCATTCGCTAGCGACTTATCTTGCCCGTGATGGTGAGGAAATCGTTGGTGTCGTTCGCTTGATTGGAGATGGTTTCTTCGGTTTTTGTCCAGGATTTGATTGTTTTGCCTAGCTATCAGCGCCAAGGGATTGGTAGTAACTTGATGAAAGAAGCCTTGGCTGACTATAAGGATGCCTACCAAGTTCAACTAGCGACCGAAGAGACAGAAAAAACTTTGGGTTTTTACCGTTCTCTGGGGTTTGAAACCTTATCTACTTATGATTGTACAGGGATGATTTGGGTGGATCGAAAAAAATAAAAAAATTATTTTCTCTTAAGCTAACTTTAAGTATTCTTCTGTATCATGTAATCATTAAATAAAGACCTCTTAACTTTATTTAATAAAAATCCTAAAACTTTTTTCATCATAATCTCCTAATAAAGTCACCCAATTCGGTGGCTTTTTTCTTGTTTGCTTTCAGCAATTTTTAATTAGTATTTATTATTTTTGAACAAAATTAAAAAACTAGAAAATCTTAAGCTAACTTTAAGCCTTCTCTTGTATCATATAACCATTAAATAAAGACCTCCTAGCTTTATTTAATAGAAATCCTAAACTTTTCTTTTTCATAATAATCTCCCTTTACTCCACCCAATCAGGTGGAGTTTTTTGGCTCTATTTCAGGCTTTTTGGGACTATTCTAAAAATAATTTTTCGATATTTTTCGGATTTTGGTCGGGGAATTGGCGGGGATTTTTTAGCGAATATGACTAAGAAATAGGTCCGTTGTCGCTTCAGCAAGTTCATCCTCAACTTGGTTATAACGATCGGTCATATAGACTTTTGTATGACCTAGTGCCTGGCCGAACTGCTAGGTTGGAACTCGTGAAATAACGTGAGGAAGTGGTACATCATGTGTAAGTCTGTCGTTTCATTTAGTTGGTTAAAATGTTGGTTTGACTAATTTGAGTTGATGAGCGACCATGTTTATTGATAGTGATGTAATCTTTTGTTGCTGCTTGATAATCCCTAACTTTCGCTTAATATTGAAAGTATTATTGGACAAGGAAGTAAAACTTTGACAAAATTCTCGAACTGTGGGATAATATAAGGGAATTAAGGATTAGTTCTATATTATGGACTAGAAAAGACCCCAAGCTAACTTCCACATTAAGCTTGGGGTCTTTTTTTGACACTATCTATCTTTGTTTAGCCATTTATCGACTAAGCGAAGAATGACACCGACCACAATTGGTCCGATGATAGTTTTAAGGATTAGTTCCATCATGGGCTATTTCACCTCCTTTCGTAGGCGGTGTATCAGTGCCGTAAATATTATACCACATCAGTACTAAACTCGGGAGCCACCAAATTCGGTGGCTTTTTTGTTTGTGGGCTGGATTTTTGCTATAATAGGAACATGAGTAGAATTTTAGATAATGAAATCATGGGTGATGAGGAGTTGGTAGAACGTACCCTCCGTCCCCAATATTTACGTGAATATATCGGACAAGATAAGGTCAAGGATCAGCTTCAAATCTTTATCGAAGCAGCAAAAATGCGTGATGAGGCACTGGACCATGTTCTTTTGTTTGGTCCTCCAGGTCTCGGGAAAACAACCATGGCTTTGTCATTGCCAATGAATTGGGAGTCAATCTCAAACAAACGTCAGGTCCTGTTATCGAAAAAGCTGGTGATCTGGTAGCGATTTTGAATGACTTGGAGCCAGGAGATGTGCTCTTTATCGACGAGATTCATCGCTTGCCTATGTCAGTAGAAGAGGTGCTTTACAGTGCTATGGAAGATTTCTACATCGACATCATGATTGGCGCAGGGGAAGCTAGCCGTAGTGTTCATCTAGACTTGCCACCTTTTACCTTGATTGGTGCGACGACACGAGCAGGAATGCTGTCAAATCCTCTTCGTGCACGTTTTGGGATCACTGGTCACATGGAATACTATACCCATGATGACTTGACAGAGATTGTCGAGCGGACGGCAGATATTTTTGAGATGGAAATCACTCATGAAGCAGCTTCGGAGTTAGCTTTACGTAGCCGCGGGACTCCTCGTATCGCCAATCGTCTTCTCAAGCGCGTGCGCGACTTTGCGCAGATTATGGGCGATGGCTTGATTGATGATGTGATTACGGATAAGGCTTTAACTATGCTGGATGTAGACCATGAAGGTTTGGATTATGTAGACCAGAAAATTCTCCGTACCATGATTGAAATGTACGGTGGCGGTCCTGTCGGTCTAGGAACTCTTTCGGTTAATATCGCTGAAGAGCGTGAGACGGTAGAGGATATGTACGAACCTTACCTGATCCAGAAAGGCTTTATCATGCGGACTCGTTCAGGTCGGGTCGCGACAGCTAAGGCTTATGAGCATTTGGGGTATGAATACATTGAAATAAGGCTGAAATTTTAGATTCTTTCAGAGAAAATCCTGATATGATGGCTATTCTGACTATCATCCGTGACTTGGAATTAAATGATTCCTGGTTGGCAGCAGGTTCGGTCCGAAATTTTATCTGGAATCTCTTGTCAGATAAGCCAGCTTTTGATCGTGAAACGGATGTGGATGTGATTTTCTTTGACCCAGATGTGAGTTACGAAGAAACGCTGGTTATAGAGAACAAGTTGAGGGAGGACTTTCCTCAGTATCAGTGGGAGCTGAAAAATCAGGTCTATATGCATCAGCATAGTCCCCATACGCCTCCGTATAGAAATTCCTGCGATGCCATGAGTAAGTATCCAGAGCGTTGTACGGCAGTAGGACTTCGCTTGCAAGCTGACGCAACTTTAGAACTCTTTGCGCCTTATGGTTTGGAGGATATTTTGAACTTTCAAGTTCGTCCGACTCCTCATTTTTTAGAAAATCAAGACCGAATGAAGCTCTATCAAAAGCGTTTATCCAAGAAAAATTGGCGAGAAAAATGGAAAAATCTCACATTTAAAAATACTTAAGGAAACTTTAAGATAGGAGCTGTATACTTATCTCGTAGGTTACGAAAAACATAACTTATACTCCTAAAACTTTTTCAGAATAATCTCCCTATAAAAAATGAAGTCGCCCAATCAGGCGGCTTTTTTGATTAGCTAGGAAAAGCCCTGTTAAACACCACGGATTTGTATTGTTCACCTTCATTATAAGATAAACATAATACTCAATGAAAATCAAAGAGCAAACTAGGAAAGTAGCCGCAGGCTTTACTTGAGTACGGCAAGGCGGCGTTGATGCGGTTTGAATTTGATTTTTGAAGAGTATAAGATAAATTTTTTTTCTGTCATGAGTTAGCCGGTGCTACCTGCTTAGAGTTTTTTATCAAAATCGTTGGACAATAATAGATAAAATGTGCTATAATGAGCTTTCATAAAGAGGCTATTTTATCGGAATTTTCAAAAAATAACATCGATTGATATATTTAAACAAGAAGAAAAGTTCTAATGGAGCATCAATTTACTTTTTAATGATTCTGGCAACTTGTTTTTATAAAAATGAACTAAAGGAGAAAAAATATGCTTTTTAGACGTCAGGAAGGACGATATAGAGAAACAGACCGAGTAACGAGGTATAAATTGATCAAGGCAGGGAAACATTGGCTCCGAGCGTCTACCTCTCTTTTTGGTTTGTTCAAGGTTCTTCGTGGTGGTATTGACACAGCACAAGTTACAACAGAAGTCGTTGAAGATCGTGTTTCAACATCCCTAACTGGGCTTGATATCCTCAAGGGGATAGCTGCTGCAGGAACGGTAATAGGTGGAGGGATTGCAACTCAATCTCATGTCTATGCTAATGAACAAGTTGCTGTAGAGAAGGTGGTTGATGGAACTGATACCCTAGTCAATTCGGATCAGGTTGTTTTAGGAACTGTAGATAAGGATGGTGAACAACAAGCTTCAGTTTCAACATCTACTTCTATTAGTGAGAGTGTTTCAACATCAGTTTCTACTAGTGTTTCAACAAGTACCTCTGCATCAGTTTCAACGAGTGTCTCAGCATCGGCATCGACGAGTGCATCTGAATCAGTAAGCACCTCAACATCTACTAGTGTATCAGCTTCTACAAGTACATCAGCCTCAGCAAGCACATCGGCTTCAGAGTCTGCATCTGAAACGATTGTTACAAGTAAAGGTCTTTCAGAGATTCATTCTATGGAAAGTTTGAACATCGAAAGTGTATTGACTTCAGCCTCGGCTTCATCAAGCACATCAGCATCAGTAAGCACATCAGCTTCAGTAAGCACATCAGCATCAGTAAGCACATCAGCATCAGCAAGCACATCAGCATCAGTAAGCACATCAGCATCAGCAAGCACATCAGCTTCAGCAAGCGCATCAGCTTCAGAATCTACGTCAGTCTCTGAATCAACATCGGCTTCAGCAAGCACCTCAGCATCTGGAATAGTAAAATCAACAGGTGATTCAAGAAAACAATTACCAAATACTGGTTCAGAAGATTCTAATTCATCTCTACTTTTAGGTGCTTTGACAGCTATTACTGGTTTAGGTTTGTTTGTAAAACGTAGTAAAGATGAAAATGAAGATGAGATCTAAGATATCTATGTTATATAGAGTAGTTCTATAAATGTTAGATAAGAAAAAATCCTGAAAAGTTTAAATTTTCAGGATTTCTTTTTTGAATTTTTTCTACAACAAACTAGTCTCTATACATAGTAGATTGAATATAAAATAGTACATTGCAATTTCTAAAATATTGCTAGAAATTGGTTTTACTTTTTCAGTGATTTGTCCAGTTTTATTTCATTTCACTATATATATCTATAGGGATTTACTCCCTACAAATAGTAGAGAGCCATTTTTTTATTATTAGTTAATTGATAAAAAAATGATATAATTAGTAGTAAAAAAATTATAGGGGTTAAGTGTATAATATTTTTATTATATCTAATCCTGTTAGACAATGAAATACAAAGAAATTATTCGAAACTCGTTTAAATTGTAATAATTGTATGAGTTTTTAAACTTTTTTCTGAGTATTTAAAATTAGGTTAGAAAGTTAGGAAAAATTATTTATGAGACCATTGATTAGTGTGATCGTTCCAGTATATAATGTAGAACAGTATTTACGACAGTGTATTGAAAGCATTTTAAAACAGTCTTATCGAGAGATAGAAGTATTGTTGATAAATGATGGTTCGACCGATTCTTCAGGAATAATTTGTCAAGAATTTGTGGGATATGATAACCGATGTCGCTATTTTGAAAAGGAGAATGGAGGTCTTTCAGATGCGAGAAATTATGGCTTAGATCGTTCAGAAGGGGAGTATATTACTTTTGTGGACTCGGATGATTTTTTAATGGATAATGCTATAGAAAAATTATATGCAACAGCACTATTAGGAGACTCAGATCTAGTTGTGGGAGCTTATTGTAGATTTGATGAACCAACTTTTCTCTTATATTCAAAAGAAGATTTACCGAGTTTACCTGTTACTTTTGTGGATAAAAGCTTTGCTATGAATCAAATGGACGAACTTACGGATTTCCAATTTATTATGTATTCAACTGCTTGGGGAAAACTGTACAAGCGTAGTTTATTTGAGGGGATTCGTTTTCCTTTTGGAAAATATGCAGAAGATCAGTTTACAACCTGGAAATTATACATGAAGGCTTCTACAATATCTATTTGTAATCATGTTATCTATTCCTATCGTATCAATTATTCAGGCCTATCAAGTAATTTTAATTTGTCTCATCTGGATTATATTGAAGCACTAGAAGAACGGATTGAGAAGACTAGACATTTAGATGGGATTGATATGGGGAAAACTTATAAAATGTATGACTATGTTTTGAGGCGTATGTTGACAGAATTGTCAAATCATGGATATTTGGAAGAAAGACAAAAATTGGAACATAAAATAGAGTCTTTAAAACTAGATCATATTATTAATTAGAGAATCGTAAACTTTCCCTGAAGTTAAACAAAGAATTTATCCAAAGAATGTAGTTCTGTATTGCCCAGTTCATCCTCCTATCAATTGTGATTAGAAAATGAGGGTTATGAGATTGATTCAGTGCTATTAACAAGGGTGAAATGATTGTTTGTTTATCTTGACTGATTGAAGTAGTGGATCTCAAATTATCCGATTGATTTCAAATAAAAGTGTGGAAACAATCAATCAGACTCTAAAAGTCATCTTAAAACAACAAGAAATTCTTTGATAAAAAACCAACGATATTTACCTTTATTATCTTATAAGCAGATTTTTTCTGCTTTTTTTGTTATAATAATGACATTGAAATTATGTAGGGAAATAACATTTTATACAAAAAACGAGTAGTTTTGTATCATGGTTTTTATGTATTTATAAAGTAAACTAAAGAAACATATATTTTTGATTTTTCTGATGTTTATGTATAGAATGGAAGGAATTGTTATGAAAAATCATTTTTCATCCATAGTTATAAAAAAAGGGTTTGTAACTCTTTTCTTAATTTTTATTTATGTTCTGGGGAGTCGATTAACTCTTCCTTTTATCGATTTGAATAGCAGAGATTTTCTTGGGGGTTCGACGGCTTATTTAGCTTTTTCAACCGCAATTACAGGTGGGAATTTACGGAGTTTGTCAATCTTGTCAGTCGGTCTATCCCCCTGGATGTCGTCGATGATTTTATGGCAAATGTTCTCCTTATCTAAGCGTTTGAATCTTGCCTCTGGTTCGGCTGAGATTCAAGATAGAAGAAAGATGTCTCTCACCTTGATAATTGCCTTGATTCAATCGCTAGCCTTAGCGGTAAATCTACCGATTAAGGACAACTATAATTCATTCTTGGTGCTCATACTCAACACACTTTTACTAATCGCAGGGACTTTCTTTTTGATCTGGCTGTCAGATATTAACTCTACTATGGGGATTGGTGGCTATCTTGCGATCTTATTGACTAGTATGGTTCTCTATCTTCCTCAAGATATCATGGAATCAATACAAAAGCTCGGGATTTCTATGTGGATTATTACACTACTAGGGATAATGGGAATTGTTTTTGCCTATCTTATCGCAATTTTTTATCGTGCTCGTTATCGGATTCCGGTGAATAAAATTGGTCTTCAATCTCGCTTTAAGCGTTATTCTTATTTTGAAATAATGCTGAATCCTGCAGGTGGGATGCCCTTCATGTATGTGATGAGTTTAATTAGCTTACCAACTTACCTATTTCTTTTGCTACAATTAGTTGATCCAGGTAACTCAGTTTATCAACACATAAGTTCCCAATATGCAACGGGGAAACCCTTATGGATTTATACCTATATAGCGACTTTATTTATATTTAGTATTGCCTTTGCTTTTGTCAATATTAGTGGGGAACGAGTGGCAGAACGGATGAAAAACTCAGGCGAATACATTTATGGCGTTTATCCAGGTGAGGCCACTAGTAATTTTATCAATAATCTAGTCTTTAGGTTTGCTATTGTAGGTGGTATCTTTAATGTGTTATTTGCTGGTCTACCAATGTTGTTTGTTTTAGTCGATGAACAATTGTTGAGAGTGAGTATGATTCCAGGTTTGTTTATGATTCTAAGTGGTATGATCTTTAACATTAAAGATGAAATCAAAGCACTGAAATTGAACGAAACTTATAAACCACTGATTTAGGAGAGAGTTATGTATTATTTTATTCCAGCTTGGTATGGTAGTCATCGTCAGTGGCATGCAGATATCATCCCTTGGTATCGGTCTTCTTTTAAGTTGGAGTTTGACGATACCTTCAATCAGATTCGTCTGTTAGATAGACAAGAACTGCCGTCAAGCCTTTTGGTTTTAGCCTATCAACCACATCTTCGCTATTTCTTACATCGTCATAGTGTATTAGAGGCTGAAGTATATTCTATTTTTGATGAAATGCAAGATATTACGGATATTTCTCCACAAGTACTGAATATCAGAGATATTGAGTGGGATAAGGACTGTGAATTTATGTACAGTCCTTTCGCTATTGTTATCCACAAAGATGGGAAACGCTATGCCCAAATTGAGCATGGTGTGGAAGGTTTTATTAGTGATATTCAGTATTGTGATGCTCAGGGTCACATGACCAAACACTATATTATGGATGACCGTGGCTTGGTTTCAAGTGTTATTTATTATCAGGACAATCATCCATCTTACCAAGACTATCTAAATACTGAGGGAATTTGGCAGTTCAGAGAGTATTTACAAGAGGATGGTAGGGTAGAGATTAATCCTATTTTTGGCTATCGTTTCAACTCTCTCTATTATAGTGATATGGGGCAGTTGGTGGCTGAATTTTTTGAAAAACGAATCGAGAAGATCAAAGAAGGTAGTGATTGGTTTATTGTCCCATCTGACTCTCGTCATAATGATTTTGTTTTAGACTGTTTGCCTGAAGTAAACCCGAAAATCTTGAGTCTTTTCATCGGTCGTAATCCAAAGGAGACTATGAAAGATCTACTTGAACCTATATCTAAAGTTGATTTGGTTTTAGTTGATAGGGAGGATAGCCTTGAACTTCTACAGAATTTGTATCCAGATAAACTACATTTTTTCAAACATTTATCGCCCTTTGATACTCGTTTAAGATTGGGGGAAAGTCAGACAAAGAAGGAATCCATTATTTATTATCAACTTAATTTTGAAGAAGAATTGGACAAAGAAGGTCTTTTCCAAATCTTATCCTTCCTTGCAGAGACCAAAGACACTGAGGTAATTTTTGGTGCTTTTGCTGCCAATAACGACCAGATGCAGAGAGTAGCAGAGGCAATCCAAGAAATCATAGATGAAAAATTCTCGGCAGAGATTTTTGAGAAAGAAGTCGACTATGAAGGGGCTGAAAATCCTTTGAAGGAAAATGCCCAACAGCAACTCCGCTATAGTCTATTAAATATCAATGATGAATTGGAAATGATGAAGACCTTAGAATATGTTCGATTGATTGTTGATTTAAATCCTCAACCCCACCTATATACTCAAATAGCGGGGATTAGTGCAGGAATTCCTCAGGTGAATCAAGTAGAGACTGCTTATGTTGACCATTTGAAAAATGGCTACCTTCTGTCTACTATCACAGAATTTAAGAAAGCAGCCCATTACTATCTAGATACCCTAAAAGAATGGAATCAGTCTCTAATCTACTCAATTGATAAAATCAAGGAACATACAGGTCAGAAGTTTGTAGAAAAACTAGATCAATGGATAGAGGAGAGTACAAATGTCAAAGGATCTTAAAATCCTACAGATAGGGACGGGAAATTGGAAGCATTTTATGAGATCCCTAAAAGAATGGAATGGTATTATTTTTACCCTAATTCTCCCAAGGCTCTTAAAGAAACGGTAAAAATGGATGAGATTCGTAAGTTCAATGCCATCCTCATCGAAGATGGCCGTTACTTGATTGACCTACTCCCAATCATTAAAATAATCGAGCCCTATACGATTTTCTATAACAAAGAGTTTCAAACAAACAACCCCCTTATTTTGGATTTAATCAAAAAACGCTGTGCCCAAGCAGTTGACTTTTCAAATCCACAGAAATTGTTAAAAGATTTATCCACTTCCTTGTTTGGTGGTGGGTACGGAGATAAGATGAAACCAGCTACAATAGAGGTTCATCCCAGTTTTAAAGGGGCTATTTCTTATCAAGGGTTTGAGTATCTACTCTTGGAGGGGGATTTTGGTTCAGAATTTTCTCCAGTAGCTAATTGGAAATACAACTTTGTCTCTTCAACAAAACTTCCAATTGAGTTGTGGCTAGAGTATGAAAAAAGTGAAGGTGTAGAATTTCAGTTTCGTATTCGAAAAATGCCTGAAGGCTCAGTTTCGGAAGTAGTTGAAGACCTAATCTTTACAGAAGAAGACCTGAAAACGGCCCTCATTATGGATCAGGATTACAATTCCTACCTATGTATGTCTATCGAGGCTCGTGGTTTGGGAACCCTAAAATTAGGAAGTCTACACCAACGTTGGAGTCGGAAGTACTTTGGAAAATTTGTTCTCGGTGGTAATATCTTACATGATAACAAGCGTGATGAGATTAACTATTTCTTCCATCCTGGAGATTTTAAACCACCATTGGCTGTCTACTTTTCAGGATTTCGACCCGCTGAGGGATTTGAAGGATACAGAATGATGCAAAATTTCAAGTGCCCTTTCATCTTGTTCTCTGATCCTCGATTAGAGGGAGGCGCTTTTTACCTAGGTAGTGAGGAATTAGAAGAAAAGATTAAGCAAACCATTCGACACTATCAGGAATATTTGGGCTTTGATAAAAAAGATTTGATTTTATCAGGTTTATCAATGGGAACCTTTCCCGCTCTTTACTATGGTTCATTCTTTGAGCCTAAAGGAATCGTTGTAGGTAAACCCTTAGCAAATTTAGGAACAATCGCAAGACGGGGCAGATTGGAAGCACCAGGTGTCTTTCCCACGGGATTTGACGTGCTTCATCATCAAGCTGGAGGAAATAGTCCAGCCCATATGGATGAGTTAGATAACCGTTTTTGGTCTGCCTTCAAACAAGCAGATTTTTCTCAAACAACTTTTGGTTTTTCTTACATGAAGGATGAAGATATGGACAGTCATGCTTATGAACAGCTAGTTACTACACTCTGTCAAACCGAAGCAAAGATTTTATCAAAAGGAACCGTAGGTCGACATAATGATGATACAGGAACCAACGTTACCTGGTTTATCCATTTTTATAACATGATATTACAAGCAGAATTTGGAAGAGGTGAGACATGATTATAAATCAAAGAGAAGATATACTTTGGGGAGATATGGGAGCAACATATATGTATGGAACTCGCCTTCAGTTTTGGAAAGATGGGCATATCAGCCTTTCAAATCCACTACTAGCGCCAGGTGAAGTTCTCAAATCATGGTTTTCAAGCTCGAATTATCAAGGTAGCAGGAGCCAACCCAGTTTACCTCTCTTAAAAGGAAATCATCGCTATCAATTCACTATGAATATGACTTGCTATCCTGAAAATAGCATTTACATCAAGCTAGTTTTTTTGGACCGTTACGAAGAAGTGCTAGAAGAAAAAGTTGAGGAAACCCTATCTTTTTCTTTCGTTTATCCTGAGGATGCTTATACCTATAAAGTTTCTCTCGTTACTGCTGGATTTGAATCACTCGATTTATTCTTTCTCAATTAAGGAGTATGATCGTGTTTAATAATTTGTATCAAAATAGAAAACTCAGGAAAGTAAGAGCTACTTTAAAAAAGATCAATGGTCTCAAAGACAAAATGGCAGCTCTTAGCGATGAAGCCTTGGCAGCAAAAACGGTAGAGTTTCGTAAGCGTTTAGCAAAAGGGGAAACCCTAGACGACTTACTTGTTGAAGCTTTTGCAGTTGTACGTGAAGCTGATAAGCGGATCCTAGGGATGTTTCCCTATGATGTTCAGGTTATGGGAGGCATTGTTATTCATCAGGGAAATGTTGCCGAGATGAATACTGGTGAAGGAAAGACTCTAACAGCCACCCTACCTGTTTATCTTAATTCCCTTACAGGAAAGGGAACAATGGTTATTACGACCAATGAATATCTTGCAAAGCGTGATGCGGAAGAAATGGGTCAAGTTTATCGTTTTCTTGGCTTGACAGTAGGAATTCCATTTACAGGTAATCCTCTAAATGAGTATAAATCAAAAGAAAAAAAACTTATTTACGCATCTGATGTTATTTATACTACTAATAGTGCATTAGGTTTTGATTATCTAACTGATAATCTAGCTTCCAGTAGTAAAGATAAGTTTTTACGCCCATTTAACTATGTGATTATTGATGAAATTGACGATATTTTACTAGATAGTGCACAAACACCGCTCATCATTGCGGGGTCTCCTCGTGTTCAGTCCAACTACTATGGTATCATTGATACTTTAGTGACAACTTTGGTTGAAAATGAAGACTATATCTTTAAAGAAGAAAAAGAAGAGATATGGTTGACTACAAAGGGGGCTAAAACTGCCGAAAGATTCCTAGGGATTGATAACTTGTATAAAGAAGAATACGCTACTTACGTACGACATATAGTCTATTCTCTGAGAGCGCATAAGTTGTTTACGAGAGATAAGGAGTATATCATCCGGGATGATGAGATGGTCCTTCTGGATAAAGGAACTGGTCGTTTGATGGAAATGACTAAGCTACAAGGTGGTCTCCATCAGGCTATCGAAGCCAAAGAGCATGTGAAGCTCTCTCCTGAAACACGGGCAATGGCTTCTATCACCTATCAAAGTCTTTTCAAAATGTTTAATAAGATATCAGGAATGACTGGGACTGGGAAAGTTGCAGAGAAGGAATTTTTGGAAACCTATAATATGTCTGTTATCCGAATTCCGACCAACCGTCCCTTACTCAGAAAAGACTATCCAGACAATCTTTATGTAACACTACCAGAAAAGGTTTATGCTTCACTTGAATGTATCAAGGAATACCATCTCAAAGGGAACCCACTGCTAGTTTTTGTCGGATCTGTTGAGATGTCGCATCTCTATTCGTCCCTACTGTTGCGGGAAGGAATCGCCCATAACGTCTTGAATGCTAATAATGCTGCACGTGAGGCTCAAATTGTCTCAGAATCCGGTCAGATGGGAGCTGTGACAGTTGCGACCTCCATGGCAGGTCGAGGAACAGATATTAAATTGGGACCTGGAGTTGCTGAACTAGGTGGCCTAGTAGTTATCGGTACAGAACGAATGGAAAGTCAGCGAATTGATCTGCAAATCAGAGGACGCTCAGGTAGACAAGGCGATCCAGGACTATCGAAGTTTTTTGTATCACTAGAAGATGATGTCATCAAGAAGTTCGGTCCATCTTGGGTTCATAGAATGTACCAAGAGTACAGTGTTGCTGATATTACTCAACCACAAGTCCTTGAGGGAATAAAATACCACCGATTGGTTGATAAAGCTCAAAATGCAAGTGATAGTGCTAGTCGTACAAACAGACAGAGAACACTTGAATACGCTGAAAGTATGAATATCCAGCGCGATCTCATCTATAAGGAAAGAAATCGTTTAATAAATGGAGATAGGGATCTTCGAGATGTATTATCTGAGATGATTGATGAGTATATTGAAACTATTTTATCTGACAATCTAAAAACCAGAGAAGAATTATTTCACTATATTATCACGAATATCAGTTTTAATATCCGAGAATTACCTCTTGATCTAGCCATTGAAGATGAACAAGAGTTGAGAAATTTCTTAATTCAGATCATTAACAATGAGTTAAATGATAAGAAGACCTTGTTAGAACCTCATGATTTATACGATCAATTTTTGAGGATTTCCATGCTTAAAGCCATTGATGATAACTGGGTCGAACAGGTGGACTATCTGCAACAATTGATGATGGCAATTGGGGGACAAACAGCCAGTCAAACGAATCCTATCGTAGAATACTACCGAGAAGCCTATATGGGATTTGAAACCATGAAAGAGCAGATTCGTTCAGATATGGTACGGAATGTCTTGATGGGATTGGTACAGATGGGACCTAAGGGCGAAATCGTAACCCATTTTCCATAAGAAGGAGAATATATGACAATTTACAATATAAATTTAGGAATTGGCTGGGCCAGCAGTGGTATTGAATATTCCCAAGCTTATCGTGCTGGTATTTTTCGCAGCCTGGATTTACCGTCGAAGTTTATCTTTACAGATATGATTTTAGCAGATAATATCCAACATTTGACAGCTAACATTGGTTTTAAGGATGAAGAAGTTATTTGGCTGTATAATTATTTTACAGATATCAAGATTGCGCCGACCAGTGTGACGGTAGATGATGTGTTGGCTTATTTTGAAGGCGTAGAAAGCCGTCGTGAAAGAAATGGGAAAATTGAACGAATCTTCTTCTCAGATGAAGACAAGTTTATCACTTGTTATTTGGTAGATGAGGAAAAAGATTTCGTCCAACATGTAGAGTATGTATATGCCGGTAATTTGGTTCGCAAAGATTACTTCTCTTACACACGCTACTGTACAGAGTATTTTGCTCCTAAAGACAATGTAGCGACACTCTATCAAAGAACCTTCTACAATGAAGATGGGACCCCAGCGTATGAGATGTTCATGAATCAAGGGACTGAGGAAGTCTACCGTTTCAAGGATCGAATCTTATACGGGAAGCCTGCCTTGATCCGTTATTTCATGCAGACACTTCAGTTAAGTAAATCAGATCTAGTGATTTTGGATCGTGAGACAGGGATTGGTCAGGTGGTCTTTGAAGAAGCGCAGGCGGCGCATCTAGCGGTGGTTGTTCATGCGGAGCATTATAGTGAAAAATGCGACCAATGCTGACTATATCTTGTGGAACAACTATTATGACTACCAATTTACAAAATGCAGATAAGGTCGATCTCTTCATCGTTTCAACGGATCGTCAAAAGGAAGTCTTAGAGCAACAGTTTGCTCACTATACGACACATGCTCCTAAGATTGTGACCATTCCAGTTGGAAGCATTGATGAATTAACAAAACCACAAGAGAGTCGTAAGCCATTTTCTCTTATTACAGCCTCGCGTCTAGCTAAGGAAAAAAACACATTGATTGGCTTGTCAAGGCTGTGATTGAAGCTCATAAGGAATTGCCAGAATTAACCTTTGATATCTACGGTAGTGGTGGCGAAGAATCCTTATTGCGACAAATCATTACGACAAATCAAGCGGAAGATTATATCCATCTTAAGGGCCATGCGGATTTGTCTCATATTTACTCTCAATATGAAGTTTATCTAACTGCTTCTACAAGTGAAGGCTTTGGGTTGACACTCATGGAAGCAATTGGTTCGGGCTTGCCATTGATTGGTTTTTGATGTTCCTTATGGAAATCAAACCTTCATCGAAGATGGCGAAAATGGATATTTGATTCCAAGCTCATCTGACCATGTCGAAGATGAAATCAAGAAAGCTTATGCAGAAAAGATTTGCCAACTGTATTTGGAAAATCGTTTGGAGGGCATGAGAGAAAAATCCTATCAGATTGCTGAGAAATTCTTGACTCAAGAGATTCTGGACAAATGGGAAAATACAATCAAGGAGGTAGTGGATGATTCAGTTATTTGATGTATACAATCAAGAAAGCCAAGATTTGCACTATAGTCTGACTGAAGCTGGACTGTCTGATTTGGCTGTGGTTATTGAACCAGATGGATTTTTACCAGATGGAGTTGTCTCACCCTTCACCTATTATTTGGGGTATGACAGTGGTAAACCCTTGTACTTTAACCAAGTTCCTGTCCCAGACTTTTGGGAAATTGCTGGGAATAATCAATTTGGGACTATTAATGATCTTAATCAAGAACGGGCTGTGATTCATTTTGCAGATAGCTTACAGGCTCGTTTGGTAAAAAAAGTCGAATGGAAAACACCAGCAGGTCGGATCTTTCAAGTGGATCACTACAACCGTTTTGGAGCTTGCTTTGCTAAGACTACCTTTGATGCTTCTGGTCAAGCTATTATGACTTCTTATCGGGACGTAGATCAAAAGGAAGTTATTTTGGAAAACCATGTCACAGGTGATATTCTGTTGACCTTGGAAGGTCAAGGATTGCGCCATTTTTCTGGCCGAGTGGCCTTTATTATAGACTTCTTGCAAGGTTTGGAAGTGAATCTTGACCACATTCTCTTTAATAGCTTATCTACATCGTTTTTGACTTCCTTCCATTTTCCAGACAAATCAGGTCAGGATATCCTGGTTTGGCAAGAATCATTGCAGGATCATATTCCAGGAAATATGCAATTGATCTTGGAGAATGACCATCTTCGAGTTAAGACCATTATCATTTCAGATTATGCGACCTATGAACGCGCTCTACAGTTGACAGATGAAAAATTCCATCATAAGTTTAGTCACCTAGGATATCACTATAACTTTAAGCGCGATAATTTTGTTCGTCCTGATGCCTTGATAGTGACCAATTCGGACCAACTAGAGCAGGTCGAAAAGCTAGTGGAAAGTTTGCCAAGGGTTACTTTCCGTATCGCAGCAGTGACAGAGATGTCATCCAAGTTGTTGGATATGCTTCGCTACCCCAATGTTGTACTCTATCAAAATGCCAGTCCTCAAAAGATTCAGGAGCTTTATCAGTTATCAGATATCTACCTGGATATCAACTATGGTAATGAACTGCTTCAGGCTGTTCGTCAGGCCTTTGAACACAACCAACTGATCCTAGCCTTTGAAGAAACAGCCCATAATCGCCGCTATACAGCTCCTAATCATATTTTCGCTAAGGAAGCAGTTGACGATATGATTCAAACCATTGAGTTAGCCCTTTCTCATGTCAAAGAGATGGGACGAGCTCTGGTAGACCAAGGGAATCATGCCAATTATGTGAATCCAATCCTGTATCAGGAGCGGATGGAAACCATTTTAGGAGAAAGCCATGGCTAAAAAAGATCTATTTTATCAGGATGTTGAAGGTCGCATGGAAGAGATGAAACAACAACCCATCAAAAAAAGAAAAAGTCTACACGTGGTGAAAAAAAATTAGTAAGACCTTTTCTTTCTTAATAGGATTTATCATTTTGATTGGTTTACTATTTACTTTTGATAAGACTTTTTGAGGTAGTTAAATGACTGAATTATTGATAATTGTAACCATTATGTTAGCTCTTTCCTTAATCATTCTTGTGGCCATTCAACCAAGGCAAACTCAAATCTTTTCTATGGATGCGACTAGTAATATCGGAAAGCCCAGCTATTGGCAAAGCAATACGCTTGTTAAAGTCTTAACCTTGCTTGTTAGCTTATCCCTATTTGTGTTGTTGCTTCTCTTTATGGTTTTAACTTTTAACTAATCGTTATCTGTATCGCTAGAACGTTTGATTTGAACAGTGAAGATTTAAAGAAATTTAAGTTTGAGGAGAAAATTTTAAGAAAACTTTTAGGAATCTAGCTTATACTATAAGCATAAGTTAAGAAGAACTTAACTTTAACTCCTAAAAATTTTTCATAATAATCTCCCTATAAAATAAAGTCGCCCAATCAGGCGGCTTATTTTTTGTTCTAAGTCTATGCTTTTTCATGGTATAATAGTGCTATGAGATTGGATAAATTTTTAGTTGCCTGCGCTGTAGGAAGTAGGACAGAGGTTAAAAACTTTCTAAAGGCTGGGCGCGTGATGGTCAATGGTAAAAAGGAAAAATCTGCCAAGCTACAAATCAATGAAGAGACAGATGAGATTTGTTTTGACGGGCAAAAGCTAGACTACGAGGAGTTTGTTTACTATATGATGAACAAGCCCCAGGGTGTTATTTCAGCAACTGAAGATCCTAAACATAAGACTGTGTTGGATGTGTTGGATGACTTGGCTCGTTCAAAGGAAGTTTTCCCAGTAGGACGTTTGGATATCGATACGCATGGGCTCTTGCTCTTGACCAATGATGGCAAGCTAGCTCATGCTCTTCTTTCACCAAAACGCCATGTGGGTAAGACTTATCTGGCACGAGTCGATGGAATCATGACAGATGAAGACATTGAGACATTTGCGCAAGGGATTCCGCTCAAGGACTTTACCTGTCAACCTGCCAAACTGGAGCTTGTGGCTCTTGATAGAGAAAAAAACCAAAGTTTGGTCCGAGTGACCATCGCAGAAGGAAAATTTCATCAGGTAAAACGGATGGTTGCCTACTGTGGCAAGGAAGTGGTGGACTTGCAACGTCTAACCATGGGAACTTTGACCTTGGATGAAAATCTGAAACGTGGGGAATGGCGTCGCTTGACCAAAGAGGAATTAGAAGGCTTGCTCGAAAGTGTTAGGTAAACTGTGTAATCTTTGAAAAAGGTGAGGAAAATATCCTTGCCTTTTTCAGTTTTTGGTTGCTTCCTTTGTGAAAAGAGTTATAATAGACTGTAGAATAAAAGGAGGATTTTATGAACGCGATTCAAGAATCATTTACAGATAAATTATTTGCTAACTATGAAGCAAATGTCAAATACCAAGCTATCGAAAATGCTGCTAGCCACAATGGAATCTTTGCAGCCCTTGAGCGTCGTCAAAGCCATGTAGATAACACCCCTGTTTTCTCACTTGATTTGACAAAGGACAAGGTCACTAACCAGAAGGCTTCTGGTCGTTGCTGGATGTTTGCGGCCCTCAACACTTTCCGTCACAAACTCATCTCTCAATACAAACTTGAAAACTTTGAATTGTCACAAGCTCACACCTTCTTCTGGGACAAGTATGAAAAATCTAACTGGTTCTTGGAGCAAGTCATTGCGACTGCAGACCAAGAATTGACAAGCCGCAAGGTTAGCTTCCTACTCCAAACACCACAACAAGATGGTGGTCAATGGGATATGGTTGTAGCTCTCTTTGAAAAATACGGTGTCGTTCCTAAGTCTGTTTATCCAGAGTCTGTTTCATCTAGCAGTAGCCGTGAGCTCAATGCAATCCTTAATAAATTGCTTCGTCAAGATGCTCAAATCTTGCGTGACCTCTTGGCTTCTGGCGCAGACCAAGCGACTGTTCAAGCTAAGAAAGAAGACCTCTTGCAAGAAATCTTTAACTTCCTTGCAATGTCATTAGGACTTCCTCCACGCAAGTTTGACTTGCTTATCGCGATAAAGACAACAACTACCAAAGCGAAAAAGGCATTACGCCACAAGAGTTTTACAAGAAATACGTTGACCTTCCACTAGAAGACTACGTTTCTGTGATCAATGCTCCAACTGCTGATAAACCCTATGGGAAATCTTATACAGTTGAAATGTTGGGAAATGTTGTTGGTAGCCGTGCAGTTCGCTACATCAACGTACCAATGGAACGCTTGAAAGAATTGGCCATTGCCCAAATGCAAACAGGAGAAACTGTCTGGTTTGGTTCAGATGTCGGCCAGCTCAGCAACCGTAAAGCCGGTATCCTTGCGACAGATGTTTATGATTTTGAATCAAGCATGGATATTCAACTCACTCAGGACAAAGCAGGTCGTTTGGACTACAGCGAAAGCTTGATGACCCACGCTATGGTCTTGACAGGTGTTGATTTGGATGAAAATGGTAAATCAACTAAGTGGAAAGTTGAAAACTCATGGGGAGACAAGGTCGGTGCAGATGGTTACTTTGTTGCCTCAGATGCCTGGATGGACGAATACACTTACCAAATCGTTGTTCGCAAAGAATTACTAACAGCAGAAGAACAAGCTGCTTATGAAGCAGAACCAATCGTCCTTGCACCATGGGATCCAATGGGTGCCTTGGCAGAATAATACTTTTTGCAAATCTCTTCAAACCACGCTAGCTTCGCCTTGGCGTAGGTATATATTATTAGACAGTTTTATCTACAACCTCAAAGTTGCGCTTTGAGCAAACTGTGGCTAGTTTCCAAATTAGATCTAGTAAAAAAGGATAGAAAAAAGGAATCAGGTTTTAGAACCTGGTTCCTTTTAAGTTTACTGATTACATGATACCGAAGAAACGAGCTGCGATACCAACTGCAAAGAGGGCAAGGATGATTGTGATTGGAGATACTTTTTTCTTAAGCAACCACATGCAAAGGAAAGTAAGGAGAAGTCCCATCAATCCTGGAATCAATGAGTTCAACTGACCTTGAAGCGTTTGTGGTTGAACGCTATCCAAGCTCATACCACTAAGTGCTTGACCAAGAATACCCTTCAATTCTCCACCTGTAACAGCACCTTCTGGGAAGTTGATGTAGGCACCTTCTGATAATTGTTTACCTGGAAGGTTGATAGTGAAGTTGATGGATACCCAACGTTGTACAAGAACGGCAAGGATGAACATACCAAGGATAGAAGCTCCTTTAGTAATGTCTTTCAAGATACCACCTGACATGTCTTTAGTGATTTCAGATCCAGCCTTGTAACCAAACTCTTGTGTGTACCATAGGAAAGACATACGGATTGCATTCCATCCAAAGAAGAAGAGAAGCGGGCCAACGATATTACCAGTTGCAGCAAGTGAAGCACCAAGGGCACCAAGGATCGGACGAACTGTAAACCAGAAGACTGGGTCACCGATACCAGCAAGAGGTCCCATCATACCAATCTTAACACCTTGGATAGCAGCGTCATCGATTTCAGTACCGTTAGCGCGTTCTTCTTCAAGTGCAAGAGTAACCCCCATGATTGGAGCAGCTACGTATGGGTGAGTGTTGAAGAACTCAAGGTGACGCTCAAGAGCAGCAGCTTGGTCTTCTTTTTTAGTGTAAAGTTTCTTGATAGCTGGGATCAAAGAGTAAGCCCAACCCAAGTTTTGCATACGTTCGTAGTTCCAAGAACCTTGAAGGAATTGTGAACGCCACCAAACTTTTTGGCGATCTGATTTGACAATTGAATTTTTTCAGCCATGATTGTTCCCCTTTCTAGTAGTCTTCTAGGATATCACCGATTGGATCGTTAGAAGTTGCAGCTCCTCCGCCACCGTTTCCACCTTGTTTTGAAAGGTTGAGGTAGATGAAGGCAAGGGAAACACCGATGACACCAAGGGCAATCAAAGTCAATTGAGAGATTGCTGCAAGAGCAAAACCGATAGCGAAGAATGGCCATACTTCACGAGTAGCCATCATGTTGATAACCAAAGCGTAACCAACGGCAACGACCATGGCACCACCAACAGCCATACCACCGTTCAACCAGTCTGGCATTAAACCAAGAGCGTCTTGAACAGCAGAAGCTGGGATAGCAATAAGGAAGGCTGCAGGAATAGCGATACGAAGACCTTGAAGAATAAGGGCAAGGTAGTGAGCACGCTCAACAGCTGCAATGTTACCTTCTTTAGCAGCAGCGTCTGCAGTGTGAACCAAACCAACTGAGATTGTACGAACAATCATAGTCAAGAAAAGTCCAGCTACGGCAAGAGGGATTGCAGTAGCAGTTGCGACTGCGATACCTTCAGTAGTAAAGTTACCACCTTTAATCATGATGATTGCAGCGGCAACAGAGGCAAGGGCAGCGTCAGGAGCTACGGCAGCTCCGATGTTAGCCCAACCAAGGGCGATCATTTGAAGTGATCCACCAAGCATAACCCCAGCTTCGAGGTTACCAGTTACAAGACCGATAAGGGTACATGCTACGATTGGTTGATGGAATTGAAATTGGTCGAGGATACCTTCAAGACCTGCGAAGAAGGCAACAACTACAACCAAGATAGCAGAAATGAATGAAATATCTGACATGGTTTTATTCCTTTTCTATTTAATGTTAATTATTGAACGTTAGCTTTGCTAATCAAGTCAAACAAATCTTTTTTAGTGTCGTTTGGTACTTTACGTACGTCAAATTCAACACCAAGATCACGCATTTTTTCAAATGTAGCAACGTCGTCTTTGTCCATTGACAATACGTTGTTGACCATTGTTTTACCAGTTGAGTGAGCCATTGATCCAACGTTAAGAGTCTTGATTGGCACACCGCCTTCGATAGCACGAAGAGCATCTTGAGGTGTTTCAAACAAGATAAGGGCGTGTGTCTCACCAAAACGAGGGTCTTTTGCAACCTCAATCAATTTTTTGATTGGTACAACGTTAGCCTTCACTCCGTTAGGAGCTGCTTGTTTGATCAATTCTTTACGAAGATCGTCGTTAGCTACGTTATCTGAAGCAACGATGATACGGTTAGCTTTTGAATCTGGTGTCCAAGCAGTTGCGACTTGTCCGTGAAGAAGACGTGTGTCAAGACGAGCAAGATTGATTTTCAATTTACCGTCTCCGATAACTGTTCCTTCTGGGATAGCAGCTTGGGCTACAGGAGCAGCTGCAGCAGTTGCAACTTCCTCAGCTGGGTTTAGCTCTTCTGGAAGAGCCTTGATGCCATCTTTGGCTTCTTTAATGATGTTCGCAGCGACTTTATCCACTCCGGCATTAGCGTCCATCAGGCGCTCGGTGTAGGCTTGGATCAACATCGGCAAGTTAAGTCCAGTGATGATGGCAAATTTACGCTCAGGGTTTTCTCCCATTACGCGGCTAGCTTGGTTAAATGGAGAACCACTCCAAAGGTCAGCCAAGACTAGAACCTCATCTTCTGCGTCAAATGCAGCCACAGCATTGTTGAACTTGGCGTATAAATCATCTGGACCTTCGTTTGGCATAAAGGTTACAACTTGAACCTTTTCTTGTTCACCAAAGATCATAGATCCTGACTGATGAATACCCGCGGCAAATTCACCGTGGCTCGCAATAATGATTCCGATACTCATTATTGTCATTCCTCCTTATAAAATGTTTGACTTGTAGTTTAAGAAACTTTAAGACTCCTTAAGTATAAATCGTTTTCAGAAAAAAAGCAACTAATTATAATAAAGAGTGAAAAAAATCTCAAAGTTTCATCTTTGAAAATATTGATATATCAACTTTTTATAAAATCGTCTATAAAATGGTAAAAAAATTTAATATAAAAAAGCAGAGGGACTAGGAAGTTTACGTCAGTAGTGCTCTTACGCGTCTAAAAAATGCCCCAAGTCCAATTAGTTGTCGTGTCAAAATTTTATTACAAAAAAATCGAGGTGGGATTTTTGATCCCTTCCTCGATTTTGTGATTAATTTTTATCTTAGTGTGTAAAGTCTAGAACCATACGACCTTGGATGGTTCCAGCTGCCATTTCATCAAAGACAGCAATAGCATCTTCCACAGGGCGTTTTTGAACGATTGGAACAACGAGACCTTCTGCACCAAATTGGAAGGCTTCTTCCAAATCTTTACGTGTTCCAACAAGGGAACCGATGACTTGGATACCGTCAAGAACTGTTTTGACGATGCTAAGGTCCATCATTTCAGATGGGAGACCAACAGCTACTACACGACCACCTGCACGAACAGAATCAACTGCTTGATTAAAGGCAACTTTTGATACAGCTGTTACGACAGCTGAGTGAGCACCACCGTTTGTTTTTTCTTTGATAAGACCTGGAACATCTTCGACTTCAAGACCATTAATCACGATATCAGCACCAACTTCTTTAGCTAGGGCAAGTTTATCGTTGTTAATATCTACTGCGATAACGTGAGCGTTGAACACTTTTTTAGCGTATTGGACAGCCAAGTTACCAAGACCTCCAGCACCATAGAGGACAACCCATTGGCCTGGTTCAACTTTTGCTTCTTTGATAGCCTTGTATGTAGTAACACCGGCACAAGTGATAGAAGAAGCTTGGGCTGGATCGAGCCCTTCTGGAACCTTAACAGCATAATCTGCAGTTACGATACATTGTTCAGCCATACCGCCGTCAACTGAGTAGCCTGCATTTTTTACGGAACGGCAAAGAGTTTCTCGTCCGGTTGTACAGTATTCACACATACCACAGCCTTCAAAGAACCAAGCTACGCTGACACGGTCGCCAACTTTGAGGCTTTTTACATCAGGAGCAACTTCTTTGACGATACCGATACCTTCGTGACCGAGAACGCGTCCTGGAACTTTACCAAAGTCACCATGGGCAACGTGGAGGTCAGTGTGGCAGACACCACAGTACTCAACTTCTACAAGAGCTTCCCCATTTTCGAGTGGACGGAGAACTTTTTCTTCAATAGCAACACCAGTGCCTTCTGGATTTACAACAACAGCTTTCATAGCTATCCTCCTTGATTAGTCGTTGAGGTGCAGTGGAAAAGGGGCTTGGCTTGAGAGGTTTTCAAGTGAAGTCGAATTTGAACTGCCCTCTTATTTGCTTATATGTGAAGTATATCACGATATTTACTATAGTACAATGGTTTTGATGCAAAAATATATGTAATCGCTTAACCGGTTGATGAAACTGTGAAAATTGAACAAGTAAGATTGATGCATTGGCGAGTAAATACCTATAAATGCTAGAAAAGTTGACTTAGATCGCCTCTTTAAGATTTTCAGTAAATTTTCTGAGTTCCTTCCCGAGGGGGATTTTGTTATAATATAGAAAGCAATTGATCTTTCTGATAAGAGAATTTAGAGTGAGAGGTATCTATGTCCCCTTCTGTTCAGTTATTGAAAAACCGTTATTTAAAAAATATCAAAGAAAATCCAGAACTCTACATTGGTATTGAGTTGGAGTTTCCTATCGTACATACGAAAGGGAAACCCACAGATATTGAAGTCAGTAAGGACTTGATGCGCTTTTTGGTGGATGCTCTCCATCTGGAAGTTGAAAAGGAGGATCAGGATGGCAATCCAATTCAACTTGTAGAACCAAAGAGTCAGGATCGGATTTTGTTTGAGGTTTCCTACACGACCTTGGAGTTTGCCTTTGGCAGAGCCCAGAAAATCCAAGAGGTCCAAGGTCGATTTCAAGCTTATATGAAGGTCATTCAGGAAAAACTAGGCGAAAAGGATCATGCTATCCAGGGCTGGGGGATTCATCCAAACTGGGATCAGAATGACAATCGACCGGTGGCTTATCCACGCTATCAGATGCTGATGGATTACTTGCATATGGGAAGTCGCCAAGATAGAGCTGATTTGCATGACTTTCCACAATACGGTGCTTTTATCTGTGGGAGTCAAGTTCAGTTGGATGTATCGACTGCTAACTACCTACGAGTTATCAATGCTTTCACTCAGATTGAAGCAGCCAAAGCTTACTTATTTGCCAATTCTGAGTTTTCGGGAGCAGAATGGGATACTTTGATTTCACGGGATATTTTTTGGGAAGCTTTCCATGCATGGGATTTATCCAGAGAATGTTGGTGTCAATGCCAGACTCTTCAAAGATGAGGATGATTTCTTTGATTATCTAGACCACTCTGCGATTTTTACAGCAGAACGAGATGGGGAAACTTACTATTTTTCTCCGATTCGGGCTAGAGATTACCTAGCTACTGAGGAAGTTTCGGCCTATACTCTAAATGGAAAAGAAACTCTGCTTGTTCCTCAAGAGAAGGATTTTCAAACGCACCGTAGTTACCAATTTCAAGACTTGACGACTAGAGGAACGGTCGAATTTCGTAGTGTTTGTACGCAACCCCTAGACCGAACCTTTGCTTCAGCAGCCTTTCATCTAGGTTTGCTAGTTAATTTAGATAAGCTTGAAACTTATCTAGAAACAGCACCTTTCTTTGAGAGATTTGGTCGTGACTACAAATCTTTGAGACGTCAGTTTTCAAAGAAACAGCTTTCAGATGAGGAGACAGCTGGAATTGTTCAATTCTCAAAAGATTTGCTAGCTATAGCAGAGCAAGGTCTTGAAATGAGAGGTCAGCAAGAAACAACCTATTTAGAGCCTTTGAAAGAAAAAATGACTCTATAATTTTCTTATAAAGGGAGAATTTTCTGAAAAATCATGTTATAATGGATGAGACTATAGATAAAGGATAGAGATTTATGACATTAGTTTATCAATCAACGCGTGATGCAAAAAATACCGTAACAGCCAGCCAAGCGATTTTGCAAGGTTTGGCAACAGATGGAGGTTTGTTTACTCCGGTTAGTTATCCAAAGGTAGATTTGGATTTTGACACATTAAAAGATGCTTCTTACCAAGAAGTGGCTAAGCTGGTCTTGTCAGCTTTCTTGGATGACTTTACAGCAGAGGAGTTGGACTACTGTATCACCAATGCCTATGACAGCAAGTTTGATACGCCAGCCATTGCCCCTCTTGTCAAACTTGATGGCCAATACAACTTGGAACTTTTCCACGGTTCAACCATTGCCTTTAAGGATATGGCCTTGTCTATCTTGCCATACTTTATGACAACAGCTGCCAAGAAACATGGCTTAGAAAACAAGATTGTCATTTTGACAGCGACATCTGGAGACACTGGGAAAGCTGCCATGGCAGGATTTGCGGATGTTCCTGGAACTGAAATTATTGTCTTTTATCCAAAAGACGGTGTCAGCAAGGTGCAAGAATTGCAAATGACCACTCAAACTGGGGACAATACTCATGTTATCGCCATCGATGGAAACTTTGACGATGCTCAAACCAACGTCAAGCATATGTTCAACGATGTGGCTCTTCGTGAAAAATTAGCAGCTAACAAGTTGCAATTTTCATCAGCCAACTCTATGAACATTGGCCGTTTGGTCCCACAAATTGTCTATTATGTGTATGCCTACGCTCAGCTTGTTAAAACTGGCGAAATTGTGGCTGGTGACAAGGTCAACTTCACCGTACCGACAGGAAACTTTGGAAATATCTTGGCTGCCTTTTACGCTAAGCAAATCGGTCTACCAGTTGGGAAATTGATCTGTGCTTCAAATGATAACAATGTCTTGACAGACTTCTTCAAAACTCGTGTCTATGACAAGAAGCGTGAGTTTAAGGTAACCACTAGCCCATCTATGGATATCTTGGTATCTTCAAACTTGGAGCGTTTGATTTTCCACCTTTTGGGAAATGATGCGGTTAAGACCGCTGAACTTATGAATGCCTTGAACACTCAAGATCAATATAAGTTGACAGATTTTGATGCAGAGATTCTTGATCTTTTTGCGGCAGAGTATGCGACAGAAGCGGAAACCGCAGCAGAAATCAAGCGTGTTTACGAGTCAGATTCTTACATTGAGGACCCTCATACAGCAGTTGCTTCAGCCGTATTTAAAAAATACCAAGCAGCAACAGGCGATGTGACTAAAACGGTGATAGCTTCAACAGCTAGTCCATACAAGTTCCCAGTCGTTGCAGTAGAAGCTGTAACAGGGAAATCAGGTCTTAGCGATTTTGAGGCCTTGGCTCAATTACATGAAATATCAGGAGTAGCAGTGCCACCAGCAGTTGATGGCCTCGAAATAGCTCCAGTTCGTCACAAGACAACTGTTGCTGCAGCAGATATGCAGACTGCAGTAGAATCTTATCTTGGACTTTAAAACAGAGGAAGTAAACTCGGTTGGGAAACTAACTGAGTTTCTTTTCATCAGGAGGAAGGATTGTTTAAGAAAAATAAGGACATTCTCAACATTGCTCTGCCAGCCATGGGTGAAAATTTTTTGCAGATGCTCATGGGAATGGTGGATAGTTATCTGGTAGCACATCTAGGCTTAATCGCCATTTCGGGTGTGTCTGTAGCGGGTAATATTATCACCATTTACCAGGCAATTTTTATTGCTTTGGGAGCGGCTATTTCCAGCGTCATTTCCAAAAGTTTGGGGCAGAAGGATCAGTCTAGACTAGCCTATCATGTGACAGAAGCGCTCAAGATTACCCTACTACTGAGTTTAGTTTTAGGGGGCTTGTCCATCTTTGCCGGCCAAGAGATGATAGGTATTTTGGGGACAGAAGCGTCTGTGGCAGAAAGTGGTGGACTATACCTAGCTTTGGTCGGTGGCACAATCGTCCTCTTGGGCTTGATGACTAGTCTAGGGGCCTTGATTCGCGCCACTCATAATCCTCGCCTCCCTCTCTATGTAAGTCTTTTATCCAATGCCTTAAATATTGTCTTTTCAAGTATCGCCATTTTCATCCTTGATATGGGGATAGCTGGTGTCGCTTGGGGGACCATCCTATCTCGTTTGGTTGGGGTTGTGATTTTATGGTTACAATTAAAACTTCCATATACGAGACCAAGGTTTGGACTGGACAAAGACTTACTGACTTTGGCTTTACCTGCAGCGGGTGAGCGCCTCATGATGCGAGCTGGCGATGTGGTTATTATTGCCCTAGTTGTTTCCTTTGGGACTGAGGCAGTCGCGGGAAATGCAATCGGTGAAGTCTTGACTCAGTTTAACTATATGCCAGCCTTTGGTGTCGCTACAGCAACAGTCATGCAGGTGGCTCGAGCAGTTGGAGAAGATGATTGGGTAAGGGTGGACAAGCTCAGTAAGCAAACTTTTTGGCTATCCCTCTTTCTTATGTTGCCTCTAACACTTGCTATCTATGCTCTCGGAACGCCCCTAAGTCACCTCTACACCAGTGATCCTGTGGCTATTGAAGCCAGTGTTATGGTGACGCTGTTCTCTCTACTAGGGACTCCTATGACGACGGGGACAGTCATTTATACAGCTGTCTGGCAGGGTTTGGGAAATGCACGCCTCCCCTTTTATGCGACAAGTATCGGGATGTGGTGTATCCGTATCGGAACAGGGTATCTGATGGGAATTGTTCTTGGTTGGGGCTTGCCTGGTATCTGGGCAGGAACGCTTTTGGATAATGGTTTCCGTTGGTTCTTCCTGCGCTATCGTTATAAGCAATATATCTCTTTGAAAGGATGACATATGAAAAAAATTGGATTTATCTGGGATTTAGATGGAACTTTATTGGACTCTTATGAGGCTATCTTAGCAGGAATCGAAGAGACCTTTGCTCAGTTTGACATTCCTTATGATAAGGCTGAGGTTCGTGCCTTTATTCTACAAACTTCCGTTCAAGATCTGTTGGAAAAGGTGGGAGAAGAAAGAGGCTTGGATGCAGATATGCTCAATCAGGTTCGTGCTCAGAGTTTGGCTGAGAAGAATGCTCAAGTTGTTCTGATGCCGGGGGCGCGTGAAATCTTAGCTTGGGCAGACCAGCAAGGGATTGAACAGTTTGTTTATACTCATAAAGGGGACAATGCTTTTACTATTTTGGAGAATTTGGGTTTGGCCCACTATTTCACAGAAATTTTAACCAATCAAAGTGGCTTTTCTCGGAAGCCTAGTCCAGAAGCTGCGATTTATCTTCTAGATAAGTATGAACTAGATCCACAACAAACTTATTATATCGGTGATCGGACTTTGGATATCGAATTTGCTCAAAATAGTGGGATTCAGAGTATCAATTTTCTTGCCTCTCCTGCAACTTGTAATCAACAGATAGAGCATTTAGAAGATATTAGCTCGCTTTCCTTCTAGAATTTTCTTCAAGAAGAATGTGTCAGCCTGATGACAAGAAACTAACAAACTATTTCAAGTAATGTGATTTGTTACAACGAATGTACAGTTCTGTTAAATAGCCCCAAAAGGGCTTTTTTTCTATTTTCTTTGTGTTATGATAGACAGGTACTACATTTGAAAAGGAGTTTGATAGTATGAAGAAAAGAATTATTTTAGCATCAACAGTAGCCTTATCCCTTGCCCCTGTATTGGCAACTCAAGCAGAAGAATTAGTGTGGACAGCGCGTAGTGTTGAGCAAATTCAAAACGATGTTACTAAGAGTGAGAATAAAACAAGCTATACGATTCAGTATGGTGATACCTTAAGTACCATTGCCGAAGCTTTGGGAGTGGATGTGACCTTTCTTGCTAACTTGAACAAGATCAGCAATATTGATTTGATCTTCCCTGAGACAGTCCTTACAACAACTGTTAATGATGAGGAAGAAGTGACAGAAGTTGAAATCCATACTCCTGACACAGTCCAAGGTGGCGAAGGTACAACTGCAACAGCAGATTTGACAACCAACCAAGTTACTGTAGATAACCAAACTGTACAGGTTGAAGATTTAACTCAACCAGTTGAAGAAACAGAGGCTCAAATTGAAGCAGTGGCACCACAAGTGACTGAAGAAGCAGTAGCAGAAACTACAACAGAAGCCTCAGTACCAGTAGCAGAACCAGTTACAGAAACTACAGCAGAAGTTTCAGCACCGGTAGAAGAGTCAGTAGTAGCAGCTACTACTGAAGTTGCAACACCAGCAGAAGGATCTGCAGCAGAAACAACAACAGGAACCGTTGCAGAAGTTTCAGCACCAGTAGAAGAGCCGGTAGCAGAGGCTACTACTGAAACTGTAGCAGAAACACCTGTAGTGGAAGAAACGACTACAACAGAAGCACCAGTTACAGAGACTGTAACAGAGACTCAATCAGCCCCATCAACTTATCAAGCTGAAGCAAGCCAAGGTTCATCAGCGACTTATGCAGCACCAGCAGCACCTGATTATGCAAGTATTGCAGCTTCAAAATCAGAAAATGCAGGCCTTCAGCCACAAACGGCTGCCTTTAAAGAGGAAGTAGCTAACTTGTTCGGAATCACATCATTTAGTGGTTACCGTCCAGGAGATAGTGGAGACCACGGAAAAGGACTTGCCATTGACTTTATGGTTCCAGTAAGCTCTGCTCTTGGGGACCAGATTGCAGATTATGCTATCCAAAATATGGCTAGCCGTGGAATCAGCTACATCATCTGGAAACAACGTTTCTATGCACCATACGATAGCAAATACGGACCAGCCTACACTTGGAATCCAATGCCAGACCGTGGAAGCGTCACAGAAAACCACTATGACCACGTTCACGTATCTATGAACTAAGAATATTAAGAAGTTGGGAACTTGAGTTTCCGCTTCTTTTTTTGTTATGACACACTTTATAAGTGAAATAAAATCTAAAACATGCTAGAATGTAAGCGAATACAAAACTGTGCTAACGATTTTAAGCATAGAGCGAAAGGATGATAAGGATGACAAACCGATTAAAAACTCCATTTGAGAAAACAAGAGATGATTTTGAACAGGAATTTACTGGAGAAATTGTTGAACTCTTGATTTTTACTCTCCAAAATGTAAATGGGGCTGCTTCTTTAAAAGATGGGTGTCTAATGCCGTCCGTTCATTTTAAAGCTAGTGTCAATGTTGAAACTCAGGACTTTTCTGAACTTGAAGGACGTTTGGAATGGCTCTTGACACCAGAAGAATTTGAAGAAAAGCATTGGGGATTTAGTTTTGAACCCTACAAAATTCACCGCATTAAGTGTCAAAAACGCCCCTTCATGGAGCTAGAGCCTTATATGTCAGAAGTGGCTAACAACTGCTACCGCTTGCTGGAATACATAGATGACCAATCTACGGATGCTAGGTTAGAGACCTTGATTGAAAGCTATCAAAAACCTGTTATCATTCAAGACGTTATTGGAGAATTCACCTTAAACAGAGCTTATTCTTGGTTTGAAGGCTTCATCACCTATGAAGGCGGTAAGATTCATGCTATGTTTGATGCGGGTGCAGATGAAAGTCTTCCTCCAAGTTCTTTTGATGATTTAAAGAAATTTATGGGATCTTTCCAAGTTCAAGATGCTAAGATTAAAGACTATATCGTCAAAGAACTGTGGGAAACAGCTCAAGACTGGATTGATTCAGATGAAAATGATGTGGAGTTAACAGAAGAGTATTTTACCAACTCACTTTCCTTGAGTGAACTATCGATTAACGAAGACGGAGAATTGACCCTCTACTATGATGATAACGAGGAAATTTTTGCAGGCCACGCCATCGAAGTTGTCATCAATAAAGAGGGGGAAATCCTTCGAGCAGACTTGGTAGGCTAGTACTGGATTTTATCTAGAATATAGAAGTAATAGCCTTTTGGGATTGAAACCAAGAGGTTATTTTTTCGGAGTGAGCAAAATAGTTGCGTTTTTACTCTTTCTGTAATACACTTGATAAGTCAACTATTGATAAATCAAATATCAAAGAAAGGAGAAAAATACTAAAAATGCATGAATTGCTTTACCAGCTCCATTTAACAGATCAGACCATCACTCAACTTTTTGAGAAACAATTGGGAATTAGTTTGACCCGCTATCAAATCCTGCAATTTTTACTGCAACAGTCACCCTGTAACCAGATTGCCGTTCAGGAGAAGTTACAGATTGACCGGGCAGCCTTGACCCGTCATTTTAAGATACTGGAGTCAGAGGGCTATGTCAGTCGCAATCGGAATCCAATCAATCAACGAGAAGTCTTAGTTGAATTAACCCAAGAAGCCAAGAATCAACTCTTGGTCAATCCGCCTAAACATCACTTGCGAGTGAAGGAACAGATGGAGAACATCTTATCCTCTACCGAGCAGCAAGACCTGACAGCTTTGTTGACAAACTAGTATCAGGATTAGAAAAAATAGAATTTTAAGGAGAAAACGATGTCAATCATTACTACTATTTTAGCAACTATTGTTGCCCTCGAACATTTCTATATCTTTTATTTGGAGAGTATCGCAACCCAATCAGACGCAACCAGCCGAGTCTTTAATATGGAAATGGAAGAGTTGACTCGACAATCTGTAACCTCACTTTTCAAAAACCAAGGAATTTATAATGCCTTGATTGGGGTATTTCTTATTTACGGAATTTATTTCTCACATAGCTTAGAAATCGTAACAATCTTTGTTTTATTTGTCATAGGAGCAGCTACTTATGGTGCCTTAACAGCAGATAAAAAAATCATTCTAAAGCAAGGTGGTCCAGCAATCTTAACTCTTTTGAGTATCCTCTTATTAAAATAAAAAAACAACCAGCACTTTCTATGAAGGTGCTGGTTTTAATCATTCACATTAAACTTTTCTCCGCTTGATTTCGAGTAATCTTTGATAAAAGAAGAATTGACTACTATAGATATAAGGGAAAGTAGGGATGCTCGCAATTCCGAAGCTGATCCAGATAAGGAGATACCAAGGAAGTAGCTGTAAATCAAGGACGAAGCGTTGGAACTTATAGCCTTTCATAAGGAAGCGACTGGTTTTTAGTACGCGGCTTGGCTTGGCAATTCCAATTGCAAGGGTATCACATAGGAGCAGCTCTACTTGGGAATAAGCGTAGTATTGTGGCAGATAGGCAATGGTTCCCAAAATCATCAGAAAGACGCTACCAAAGAAGTAGAGTGCAAAAAGTGAGCAGAAAATGTTCGATATCTGAATTGGTGACGTCTACGGCTGGAAATTCGGGATGAAGTTCTACAAATTTACGAGCCATGGCACTGCTATAAAAGAGCAAGTAGACTCCAAAAAGATTAGGGATGCTCCACAAAAAGAGATAGAAACGCTTGAGCAAGAGAGTCAGAAAGGTCTGGGTGAAGAAGCGGTTGTCAAGTATGGACAGGCTATCTTTAAAGGAAAGCTCTATCTCGGAAATTCTGTAAAGATTAATGGTTGTAAACAGAGCACCAGCTAGGATAATAGAACTTGTAAATCCTACTGCTAGAGGAAAGAGTGAAGACTTGATCAAGCTCATCAAAAAAGTAAAGAAGGATTGCTCAAGAATCCCCTCATCAAGTAAGGATAATGGACTTATAAAGCTGGATAGAATCAGAAAAATGCTTGGTAATAAAAAGACAAGCAATAGACGTGGATGTTCAGCTTGAAACTGTTTAGCTTGTTGACGAACTTCTTTTAAATCAATTTTTGGGTATTTCATTCTTTCATTATACCATAGTTCGTGACAGTTCCTGTTTTTTTTGATAGAATCATACAGTATGCCCTTGGGCACAAAGTAAGAACTGGGACTGTCTTTCCCAGCTTCGGAGGTAAAAAATGTCAGATTCACCAATCAAATATCGTTTGATTAAGAAAGAAAAACACACGGGAGCTCGTTTGGGTGAGATTATCACGCCACACGGAACCTTCCCAACTCCTATGTTTATGCCGGTTGGGACTCAAGCAACGGTCAAAACCCAATCACCAGAAGAGTTGAAGGAGATGGGGTCAGGGATTATCCTCTCTAACACCTATCACTTGTGGCTACGCCCTGGAGATGAGTTGATTGCTCGAGCAGGTGGGCTTCATAAGTTCATGAACTGGGATCAGCCTATCTTGACAGATAGTGGTGGCTTCCAGGTATATTCATTGGCTGATAGCCGAAATATTACTGAAGAAGGGGTGACCTTCAAGAACCACCTCAATGGTTCCAAGATGTTCCTTTCACCTGAAAAAGCCATCTCTATCCAAAACAATCTAGGATCAGACATTATGATGTCCTTTGACGAATGTCCTCAATTTTATCAGCCTTATGATTATGTGAAGAAGTCAATTGAACGTACCAGCCGTTGGGCTGAACGTGGGTTGAAAGCTCATCGTCGTCCCCATGACCAAGGTTTGTTTGGGATTGTACAAGGTGCAGGATTTGAAGATCTTCGTCGTCAGTCAGCTCAAGACCTTGTCAGCATGGACTTCTCAGGATACTCTATCGGAGGATTAGCAGTTGGAGAAACTCATGAGGAGATGAATGCAGTTTTGGACTTCACCACTCAACTCCTTCCTGAGAATAAACCTCGTTACTTGATGGGAGTAGGAGCGCCAGATAGTTTGATTGATGGAGTTATTCGTGGTGTGGATATGTTTGACTGTGTCTTGCCGACTCGTATTGCTCGTAATGGGACTTGTATGATCAGTCAAGGACGCTTGGTTGTCAAGAATGCTCAGTTTGCGGAGGACTTTACACCACTTGATCCAGAGTGCGATTGCTACACATGTAAGAACTATACTCGTGCCTACCTTCGCCACTTGCTCAAGGCCGATGAAACCTTTGGTATCCGCTTGACAAGTTACCATAATCTCTACTTTTTGCTCAATCTTATGAAGCAGGTTCGCCAGGCTATTGTGGATGACAATCTCTTGGAATTCCGTGAGCATTTGTTGAAAAATATGGCTACAACAAGTCTGGACGTAATTTCTAAATTTAACTTAATGTCAGCTAAAAATCCTAAGTTTTATCTTAGGATTTTTCTGTTTTTTTTGATAAAATAAAGGTATTATGGATTGAATATTAGATGGCTTTTTTGCCCATCTAATGAATGGAGAATAAACTCGTATGCGTATTAAATGGTTTTCCTTGATTAGGATTACAGGTTTGCTTTTGGTACTCTTGTACCATTTCTTTCAGACGGTTTTTCCAGGAGGTTTCTTCGGGGTTGATGTCTTCTTTACCTTCTCAGGTTTCCTAATTACATCACTCTTATTAGAAGAATTTGGACAAAAAGGTAAGATTGATATCCTAGGATTTTTCAGGAGACGTTTCTATCGGATTTTTCCACCAGTTGTCTTGATGATCCTTGTTGTTATGCCCTTTACTTTCTTGGTTCGTCAGGATTATATAGCTGGAATTGGTGGTCAGATTGCTGGTGTCCTTGGTTTTATGACCAACTTCTATGAAATGTTAACAGGGGGAAGTTATGAATCTCAGTTCATTCCTCATCTCTTTGTTCACAACTGGAGTTTAGCGGTTGAAGTTCATTACTATGTCTTGTGGGGCTTGGCAGTTTGGCTCATATCTAAGCAAGCCAAAACAGGTGGGCAACTACGGGGAATGGTCTTTCTACTATCTTCAGCTACCTTCGTCGTTAGCTTTCTTTCAATGTTTATTGGTAGCTTTATCGTTAGCTCCTACTCAATGATTTACTTTTCAAGTCTAACTCATGTTTATCCGTTCTTCCTAGGTAGTGTCCTAGCTACCTTGATAGGAGTCCGTCATACGACACCTCTTCTCAAACGTTTGAATAAAACCTTGGACTTGAAACAGACCATATTAGTCTTTTCAGCTGGTCTCGGAGTTTTGCTCTTATTGACCTTCTTCGTGAAATTCAATTATCTTTTTGCCTACTTGCTTGGTTTCTTGTTGGCAAGTATAGCTGCTCTTCTGATGATCGTTGCAGCACGACTTTTGCATGAGAAAACTCCGACGATTGAAGAGCCAAAGGTAATTAGCTTCTTAGCTGACACCAGCTATGCTGTTTATCTTTTCCACTGGCCGTTTTATATCATTTTCTCGCAGTTGATGAGCAATCTACCAGCAGTGATTCTCACCACTATCTTCTCTTATCTCTTTGCAAGCCTTTCTTTCTATGTGATTGAACCTTTCATTGCAGGGAAGAACAGTAGATTATTGCAAAAGGTAAAGGGAATTCCGCATATTCAACCAATTTTTGCGGGTAGCGTTGGTTTCCTTAGCTTACTGACACTGATTGTGATGCTTATTGCTCCCCAAGTAGGCGCTTTTGAAACAGATTTGATGGTAAATGGCCTCAATCAAGCTCAAACCAATATCATCCGTACAAAAACCATGGCGGATCAAGCAGAAGCAAGTAGCTACAATGTAGCTGAAGGTGTAGCAATCATCGGAGATTCGGTAACCTTGCGTGCAACACCTGGATTTAAAGAGGTTCTACCAGATGCTCAAACAGATGGTCAAGTCAGCAGAAATACCAAGCAAGCCAATGCTATTATGCTTAATAATAGCCAAAATAAGGCTCTCCCTAAAATAGTGGTTATTGCTACTGGAGTGAATAACCCTGAGGATTATAAGGCTGATATTGATTCTTTGATAACAAATCTACCTAAGGGCCATCAGCTTGTACTTGTGACACCTTATGAAGGGGACAAAACTCAAGCAACTCAGCCTTATGTAGAACAGTATGCTAGCTATGTGCGTGAAGTAGCTCAAAAGTATCCTTACATTGAGGTTGCAGACTGGAATCAGGTGTCTAAAGATCATCCAGACATCTGGAAAGGAACGGACCAGGTTCACTTTGGAAGTGATAATACCAAACTAGAAGAGGGAGCTAAGCTCTACGCAGAAACGATAGCATCAGCTATCAAGTCCTTGGCAGATAAGCCTGTGAAGTCAAAATAATCAATGAAAAGTAGAGATTGAATCTCTACTTCAGATTGAAGACAAAGTCCTTGGAAGTCAAGTTTCCAAGGGCTTTTCTTTGTGTAAAGTCGTATAATAGAGGTAAGAAGAGTTGTGAGGTAATCCCTATGTTTCACAAAGAAAAACCTGATTATAACCGTAAGCAATATGGTTTCTATACAATAGACGAATTGGTCCCAGAAAATCACTTTCTTCGACAAGTAGATTCAAAGGTTGATTTTGACTTTATTTATGATTTGGTAGAAAATACCTATAGCCCAGATAATGGTCGTCCTAGTCTTGATCCCGTCATGCTAGTCAAAATTCCTTTGATTAAATGTTTTTATGGCATTCGTTCCATGCGCCAAACCATGAAAGATATTGAAGTAAATGTGGCCTATCGTTGGTTTCTTGGACTAACTTTAGATGATAAGGTCCCTCATTTTACTACCTATGGAAAGAATTACAGCCGTCGTTTTCAAGATAAAGAACTCATTTCTGAGATTTTTTCCCAAGTTCTCAGCCAAGCTTTGTATGCTGGCTTAATTGATCCTTCTGAAATATTTGTGGATGGTACCCATATCAAAGCGGCGGCTAATAGTCACAAGTATCGTAAGGAAATGGTAGACCAACAAGCTAAATTTATGAGTGAACAATTGGCAGTTGAGATTGATTTAGATAGGAAAAAAACACGAAAAAGTCCTTAAAGCCCGCAAAAGAAAGTGAGGCTAAGGAAAAGAAAATCTCAACGACAGATCCCGAGTGTGGTTGGTTTCACAAGGGCGAACATAAGGAAGTATTTGCCTATTCTGCTCAAGTTGCTTGTGATAAGCATGGTTGGGCCTTGGCTTATACGGTTGAGGCAGGAAATGTTCATGATAGTCAGGCTTTTCCCTGCTCTTTTTTTCAAAGTTAGAGCCATTCTCGCCCCGCTATATTATTGCGGATTCAGGTTACAAGACTCCAGCTATTGCCCATTATTTATTAGAGCGAAACATCATTCCTGTCTTCCCTTATACTCGTCCAAAAGGAGTAAAGGGGAACTTAAGGCCCTAGTAATTTTTGTTTATGATGCAAGTTATGACTGTTATGTCTGTCCAGAGAATCAAGTGTTAAGCTATCGCACAACCACTCGAGAAGGCTACCGTGAGTATAAGAGTAATCCTAAAGTATGTGTTAACTGCCCCCTATTATCCGTTTGTACCCAAAGCAAGAATTTTCAAAAAAAGTAGTAACGAGACATGTCTGGAAAGATGCCCTTGAATTTTGTGAGGAGATTCGTCATCAAATAGAAATGAAAGAGCTCTATAAGAAACGCAAAGAAACAATTGAACGACTCTTTGGAACGGCTAAGGAATACCATAATTTGAGATACACGAGAGAGAAAGGAAAGTCCAAAATGGAGGATCAGGTTGGGCTTACTTTGGCGTGTTTAAATATCAAAAAATTAGTGAAATGGATAGGGAATATCCCTTTTTATTTTTCTCAAATTCAGATTTTTGGATAGATTAGTAGATGATGAGATAAACTATTTTTGAAAACAGAAAAAGACAAACGTCATTTTTGGCGTTTGTCTTCGTTCTGAAGTAGAGATTGAATCTCTACTTTTTGTTTTAAACAGGATTGGGAAAAACTTGCTAAATTGTCAGAATTATGAGAAAATAGGTGCAGTTTACAAATGGAGGGAATGCAATGAGAGAAGATATCAAAATCAATGATCGTGCTCTAGCATTAGGAGAGCAAATCATTGAAAAGCTAGAAAAAGTTTACGATACAGATGTGGAACTAGATGTCTATAACCTTGGCTTGATTTACGAGATTCATTTGGACGAGGCTGGTCTTTGTACAATTGTCATGACCTTCACCGATACTGCCTGTGACTGTGCAGAAAGTTTACCCATCGAAATCGTGGCAGGTTTAAAACAGATTGAAGGAATTGAGGATGTCAGGGTTGAAGTTACCTGGTCACCTGCCTGGAAGATTACACGCATCAGTCGCTATGGTCGCATAGCGCTTGGACTACCACCACGCTAAAATACAAGAGCTCTCTGCTAATAAACAGAGAGCTGTTTTGTTATTATACTGGACTAAAATCAAAAAACATCTTATAATAGTAGTTATGAAACTTACAAACGAAGAAACACAAAAAATTGAACAACTCCTAAGAGATTCATCGTACGCCAAATATCACAAACGTCTACAGATTATTTATTTTCGCTCAAAAGGAAAGAGTTATAAGGAAATCATGGATCTGCTAGATTGTAATAAAACAACTGTTTGGAGGAATTTGAAAAAATATAAGGAGTTTGGTTTAGAAGCTCTTCTTCAAGAAACCCGTGGTGGACGTCATCGAGAATATATGACTTACGAAGAGGAACAAGCATTCCTAAAACGTCATATAGAAGCTGCTCAGGCTGGGGAATTTGTAACTGTCAATCAGTTATTTGAAGCCTATCAAAAAGAGATTGGTCGCACTTCCACACGTGATGGTTTCTATTATCTCCTGAAACGCCATGGTTGGCGAACGGTCACTCCTCGACCTGAACATCCCAAGAAGGCAGACGCTCAGACAATTGAGACGTCTAAAAAAATAAAATCTACATTCGAGACCTTAAGTAAGCGCTTTTAAAGAGGAGGGACTTATAACAAAGTACGATTGATGTACCAAGATGAAGCTGGTTTCGGGAGGATCAGTAAGATGAGTTCTTGTTGGGCTCCTCAAGGAATTCGACCTAGCATTCCTAGTCATTATATGCGAGAATATCGCTATTGTTATGGGGCAGTAGATGCTCAGACAGGAGATTCCTTCTTCCTTATTGCTGGAGGATGTAATACTGAGTGGACGAATGAATTTCTACGGCAAGTCTCACAAGCTTATCCAGATGACTATATTTTACTTGTTATGGATAATGCTATATGGCATAAATCAAGTACCTTAGAGATTCCAAGTAATATTGAGTTGGCTTTTATCCCACCTTATACACCAGAAATGAACCCTATTGAACAGGTCTGGAAAGAAATTCGAAAACGAGGTTTTAAAAATAAGGCTTTCCAAACATTGGAAGCTGTCATTGATAAGCTTCAAGAAGTTATTCTAGGACTGGAAAAAAATGTTTTAAAGTCAACTGTCAGCAGACAATGGACGAGGTTGCTTTTTGAAAATAATTGAGTATTAGATTCCTCTAACTGCGAAATAGTGTCCACTTGGATTTGCAAAGTTAAAGAGAGGGAAAGGTTGGATATTGATCGGACTTGTGGTCTCAGTTACAGAAGCTATGCGCTCGTGAAGACTGCAAAGGTCTGCTGATTCAAAGAGTAGGCTAGGTTTCATATCAACTATCTCTGGTGATACCTGACGAATAAAGTCTTTGGTGTAGACAGTAAAAGTCAGTGTACTGTCCGTGTGAGTTTTCATTTCAAAAGTTTCAAAACCCATTATTTCTGATTGATTAAAAACTTCAAAACCGATAGCAGACCAAAAGTTTCTCTCAGCTGCTACATCATCTACGTAGAGCATAATTCCTGTATTTTTTGAAAACATTGTTTCTCCTTCATAATCATAGTTAGAGCAATTATCTTATCACATTTCACGAGATAAGACAAAGGATTAGAAAAAGCAGTCATTTAGCGACTGCTTATTTTTTTAGTTATTTTTTACCAGATTGTTCCATATTCCAGAAGTCTGTAACGGCACCACGGGATGCAGAAGATACGGTGTGGGCGTACTTACCAAGGACACCACGACTATAGAGTGGTGGCAAGGTTGTTTCTGCCTTACGTTTTTCAAGTTCTTCATCAGATACAGCCATGGAAATTTCTTTAGTATCTTGGTCAACTGTGACGATATCACCTGTGCGGAGGTAGGCAATTGGTCCACCATCCTGAGCTTCAGGAGCGATATGTCCAACAACCAGTCCATAAGTACCACCAGAGAAGCGTCCGTCTGTCAAGAGGGCAACCTTGTCTCCTTGACCTTTACCAACGATCATTGATGAAAGTGATAGCATCTCAGGCATACCAGGACCACCCTTAGGTCCAACGAAACGAACAACGACAACGTCGCCATCAACGATTTCATCTGACAAGACAGCTTGGATAGCATCTTCTTCAGAATCAAATACCTTGGCTGGCCCAACGTGACGACGAACTTTAACACCGGATACCTTGGCAACTGCACCGTCAGGAGCAAGATTACCGTTCAAGATGATAAGCGGACCGTCTGCACGTTTAGGATTTTCAAGTGGCATGATAACTTTGCCCTGGTGTGAGGTCTGCAAAGTCTTCCAAGTTTTCAGCAACTGTCTTACCTGTACATGTGATACGGTCTCCGTGAAGGAATCCATTTGCCAACAAGTACTTCATAACTGCAGGCACACCACCGACTTCGTAGAGGTCTTGGAAGACATACTGACCAGAAGGTTTCAAATCGGCCAAGTGAGGGACACGTTCTTGGATGGTATTGAAGTCCTCAAGTGACAAGTCAACATTAGCCGCATGGGCAATGGCGAGCAAGTGAAGAGTAGCATTTGTAGAACCACCTAGAGCCATAGTAACAGTAATGGCATCTTCAAAGGCTTCACGAGTCAAGATATCAGACGGTTTGATACCAAGTTCAAGCATTTTGACTACAGCACGCCCAGCTGCTTCGATGTCTTCTTTCTTATCAGCAGATTCTGCTGGGTGAGAAGAAGAACCTGGCAAGCTCATCCCCAAAACTTCGATAGCAGTCGCCATAGTGTTTGCAGTATACATACCACCACAACCACCAGGGCCAGGGCAGGCATTACATTCCAGACGTTTCACGTCTTCAGCCGTCATATCACCGTGGTTCCATTTTCCGATTCCTTCAAATACAGAAACCAAGTCGATGTCTTGCCATCTAGTTTTCCAGGGGCGATAGTACCACCGTAGGCGAAAATAGCTGGGATATCCATATTGGCAATGGCAATCATAGAACCAGGCATGTTTTTGTCACAGCCGCCGATAGCCACAAAGGCATCCACATTGTGACCGCCCATAGCAGCTTCGATTGAGTCCGCAATGATATCACGTGACGTTAGAGAAAAACGCATACCAGGCGTTCCCATGGCAATCCCATCTGCTACAGTAATGGTTCCAAATTGAACCGGCCAAGCACCAGCAGATTTGACACCTTCTTTAGCCAATTTCCCAAAGTCATGCAAGTGGATATTACATGGTGTATTTTCTGCCCAAGTCGAAATGACTCCCACAATCGGTGTTTCAAAGTCCTTATCTGTCATACCAGTCGCACGAAGCATGGCACGGTTTGGTGATTTAACCATGCTATCATAGATGCTACTGCGGTGACGTTTGTCTAATTCTGTCATTCAAGTCCCTCCCGTTTTAGTTTGTTCCATTATAGCACAATTTTCGCATGAATAACAGAAGAAAATTCTTGAATTTTCAGACAATTCAATACATTGAAATTCTCTTAATAATTTTTACATATTTTTGTTGACATTTAAAATTAAAGTGATATCATTTAGATATCAAAAACAGGAGGTCATTCTGATGACTGAAAAACTAATCAATTCAAAACCAAATGGTGTAGTATCATTGATACTCATTGAGTTGACACTCGTACTAGGTGTCTTTATATTTATCATGGGTGCTGGTTCAGAAAACATTTTTGGAATTATTATCGGACTTTTATTAAGCTTAATTGCAGGTCTAGCTCATGCTGGTTTAAAAGTTGTCAAACCTCAGGAAGCACTGGTTTTGACCCTCTTTGGTAACTATACTGGGACCATCAAAGAACCTGGTTTTTACTTTGTCAGTCCCTTCAGTATAGCGGTCAATCCTGCAATCCACACTCGACTCGGACAAAGTGGTGATGTTAGCACAAAATCTCCTTTTTCAGGGATGAAATCATCAAATGGTAATGACGTAAATCTTGAAATTGGCAAGAAACAAATTTCTCTCAAGGTTATGACTTTGAGCAATTCCCGTCAAAAGATTAACGATTGCTTAGGTAACCCTGTTGAAATTGGAATTGCGGTAACTTGGAGAGTTGTCGATACGGCCAAAGCAGTCTTCAACGTTGATAACTATAAAGAATATCTCTCATTGCAGTGTGATAGCGCCCTTCGTAATATTGTCCGCATCTATCCTTATGATGTGTCTCCTAATGTGGATACTACAGGTGATGGGCAAGCCGATGAAGGAAGCCTCCGTGGTTCTAGTGAGATTGTAGCTAAACGTATTCGTGAAGAGATCCAAAGTCGCGTAGAGGACGCTGGTTTGGAAATCCTTGAAGCACGTATTACTTACTTAGCTTATGCACCAGAAATTGCTGCCGTCATGCTTCAACGTCAACAAGCATCAGCCATTATCGATGCACGTAAAATGATTGTAGACGGCGCTGTAGGAATGGTTGAAATGGCACTGGAACGTCTCAATGAAGGAGAGTTGGTTGAACTAGATGAAGAGCGTAAGCAGCGATGGTTTCAAATCTCCTAGTCGTTCTCTGTGGCAATCATGATGCACAACCAATTGTCAATACAGGAAGCCTTTATTAGAAATGGCAGAAGCTAAAAAGAAGCAAATCCCCCTTCGACTCTCGAATAAGTTATATGCTGCACTCGCATCATGGGCAGAAGATGACTTCCGATCAGTCAATGGGCAAATCGAATATCTTCTCACCGAATGCGTTAAACAACGAAAGAAAGACGGGAAATACGTCTCAGGAACTATTGATGAACCATTCGAGATTGATATTTAGTCTATTTTCCTATCCAGAACCTTGGATAGGAAATTTTTTTAATCTTTTTTTGTCAAGTAACTTTACTTTACAAAAAAGTTTTGATATACTATTAAAGTTGATGAAAATCAAACCTAACTGAATTTATATCTTAAAAGGAGAAATCAAAATGGCAGTACCTGCACGTCGCACTTCAAAAGCGAAGAAAAACAAACGTCGTACACACTACAAAGTAACAGCTCCATCTGTAAACTTTGACGAAACTACTGGAGATTACTCACGTTCTCACCGTGTATCACTTAAAGGATACTACAAAGGACGTAAGATCGCTAAAGCTGCATCAGCTGAATAATAGAAGGGAGATACCATGCGCGTAAATATTACACTTGAACACAAGAATCTGGTGAACGCTTGTACCTTACTTCTAAAAACAAACGTAACACTCCAGATCGTCTTCAATTGAAGAAATACTCACCAAAACTTCGCAAACACGTTGTGTTTACTGAAGTAAAGTAAGCACTCAATACAAATCAATACATAAGAAAAACGCTGATTTTAAGCGTTTTTTCTTTTTTTCAATTTCAATACATTTCACTATATTTCAGTTCAATCTCTACCTTTTTCACTACCTTTTTTCGCACCTAATTTGGTTGATTTTATCAAGAAAAATGTCAACTGCTTCAGATTTACGATTAGGATCTAACTTGGCATAAATGTCCATTGTTGTAGCAATAGACTTATGTCCCAATCTCATTTGTAATTCTTTCCAATCTGTTCCGGAGTTTAACATTAGGGAACATTGAGTCAATCTTTATTTATCCTATGCTAGGAGGGAGAAATATTTAAAGTTGGAAAGTAGTATCAAATGAGTTTATGTTAGTACCTTATAAATTAATACTCCTTATGGACTGGACGAAGCTATTTTATCTCAATAAGCTCCTAAAATTTATGAATGGCTAGAATTTTATAAAGAAGGACTTTTAGCTAGTAGAATTCAGAGTGGAAAGTTCAATAATCCGGGAACTCAGCCATGATATAGTTTAGAGAATGTAGGAAGTTATACTTTTTCAGATTATTCAGATTATAAGGTTATATGGAAGGGACGAGAAAGTAGTTTTGCGGGCCTGTATAGTACTTTTCCTAATTCAAATCTAGAGCCTTTTGATGTCTTGAATAAACCTGTTGTCGTAGATTCAAAAGTTTTTGTGTTGGATACAGAGAGCATGGATGAAGCTTATTATATTTCTGCAATTCTAAATTCACAAAGCATTAGAGATGTTATTGATGCGTATACTGTTAATTTTGATAGAGGAATTGATATTTTAAAAAATATTAGGATTCCAAAATTTGATATAGACAATTCTCTTCACAGTTAAATTTCTAAGCAAATTCACGAAGAAGTAAAATATGAGTCTGATTTTAGACGATTAGAAAAGGGGTTAGATGATTTAGTGTAGTTTTTATATGAGAATAAACAAAAGACGCTTTTACAAGGTGTCTTTTTTCAAACTTAACATTGTGATAAAAAGTTAGATGAATTAGGTGTTCATCCATAGGTTGATGATATCTTTATTGTGAACAATTATTCAGAAATATGATTTTTCCTAAAATTTGTAATAGCAATCTAAAAATTAATGTAGCTAATAGTCTTTTTTAAAAATATTTGAAATAGAAGTAGATAAAATTAGAATATTGTACTATACTTATATTAAAAATAAAAATAATAGGAGTATAAGTATGGTTGGGAATAAATGGTATAAAACTGATCTACATCTACATTCACCAGAGAGTGTCTGTTTTAAAAATAGAGATAGTGTGACTGCTGAAGAATGGATAGAAGAATGCATTCAAAAGGGATTAGAGTGCGTTGCTCTTACAGATCATAATTCAGGAAATAATATTGATGAATATAAGAGGTTGGCTGAAGAACGAGGTTTGATTCTTTTTCCAGGAGTTGAAGTTACCTGTGGTGATACTGGAACTCATTTACTTATACTCTTTGAAACTACAGATAGCCAAGATATTGTAAATGATTTTCTTATTAGAATAGGAGTTTCTCGTACAAGTTTTGGTGATTCTAAACCCGGAACAGAAAAGAGTGTTTTAGATGTAATAAAAGAAGCTTTAAAAGATGGTAAGGTAGTAATTCCCGCTCACATTGATGAGTTTAATGGTATCTGTTATCTTGATAATACAATTCAAGAAAAAATATTGAATAACTCTGATATTAATGCTGTACAACTTGTTCAGAAGGAATTTTACGAACTTAGTATGTCGCATAAATCAATATCGAAAAAAGATAGAGATCCTGTTTATGAAATAGTTAATGAAAGGTATTCAAATACAGTACCTAATGGAGATTTAGATAAATGGTATAAAACTGCAAAGAAATTTTATGACAGTCAAAAAATGAGTTGTTTAACTTTTTCTGATAATCCTCATGGTCCTGGAGAATCTAAACATGGTTTGTGGGGGATTGGGAGTAGGTATACTTATATCAAAATGTCAGAAACTCCAACTCTTTCCTCACTTCGTGATGCATTAAGAATGGGGGCTTTAAGAGTGAAGCCTGATTTCATTGAGAATTTTAATCCTAATAAAAAGAAAAAAATATGCCTAGAAAAATTAATTATCAAAAATACAATCCAAAATAAAACAGATATAGTTATTGATTTTAGCCAAGATTTAACTACTATAATAGGAAGTCGTGGGACAGGTAAGTCTTTCATTACAAAATTATTGGCATTTGTATTACAAAAAGAAGACTCTATTAAACATTTTCAAGAGGTGTTTTTAGACTACAATAATTTTGCAAAGAAAAACGATGGTCATACAGGAGTTTTAAAGGACGATACAGAAGTAATTCTATTTTTGGAATTTGATGGAAATCGCTACGAGATTATTCGATCGGCAGCTACTTCTAGAAGCAGTGTAAATAGAATTACTGAAGAAGGTGATAGGATTGAGAAATCATTTGAAAGATTAATTTTAATTTCTGAAAGTATAGATATTTACCTTCAAAAACAAATTTTTGAGATGTCAAAGAACCAAACAAGTATAAGAGATTTTTTAGATTCATATTGTATTAATGATATTGAGCCAATAAGAAGAGAAATTCGTGAAAAAGAATCAATTGTTAAACAATTGGATCTTGAAAATCAATCTAAGGAAGCAGATATTTTAAAAATAAATCGTTTAACTATTGAGATAGAAGATCTTGAAAACCAATTTAAGAAGCTTTCAAACCCTGAATATCAGCAAATTATTAATGATAAACAAAAAGCGATACAAGAAAGTAAACAAATTGACGAAGATGTGAACAATATTAAAAACTATGTGAGAACACTGGAAGGAATACTACGAACAGGAGATGGGGTTTTAGAGAATGACTTAAAAATATCGGGAGGTATTCAGGAACTTCGAAAGCAATTGAAAATGATGATAATAAGTTATCGGAAAGAGATAAGTATTATTTTAAATAGAATTGATGATTCGATAGAAACGTATTTAGAAGACGTTAATAAATCTAAATGGAGTATTAATAGAGAGAAAATAGTTGATAATTATAATAATTTGGAGTCGAGTTTATCAGAAATAGAGTTTGAACAGATACAAAATTTATCTAGCATAAATTCCGATTTAGATAAAAAAAGCGTTCTCAATTAAATAAAAATATTGTCTGATAAAGAATTGGTGGAAAAGAACAAAGAAAAAAATTGAAGATGAATTAAATATCATTCAGAGTCTTTATACAAAAATTTGTAAATGTAGAAGAAATTTTTGTAAAGAGAAATTTCGAAGGAATCAAAGTTTCAGTAATAGAAAAAAATCTGATTTTGATGGTTATGTATCAAAATTGAGAGTGTTACTTGGTAAACAATCTGTTTACGATGAACAATTTGAAGAAATAAGAGAAAAATTACAAGATAAAAAAATACAATATACAGAAATATATGATTCAATTGCTAAGGCGAAAACACAATCATTATCAAATATTTTTACTAACACTAAATTGTATAATAGTTTCGCACAACTTTTACCAGAAACGCTTCTTGATATTCGCTTATTAACTCCTGATGATAAAATAGTTATTACACTAGAGCTAAATGGAAGAAGTGTAGAATTAACAAATGCATCTGCAGGTCAAAAGACTTCTGCTATGCTAACAATGATATTGACATTGGGAGATGAAACATTAGTAATGGATCAGCCAGAAGACGACTTAGATAGTCAATTAATTAACTCTCTTATTGTACAAAATATTATTTTGAAAAAAAATACTAGACAGATAGTAGCAATTACACATAATGCAAATATCCCTGTCAATGGAGATTCTGAATGGATAATTTCTATGGGGGATACAAAAGAATTATCTACAGATGTATCTGAATCTATTGATTCTAAGGATATTAAATTAAAAATTTGCTCAATAATGGAAGGTGGAGAAGACGCATTTAACAATAGGGCAGTTAGGTATGGTTTTAAAAAGTGATTAAGTTATAAAATAATTTATGATATAGGGCATTATAAAAAAATATCTCGTATGGAATGTATGAGATATTTTTTTAAATTTTTATACCTTTCCGAAAAAAATACGAATTTTTTTGAAAGGTGGTCGCGGGAATAAGATGTATGTATAAAAATGAACAATGGTTGAACTAGTAGAACAAACCTAAGAGAAAATTTTTACAACTATTTTTTTAATATTATAGTTTAAATTGCTAAAACTAAGAAGTAAAGATATTTTTATAAATTCTTTTTCATTTTGTAATATTATTGTATAATAATTATGTATACATTGATTACAGGAGGCCCTATCGTGACAAATAATTTAGATGAATTGACTTATTATGCAAAACTGTTGACTAAACTTCGTAACAAGAAGTATGAATTCTACGTTGTATCCAGAATAATTCATTTATTAAATGATACAGAAATTCAATTTACAACTCAACAACTCGTTAGAAAAGAAGACGGGAAAAGGTATCTTATAGATCTATATTTTCCACAATTCAAAATAGCAGTTGAAATTGATGAGAGTCATCATTTATCAAATGAGGAAGCTGATAGAGTGAGAGAAAGAGAAATAATTTATTATACAGATGTAGAATTCTTCAGAATTAAGTGTGATAAAAACTCCAATATTGAATTAGTACATCAAAGAATTGAACAATTAATTAATAACATTCGATGCCTAAAAAATAATAAAAATTTCAGACCTTACTCATATCAGGATGAATTTTCAGTAGATCAATGGTTGAAAGTTGGCAAATTAAGAATATCTGACGGAGCAAAATTCCGAACACATGCCGATGTCTTGAGATTATTCGGGAAAGATTTTCGTCTCCATCAAGCGGGCTCCTCTCCTCTAAATGAGAAAGTACAGGTGTGGTTTCCAAAGCTGTACAAAAATAATGATTGGGATAATTCTATTTCTCCAGATGGAATGATTATCAAGCAAACTAGAGTTAAAAACGATATGAAGATAAAAGAAATTAAAGATTCAATTGTCTTTGCACACCAAAAAGATGTATTGGGAAATATCTATTATTCTTTCAAAGGAGTTTTTAGATGTACAAGACATACAGAAAATGAAATCTCCTACGAGAGAATTGCTACAGAAGTTATTTTTTCTGATTATGAAAACAAAAAGACTAAGTAAAAGCTTATTAAAGATATGGCAAATTTATTAAATATTTTCAATTCATTTGATTAATTCTGAAATAAGAGTTCCTTCTGTAAAGGATATTGGAATAAGTAGCAAACTTATTATTAATTATATAGGAATAATGATATGTAATGAAATATCCCTCGGTCAAACTAGATTTAAGTTTTCATGAAAAATGTTAATAAACCTAGATGTTGTTTTATTCTCTACTTTTTTTCTTAAACTGTTATAAAGTCTATCAGAATAAGCTTTGTAGTTGTAGAAGTTAATTTTTACCGAAGTGAAGTAAGCATTCAATACGAATCAATACATAAGAAAAACGCTGATTTTGTACTGACCCCAAAAAGTTAGACAAATAATTATTGAAAGGATTTAGTTCTGTACTGCACAGGACTAAGTCCTTTTAGTTTTACCTTAATTCGTTTGTTGTTGTAATAATCAATATAGTCTACAATAGCCTGTTCCAATTGGTTAAGTGATTGGAAGGTCTTCTCATAGCCATAAAACATTTCGGATTTCAAAATGCCAAAGAAAGATTCCATCATGCCATTGTCTGTGCTGTTCCCCTTACGTGACATGGATGGCTGAATCCCCCTACTCTCTAAGAACTGATGATAAGAATTGTGTTGGTATTGCCAGCCCTGGTCACTATGGAGAATAGTATTCTCGTAGTATTCCTCTGAGAAGGCTTGTTCTAACATCGTCTTTACTTGTGCTAAGTTCGGTGACCTAGAAAGATTATAGGCGATAATTTCGCTATTAAAGCCATCCAAAACTGGCGATAAATAGAGCTTTTGACTGCTTGATGGAATGGCAAACTCTGTCACATCTGTGTAGCACTTTTCCATTGGTTTAGAGCCTTCAAATTGACGTTGAATGAGGTTATCTGCTTTCTTGCCAACGTCTCCTTTATGAGAAGAATACTTGCGTTTCTGTCGCATTTTAGCTTGTAAATTGAGTACTTTCATCAAGCGTTGAACTCTTTTATGATTGACCAGATAACCACAATTTCTTAGTTCTAAATGAATCCGACGATAACCATAATTTCCCTTGTGTTCGGTAAAAATGGATTGAATTTTATCTTTAAGCTCTTGGTCCTTATCTGGTTTGTTTAGCTGTTTCAAGTGATAGTAGTAGGTAGAACGAGCGAGTTTAATGGCTTTTAGAAGAATATCTAACGAAAAATCAGCGATTAATTCTCGAACAATTTCCGTCTTTCTTCTTTCTCTTTTTCCTCCTTCAATCGGAGTTCTCTCAACTTTTTTAGAATGGCATTCTCCGCTCTTAGGTATTGCAGCTCTTCTTGTAGACGCTCTAACTCTGTCAATTCCTCAGGCTTTTTCTTCGGTTTACGTCCCATTTTAGATGGTCTCCCTCTTGTTTTCTCAACAATAGTATACCCGTTTTTCTTATATTGTGCCAGCCAATTTGAAAGCATTCCTTGGTTTGGGAGAGCATAATCAAGGCTGACACTTCTACGTGAACGACCTTCAAGTAAGACTTTATCAATCATTTCTTGTTTTAGTTCTGGAGAATAATAACAATTCTTACCTTTCTTGACAATCTCTATTCCATAACGGTCAATTAATTTCACCATGTACTTTAGCCCAGAAAAATCTACATCAAATCTTTTTGAAAGCTCCTTGAAGCTATGACCTTGATTCCTAAGTGAATAGATCTGAACTTTATCCTCATAAGTTAATTTCATAATAAAATACCCCCAAAGTTAGATTTTTTCTGTCTAACTTTGGGGGTGCAGTTCATTTTAAGCGTTTTTTCTTTTTTTTAATTTCAATGTATTGCAATAAAAATCAACCGAATGACTACATTTTTTGTGAAATAAATTAGATGTTTGGATATATAGAAAACGATCTAGTCCTATTGTCTAGAGCGTTTTTATCTTGTTTTGAAATTACATATCAATTTTATCAACTTGTTATTTATTTGATCAATGTACATTTTGGCAGAAAAAAAACACAGGACGAACTAATTCCTGTATTCCTAAAATAACTTAGAACAGAAATGACAATGCCGCAATTAATGCTATTATAGTGCAAATTATTTTTACGATTTTTGCATGTTGTTTGAACAATTTATCAGAGAAAAGACTCAAAATAAGAGCAATCCAAAACACGGTAGTTCTTAAAATAAAAATAGTCATGGTCCATACTCCTTTCGTTATTTTACCAAGCCAATAATTAAGTTGAATAGCAATGAACTAATCTTCAAATATGTCCATCTGTCCTGGAGAAAGGTTTATTCTTTGATTATTAATCGGTTTCTCTATCTATCTTTATTATAGTCCAAATACCTTTATTAAACAACTATATACTTATTCATTTGTACACCTTTGACAAGGATGGATGCTTACTTCGGACTTGCTACTAAAAAGGTAGCAAGTTCAACTCTCACTACCTTTTCTATCCTCTTCTTTTTTGAGAGCGCTTGAAATATGTTATAATAGTTCTAGATTATTTTTTTGGAGGCAAACTGTGGGAAATTTTATTGAGCTAGTCTTTCATCGTTTCTTTTTGGGGATGATTGCAACGGCTTATTTTTGGTTATTGACACTAGCAGGAGGTGTGGTTTTTGGTATAGCACCAGCTAGTGCGACTATCATGAGCTTATTTGCAGAACACGGCTATTCTTACCGTGCCTATGGTTTTAAAGAGGCTTGGACTCTTTATAAGAGCAATTTTGTAAAAAGCAATCTCAGTTTCTACACCTTTATGGGACTTGACTTGATCTTGATTTATGGTTTGTATCTCATGATACAATTGCCGCATCAGACCATTATCCATTTGGCAGCAACCTTTCTAAATATCTTTTTGGTAGCCTTGGTATTTTTGGCGTATACAGTTTCTCTAAAATTACAAGTTTATTTTGACTTATCCTATCAAAATACCTTAAAGCTTGCCTTTATCGGAATTTTTATGAGCTTGTCAGCAGTGGCTAAAGTTCTTCTTGGTAGCGTCTTGTTAGCCATTATTGGGTTTTATATGCCAGCCCTCATTATTTTTGTAGGGATTGGTATGTGGCATTTCTTTATTAGTGATTTATTGGAGCCTGTTTATGAAAGCATTCATGAAAAATTGGCGTCCAAATAGAATGAAACAATTTTGGCTTCATTCACTCCTTCGAACCTATACTTGGGTGATGATTGTCATCATTGCTAGTTTTGCCCTGTTGATTTCCTATGTGAACTGGGATAGTCGAGAAAAAGAAGCAAGACAGGTTTCCCAGCGGGTCTTGACTCGGACAGTGAGTGAGGTTGAGTATTATTATCGAGAATCAGCGCGTTCAGCCCAAAGTTTAGTAGATAATCAGGCGCGAATCGAGGGAATTTATAAGTATTTTAACCTTAGTACACCAGATTATTTCTATTGGCAACTGGAGCGTAAAGCATCGCCCTATATATCTGTATCCATTTATGAAAATATCGATGACCTCTATGTGCGCAATGATTTTGTAACGGGTGTAGCCATTGTCTTGCAAGACTCGACAGAAGTTTATGTTTCGAAGAGGGACAATCGTAGTGGTTACAAGGTTTCTGCAGATGCCTTCAAGCCAGATGCTAATAGTTTCGCCATTCCTGTATCCGATCCAGTATCGGATCAAGCTCTTGGTGTTATTTATGTCTCTGTATCTTCCGATGTTTTTTATAAGGCTATTGATAATACCCGAGGAAATATCCCAATTGCAGTGAGTATCACCTCTCCTTTTGAAACGGATATGTTTCACCAAGGTGAAAAAAGTGATCGAGAGGAATGGTTGCAAGATGAGACAGCTCATGGTTATCAGGTTCAAGTTGTAGTTCCGAGGGATTATGTCCTTAGTGGTAGTATCTCTAGTTCGGTTTATTCTTGCTTTGAGTCTCCTCTTTATTGTTATTTTATATGTAACCTTGAAAAAAACATTTTCGAAGTATCAAGCCCAGGTTGTTGACCTAGTGGAAACTATCCATGATATTGCACAAGGGGAGCAAGGTAAAAGAATTGATCTCACGAAAAAAGACCAGGAATTACTTTTAATCGCTGAGACAACAAATGATATGTTGGATCGATTGGAGAGAAATATCCATGATATTTATCAACTTGAACTGAGTCAAAAAGATGCAAATATGCGCGCCCTACAAGCTCAGATAAATCCACATTTCATGTACAATACTCTGGAGTTTTTGCGGATGTATGCTGTGATGGAGAATCAAAATGAATTAGCAGATATCATCTATGAGTTCAGTAGTCTCCTGCGCAACAACATCTCTGATGAGCGAGAAACAACATTGAAGCAAGAAGTGGAATTTTGTCGGAAGTACAGTTATCTCTGTATGGTTCGCTATCCAAAATCCGTTGCTTATGGATTTAAGATTGACCCTGGATTGGAAGAAATGCGCATTCCAAAATTCACCCTCCAACCCTTGGTGGAAAATTATTTTGCCCACGGAGTTGATCATCGACGTACAGATAATGTGATCAGTATCAAGGCCTTGAAAAAAGAAGGATATGTCGAAATCTTGGTAACCGATAATGGGCGTGGAATGCCTGCTGATAAGCTAGCAGAGATCCAGGATAAATTAGCTCAAAGAACTTTTGAACATACGGTGGATTATAGTGGGAAACGCCAGTCCATTGGGATTGTCAATGTGCATGAGCGCTTTGTACTCTACTTTGGCGACCGCTATGACATCAGTGTAGAATCAGTTAAACAAGAAGGTGTTCGCTATCGAATCACCATTCAAAATGAAGAGAAAGGATAAAGATGTATAAAGTACTTTAGTTGACGATGAGTACATGATTACAGAAGGACTCAAACGTTTGATTCCTTTTGACAAATGGGATATGGAAGTTGTTGCAACAGCCAATCATGCTGACGACGCTCTGGACTACGTTCGAGAACATCCCGTAGATATTGTCATTTCTGATGTCAATATGCCTGACAAGACAGGGCTTGAGATGATTGGGGAGATGAAGGAGTTGTTGCCAAATACTTACTATATCCTCCTTTCAGGCTATCAAGAATTTGACTATGTCAAAAAAGCCATGAATCTCAATGTCGTTGATTATCTGGTCAAACCAGTCGATAAGCTTGAGCTTGAACGCTTGCTCGAAAAGATTGCCAGTCAGCTTGGTGAAAAATCTCATGAGCCAGAAATATTGAATCAGCAACTAGATGAAGAAGCATTCAAGGCTCATCTCAGCCAAAAAGAAAATTGGTGGATCGGACTTTCCAAGGAAAAACAAGGGAATTTTGTCATTCCTTACTACGTTCTGGGGCAAGATTGGCAAATTGTCCTTGCTGATCAGGAATTTGAGGGCTTGTTGATCATGCTTTTTGAGGCACCTTATCAAGTCAACTTTGAAAAATGGAAATTTAATGTAGAAAAGGCACTCTTCTATGGAACTGTTAATTTAGATCAGTCTGAAAGTCTCTTTTCTTACTACGAACCCATTTATCGAGTGATCATCCAGGGAAATCTTCAGCAGATTATTGATGAATTGACCTTGCTTGAGAAGATTGTCCTTGAAAATACACCAAGGGTATCCATTACCAAGCAGCTCTTTACTCAGTTTGTTATGGATGTTTTCCATCTTTTTGAGCATTTGAAGGCAGACGACATGACAGATATTGTCAAGAATATCCATGCCATTACAACTTTTGAGGACTTAGTCGCTTATACCAAGGAAACCTTGACATCTTTCTTTGGCCAATACCGCATGAATGAAAATGTAGTTAGTGTGCTTGAAGTCATTGGTAGAGACTACAAAAAAGAACTTTCCCTCAAGGATATCAGCAAGGATCTCTTTATCAATCCCGTTTATTTGGGACAGTTGATTAAGAAGGAAACCAATTCCACCTTTGCTGAGCTTCTCAATAAGCAACGCATTAAGGCTGCCCAGCAGCTCTTGCTATCTACAAATGATAGTATTGAGGATATCTGTTATACAGTTGGTTACAGTAATGTTGGTTATTTCTATAAGGTCTTTCGAAAACTATGTGGGAAGTCTCCCAAAGCCTACCGTAAACAGGTGGAAGCCAACTTATAGGATTTGTTTTGCTTGTTAAAATATGCTATAATAAACTAAAAAACATAAGGGGGTTGCTTTGATGAAAAAGAAACCAATCTATCTATGGGTATTACTGATTTTTTCAGCCTTACTCTCAGCAATGTCACTATTTGGAATCATATCTCCAGTACCTACTGCGGAGGGTATGAGCAATCTAGAAACATCAGCATCAGGTGTTAATGCTACTTATGCTAAGGAGCTCGTTGATTACACCATTAAGGTATCGGAACATGGCCATTCTGTCTTCAGCATTCTCTTGGTTGTCTTATCTGTTATTCTAGTTGTTGTGGCTTTGGTTTTCCTTATTCGTAAAAACCTTCAATTGGCTAACTACACTTATCTTGCTTATGTCTTCGTTGCTATCGTTGGTTCTATCTACAACTTTATCGGCGTTCAGGATGCGGTTTCACTTTTTACAGATCCTAACATCCGTATGGGAGCGGAGCTTGGTGCCAAAGGTTCAGCCATTTTTGGGATCGTACTCAATGTTATCTTCCTAGCAATCGTCTTCTATAAAATGTGGCGTCAGCAAAAAGAATTAACAGAAGCTCAAGAAGAGGAAGAACTGGCCTAAGAGTTGACAAAGGATAGCTATCAAGATACAATCTTGGTAGTTATTTTTTTGAATTCAAAAAAGAAGGAGGAGAGCATGAAAAAAGTTTCCTTAGTCTATATCAGTCTGAGTGGAAATACTGAGAGTTTTGTAACACGTCTGAAGGCATACCTTTTAGAACAGTATGGGAACATTGAAGTGGAAAAGATCCATATTAAAGATTTGGTCAAGGAGGGAGAGAATTTCTTTGATATGACCAATCCATATGTCGCTTTTCTACCGACTTATCTAGAAGGTGGCAATGGAGTTGACAATGGTGATGTGGAGATTTTGACCACTCCAGTAGGGGACTTTATCGCTTACGGTGACAATGCCAGCAAGTGTTTTGGTGTCGTAGGATCAGGCAATCGTAACTTCAACAACCAATACTGTTTGACAGCCAAACAATACAGCCAACGCTTCGGTTTCCCCGTTCTAGCTGACTTTGAGATGCGTGGAATGCTGGGAGATATCAAGAAGGTCGCAGGGATTATTGCGGAACTCTATGAATTAGAAGCTTTATAAGAGGTCAGATTTTCTGAGGAAGAGTTTTATTCCATGAATAAAGGATTTACTTCAAAGGGAATAGTCGAAATGAGTAAACTACAGAGATCATTTTTAAAGTATATAAAATGCAAACCAAGCTTCAAGGATATTATGCTTTGCAGTGCCTTGCTACTCTTAGCGATCGCTCTGTTGCAGTTCTCCGAGAAATTTCTTGATGAAAGTTTGTCAGCATACGGAACCATGGCATCATTAGGGATTGTTATACTGGTGGGAATTTTAGTTCTCAGGAAAAAATAGAAAAGGACTCGAGAAATACTATCTCGAATCCTTTTTTTATTATGTGACTATTAGTCCGTCTCGCTCCGTGAGGTGCGAGACAAATAAACCACCCGCTATGCGGGTGCGCGTCGAAGGTTATACCAAAAAAACTCCAAACGCGATACAATAAAGGTGTTCAAGCCAATTGTAAAGCGAAAGGAGAAAACCATGGTACAAAAGTCTCATAGTTTATCACACACAAAGTGGCACTGTAAGTATCACATTGTGTTCACCCCTAAGTATAGACGAAAAGTCATCTATAATCAATATCGGAGTAGTTTAGGTGAAATATTTCATCGCTTGTGTAGTTATAAAGGTGTTGAAATTATCGAGGGTCACTTAATGCCAGATCATGTACATATGTTAGTAAGTATTCCACCGAGGATAAGTGTTTCAAGTTTTATGGGATATTTAAAAGGTAAGAGTGCACTCATGATGTTTGACAAACACGCCAATTTGAAATATAAGTTTGGAAATCGGCATTTCTGGGCGGAAGGTTATTATGTGAGTACAGTAGGGCTTAATGAAGCCACAATTAAGAAATATATTCAAGAGCAGGAAAAGCATGATATAGCACTAGATAAATTGAGTGTAAAAGAATATGAGGATCCCTTTAGGGATAGTGGTAAGTAATACTAAAGCCTCTTTAAGAGGCAAGTGACGAGTCAAGAGCAATGAGGCTTGAACAACGTGAAAGCCAGCGTCTTTAGGCGCTGGCTGGTAATTTGGGCTTATAGCCCTGGTGCAAACCACCCGTTAGACGGGTGGTTATGATTTTCTGATGTCTTCAACAATTTCCTTTGAAATCATGATTCCCAAATGATATCCTTTATTGATGTAGTCAATGACATCGTTGATGTTTTCTGTTGTTTGAATCTTTTCCTTGATAGTAGCACGAAAAGTTTCATCCTTTAACAGCTGTTCTTGTAGAAGTCTTTGTAGTTTTTCCTTTTCGTATTTGTTGATGAGAAAAAGAGCGACAAGACTGATAACAACTAAAATATAAGCATATTGGCTCATAAAGTCTCTCCCTAAGTGATAAAGAAATTAATAGCAAGAGAAAAGCGAAAAAGATTTTTCGCTTTTCAAGTAATGACAATATAGAAATTAGGCAAGTAATCGCTAATCTAAAATAGTAGATGTAATGCCCTCCGCCCCTAGTACCAAATAAAAGTCCTAGAGGTTTAGGATTGGTTGCTTAAGTCGCTTTGCAATTAAATAACTTCAGAATTACGACATTCATTCAACCAAATCGATATTATTTGGTTAGGTGAATTAGTGAAGCGTTTAGGCAATTCGCCTCATTTACGACGTCATGGTCTCTAAATCGATTATATTTAGGGACCATGACTAGTGAAGCGCCTAGCCAAAGTCCGAATAGGATTTGGCGTTAGTTACTTAGACTGCTTTGCAATCAAGTAACTTTGGCGATTTACATCTTCTCTGGTGCTTCTACACCCAACAAACGAAGTGCTTCTTTGAGGACGACTGCAGTTGCGTAGCTAAGGGCTAGGCGACTGTCACGTTCTGGACTTTCATCCAAGATACGAGTGTGTGCATAGTATTTGTTAAAGGCTTGAGCCAAGCTGATCGCAAATTTGGCGATGATAGAAGGCTCGTAGTTATCAGCTGCACGTTTAATAATACGTGGGAAGTCTTGGATTAGCTTGATGATTTCCCAGCTTTCAGCATCGTTCAAACTGTAGTTTGCACCTGCTTCAGGTTTGAAATCAGCTTTACGCAAGATAGATTGGATACGAGCATAAGCGTATTGAACATAAGGGCCTGTCTCTCCTTCAAAGGATACCATAGCTTCAAGGTCGAAGTCGTATCCATTTGTACGGTCAGTTTTAAGGTCATAGAATTTAATAGCTCCAACCCCAACAGCATGAGCGACTTGGTCTTTATTTTCAAGTTCAGGATTTTTGGCTTCGATCTGAGCTTTTGCACGGCTGATGGCTTCTGCGACAGTAGGCTCTAACAAGATAACATTCCCTTTACGAGTAGAGAGTTTCTTACCTTCTTTTGTTACCAATCCAAAAGGAACATGGACAATATCTTGACTCCAATCGTAACCCATCTCTTGTAAGACAGCCTTGAGTTGTTTAAAGTGAGCAGATTGTTCTTGACCAACGACATAGATAGATTTAGCAAATTGGTATTCGTTTTTACGGTAAAGGGCTGCAGCCAAGTCACGTGTGATATAGAGAGTTGCACCATCAGATTTCTTGATAAGGGCTGGATGTTCAATTCCGTATTTCTCAAGATTCACAACTTGGGCACCTTCCGATTCAACAAGAAGGCCTTTTTCAGAAAGAATGTCTACAACTGCATCCATCTTATCATTGTAGAAGGCTTCTCCGTTATAGCTGTCAAAGTCAACCTTCAATTCATTATAAAGGCGGTTAAATTCTACCAAACTTTCATCACGGAACCATTGCCAAAGTGCGAGAGCTTCCTCGTCTCCATTTTCAAGTTTACGGAACCATTCGCGTGCTTCTTCATCCAAGCTAGGGTCATTTTCAGCTTCAGCATTGATGCGAACGTAGAGTTTAAAGAAGTTCATCAATCGGATGAGCTTTTACAGCTTCTTCGTCGCCCCATTTTTTGTAGGCAACGATCAGCATCCCAAACTGTTTACCCCAGTCTCCCAAATGGTTGACCTTGACCGTTTGATAACCGATTTTTTGGAAAATATGTGACAAGCTATCTCCGATAACAGTTGAGCGCAGGTGACCAATAGAGAATGGTTTAGCAATATTGGGACTAGACATGTCGAAAACAACATTTTCTTGTTTACCAATATTTTGGTCAGCATAGTGTTCTTTTTCAGTGATAACAGCTTGTAATACTTGAGCAGAAATGGCATTTTTATCAAGGAAGAAGTTAACATAAGGTCCAGTAGCGACGACTTTTTCAAAGGCTTGGCTATTGATTTTTTCAGCGATATCTGCTGCAATCATTTGTGGAGCTTTTCTCTCAACTTTTGCTAGAGTAAAGGCAGGGAAGGCGATGTCTCCCATATCAGAGTTTTTGGGTTGTTCTAGTAAATTTAAAATAGCCTCTTGATCCAGGCTGTCAATGACGCTAGCCAACTCGCTAGCAATCAATTGTTTTGTATTCATTATAAACTCCTTTGGACTTTTCTTCTATTTTATCACAATTTTGAGGAATGATAAGAATTTTTTTGAAATATTCGGTTTTTTTGGTATAATGTTCTTATTAAATAGTTGAAAATGTTATAAATATTCACTCGAGAGGATGTTATGAGAAAAAGAGAACGCCATCAGTTAATCAAACAAATGATCACTGAGGAAAAATTAGGGACTCAAAAAGAGATCCAGGATCGGTTGGAAGCACGCAATGTTTTTGTGACGCAAACGACATTGTCGCGTGATCTTCGCGAACTGGGTTTGACCAAGGTTAAGAAAAACGATAAGGTCTACTACGTACTAGCAAATGAGACAGAGAAGATTGACCTGGTTGAGTTTTTATCCCATCATTTGGAAGGTGTAGCAAGAGCTGAGTTTACCTTAGTTTTGCACACTAAATTGGGTGAAGCCGCAGTTTTAGCCAATGTTGTCGATGCCAACAAGGATGAATGGATTTTAGGGACAGTTGCTGGTGCCAATACCCTATTGGTGATTTGCCGAGATCAGCATGTTGCTAAACTCATGGAAGATCGTTTGTTAGATTTGATGAAGGATAGATAAGGAGGTTGGGACAAAAGTCCTAGCCTCTCAATTGTCTTTGGATTGTCGAGCAAGACGCAGTGGTTGAGTGGGCTCTACTACGCTGATTTCATCAGCTTTTACAGCCCTACTCAACTGTGCGGAGGTGGGACGACGAAATCGAATTCTAACGAATTACCGATTTCTGTCCCACTCTCTATTTTTAACAAGGAGAGAATGGATGATGACAGAAAAATTATCACCTGGCATGCAACAGTATGTGGATATCAAAAAACAATATCCAGATGCTTTTTTGCTCTTTCGGATGGGTGATTTTTATGAGTTATTTTACGAAGATGCAGTCAATGCTGCTCAGATACTAGAAATTTCACTAACCAGTCGCAATAAGAATGCGGACAATCCTATTCCCATGGCTGGGGTTCCTTATCACTCAGCACAACAGTATATCGATGTTTTAATTGAGCGTGGCTACAAGGTTGCCATTGCTGAGCAGATGGAGGATCCTAAGCAGGCAGTAGGGGTTGTTAAGCGTGAGGTTGTGCAGGTGATTACACCAGGTACAGTCGTTGATAGTAGTAAACCAGATAGCCAAAACAACTTTTTGGTGGCTATCGACCGTGACGGTCAGCAATTTGGCTTGGCCTATATGGATCTAGTGACGGGTGATTTCTATGTGACAGGTTTATTGGATTTTACCCTGGTCTGTGGTGAAATTCGAAATCTTAAGGCAAGAGAAGTCGTCATCGGCTATGCCTTAACTGAAGAGGAAGAACAGATTCTCAGACGTCAAATGAATTTGGTACTTTCCTATGAGCAAGAATTATTAGAAGACATACATCTGCTGGATCCACGCTTGGCACCTGTTGAACAGGCTGCCAGCAGTAAGCTTCTCCAGTATGTCCATCGAACTCAGATGAGAGAACTCAATCACTTGAAGCCAGTTGTTCGCTATGAAATTAAGGATTTTTTGCAGATGGATTATGCGACCAAGGCTAGTTTAGATCTAGTAGAAAATGCTCGTTCTGGCAAGAAACAAGGGAGTCTTTTCTGGTTGTTAGATGAAACCAAGACTGCCATGGGGATGCGACTCCTACGTTCTTGGATCCACCGTCCATTGATTGACAAGGATCGTATCCTTGAACGTCAGGAGGTTGTACAGGTCTTTCTGGATTATTTCTTTGAGCGTAGTGATTTGACAGAAAGCCTCAAGGGAGTCTACGATATCGAGCGTCTGGCAAGTCGAGTCTCTTTTGGGAAAAGCAATCCTAAAGACCTCTTGCAGCTAGCGACTACCTTGGGAAGTGTTCCACGGATTCGCGCAATTTTAGAAGGAGTGGAGCAACCAGCTCTAGCTTATTTGATTGAACAACTAGATCCTATCCCTGAGTTGGAAAATCTCATTAGCGCAGCCATTGCCCCAGAGGCTCCTCATGTCATTACAGAAGGTGGCATTATTCGGACGGGCTTTGATGAAACCTTGGACAAGTATCGTCGGGTGCTTAGAGAAGGAACTAGCTGGATTGCTGAAATTGAGGCTAAGGAAAGAGAAAACTCTGGCATCAGTACGCTCAAGATTGATTACAATAAAAAGGATGGCTACTATTTCCATGTCACAAACTCGCAGCTAGGAAATGTACCAGTCCACTTTCCGTAAGGCTACGTTGAAAAACTCTGAGCGTTTTGGGACAGAGGAGTTGGCGCGTATCGAGGGAGAAATGCTAGAGGCGCGTGAGAAGTCAGCCAGCCTTGAATATGAAATCTTTATGCGTATCCGTGAAGAAGTTGGTAAGTATATCCAACGTCTACAAGCCCTGGCCCAAGGAATCGCTACTGTCGATGTCTTACAAGGACTAGCGGTAGTAGCAGAAAATCAGCACTTGATCCGTCCAGAGTTTGGTCAGGATTCGCGAATTGACATTCAAAAAGGTCGTCACGCTGTCGTTGAGAAGGTCATGGGAGCCCAAACCTATATTCCCAATAGTATCCAAATGGGTGAAGATACTAGCATTCAGCTGATTACAGGGCCTAATATGAGCGGGAAGTCAACCTATATGCGTCAGCTAGCTATGACAGCAGTTATGGCCCAGCTGGGTTCTTATGTGCCTGCAGAAAGTGCTCGCTTGCCAATCTTTGATGCTATTTTTACCCGTATCGGGGCGGCAGATGACTTGGTTTCAGGACAATCTACCTTTATGGTAGAAATGATGGAAGCTAATAATGCCATTTCTCATGCGACTGAGCATTCTCTCATCCTTTTTGATGAGCTAGGCCGTGGAACCGCAACTTATGATGGTATGGCTCTAGCCCAGTCTATTATCGAGTACATCCATGAGCATATCGGTGCCAAGACCCTCTTTGCGACACACTACCATGAATTAACTAGCCTTGAGGCTAGTCTTGAACATCTAGTTAATGTTCACGTGGCTACGCTTGAGCAAAATGGCCAGGTTACCTTCCTTCACAAGATAGAACCAGGACCAGCAGATAAATCATACGGTATCCATGTAGCTAAGATTGCTGGCCTACCGGCAGACTTACTAGCAAGGGCAGATGCAATTTTAACTCAATTAGAGAGTCAGGGGACAGAGAGTCCTGCTCCAATGAGGAAAACGAATGCAGTCTCTGAACAAATTTCCCTGTTTGACTCGGTGGAAGAAAATCCTATTCTAGCAGAATTAGCTAAAGTAGATGTGTACAATATGACACCGATGCAAGCTATGAATCTTTTGTTAGAATGGAAGCAAAAATTATAAGTCAAAACCCACTCAGTCCTGTGAGTGGGTTTCTTGTATATTAGTGTTTTTGAGCCAATAGTTGATTGATGTGTGCAACCTTTTTGGATTCTCTCTTGTAGAGAACAATCCAGATGATGAGGTAGACGATGGCAAACTCTGGGATGAGCTGAAGGATGAAAGTCCAGTGAAGCGGGAACCAGCCTGCTAGGATTGCTAGAGGGACAAAACCTAGCAACATAAGGAAGAAGTGAGTGACAGTAGCTCGAAGGAGACTCCAGTCTTGGGCAAAGAGACGGCTGCCAAAACTAAAGAGGATTCCAATCGCTGCCCAAATAAGCAGACAGTAAAGTAAGACGAGTGATTCATGCACCTGATGTTGGGTCATGAATTGACCGATCAAAGAGTTGGGACTGAGAGGTGCGTAGTTACTTGGTGAGTGGATAAACGAAAAGATAATGGATAGGATGAGACCGATGAGGATACCGGTTGTGGCATCGTGGAAAATTTGTTTTTTCATAGTTCTAATTTCTCCTTAATGGTTTTGAGGTAACGGCGAGATGAGTAGGTAAAACTTTCGTTTTTTAGATAGATTTCAATCAAGCCGTTAGAGGTTAGTTTTAGATGACTGATCGCATCAATGTTGACAATTTCCGATTGGGAAATTTGGATAAAGGAAGCAGGTAGAATTTCACTTGCTTGGTAGAGACGAATGTCAAGTGCATAGGTTTGGCTATCCGTTTCAGCTAAGACTTTGCGATTTTCAATATATATTCGTTGAATCTTACTAATCTGAATCAAGTAGACCTGGTCTTGGAATTTTCCTTTAAGAGTTTCTTTTTGATCCAGAGATTGAACATAGTCTTGAACTTTTTGAACTCTAAGGGACAAAGATGGTGCTTCGATGATGATTTGTTCTTCTGCATATTGTTGATCAATGTCAAGTCTGACTTTCATATTTTCTCCTTTGTAAAGTTGTAGTAGAGATCTCTTACTTACAAATCTATTAAACACCATTTTCTTGGCAATTACAAGAAGCTTTGTCTATGTGGTCGGTTGAAGAGTCTATCTGGTAGGTGATCGTTTTCATAGAATTTTTAGAGTAAAGAAGTCAAAAAATAAGAAGAAATATATTGACAAAGAGTAGAAAAACGTGGTACAATAACAGACGGTACTTTTTACTTTTGGTCTCTCAAGAGTGTACAGGGACGTGCTGACAAATGTTGCAAAAGTACACACAGATGATAGCTGTCACCAAGTGTATCATCACCAAAAATAAAAAAACACAGGAGAATGTAGATGCCTACAATTAACCAATTGGTTCGCAAACCGCGTAAATCAAAGTAGAAAAATCTAAATCACCAGCTTTGAACGTTGGTTACAATAGTCATAAAAAAGTTCAAACAAACGTTTCTTCACCTCAAAAACGTGGTGTTGCAACTCGTGTTGGAACAATGACACCTAAAAAACCTAACTCTGCCCTTCGTAAATTTGCTCGTGTACGTTTGAGCAACCTTATCGAAGTTACTGCCTACATCCCAGGTATCGGACACAACTTGCAAGAGCACAGCGTGGTGCTTCTTCGCGGTGGACGTGTAAAAGACCTTCCAGGGGTACGTTACCATATCGTCCGTGGTGCACTTGATACTGCAGGTGTTAACGATCGTAAACAAGGCCGTTCTAAATACGGTACTAAACGTCCGAAAAAAGCATAAGGAAAGGGGATAAAGAGAAATGAGTCGTAAAAATAGAGCTCCAAAACGTGACGTATTGCCAGATCCGCTTTACAATTCACAATTAGTTACTCGTCTTATCAACCGCGTTATGCTTGACGGTAAACGTGGTACAGCTGCTTCAATCGTTTACGGTGCTTTTGAACAAATCAAAGAAGTTACTGGTAACGATGCACTTGAAGTATTTGAAACAGCTATGGAAAACATCATGCCTGTACTTGAAGTACGTGCACGTCGTGTTGGTGGTTCTAACTACCAAGTCCCAGTTGAAGTTCGTCCAGAACGTCGTACAACACTTGGACTTCGTTGGTTGGTAACAATCGCTCGCCTTCGTGGTGAACACACAATGCAAGACCGTCTTGCAAAAGAAATCTTGGATGCTGCTAACAACACTGGTGCAGCAGTTAAGAAACGTGAAGACACTCACCGTATGGCTGAAGCTAACCGTGCCTTCGCACACTTCCGTTGGTAAGATTAAGATACTAAGGGCGTTAAAAAAGCGACTGTAAATTAGGAAGCTTGACGAAGAATCAACGATTCTAGGAAAGCTTATCTATTTTCCGAGCTTTTAGCCCGGGTTCAATTTAGCTCGGTCAGCTCTTAGCTACAACTCAACTTATCTATAAGTTGAAACCAACAATAACAAGATAAACATTGAGAACGGGTAGGTCCTGCCTATCCGTTTTTATTAAATCGTGTTATAATAGAATAGAAATAAAAAAATATAGGAGAAACAAACCTCATGGCACGCGAATTTTCACTTGAAAAAACTCGTAATATCGGTATCATGGCTCACGTCGATGCTGGTAAAACAACTACAACTGAGCGTATCCTTTACTACACTGGTAAAATCCACAAAATCGGTGAAACTCACGAAGGTGCGTCACAAATGGACTGGATGGAGCAAGAGCAAGAACGTGGTATCACTATCACATCTGCTGCGACAACAGCTCAATGGAACAATCACCGCGTAAACATCATCGACACACCAGGACACGTGGACTTCACAATCGAAGTACAACGTTCTCTTCGTGTATTGGACGGTGCGGTTACAGTTCTTGACTCACAATCAGGTGTTGAGCCTCAAACTGAAACAGTTTGGCGTCAAGCAACTGAGTACGGAGTTCCACGTATCGTATTTGCCAACAAAATGGACAAAATCGGTGCTGACTTCCTTTACTCAGTAAGCACACTTCACGACCGTCTTCAGGCTAACGCACACCCAATTCAATTGCCAATCGGTGCTGAAGATGACTTCCGTGGTATCATCGACTTGATCAAGATGAAAGCTGAAATCTATACTAACGACCTTGGTACAGATATCCTTGAAGAAGACATTCCAGCTGAATACCTTGACCAAGCTCAAGAATACCGTGAAATTGGTTGAAGCAGTTGCTGAAACTGATGAAGACTTGATGATGAAATACCTTGAAGGTGAAGAAATCACTAACGAAGAATTGAAAGCTGCTATCCGTAAAGCAACTATCAACGTTGAATTCTTCCCAGTATTGTGTGGTTCTGCCTTCAAGAACAAAGGTGTTCAATTGATGCTTGATGCGGTTATCGACTACCTTCCAAGCCCACTTGATATCCCAGCAATCAAAGGTATCAACCCAGATACAGATGAAGAAGAAACTCGTCCAGCATCTGACGAAGAGCCATTCGCAGCTCTTGCCTTCAAGATCATGACTGACCCATTCGTAGGTCGTTTGACATTCTTCCGTGTATACTCAGGTGTTCTTCAATCAGGTTCTTACGTATTGAACACTTCTAAAGGTAAACGTGAACGTATCGGACGTATCCTTCAAATGCACGCTAACAGCCGTCAAGAAATCGACACTGTTTACTCAGGTGATATCGCTGCTGCCGTTGGTTTGAAAGATACTACAACTGGTGACTCATTGACAGATGAAAGCGAAAATCATCCTTGAGTCAATCAACGTTCCAGAACCAGTTATCCAATTGATGGTTGAGCCAAAATCTAAAGCAGACCAAGACAAGATGGGTATCGCCCTTCAAAAATTGGCTGAAGAAGATCCAACATTTCGCGTTGAAACTAACGTTGAAACTGGTGAAACAGTTATCTCTGGTATGGGTGAGCTTCACCTTGACGTCCTTGTTGACCGTATGCGTCGTGAGTTCAAAGTTGAAGCTAACGTAGGTGCTCCTCAAGTATCTTACCGTGAAACATTCCGCGCTTCTACTCAAGCACGTGGATTCTTCAAACGTCAGTCTGGTGGTAAAGGTCAATTCGGTGATGTATGGATTGAATTTACTCCAAACGAAGAAGGTAAAGGATTCGAATTCGAAAACGCAATCGTCGGTGGTGTGGTTCCTCGTGAATTTATCCCAGCGGTTGAAAAAGGTTTGGTAGAATCTATGGCTAACGGTGTTCTTGCTGGTTACCCAATGGTTGACGTTAAAGCTAAGCTTTACGATGGTTCATACCACGATGTCGACTCATCTGAAACTGCCTTCAAGATTGCTGCATCTCTTGCACTTAAAGAAGCTGCTAAGACTGCACAACCAGCTATCCTTGAGCCAATGATGCTTGTAACGATCACTGTTCCAGAAGAAAACCTTGGTGATGTTATGGGTCACGTAACTGCTCGTCGTGGACGTGTAGATGGTATGGAAGCACACGGTAATAGCCAAATCGTTCGTGCTTACGTTCCACTTGCTGAAATGTTCGGTTACGCAACAGTTCTTCGTTCTGCATCACAAGGACGTGGTACATTCATGATGGTATTCGACCACTACGAAGATGTACCTAAGTCAGTACAAGAAGAAATCATTAAGAAAAACAAAGGTGAAGAATAATTTACCATCACTTTAAAAGAAGTCACTTTGTGGCTTCTTTTTCGGGCTCATTGTCAACTGTAGTGGGTTGAATAAAAGCTAATACTCTTCGAAAATCAACTTCAAACTATGTCAGCTTCACCTTGCCGTACTCAAGTACAGCCTGCGGCTAGCTTCCTAGTTTGCTCTTTGATTTTCATTGAGTATAAGATCTGGAGAGGACAATTGATGTCCTCTTCATTTTTATATTCAGAGCGTTAAAAATTCGTTTTTTAAAGTTTTCAAAGTTCCTAAAACCAAAGGCATTTCGTTTGATAAGTTTGATGAGATTATTCGTGGCTTCCAATTTTTCATTAGAATAGGGTAATTGAAGGGCGTTGATAATCTTGTCTTTATCCTTGAAAAAAGTTTTAAAGACAGTCTGAAAAAAAGGATGAACCTGCTTCAGATTGTCCTCAATGAGTCCGAAAAATTTCTCTGGTTTCTTATTCTGAAAGTGAAAAAGTAATAGCTGATAGAGATTGTAGTGGTGTTTCAAGTCTTCTGAATAGCTCAAAAGCTTGTCTAGAATTTCTTTATTTGTTAAGTGCATGCGAAAATTAGGGCGATAAAAACGTTTATCACTCAGTTTACGGCTATCCTGTTGGATGAGCTTCCAGTAGCGTTTGATAGCCTTGTATTCATGAGATTTTCGTTCAAATTGATTCATAACTTGGACACGCACACGACTCATAGCACGGCTTAGATGTTGGACAATGTGAAAACGATCAAGTACAATGGATTGAATCTAGAATAGTACGTAAAGGATTCTAAAGCGTTTTTAGAAATTAATTTGACTTCCATAATCTCTTTGTTCATATATAGTCATTTAGTTTTAAAAGAGCACTCTAAACATTCAAAGATATTTGGGACTTCCCTTAATAAATCTGTCACTTTCTTTTTCAAGACAGCCCAAGCTTGCTCAATGGGATTCAAATCTGGTGAATAAGGTGGTAGAGGTAAGAAAAAGTGTTTATCTTTGACGCAAAGTTCATCCAAAATCTTCTTGGGATGAAAACTAGCATTGTCCATGACAATGACATGAGGTGTCTTCAAAGCAGGCAGGAGTTGCGTTTTGAACCACTTAACAAAGAAGTCGCTCGTCATGCTTTCCTTGTAAATCATAGGAGCTATAAACTCTCCATCTACTTGTCCTGCAACAATTGAAGTCCGCTCAAAACGCCGTCCATTAATCTTTTCATAGACTTTCTCTCCTCTAGGAGCCCGTGCATGAGAACGATAGAGGTAGCGGTCGATTCCTGTTTCGTCAATATATACGACTGGTAAATCTTTTAGATTATCCAAAATATCAAGAAATTCAGCGACTTTCTCTGGCTCTTGTTCCTTAAAGCTAGTCGTCTTTTTTTAAAGTGACATTGATCTGCTTTAAAGCTGCCCATACTGAAGGAACAGCACAATCAAAATGTGCCGCAATTTCCCGTAAAAAAGCATCTGGATGAGCCTCTACAAAGGCCTTCAACTCCTCCAAAGGAATCTTTCGGCTTTTGGCGACTCTCTTTTTCCGCTCTAAGTGCCCTTGTTCACGTAATTTCTTTTCCCATGTGAAAAGAGTTCTGACGCCAACGTCAAAAACTTTGGATGCCTCGACATGGCTGTGTCCCTCTTTGATGTAATTTAATGCTCGTTGTTTAAAATCTGTACTATATGCCATAGCTTTATTATAACATGTATTTTATAAACTAAGTGACTATATTATTTCAATCCGCTATACAATTTTTGCATTTGGAAGTGAAACAGTCCAGTGAACTGTTTCAGCCTGAGCCTAGAAATTCGAAAGCGAAGCTGTTTAGCCAAGTCATAATAAGGACTAAACATATCCATAGTAATGATTTTCACTCGACATCGAACCGCTCTATCATATTTAAGAAAGTGATTTCGGATGACGGCTTGTGTTCTCCCCTCAAGAACAGTGATGATATTTAGCTTGTCAAAATCTTGTGCGATAAAACTCATCTTCATCTCCCGATTGAAACAGTTACTTCCCTGACTGTTTCAACATCCCAAGACATAATCTCTGGAAGACGAGAAAAATCATGCTTAAAGTGAAAGTCATTGAGCTTATGAATGACAGTTGAAGTTGAAATGGATAGCTGATGGGCAATATCAGTCATAGAAGTCTTTTCAATCAACTTTTGAGCAATCTTTTGGTTGATAATACGAGGAATTTGGTGATTTTTCTTGACGATAGAAGTCTCAGCGACCGTTATTTTCGAGCAATGATAGCACTTGAATCGACGCTTTTTAAGAAGAATTCTGGTAGGGATACCAGTCGTTTCGAGGTAAGGAATTTTCGACGGTTTTTGAAAATCATATTTCTTCATTTGATATCCGCACTCAGGGCAAGACGGGGCGTCATAGTCCAGTTTAGCGACGATTTCCTTGTGTGTATCCCAATTGATGACATCTAGAATCTGGATATTAGGGTCTTTAATATCGAGTAGTTTTGTGATAAAATGTAATTGTTCCATATGATTCTTTCTAATGATGGTTTGGTCGCTTTTCATTATAGATTATATGGGACTTTTTTTCTACAACAAAATAGGCTCCATAATATCTATAGGGGATTTACCCACTACAAATATTATAGAGCCAGACTGGTTACGGCTCTTTTGATTTGAATAAAGTGGCACTAAATGATTGATAGAGAATGATCGAGATGGGGACAAAGTTCATTAAAAATACGATTAGACCAAATGAAGCAATTTTATGTTAGAAAAATCCAAAACGCCTGAAAGTAGTTTCAAATGTCTGAGTTTATATTTTAAAAACTGAAAGTATAATCTGTTCTGTCTCAATCTCTCTTAAAAGGGGAGGATTTATTATATAATGAGAGTAAGATAAAATTTGAAAGGAGTGGGAGACTCTAGTTAACGATGGGATGATGATAGATTGTTGATCGTTAAGTGAGAGAAATTTTGAAAGAGCGAGTGTAACCATTCGTGAAAAAGTAATTTTTGTCATTTAGTCAGATGGCTAAAAATTTTAAGCAAAAAAGAAAGCGCTTTATTTTTAAAAATGAAAGGAAGAAAGATGAAGCATAATCAGTTGGAGAGAAAACAACGATACGGAATTCGCAAATTTACAGTAGGAGCCGCTTCAGTAGTGATTGGAGCAGTTGTTTTTGGTGCATCGCCAGTATTGGCACAAGAAGCAACAACTACCAATAAGGAAACGACAGAACTAGGAGTAGAGAAGGATCAGGCAGAAAGCAGTAGATACTGAAAAGAGTGCGACAGAGTCTAATGGGGTAGATACAGTCACACATGCATCTACAGAAGCACATACTGGAACAGAGACAACTGCAACAACTGCAACAGCAGAAACGGCAGAAGCAACTAGAGAAACCGAAAAAGATCCAGCTGCGCTTCCACGTGATTACTATGCTAGAGAGTTGGAAAATGTCAATACTGTTCTTGAAAAGGAAGATGTAGAGACTAATGCTGCAAATAGCAATAGAATTGATCTGACAGAGCAATTGGAAAAACTGAAACAACTTCAAAATGCGACCATTCATATGGAGTTCAAACCAGATGCTTCTGCACCAGCATTTTACAACCTTTTCTCAGTCTCAAGTGATAAGGTTCGAAATGAATATTTCACCATGGCTGTTTACAACAACGTTGCCTTGATTGAGGGCCGCGATCAAAACGGCGACCAATTTTATGATAGATACACAGACGCACCATTAACTGTCAAACCAGGTCAGTGGAACTCAGTAACCTTTACAGTTGAAAGACCAAGTGCAGATTCTCCAGATGGGCAAGTTCGTCTCTATGTAAACGGAGTCTTGTCACGAACAAGTAAGAAATCGGGACGCTTTATCAAAGATATGCCTGATGTGAATCATATGCAAATTGGTACCACAAATCGTGCAGGAAGTATGGTTTGGGGGGCAGGTTTACAAGTTCGTAATCTAACTGTTTACGATCGTGCCTTGAGTCCAGAAGAAGTTCAAAATCGTAGCTACCTATTTGAAAGATCCGAATTAGAGAAAAAGCTTCCAGAAGGAGCTGAGATAACAGATAAAAAGGATGTTTTTGAAGCGGGTAAAAATGGGCAGTCAAATCCAGATGGTATTAATAGCTATCGTATTCCAGCCCTCCTTAAGACTGACAAGGGAACTTTGATTGCTGGAGCTGATGAACGTCGTTTGCACCACTATGACTGGGGCGATATCGGTATGGTCGTCAAACGAAGTGAAGATCAGGGTCAAACATGGGGCGATCGTATCACACTTACGAATCTACGCGACAATCCAAAAGCTACTGATCCATCTGTTGGTTCACCAGTAAATATCGATATGGTTTTAGCCCAAGATACTGAAACCAAACGCATCTTTTCAGTCTATGATATGTTCCCAGAAGGAAAAGGTATCTTTGGGATGTCAGCTGAAAAAGAGGAAGCTTATAAAGAAATTGATGGGAAAACCTACCAAATTCTCTATCGTGAAGGAGAAAATGGAGCCTATACCATTCGTGAAAATGGTGTTGTCTACACACCAGATGGTCAGGCAACGGATTACCGTGTTGTTGTAAATCCAGTCAAGCCGGCTTATAGTGATAAAGGTGATCTTTATCAGGGTGAGCAACTGCTAGGAAATATCTATTTTACAAGCAATAAAACTTCTCCATTTAGAATTGCTAAAGACAGCTACCTATGGATGTCTTACAGTGATGATGACGGTAAGACTTGGTCTGCACCACAAGATATTACCCCAATGGTCAAAGCTGATTGGATGAAATTCTTAGGTGTGGGACCTGGAGTGGGCATTACCCTCCAGAATGGACCTCATAAAGGTCGTATTGTCGTTCCTGTCTATACGACGAATAGAACAAACCACCTCAATGGATCTCAATCATCTCGTATCATCTACTCAGATGATCATGGTAAGACTTGGCATATGGGTGGCGGTGTCAATGATAACCGTACACTTTATGATGGTACAGTAGTTGATTCAAGTAACATGAACAATTACTACGCTCAAAATACGGAATCTTCTGTTGTTCAGCTGAACAATGGTCAGTTGAAACTCTTTATGCGTGGTTTGACTGGTGATTTGCAAGTTGCGACAAGTAATGATGGTGGTATTACATGGGACAACTATGTAGCACGCTATGATGTACCAGATGTCTATGTTCAAATGGCAGCGACTCATACGGTTCAAGATGGTAAGGAGTATATCCTTCTAGCAAATGCCAATGGCCCGGGTCGTAAGAATGGTTACATTCGAGTGGCTCGCGTAGAAGAAGATGGCGAGTTGACTTGGCTGCATCATCATTTGATTCAAGAAGGGGGAATATGCCTATAACTCACTTCAACAGATCGGACCAAAAGAATTTGGTCTCTTGTATGAACATCATGAAGCTGGTGGCAATCCTTATACTCTATCCTTCAAGAAATTCAACTGGGATTTCTTAACGAAGGAAAGAATTTCTCCTAAAGAAGCCAAAGTTAAAAATGTTATTGAAAAATGGCCGGGAATTCTTGCAGTAGAGTTTGATTCAGAAGTTTTGGTCAACAAAATCCCAACACTTCAGTTGGCAAATGGTAAAAAAAGTAAACTTCATGACCCAGTACGATACGAAGACTTTGCTATTTACAATAGACAAGTCAGATCTTGGTCAGGAGATAACTGGACTTGCTTATGGAACAATCGAGAGTATGCACAATCTTCCAGTGAGCCTTGAAGGAGCAGGCATTCCTGGAGCTGTCAACGGTAGTGAAGCTGCTGTTAACGAAGTCCCAGAATTTACAGGTGGTGTTAATGGTGTAGAAGCTGCTGTACATGAAGTACCAGAATTCGAAGGTGGGGTGAATGGCGAAGAAGCTGCTGTAACGGAGCTCCCAGAGTATACTGAAGCTATTGGTACAGTAGGCGAAGAAGCAGCACCGATAGCAGAACTTCCAGAATTTACAGGTGGAGTCAACGGTGTAGAAGCAGCTGTGCATGAAGTCCCAGAATTCACAGGTGGAGTCAATGGTAGTGAAGCGGCTGTGCATGAAGTCCCAGAATTCACAGGTGGTGTCAATGGTCTAGAACCAGCTGTTCATGAAGTCCCAGCATTCACGGGCAGTGTGAAGAATGACGTCGCACCGACAGAAAACCCAGGATTTACAGCTGGTACCAAAGGTTCAGAAGGAGCAGGCCATAAAGATCCAGGTCACAAAGATCCAGATCACAAAGGTCAACAGTCTATTGTATCTCAGGCTATGTCACAAGATAAGACCTATCAAGCACCATCAGCACCAGCAGTTCGTCAAGATGTTCTTCCTAAGACAGGAAATGAAGACGCCTCTGCCCTTGCTTCTGTAGGGGTTGTGGGGATGCTCCTTGGTATGTTTGCTTTGGGGAAGAGAAAAGAAGATTAGTCAAATCGTTAAAAGTGAAGGTTTCCTTAGTGAAACTAGATCTTAGTTAGAAAGGGTCGTAACGAAATTAGTTACGGCCTTTTTTCTTTCGTGTTTGCGAGAAAAAAGGGCTGGTTTCAAGATTTAATACTCAATTATTTTCAAAAAGCAACCTTGTCCATTGTCTGCTGACAGTAGACTTTAAAACGCTTTTTTCCAGTCCTAGAATAACTTCTTGAAGCTTATCAATGACGGCTTCCAATGTTTGGAAAGCCTTATTTTTAAAACCTCGTTTTCGAATTTCTTTCCAGACTTGTTCAATAGGATTCATTTCTGGTGTATAAGGTGGGATAAAAGCCAATTCAATATTACTTGGAATCTATAAGGTACTTGATTTATGCCATATAGCATTATCCATAACAAGTAAAATATAGTCATCTGGATAAGCTTGTGAGACTTGCCGTAGAAATTCATTCGTCCACTCAGTATTGCATCCTCCAGCAATGAGGAAGAAGGAATCTCCTGTCTGAGCATCTACCGCCCCATAACAATAGCGATATTCTCTCATATAATGACTCGGAATGCTAGGTCGAATTCCTTGAGGAGCCCAACAAGAACTCATCTTACTGATCCTCCCGAAACCAGCTTCATCTTGGTACATCAATCGTACTTTGTTATAAGTCCCCTCCTCTTTAAAGCGCTTACTTAAGGTCTCGAATGTAGATTTTATTTTTAGACGTCTCAATTGTCTGAGCGTCTGCCTTCTTGGGATGTTCAGGTCGAGGAGTGACCGTTCGCCAACCATGGCGTTTCAGGAGATAATAGAAACCATCACGTGTGGAAGTGCGACCAATCTCTTTTTGATAGGCTTCAAATAACTGATTGACAGTTACAAATTCCCCAGCCTGAGCAGCTTCTATATGACGTTTTAGGAATGCTTGTTCCTCTTCGTAAGTCATATATTCTCGATGACGTCCACCACGGGTTTCTTGAAGAAGAGCTTCTAAACCAAACTCCTTATATTTTTTCAAATTCCTCCAAACAGTTGTTTTATTACAATCTAGCAGATCCATGATTTCCTTATAACTCTTTCCTTTTGAGCGAAAATAAATAATCTGTAGACGTTTGTGATATTTGGCGTACGATGAATCTCTTAGGAGTTGTTCAATTTTTTGTGTTTCTTCGTTTGTAAGTTTCATAACTACTATTATAAGATGTTTTTTGATTTTAGTCCAGTATAAGAGGTGTTGGGAAAAATTTTAGGTTCCTGAAACTACTTTCAGAAGAAACTGTTGCATAAAATTGTTTTGAAACTCCAATCTATTCTAGCACAAGTTATTGAAAGCGCTTTAATAATAAGCTATAATAGTCACATAAACACAAAGGAAAAGAAAAGGAGGAAAGTAGATGCCACAAATTAGTAAAGAAGCCTTGATTGAACAAATCAAAGATGGAATCATCGTTTCTTGTCAGGCACTTCCTCATGAACCGCTCTACACAGAAGCGGGAGGAGTAATCCCCTTGTTGGTAAAAGCAGCTGAACAAGGTGGTGCAGTCGGTATCCGAGCAAACAGTGTTCGAGATATTAAGGAGATTAAAGAGGTCACTAAACTTCCGATTATCGGAATTATTAAACGTGATTATCCACCACAAGAACCATTCATCACAGCGACTATGAGAGAGGTAGATGAACTAGCAGCTCTTGACATCGAAGTCATTGCTCTTGACTGTACCAAGCGTGAACGTCATGATGGCTTAGAAATCCAAGAATTTATCCGTCAGATCAAAGAAAAATATCCAAATCAACTCTTGATGGCTGATACAAGTACCTTTGAGGAAGGTCTAACAGCAGTTGAAGCGGGAATTGACTTTGTCGGAACAACCTTATCAGGTTACACTTCTTACAGTCCAAAAGTGGATGGTCCAGACTTTGAACTCATCAAGAAACTCTGTGATGCAGGGGTGGACGTCATCGCTGAAGGAAAAATTCACACACCAGAACAAGCTAAGCAAATCCTAGGTTACGGAGTGCGAGGTATCGTAGTTGGTGGCGCTATTACTAGACCAAAAGAGATTACGGAACGATTTGTTGCGGGTCTTAAATAACACAATATAAAAAACGAGGAGAGTGGTTGATTAGTAGGAAAGAATGAAAACGTATACAAAGCCGACATTACTCATTATCCGATTCGGATACGCTTATCATCATTTAGGAGAATACAAATGAAATTTAAAAAACTAGCTTGTACAGTACTTGCGGGTGCTGCGGTTCTATCTCTTGCTGCTTGTGGCAAATCAGATGCAAACAAAGATGCTGCTAGCTCTGGTAGTGACAGTGGAAAAACTGAAATCACTTGGTGGGCATTCCCAGTCTTTACTCAAGAAAAAACTGGCGATGGTGTAGGAACTTATGAAAAATCTATCATCGAAGCTTTTGAAAAAGCAAATCCAGATGTTAAAGTTAAACTAGAAACAATCGACTTCAAATCTGGTCCAGAAAAAATCACAACAGCAATCGAAGCAGGAACTGCGCCAGACGTTCTCTTTGACGCACCAGGACGTATCATCCAATACGGTAAAAATGGTAAATTGGCTGAGTTGAACGACCTCTTTACAGATGAATTTGTGAAAGATGTCAACAACGAAAATATCATCCAAGCAAGTAAAGCTGGTGATAAAGCTTACATGTATCCAATCAGTTCTGCACCATTCTACATGGCTATGAACAAGAAAATGTTGGAAGATGCAGGAGTTGCAAACCTTGTAAAAGAAGGTTGGACAACTGATGACTTTGAAAAAGTTTTGAAAGCGCTTAAAGATAAAGGATATACACCAGGTTCATTGTTCAGTTCAGGTCAAGGGGGAGACCAAGGAACACGTGCCTTCATCGCTAACCTTTATGGCGGTTCTGTAACTGATAAAGAAGTAACTAAGTATACAACTGACGATCCTAAATTCGTTAAAGGTCTTGAAAAAGCATCTAGCTGGATCAAAGACGGTTTGTTGAACAATGGTTCACAATTTGACGGTGGAGCAGATATCCAAAACTTTGCGAACGGTCAAACTTCTTACACAATCCTTTGGGCACCAGCTCAAAATGGTATCCAAGCTAAGCTCTTGGAAGCAAGTAAAGTTGAAGTGGTTGAAGTACCATTCCCATCTGATTCAGGTAAACCAGCTCTTGAATACCTTGTAAACGGATTTGCAGTATTTAACAACAAAGACGAAAAGAAAGTCGCAGCAGCTAAGAAATTCATCCAATTCATCGCAGATGACAAAGAATGGGGTCCTAAAGACGTAGTTCGTACAGGTGCATTCCCAGTTCGTACTTCATTTGGAAAACTTTATGATGACAAACGTATGGAAACAATCGGTAGCTGGACTCAATACTACTCACCATATTACAACACAATCGACGGATTTGCTGAAATGAGAACACTTTGGTTCCCAATGTTGCAAGCTGTATCAAATGGTGACGAACAACCTGCTGCAGCATTGAAAGCATTCACTGAAAAAGCGAATGAAACAATCAAAAAAGCAGCTAAATAATAAGCCCTAAATAAAAACTGAGTTCCCCCCTTTTCCCTGAGCATATCTGTGTATGAAAAGGGGGACTTTTGTTTGAAATAGAAGCAACTGACAGGTCAAAATTAAAATGAAGTTTTTACATTGACGAATCTTAGAAAAATTTCATTTTGATTTTAGATCAGGGTCAGATAACAGTCAAAAAAACAAAACTATGTGAAAGTGAGGTGCCGACTGTGAAAATCAATAAAATTCGCATGCGGGAAACTATTATTTCCTACGCATTCCTAGCACCAGTATTAATCTTCTTTACCGTCTTCGTTTTAGCTCCAATGATCATGGGCTTCATCACTAGTTTCTTCAACTATTCGATGACTAGCTTTGAGTTTGTGGGCTTGGACAACTACATTCGTATGTTTAAAGACCCTGTCTTTACAAAATCTTTGATTAATACCGTAATCTTGGTTATCGGGTCTGTACCAGTCGTTGTACTCTTCTCGCTCTTTGTAGCATCACAAACTTACCAACAAAATGCCGTTGCTAGATCTTTCTACCGTTTCGTCTTCTTCCTTCCTGTAGTAACAGGTAGTGTTGCCGTAACAGTAGTATGGAAATGGATCTACGATCCACTATCAGGTATTTTGAACTTCGTGCTTAAGTCAAGCCACATCATCAGCCAAAACATTTCTTGGTTGGGAGATAAAAACTGGGCTTTGATGGCGATTATGATTATCCTTTTGACAACATCAGTTGGTCAACCAATCATTCTTTACATCGCTGCAATGGGTAATATTGATAACTCACTTGTAGAAGCAGCTCGTGTTGACGGTGCGACTGAGTTCCAAGTATTCTGGAAGATTAAATGGCCAAGCCTTCTTCCAACAACTCTTTATATCGCAATCATCACAACCATCAACTCATTCCAATGTTTCGCCTTGATTCAGTTGTTGACATCTGGTGGTCCAAACTACTCAACAAGTACACTTATGTACTACCTTTACGAAAAAGCCTTCCAATTGACTGAATATGGCTATGCCAATACTATTGGTGTATTCTTGGCAGTTATGATTGCCCTTGTCAGCTTCGCTCAATTCAAGATCCTCGGAAACGATGTAGAATACTAAGGAAAGGAGACAGCTATGCAACCTACACAACAAAAGAAACCATTAACAGCCTTTACTGTTATTTCAACAATCATTTTGCTCTTGTTGACTGTACTGTTTATCTTCCCATTCTACTGGATTTTGACAGGTGCATTCAAATCACAACCAGATACCATTATGATTCCACCACAATGGTTCCCTAAAGCTCCAACTATGGAGAACTTCCAACAATTGATGGTGCAAAACCCAGCCTTGCAATGGATGTGGAATTCAGTCTTCATTTCTTTAGTAACGATGTTCTTGGTTTGTGCAACCTCTTCACTAGCAGGTTATGTATTGGCTAAGAAACGTTTCTATGGTCAACGCATTCTCTTTGCAATCTTTATCGCTGCCATGGCTCTTCCAAAACAAGTTGTCCTTGTGCCATTGGTACGTATCGTCAACTTCATGGGAATCCATGACACTCTTTGGGCAGTTATCTTGCCTTTAATCGGATGGCCATTCGGGGTCTTCCTTATGAAACAGTTCAGTGAAAACATTCCGACAGAATTGCTGGAATCTGCTAAAATCGATGGATGTGGCGAGATTCGTACCTTCTGGAGCGTAGCCTTCCCTATTGTGAAGCCAGGATTTGCAGCTCTTGCAATCTTCACCTTCATCAATACTTGGAATGACTACTTCATGCAATTGGTAATGTTGACTTCACGTCAAAACTTGACCATCTCACTCGGGGTTGCGACTATGCAAGCAGAGATGGCAACTAACTACGGTTTGATCATGGCAGGTGCTGCCCTTGCAGCTGTGCCAATCGTAACAGTCTTCCTTGTCTTCCAAAAATCCTTCACTCAAGGGATTACTATGGGAGCTGTCAAAGGATAGTACTCTGCGAAAATTGAATATAGTACAAATTGTTTATCAGTATGCAGCAGTATAGTTGATAGACTAAGAGAATACAGGATATATAAGTGTCTACAAAATGGAGAGGAGTTCCTTACTTCAGGAAGTTTTGTTAGACACTTATAAACTTACTGGCTAGACATCGTATGTCTGAAGGTAACAATCAGGTAAAGGAAATTACTATGATTTTTGATGATTTAAAAAACATTAGCTTTTACAAGGGAATTCACCCAAATTTGGACAAGGCCATTGATTATCTCTATGAGCATCGTAAAGATACTTTTGAATTAGGTAAATATGAGATTGATGGAGATAAGGTCTTTCTAGTTGTGCAAGAAAATGTTCTTAACCAAGAAGAAAATGATCGCTTTGAGCATCATAAAAAATATGCAGATTTGCATTTGTTAGTTGAAGGACATGAGTACTCTAGCTATGGTTCTCGCATCAAAGATGAGGCTGTAGCCTTTGATGAAGCCAGCGATATTAGCTTTGTCCATTGTCATGAACAATACCCACTTTTGTTGGGGTATCATAATTTTGCAGTCTTTTCCCAGGTGAACCTCATCAACCTAACGGTTATGCAGGAATGGAAGATAAAGTTCGCAAATACTTATTTAAAATTTTAATCGATTAGTCAGTTAGGAGAAGTAAACAATGGCACATAAAGGATCTGGATTGATAAAAGCGGCATTCGATACGGATAACTTTCTTATGCGATTTTGTGAGAAGGTTTTAGACATCGTGACGGTCAACCTACTCTTTGTTGTGTCTTGTTTGCCTATTGTGACAATCGGAGTAGCGAAAATTAGTCTCTATCAGACAATCTTCGAAGTTAAGGGTAGTCGTCGTGTTCCTGTTTTTAAAACGTATATGAGAGCCTTTAAGCAAAATTTGAAATTAGGTCTCCAGTTAGGTTTGTTGGAACTAGGAATTTTTCTAATTAGTGTAGTTGACTTGTCTCTATTCTGGGGACAAACAGGCCTAGGCTTCCAGCTCATTAAAGCCATTTGCTTGGGAATTCTGATATTTTTAACCCTAGTTATGTTGGCTAGCTATCCTATTGCAGCGCGTTATGACTTGACTTGGAAAGAAGTACTCCAAAAGGGCTTGCTCTTAGTTAGCTTTAACTTCGTGTGGTTCTTCTTGATGCTTGCGATTATTTTATTAATCATGATGCTTCTCTATCTATCAGGCTTTACTCTAGTACTCGGTGGATCAGCATTTCTACTCTTTGGCTTTGGTCTTCTTGCCTTTTGCCAGGCTGGATTAATGGAAAAATTGTTTGCTAAATATCAAGCAGATTGAAAATGATATGAAACTACTTTCAAGCATGAAAAGCTACGAGAGATGAATAGAAATTAAAATCTAAGTGGCTGAGATGTATTGAAAGCGCTTTTCACAAGGTGTATACTAAAATAGTAAAAAATCATCTGCTCATAGCAGATAATAAGAAATCTTAGGAGAAATCTATGTCAGATTTAAAAAAATATGAAGGTGTCATTCCTGCCTTCTACGCATGTTATGATGATGCGGGCGAAGTAAGCCCAGAACGTACTCGTGCTTTGGTGCAATACTTCATTGATAAAGGTGTTCAAGGACTTTATGTCAACGGTTCTTCAGGTGAATGTATCTACCAAAGTGTAGAAGACCGCAAATTGATCTTGGAAGAAGTCATGGCAGTTGCTAAAGGTAAATTGACAATCATTGCTCACGTGGCTTGCAACAATACTAAAGACAGTATCGAACTTGCTCGTCATGCAGAAAGCTTGGGTGTTGATGCTATCGCAACAATCCCACCAATTTACTTCCGTTTGCCTGAATACTCAGTAGCCAAATACTGGAACGACATCAGTGCAGCAGCACCAAACACAGACTATGTTATCTATAACATTCCTCAATTGGCAGGTGTTGCTTTGACTCCAAGTCTTTACACAGAAATGTTGAAGAACCCACGTGTTATCGGTGTTAAAAATTCTTCAATGCCAGTTCAAGATATCCAAACTTTTGTTAGTCTTGGTGGTGATGATCATATCGTCTTTAATGGTCCAGATGAACAATTCCTAGGTGGACGTCTCATGGGTGCAAAAGCTGGTATCGGTGGTACTTATGGTGCTATGCCAGAACTCTTCTTGAAACTCAACCAATTGATTGCGGACAAAGACCTAGAAACAGCGCGTGAATTGCAATATGCAATCAATGCTATCATTGGTAAATTGACTGCTGCACATGGGAACATGTATGGCGTTATCAAGGAAGTCTTGAAATCAATGAAGGACTTAATATCGGATCAGTTCGTTCTCCACTTACATCAGTGACCGAAGAAGATCGTCCAGTTGTAGAAGCAGCTGCTCAATTGATTCGTGAAACTAAGGAGCGTTTCCTCTAATCAATAGGAGGCTTTATGACTAATTACGTTGCAATTGATATTGGTGGAACTAATATCAAATATAGTTTGATTGACCAAGATGGACAACTTGTAGAGTCTCACGAAGTAGCAACTGAGGCTGATAAGGGCGGTCCACACATCTTACAAAAAACAAAAGATATCGTAGCTAGCTATCTCGAAAAAGGTCCAGTGGCAGGTGTGGCGATTTCCTCAGCGGGAATGGTTGATCCTGATAAGGGTGAGATTTTCTATGCTGGTCCACAGATCCCGAACTATGCAGGGACTCAATTTAAGAAAGAAATTGAAGAAAGTTTCCAAGTTCCTTGTGAAATTGAAAATGATGTCAACTGTGCAGGGCTTGCAGAAGCTGTTTCTGGATCTGGAAAAGGTGCAGGAATAACGCTTTGTTTGACCATCGGAACAGGTATCGGCGGTTGCTTAATCATTGACGGCCAAATTTTCCATGGATTTAGTAATTCTGCCTGTGAAGTTGGCTATATGCATATGCAGGATGGGGCTTTCCAAGATTTAGCTTCTACAACTGCCTTGGTTGAGTATGTAGCTAAGGCTCATGGTGAAGAAGTAGCCCATTGGAATGGTCGTAGAATTTTCAAAGAAGCAACAGAAGGCAATAAACTCTGTATGGAGGGAATTGACCGTATGGTAGACTATCTTGGGAAAGGTCTTGCTAACATCTGTTATGTTGCCAATCCAGAGGTTGTTATACTAGGTGGTGGTATTATGGGGCAGGAAGCGATTTTGAAACCGAAAATTCGTACAGCTCTGAAAGATGCGCTTGTTCCAAGTTTAGCGGAAAAAACAAGATTAGAGTTTGCGCGTCATCAAAATACTGCGGGTATGCTTGGAGCTTACTATCACTTCAAAACAAAACAATCCTAAGTTGGCCTTGCCAATTTAGGATTTTTTAGTCTCTTTGTCAACTGTAGTGGGTTGAATATAGTGGATTGAAATAAGATATGAACAAAGAGATTAGGAAAGTCAAATTAATTTCTAAAAACGCTTTAGAATCCTTGGTATGCTATTCCAGATTCAATCTATTATAGATGATATGGGACTTTTTTTCTACAACAAAATAGGCTCCATAATATCCATAGGGGATTTACCCACTACAAATATTATAGAGACTGTTTTTATTTATTATTGATGATTCTGTTATTTATTTCAAAATGTTTTTGCCTTCTTTAACACGCCAATGATAATCCGATAAAATAATATCTTTTAGAGAGTAACTAGCTTCCCAATCAAGATATTTTTTAGCTTTTGAGGCATCTGCAAGGACGCTAGCTGGGTCCCCAGCACGGCGAGCAACAATTTCGTGTGGTATTTTTTGATTCAGTAATTCTTCAGCAGTTTTAAAGATTTCTTTGACGGTGTAACCTTTTTCAGTTCCTAAGTTAAAGATTTGAGAAGAACTAGTTTCTTGGAATAGGTAATTCATCCCTTTAACATGTGCATGTGCAAGGTCTAAGACATGAATGTAATCCCGAATACATGAACCATCGCGCGTATCGTAGTCATCTCCAAATATTTTCAGGCTATCATTTTGTCCCAATGCAGTCTTGTTGATGTTTGGAATGATGTGAGTTGGATTTTTTACACGGAGACCATTTGAAGCATCCATTTCTACACCAGCTACATTGAAATAGCGGAAAATGACATATTTCCAATCATAGCGATTAGCCATCCAGTAAATCATTCGTTCGCCCATCAATTTTGTTTCTGCATAAGGGTTGACAGGGTCGAGCAAGGTATCTTCAGTCGCTGGCTTGTCAATACAGTTATTACCATAGAGGGAAGCAGTTGAAGAGAACATGACTTTTTGAATACCAACTTCAGATAAGACTTTAAGAACTTGGTTCATGCCAGCAACATTGGCAGTGAAGTATTTGCTTGGGTTTTCAATGCTTTCGCTAACAACAATTTCACCTGCACAATGCAGAACTGCATCAATTTTATTTTCTTCCAAGTAGGCTTTTAAGGCACTAGCATCATAAACGTCAAGTTGTTTAAAGTGTGCACGATTATCTACAGCTGAACGGTGTCCTGTAGAAAGGTTATCTAGGACATGAACCTGATATCCAGCATTTAAAAGAGCTTTGACAGTATGTGAGCCAATGTAGCCAGCTCCGCCTGTAACAAGAATTGTTTTAGTCATGATTTTTACTTCTTTCTAAGTTTATACTGGTTTAAAAATTTTTATTGATTTAAGAAATTGAATACTTCTAATAATGTATTTGTTCTATCACCAATCAATACTCCATCGAATCCTAATTAATAATTTTGGGATATCTTCGCACTGTAAATCTCCTAAAATATTAATTTATATTTAAAATTATATAGTTGACTAGATAAGAACAGATACCTTTGCAGTATAGTTAAATGAGTAGAGATATCTTCTAAACTATAGTCTTTATTCCCACTCAATGTTGCAATCAAAATTTCATATGCTATAATAATTTCTTTGCCTTGGAATTGAATCCCTGATAAAAGTTGATGTATTTAAGCAATATAATTTTTTTATTTTTTTGCTAAATCAAATAATAGGAGTTATATTTCCGACTATTGACTGCTGTATTTTTGAACGAATAATATCTTTAGTTTCATTTAAGGAATTTTGATGTTCTAAATGACCTAGCAATATTCATGTCCAATCCCTTGTTGGATTAATATACTATATATAAAGTTGTTTGTCAAATGTTTTTGATAATTTTTTTAGACCTTCCCTCATATACAAGGGAATACTGTTTTTCTACTTAGAAAATAAGATATGATTTGTAGAAAGCAGAATAAGATACAAATTTAGAAATCCACCTTTCCACTACCTTTCTCCTATAAAAAGTGGTAAAATGGTTGAAAGAAAGAAGGGATAGAAATGACAACATTATTTTCTAAAATCAAAGAAGTAACAGAACTTTCCGCTATCTCAGGTCATGAAGCACCTGTTCGCGCTTATCTTCGTGAAAAATTAGCACCTCACGTGGATGAAGTTGTGACTGATGGCTTGGGTGGTATTTTTGGGGTTAAACACTCAGAAGTTAAAAATGCACCTCGTGTTTTGGTAGCCTCTCACATGGATGAAGTTGGTTTTATGGTGAGTGAAATCAAACCAGATGGAACCTTCCGAGTAGTTGAAATTGGTGGTTGGAACCCTATGGTTGTCAGCAGCCAACGCTTTAAACTCTTCACATGTGAAGGACGTGAGATTCCAGTAATTTCAGGTTCAGTTCCTCCACATTTAACTCGTGGCACAGGTGGACCAACTATGCCAGCTATTTCAGATATCGTTTTTGACGGTGGTTTTGCGGATAAGGCTGAGGCTGAAAGTTTTGGTATCCGTCCTGGAGACACAATCGTTCCAGATAGTAGCGCAATTCTAACTGCTAATGAAAAAAATATCATCTCAAAAGCATGGGATAACCGTTATGGTGTTCTCATGGTTAGCGAGTTGGCTGAAAACTTGTCAGGCCAAAAACTAGGAAATGAACTTTACCTTGGTGCTAACGTCCAAGAAGAAGTTGGACTTCGTGGTGCCCATGCTTCTACAACAAAATTTGATCCAGAAGTATTCCTTGCTGTGGATTGCTCACCAGCAGGTGATGTTTATGGTGGTCAAGGTAAGATTGGTGATGGAACCTTGATTCGTTTCTATGATCCAGGTCACTTGCTCCTCCCAGGCATGAAGGACTTCCTTTTGACAACTGCTGAAGAAGCTGGAATCAAATACCAATACTATTGTGGAAAAGGTGGTACAGATGCAGGAGCAGCTCATTTGAAAAATGGTGGTGTTCCATCTACAACAATCGGTGTCTGCGCTCGCTATATCCACTCTCACCAAACACTCTACGCTATGGATGACTTCCTTGAAGCCCAAGCCTTCCTACAAGCCTTGGTTAAAAAATTGGATCGCTCTACTGTAGATTTGATCAAAAATTATTAAATATCAATATGGAGGTGATAGGTATGGAAGAACCAAACCTAGAAACCTTGATACGAGAACTTTACAACAATGCTCGTCAAACATTGAGCGAAGATTTAGTGGTTGCACTCCTAGAAACTGCTAAGCAGTTGCCCAACACCAATGAGCGCTTGCTTGCAGTCCGACTATCAGGGCTAGTCACACTTGAACTTCTCAAGAATCCTAGAACACCTGCGCCAGAGTTAGTCAATCTGGCCCGCTATATCAAAAAGGAAGAAGCTAGGTACAAGGGTGCAGCTGCCTCTTCCTTTATGATTGGGAGAGTTATTTAAAATGCTTTGATTCTTTCGAATCAAAGCATTTTTTTATCTTAAATTTGTTCAGCCAAAACTTTTTCAGCAAGATTCATAGCGTGGTCTGACACACGAGTGTAGTGTGAAATGATGTCGATAAAGTTGACACCAGCTTGGGTAGAACATTCGCCGTTATTAAGACGTTTAATGTGAGTCTTACGAAGGACGCGTTCCATCTTGTTGATGGCTCCATGGCGTTCAATAAGAGATTGAGCTTGTTCAAGGTCATTGTTTTCAACACTCTCAAGAGCATCTTTAACGAAATCGCTTGTTTGACGGTAAATATCTTCCAACTCTTCTAGGGCTGAGTTAGAGAATTGAACATTCTTGCGTTGCAAGTAGTCGTTAAGATTAATCAAAGCTTCAGCGTGGTCACCGATACGTTCCAAGTCTCGAGAAGAGTCAAGGATGTTGGTTAAGACTTCACTCTCTTTTTGACTCAATGCTTCACTAGAAAGGCTGATGAGGTAGCGCGTTAATTTCTCATCGATTGTGTTGATAGCTTCTTCGGTTTTGTGTCCTTTTTCAGCTACTTTCTCGTCAGAATTGATGATGTAGTCATAAGAAAGGTCAAATGCTTTAACCGCATAGTTTCCTAGGTGCAAGAGTTCTTTCTTGGCATTTCCTAGGGCGATAGAAGGAGCTTGCTTGATGAGTTGTTCATCCAAGTAAAGAGGTTCGTATTTAACAACTTCGTCTTCACCAGGGATGAGCTTAGTAACAAAGTAGGCCAAGGCACCGATGAATGGGAATTGTACAATGGTATTACTTACGTTGAAGGCACCGTGTGAGAAGGCAATCGTCATCTCAGGTGAGAGGTGAAGTAGTGCCTGGAAGTACTCGATCATCGCAGTGAATGGGCCTAATAAGATTAAGCAGAGGATGGTTCCTAAAACGTTAAAGGTAACGTGTGTTGCTGCAACCCGTTTAGCAGAAACATTTGCTCCGGATGCTGCGATAATAACCGTTAAGGTTGTACCGATATTATCTCCGAATAGGACTGGTAGTGCCCCTTTGAGGTCGAGGAATCCACCTGCATAAAGACCTTGTAGGATCCCGATGGTTGCAGAAGATGCCTGAATCAAAACGGTAATGACAGCACCAGCCACAACTCCCAAGATAGGATTTTGCCCCAAGGTAACCATGTATTCCTTGAACTGAGGCAAGTCTTTAAGAGGGCTCATCCCAGCACTAATGAGGTTGAGGGCGTAGAAGATACCACCCACACCAAAAAGGATACGTCCAATATTATTTGCAGTACGGTTTTTGTAAAGAATAAGAACATGGTTCCAAGGAAAATCAAGGGAAGGGCATACTCGCCAAGTTTGAAACCGATGATAAAGGACGTTACGGTCGTTCCAATATTGGCTCCCATGATAATCCCGATGGCCTGTCTAAGGGTGAGGAGACTTGCACTGACCAGTCCAACCGTAATAACCGTTACACCTGTACTTGACTGGATGAGGGCAGTGACGACAATCCCCACTAAGACCCCTAAGAAGGGATTACTTGTGTACTTATCAATGTAATAACGAAGGCGGTCTCCAGCAGCTTGTTGCAAACCGTCTCCCATGGTCTTGATACTATACAAAAACAGTCCCAGACCACCTAAAAAGTGAAAAATAATTTCCTGCCAATTAATGGACATTTTCTTTTTCCTCCGAAAAATAATCGCGGAATTTCTCCCATTCTATTTTAAAGGATAAAAGTAAATCTAACAAGTAGTAAATGTTCTTTTTTTGAGAAAAATGTTGATTTTATTCGAAAAATGGCAGATGATTGTCTAATTTATATTAATTCTTCACTTCTTTATAGTTCTTGAAGGGCTAGTGTTGACTCTTTTTCTAAATATCGTAAAATAAAAATGACCTGTTCTGTGTATTTTTGGAACAGCTACTTTTTAATTCAAAAATAAAGCGCTTACTTTCAGGAGAAAGTCAAAGGAGAAAAAGATGAAGAATCCATTTTTTGAAAAACATTGTCGCTATAGTATTCGAAAATTGTCAGTGGGTGCCTGCTCATTGATGATTGGTTCAGTTCTATTTGCAGGACCAGCTTTGGCAGAAGAGTCTGTCGTTCCAGAAAATGGGACAACAACTACAGCAGTAGCTTCAGAGCAACCGTTAACCACTACTCCAGCAGAAGCAACTACACCAGCACCAGAAGTATTGAAAGAGCTAGAAGCAAGAGAAGACAAGGCAAGTGAGCAACCAGTTTCAGAAGAAAAACCAACCTTGGACCAGTTGAATGCAGGTGATAAGGAAGCAACTAGTCCAGCTGCTGAAACTCCTAAGGCTGAAGAAGCGCCTGCTACCACAGAAAATAAGCCAGAAGAAAGCAACAGTCTCTGACGTTCCTAAAAAAGAAGAAAAAAGTCTTCGACCAAAAGAAATTAAGTTTGACACCTGGGAAGATTTGTTAAAATGGGAACCAGGTGCCCGTGAAGATGACGCTATTAACCGTTCTTCAGTTGAATTGGCTAAACGTTACCGTGGACATGTAGTCAACGAAAAAGCCAATAAGGACGCCAAGGTTGAAGCCCTTGCTAACACTAACTCTAAGGCTAAAGACCATGCTTCTGTAGGTGGTGAAGAGTTTAAGGCCTATGCTTTTGACTACTGGCAATACTTGAATTCCATGGTCTTCTGGGAAGGGCTCGTTCCAACTCCAGACGTGATTGATGCTGGTCACCGTAATGGTGTTCCTGTATTAGGAACTTTGTTCTTTAACTGGTCTAACAGTATTGCAGACCAAGAAAAATTCGCTGCAGCCCTTCAACAAGACGAAGACGGAACATTCCCTATCGCTCGCAAGTTAGTTGATTTGGCTAAATACTACGGCTTTGATGGCTACTTTATCAATCAAGAAACAACAGGTGATATCGTAACACCTCTTGGTAAGAAGATGCGTGACTTCATGCTTTATACCAAGGAATATGCTGCCAAAGTCAACCATCCTGTCAAGTATTCTTGGTATGATGCCATGACCTATGAATATGGTCGTTATCATGAAGATGGACTTGGTGAATACAACTATCCATTCATGCAAAAAGAAGGAGACAAGGTTCCTGCAGATCACTTCTTTGCCAACTTTAACTGGACTAAAGAGAAAAATGATTACTCTGTAGCTATGGCTAAATGGCTAGAACGCAGTCAGTATGATGTTTTTGCAGGTTTGGAATTGCAACAAGGTGGTTCTTACAAGACAAAAGTGAAATGGGATGCCCTTTTTGATGAGAATGGCAAACTTCGCTTATCACTTGGACTTTTTGCCCCAGATACTATCACGAGTCTTGGGAAAACAGGTGAAGACTATCATAAGAATGAAAATATCTTCTTCACAGGTTACCAAGGAGATCCAACTGGTCAAAAACCAGATGACAAGGACTGGTACGGGATTGCCAACCTCGTAGCTGACCGCACACCAGCAGTAGGACGTAGCTTTACAACATCCTTTAACACAGGACATGGTAAAAAATGGTTTGTGGACGGTAAAGTTTCCAAGGATTCTGAATGGAACTATCGTTCTGTATCAGGTATCTTGCCTACATGGCGCTGGTGGCAAACATCATCAGGAGCTAAACTCCAAGCTGATTATGACTTTGAAGATGCCTACAATGGTGGTAACTCACTTAAATTTGCGGGTAATTTAGCTGAAAATACCAACCAAGATGTTCGTCTTTACTCTACAAAACTCGAAGTAACAGATAAAACGAAACTTCGTGTTGCTCATAAGGGTGGTAAGGGAAGCAAGGTCTATGTAGAGTTTGCAACTCAGAAAAACTATACCTATGGTGGCGAGAATGCTCGTAAGGAACTGACTCTATCTGACGATTGGACAAAAGATGAATTTGATTTGAGTGCCTTGGCTGGTCAGACCATTTACGGTATCAAGCTCACTTTTGAAAATACTGCTGCCCTTAAGGATTATCAATTTAACTTGGGTGAGTTGACTGTGACAGATAATCAAGAGGCTCCTCAAGCACCAACAGCTCTTAAAGTAGCCAAACAATCTCTCAAAAATGCCCAAGAAGCGGAAGCTATTGTTCAATTTACAGGTAATAAAGACGCTGATTTCTATGAAGTTTATGAGAAGGATGGCGATGCTTGGCGTCTATTGACAGGATCATCAGCAACTACGATTTACCTACCAAAAGTTAGTCGTTCAGCTAGTGCAACTGGTACTAGTCAAGAGTTGAAGGTTGTCGCAGTTGGTAAGAATGGTCTTCGTTCTGAAGCTGCAACCACAAACTTTGACTGGGGAATGACTGTCCAAGACACAAGTCTTCCAAGACCTCTAGCAGAAAACATCGTTCCAGGAGCGACTGTTATCGGAACTACCTTCCCAAATACAGAAGGCGGCGAAGGTATCGAAGGTATGTTGAATGGTACGATCACCAGCCTATCTGACAAATGGTCTTCTGCTCAGTTGAGCGGTAGTGTTGATATCCGTTTGACACAACCACGCCGTGTCGTTAGATGGGTCATGGACCATGCCGGTGCTGGTGGAGAATCCGTCAACGATGGTTTGATGAATACCAAAGACTTCGATCTCTACTACAAGGATGAAGCTGGAGAATGGAAACTAGCTAAAGCTGTTCGTGGAAATAAAGCCCATGTTTCAGATATTACTCTTGATAGTCCAATTACAGCCCAAGACTGGCGCTTGAATGTTATCACGTCTGACAATGGAACACCATGGAAAGCCATCCGTATCTACAACTGGAAGATGTATGAAACTCTTGATACGGAGAGTCAGAACATTCCAATGGCTAAAGTGGCAGCGCGTGTCCTAACGGACAATAAGATTCAGCTTGGATTCTCAGAAGTTCCTGCAGGGGGCTACCATCACAGTCTATGACAAGGCAGATTCACAAACTCCAATCGCTACCTTAAATACAGCAGTTGGAGGAGATTTGGCGACAGATTCATTGACCTTCGAAAAACGTCCGAGCCTTCTTTACTACCGTACACAATTGCCAGGTAAAGAAATCAGTAATACCCTTGCTGTAACAATTCCTCAGGATGAGAGAAAGATTAAGGCTATCAGTCTAGAAGTAGCACCTAAAAAAGCAACTTATCAAAATGGTGAGGAGTTGAATCTTAAAGGTGGTCTTCTCCGTGTCAAATACGAAGGGGAAGAAGCAGATGAAGTCATCAACCTCAGTCATGCAGGTGTAGTTGTTAACGGCTATGATTCTCACCATCATGGTGAACAAGAGTTAACAGTGACCTATCTTGGTTTACCGGTTGCAGGAAGCTTCAAGGTTCAAGTGACTGGTGAAGAAGCTGGTCCAAAAGAAGTCGCAGCCTTGTATATTAGCAAACAACCGAAAATTGACTACTTGGTAGGCGATGCTTTGGACTTATCAGAAGGACGCTTTAAGGTCTTGTATGACGATGAAACTGAGACAGAACATAGCTTTACAGACGAGGGAGTCGAAATTACAGGCTATGATTCTCAAAAAACAGGCCGTCAAAAACTTCAGTTGCACTATCAAGGTCAAACTGTCGACTTTGATGTCCTAGTATCACCTAAAGCAGCTGTCAACGACGAATATCTGAAGCAAGAAATCACATCTGCTCAAGGACGTAAAGGAACGACGGCTTATACATTTGCGGATGCAGAAAAACAAGCAGCTCTCGTTGAGAAGATTGAAGCAGCAAAGCTATCCTAGAAAACCACGACGCTAGTCAAGAAGCAGTTAACCAAGCCTTGAACGACTTGAAACAAGCTGGTGCTGACTTGAATGGTGTACAGCTTTATCAAACAGCTAAGGAAGAACTTGAAACTCTTCTAGGGAAAGTTCGTGAGAAAAATGCAGATGATCCAATCATCGCTCAAGCAGAAACTCTCATTGGTTCAACAAATCCTACTCCAGAAGCATTTGCCAACCTCAAGGAAGAACTCAATAAAAAACTCCTTGTTAAAGAAAGCCATCATGTGGGTAGCTTAGAAGAAGGTGAAACTGCGCCAACAGTTGAAGCACTACCTGAATTAGTGGTTGAGACAGAAACTCAAGCCTTCGAGCGTCAAGAACGTCCGTCAGGAGACCTCTTATTGGGTGAACGACGTCTCGTTCAGGCTGGTGCAGAAGGACAAATCCGTCATTTGATTGAAGTGGATGCCAAAGGCAACCGTACTCTTCTTCAGACAGAAGTCGTCAAGGAAGCAGTGGCAGAGATTACTGAGGTTGGTACTAAGATTGAAAGTAGCACTCAACCGCTTGACGGTCCAAAAGTCTTAGAAGTTAAGAAACCAAGCTTGGTTGTGGAAGAAGAAGTTCTTGCCTATGGACATGAAGAACGAGTAAATCCTAGCCTCCCAGTAGGAGAACGTCGCTTGGTTCAAGTAGGAGTTGCAGGCCTTCGTAGAAACCTTGTGGAGATTGATTCTGAAGGACATCGCAGTCTTAAGGGGACAGAAGTTCTCAAGGAAGCCGTAACTGAAATTATTGAAGTCGGTACAAAAGTAGTTAAAGTACCAGGTGACAGACCAGTTACACCTGCTCCAGCGACTCAAGATACTAAGCAGGAAACTTCAAAAACAGAACCTAAGACTGAAACATCCGTTGCGCCAGTTCAAGTAAGCCAAGCAGCGAAGCAAGAACCAGCAAAAGCAGAAGTACAAGTACAAGTACAAGCTGAAAAGACTGAAGGAAAACAACTTCCAAATACAAGTGCAGAAGTAGATGCAAACCTCCTAGCCCTTGGCTTGGTCGGAGTTTTAGGTGGCTTTGGCTTGCTAGCTCAAAAGAAAAAAGAAGAGTAAGTTAATAACTTTGCTTAATGTAACTTCTTAGAAATAAAAAGAAAGATTTGATTCATAATAGAGTCAAATCTTTTTTTGAGTTTAAAAAGTGAAAATCTTGTTTTGGGGGTTAAAATGCGTTCCAAATGAATAGGAAGATAAAAATACAACCCCAAGCGTTACCTGTTCTCTTTTGAATGACGAGCATACCATAAATCAAGATAAAAACAGACAAAGCCTCTAAAATGGCATGGAGATGAAAGCTAATCATCCCATGAATCATCAGACAGATAAGAGCACAAGTCAAGGCTCCGTAATCAAGCCAAGTCTGATGTGATGGAAAGCGACAGTTAATTTTGTTTGCAATGACAACATAATTAAAACCTTCCCAGAATCCCCAGATAAGTCCAATAAGGAGGAACCCCAAGATATTTGTCGGAAAAGAACTTGCCAGAACTTCTCTGGTTAAGAGGATGGATTGAAAAGGGAGATAGGAATGAATCTGCCCTCTACTGATGAGAAAAGGAAGTAAGGGGAGACAGATAGCAGCAGTCTGAATAATGGTTGGGAGGAGATGTTTAGCTAGCAAACCATATTGTTTCCAGCTTTCTTTTCTTCGAATCATTACAATGCTCGTCCCCAATCCAGCAACACAAAACTGGAGAGTTGCGAGAAAAAGAAGACGAATCCAGACGGGAAACTCTGTTTGGTGAGAGAAATCAAGTATTTGTTTTTGGAAAAGGATGTATCCTATAAACGAAAGAATTGTCAAAATGGCAATGATATTGAGGTCTGAATCTGCCTCTTTTTGCTTATCTGTTAGAGTATTTTTCATCATTTAGCGCTCCTTATCTTATTTTTTATTATAAAACAATAAGAAATAAAGGGCAATAAAGAACTGGAAAAGTTTAAGGTTTTGCTATCTCTTTTATTGATTTTGTGATATAATTAACACGTAAAAAAAATTAAGGAGTCTTTCCAAATGGCAAAATTGACTGTTAAAGACGTTGACTTGAAAGGGAAAAAGTTCTCGTTCGTGTTGACTTCAACGTACCTGTAAAAGATGGTGTGATCACTAACGATAATCGTATCACTGCAGCTCTTCCAACTATCAAGTACATCCTTGAACAAGGTGGACGTGCAATCCTCTTCTCTCACCTTGGACGTGTTAAAGAAGAAGCAGACAAAGAAGGTAAATCACTTGCTCCTGTAGCTGCTGACTTGGCTGCTAAATTGGGTCAAGAAGTTACATTCCTTCCAGGTGTTACTCGTGGTGCTGAATTGGAAGCAGCGATTAACGCTCTTGAAGATGGACAAGTTCTCTTGGTTGAAAACACTCGTTTTGAAGATGTTGACGGCAAGAAAGAATCTAAAAACGATCCTGAACTTGGTAAATACTGGGCATCACTTGGAGATGGTATCTTCGTAAACGATGCGTTCGGTACAGCTCACCGTGCACACGCATCTAACGTTGGTATCTCAGCAAACGTTGAAAAAGCAGTTGCTGGATTCCTTCTTGAAAACGAAATTGCCTACATCCAAGAAGCAGTTGAAGCTCCAGAACGTCCATTCGTGGCTATCCTTGGTGGTTCAAAAGTTTCAGACAAGATCGGTGTTATCGAAAACTTGCTTGAAAAAGCTGATAAAGTTCTTATCGGTGGTGGGATGACTTACACATTCTACAAAGCACAAGGTATCGAAATTGGTAACTCACTTGTAGAAGAAGACAAATTGGATGTTGCTAAAGCTCTTCTTGAAAAAGCAAACGGTAAATTGATCTTGCCAGTTGACTCAAAAGAAGCAAACGCATTTGCAGACTACACTGAAGTGAAAGACACTGAAGGTGAAGCAGTAGACCCAGGTTTCCTTGGTTTGGATATCGGTCCTAAATCTATCGCTAAATTTGACGAAGCTTTGACTGGTGCTAAAACAGTTGTATGGAACGGACCAATGGGTGTATTTGAAAACCCTGACTTCCAAGCTGGTACAATCGGTGTGATGGACGCTATCGTGAAACAACCAGGTGTTAAATCAATCATCGGTGGTGGTGACTCAGCTGCCGCAGCCATCAACCTTGGACGTGCAGACAAGTTCTCATGGATTTCTACTGGTGGTGGAGCTTCAATGGAACTCCTTGAAGGTAAAGTTCTTCCAGGACTTGCAGCTTTGACTGAAAAATAAGAATATAAAAAAGGAGGCTGGGACAAAAGTCCTAGCCTCTCAATTGTCTTTGGATTGTCGAGCAGGACGCAGTGGTTGAGTGGGCTCTACTACGCTGATTTCATCAGATTTTACAACCCTACTCAACTGTGCGGAGGTGGGACGACGAAATCGAATTCTAACGAATTACCGATTTCTGTCCCACACTTTTTTTTGCGCTCTTTTAAAGTTTGAGAGTAGCGAGGGATAATTGGACAGAATCAAAAAAAAACAGTAAAATAGAGGAATACCAATCTAAATGAAATTTGAGTGATAATCGTGGAAAAAAGAGACAATCATACAAAAACAGCTATTTGCGGTATTATCAATGTCACCCCGGATTCTTTCTCTGATGGGGGCCAATTTTTTGCTATTGAAGAAGCCTTAAAGCAGGCTCGAAAATTGATAGCTGAAGGTGCCACTATTTTAGATATCGGTGGGGAATCCACTCGACCTCGACCTGGAAGTAGCTATGTTGAGATTGAAGAGGAAATCCAACGTGCGGTTCCGGTCATTAAAGCTATCCGTGCAGAAAGTGATGTTTTAATTTCGGTCGACACTTGGAAGAGTCAGGTAGCAGAAGCAGCTCTAAAAGCGGGTGCCAATATAGTCAATGACATTACAGGTCTCATGGGTGATGAGAAGATGGCGGAGGTGGTTGCGAAAGCAGAAGCTCAAGTCGTCATCATGTTTAATCCGGTCATGGCACGCCCTCAGCACCCTAGTTCGCTCATATTCCCTCATTTTGGATTTGGAGAGACTTTTACTGATAAAGAATTGGCTGACTTTGAACAACTGCCAGTAGAAGAATTGATGACAGCTTTCTTTGACCGTGCTCTAGTAAGAGCGGAAATAGCAGGAATTTCGAAAGAAAAGATCATGCTGGATCCAGGGATTGGCTTTGGCTTGACCAAAAAGGAAAATCTACTACTTCTACGTGACCTTGATAAATTACACGAGATGGGCTATCCTATCTTTTTAGGAGTCTCTCGCAAGCGCTTTGTCATCAATATTCTGGAAGAAAATGGTTTTGAAGTAAACCCAGAAACTGAAGCTGGTTTCCGCAATCGTGATACGGCTTCAGCTCATGTGACTAGTATCGCTGCTAGACAGGGTGTAGAAGTTGTGCGTGTACACGATGTAGCCAGCCACAAGATGGCAGTCGAAATTGCGTCTGCTATCCGTCTAGCAGACCATGCGGAAAATTTAGATTTGAAACAATATAAGTAAGATGAATAAAAACGAAACTAATCAGTGGATTGCCCACTACCGGACAGACCAACCGCACTTTGGTTTGGAAAGAATGGTAGAGCTTTTAGCTTTACGAGGCAATCCCCATCTTAAGCTTAAGGTTATCCACATCGGAGGAACCAATGGCAAGGGCTCTACTATAGCCTTTTTGAAAAATATGCTGGAAAAGATGGGGCTAAGAGTTGGAGTCTTTAGCTCACCCTATCTGATTCATTATACCGACCAGATTGCCATTAATGGGGAATCCATTCCAGAAGCGAGACTAGAAGCCCTCATGGCAGACTATCAGACTTTGCTGGAGGGGGAAGCGGCTGCCAATTTACAAGGAACGACAGAATTCGAGATTATCACTGCTATAGCCTATGACTATTTTGCTTCTGAACAAGTCGATGTGGCCATTATGGAAGTTGGTATGGGCGGACTTTTGGATAGTACCAATGTCTGTCAGCCTATTTTAACAGGCATCACGACCATTGGGTTGGATCATGTAGCGCTTTTAGGGGATAGCTTGGAAGCCATAGCAGAGCAGAAAGCAGGGATTATCAAGCAAGGAGTTCCTCTAGTGACTGGTCGCATTGCCGCAGAAGCCTTGGCTGTGATAGGCCAAATTGCAGAGGAAAAACAGGCTGCTAGAATTTTTTATGGAAGAGATTATCAGGTAAGCCATCATGAGAGTATTGTGACTGGAGAGGTCTTTGACTATACAAGTGCTGGTAGACAAGGTCGTTTCCAAACAGGATTGCTTGGTTTGCACCAGATTGAGAACGCTGGGATGGCGCTGGCCTTGTTAGATAGCTATTGCCAAGCGACTGGTCGAGAATTGCCAGATAATGCTTTAGTGGCTCAAGCCTTAGAAGAAACAAGTTGGCCAGGACGCTTTGAAGTTGTTTGTAGAGAACCCTTAGTGTTGCTAGATGGGGCCCACAATCCTCATGCCATCAAGGCCTTGTTGGCTACCTTGAAAGAACGCTTTACGGACTATCAGAAGGAAATCCTCTTTACTTGTATTAAAACCAAGGCCTTGGAGGACATGTTGGACTTGCTAGAAACCTTGCCTGATACTAAGATTACACTAACTCATTTTTGAGGATAGTCGGGCGACGGATGAAAAAGTCTTGAAAGAGATGTCTGATTCTAGAAATTTCAACTACCAAGATTGGCAAGAATTTCTAGACCAAAAAAATTATCAGAAAATGAAGAGAAAAAAACAGTTAGGATTATCACGGGCTCATTATACTTTTTTTAGCCCAAGTGAGAGCCTACCTAATGGAGGGGAAAAAAATTAGAATGGATACACAAAAAGATTGAAGAAGCTGTAAAAATGATTATCGAGGCAGTTGGTGAGGATGCAAATCGCGAAGGCTTGCAGGAAACACCAGCCCGTGTCGCTCGTATGTACCAAGAGATTTTTTTCAGGTCTTGGGCAAACTGCAGAAGAGCACCTGTCAAAATCCTTTGAGATTATCGATGACAATATGGTAGTGGAAAAGGATATTTTTTTCCATACCATGTGTGAACACCACTTTTTACCATTTTATGGTCGAGCTCACATTGCCTATATCCCAGATGGGCGTGTTGCAGGTTTATCAAAGTTAGCTCGTACTGTGGAAGTTTACTCTAAAAAGCCACAGATTCAAGAGCGTTTGAATATCGAAGTTGCTGATGCCTTGATGGAGTATTTGGGTGCTAAGGGAGCTTTTGTTGTCATTGAAGCAGAGCATATGTGTATGAGTATGCGTGGTGTTCGAAAACCAGGAACTGCGACCTTGACTACAGTAGCTCGAGGTCTATTTGAGACAGATAAGGATCTTCGGGATCAGGCTTATCGTCTGATGGGACTATAAAAAATCCGCGTTAAGCGGATTTTTCTAGAAAGGACTAGTTATGGATCAACTGCGAATTAAAGACCTAGAAATTTTCGCCTTTCATGGACTCTTTCCTAGTGAGAAGGAACTGGGGCAGAAGTTTGTCGTTTCAGCCACCCTATCCTATGATATGACCAAGGCTGCGACAGACTTGGATTTAACTGCTTCTGTCCATTACGGAGAACTTTGCCAGCAATGGACGACATGGTTTCAGGAAACGAGTGAGGATTTGATTGAAACAGTAGCCTACAAACTAGTAGAGCGTACTTTTGAGACCTACCCTCTCGTTCAAGAGATTGAGCTGGAACTTAAAAAACCATGGGCACCTATCCATCTACCGCTGGATACTTGTTCAGTAACCATCCACCGTCGCAAACAGCGTGCCTTTATCGCTTTAGGAAGCAATATGGGGGATAAGACGGCTAATCTCCAGCAAGCGATTGACAAAATGCGAGCTCGTGGCATCCATGTTCTCAAGGAGTCTAGTGTGATTAGGACCGAACCTTGGGGTGGTGTAGAGCAGGATAGCTTTGCCAATCAAGTCATTGAAGTGGAAACCTGGTTGCCAGCTCCAATCTTGTTAGAAACCTTATTGGCTATTGAGGCAGAAATGGGACGGGTCAGAGAGGTTCATTGGGGACCTCGCTTGATTGACCTGGATTTGCTTTTTGTAGAGGACCAAGTCATCTATACAGACGACCTCATCTTGCCTCATCCTTATATTGCTGAGCGCCTCTTTGTTTTAGAGTCTTTACAGGAAATAGCTCCGCATTTTATTCATCCAACGCTGAAACAACCGATTCGCCACTTGTATCGTCAATTGGAGAAAGAAAATGCCTAAGTTTTCCGAAACTTATAGTAAATGGAGAAGTCTAGGGGAGGGAGCGCTAGCTATTATCCTAGGTCTTCTCTTGATTTGTTTTGGGCAGATTGTACCGAGACTTGGTTATCAACTCTTGATGGCCTACTTTCCCTGTCTGCTATTTGGCATTTATTGACACGATGGTTTCAGGAAAAGTCCCGTAGAGAAAATATTTTTGTAACCATAGCCAAGCTCTTTCTTGCAGTCATCCTATTTGATTCAGTCATCCTGCAAGGGATAGCCCTCTATCTCCTTGTGATGATTATCGGAGGTTATCAACTGTTTACAGGTCTGATCAGTCTGATTACCTGGTTGATTTACCGAAATAATCATATCCATCCGAGGCTCAATTACTTATTTGATGCTTTGTGGATGATGGGATTTGGTCTCTATAGTATCTCCCCTTTTCATGATGCAACAAATTTTGAGTTGCTCTTGTTAGGTTTTTACTTAATCATGTTGGGAGCGAGTAGTGTCAGGGATGGTTTCTATTTCGAAAAAGGGAGAAGTAATCCCAAGCTGAAGCGCAGAATGAGAATGACACTGCCTATTTTTGTAACAGCTTTAATTCCTATTAGTACCTTACGTCGATTGAACAAATGGTTTTCTAATCATGGTTCTGAAGACGGGAAAGTACATTCAGAGAGAAAGAATGACCAGACAGTTGATTTGGAAATTTTTATCCATGCTTCAGAATCCTCTTTCTTTTTAGCCATGGGGCATGTGGATATCTGCTATCAAGGTCAGGTTATTTCCTATGGTTCTTATGATCCTCACTCGGAGCGTTTATTTGGGATGATTGGGGATGGGGTTCTATTTAAGGCTAATCGAGAAAAGTATATCGAACTCTGTAAGAGAGAAAGTCAGAAAACTCTATTTGCCTATGGCTTAAGCTTGTCTGAGCAACAGAAAAAAGCTATAGAAGAACAACTGAGAGAAATTGAAGGACTCTTAATTCCTTGGGAACCAAGTTCGCAACTCATGAAAAGAAGAGAAGGGGAAATCAAGCATACCTACTCTTATCAGCTGAAACACGAGGCTGATGCCACTCTTTATAAGTTCAGTTCGTCCAAGTTTAAGACCTATTTTGTTCTCAGCACAAATTGTGTCTTATTGGCTGACTCTATCGTGGGTAAAGCTGGAACAGATATTCTCAGCCCCCAAGGATTTATCGTCCCAGGAACTTATCAGGATTATCTTGACTTAGAATACACCAAACCAAGTGGTATAGTAGTCAGTCGTTCCATTTATTAGCAAAAAGAAAACTCTAGTTTCCTAAGTAGAAAGAGGAGACTAGAGTTTTTAAAATAGGTCATTTTCTTCTGGTAGGAGAATGGTTTCCTTCCCATCCATATCCATGACTAGAACTTTAGGTGGATAGAGTGGGTCAAAGGGATGATTGAAGTCGAAGTCAATCGTAGTTGGTAGATGTTGACTAGAAAAACGAAAAGTGATGGTACCTTCATGATTCAACAGTCGAAATTCCAATTCATCTTCTAGCTCAAAAACATGCTTTAAAAAATGATCGATTATATACCAGATTGAATCGATAACATCGTCGGGTAAATTGGTCACCACACCGAAACTGGCACATCGTCTATGAGAATCTGTAAAAGCCATCCCTATCTCCTGATTGATTTTCTTATTATCATACTGCAAACTACTAGAAAAATCAAGAAAAGTCAACTACCTTTAAAAAGATGAGAATGATTTTGAAATTTTTTCAACGAATCTTCATCAAATGCTTGAAAATGCTTACAATTAGTGGTAAAATGAGAACAGTGGAATCGTGAAAACAAAATTTTCAAAGTAGAAAGGAAACGGAATGAACACAGATGATACAGTAACAATTTATGACGTTGCCCGAGAAGCGGGAGTGTCAATGGCGACTGTCAGTCGTGTTGTCAATGGCAATAAGAATGTCAAGGAAAACACCCGTAAGAAAGTTCTAGAGGTCATTGATCGCCTTGACTACCGCCCTAATGCAGTAGCTCGTGGTCTAGCAAGTAAGAAAACTACAACAGTTGGAGTTGTTATTCCAGATATCACAAATACTTATTTCTCTACCCTTGCTAAAGGGATTGACGATATCGCGGAAATGTACAAATACAACATCGTCCTTGCCAACAGTGATGAGGATGATGAAAAGGAAGTATCTGTGGTCAATACTCTCTTTTCTAAACAGGTGGATGGCGTTATCTTCATGGGTTATCATTTAACTGAGAAGATTCGCTCAGAGTTTTCACGCTCACGTACTCCTGTGGTTCTTGCAGGAACAGTGGATGTGGAGCACCAGCTTCCAAGTGTCAATATTGACTATAAACATGCTACTGTTGATGCAGTCCGTCATCTTTTGAAGCGAAACAAAAAAATTGCCTTCGTTAGTGGACCATTAGTGGATGATATTAATGGTAAGATTCGCTTGGCTGGTTACAAAGATGCTTTGAAAGAAGCGGGAATCAACTATAGTGAAGGTCTTGTTTTCGAATCAAAATACCGTTATGATGATGGCTATGCCTTGGCAGAACGTTTGATTTCTTCTAAAGCAACAGCAGCGATCGTAACAGGAGATGAACTAGCAGCAGGTGTGTTGAACGGACTTGCTGACAAGGGAGTTTCTGTACCAGAAGACTTTGAAATTATCACCAGTGATGATTCGCAAATCGCGCGTTACACTCGTCCAAACCTAACCACCATTGCGCAACCTTTGTATGACCTTGGTGCTATTAGTATGCGTATGTTGACCAAGATTATGCATAAGGAAGAGTTAGAAGAGCGTGAAGTTCTTTTGCCACATGGTTTGGTAGAACGTCATTCAACTCGTAAAGATTAACAAGAAGAGGTCGGGATAAAAATCCCGACCTCGCTTTTTAGTAGCAAAAACTTTTTGGTCAATAGTTCAAGCATCAAGTTGATGGTAGAAGGCTTGCGGGAGTGACTAGAAAACAAGACTTGATCTAGTAATCTCTATCTCACCGACTTTTTTATACTCAATGAAAATCAAAGAGCAAACTAGGAAACTAGCCGCAGGCTGTACTTGAGTACGGCAAGGCGACGTTGACGAGGTTTGAATTTGATTTTCGAAGGGTATTATCCTTCCATATAGGCTCGTAATTCCTCTCCTCTATGGCCAGCATTGATAGCAATGAGGAGTTTGAGACGAGCTTTTTGAGCATTGAGCTCTTTGACAAAGAAAACACCAGCATTTTGCAGGCAAACGCCACCACCTTCATAGGCATAGACAGGTTCGGCAATCCCGTTAAAACAACGAGAGACTAAGGCGATTGGAAGTCCTTCTTGGATAAGGGCGTTCAATTTTTGTGCTGTTTCCTTGGGAACATTTCCAGCACCAAAGGCCTGGATAATAAGTCCATCCAGTTGGTCAACGGGAAGTAAATCAAGGAGTTCTTCTGTCATACCAGCATAGACAGGGATAATAGGGACCAAGCCTTGAATCTTATCAAGGTCAAAACGAACACGGGGTTCAGCTGTTTTGAAGTAGAGAATCTCGTGTTTCATGATGAGTCCAAGAGGGCCGTGGGTCGGCGTTTGAAAGGTGCTAACATTTGTCGTGTGCGTCTTGGTCACATACTTAGCAGCGTGTATCTCGTCATTCATCACGACCAAGACACCCTTATCAGCAGCCTTATCGTCACTCGCTACACGTAGGGCACTGAGATAATTGTAGACGCCATCGCTTCCAAGCTCGTTGGAACTACGCATGGCCCCTGTTAGTACGATCGGTTTGTGAGGAACCTCCATAGTGTCAAGGAAATAGGCAGTTTCCTCCAAGGTATCTGTCCCATGTGTAATCACGAAACCGTCATAATGATCAGCCTCTTCTTTAATTTTTTGATAGAGGGCCAGCATATGCTTTGGTTTAATATGAGGACTTGGCAGATTAAAAAAGTCGAGGGCGTGGACTTCAACTCCCTCAAGTGGATTGGATACATGATTCATAGGGTTATCTTGACTAGTCACAACAGCGCCAGAGTCATCGGCTTGCATGGAAATAGTACCACCCGTATGTAAAACAAGGATTTTCTTAGGCATGATTTACTCACTCTTTCTGAAATGTGGTATAATCATTGTATCACAAAAGGGGAGATTGAGGTAGGATGGAAGTCAAAGCTGTTTTTTTTGATATCGATGGAACACTGGTCAACGATCGCAAGAGTGTTTTGAAATCCACTAAGGATGCGATTAAGATTGTAAAGGAACAGGGAGTGCTTGTTGGAGTAGCGACAGGGCGAGGACCTTTTTTTGTTAAGGATTTAATGGAAGATTTAGATCTGGATTTTGCTGTAACTTATAACGGCCAATATATCTTTAATAAAGACAGAGTCTTGTTTACAAGTCCTCTTTCCAAATCTCATTTACGGCAGTTGATTGCCTATGCTAAAAAGGAGGGCAAGGAAATTGCTTTGGGGACCAAGGATGCCATGCTGGGTTCAAAAATCATGTCTTTTGGCCTAGGTTCTTTTTCACAAAGAGTGAGTCGTTTTGTCCCCTCTATGTTGACCCGTACAGTTAGTCATTCCTTTAATCGAATGGTGAGTAAGGTTGTTCCTCAGAAGGAAGAAGACTTGCTCCAGTTGATGAATCAGCCCATTTATCAAGTTTTGATGCTAATGACGCCAGAAGAATCTGAGAAAGCAGCAGCTGACTTTTACGACTTGAAATTGACTCGTAGTAATCCTTTTGCGGCCGATGTCATCAATCAAGGAAATTCCAAGCTAGAAGGTATTCGCCGTGTCGGAAAAGAGTATGGTTTTGATCTCAATCAAGTCATGGCCTTCGGTGACTCGGACAATGACCTAGAGATGCTGGCGGGTGTTGGGATGTCAGTCGCTATGGGCAATGGTAGTAGCAGTGTCAAGGAAGTCGCTAAGCATATCACAACCAGCAACCAACAAGATGGGATTCACAAAGCTTTAGAGCATTTGGTGTTCTGGCTTCAGAAAAAGTCTTTGTCAGCCGTGATTACCATTTTAATAAGGTCAAGACCTTCCATCACATGATGGATGAACGAACTCAAGAGGAGCCCCAAGCTTGGGACTTAGAAGGTGCCACCCATAGAGCAGGATTTAAGATAGAAGAATTGGTCGAGTTTGTCCGAGCTGCTAGCTCTTCTGAGGAAGACTTCGAACAGGCAGTTGGACAACTACACCAAGCGCTGGATAAAGCAGCAGAGAAAGTTGCTAAGAAAACGCCTGCTAAGCAAGATTTGGTTGGGCAAGTAGATGCCTTGATTGATACTTTGTACTTCACCTATGGTAGTTTTGTTTTGATGGGGGTGGATCCAGAACGGATTTTTGACATTGTCCATCAAGCCAATATGGGGAAAATGTTCCCTGATGGAAAAGCTCATTTTGATCCAGTGACCCACAAGATCCTAAAACCAGATGACTGGGAAGAAAAATACGCTCCAGAACCAGCCATTAAAAAGGAGATTGAGCGCCAGATAAAGGCCTATGAGCGACATAAGGAAAGAGAAGATAAAAAATAGGCGATCGCAGAGGAAGCCTGGAATGATGTTTTGAGTTCCTAGTTTCAACTACGACATCAATAGTTTATAAAAAAATGAGGTTAGGAGAAAAATCCCAACCTCATTTCTGTTTTTATTACAAAGTTTTATCCTTATCTCTAACGACGAGAAGGTCAACGCTGGTATGGCGTAGGATATATTCTGATGAAGAACCAACTAGCAGACGCTCAAAGGCATTGAGTCCTGTTGCCCCAACTAAATCAAATCAACCTTTTCTTTGTCTGGAATTGTTTTAGCTAAGAGAGTTTTAGGGTTACCCATCTCAATAACAACTTTAATGTCTGTGAGCCCAGCATCTTTTGCACGTTTTTCGTATTCAGCCATCAAATCGTTGGCCTCTACTTGCAATTCTTCGTAAACTTCGGCATCAAATGTTGAGATGCTTTGAAGAGCACGTGTGTCAATGACATGGGCAATCGTTAGTTTTGCCTGGTTACGTAGTGCTGAATGAACCCCTTTGATGAAAGCCAAGTCAGCTTCCTTAGAACCGTCAACCGCTACCATGATGTTTTCATAACGTTGTGTCATAGCAAAAACCTCCTCATTCTTATTACCTTCATTGTATTCCTTTTCACTAAAAAAGTAAAGTAAAAAACGATAGGAAGAAGATAGATGCTTTTTGACTTTGACTTGGAGTTTGTTATAATAAAAAGAGAAAAGCTAAGAGGAAGAGAAATGACAAAAATCGCAGTATTATCGGATATACATGGCAATACGACAGCTTTGGAGGCTGTTCTGGCAGATGCCCAGAAGTCAGAGGTTGATGAGTATTGGCTCTTGGGAGATATCCTCATGCCTGGAACAGGACGAAAAAATATTCTCCAGACATTGGAGACTTTACCCATCACTCTTAGAGTTTTGGGAAATTGGGAGGAGAGCTTGTGGCGAGCCTGTCATCATCAGTTAGATGAAACTAGACCCAGTCATCGTTATCTCCTGCGCCAGTGTCAGTATATCATGGAAGAACTCAGCATCGAGGAAATTGAGGCACTGCAGGACTATCCCTTGCAAGTGCACCGCCAGTTTGGAGATTTGAAGCTAGGGATTAGCCACCACTTGCCTGATAAAAATTGGGGACGAGAGCTGATCCATCTTGGGAAGCAAGAGGACTTTGACCGTCTTGTCACCAATCCAGACTGTGATATTGCCATTTACGGGCATATCCATCAACAGTTTCTTCGTTATGGTAGTGGTGGACAGCTTATCCTGAATCCAGGTTCCATTGGTCAACCCTTCTTTTTATCTGAGAATTTACGCAAAGACATGCGTGCCCAATACATGATCTTAGAATTTGATGAAAAAGGCTTGAAAGATATCGATTTTCGTCGGGTTGATTATGATATTGAGGCAGAATTACAGCTAGCCAAAGAGTTACAATTACCCTACTACCAAGTTTATTATGAAAGCTTGGTTAATGGGGTTCACCATACTCATAATCAGGAATTACTTCATGAAATTGCCCAAAGTCAAGGGCATGATGCAGAGTTGGATGACTGGCTTAGTGGTAACTCTTGACATTACAACTACAAGAGATATAATAAATATAAAAAAACGAACTAGTCCAATAGAAAAAGGAGAACCTTATGCAAATTTCAAGTCGATTTACCATCGCGACCCATATGTTGATTATCATAGCCTTAAAAGGGAAAGAAAGTAAGGTGACCAGTGACTTTCTTGCTAGTAGCGTTGGAGTCAATCCTGTCATTATCCGTAAGACCTTATCTCAACTGAAAAAGGCAGAGTTGATCTCAGTTGCGCGTGGAACTGGTGGCGCAGAGATTATCAAAGACCTAGAGGATATCAGTCTTTTAGATGTTTACCAAGCAGTTGAGTGTCTAGGAAAGACAGGTCAACTCTTTAGTTTTCATGATAATCCCAATCCAGCCTGCCCAGTTGGTGCAAATATCCATGGAGTTTAGATGAGAAATTACAAAAGATTCAGCTAGCTATGGAGCAGGAGTTGGGTCAAACCAGTCTTGCCCAAGTAGTGGCAGATGCAGAAGCAAGGATAGAGAAATAAGAGCTTCTAGAAAGAGGCAGAACGTAGACCTACCCTATCAGTAATAAAAAAATTGCCCTTATAGAGGTTGGATACTATATAGTAAAAACTCTTAGAAATGCTGACATAATGCTATTTTTAAGAGTTTTTTATTTTCTCTAGTAAAAGAAAGAGATTGAAGCAACTTGATCAAAATGAATCTTTTCTTTAATCTGAAGAGTTGAGGTATAAACATAATTTTAGTAGAATATTGAGTATAAATCTTTCTACAATAAAACGCATATTATCAAGTTTTTTAAACATCTGATAATATGCGTTTTTCTGATTTTAAAGACTTTTATCCCAGCTTTTTTTACATGTCTTTATACTAAGGTGATAGATTTATAGAGTCCTTGCTTTTATTGTTCCTTTCTTGACTTGAGGAAGCTACCAAGGCCAAGGAGAGCTAGGAGACTGATTCCTGCAAACAGGAGTTTGTGATCGTTTTTGGTTCCTGTATTTGGAAGTTCAGCTTGTTTAGCTAGGGGAGCAGGTATAGTTTCCTTGTTAGAGTTGTCTACCGATTCGTTTTGAACCGCTTCTTTTACAGATGATGCTTGTGCTTCTTGTGATGGTTTTTCAGCTTGTGAATCAGTTGTAGCTTGGCTAGGTTTATGATCCGCATCCGCTACTTTTGCATCTGGTTTTGTAGAATCAGGTTTAGTTTGTGGAGCTGGATTTTGATGTTCCGGTTTGACGACTCGGTTTGGAGTATTGTCTTGGTCGTTATTTTGACCTTGCTCTTGTTTTAAGCTAGAAAGATCAAATTCTGGTTTTTCTTCCACAGCTGGGGCAACGATGGCACCGCCTTGAGCGATTCGAAGAACAGTAGCTGTAAGGGCATTTAATTTCAAGCCTTTTTCAGTCCATTCCAGTCCTTGAGGGTTGGCAATTCCTACTGGTCCTGCTTGGTTTTCATCTGCTAAAACTTCAGCATTTCTCAGGTGAGCAAAGGTTGTTTCTAGAGTGAATTCACGTTCTTTATCATCAGCGTTGACAAAGACAGCGTAGATATCTCCATTTGGAGCAGTGATTTGGTAGCCAATCACTACATCTTCTTTTTCCACACCATTTTGGCCTGGGACAGTGATGAGTTGGACACGGTCTTTGATATCTTGAAGACTCTTGAGTCGGAAGGCGTCTGTAGATTGGCGAAGTGCAATTAAACCTTTCATGTAGTCACGGCTCTTGACATTTTCAGGATAAGCTTTTCCATCAGTTGCCTTGGTCCAATCAAACTTGTTGACAGCATCACTAGAGTCATAAGAATCATGGATGAAGTAAGGATAGTCAAATGGGTTACCGTCCTTATCACGCAACAAGTGAGATTTATTTGGTACCTTATCTTCTGAAACTGGAGTCTTGTAGGCTGGGTCACGGAATTGTTTGGTACGTCCGTATTCCTGACCAGAGTGAATAAATGGAGTTCCTTGAGCTGTCAAGACCATGAGATTTCCGAGGCGCAAACGACGATGGATTTCCGCATAGTTTCAGCCTTGCTTGGGTCTTTTTTGATTGATTGGGCAATGATGTCAAAGAGGGTCAAGTTATCATGGGCTGCGATGTATTGGATGACATCTCCAGGACTGTCTGCTACAAAGTTGGTTGGTTGAGCAATCAGATTTTTAAAGATGGTATTGATATCGCGTTTTCCACCTGTGATAAAGGCAGGCTGACCTTCATTTGGATAACCAGACTTGAGGTTGTTACGGATGTCATCTGAAAAGACAGCGACAGTATCGGTATGTTTCATCCAATCTTGGTCAGCAGGCTGTGTTGGCATATTTTCATCACCAGAATAGGTTCTCCAACCTTCACCAAGCATGATGAGATTTGGATTGAGGGCGCGTGCAGCCTTGTAAGCTTCTTCGACGGAAGCTGCATCATGATCTCCCATCATATCGAAACGGAAACCATCTACTTTATAGGTTTCAACTAGATACTTGATAGAGTCTACCATGACGCGTTTAGACATGTAGTGGGTTGTTCCTAGACGACCACCACCAAAGCTAGTACGAGGTGTTCCGTCTGCATCCATGAAGTGGTAGTAGTTTGGCTCGAGGTCTTCAAAGATATCGACATTGGCAGTATGGTTGTAAACGACATCTAAGATAGCACCCATGCCACGTTTATGGATTTCGTTGACAAGGTTCTTAAATTCTGCGATACGTTTTTCTGGGTTCTTAGGATCACTTGAGTACATACCAGTCAAGGAGAAGTAGTTTTGAGGGTCATAACCCCAGTTGTAGTTGCTATCGCTTGAAGCATAGGCGGACAAGCGTTCATGGTTTTTCAATTCATTGACATAGTAGTATGACAAGACTGGAAGGAGCTGGATGTGGGTTACACCCAAGTCTTTGAGGTAGTCTAGTTTTTCGATAAAGGCTTCAAAGGTACCAAATGGTTTAGTCAAATCTTTTGCGATAGCAGGATCTGAGGTAAAGTCACGAACGTGAGCCTCGTAGATAACAGCATCTTCACGAGATTTGAAGTTATGAATCTTACCATAAGTCAGGTCTTGAGGTCCAAGTTTTGCTGGATCCACAAAAGCAGCTTTAGCAACCTTATGGGCAGCATCTGTTTTAGCTAAATCGCTGTTCCAAGCTGCCAGAGATTTAGCGTAAGGATCAAGTACGAGGACAGTCTTGCCTTGGCGCTCGATTTGGTAGTGATAGTAGTAGCCAGTATAGTTACTAATACCAAGTCCTGAGTTCTCATCCAGGGTCTGTTTCCAAGTTCCTTTTTCTCCTTTTTCAAGAGCGACGGTTCCAACCACTTTTTCAGGATCTTTCTTATCGTAGATGACAACAGAAACTTTATCAGCACTTGGAGACCAGAGAGTCAGATCAACACGTTTGCCATCTTCTTTAAGGTTAGCACCAAGAGGGCCATCGTAACTGTAAGTCTCATCTTTGAGACGCCAGCTAGAACGAGTTGTAAAATGGTCTGAATCATAGGCGACTGTATATGGGTTTTGAGTGTCAGAGAAATCACCGATGTAGGTTACTTTCTTACCTGCTTCATCAACTGTAACATCTGTGATTGTCACTTTATTGCCTAGGTGGTCTGTGATCGTTGAGCGTTTGAGAATGTCTTCTTTTTTTGCACCAACCAAGGTAGAAAAACTAGTTTCAATACGGGACTTAGCCACATGTTGGGCACCAGTCATACGAATGTCGTGTACATAGTAAGGGTTGGTGTAGATTGTTTCGTCATCATCCTTAAGGAAGATTTGACTGTGGTTTTTCAGGTCAGTAAATTTATAATCTTCTTTTCTGATTTTCACATCATCGCCTTTCTTGCTCTCATCTAATAGTAAAAATCCAAATTCTCTGGCGGCTTCATTGAGCGGAATGTCGATGTAGCGTCCGTGTTTTCCACTTGCAGTAAAGTCTGTACCGTCAGGCCATTCACCATTGCTTGGAGTCTTCACATCTCCCCAGTACCAGAGAGATTTCTTGTCATAGTTGCCATCGGTGCGGAAATAGTTGACGCGGATTGTTCCCGCAGGCTGAGGTTGGTAGTTGTGGACCTTGTAGTCCTCATCAAGCCAAGCTTCATTCATCTTTGGAGAGAGGCGCTCTACCGAACGGTCTCCAGTAAGGTTGTCACCTTTGGTGTTGTTAATGAGGAAGCTGACTTTCTTGGCTTGCTCATTTTTAAGTTTGACATCAAGGTAGTAGCCGTAGTCGTCTTTCTTGGCATCTTTGAAGGACTGGGCTCCATTTGGCCAATTTTCAGATGGTTTTTCGACATCATCCCAAGTCCAAAGACCTTGCGAATCTTGGTTTTCTTGGGGAAGTTTTTTGACGTGGATACGGAAGTAGTTGTCTTTGATTGGATTTTCAGATACAGTGTCTGCTGGCGAAGCTTTCTCAGTAGCTAGACTTGATACTTCTGTTTTCTCGTCTTTATTGTTTGGAAGGCTTGCACTAGTCTCGGTTGTAGCTGTTTCAGAAACGGCTACCGGCTCAGATATTTTAGATTCTAGGGAAGCGTTTGCATCTTTGTGGTCCAAAATAGGCGTTTTTTCCTGAGGTTGGCTGGTTTCTGTAGTAACTGGGTTTTTGCTAATAGCGCTTACATTTTCTTGTGCGCTAAGAGTAGCTTCAGTTGCAGATACAGAAGGTGTTGTTAAAGCAAGAAGGATAAAGCTTGCTCCAATAAGGACAGAGCCAGTTCCGTTTTTCAGAGAACGGATACTGTAAACCATTTTTTTATCTGGTTGAGATGACGTGTTTTGCATAGACACTCTCCTATCATTTATTTCTATCCTAGTATAGCATGGAGTAAAATTTCATGCAATCGTTTTCTGGAAATATATAAAAAGAAAAAGCTCCTTTTGAGGGAGCTAGATCAATTTAAAGTTTATTGACTGAAATTTTATTGAGTTCGGTAACGACTTGTAGATTAGCCATGCGACCGATATTGATTATATTTGGATGTTTTAGTCCATCTATATCGAAGTTTGTTAAAATGGCATCATATCCAGCATTCATAATCTCATCAACATCTAGTGTTTCCTTATCCCAGGTTTCAAACTGGATATTTTTAGAGGTGTAGTATTTATAGAGGGAGATGAGAGCGTGAGGATGAGCAAAGTCAAACTCGCTCAAAACGAGGACACGGACCTTATTCTGAGATTCTAACAGTTGTTCCATCAAATCTGAAGCGTGGGTCAAGAGAGTGTATACCAGATGGACAACAGCATGCGCCTGTTCTTTTTGTCCCAAGCTAGACTTATAACGCATCATTTCGAAAACAGCTGCTTCGTAAAATTCAGGGAAGAATTTCTTGAATTTATTGAGCGTATAGGATTTACTATGAGAAATGATGGATTCTGAGTTGATCTCTTGACGTTCAAGAAGAGCAGTATTGTGCAAGTGCCAAACTAGCTCGTCAGTATTTGTAAAGTGAATCCCAAATTCACGAGTCAAGTTATCGAGGACATCTCGAGCAGCGTGGTAAGAGTGATCAACCTGTTTGTCTTCTGAACGGGCAGCTAGAAATTCTTCAACAGTAAAGAAGATTCCTTTTTGAGTATATGAATCAAAGATTTGTTCTAAGGTATGACGGTTAACTTCGATATTCAGACGCTTAGCTAGAGGTTCAAGTTGATCTTGGTACTCTGGCAGTTGATCATACAAAGGGAGCTCATTTGTAGAATCACTTTTTGTTTGGATGGTGGCGCCAATCTTAAATCGGTGCAAATTAACAGCTGTTTGTGTTTCTAGCTGCAACAAGTTGGCATAATTGGCAGGATATCCTGTCATTTTAAGAAAGAAAGCAACAAATTCTTCAATGTTTTTTTTAGAATCAGTAAATGGCCATTTGAAGTAACCATAGGCTTCATGGAAATACTGGGCAAAAAAGAAGCGAATGTCTTTTTCGTCTCCGATGATAGAGATTGGAGTGACCTTGAGTTTGAAGCGGTATTTACTTTGTAAGGTATGATTGATCTCAGCGACTTTTTTGCGAAGTGCAGGTAGTGAGACATCAAGGTTTTGAGCGAGATGTTCATAGGTAAATGGTTCTTCTAATAAAAAGAATGCTCGTAATACCTGGAAGTTAGAAGAATCTTGTAAAATATGACGGTAAACTCGTTCAATGCCTAGATTGTCATTATTGGCGAGTCTGATACCAGCTGTTGAAGACTGGATTTCAAAGCAAGAGAGGACTTCGCGCATCTCCTTGATATCACTTTTGATGATACGGGTGTTGATATCTAGGGCTTCTGCCAGAGGATCTAGGTGGATCCAGTCTGGATTTTCAAATAAATATTCTAAAATTCTTAATTGCCTTTGTTCTTTTTGAGATAATAGGGCTCTCATAGATCATTCCTCCTGTAATAATTTTGAACATAATAAACAAAAATTATATTTTTTTAGATGTTAGTTATTATATCACAAGTAAATTAAAAAAACCAAGAATCTGTCTGAGCTTACTATATTGTGTTTTAAAAATAAAAAAATTGTGTTTTTAGAACAAAAAAATAACATTTTGGAATTTTTTTGTATTGAAAAAAATTTTTTTAATGATAAAGTTTGAAATTGTTGACTGAAATAATGATATACTTTATAATGTAATTTGTATGTTAAAGACATACTATAATTTTTAAAAATTAGGAGAAAAGATTCATGTATTTTAATCGTAAAAATGCGGAACAGAAGAACTGGCGGATGATCAAAAAAGGAAAACATTTCCTGTTTGGTTGTTCGCTTGTATTTGCAATTGGGGCAGCTTTGGTGGCTCCGTCAGTCAAAGCAGATACAGTAGAAGCTAATCCAGAAGCAGGTTCTACAACAGAGGAGATTAAGCCAGTTGTAGCTGGCGATAATGTCACTTATGCAGCACCAGCTGTCGAAGTAGCTCCCTCAACACCAGTAGCTCCAGCAGCAGTGGCTGAAGAAAAAGTTGAAACTACTCAAAATTCTAAAGAAGAACCAGTAGTTGCGACAGAAAAAGCTAAGGAAGCAGATAGCATCCAAGCTCCAGAGGTGACAGTGGTCTACAATCCATCAGCACTTACTGATGAAGAAAAAGCAAAAGTTGTAGCAGCTGTTAAGGCAGCTAACTCTGCAGCAACTGATGTTCAAGTTCAAGCAGACGGATCAGTAGTTGTTACTTTTGCAGATGGTTCAAGTGCACGCTTGTCAGCAGCTCAAACTATTAAAGATGGCTCTCAAGTAGCTAAACCACGTAGAGCACGTGCGGCAGTAGCGGCTCCAGTCATCACTTCAAACCTTGATGGAAAAGGAAGTTCTGCAACGGATGTAACTGTCCAAGCACCAGCAGGTTCAACTGTTAAACTCTACAATACTGATGGTACTGTTATCGGTCAAGCAGTAGCAAATGCTCAAGGTGTAGCTACTGTTACGCCAACAAATAGCCTTCCTGTAGGTGAAATCACTGCTACAGCTACACCAGCAGGCGAAAGTGAGTCTCCTAAGAGTGCACCTGTAACAGCGACACGACCAACATTGACAACTGTAGAAGGTGGTGTTTCAAGAGGGAACGATAGTCATAATACCCAACTACTCGTTACCAAATCACACATCACTGTTTATCCAGGTGAATCTGTTAAGATTGGTGTTGTAGCAGTATCTAAAGAGATGGAAAACTTTTCGGTTCCTAAATCCAGACGGTGTCAAGGGCTTGCTACCTACAGGTGTTTACTTGACGACAGCTGGAACAGAGACCTATAAAAGACGTGATAACGGATACGGAGGTACTGTTGCTTGGGACCAACCAGCAGGTGATACTGTTGTGACCTTCGCAGTTAGAAGTAAGAATAATGTAGTTGTAACGAGAGACCTTAGAGTTACCGTTTTGGAACTTACTAAGAAGCTTGATGCTGTTCCAGGTGAAAAAGTAGAAGTTGCTGATCTTAACAATGTTTCTGAAAATGAGAAAAATAAAATTATCGCAGCAACTCAAAAAGCAAATGCAAGTTTCCCTCCAGGCACTTTATATAATGTTGATCAAAGAGGAAATCTTGTCATTACATATCCTGATAAGTCTACAGATAAGATTGACGCTTCATACCTAGTTACTCCATCAAATAAACCTGCTGATACTAATAAGCCAGCAGGCCAAGCGCCAGAGATCACTTCAGATCTATCAGGTAAAGCAAGTACTCCAGCTGATGTAACAGTTAAAGCAGAACCTGGTTCTACAGTGAAGCTTTACAATAATGACGGAGTTGTGATCGGCGAAGCAGTAGCAAACGATCAAGGTGTTGCTACTATCTCTCCAATAAATAGTCTTCCAGAAGGACAAATTACAGCGACAGCTACACCAGCAGGTGGAAGTGAGTCTCCTAAGAGCACTCCTATTACAGCGACACGTGCAGAAAAGCCTGAAGTGGACGGAGGTGTTTCAAGAGCAAACGACAATACCCAACTTCTTGTTACTAGATCTCACATAACTGTTTATCCAGGTGAGAAAGTTGACGTAAGGGTTACGGCAGTTGCCTCAGAGATGCAAAATTTGAGGTGAAAAATCCTTACGCAATATCTGGAGTTAAGCCGCATGGAGGTTATTTGGATTATACACGTGGATCTGTTGTTAAAAGACGTGATGGTGATTATTCTGGTACTGTTGCTTGGGAACAACCAGCAGGCGATTCGATTGTCAAGTTTTCTGTTCGTAATATAAATGGAACAGTAGTTACGAGAGATCTTAAAGTTACCGTTTTGGAACTTACTAAGAAACTTGATGCTGTTGCAGGTGAAAAAGTAGAAGTTGCTGATCCTAACAATGTTAGCGAAGATGAAAAAAATAAGATTATCGCAGCAACTACAAAAGCAAATGCAAGTTTCCCTCCAGGGACTACATATAGTGTCGACGAAAAAGGAAATCTTGTCATTACATATCCTGATCAATCTACAGATAAGATTGCGGCTGCATACTTAGTTACACCAGCGGCTAAGGAAGCAGACAAATACACACCAACTGCTAAGGCACAAACAGTTGCTCCAGGTTCAACACCAGACGCTAAAAACTCAATCGCCAATACTGGTGAACTTCCAAGTGGTACTACCTTTGCTTATAAGACACCAGTAGATACAGCAACCAAAGGTGAAAAAGACGCGATAGTAGTAGTTACTTATCCCGATAAGTCAACTGATGAAGTTCCAGTTAAAGTAACTGTAAAAGATCCACGTAGCGATGCAGATAAGAACGATCCAAAAGCTAAAGCTCAAGACATTTACAAGGGTTCAACACCAGACGCTAAAGGCTCAATCGACAATGCTGGTGACCTTCCATATGGTACTACCTTTGCTTATAAGACACCAGTAGATACAGAAACACCAGGTGAAAAAGACGCGACAGTAGTTGTAACATACCCAGACGGATCTAAAGATGAAGTTCCAGTTAAGGTGACTGTAGAAGATCCAGATAAGACATCTGCAGAAAACAACACTCCAACAGCTAAAGATCAAACTGTTAAAGTTGGTGAGAAACCAAAAGCAGAAGCTTCAATCGGAAACTTTGACAAACTTCCTAAGGGAACAAAAGCAGAGTTCAAGACACCAGTAGATACAACAACACCAGGTGAAAAAGACGCGATAGTAGTAGTTACTTACCCAGATTCGTTAACTTATGAAGTTCCAGTTAAGGTTACTGTAAAAGATCCACGTAGCGATGCAGATAAGAATACTCCGGTTGCGAAAGATCAAAGTGTTAAACCAGGTTCAACACCAAACGCGAAAGATTCAATCGGCAACGTAGGTGATCTTCCATCAGGAACTAAATTCGAGTACAAGACACCAGTAGATACAACAACAGAAGGCGACAAAGACGCTATCGTAGTTGTAACATACCCAGATGGCTCTAAGGATGAAGTTCCAGTTAAGGTAACTGTTAAAGACCCACGTAGCGATGCGGATAAGAATACTCCAGTAGCGAAAGATCAAACTATTAAACCAGGAGATAAACCATCTGCCAAAGATTCAATTGGTAATGTAGGAGATCTACCAAGTGGCACAACATTTGAATTCAAGACACCAGTAGATACAGCAACTGATGGTGAAAAAGACGCAACAGTAGTTGTGACCTACCCAGATGGATCTAAGGATGAAGTTCCAGCTAAGGTAACTGTTAAAGACCCACGTAGCGATGCGGATAAGAATACTCCAGTAGCGAAAGATCAAACTGTTAAACCAGGAGATAAACCATCTGCCAAAGATTCAATTGGTAATGTAGGAGATCTACCAAGTGGCACAACATTTGAATTCAAGACACCAGTAGATACAGCAACTGATGGTGAAAAAGACGCAACAGTAGTTGTGACCTACCCAGATGGATCTAAGGATGAAGTTCCAGCTAAGGTAACTGTAAAAGATCCACGTAGCGATGCGGATAAGAATACTCCAGTAGCGAAAGATCAAACTGTTAAACCAGGAGATAAACCATCTGCCAAAGATTCAATTGGTAATGTAGGAGATCTACCAAGTGGCACAACATTTGAATTCAAGACACCAGTAGATACAGCAACTGATGGTGAAAAAGACGCAACAGTAGTTGTGACCTACCCAGATGGATCTAAGGATGAAGTTCCAGCTAAGGTAACTGTTAAAGACCCACGTAGCGATGCGGATAAGAATACTCCAGTAGCGAAAGATCAGACTGTTAAACCAGGTGATAAACCATCTGCCAAAGATTCAATTGGTAATGTAGGAGATCTACCAAGTGGCACAACATTTGAATTCAAGGCACCAGTAGATACAGCAACTGATGGTGAAAAAGACGCAACAGTAGTTGTAACATACCCAGACGGATCTAAAGATGAAGTTCCAGTTAAAGTTACTGTTAAAACTCCAAGCACAGATGCGGATAAGAACACCCCAGTTGCGAAAGATCAAAGTGTTAAACCAGGTTCAACACCAAACGCGAAAGATTCAATCGGTAATGTAGGTGATCTTCCATCAGGAACTAAATTCGAGTACAAGACACCAGTAGAGACAACAACAGAAGGCGACAAAGACGCTATCGTAGTTGTAACATACCCAGATGGCTCTAAGGATGAAGTTCCAGTTAAGGTGACTGTGAAAGATTCGAGTGCACTAACTCAACCAGAAATCACAACAGATCTTACAGGTAAGGCGGGTACTAAGACTCCAGTTGAGGTAACAGCAGACCCAGGATCTAAGGTTGAATTGTACGATAAAGACGGCAACAAGATTGGTGAAGCAACAGCAGGAGAAGATGGCAAAGCAACGATTACACCAACAGTAGATATTCCAGAAGGTAATGTGACTGTTGTGTCAAGCAAAGATGGTCAAACGCCTGAAGCGAGCGATCCAGTTCAAGCTACAGCAGCGACCCCAGAAACTTCAGATAAACCAAGTAAACCAATTGTTACAACAGATCTTACAGGTAAAGCGGGCACTAAGACTCCAGTTGAAGTAACAGCGGAACCAAATACTAAGGTGGAACTGTTCGATAAAGATGGCTACAAGATTGGTGAAGGTGTAACAGGAGAAGATGGTAAAGTAACGATCACACCAACTGTTGATATTGCAGAAGGCGACGTAACAGCTAAAGCAACAAACAATGCAGGTAAAGTTTCAGAAGCTAGTGATCCGGCTAAAGCAACAGCTATTAAAGATCCAGCTACCCCAGCTACTCCAACTCAACCAGAAATCACAACAGACCTTACAGGTAAAGCGGGTACTAAGACTCCGGTTGAGGTAACAGCAGACCCAGGGTCTAAGGTTGAATTGTACGATAAAGACGGCAACAAGATTGGTGAAGCAACAGCAGGAGAAGATGGCAAAGCAACGATTACACCAATAGTAGATATTCCAGAAGGTAATGTGACTGTTGTGTCAAGCAAAGATGGTCAAACGCCTGAAGCGAGCGATCCAGTTCAAGCTACAGCAGCGACCCCAGAAACTTCAGCTAAACCAAGTAAACCAGTTGTTACAACAGATCTTACAGGCAAAGCAGGCACTAAGACTCCAGTTGAAGTAACAGCAGACCCAGGTACTAAAGTAGAACTGTTCGACAAGGATGGCAATAAGATTGGTGAAGGTGTAACGGGAGAAGATGGCAAAGCGAGCATCACTCCAACAGTTGAAATCCCAGCAGGTCCAGTTACTGCTAAAGCAAGCAAAGATGGTAAGACATCAGATGAAAGTACGCCAAAAGTAGCAACTAAAGATCCAGCAATCACACCAGTTGTAAACCCATCAGCTCTTACAGATGCCGAAAAAGCTAAGGTAGCTGACGAAGTTAAGAAAGCTAACCCAACAGCAAGCAAGGTAGAAGTAGGCAACGATGGTACAGCAACAGTAACCTTCCCAGATGGTTCAGTAGCAGTCTTGACACCAGAGAAGACAGTGAAAGAAGCTGATTCAAATGGCGTTAAGACTCCAGCAATCACCCCAGTAGTGAACCCATCAGCTCTTACAGATGCCGAAAAAGTTAAGGTAGCAGACGAAGTTAAGAAAGCTAACCCAACAGCAAGCAAGGTAGAAGTAGGAAACGATGGCACAGCGACAGTAACCTTCCCAGATGGTTCAGTAGCAGTCTTGACACCAGAGAAGACAGTGAAAGAAGCTGATTCAAATGGCGTTAAGACTCCAGCAATCACCCCAGTAGTGAACCCATCAGCTCTTACAGATGCCGAAAAAGCTAAGGTAGCAGACGAAGTTAAGAAAGCTAACCCAACAGCAAGCAAGGTGGAAGTAGGCAACGATGGCACAGCGACAGTAACCTTCCCAGATGGTTCAGTAGCAGTCTTGACACCAGAGAAGACAGTGAAAGAAGCTGATTCAAATGGCGTTAAGACTCCAGCAATCACCCCAGTTGTAAACCCATCAGCTCTTACAGATGCCGAAAAAGCTAAGGTAGCAGACGAAGTTAAGAAAGCTAACCCAACAGCAAGCAAGGTAGAAGTAGGCAACGATGGTACAGCAACAGTAATCTTCCCAGATGGTTCAAAAGCAACCTTAACACCAGCGCAAACAGTTAAAGAAGCTGATTCAAATGGCGTTAAGACACCAGCTGTAACCCCAGTCGTGAACCCATCATCACTTACAGATGCCGAAAAAGCTAAGGTAGCAGAAGAAGTTAAGAAATCTAACCCAACAGCAACAGATGTTAAAGTTGGTGAAGACGGAACAGCGACAGTAATCTTCCCAGATGGTTCAAAAGCAACCTTAACACCAGCGCAAACAGTTAAAGAAGCTGATTCAAATGGCGTTAAGACCCCAGCTGTAACTCCAGTCGTGAACCCATCATCTCTTACAGATGCTGAAAAAGTTAAAGTAGCAGATGAAGTTAAGAAGGCTAACCCAACAGCAAGCAAGGTAGAAGTAGGCAACGATGGTACAGCAACAGTAACCTTCCCAGATGGTTCAGTATCAGTCTTGACACCAGAGAAGACAGTGAAAGAAGCTGATTCAAATGGCGTTAAGACCCCAGCTGTAACTCCAGTAGTGACCCCATCAGCTCTTACAGATGCCGAAAAAGCTAAGGTAGCTGACGAAGTTAAGAAAGCTAACCCAACAGCAAGCAAGGTAGAAGTAGGCAACAATGGAACAGCGACAGTAACCTTCCCAGATGGTTCAGTATCAGTCTTGACACCAGAGAAGACAGTGAAAGAAGCTGATTCAAATGGCGTTAAGACCCCAGCTGTAACTCCAGTAGTGAACCCATCATCTCTTACAGATGCCGAAAAAGCTAAAGTAGCAGATGAAGTTAAGAAGGCTAACCCAACATCAACAGACATCAAGGTTAATAATGATGGATCAGTAGTTGTAACCTTTGCGGACGGATCAGTAGCAGTACTTGCCTCTGAAAACGTTGTTAAAGAAGCAACTAAAGAGTCACCTGCTCAAGAACCAGCTAAGAAAGCAGGAGCGAAAGAATTGCCAAACACTGGTACAAAACAATCTAGCGCTTCACTTGCTCTAGCACTTCTTGCAGCAGCGACAGGAGGACTCCTCATCGCTAAAAAACGTGAGGAAGAAGAATAAATAAAAAGCTCAGATAAAGCAAAACGGAGAATGATTATTCTTTGATATTGCTAGAAAAGAGTCTGAGACAAAATAGTTCTCAGCTACAAAAAAGCTAGAGGTTCCAAATTGTAGAACTCTAGCTTTTTAATTTTGAGTTGTTCTCTTATTGTATTTTAGGAGGTTATTGGCCATAAGCACTAATCCCATGTCAATTTTCAATTGACGCTTCCCTCTCAGATTACATCTCTTGTAACCCAAACAAGCCTTTTATATGCCCAAAGACAGGTTCCACATGAATCTTACGTTGAGCGAAAATCTGTCTACCTTCGGGAGATAAAAGCGCCTGACACTCTTTAGTTTTTTAGCGCTGATAGCGTTCGTTAATACTCAATGAAAATCAAAGAGCAAACTAGGAAGCTAGCCGCAAGCTGTACTTGAGTATGGTAAGGCGACGCTGACGTGGTTTGAATTTGATTTTCGAAGAGTATAATATACAGTCCCTTTTGAGGAGCTGACATTAAGGTTATGAGTTTCCAGTATATGATAGATGTGTTGTCCCTTTTTAACTCCCTCAGAAATGATTTTATCCATGTCCCAGAAAGTTTGAGAATTGAGAGGAGTTCCTTCACGAGCCTCGACAAGAGTTTATTCGTATTTTTTTGAGCTTGTTTAGTAAGGTAGAAGATTTTCTGATAGCCACAGTTTTGTCTTCTTTTAGGATATCCATTACAGACAAAGGGAGCCTTATCGAGTAGATGGCAAGAAAGCTTATCGCACGTAGACTCTCGAACTTGTCTGTTTCGTTTCACTTCTTTGGACACAGTAGTTGGGTCTTTTAGAATGGACTGTCCAATAGCTTTGAAGATTTCACCGCGCTCTAAGCCTAATTGGATATCATTAATGTCTGAAAGGGTAAGATGTTTATGTTTGGCCATAGTAGCCCTCATTTCTAACACAAACGTCTCACACTTAATTTCACCATAAAAATCCGTTTTAGACTAATTTTCACTTTGATCAGGAAAGTGGAAATTACTTTGAGAAATTACCAAGGAATCACAATTCCATATCAGGCTGGTAAAAACTTTAAATAAAAACTAAAATATGGTAAAATTACAATTAGATAAAATTTTGAGGAGACAGTTATGAAGACAAAAACACTTGCACAAGTTGATGGAAGTATTGGGATCATTGCAGGAGCTGTTTTAGCAATTTTACCAGTCGTTATCGTTATGATTGCAGCTATTTCTGAAAATGAAGATTTTGCGGGAGTTGTTTTGGGAATTGTTTTCCTTGTTTTTACTTTAGTAAAAATCGCAACTCTAATCCTAGGAATTCTCACTCTTGTCTACTACAAGGATGACAAACGTATCTCACTTGCTCCGTCTATCTTATTTATCGTTGGATCGGTAGTATCATTGATTCCGTTCTTGGGATGGATCGGTGGAATTATCCTCATCATTGGTGGAGCGCTATACTTGTCAAGCTTAAAACATTTCCAAATCGAAGGATAGTTCCATACTAAAAGAGAAGAGCCAAGAAGTCTCTTCTCTTTTTTGATTGATTTTGACTAGCTTTTTTGTGAAAAATTGTGTAAAATATAATAGATAAACGAGGGAAACCTCGGAAAATAAAAGGAGTATCCATCAAATGGTAAAATTGGTTTTTGCTCGCCACGGTGAGTCTGAATGGAACAAAGCTAACCTTTTCACTGGTTGGGCTGATGTTGATTTGTCTGAAAAAGGAACACAACAAGCGATTGACGCTGGTAAATTGATCAAGGAAGCTGGTATCGAGTTTGATCAAGCTTACACTTCAGTATTGAAACGTGCAATCAAAACAACTAACTTGGCTCTTGAAGCATCTGACCAATTGTGGGTTCCAGTTGAAAAATCATGGCGCTTGAACGAACGTCACTACGGTGGTTTGACTGGTAAAAACAAAGCTGAAGCAGCTGAACAATTTGGTGATGAACAAGTTCACATCTGGCGTCGTTCATACGATGTATTGCCTCCAGCAATGGATCGCGACGATGAGCACTCAGCTCACACTGACCGTCGTTACGCTTCACTTGACGACTCAGTTATCCCAGATGCTGAAAACTTGAAAGTGACTTTGGAACGTGCCCTTCCATTCTGGGAAGATAAAATCGCTCCAGCTCTTAAAGATGGTAAAAATGTATTCGTAGGAGCACACGGTAACTCAATCCGTGCTCTTGTAAAACACATTAAAGGTTTGTCAGACGACGAAATCATGGACGTGGAAATCCCTAACTTCCCACCATTGGTATTCGAATTTGACGAAAAATTGAACGTAGTTTCTGAATACTACCTTGGTAAATAAGAACCATAAAGCCTAGGATGACTCCTAGGCTTTTCAATTTCTAAATAATTCGGTACGTTATTGAAAGAAAGCCCTATTTGATAATTTTACAGTGAAAGATTTAAGAATTCAAAAAAAAATTTAACTTGTCAAAGCAGAGGATTCTTGTTATAATAGGTAAGATGGAGGCGTTATGGCACTTAAAAAAGCAAGTCTAGCCTGTGCGGTTTGTGGTTCTAGAAACTATTCGATTAAGATTAGTGGAAATCCAAAACCAACACGCTTAGAAGTAAATAAATTTTGTAAACACTGTGGCAAGTACACCACACACCGAGAAACGAGATAGGAGAAAACGATGCGTTTTATTAAGGACATTTTTAAACTTCTTAAAGAAACAACTTGGCCGACTCGCAAGGAAAGTTGGTTAGATTTTAAATCTATCATGGAATACACTGCTTTCTTTGTAGTGATGATTTATATTTTTGACCAATTGATTGTTAGCGGATTGATTCGTTTTATTAATATTTTTTAAAATAAGCTAAGAAAAAGATCTAGTCGCTGAAATTCTTCAGTTAGGAAAGGAAAAAACATGGATAGTTTTGATAAAGGATGGTTTGTGCTACAAACTTATTCTGGCTACGAAAATAAAGTAAAAGAAAATCTATTGCAACGTGCACAAACATACAATATGCTAGAAAATATTCTACGTGTTGAAATTCCTACACAAACAGTGCAAGTAGAAAAAAATGGAAAGAAAAAAGAAATCGAAGAAAATCGCTTTCCAGGTTATGTTCTTGTAGAAATGGTTATGACCGACGAAGCATGGTTTGTTGTGCGTAACACACCAAACGTAACAGGATTCGTAGGCTCACACGGTAATAGATCAAAACCAACTCCACTTTTGGAACAAGAAATTCGTGATATTTTAGTTTCTATGGGTCAAACTGTCCAAGAATTTGATATTGATGTCGAAGTTGGTCAAACTGTTCGTATTATTGACGGTGCTTTCGCAGATTACACAGGTAAGATCACAGAAATTGATAACAACAAAGTCAAAATGATTATCTCAATGTTTGGTAATGATACAGTTGCAGAAGTAAATCTTAACCAGATTGCAGAACTTTAATCGGACATTTCATCAATTAAAATTACAAAGTAAAGACAATTGTAGAGAAAGCAAATACTTGAGAAGTATTATGAGAAGGTAAAAGGAATTGTCCATAGATGTCGAAAAGATTACTATCTTCACCTGTGGGAGAAAGAGGATTGGGACCAAGAGGGCATGATCTGTCTCTATGAACTTCTAGAACAGCATCCAGAACTAGTGGAAGAAGAAAAGAAACTCTACGTCTACTTCAAAACAAAATTTCGCAATCGAATCCTTGATAGCGTTAGAAACAAGAGAGTCAAAAGCGTCGCCTAGACCGGATGGCCTACGAAGAAGTAGGGGAGATTAGCCATCGCCTACCAGAAGGAGGATTGTGGTTGGATGATTACTACGCCCTTCATGAATTGTTGAATACTTATAGAAGAAAATTACCAGAAGATAAACAAGAAGCCTACGAACGCCTCTGGGCAGACGAACGATTTAAAGGCCGCAAAGCCCTTCTCAGAGAGCTGAAGGAAACATTACAAGACTTCTAAAAAAAATTAAAAAAAGGTGTTGACAAAGCAAAAAAAGTCGGTATAATAGTAAGAGTTGAAAATAACAACTCTGGTCCGTTGGTCAAGGGGTTAAGACACCGCCTTTTCACGGCGGTAACACGGGTTCGAATCCCGTACGGACTATAGTATGAAGCAGTTGGAACACTAGATGAAAAAAATTAAAAAAAGTTTCAAAAAAGTGTTGACAAGCGAAAGCAGCTGTGATATACTAATATAGTTGTCACTTGAGAGAAGTGAGTGGCAAAGACCTTTGAAAACTGAACAAGACGAACCAATGTGCAGGGCACTACAACTAAGGTTGTAGTACTGAACAATGAAAAAACAATAAATCTGTCAGTGACAGAAATGAGTGAGAACTCAAACTTTTAATGAGAGTTTGATCCTGGCTCAGGACGAACGCTGGCGGCGTGCTAATACATGCAAGTAGAACGCTGAAGGAGGAGCTTGCTTCTCTGGATGAGTTGCGAACGGGTGAGTAACGCGTAGGTAACCTGCCTGGTAGCGGGGGATAACTATTGGAAACGATAGCTAATACCGCATAACAGTAGATATTGCATGATATCTACTTGAAAGGTGCAATTGCATCACTACCAGATGGACCTGCGTTGTATTAGCTAGTTGGTGGGGTAACGGCTCACCAAGGCGACGATACATAGCCGACCTGAGAGGGTGATCGGCCACACTGGGACTGAGACACGGCCCAGACTCCTACGGGAGGCAGCAGTAGGGAATCTTCGGCAATGGACGGAAGTCTGACCGAGCAACGCCGCGTGAGTGAAGAAGGTTTTCGGATCGTAAAGCTCTGTTGTAAGAGAAGAACGAGTGTGAGAGTGGAAAGTTCACACTGTGACGGTATCTTACCAGAAAGGGACGGCTAACTACGTGCCAGCAGCCGCGGTAATACGTAGGTCCCGAGCGTTGTCCGGATTTATTGGGCGTAAAGCGAGCGCAGGCGGTTAGATAAGTCTGAAGTTAAAGGCTGTGGCTTAACCATAGTACGCTTTGGAAACTGTTTAACTTGAGTGCAAGAGGGGGAGAGTGGAATTCCATGTGTAGCGGTGAAATGCGTAGATATATGGAGGAACACCGGTGGCGAAAGCGGCTCTCTGGCTTGTAACTGACGCTGAGGCTCGAAAGCGTGGGGAGCAAACAGGATTAGATACCCTGGTAGTCCACGCCGTAAACGATGAGTGCTAGGTGTTAGACCCTTTCCGGGGTTTAGTGCCGTAGCTAACGCATTAAGCACTCCGCCTGGGGAGTACGACCGCAAGGTTGAAACTCAAAGGAATTGACGGGGGCCCGCACAAGCGGTGGAGCATGTGGTTTAATTCGAAGCAACGCGAAGAACCTTACCAGGTCTTGACATCCCTCTGATCGCTCTAGAGATAGAGTTTTCCTTCGGGACAGAGGTGACAGGTGGTGCATGGTTGTCGTCAGCTCGTGTCGTGAGATGTTGGGTTAAGTCCCGCAACGAGCGCAACCCCTATTGTTAGTTGCCATCATTCAGTTGGGCACTCTAGCGAGACTGCCGGTAATAAACCGGAGGAAGGTGGGGATGACGTCAAATCATCATGCCCCTTATGACCTGGGCTACACACGTGCTACAATGGCTGGTACAACGAGTCGCAAGTCGGTGACGGCAAGCTAATCTCTTAAAGCCAGTCTCAGTTCGGATTGTAGGCTGCAACTCGCCTACATGAAGTCGGAATCGCTAGTAATCGCGGATCAGCACGCCGCGGTGAATACGTTCCCGGGCCTTGTACACACCGCCCGTCACACCACGAGAGTTTGTAACACCCGAAGTCGGTGAGGTAACCTTTTAGGAGCCAGCCGCCCTAAGGTGGGATAGATGATTGGGGTGAAGTCGTAACAAGGTAGCCGTATCGGAAGGTGCGGCTGGATCACCTCCTTTCTAAGGATAAGGAAAGCACATTGGTCTTGTTTAGTCTTGAGAGGTCTTGTGGGGCCTTAGCTCAGCTGGGAGAGCGCCTGCTTTGCACGCAGGAGGTCAGCGGTTCGATCCCGCTAGGCTCCATTGGTGAGAGATCACCAAGTAATGCACATTGAAAATTGAATATCTATATCAAATAGTAACAAGAAAATAAACCGAAAACGCTGTAGTATTAATAAGAGTTTATGACTGAAAGGTCAGAAAAAATAAGGTTAAGTTAATAAGGGCGCACGGTGGATGCCTTGGCACTAGGAGCCGAAGAAGGACGTGACAAACGACGATATGCCTTGGGTAGCTGTAAGTAAGCGATGATCCAGGGATTTCCGAATGGGGGAACCCAACAGGTACTACCTGTTACCCATATCTGTTAAGGATATGAGGAGGAAGACGCAGTGAACTGAAACATCTAAGTAGCTGTAGGAAGAGAAAGCAAAAGCGATTGCCTTAGTAGCGGCGAGCGAAACGGCAGGAGGGCAAACCGAAGAGTTTACTCTTCGGGGTTGTAGGACTGCAATGTGGACTCAAAGATTATAGAAGAATGGTTTGGGAAAATCAGCCAAAGAGAGTGATAGCCTCGTATTCAAAATAGTCTTTGTACCTAGCAGTATCCTGAGTACGGCGGGACACGTGAAATCCCGTCGGAATCTGGGAGGACCATCTCCCAACCCTAAATACTCCCTAGTGACCGATAGTGAACCAGTACCGTGAGGGAAAGGTGAAAAGCACCCCGGGAGGGGAGTGAAATAGAACCTGAAACCGTGTGCCTACAACAAGTTCGAGCCCGTTAATGGGTGAGAGCGTGCCTTTTGTAGAATGAACCGGCGAGTTACGATATGATGCGAGGTTAAGTTGAAGAGACGGAGCCGTAGGGAAACCGAGTCTGAATAGGGCGGATTAGTATCATGTCGTAGACCCGAAACCATGTGACCTACCCATGAGCAGGTTGAAGGTGCGGTAAGACGCACTGGAGGACCGAACCAGGGCACGTTGAAAAGTGCTTGGATGACTTGTGGGTAGCGGAGAAATTCCAAACGAACTTGGAGATAGCTGGTTCTCTCCGAAATAGCTTTAGGGCTAGCGTCGACATTAGAGATTCTTGGAGGTAGAGCACTGTTTGGGTGAGGGGTCCATCCCGGATTACCAATCTCAGATAAACTCCGAATGCCAATGAATTATGGTCGGCAGTCAGACTGCGAGTGCTAAGATCCGTAGTCGAAAGGGAAACAGCCCAGACCACCAGCTAAGGTCCCAAAATAATTGTTAAGTGGAAAAAGGATGTGGGGTTGCACAGACAACTAGGATGTTAGCTTAGAAGCAGCTATTCATTCAAAGAGTGCGTAATAGCTCACTAGTCGAGTGACCCTGCGCCGAAAAATGTACCGGGGCTAAAAACAATTTACCGAAGCTGTGGATACCTTTTATAGGTATGGTAGGAGAGCGTTCTATGTGTGAAGAAGGTGTACCGTGAGGAGTGCTGGAACGCATAGAAGTGAGAATGCCGGTATGAGTAGCGAAAGACAGGTGAGAATCCTGTCCACCGTAAGACTAAGGTTTCCAGGGGAAGGCTCGTCCGCCCTGGGTTAGTCGGGACCCTAAGGAGAGACCGAAAGGTGTATCCGATGGACAACAGGTTGATATTCCTGTACTAGAGTATGTAGTGATGGAGGGACGCAGTAGGCTAACTAAAAGCAGACGATTGGAAGTGTCTGTCTAAGCAGTGAGGTGTGAATTGAGTTAAATGCTTAGTTCTATAACATTGAGCTGTGATGGGGAGCGAAGTTTAGTAGCGAAGTTAGTGACGTCACACTGCCAAGAAAAGCTTCTAGCGTTTAAACATACTCTACCCGTACCGCAAACCGACACAGGTAGTCGAGGCGAGTAGCTCAGGTGAGCGAGAGAACTCTCGTTAAGGAACTCGGCAAAATGACCCCGTAACTTCGGGAGAAGGGGTGCTGACTTTAAGTCAGCCGCAGTGAATAGGCCCAAGCAACTGTTTATCAAAAACACAGCTCTCTGCTAAATCGTAAGATGATGTATAGGGGGTGACGCCTGCCCGGTGCTGGAAGGTTAAGAGGAGTGCTTAGCGGAAATGCGAAGGTATGAATTGAAGCCCCAGTAAACGGCGGCCGTAACTATAACGGTCCTAAGGTAGCGAAATTCCTTGTCGGGTAAGTTCCGACCCGCACGAAAGGCGTAATGATTTGGGCACTGTCTCAACGAGAGACTCGGTGAAATTTTAGTACCTGTGAAGATGCAGGTTACCCGCGACAGGACGGAAAGACCCCATGGAGCTTTACTGCAGTTTGATATTGAGTGTCTGTACCACATGTACAGGATAGGTAGGAGTCTACGAGATCGGGACGCCAGTTTCGAAGGAGACGTTGTTGGGATACTACCCTTGTGTTATGGCCACTCTAACCCAGATAGGTGATCCCTATCGGAGACAGTGTCTGACGGGCAGTTTGACTGGGGCGGTCGCCTCCTAAAAGGTAACGGAGGCGCCCAAAGGTTCCCTCAGAATGGTTGGAAATCATTCGCAGAGTGTAAAGGTATAAGGGAGCTTGACTGCGAGAGCTACAACTCGAGCAGGGACGAAAGTCGGGCTTAGTGATCCGGTGGTTCCGTATGGAAGGGCCATCGCTCAACGGATAAAAGCTACCCTGGGGATAACAGGCTTATCTCCCCCAAGAGTTCACATCGACGGGGAGGTTTGGCACCTCGATGTCGGCTCGTCGCATCCTGGGGCTGTAGTCGGTCCCAAGGGTTGGGCTGTTCGCCCATTAAAGCGGCACGCGAGCTGGGTTCAGAACGTCGTGAGACAGTTCGGTCCCTATCCGTCGCGGGCGTAGGAAATTTGAGAGGATCTGCTCCTAGTACGAGAGGACCAGAGTGGACTTACCGCTGGTGTACCAGTTGTCTTGCCAAAGGCATCGCTGGGTAGCTATGTAGGGAAGGGATAAACGCTGAAAGCATCTAAGTGTGAAACCCACCTCAAGATGAGATTTCCCATGATTTTATATCAGTAAGAGCCCTGAGAGATGATCAGGTAGATAGGTTAGAAGTGGAAGTGTGGCGACACATGTAGCGGACTAATACTAATAGCTCGAGGACTTATCCAAAGTAACTGAGAATACGAAGTGTGAAGGTTTTCTTGGAATTTGATAGATATTCAATTTTGAGTAGGTATTACTCAAAGTTAAGTGACGATAGCCTAGGAGATACACCTGTACCCATGCCGAACACAGAAGTTAAGCCCTAGAACGCCGGAAGTAGTTGGGGGTTGCCCCCTGTGAGATAAGGAAGTCGCTTAGCTAAAGGGAGTTTAGCTCAGCTGGGAGAGCATCTGCCTTACAAGCAGAGGGTCAGCGGTTCGATCCCGTTAACTCCCATAGGTCCCGTAGTGTAGCGGTTATCACGTCGCCCTGTCACGGCGAAGATCGCGGGTTCGATTCCCGTCGGGACCGTTTAAGATAACGGAAGTTATTTTAGACTCGTTAGCTCAGTTGGTAGAGCAATTGACTTTTAATCAATGGGTCACTGGTTCGAGCCCAGTACGGGTCATCATTGCGGGTTTGGCGGAATTGGCAGACGCACCAGATTTAGGATCTGGCGCTTAACGGCGTGGGGGTTCAAGTCCCTTAACCCGCATAATAGGAATAAGCCGGCTTAGCTCAGTTGGTAGAGCATCTGATTTGTAATCAGAGGGTCGCGTGTTCAAGTCATGTAGCCGGCATTTTTTTAATATAACCAAGAGGTCGATGCGAACGTAGTTCAGTGGTAGAACACCACCTTGCCAAGGTGGGGGTCGCGGGTTCGAATCCCGTCGTTCGCTTAGAGAGGCCGGGGTGGCGGAACTGGCAGACGCACAGGACTTAAAATCCTGCGATTGGTAACGATCGTACCGGTTCGATCCCGGTCCTCGGCATATAATGAGCACCCTTAGCTCAACTGGATAGAGTACCTGACTACGAATCAGGCGGTTAGAGGTTCGACTCCTCTAGGGTGCATTTTTTCTATTTAACTCGGGAAGTAGCTCAGCTTGGTAGAGTACTTGGTTTGGGACCAAGGTGTCGCAGGTTCGAATCCTGTCTTCCCGATTGATGGCGGTGTAGCTCAGCTGGCTAGAGCGTCCGGTTCATACCCGGGAGGTCGGGGGTTCGATCCCCTTCGCCGCTATAATGATCTTGTTGGACCTTTAGCTCAGCTGGTTAGAGCTCTCGGCTCATAACCGAGTGGTCGTAGGTTCAAGTCCTACAAGGTCCATTAAATACTATGGAGGATTACCCAAGTCCGGCTGAAGGGAACGGTCTTGAAAACCGTCAGGCGTGTAAAAGCGTGCGTGGGTTCGAATCCCACATCCTCCTTTATTATTAACGCGGGATGGAGCAGCTCGGTAGCTCGTCGGGCTCATAACCCGAAGGTCGTAGGTTCAAATCCTGCTCCCGCAATAAGGCTCGGTAGCTCAGTTGGTAGAGCAATGGATTGAAGCTCCATGTGTCGGCGGTTCGATTCCGTCTCGCGCCATATTTGTTTTTATGCGGGTGTAGTTTAGTGGTAAAACTACAGCCTTCCAAGCTGTTGTCGCGAGTTCGATTCTCGTCACCCGCTTTGAACATTTAGTTCATTTACCAAGTTATTTAACTTGGGCGCGTAGCTCAGGTGGTTAGAGCGCACGCCTGATAAGCGTGAGGTCGGTGGTTCGAGTCCACTCGTGCCCATTAATAGGAGAATTACTCAAGAGGCTGAAGAGGACGGTTTGCTAAATCGTTAGGTCGGGTAACTGGCGCAAGGGTTCGAATCCCTATTCTCCGTAATTAGAGCTTGTTAGCTCTTTTTTTGTGCCCTTAATTATCAAATTTGCCCTCTTTGACAACTGTGGTTAAGTGATGAATTGTTACTATCTGGAGCGAAACAAAATGGTTAGCTCTTTTTGTTTTCAAATTTAGGAAGATTCTAGGCTTAATGTTATTAAAGTCACGGAGTATAAAAGTATTGTTTAATGATTTCGTTGCTTTTTCCTAGCTTCTATTTTTCATTTATATTTTATTGTTTCAATGCGTTAATGATCTTTTCTTTAATTTCCTGTAAGCTTGGATAATCATTTAGCTGTATTATTGGTTAGCTTTAAATAATGGTTTAATCTCTTTTGTTATAGGTCCTATGAGATTTTTCTACAATGTATTTAGCTACATAGTATTTATTGAAGGTGTATCGAATATAAGAATTATAGAATTTATTTACTTAGTATTTGTTTATATAAGATATTTTTATCTTACCGAAACTCTCAAATATTTGATATAATGTAAGCAAAGCTATGGTCACCATTCATTTCAAGAGGAGATTTTTATGGGTTATAGAAGTATAGTAGGAAGTCTGTTTATTCTTATATTTAGTTTTTTAACAGTTGGTTGTAGTAATCAAAATTCTGAGCTTTCTAGTAAAGATGTTAGTTTATCTACTTCAACTACTAGTAACGAGATAAAGTCTGGGGAGTCTAAGAAAGATTATAAAGATATGTACAAGCCAGTTTTTGATGATTACCAAAAAATATTTACTACTTCGAATGATTCAACTGCAATTTCAAATCTTTATCAAAGTTTAAAAGCTACTGAACGTCCTATCAATAGTTGGTCTATTGAAAATGCTATAAATCGTTCAGATGATATGCGTTATTCCTTTGTTGATTTAAATGATGATGGCGTTGAGGAGTTACTTATAGCGGATCTTAATTTAAGTGGAAAATACTTTTTGACTGGGGTGTATTCTTTACAAGAAGGTAAACCTGTTCTCTTAGCAGAAGGTTTTGCTGCAGGACATGGTGGAGCTAGGAATGCGGCTATTATTTATCAAGGTGGGGAGATTCTTGAATTAAGTTGGTCGTCAGGAACTGGTAAAGGTTATGGAACTCTTTATAAGTTAAATGAAAAGCAAGAGAGGGCTAGTAAACTTCAGGAAAAAGAATTTCAAATAGAATCTAATTATATTGGATCTAATTTTGGAAAAACTGAATCTGATCAAATTGATTTAAGAGGTTTTGATTGGCAGAAATTTGAAACTCCTACTAGCTCTTCTATCTCTGAGGAGAAACAAAAAGCTCCTTGGAATGCAAACAAATCTGCAAAATTAGAAGCCTTCATTAAAGGATGGGGCGAAAGACTTGGTCAACCGAATTACAAAAAAGGAATTTCTGGTGGTGATGTTGGTGCGGATAATCTCTATAGCTTTGGAGGTGGAGCAAGCGAAAAAATGAATGCCGAATACACGGATACAGGTTTAGGTAACGCTAAGTATCGAATTGTGGAACGCTATAGTAACTGGGATAAATACCCGGACGTGCATAGCTACTTTTTTGCGATAACTGATACAGGGGAAGCGATTGTCTTTCATTCTCCAACAACAAATGGTGGAGTCATGTATTTAAAGCCAACAGAGAGTACAGAGATCCAAGCAGAGTTTAAACGCTTAGTTGAGGAAGAGTAGAAAAATGAAGAGTTTGGTCTTGGCCAAACTCTTTTTATGAAAATCTCTTTATTACATGTTTATGCTTTTTGAGTGTTTAATGGTATACTTGTGTTAAGTTAGATAGAAAAGTGTCATTCGATGATGACTTTATCAGTAAGGAAAATATATGACAAAAATTGTGAAGTTTCATAGTATTTACTATAGATTTGTTCTTTTTATAGTTGTTTTATATCTTTTAGGTGTTCATCAAATTGTTGGTCGAGGATTTCAAACAGTTAATATTTTTGATTACGCCTTTAGCTTTCATCAAACACAGTTAGTGTATTGCATTCTTTTATTAATTTTAGTTGGCATTGGCATAAATTTTCTTTGCCCTTGGAAATTTTCTATATCTCCAAAAGGGATTTATCTTAGAAGATTAGCTTTATTTGTTCCTTGGAGTGATATTAGTGGAGTTTCGCATGTTTGGATTAACAAGGCGAGTAATTTTAGTAGTGGGATTAATTTTTATAACAATAAATGTTTAGTTTTTTATCGTCATGATTACAAGCCAATTTGTGTCTATAATATTTCTTTATTGGCTTTATTTGCTGTCAAACTCTTTAATTCTCAGATCAAGACGAATATCTTATCAGCTAGTTTTGCTACGGGATTTAATATTCTATTGAATGCTTTAATTTTCTTTTATCTTTATTTTTTTGAATTAAGGAATCTTAGTTTTAGTCTTTTTCTTACTCTTTTGTTTACTATATTTTATAAAAATTTTTATCATTCCCTTATGGTTGGTTTATATTCAAAATTCTAAGTATGATCCTTATCTGGTGCATAGTAGTTTCTTTAAGAGGAATGCTTCAGATGTGATTCATGTTTAATTTTATAAAAATGATGACTTTCCCCAATTGTCAAGTCAAGTGCAACAAAGTTGTTCCTCTGATTAAGTGAGTACCTTTCAAGCTGTTTGAGTTAGCTCAAACAGCTTTTTTGCGGGCTGATAGCCATGAATTCGTCTAGGTCTTTCATTGATAGCCTTTGTATAGTCCTCTAAAAGATTCTGATTTAGTTCCTTTAACGAACACCCCTTCGGAATAAACTCTCTTAGTAGTCCATTGAAATTTTCATTTGTACCTCGTTCATAAGATGAATAGGCATGAGCAAAATAAACATCTAAGCCCTCTATCTCACTCAATGATGAAAATTCGTTTCCATTATCTGCAGTGATTGACTTAATGGGATAAAGTTTCATACACTCTAAGACTGCTTGATTGACATACTCTGCTTTCTTTTCCGTGACAGCATAGCGTGTTTGTCGTTCTACCAAGGTCAGAATAGAAGGTTCTCCTACTGTCTTTCCACCCAGAACAGAATCAATTTCCCAATCTCCAAAACGGGAACGATTATTGATTTCTTCTGGTCTTTCTTCAATTGACTTTCCTAGATGTTTCTTGGTAGAGGGGCGCTTGGTAAATTTCTTACGGATCCGCACTGCTCTTGGTAAATCAATGACCTTAATCTCTAACAATCCTTGATGGATATAGTTATAGAGCGTCTTGGTTGAAGGTACAACTGCATCTACATGTTGGAATTTATAGGTATGAACAAAGGTATCCACGCTATGCACCCTTGGTTTCTCTCTCATTGATTCTGTGAACTCTCTCAGAAAGTCATCCGATATACAATCCAGTTTCAGATAATAGCTGGCTTCTCTAACATGACGATAACGATTATGAGCAGCATCTGCATAATAGCGTTGGTAATAGACCTTCTGCCCATTTACTTTTTCACTTGTGTTATGGAACCACGATTAATTTCACGAGTAATAGTAGAGCGATTTCTCCCTAGTCTACGAGCAATTTCAGCAGGTTTGAGTCCTATGCTTAAATAAGCTTCAATTTTCCCTCGCTCAGCTTCAGATAAGTGCTTGTATGATTGATTTGTGGTAGAATAATTAGTGGACATGTTCATCTTCCTTTATACTGTTTTTCGCAACTCTAGTATATCAGATGAACATGTCTTTTGTGTTGCACTTCATTTTACAACAGGGCAAATGATGACTTTCTACTTTTGGGTAGGAAATTTTTTATTATATCTATATCGAAATAGTTGACAGATGTAATAAAAAGAGTTACAATTAGTTTGGAAAGTTCGATATGGAACAAAAAAGGAGAGAAAATGGACAAGATGTTAGGGGGCTACCAAGCTCTACAGATTCGATTGTTGAATGGGCGTATCTTTCAAAAACTCTTGAGCAAGGAACCAGATGCCCAATACAGAAGTGAGCAGGGAAAAATTTTAACAATCTTGTGGAAGCAAGAGTTGGGTTGTGCTACCGTAACTGATATTGCTCTTGCGACAGGTCTGGCAAACAATACGCTGACCAGTATGGTTAAGAAATTAGAAGAACAGGGTTTGGTTACGATTAAGCCTTGTACACAGGATAAAAGAAAAAAATATATCTCTTTGACAGATCTCGGTTGGGCGCAAAAAGAAATTGGAGACCGTGTCAGTAAAGAGTTAGGTGAAATTTTCTACCAAGGATTTTCGGATCAAGAAATCCAGGAATTTGAAGCTTATCAAGAGCGTATTATCTCAAATCTAAAGGCTAAAGAAAATGACATCTAAGGAAAGGAAGTAACAGTTATGATTGGTATTACAGGAGTAACAGGGAAATTAGGTTCCTATGTGGCGAATCTTATAGATCAAAAAGGAATTGCTTCCGTCCATTTAGCACGAAGCCCAGAGCGTGCAAAGATCTATGCGTCAGCGGAAATTCGTAAAATAGTGTATGCCAATACACCAGAGGTGGTTGAGGCCTTGAAGGGTATTGATATCTTGTTGATGGTTTCTGCTCGGGAAAATCCAGAGCGTGTCAAGGAACACAAGGACTTTTTAGATGCTGCAAAGCTAGCGGGGGTAGAGCATATCGTTTATACCTCCTTTTATGGGGCAGATGAGAAGGCAACTTTCACCTTGTCTCGAGATCATGCCCAGACGGAAGCCTATATCAAGGAGTTAGGATTCACCTACACTTTTTTGAGAGATAATTTTTACTTGGACTTCCTGATTGATATGGCGCTTGAAAATGGAGAGATTCGTGGTCCGGCCGGCAGTGGTCTTGTGTCAGCTGTTGCCCGTAAGGACACATCTAGGGTTGCAGCAGAGATTCTTTTAAATCCTAAGGAGTGGAAAAATCAAACCTTGAATTTGACAGGGCCAGAGGATCTTTCCATGGAAGAAATCGTAGCGCTTCTCTCAAAAAGAGACCGGTAAGGCCATCGCGTATGTGGATGAAACAGTAGAAGAAGCCTATGAGTCACGGAAAAAAATGGCCAGCACAAACTTGGGAGTACGATGCCTGGGTCAGCACTTATACAGCTATCAAAGTTGGCGAACAAGCTGGGGTTTCAACAGATATCGAAAAAATTCTAGGGCATCCGGCAAGTAACCTATTGGATACTCTTAGAGACAGAAAACTTATCGAGGAAGAACATGATTGAATACAAACATGTAGCCTTGCGCTACACGGATAAGGACATTTTAAAAGATGTCAATCTCCGCATTGAAAATGGAGAATTCATGGTGCTTGTGGGTCCTTCAGGATCTGGAAAGACCACCATGATCAAGATGGTGAACCGTCTCTTGGAGCCGACAGATGGCAATATTTATATGGACGGGAAACGCATCAAGGACTATGATGAACGGGAGTTACGTCTCAGTACCGGCTATGTCCTTCAGGCCATTGCCCTTTTTCCAAATTTGACAGTTGCTGAAAATATAGCATTGATTCCTGAGATGAAGGGTTGGAGCAAGGAGAAAATTGCCTCTAAAACAGAAGAACTCTTGGACAAGGTGGGTCTGCCTGCTTCAGATTATGCTCATCGTTTACCAAGCGAGTTATCTGGTGGGGAGCAACAGCGGATTGGGATTGTGCGGGCTATCATTGGGGAACCAAAAATCTTGCTGATGGATGAGCCCTTCTCAGCTTTGGATGCTATCTCCCGCAAGCAGTTGCAAGCTCTCACCAAAGACTTGCACAAGGAGTTCAGTATGACGACCATTTTCGTTACTCATGATACGGATGAGGCTTTAAAATTAGGGGATCGAATTGCTGTTTTACAGGATGGAGAGATTCGTCAGGTCGCAGAACCTGAAACAATTTTACAAGCGCCTGCGACAGACTTTGTAGCGAACTTGTTTGGAGGTGGCCTTCATGTCTAATTTGATTTCAACCTTTCAAGAGCGATTTAGTGAATGGGTAACAGCTCTGGGACAACACTTACAATTATCGCTTTTGACCTTATTGGTTGCTATTTTTCTGACCATCCCACTTGCGGTTTATCTAAATGGTCACAAAAAAGCAGCGAACTGGGTGCTACAAGTTGCGGGTATCTTCCAGACCATTCCTTCAATGGCCTTGTTGGGGCTCTTTATTCCTTTCATGGGAATTGGAACCTTACCAGCCCTCACGGCTCTAGTTATTTATGCTATTTTCCCGATTTTAGAAAATACAATCACAGCCTTGAACGGCATTGATCCTAGTCTTGAGGAGGCAGGAATTGCTTTTGGAATGACCAAGTGGGAGCGACTCAAGAAGTTTGAAATTCCACTGGCCATGCCTGTCATTGTATCGGGGGTTCGTACAGCAACCGTTATGATCATTGGGACAGCGACTTTAGCCGCTCTTGTTGGAGCTGGAGGATTGGGATCCTTTATCCTTTTGGGAATTGATCGTCGGAATGCTAGTCTCATTTTAATCGGAGCAATCTCATCAGCCATCTTGGCCATTCTCTTTAATGTCATTCTCAAATGGTTGGAAAAGGCAAAGTTGCGTACGATTGTTTCGGCCTTTGCTGTCATGATCCTTGGTTTGGGAGTTAGTTTTGTTCCAAGCATCATCCCACATAATGAGAAAGACAATCTCGTCATTGCTGGGAAGTTAGGACCTGAACCTGAGATTCTCATGAATATGTATAAACTTCTCATCGAGGAAAATACGGATATGACGGTGACGGTTAAACCCAATTTTGGGAAGACAGATTTCCTTTACCAAGCACTGAAAAAAAGGGGATATTGATATTTATCCAGAATTTACAGGGACTATTACAGGCTCTCTCTTGCAGCCAGCTCCTAAAGTGAGCAATGACTCTGAAGAAGTTTTCGAATTAGCGCGTGATGGAATTAAGAAACAGGATAATCTAGTCTTACTGAATCATATGGCTTATCAAAACACTTATGCTATAGCAGTTCCCAAAGAAATTGCGCAAGAATATGGACTTAAGACGATTTCAGACTTGAAAAAAGTGGAAGGACAGCTCAAGGCTGGATTCACTCTGGAGTTTAATGACCGTGAGGATGGAAACAAGGGGTTGCAGTCTGTTTATGGTTTGAATCTCAATGTGGCAACCATGGAGCCAGCCCTTCGCTATGATGCGATCAAGGCTGGTGATATACAGATTATGGAAGTTTACTCGACAGATCCAGAAATCGAGCGTTACCAACTTCAAATTTTAGAAGATGATCAGCACCTCTTCCCGCCTTATCAAGGGGCGCCACTCATGAAAGCTGAATTACTCGAAAAACATCCGGAGTTGGAAGCTGTTCTTAATAAGCTAGCTGGTAAAATCACTGAGAGCCAGATGAGTCAGATGAACTATCAGGTTGGTATTGATGGTAAGGATGCTTATACTGTTGCACATGATTTCTTGGTGGAACAGGGATTATTGAAAAAATGATGAGACAAGAAGAAATACAAGAGACTCTTTTGCGACTCTGTAAGCACTATGGAGAACAAAATTGGTGGCAATAGGATAACAAGCTTGAAGATCTGGTATCGACTATTCTTATCCAGCGAACATCTGAGAAAAATGCTAAGTTGGCTTTAGCTGGTCTTATGGATGTCATGACAGTAGAGGGTATCCTAGGGTTATGGCTAGAAGATTTACGGAGTTAAAAGGGATTGGACCAGAGACTGCAGATGCACTTTTACTATATCTTTTTGATCGTTCAGTTTTTATTTCGGATGAATATGCTAGAAGACTTTTTCGACGATTAGGATTTGGAAATTTTGATACCTATAATGAAATGCATGCTGTTTATTGTAACGTATTGGAAGGACTCACTCTCAAACAATGCCAAGAGATTCATGCCGTTATTAATGAACATGGGAAAGTTTTTAGCAAAAGTAAAGGCCAGTTAGACGAAAGTTGGTTACGATAAAAAATTCTAAGGCTTCTTGTCTTAGAATTTTTTTAGTTAATGTACTTGCTTAAAAAATCATAGTTTGATCAGATTAATAAATAGAAAGTAGAGGCAAAATATTCATGGTGAATGGAATATTTAAATGATAGAATGTTGACAGGTATTTCTTTTGAGTGGGTATGAAATCTATAGTTGTGTTTGCTACTTCCTCTTTAAGACGTCTAAGTAAAATCTCACTACTTGATCTTCCTTATAAGATTTCCCCTTTTTCAGCCACCAGGTCAATGTTTCGATAAAGTTAGTTACAACATAGTGTTTGAGATAGGAAGCAGGAATATTAGGATAGGAAACTTGCAAGTCCTCTGCGACCATAGGATAAACATGGTGTTCCAATTCTTTCTGCAATTGACGGAGGAAGTAGTCGTTTTTAGAGAAAAGAAGACTGGTGACGTGGTCCTGATTTTTCTTAAAATGTGAAAAGATATGTGTCAAGTAAGCATTTGTAGTTATATTTTCCTCACGTTCAAAAAGATGATGAAAGAGATAACGGCAGAGCTCGTCTAGGAGTAATTCCTTGCTCTCATAGTGACTGTAGAAGGTGGAACGACCGACATCTGCGAGATCAATAATCTTCTGAACTGTGATGGATTCGTAATCTTCTTGATTCAATAATTGTAAAAAAGCAGTATAGATAGCTTTTCGTGTCTTGGTAATGCGACGGTCTTGACTAGTCATATGAACACTTTGAACAAATCGTTCAGTAACTTACAAAGAGAACAGTTTGCTCCTATCCTTTCTTTTCGGAGTAAGAGATAATACTAGTAAAGGGAATATTTATACTACTATTATACCAAAGGAGGATGGAAAAATGACAACGAAAGGTGCGGTTTGGCTAGCTTTTTTCTTAAATTTGAGTTATGCCATTGTCGAGTTTATCGCTGGTGGAGTATTTGGTTCTAGCGCTGTTCTTGCTGACTCTGTCCATGATTTGGGAGATGCAATCGTAATTGGGCTATCAGCATTTCTAGAAACAATCTCCAATCGTGAAGAAGATAGTCATTACACCTTGGGGTACAAACGTTTTAGTCTCTTAGGTGCCTTGGTAACGGCTGTGATTCTCATGACAGGATCTGCTTTAGTCATTTTGGAGAATATAACGAAACTCTTTCATCCACAAGCGGTCAATGATGAGGGTATCCTCTGGCTAGGAATCATTGCTGTTAGCATTAATGTGCTGGCGAGTCTAGTAGTTTGCAAGGGAAAAACAAAAAACGAATCCATTCTTAGCCTGCATTTTCTGGAAGATACTCTGGGTTGGCTGGCTGTTATCCTAATGGCTATTGTTCTGCGATTTACCGACTGGTATATTCTGGATCCGCTCTTATCTCTTGTCATTTCCTTCTTCATTCTGTTAAAGGCTATTCCACGTTTTTGGTCTACACTCAAGATTTTCCTCGACGCCGTGCCAGAAGGAGTGAATATCAAGCAAGTAAAGAGTGATTTGGAGCGGTTGGAGTATGTGGCTAGTATCAATCAGCTTAATCTATGGACCATGGATGGTTTGGAGAAAAATGCCATTGTCCATGTTTGTCTAAAAGAAATTGAACAGATGGAGCTCTGCAAGGAATCGATTCGAAGCATGCTCAAAGATTGTGGTTTCCAAATATCACCATTGAGGTAGATGCAGACTTAGCAAGTCACCAAATCCATAAGCGCAATATGGCAGAGCTAGAAGAAAGCCATGATCACGATCATCATCATTGATGAGGAGTAGTATAAGTGAGCGAAAGCTTCATAAAAAGTGTATACTTGAAATAAGTTAGATACAGAGAGGTAAATGTTTATGAAATCAGCAGTTTACACAAAAGCAGGTCAGGTCGGCATTGAAGAAGTTAAGCGTCCAAGCATTCAAGAATCGGATGATGTCATTATCCGTGTAGTTCGTGCTTGCGTTTGTGGTTCGGACCTTTGGAGCTACCGCAATCCAGATATTAAAGCGGGGCATAAAAATAGTGGACACGAAGCGATTGGTATCGTTGAAGAAACTGGAGAAGCCATTACCACGGTCAAGCCCGGTGATTTTGTGATTGTGCCTTTCACACACGGTTGTGGTGAATGTGACGCCTGTCGTGCTGGATTTGATGGTTCTTGTGACAATCATATCGGAAATAACCTAGGAGGGAATTTCCAAGCTGAATATCTCCGCTTCCACTATGCCAATTGGGCACTTGTTAAAATCCCTGGACAACCGTCTGACTACACAGAAGGAATGCTTAAATCCCTCTTGACTCTGGCTGATGTCATGCCGACTGGCTATCATGCAGCGCGTGTGGCTAATGTTCAAAAAGGCGACAAGGTTGTGGTAATTGGCGATGGGGCTGTTGGCCAATGTGCTGTCATCGCAGCTAAAATGCGTGGCGCTTCACAAATTATCCTCATGAGTCGTCACGAAGATCGTCAAAAAATGGCCTTGGAATCAGGAGCGACAGCTGTTGTAGCTGAGCGAGGAGAAGAAGGCATTGCCAAGGTGCGAGAAATTCTCGGTGGTGGAGCAGACGCCGCTCTTGAGTGCGTCGGTACTGAAGCGGCTGTTGAGCAAGCACTAGGTGTCCTTCACAATGGAGGGCGCATGGGATTTGTAGGAGTTCCACATTATAAGAATCGTGCTCTTGGTTCAACCTTTATGCAAAATATCACTGTTGCAGGTGGAGCAGCTTCTGCGACAACATACGATAAGCAATTCTTGCTTAAAGCCGCTCTGGATGGAGACATCAATCCAGGTCGTGTCTTTACTTCAAGTTATAAACTGAAAGAAATCGACCAAGCTTATAAGGCTATGGATGAACGCAAGACCATTAAATCTATGATTGTGATGGATTAAAAAGAAAAACCTAATAGGATTTAAGAATCTCTATTAGGATTTTTTATGTTCAAGTGTTCTACTTAATGCAAGGTGCTTTCTCTTAACGTCAGTTTGGTTCCAAGCATAGTGAGGCTTGGAATTTTACGGCCGTGAAGGACTTCTCTGTTCAAAATATCCATTCCTGTGCGTCCCATTTCTTCGGTGTAGACAGTAATACTAGAAAGTGGTGGAAACACTTGCTTGGTTAGAATAGTATCATTAAAGGAAATAATGCTGACGCGCTCTGGTATGCTGATGCTGGCTTCTTGAAGAGCGCGAAGGGCACCAATGGCCAAGCTATCACTGGCTGCAAAAAAGGCTTGTGGAAGTTTATCTCCTAATTTTTCGATAGCCTCTTTCATCAAGTCGTATCCAGATTGGGCAGTAAATAGTCCTTGGAAAATGAATTTCTCGTTATAAATTCCCTTTTCTTGTGTATAGGATTTAAAGTAATCTAAGCGTTTATCTGAGATAACTTCTTCATGGTCAGTAGTAGTTTCAAGACCGGATAGGATACCAACCTTTTTAAGCCCATGATCTGTAAAGTAATCAACCACCTGTCTAACCGCATTATAGAAATCCGTAATGACACAGGTATGACCAAGGGCAATCGTATCACTGTCAAGGAAAACTAGAGGTTTGTGATATTCTTCAAACGAGGCAATCTGAGCTTGGCTAAATTTTCCAATACAAAGAATTCCAATGACTTCTTCGCTAAGCGTAAAAGGCTGGTCATTAAAATAGCGCAAGATGTCGTAATCTAATTCTTGAGCTCTATTTCAATTCCTAGGCGAATCTGGTAGTAGTAGAGATCTTCTAACTCTCCCTGTTCACTGACCCACTGGATGATAGCGATTTTCTGTTTGAGTTTATGTGATTCACCTGTTTTGAGATGTTTGGTGTAGCCTAGTTCTTCGGCAACGGTTAAAATACGATGTCTGGTTTCTTCTGTCACAGATAGACTCTGATCTCGATTGAGGACACGGGATACAGTTGCGATCGAGACAGAGGCTAGCTGAGCAATATCTTTGAGTGTAGCCATAATTCCCCTCCTTTTTAGGTTATTATAGCATATTTTTCTTCCTTTTTACTCATAGTTTAGTAAAATATCGGTAAAAATGTTGACCTAAGCAAAACCCTTGGGTACAATAGAAGAAAACGATTACAGGATAAACTTTTTTACCTAATATTTCGTAAAAGGAGAATTCATATGACACAACATCTTACTGCTGAAGCACTTCGCAAGGATTTTCTTGCTGTTTTTGGTCAAGAAGCAGATCAAACCTTCTTCTCACCAGGGCGCATCAACTTGATTGGGGAACATACTGACTATAATGGTGGCCATGTTTTCCCGGCAGCTATTTCACTAGGAACTTATGGAGCTGCACGCAAGCGCGATGACCAAGTTTTGCGTTTCTACTCCGCAAACTTTGAGGGCAAAGGCATCATTGAAGTGCCTCTAGCTGACCTTAAGTTTGAGAAAGAGCACAACTGGACTAACTATCCAAAAGGTGTCCTTCATTTCTTGCAAGAAGCTGGTCATGTGATTGATAAAGGTTTTGATTTCTATGTGTTTGGAAATATCCCAAATGGTGCTGGTTTGTCATCTTCTGCATCTTTGGAGCTTTGACTGGTGTCGTGGCAGAATACCTTTTTGACCTAAAATTGGACCGTTTAGATTTAGTAAAAATCGGAAAATTGACAGAGAATAACTTTATCGGTGTTAACTCTGGTATCATGGACCAATTTGCTATCGGTATGGGGGCAGACCAACGTGCTATATACCTAGATACTAATACTCTAGAATACGACTTGGTTCCCCTTGATTTGAAGGACAATGTCGTTGTTATCATGAACACTAACAAACGCCGTGAACTTGCGGATTCTAAATACAATGAACGCCGCGCTGAGTGTGAAAAAGCAGTAGAAGAACTCCAAGTGGCCTTGGACATTCAAACCTTGGGTGAATTGGATGAGTGGGCTTTTGACGAGTATAGCTATCTCATCAAAGACGAAAATCGCTTGAAACGTGCGCGTCATGCCGTTCTTGAAAATCAACGTACACTTAAAGCACAAGCAGCTCTTCAAGCAGGAGATTTAGACAAGTTTGGTCGTTTGATGAATGCATCTCATGTTTCGCTTGAGCACGATTACGAAGTGACTGGTTTGGAATTAGATACCCTTGTTCATACGGCTTGGGCTCAAGAAGGTGTTCTCGGTGCTCGTATGACAGGAGCTGGCTTTGGTGGTTGTGCGATCGCCTTGGTTCAAAAGGATGCTGTTGAGTCCTTTAAAGAAGCTGTAGGCAAGCACTATGAAGAAATCGTTGGTTACGCTCCAAGTTTCTATATCGCTGAAGTGGCAGGTGGAACTCGCGTTTTAGATTAGGAGAGAAGGATATGGAAGCTGTAATATTTGATTTAGATGGCTTATTAGCCGATACTGAAATCATTTCTCTAAAAGTTTATCAAGAATTGCTTAGAGATTTTGGAATTCCTTTCACAGAAGAAACTTATTCTAGAGACTACAGTGGACATAGGGAAGAGGAGAATGTTCAACGATTTTTGGACACCTATGATTTACCTTGGAACTTTGGCCAAACCTTGGCTAAAGTTTATGAACTGGAAGCTCAAATCTTAGCCAAAGGTGTAAATTTAAAAAAAGGTGCTAAAAATTTGCTTACTTATTTGCAAAGAGAAGGCGTTCCAATCGCTTTAGCAACTTCAAGTGTTGAATCTCGAGCTAGAATGATATTGGATAGCAATGGTATACTGTCCCTATTTGACCATCTAGTTTTTGCAAAAGATGTAAAGCGAAGCAAACCATACCCTGATATATTTTTAAAGGCCTGTAGTGATTTGAACGTTTTACCAGAGAATTGCTTGGCACTAGAGGATAGTGAAGCAGGGATTGAAGCGGCATCTAGAGCTGGGATTCCAGTTATTTGTATTCCAGATTTAAAAATACCAGCACAGTCTTTCTTAAATAAAACAGAACAAGTTTTTCAGGATTTGGATGTTGTTAGAGACTATTTAGAAAGTAAGAAGGAGGTTTTCTAGTGACCTTAGTAGAAAGATTTGTTACCAAAGTCATTGCAGAAAGTAGCTTTGAAGAGTTGGATCGGATTTGTCTAACCAATCGTGTTTTAGCACTGGTGGGAGATGGAGTTCTTGAAGTTGAGACTGACCAAGATGATTTGATTGAACTAAAAGATCAGCTTGTTGAGGAAGCAGTTCGCTTGGAAACGATTGAAGATAGTCTGGCAGCGCGTGAGATTCTCGGTGCAGACCTCATGGACTTGGTAACGCCTTGTCCAAGTCAGGTTAATCGAGACTTTTGGGCTACTTATGCCCAGTCACCAGAGCAGGCGATTGCGGACTTCTACCAACTCAGTCAGAAGAATGACTACATCAAACTAAAGGCCATCGCAAAGAATATTGCTTATCGTGTACCGTCTGACTATGGTGAACTGGAGATTACCATCAATCTCTCTAAGCCTGAAAAGGATCCAAAGGAGATTGCGGCAGCTAAGTTGGTTAAATCCAGTAACTATCCTCAATGTCAGCTCTGTATGGAAAATGAAGGCTATCATGGTCGTGTCAATCATCCAGCTAGAAGCAATCATCGTATTATCCGTTTTGATATTTCTGGTCAGGAGTGGGGTTTCCAATATTCGCCTTACGCTTACTTTAATGAGCACTGTATTTTCCTAGATAGCCAACATCGTCCTATGGTTATTAGTCGCCAAAGTTTTGAACGTTTGTTAGCAATTGTGGAGCAGTTCCCAGGCTATTTTGCAGGTTCGAATGCTGATTTGCCAATCGTGGGTGGCTCCATCCTGACGCATGATCATTACCAAGGCGGGCGCCATGTATTCCCAATGGAAGTGGCTCCTATTCAGAAAAGAGTTACCTTTGACGGTTTTGAATCTGTAAAAGCAGGGATTGTTCAGTGGCCTATGTCTGTGATTCGACTAACTTCAGATTCTAAAGAGGATTTGACAGAACTAGCAGATAAAATCTTACTGGCTTGGCGTCAATACTCAGATCCAAGTGTACATGTCTTGGCAGAAAGTAATGGAACACCGCATCACACTATCACACCGATTGCGCGTAAAAGAGATGGGCAGTTTGAGTTAGATTTGGTCTTGCGGGATAATCAAACATCTCCAGAGCATCCAGATGGTATCTATCATCCCCACAAGGATGTCCAGCATATCAAGAAGGAAATATCGGCTTGATAGAGGTCATGGGCTTGGCAATCTTGCCACCACGCTTGAAGGAAGAAGTGGAGCAAGTAGCAGCTTACCTAGTCGGAGAGGATGTTTCAGTAGCAGATTATCACCAAGAATGGGTAGATGAGTTGAAAGACTCTCATTCTGGATTGACTGACAAAGACCAAGCTCTCGAAATCGTCCAAGAATCTGTTGGAAAAATCTTTGCTCGAGTTTTGGAAGATGCAGGAGTTTACAAGCAAACAGAAGAAGGACAAGCTGCCTTTATGCGCTTTGTGGAGCAGGTTGGTATTTTGCCCGAATAAGTGCTTCTCTCTTGCGTAGAGTCTTGAAAAGTAGTATCATAGTGTCGTTTGAAATATCAGGAGGAACGAATGAAAGATTTTCACTTTGACGCTATATCTGCCTTTGAAAACTACGAAATTGAAAAAATGAGAGACGGTCACGTTGTGGTGACGACAAAAGTAGTGGACTCCTCACTCAACTACTATGGGAATGCCCATGGAGGCTATCTATTTACCCTTTGTGACCAAATCAGTGGTCTTGTGGTGATTTCGTTAGGATTAGACGGAGTGACACTCCAGTCTTCCATCAACTATCTGAAAGCCGGAAATCTAGGAGATGTTCTCACTATCAAAGGAGAATGTGTCCACCAAGGACGTACCACTTGTGTTGTCGATGTTGATATCACCAACCAAGATGGCCGAAATGTCTGCAAGGCAACCTTCACCATGTTTGTCACAGGACAACGATCTGAAGATAGACAGGTGAGGATATAAATTAAAATGAGTAGATAGTTACGCCCTAAAAAAACCAGAGTGTGTTCACTATCCACAACTCTATAAATTTTAATACATTTAAAAAGCGAGGTCTGATGACTTCGCTTTTATTTGATAGTGAAGAAAGTAAGTAAGAGCCAATAAAATAGCAGAGCAATAGAGCCAATTCCAAGGCCAAATAGAATGGGAAGGATGATTCTTTGGTAGGGAGCCTTACCCCTTTCTTCAGCTTCTTCAATCTCGCTAAGGTTACGTCCTTGAACATAGGCGACAATCTGTCGATAGGTGCGAAGATTATGCTGTTTCTTAAATTTTTCAATGCGTAGGGCGTAGAACATAGCGATAGCAAAAATCAAGCAACTAATAGCGATACCATACCAATCCAAATAAAGAATTAAGGGTATGCTGATGATAGGAAAACCAAATAGCAGTATGCTAAAGATTATTCCATCTTTTTGATAACGTATAAATTCTTGGTCGTGAATAATTTGTTTCATAGTTTCCAAATCTCCTTTTACTAGTTTGTCTAATGACACTTCAAAGACCTTGCTCAGCAAGAGTAGGTTTTGAATATCAGGGTAGGTCGCGCCACGCTCCCAGTTGGAAATGGATTGGCGACTGACAAAAATTATTTCAGCTAAATCATCTTGAGATAAATTTTTCTTTTTACGATAGTGCTGGATTTGTTTTCCGACTTGCATAAAATTTCCTCGCTTTCTGATTTCATTCTACTCAATTATACAAAAAACGGCTATCAAAGTTCTTTGACATGTTGATTTCATAGGCTTTAGCAAAGGTTTTGCTCACTGGATTTACAGGTCTGTCAATTCATGTTTACCTACTGAAAAAGAGGCTATCAGCCTCCTTTTTCTTATTCACTAAATCTTAAAAAATAGCCATCTGGGTCTAAAACTGCAAATTCATGAGGATAGATATAATATTCATCAACACGAAATTCTCTTTTGGTCAAAGGACGATAAATAGGATAGTTGGATTCTAACAATTTCTGATAGAGTCTAGGGACATCCTTGATGCCAAAGGAGATGTTGACTCCACGACCAAAGGGGTAGTTTAGTTCAGCTAGTTCCTCCTTACTCCCCTCCTCTAGCATTAGCTGGCAGTCTTCAAGCGAAAGGAAGAGAAATTTCCTCTGGACGCTCGTATTCGACGGAGAATCCCAATAAGTCGCAGTAGAAGTGACGCGATTTCTCGATATCCGATACGACAAATTCAGGGATGACAGCTTGATAGTCCATTCGTTTTCTCCTTAGAAATCAATCTCCAAGACAATCGGTGTATGGTCTTGGCGGGCGCCTGAGTCAATCATGTCTGACTTGGTAACCTTGTCTGCTACACGGTTACTTGTGAGCCAGTAGTCGATTCTCCAGCCTGTGTTGTTGATTTTTGAAGTTTTGCTACGTTGTGCCCACCAAGTATAGCGTTCTGGCACATCGCCATGGATATGGCGGAAGGTATCTGTAAATCCTTTGGCTAAAAGGTTTGTAAATCCTTCACGTTCTTCGTCTGTAAATCCTGGTGAACGACGGTTGCTGGCTGGGTTGGCAAGGTCAATTTCCTTGTGGGCAACGTTGTAGTCTCCGGTTGCTAGGACAGGTTTTTGTTTGTCTAGTTGAGCCAAGTACTCTGCATATTTTACATCCCAGACTTGACGTTCTTCCAAGCGTTTGAGTCCATCACCAGCGTTTGGTGTGTAAACTTGAGTCACGAAAAATGTATCAAATTCTAGGGTAATGATGCGTCCTTCCGAGTCCATAGTAGAAGGGGCACCGATTTCTGGGAAGCTGATGCTTGGAGTCAGTTCTTTCTTATAGAGGAACATGGTCCCAGCATAGCCTTTACGAGCAGGCTCTTGAGAGGAACGCCAAGTATTTTCATATCCAGGGAAGAGTTCTTCTAACACCTCGAGATGTTTTTTAGTAGGACCTTTAGCTGAAAGCTTGGTTTCTTGGATGGCGATAATATCGGCATCTTCGGCTACCAAGGTTTGGAGGACGTCTTGTGATAATTTCGCACGCGCAGAATCACTCGTGAGTGCAGCGTTTAGGGAATCAATATTCCATGAGATCAATTTCATAATGTTTACCTTTCATTCAGATTATAGACAATATTATACCAGAAAAAGAAGCAATTCCCCAGCGTATAGTTTGAAAAATCCAGGTCAATCCTTTATAATAAAGAATGATTTATGTAAAGGATTGAAAATAAATGAAATGTTACTCCTTTGAGTATCTTTATCGCTAAATATGACAAAGTTTAAGTTAGTATCATCACCTATGAATAGGAAAAGCCTGAGGCAGTCGCCTCAGGTTTCCATTTGTTATTAGAAAGGAATTTTATGTCCATCATCCAAAAACTCTGGTGGTTTTTTAAATTAGAAAAACGCCGTTACTTAGTTGGAATTGTAGCTTTGGTTTTGGTTTCTGTACTAAACCTTATCCCACCTATGGTCATGGGGCGCGTGATTGATGCCATTACTTCAGGACGATTAACAGAGGATGAGCTCCTGCTTCATCTCTTTTATCTCCTGCTGGCAGCTTTCGGGATGTATTATCTGCGTTACGTTTGGCGCATGTATATCCTAGGGACCTCCTACCGAATTGGACAAATCATGCGTTCAAGACTATTCGAACACTTTACAAAGATGTCTCCTGCTTTTTATCAGAATTATCGAACAGGGGATTTGATGGCTCACGCAACCAATGATATCAATGCCCTGACTCGTTTAGCAGGTGGTGGTGTCATGTCTGCGGTGGATGCCTCTATCACAGCCTTGGTCACTCTATTGACCATGCTCTTTAGCATTTCTTGGCAGATGACCTTGGTTGCTATTCTACCTTTGCCGTTTATGGCTTATGGGACTAGTCGTCTGGGGAGAAAGACCCATAAGGCTTTTGGCGACTCCCAAGCAGCCTTTTCTGAACTTAATAATAAGGTTCAGGAGTCAGTATCAGGTATCAAGGTAACCAAGTCCTTTGGCTATCAATCTGATGAATTGGCATCTTTCCAGGAAGTCAATGATTTGACCTTCCAAAAGAATCTGCAAACCATGAAATATGATAGTCTCTTTGACCCCATGGTTCTGCTATTTGTTGGTTCTTCCTATGCCTTAACTCTCTTAGTCGGTGCCTTTATGGTGCAAGCGGGACAAGTAACTGTTGGGAATCTGGTCACTTTTATCTCTTACTTGGATATGCTTGTCTGGCCTTTGATGGCGATTGGTTTCCTCTTTAATATTACTCAAAGAGGGAAGGTTTCTTATCAACGAATTGAGAGCCTCTTGTCTCAAGAGTCACCTGTCAAAGACCCAGAATCTCCACTTGACGGGATTGAAAATGGGCGCTTGGAATATGCTATTGATCGTTTGCCTTTGAAGACGAGGAGACGCTGAAAGATATCCACTTTAGTCTCGAAAAAGGGCAAACACTGGGCTTGGTTGGGCAGACTGGTTCAGGGAAAACAGCTTTGATTAAATTGCTCCTACGTGAGTATGACGTTGACCAAGGAGCTATTTATCTAAATGGTCATGACATTCGTGACTATCGCCTAGCTGACTTACGAAGTTTGATGGGATACGTCCCACAGGACCAATTTCTCTTTGCTAGTTCTATCTTAGAGAATATTTGTTTTGGAAATCCTGACCTACCTTTCTCAGCAGTAGAAGAAGCGACAAAGTTGGCTCAAGTCTATCAAGACATTCAAGCCATGCCTGAGGGATTTGATACAGTTATCGGGGAAAAAGGTGTCAGTCTATCTGGTGGACAAAAGCAACGTCTGGCTATGAGTCGGGCTATGATTTTAAATCCTGATATCTTGATTTTAGATGATTCCTTGTCAGCTGTGGATGCTAAGACAGAGTTCGCGATCATCGATAATCTCAAGGAAACTCGCAAAGATAAAACAACTATCATCACTGCCCATCGTCTCAGTGCAGTTGTTCATGCAGATTTGATTTTGGTCATGCAAAATGGACAGATTATCGAACGTGGGACTCATGAAGACTTACTAGCCTTGGATGGTTGGTATGCCCAAACCTACCAGTCTCAACAGTTAGAAATGAAAGGAGAAGAAGATGCGGAATAAACAAGAACAATGGGCTGTATTGAAGCGTTTGTTGTCATATCTTAAGCCCTATAGTCTCCTAACCTTTTTAGCCCTTGCTTTTCTCCTCGCGACGACAGTTGTTAAGAGTATTATCCCCCTGGTAGCTTCGCACTTTATCGACCAGTATCTAAACAACCTTAATCAGCTTGCCGTTACAGTCTTGCTAGCCTACTATGGACTCTATATCCTTCAAACCATTGTTCAATATGTAGGGAATCTCCTCTTTGCGCGCGTGTCCTACAGCATCGTTAGAGATATCCGACGTGATGCCTTTGCCAATATGGAGAAGCTAGGCATGTCTTACTTTGATAAACACCTGCAGGTTCCATGGTTTCTCGTTTGACCAATGACACCGAGACTATCAGTGATATGTTTTCGGGGATCTTATCCAGCTTTATCTCGGCAGTCTTTATATTCGTGACGACCCTTTATACCATGTTAGTTCTGGACTATCGTCTGACTGCTTTAGTCTTGCTCTTCCTACCTCTGATTTTCCTTTTGGTCAATCTCTACCGTAAAAAATCGGTCAAGGTCATTGAAAAAACCAGAAGTCTACTGTCAGATATTAACAGTAAGCTGGCAGAGAATATCGAAGGTATTCGCATTATTCAAGCCTTTAACCAAGAAAAACGTCTACAAGAAGAGTTTGATGAGATAAACCAGGAACACCTGGTCTACGCCAACCGTTCAGTAGCCTTAGACTCTCTCTTCTTACGTCCAGCTATGAGTTTATTGAAGCTGTTGGGCTATGCGGTTTTGATGGCTTACTTTGGCTATCGCGGACTTTATCTAGGAATAACGGCAGGAACTATGTATGCCTTTATCCAGTATATCAATCGTCTCTTTGATCCGCTCATCGAGGTGACACAGAACTTTCTACTCTTCAGACATCCATGGTGTCAGCAGGTCGTGTCTTTGCACTCATCGATGAGTCCAACTATGAACCGGTCCAAGAAAATGGACAAGCCGAGATTAGAAAAGGAAATATCCGTTTTGAACATGTGTCCTTCTCTTATGATGGGAAACACCAGATTCTCGATGATATTTCCTTTACCGTCAATAAAGGTGAAACCATCGCCTTTGTCGGGCATACTGGCTCTGGGAAATCCTCTATCATCAATGTTCTCATGCGCTTTTATGAATTCCAGTCTGGTCGAGTTCTACTAGATGGTGTGGATATTCGTAAGTATAGCCAAGAGGAGTTGAGAAAAAATATAGGTCTGGTTCTACAGGACCCCTTCCTCTATCATGGGACCATCAAGTCCAATATCGCTATGTATCAAGATATCAGCGATGACCAGGTTAAGGCTGCGGCAGAATTTGTCGATGCAGATTCTTTCATTCAGGATCTTCCATTAGGCTATGATGCCCCTGTGTCTGAGCGTGGTTCGAGTTTCTCAACCGGTCAACGTCAGCTGCTTGCTTTTGCTAGAACTGTTGCCAGTCAACCTAAAATTCTAATTTTGGATGAAGCGACAGCTAATATTGATTCTGAAACAGAAGCCTTGGTCCAAAATTCTCTAGCCAAGATGAGACAGGGCCGGACGACCATTGCCATCGCCCATCGTCTTTCTACCATTCAGGATGCTAATTGTATCTATGTCCTAGATAAGGGACGAATTATCGAGAGCGGTACACACGAGGAGCTTTTGGCTTTGGGAGGAACCTATCACAAGATGTATAGTTTGCAGGCAGGGGCTCTTTCTTAGAGAAGAATTCCTTTAAAATACAGATTTCTTGCACTGCCTCTTTCATTTTGTGGTATAATGTAGAATGTTTAAAGATTACATATTAAAAAACAGAGGAGAATGTGCATGCTGAAATGGGATGAGCTACCTCAAGAAATGCAATTGAGCGAGGTAAAACCATACTACCAGCTTGTGTCTAGAAGAAAAGGCTCACTGATTTTCAAGCGTTGTCTAGATTTGTTTCTAGCCGTAGTCTTGTTAATCTTGACCTCCCCCTTATTTCTGATTCTAAGTATCTGGATCAAGCTAGATAGCAAGGGTCCAGTTATTTACAAGCAAGTGCGGGTAACCCAGTACAACCGTCATTTCAAGATTTGGAAATTCCGGACTATGGTAACCGATGCGGACAAGAAAGGAAGTCTAGTAACTTCTGCAAATGACAGTCGTATCACTAAAGTTGGAAATTTCATTCGACGTGTTCGTTTGGATGAATTGCCGCAATTGGTCAATGTCCTCAAAGGAGAGATGTCCTTTGTAGGAACACGCCCAGAAGTACCACGCTACACAGAGCAGTATAGCCCTGAGATGATGGCTACCTTGCTCTTACCTGCGGGGATTACTTCCCTTGCCAGCATTAACTATAAGGATGAGGATGCCATCATAAGTCAAATGACTGCAAAAGGTATGACGGTTGACCAGGCTTATGTAGAAAGAGTCCTTCCAGAGAAAATGCACTTTAACCTAGCCTACCTACGTGATTTTAATTTCTTCGGAGATATCAAAATCATGTTTCAGACTGTAGTTGAAGTTTTAAAATAAAGTAGTCACAAGAGTGAATACAGTAAAAGGAGTAAATCAATGACAAAGTATAATATTCCATTTTCACCACCCGATATTACCGAAGCTGAAATTGCTGAAGTAGCCGATACCCTCCGTTCTGGTTGGATCACAACAGGTCCAAAGACAAAAGAACTAGAGCGTCGTCTGTCCGTCTATACTCAAACGCCTAAGACAGTCTGCCTCAACTCTGCAACAGCAGCTCTTGAATTGATTTTGCGCGTGCTTGAAGTAGGGCCTGGCGATGAGGTCATCGTTCCAGCTATGACCTATACAGCATCATGTAGTGTCATCACTCACGTAGGTGCGACACCAGTGATGGTTGATATCCAAGATGATACCTTTGAAATGGACTATGACAAGCTTGAGCAAGCAATTACTGAGAAGACAAAGGTTATCATCCCAGTTGAACTTGCAGGGATTATCTGTGACTATGACCGTTTGTTCCAAGTTGTTGAGAAGAAACGCGATCTCTTTACAGCTGCTAGCAAGTGGCAAAAAGTCTTTAACCGTATTGTGATTGTCTCTGATAGTGCCCATGCTTTGGGTTCAACCTACAAAGGGCAACCAGCTGGTTCAATTGCAGACTTCACATCATTCTCTTTCCACGCAGTTAAGAACTTCACAACTGCTGAAGGAGGAAGTGCTACTTGGAAAGCTAATCCAGCTATTGATGATGAAGAAATGTACAAGGAATTCCAAATCCTTTCCCTTCATGGTCAAACAAAAGATGCTCTTGCCAAGATGCAACTGGGTTCATGGGAATACGATATCGTAACTCCTGCCTACAAGTGCAACATGACAGATATCATGGCTTCACTTGGTCTGGTTCAGCTAGATCGTTATCCTGCTTTACTACAACGTCGTAAGGATATCGTGGAACGCTATGACCGTGGATTTGCAGGAACTCGTATCCACCCATTGGCTCATGAGACAGATACTGTTGAATCTTGTCGTCACCTTTATATCACCCATGTGGAAGGAGCTAGTCTCGAGCAACGTAATCAAATTATCCAAGAATTGGCCAAAGCAGGAATCGCAAGTAACGTTCACTACAAACCGCTTCCACTTTTGACAGCTTATAAGAATCTTGGCTTTGACATGGCAGATTATCCAAAGGCTTATGCCTTCTTTGAAAATGAAATTACATTACCGCTTCACACGAAATTAACGGATGAAGAAGTAGACTATATCATTGAGACTTTTGTCAGAGTTTCTGAAGAAATTCTAGGTGCTTCACAAAAATAATTAAAAAAATTAGTAAAAAATTAGTGAAAACGGTTGACAAAGGAAAAACAATAACATATAATTAACTCAACAAATCAGAAAAGTAATTATTTTTGATCTTCAGGGAGCCTGTGGTTACTGTGAACAGGTGGTTGAAAGTAGTGAAATTGGGCTGATTTTAAAAGTGAATTTGAAACAATGAAAATTCGGTGCGCACACCTTATAGTGCAACTTGTTGATAGACAAGGCAGAGATGTAAAGGGGATATTCTCTTTACAAATGAGGTGGTACCGCGTTACAAACGCCCTCACATGGAAGTAAATTCCGTGTGTGGGCTTTTTTCTATCCGTCGTTTTGTTTATCTTTTATTAGGGCGTTAACTTAGAGTAATATTCAAGTTTCACTTGTTCTTTGAGTAAAGGCTGAAATGGTCCCCCAGACCATTTCACTACCAAAAGCAAATAAAAAGCCGGATTCATACAGAAGGAGGAAAAATTTATGACAACTAAAGGATATTTTGGACAATTTGGTGGTAGTTTTGTACCAGAACCAATTCAGGTTTTGCTAGATGAATTGGAAGTGACTTTTGAAAAATACAAGGATGATCCAGAGTTTTTAGCTGAGTTTCGCCATTACTTGAAGGATTATTCAGGTCGTGAGACTCCACTCTATTTTGCTGAAAGTTTGACAGAACACCTAGGCGGAGCTAAGATTTATCTCAAGCGTGAAGACCTTAACCACTTGGGTTCTCACAAACTTAATAATGTTTTGGGTCAAATCCTTCTAGCTAAACGCATGGGTAAAAAGCGTGTCATTGCAGAGACAGGAGCTGGTCAGCACGGTGTTGCGACTGCTGCAGCTGCAGCCAAGTTTGGTATGGCATGTGATGTCTACATGGGGGCAGAAGATGTGGAGCGTCAACGTCTCAATGTCTTCCGCATGGAGATGATGGGAGCAACTGTTCACGCAGTTGAAACTGGGACTCGTACCCTCAAAGATGCGGTAGATGCAGCCTTTGGAGCATGGATGAATGACCTTGAAGCCTTCTACGTTTTAGGATCTGCTGTAGGTCCTCACCCTTATCCAACGATTGTTCATGAATTCCAGAAAGTTATTAGTGAAGAATCTCGTCGTCAAATCTTGGAAAAAGAAGGACGACTGCCAGACTACGTCATTGCCTGTGTGGGCGGTGGTTCCAATGCCATCGGAGCTTTTTCACAGTATGTAGCTGATGAAGAAGTCAAATTGGTTGGGGTAGAAGCTGCTGGTCATGGACTTGACACAGACAAGCACGCAGCAACAATGACCAAGGGTAGTGTAGGAATTGTAGATGGCATGAAAACCTATGCAGTCTTTGGTGAAGATGGAAATGTTGCACCTGTTTACTCTATCTCTGCAGGTTTAGACTATCCAGGAGTTGGTCCAGAACATGCCTTCTTTAAAGACTCTGGTCGAGTAGAATATGTAGCAGCGACCGACGAAGAAGCTGTCCAAGCCTTGCTTTTTATTAAGCAAAACAGAAGGAATCATCCCTGCAATTGAAAGCTCACATGCTATCGCTGAAGCTGTCAAACGTGCGCCAAAAACTAAGTAAAGATGAGATTATCATCATTAATGTCTCAGGTCGTGGAGATAAAGACGTAGCTGCTATTGCAGATTATCTTGAAGCTAAAAAAATTAAAAGATGGAAAAGATACAGATATTTCTCTCACAGAGAGCTTGTGGTTGCTGAAAACAAGCAGAGAAAACTGTAAGATTGGGTCTATCTGAAAATGAGAGAAGAAAACATAATTCTCAAGGGAGTGCCCTTTATCGCACAACCTGTTACAGGAGCTATCTGAGACAGGAATGAGAGATAGGAGAAATCCTAAAATTGAGGTGGCACCGCGAATTTCGTCCTCACGCAAGTTATTTTGCGTGGGGATTTTTTGTAGAATAAACACGGGATTTATGAAGAACTGAAAGGGAAAATACAATGGAACGAATCATTCATGGAGATGTTTTATCACCAATCTTGGCGTATATGTGCTTAAATGGACAACACAAGGTCATACTTGAAAGTATCCCAAGAGAAAAGGAAAATGCTCGATTTTCTATTTTGGCTTATAATCCAGTTTTTGAGATTAAGTTCGAAAATGGAGTTCTTTATCAAAATGATCAGGTGATTGATCGTGATCCCTTGGATTTCCTCTATGAGGTGACTCATAAGAGCCAGCACCATTCAGACCTACCTTTTGGTGGTGGAGCCATCGGCTTTGTTGGCTATGATATGATTTCTCTCTATGAAGAAATTGGCCAGTTTCCTGAGGATACGATTGGGACACCAGATATGCATTTCTTTGTTTACGAGAGTTATATGGTATTTGACCACAAGAAAGAAAAAATTCATATCATCGAGGATACTCTTTACAGTGATCGAAGCAATGAAGAACTAGAAGCGGCTTTGGATCAAGTTTTAGAGGAGTTAAAAATCCCTGCTCCAAATGAATTTGAAGATTTGGACCTTTCTCCACTTCAGTTTAGACCACATATTGCACCTCAGAAATTTGAAGAAATGGTAGAAACAGCTCGCGACTTGATTCGCAATGGAGACATGTTCCAATGCGTGCTTAGCCAGCGCTTCTCCGCAGAAGTAACTGGAAATCCTTTTGACTTCTACAGAAATCTCCGAGTGACAAATCCATCAAATTACCTCTACTTTTATGATTTTGGAGATTATCAAATTATCGGTGCCAGTCCTGAGAGCTTGGTTTCCGTCAAGAATGGCATCGTGACAACCAATCCGATTGCGGGGACACGACCTAGAGGAGCCAATGATGAGGAAGATGCAGCCCTTGCAAGTGATCTACTTTCTGATGAAAGGAAACGGCAGAACACCGAATGCTAGTGGACTTGGGACGAAATGATATCGGTCGAATTGCTGAGACAGCAAGTGTCCAAGTCACCAAGTATATGGAAGTGGAACTTTTCCGTTATGTCATGCATTTGACTAGCGTGGTTAAAGGTCGTTTGTTGCCTGAACTGACTGCCATGGATGCCTTGAAAGCAACTCTTCCGGCCGGAACAGTTTCTGGGGCCCCTAAGATTCGTGCTATGAAACGCATATATGAGTTGGAAACAGAGAAGCGAGGCGTTTATGCCGGAGCTATCGGTTACCTATCAGCAACTGGAGATATGGACTTTGCCATTGCTATTCGAACCATGATTCTTAAAAATAAAACAGCCTATGTACAGGCTGGTGCAGGAATTGTTTATGATTCCATCGCTCAGAATGAATACCAAGAAACCATTAATAAAGCTAAATCTATGACTAGAATGGGAGAACTAAGACCATGATTTTATTGATTGATAATTATGATTCATTTACCTATAACTTGGCTCAATACATTGGGAATTTCGCAAAAGTTCAGGTTTTGAGAAATGATGATCCAAACCTTTATGAAGAAGCTACAAAGGCAGATGGTCTGGTCTTTTCTCCTGGTCCAGGTTGGCCAGCTGATGCTGGGAAGATGGAAGAAATGATTCATGATTTTGCAGGTAAGAAACCTATTCTAGGGATTTGTTTAGGGCACCAGGCCATCGCAGAAGTCTTTGGTGGCAAGTTAGGCTTGGCTCCAAAAGTTATGCACGGTAAACAAAGTCAGATTCGATTTGAGATTCCTTCCGTTCTCTATCAAGGAATCGAGGATAATCGTCCAGTCATGCGTTACCACAGTATTTTAATTGAAGAGATGCCAGAAGAGTTTGAAGTGACAGCTCGTTCGACAGATGACCAAGCCATTATGGGGATTCAACACAAAACTCTTCCGATTTATGGCTTGCAGTATCATCCAGAAAGCATTGGAACGCCAGATGGCCTATCTTCTATTCAGAATTTTATCGAGAAAGTTGTAAAGTGAGGAAGACAAAATGAAAGAAATTATTGAAAAATTAGCAAACTTTGAAGATTTATCAAGTGTTGAAATGACAGATGTGATCGAACGCATCGTGACAGGGCGAGTGACAGAAGCGCAAATCGCTTCACTACTTTTAGCCCTTAAGATGAAGGGAGAAACACCTGAGGAAAGAACAGCCCTCGCTCAAGTTATGAGAGGACATGCTCAACACATTCCAACCAACATTCAAGATGCTATGGATAACTGCGGTACAGGTGGAGATAAGTCATTTAGCTTTAACATCTCAACAACTGCAGCCTTTGTCTTGGCAGGTGGTGGCATCCACATGGCTAAACATGGGAATCGTTCTATCTCTTCTAAATCTGGTTCAGCAGATGTCTTGCAAGCTTTGGGAATCAATATTGACCTCAAGCCATCACAATTGGGTAAGGTATTTGATCAAACAGGAATTGTCTTTCTCTTTGCAAAAAACATGCACCCAGCCATGAAATACATTATGCCTGCTCGTTTGGAATTGGGAATTCCAACCATCATGAATTTGACAGGTCCACTGATTCACCCAATGGTCTTGGAAACACAGCTTCTAGGGATCAGTCGTCCTGAACTTCTGGAAAGTACTGCTCAGGTTTTAAAAAACATGGGTCGCAAACGTGCTATCGTAGTAGCTGGTCCAGAAGGATTGGATGAAGCTGGTTTGAATGGTACTACCAGCATTGCCCTTCTTGAAAATGGAGAAATCACTTTGTCAACCTTTACCCCAGAAGAATTGGATATGGAACGCATTGCTATTGAGGAGATTCGTGGTGGAAATGCACATGAGAATGCAGCCATCCTTGTTAGCGTTCTTAATAATGAACCAAGTCCATTCTTGGAAACAACCGTTTTAAATGCTGGTCTCGGGTTCTACGCCAATGGTAAAGCAGACAGTATCAAGGACGGAGTTGAATTGGCACGTCAAGTGATAGCTAGTGGTAAGGCACTTGAAAAACTCAGACTATTACAGGAGTACCAAAAATGAGTCAGGAATTTTTATCACGTATCCTAGAGCAGAAGGCGCGTGAAGTTGAAAAGATGGAGAGAGAGGAACTTCAGCCCTTGCGTGAAAGTTATCGTTTGGCTGAATATTTGAAAAACCATCAGGACCGTTTGCAAATCATTGCGGAGGTCAAGAAGGCAAGCCCAAGTATGGGTGATATCAATCTGGATGTGGATATCGTTCAACAGGCCCAGACTTACGAGGCTAACGGCGCTGTTATGATTTCTGTTCTGACAGATGAAGTTTTCTTCAAGGGTCATTTGGATTATCTTCGTGAGATTTCCAGTCAGGTACAGATTCCGACTTTAAACAAGGATTTTATTATCGATGAAAAGCAAATCATCCGTGCTCGCAATGCAGGTGCGTCAGTTATCTTGCTCATCGTAGCGGCTTTATCAGAAGAACGCCTCAAGGAACTGTATGACTACGCGACAGAGCTTGGTCTGGAAGTCCTGGTGGAAACTCACAATCTAGCTGAACTAGAAGTGGCTCATAGACTTGGTGCTGAGATTATCGGGGTTAATAACCGCAACTTGACCACCTTTGAGGTCGACTTACAGATCAGTGTAGACTTGGCTAAACATTTCAAAGATGATTGCTTGTACATTTCTGAATCTGCCATTTTCACAGGGCAGGATGCGGAACGAGTTGCCCCCTACTTTAACGGAATTTTGGTAGGAACAGCCCTCATGCAAGCAGAAGACGTCGCCCAGAGAATCAAGGAGTTACAGATTGACAAAGGTTAAGATTTGTGGACTATTGACCAAAGGAGCGGTAGAAACAGCTGTGTCGGCTGGAGCAGACTATATTGGTTTTGTATTTGCTCCTAGCAAAAGACAGGTGACCTTGGACCAGGCTGCCGAGTTGGTAAAGCTCATTCCTAGCCATATTCAAAAGGTTGGGGTATTTGTTTCGCCTAGTCAATCAGAACTACTAGAAGCGATTGACAAAGTTGGCTTGGACTTGGTACAGGTTCACGGTCGAGTGGCAGATGATCTATTTGAGAATCTGCCTTGTGCCAGCATTCAGGCAGTGCAGGTGGGAGATGGTCACGTGCCAAGTTCTCAGGCAGATTATCTACTCTTTGATGCACCTGTGGCAGGGAGTGGTCAAACCTTTGATTGGGGCCGACTGGATACGACTGAATTAGACCAGCCTTTCTTCATCGCAGGCGGGCTCAATGAGGATAATGTAGAAGAAGCTATTCAACACTTTACCCCCTTTGCAGTAGATGTATCAAGTGGGGTAGAATCAAACGGACAAAAAGATCATGAAAAGATTAGAAGATTTATAGAGAGGGTAAAACATGGCATATCAAGAACCAAATAAAGATGGATTTTACGGGAAATTCGGTGGACGTTTTGTCCCAGAAACATTGATGACAGCAGTATTGGAATTGGAAGAGGCTTATCGTGAAAGTCAGGCAGATCCAAGTTTCCAAGAGGAATTAAACCAACTTTTGCGCCAGTATGTAGGTCGTGAAACACCTCTTTATTACGCAAAAAACTTGACCCAGCATATCGGCGGAGCCAAGATTTACCTCAAACGTGAAGATCTCAACCATACAGGTGCACACAAGATTAACAATGCCTTGGGCCAAGTTCTTCTCGCTAAACGTATGGGCAAAAAGAAAATTATCGCTGAAACTGGTGCCGGTCAGCACGGTGTAGCAACTGCAACTGCTGCAGCCCTTTTCAACATGGAATGTACAATCTATATGGGTGAGGAAGATGTTAAACGCCAAGCCCTCAATGTATTCCGTATGGAACTTTTGGGAGCCAAGGTAGAAGCTGTAACAGATGGTTCGCGCGTGCTCAAAGACGCGGTCAATGCAGCCCTTCGTTCTTGGGTGGCAAATATCGATGACACTCACTATATCCTTGGTTCTGCCTTGGGACCTCATCCTTTCCCAGAAATTGTTCGTGATTTCCAAAGTGTTATCGGACGCGAAGCTAAACAACAGTACCGTGACTTGACTGGGAAAGATTTGCCAGATGCCCTAGTAGCCTGTGTTGGTGGTGGTTCTAATGCTATCGGTCTCTTCCATCCATTTGTGGAAGATGAATCTGTAGCTATGTATGGAGCTGAAGCGGCAGGACTTGGTGTGGATACAGAGCATCACGCAGCTACCTTGACCAAGGGTCGCCCAGGAGTTCTTCACGGTTCTCTCATGGATGTTCTCCAAGATGCCCATGGACAAATCTTAGAAGCCTTCTCTATCTCAGCAGGTTTGGACTACCCAGGTATCGGTCCAGAACATTCTCATTATCACGATATCAAGCGTGCGACCTATGTTCCTGTGACAGATGAGGAAGCCTTGGAAGGATTCCAACTCTTGTCTCGTGTGGAAGGGATTATCCCAGCCTTAGAGTCTAGTCATGCTATCGCCTTTGCGGTGAAATTAGCCAAAGAACTTGGTCCAGACAAGTCTATGATTGTCTGTCTATCAGGTCGCGGGGACAAGGATGTAGTTCAAGTCAAAGACCGTTTAGAAGCAGACGCAGCAAAGAAGGGAGAAGCTCATGCCTAAGACACTAACAGAAACTGAATGCAATTAAAGCAGCAGGAAAGGGAATTTTTGTCCCCTATATCATGGCTGGAGACCACGAAAAAGGGTTGGCTGGTCTCGGTGAAACAATTCACTTTTTAGAAGATTTGGGTGTGTCTGCCATTGAGGTAGGAGTTCCTTTTTCAGACCCAGTTGCAGATGGTCCAGTTATCGAAGAAGCTGGCTTGCGTAGCCTAGCCCATGGGACCTCTACTCAAGCTCTAGTCGAAACCTTGAAAACCATTGAAACAGAAATTCCGCTTGTCATCATGACCTACTTTAACCCCCTCTTTCAATACGGTGTTGAGAAATTGGTTAAAGATCTTGCTGATACAGCAGTTAAGGGCTTGATTATTCCAGACCTCCCTCATGAACATGCCAACTTTGTCGAGCCCTTCTTGGCAGGCACAGACATTGCTTTGATTCCCTTAGTTAGTTTGACAACAGGAATTGAGCGCCAAAAAGAGTTGATCAAGGGAGCTGAAGGTTTTGTCTATGCCGTTGCTATCAATGGGGTGACAGGGAAATCAGGAAATTACCGAGATGACTTGGACAAGCACTTGTCTCAACTTCATCAAGTGGCTGACATTCCAGTTTTGACAGGTTTTGGTGTATCCACACAGGCTGATGTGGAACGCTTCAATGCAGTATCAGACGGCGTCATCGTCGGTTCCAAGATTGTTAAGGCTCTACATGAAGGACAAGTAGCAGAAATCGCTGGCTTATCCGAGAAGCAGTAGCTTACCAAAAATAATCACACAAGCAGCAAGCAAGAGGAAGGGCACAAAAGGAAGTCTTTCCTTTTTCTTTAGTAGGAGAAAGGTTAGAATGCCAGTTGTGGAAGCAAATTGAATTAAAATCAGAATTTCTGTAAGTGTAAAGACGAGTGCACAAGAGGCTAGAAAGAGAAAATCACCTGCTCCTATGCGAATATCGATGAAATGAGCAATGATTCCAAGAATCAAGAAGAAAGCCATGGCCAGATTCCAATTACAGCAAGCCATGAGGATTAAGTGAAAAATTAGCCAGACGATCAAGGGATATTCTTGATGACGAAGGTCATAGATGCTTAAAGTCAAGCCAGTGGTGATCAATATGATTTGCCCCAACGTTAAAAAACTGCAAGAAAAAGCTAGAAAGAGCAGTCCTAAGCACAACTCAAAGAGGGCATACCAAACAGGATAGCGAGCCTTGCAATAGCGACAGCGAAAGCGATTGAATATCTGGGACACAATCGGAATCAAATCTAGTGGTCTCAAGCGAGTCTGACAAGAATCACAGTGACTTGCAGGAAAGACGATGGATTGTTCAGGGAAGCGATCGATGACTAAGCCTAGAAAGGAAGCAAGAATCGTTCCAACAAGAAAAAAGTAAAGATGAATCATACTTATTTATTCGGAAAGAATAAGAGAAAGAGTATAATAGTTGGATATAGGAGAAGTTATAGGAGCAAATATGAAAATTCACTTTGAAAAAGGACTTCAGTTAGAAAATGCCCGACTCATTAGCCAGTGGTCTAATACTTTGGGAGAAAGTTTTCAGAAACAATGGATGGGTCCCAAAATTTCTTATCCCTTAATTGCTCAATCCTTACAAAAGCTGGAAGGGATTTTTTCCATTTTTGCTGGAGAAGAGTTTGTAGGCATCATCCAGAAAATCAAATTAGAAGATAACAATCTTCATATCGGTAGATTTCTCATAGATCCACAGAAGCAGGGAAAAGGAATAGGTCGGAAAGTTTGCCAAGACTTCGTTCAAGAAATGTTTGAAAATGAAGAAATAGAAAGTATTTCCCTAACGGTTTTTGAATCAAATCAAACATCCAAAAATCTTTACCAAAAAGAGGGATTTGAAATCGTTCAAACCATTGAAGTTCCAGAACGTAAATACATAATGAGAAAATCTAGGTAAGGACTAGATGATACCGAGAACTGTACCCGTACAATTTTTGGTTTTCAAACTTGTTGCAGAGAAATTTTCTTGATAAAATAGATACATGACTAGATATAAAGCTGTAATTTCCTATGATGGCTACGCTTTTGCCGGCTTTCAACGGCAACCTCACGCGCGTAGTGTTCAGGAGGAAATTGAAAAAACTTTAACCAAATTAAATAAAGGACAGGCCATTACCATTCATGGCGCTGGGCGAACGGACAGTGGCGTTCATGCTTTAGGACAGGTTATCCACTTTGATCTTCCCTATCAGATGGATGAGGAAAAACTTCGCTTTGCTCTTGATACCCAAAGTCTTGAAGATATCGATGTGATTTCGATTGAGATTGTGGCTGACGATTTTCATTGCCGCTATGCCAAGCATAGCAAGACCTACGAGTTTATCGTAGATAGAGGACGTCCTAAAAATCCTATGCGTCGCCATTATGCGACTCATTATCCCTATCCGCTAGATGTGGAGCGGATGCAACTTGCTGTAAAAAAATTAGAGGGAACACATGACTTTACTGGTTTTACAGCATCAGGGACTAGTGTGGAAGACAAGGTTCGAACGATCACAGAAGCTAGTCTTAGGGTTGATGAAACAGGGCAGTTTTTGACCTTTACATTCTCTGGCAATGGCTTCCTCTATAAGCAGATTCGAAATATGGTTGGAACCCTGCTGAAAATCGGTAACAATCGTATGCCGATTGAACAGATTGACCTCATCTTGGAGAAGAAAGACAGACAGTTGGCAGGTCCAACTGCAGCACCCAATGGTTTGTATTTGAAGGAGATTCGTTATGAAGAATAATCGTATTTTAGCACTTTCAGGAAATGATATTTTTAGTGGTGGTGGATTGGCAGCTGACCTTGCGACCTATACTTTGAATGGTTTGCATGGATTTGTAGCCATGACCTGCTTGACTGCTTTGACAGAAAATGGTTTTGAGGTTTTCCCGACGGATGAGACTATTTTCCAACAACAGTTGGATAGTCTTAAAAGTGTAGACTTTGGAGGGATTAAGATTGGTCTCTTGCCGACAGTTGGTGTTGCTGAGAAAGCCTTGAATTTTATCAAGGAACGTGAAGGAGTTCCAGTAGTCTTGGACCCTGTATTGGTTTGTAAGGAAACGCACGACGTTGCAGTCAGTGAGCTCTGTCAAGAGTTGATTCGCTTTTTCCCTTATGTATCAGTGATTACTCCGAATCTTCCTGAGGCAGAGTTGCTTGCAGACCAAAAGATTGAAACCTTAGAAGATATGAAGGCTGTAGCCAAAAAACTACATGATTTGGGTGCACCAGCAGTGATTATCAAGGGTGGAAATCGCCTCAGTCAGGATAAGGCTGTGGATGTCTTTTATGACGGAGAAAATTACATAATCCTTGAAAATCCAGTCATCCAAGGACAAAATGCTGGTGCAGGATGTACCTTTGCCTCAAGTATTGCTAGTCAGTTAGTCAAGGGAGAGGAACTATTACCAGCAATTGAAACTTCCAAAGCCTTTGTTTACCGTGCCATTGCACAAGCAGATCAATATGGAGTGAGACAATATGAAGCAAACCAAAACAACTAAAATTGCCCTAGTATCCATCTTGGCAGCTAGTTCTGTCGTATTGGGGTATTTTATAAAAATCCCGACACCAACTGGGTTTCTAACACTTTTGGACGTTGGAGTCTTCTTCACAGCCTTTTACTTTGGCAGTCGTGAAGGGGCCGTTGTTGGAGGTTTAGCAGGATTTCTTATTGATCTCATTTCAGGCTACCCTCAGTGGATGATTTTTAGCTTAATTAACCATGGTTTCCAAGGTTATTTCGCAGGTTTTAAAGGGAAATGGCAATGGCTAGGCTTAGTCTTAGCGACTTTATTCATGGTAGCTGGTTATGCCTTGGCATCAGCTTGGATGAATGGTTGGGGTGCAGCTATTCCAGAAATCATTCCAAATCTCATGCAAAATATCGTTGGAATGACTTTAGGATTTCTTCTTTGTCATAGTGTAAAGAAATTCAGATAAAAGTGAAAAAGGAAACCTACCCCGAACTATTAGGGAACTATTGAAAAAACTCTGATTATTTGCTAAAATGAAAGCTATGAAAACACTCTACGATGTGCAACAATTTCTCAAACAGTTTGGTATCATTGTCTATATGGGAAAACGTCTCTATGACATTGAACTGATGAAGATCGAGCTATCTCGAATCTATGATGCAGGCTTGATGGACAAGCTGGATTATCTTGAAGCGGAGGCTGTTCTCCGCAGAGAGCACAAACTAGAATTAGACTATTTAGAAAAAAATGGAGATTAGGTAATATGGTAACTTGGGTATTATGGGGACTTATTATAGCGATGTTGGCTTGGATGGGATACAACTATCTTCGTATTCGCCGTGCAGCGAAAATTGTAGACAATGCAGAGTTTGAGTCTTTGATTCGTACAGGTCAGTTGATTGATTTGCGTGATCCAGCTGATTTTCATAGAAAACATATCCTCGGAGCTCGTAATATCCCTTCAAATCAATTGAAGACAAGTCTTGCAGCTCTTCGCAAGGATAAACCTGTCCTTCTCTATGAAAACCAACGTGCGCAACGTGTCACAAACGCAGCACTGTTTTTGAAAAAACAAGGTTTCTCAGAAATCTATATTCTCTCTTACGGATTGGATTCTTGGACAGGGAAGGTGAAATCTAATTAACAATGTGAAAAAAGTTGTCACATATGTTTAATATAAAGTCTTGGCTTTTTATGGTATAATTGTTAGTATAAAATTTAAGGAGTTTTTTGAAGATGAAAGAAAAGAAAAAACCATCACTTGTTTTAGGTATCCTATCTATCGTCCTTGGTTTGCTATCTCCAATAGTAGGTCTCGTTTTGGGGATCATTGGTCTAGTCTTGGCTAATTCACATCAAAAAGAATCTGAATTAGACTATAAAACAGAACGAATTCTTAATATCGTAGGGATTGTCATTTCAGTCCTTAACTGGATTGCAGGAGTCGTTTTGATGATGCACTAATCAGGTTTCTAACAAAAAAAGCTTTATCTTTAAAAGCTTTTTTTTGTTTTACCTATTTTTCGTTAAGTGGTTTTTAATCATTTCTAATTCTTTCTGGCTCAGGGACAGGTTTTCATAGTTCTAAAACGTGTTATAGTCACTTAGTTTATAAAATACATGTTATAATAAAGCTATGGCATATAGTACAGATTTTAAACAACGAGCATTAAATTACATCAAAGAGGGACACAGCCATGTCGAGGCATCCAAAGTTTTTGATGTTGGCGTCAGAACTCTCTTTACATGGGAAAAGAAATTACGTGAACAAGGGCACTTAGAGCGGAAAAAGAGAGTTGCCAAAAGCCGAAAGATTCCTTTGGAGGAGTTGAAGGCCTTTGTAGAGGCTCATCCAGATGCTTTTTTACGGGAAATTGCGGCACATTTTGATTGTGCTGTTCCTTCAGTATGGGCAGCTTTAAAGCAGATCAATGTCACTTTAAAAAAAGACGACTAGCTTTAAGGAACAAGATCCAGAGAAAGTCGCTGAATTTCTTGATATTTTGGATAATCTAAAAGATTTACCAGTCGTATATATTGACGAAACAGGAATCGACCGCTACCTCTATCGTTCTCATGCACGGGCTCCTAGAGGAGAGAAAGTCTATGAAAAGATTAATGGACGGCGTTTTGAGCGGACTTCAATTGTTGCAGGACAAGTAGATGGAGAGTTTATAGCTCCTATGATTTACAAGGAAAGCATGACGAACGACTTCTTTGTGAAGTGGTTCAAAACGCAACTCCTGCCTGCTTTGAAGACACCTCATGTCATTGTCATGGACAATGCTAGTTTTCATCCCAAGAAGATTTTGGATGAACTTTGCGTCAAAGATAAACACTTTTTCTTACCTCTACCACCTTATTCACCAGATTTGAATCCCATTGAGCAAGCTTGGGCTGTCTTGAAAAAGAAAGTAACAAATTTATTAAGGGAAGTCCCAAATATCTTTGAATGTTTAGAGTGCTTTTTTATACTCAATTATTTTCAAAAAGCAACCTTGTCCATTGTCTGCTGACAGTAGACTTTAAAACGCTTTTTTCCAGTCCTAGAATAACTTCTTGAAGCTTATCAATGACAGCTTCCAATGTTTGGAAAGCCTTATTTTTAAAACCTCGTTTTCGAATTTCTTTCCAGACTTGTTCAATAGGGTTCATTTCTGGTGTATAAGGTGGGATAAAAGCCAATTCAATATTACTTGGAATCTCTAAGGTACTTGATTTATGCCATATAGCATTATCCATGACAAGTAAAATATAGTCATCTGGATAAGCTTGTGAGACTTGCCGTAGAAATTCATTCGTCCACTCAGTATTACATCCTCCAGCAATAAGGAAGAAGGAATCTCCTGTCTGAGCATCTACTGCCCCATAACAATAGCGATATTCTCGCATATAATGACTAGGAATGCTAGGTCGAATTCCTTGAGGAGCCCAACAAGAACTCATCTTACTGATCCTCCCGAAACCAGCTTCATCTTGGTACATCAATCGTACTTTGTTATAAGTCCCCTCCTCTTTAAAGCGCTTACTTAAGGTCTCGAATGTAGATTTTATTTTTAGACGTCTCAATTGTCTGAGCGCCTGCCTTCTTGGGATGTTCAGGTCGAGGAGTGACCGTTCGCCAACCATGGCGTTTCAGGAGATAATAGAAACCATCACGTGTGGAAGTGCGACCAATCTCTTTTTGATAGGCTTCAAATAACTGATTGACAGTTACAAATTCCCCAGCCTGAGCAGCTTCTATATGACGTTTTAGGAATGCTTGTTCCTCTTCGTAAGTCATATATTCTAGATGACGTCCACCACGGGTTTCTTGAAGAAGAGCTTCTAAACCAAACTTCTTATATTTTTTCAAATTCCTCCAAACAGTTGTTTTATTACAATCTAGGAGATCCATGATTTCCTTATAACTCTTTTCTTTTGAGCGAAAATAAATAATCTGTAGACGTTTGTGATATTTGGCGTACGATGAATCTTTTAAGAGTTGTTCAATTTTTTGTGTTTCTTCGTTTGTAAGTTTCATAACTACTATTATAAGATGTTTTTTGATTTTAGTCCAGTATTAAAACTAAATGACTATATCTAGTAGATAAAGCCGGTTTGTATGGTATAATGATTGCGTAATAAGTTTAAGGAGTTTTTGAAGATGAAAGAAAAGAAAAAAGCTTCACTTGTTTTAGGGATCTTGTCTATCATTCTTGGTTTGCTTTAGCCAGTGGTAAGTTTGATTTTGGGTATTATTGGTCTAGTCTTAGCTAACTCACATCAAAAAGAATCTGGACTAGACTATAAGAGAGAAAAAAATCTGGCCATCCTAGGGATTGTAATTTCAGTCCTAATCTGGATTGTAGGCGTCGCTGTACATTTTAGCTAAGCAATAATCTAAAAAAGCTTTATTTTTAAAGCTCAGAACGAAGACAAACGCCAAAAATGACGTTTGTCTTTTTCTGTTTTCAAAAATAGTTTATCTCATCATCTACTAATCTATCCAAAAATCTGAATTTGAGAAAAATAAAAAGGGATATTCCCTATCCATTTCACTAATTTTTTGATATTTAAACACGCCAAAGTAAGCCCAACCTGATCCTCCATTTTGGACTTTCCTTTCTCTCTCGTGTATCTCAAATTATGGTATTCCTTAGCCGTTCCAAAGAGTCGTTCAATTGTTTCTTTGCGTTTCTTATAGAGCTCTTTCATTTCTATTTGATGACGAATCTCCTCACAAAATTCAAGGGCATCTTTCCAGACATGTCTCGTTACTACTTTTTGAAAATTCTTGCTTTGGGTACAAACGGATAATAGGGGGCAGTTAACACATACTTTAGGATTACTCTTATACTCACGGTAGCCTTCTCGAGTGGTTGTGCGATAGCTTAACACTTGATTCTCTGGACAGACATAACAGTCATAACTTGCATCATAAACAAAATTACTAGGCCTTAAGTTCCCCTTTACTCCTTTTGGACGAGTATAAGGGAAGACAGGAATGATGTTTCGCTCTAATAAATAATGGGCAATAGCTGGGGTCTTGTAACCTGAATCCGCAATAATATAGTGGGGCGAGAATGGCTCTAACTTTGAAAATAGGGCAGGGAAAGCCTGACTATCATGAACATTTCCTGCCTCAACCGTATAAGCCAAGGCCCAACCATGCTTATCACAAGCAACTTGAGCAGAATAGGCAAATACTTCCTTATGTTCGCCCTTGTGAAACCAACCACACTCGGGATCTGTCGTTGAGATTTTCTTTTCCTTAGCCTCACTTTCTTTTGCGGGCTTTAAGGACTTTTTTTCGTGTTTTTTCCTATCTAAATCAATCTCAACTGCCAATTGTTCACTCATAAATTTAGCTTGTTGGTCTACCATTTCCTTACGATACTTGTGACTATTAGCCGCCGCTTTGATATGGGTACCATCCACAAATATTTCAGAAGGATCAATTAAGCCAGCATACAAAGCTTGGCTGAGAACTTGGGAAAAAAAATCTCAGAAATGAGTTCTTTATCTTGAAAACGACGGCTGTAATTCTTTCCATAGGTAGTAAAATGAGGGACCTTATCATCTAAAGTTAGTCCAAGAAACCAACGATAGGCCACATTTACTTCAATATCTTTCATGGTTTGGCGCATGGAACGAATACCATAAAAACATTTAATCAAAGGAATTTTGACTAGCATGACGGGATCAAGACTAGGACGACCATTATCTGGACTATAGGTATCTTCTACCAAGTTATAAATAAAGTCAAAATCAACCTTTGAATCTACTTGTCGAAGAAAGTGATTTTCTGGGACCAATTCGTCTATTGTATAGAAACCATATTGCTTACGGTTATAATCAGGTTTTTCTTTGTGAAACATAGGGATTACCTCACAACTCTTCTTACCTCTATTATACGACTTTACACAAAGAAAAGCCCTTGGAAACTTGACTTCCAAGGACTTTGTCTTCAATCTGAGCTTTATTTTTAAAGCTTTTTTTGTTTTACCTACTCTTTTCTAAGTATTTTTTAATGATTTCCAATTCCTCTTGATTCAAGGGTCGATATTGACCTTCTGCTAGATCAGGGTCTAATAGGAAATCCCCGAACTGAATTCGTTTGAGGGCAGTGACCTTGACACCAACTGAGAGGAACATTTTCTTGACCTGATGAAATTTCCCTTCAGAGATGGTAATGGTGGCTCGGCTGAGACTAGGGCTTGAGGCTAGAATTTCAAGCTGAGCAGGTTTACAGACAGTTCCATCAAGAAAGACAATCCCATCTTTGAACATTTGGATATGATTAGGAGTCAGTGGTCCATTGACCTCAACTTGATAAGTTTTATACACATGATACTGAGGGTGGAGGAGTTGAAAACCTAAAGGCCCATTGTCTGTCAAGATGAGCAGTCCTGTCGTATCTCGATCCAGACGACCAATGGCATAGAGTCGGTCTGATTGGAGATGTTGAGGAAGAAGATCCATGACAGTTGGAAGTTTTTTGTCCTTACTTGCAGTTACAACACCACCTGGCTTATGGAGCATGAGATAGGTATGTTCATATCCTTGAATTTTTTCCCCCTGAAATAGTAGTTCTTGAAGACCAGTATCAATATTTTGTGCAAGGGAAGTAGTAGCTTGTCCATCAACTAAGATTTCTTTTTTCAAAAGAGCTTGTTTCATGGCCTTACGGCTGATTTTTTCCTGGGCTAATAATTTATCTAAACGCATACCAGCCTATCTTACCACAAGTCGGAATTTTTGAAAAGAAAAGAGAAGGAATGAATTTTCTTTTGAAAACATTTACACTTACTTGAATTAAGTCATTTGCTTAAAATTGTGGTATAATCGTTCAGTTAGAAAATAAATTTTTGAATACAATAGAGGAAATCATGACAAAATTAAGAGAAGATATCCGTAATATCGCGATTATCGCCCACGTCGACCACGGTAAAACTACCCTCGTTGACGAATTGTTGAAACAATCTGAAACTCTTGACGCGCGTACAGAGTTAGCTGAGCGTGCAATGGACTCAAACGATATTGAAAAAGAGCGTGGAATCACTATCCTTGCGAAAAATACAGCAGTTGCCTACAACGGAACTCGTATCAATATCATGGACACACCAGGACACGCGGACTTCGGTGGAGAAGTTGAACGTATCATGAAAATGGTTGACGGTGTTGTTTTGGTCGTAGATGCTTACGAAGGAACTATGCCACAGACTCGTTTCGTATTGAAAAAAGCCTTGGAACAAGACCTTGTGCCTATCGTTGTGGTTAACAAAATCGATAAGCCATCAGCTCGTCCAGCAGAAGTAGTGGATGAAGTCTTGGAACTTTTCATCGAGCTTGGTGCGGATGATGACCAGCTTGACTTCCCAGTCGTTTATGCGTCAGCGATCAACGGAACATCTTCATTGTCAGATGATCCAGCAGATCAAGAAAAGACTATGGCGCCAATCTTTGATACCATTATCGACCACATTCCAGCTCCAGTTGATAACTCAGATGAGCCCCTTCAATTCCAAGTGTCACTTCTTGACTACAACGACTTCGTAGGTCGTATCGGTATCGGACGTGTCTTCCGTGGTAGTGTAAAGGTTGGGGACCAAGTTACCCTTTCTAAACTTGATGGTACAACTAAGAACTTCCGTGTCACAAAACTCTTTGGTTTCTTTGGTTTGGAACGTCGTGAAATTCAAGAAGCCAAAGCTGGTGACTTGATTGCCGTATCAGGTATGGAAGATATCTTTGTCGGTGAAACCATCACTCCGACAGACGCAGTTGAAGCTCTTCCAGTTCTTCACATCGATGAACCAACTCTTCAAATGACCTTCTTGGTCAACAACTCACCATTTGCTGGTAAAGAAGGTAAATGGGTAACTTCTCGTAAGGTAGAAGAGCGCCTTCAAGCAGAATTGCAAACAGACGTTTCTCTTCGTGTTGAACCAACTGACTCACCAGATAAATGGACTGTTTCAGGACGTGGAGAATTGCACTTGTCAATCCTTATCGAAACAATGCGTCGTGAAGGATATGAACTTCAAGTATCTCGTCCAGAAGTTATCGTAAAAGAAATCGATGGTGTTAAATGTGAGCCATTTGAACGTGTTCAAATCGACACACCAGAAGAGTACCAAGGATCTGTTATCCAAAGTCTTTCAGAGCGTAAGGGTGAAATGTTGGATATGATCTCAACTGGTAATGGTCAAACTCGTTTGGTTTTCCTTGTTCCAGCGCGTGGTTTGATTGGATACTCAACTGAGTTCTTGTCAATGACTCGTGGTTACGGTATCATGAACCATACCTTCGACCAATACTTGCCATTGATTCCAGGTGAAATCGGTGGACGTCACCGTGGTGCACTTGTTTCTATCGATACTGGTAAGGCAACAACATACTCTATCATGTCTATCGAAGAACGTGGAACAATCTTTGTTAACCCAGGTACTGAGGTTTACGAAGGAATGATCATCGGTGAAAACTCTCGTGAAATGACTTGACGGTTAATATTACGAAAGCGAAACAAATGACCAACGTTCGTTCAGCAACTAAGGACCAAACAGCGGTTATCAAGACTCCTCGTATCTTGACTCTTGAAGAATCACTTGAGTTCTTGAACGACGATGAATACATGGAAGTAACGCCTGAATCTATCCGTTTGCGTAAACAAATCCTTAACAAGGCAGAGCGTGAGAAAGCAAACAAAAAGAAAAAATCAGCTGAATAAGAGCTAGAAAGAGCAGAAAATGGTCTATTTAATCATAGGGATTTTATTACTCTTACTCTATATATTTGCGACACCTCAAAGTATCAAGGGAACGGTTAATATTGTAATTCTTGTTTTTGGTCTCGTTTCCCTCGTGATTTTGCTTATGTTGTCCATCCTGCAAATCTTTCAGCTACCAACAGAATTCTTTATCACAGTAGCCATGCTGGTCCTTACGTATTTTAGTTTGCGAGATATCAGTCTCATGTCGATTCGAAAAAAACATTAGTCATCAATTCGAATCCTAAAATAACAAAAAACTTCTATTAGCCAACTCGTTGCTAATAGAAGTTTTTTTGATTAAGATAGATTGCTTTTTTCTTCAGAATAGCGTTGATAGAAGTCAACTTTTAGTTGAATAAAGTTTTCCAATTCGCGCAGGAGTTGAAGTAAGGTTGCACGTGTCTCAAATTCTTCCCTTGTTTTAGGGAGGTTACGATTGCGAAATACCTGCAGGTAGCTTTCAATATCATTTAATAAATCGTTGGCAGGATTGGTCTGACTGAGTTGATCTGCAATTTTAGCAAATAGCTGGGCAAGGATTAGGCTTTCGCTTGCGGCTAGATTACAGGTGTTGATTTGTTGGGCCATATTACGAAGAATACGACTCTGTCTCTGTCTCATTTCGAAATAGTGGATATGATAGTCGGTCTGATGAAAGAGGTGGTCAGAGTGATCAAGATAGACCAGTTTGAGAGCTTCTTCAAGAAGCTGATCCAGTTCTTCAACGAGTTGGGCACGGTTACGACCATCGCCCCTTCCAAGATAATATTCAAAACGTTGTAAAATGTGTTTGAGTTTTTCTTCTACCTTGAGATGATAGAGATGGATTTCTTCTTGCCGAGAAGGCATGTAAAGATTTACAGTCAAGGCAAATCCCGTACCGATCAGAAATAGGAGGAGCTCATTCACTAGCAGATCAGGTGATGTAGACTTCTGAACCAAGAGATGACTGACCAGGACACTACTCGGGGTAATGCCAATCTCCCAGCCAAGTTTATAGGCTAGAGGGACATAGAGAGCCAAATAGAGACCAAAACTCCAGATGTGGTAGCCAGTCATTTGAAAGGAAAGGACACCAATGAAAAGAGCAAGAAGGGTTGAAAATAAACGATTGCGAGCTAGCTTAATGGTGCTTCTACGGGTATCCGATAAGCTCAATAGGGCAATGATACCAGCGGACACTGCTGAAGATAAATCCAGAAAGTAGGCTAGAACACAGGCCAAACAGGTTGCCAGAACGAGTTTAAAAGTACGTTGGGTGATAGACATGAGACATTTCCTAAAGTAATTGATAGAAACCAGACAAAACAAGCCCTAAATAGGCTTGCCTTGATTATTTATTGCGAGCAGAGGAAAATTCGGCTACTGCTGTAAAGAGGACATCTGTTGAAGAGTTGAGGGCTGTTTCGCAAGAGTCTTGGATAACACCGATGACGAAACCTACACCCACAACCTGCATAGCGATATCATTGGTAATCCCAAAGAGACTGCAAGCAACCGGGATAAGTAGGAGAGAACCTCCAGCAATTCCTGAAGCACCGCAGGCAGAGATGGCTGCAACGATACTGAGTACAAAGGCTGTTGCAAAATCAACTGAGATTCCAAGGGTATTGACAGCAGCTAGGGTTAAGATGTTGATGGTAACAGCAGCTCCAGCCATATTGATAGTTGATCCAAGTGGGATAGAGACAGAATAGGTATCTGGATTAAGCCCTAGATCCTCACAAAGTTTCATATTAACAGGGATATTTGCAGCTGAGCTTCGAGTGAAAAAGGCTGTGACTCCGCTGATACGCAAACATTTCCAAACAAGTGGATAAGGATTTCTTGATAAAGAGAAAAGCAATCAGAGGATTGATCACTAGGGCAACGAAAACCATAGTGGCAATCAAAAGTCCGAGTAAGATTCCGTAATTTGCTAAACTCGCAATACCTTGGCCAGAGATGGTTTCGAAGACTAATCCGAGGATACCAAATGGCGCAAGGTTAATGATCCATTCGACGATTTTTGAAGTCACACTGGCCATTGTTTTGAGTAGCTCCTTGCTATTTTTGCTAGCTTCACGCATGGCAACTCCAAAGACGATAGCCCAAGACAAAATTCCAATATAGTTAGCTTCGATGATGGCATTGACAGGATTGTCTACTATTTTCAGTAGGAGATTACTGAGTACTTGTCCGATGCCGTCTGGAGGAGTAACTTCTGTACTAGCACTACTCAAGATCATCTGAACAGGGAAGAGAAAGCTAGCCAAAACTGCTACAAGAGCCGCAGCAAAAGTTCCAAGTAAATAGAGGAAAATGACCGTTCTCATATTACTATCTTGGCCTTTTTGGTGTTGAGAGAGGGCGTTAGCAACGAGGGCAAAGACCAGGATAGGAGCGATGGCCTTTAGTCCTCCTACAAATAAATCTCCCAATAAACCGATGCCAGTAAGATTAGGAACGAGTAGACCTAGAATAGCTCCCAAGGTCATTCCAATCCCAATCCGTTTGATTAGATTTGTTTTGTTCCAAGCACGAATGATTCTTTTCATAGAGGTCTCCTTTTTTGTGTATTGTTTATGATTATAGTATAAATATGCTTGAAAAGCAAGTGAGTTATAAGTTTCATTGGAATTAATGAATATTTATGAAAAGGATGGCTGGGAAGGATTTATGGTATAATGGATAGAAAAGGAGTTTTATATGCAAGAATTTTTTCAACGTTATTTGGATAAATTAGATCTAACAACTGTTTTAGAGAATCTCTTGACCAAGGTGATTTCACTTCTACTTCTTATCCTTCTATTTTATATAGCTAAAAAGTTCCTCCATGTTGCTGTAGGAAAGATTGTTAAACCGTCACTTAAGTTTTCAAATCGAGATGCAGGTAGACAGAAGACCATTTCTCGTTTGCTTGAGAATATTTTTAACTACACGCTTTATTTCTTCTTGATTTACTGTATCTTGTCTATTTTAGGGTTGCCTGTTTCTAGCTTGCTTGCAGGTGCGGGGATTGCTGGAGTGGCTATCGGTATGGGGGCACAAGGCTTTCTATCAGATGTCATCAACGGCTTCTTTATTCTCTTTGAGCGTCAGTTGGACGTTGGAGACGAGGTTATTTTGACCAATGGGCCTATTACTGTATCAGGTAGAGTTGTCAGTGTTGGAATTCGGACGACTCAACTGAGAAGTGACGACCAAGCCCTTCACTTTGTTCCTAACCGCAATATTACCGTTGTGAGTAATTTTTCAAGGAAAGAAGAGAACTGAAATTTTACTTGATTTATGGTACAATAGAAAGAGTTTGGTAAAGGAGAAACGATGTTTTTAGATAAGCAGTTAGGGAATGGTTGCACCTGGATTAATCTAGATGTGGAAATCATCAAAAATCTTGAAGATTTATCTGAAATCTATGGATTGGATAAAGAAACCATCGAGTATGCGCTGGATAGAAACGAACGAGCCCACATGGATTATAACCGTGAAAATGGGACAGTGACCTTTATCTACAACGTTCTTGACTTAGAAAGGGACAAGGAATACTATGAGGCCATTCCTATGACCTTTATCGTGGAAAAGCAACGAATGATTACCATCAGCAATCACAAGAATGCTTATGTCATTGATCAGATGTTAGCTTATCTGGATAGCCATGAGTCGCTTTCTATTTATAAATTTCTCTTTGCTAGTCTAGAAATCATTAGTAACGCCTATTATCCAATCATTGAAAAGATGGATAAGAGTAAAGATGAAGTCAACAGCTTACTTCGTCAGAGAACAACCAAGAAATCTCTTTGCCCTCTCCGACTTGGAGACTGGTATGGTTTATCTAACGGCAGCTGCCAAACAAAACCGTATCTTACTGGAACATATCCAAGGGCATGCCCTCTATCGTCGTTTGGACGAAATTGAAAAAGAGCAGTTTGATGATGCCATGATTGAGGCGCATCAGTTGGTATCCATGACAGACTTGATTTCTCAAGTTCTCCAACAACTGTCAGGGTCCTACAACAACATCCTAAACAACAATCTGAATGATAACTTGACAACCTTGACCATCATTTCAGTTTTATTGGCTGTCCTAGCTGTTATCACAGGATTTTTCGGGATGAACGTCCCTCTGCCATTTACAGAAGAGCCTAATGCCTGGATATATATTTTGATTGCTAGTTTAATTTTATGGGCAATCTTGGCTCAGTATCTAAAGAAAATTGCTAGAAACTAAAAAATAGAAAGAAAAGGAGCCAGAATGGCGATTGAAAATTATATGCCAGATTTTGCTGTGGAAGCAGTTTATGATCTGACAGTCCAAAGTCTGCAGGAGCATGGGATCAAGGTTGTTTTGGTTGATCTGGATAATACCCTGATTGCTTGGAATAATCCAGATGGAACAGCAGAGATGAAGCAATGGTTACATGATCTGCGCGATGCTGGGATACGTATCATTGTGGTATCTAACAATACTCCCAAACGTGTCAAACGAGCAGTTGAAAAATTTGATATTGACTATGTTTATTGGGCACTGAAGCCCTTTACTTTAGGAATTAACCGTGCCATGAAACATTTCCACTATGAAAAAGACCAAGTGGTCATGGTAGGCGACCAGCTGATGACGGATATTCGAGCAGCCCACCGAGCAGGCATTCGCTCGATTTTGGTTAAACCCTTGGTTCAACACGACTCTATTAAGACTCAGATTAACCGAGCGCGTGAGCGTCGTGTGATGAGAAAAATCGCTGAAAAGTACGGACCGATTACATATAAAAAAGGAATCTAATTATGGAAGAAATTCTCTGTATTGGTTGTGGAGCAATCATTCAGACGGAAGATAAGACTGGGCTTGGTTTTACGCCTCAGTCAGCACTTGAAAAAGGTTTGGAAACTGGAGAAGTTTATTGCCAGCGTTGTTTCCGTCTTCGTCACTACAATGAAATCACTGATGTTCAGTTAACGGATGATGATTTCCTCAAACTCTTGCACGAGGTTGGAGATAGCGATGCCTTGGTAGTAAATGTCATTGATATCTTTGACTTCAATGGCTCTGTTATCCCAGGTTTGCCACGCTTTGTGTCAGGTAATGACGTGCTCTTGGTTGGGAATAAAAAAGATATCCTGCCTAAGTCAGTTAAACCTGGTAAGATTAGCCAGTGGCTCATGGAACGTGCCCATGAAGAAGGACTTCGTCCAGTCGATGTTGTCTTGACTTCAGCGCAAAATAAGCATGCCATTAAGGAAGTCATTGACAAGATCGAGCACTACCGTAAGGGACGTGATGTTTACGTAGTTGGTGTGACCAATGTCGGGAAATCAACCCTTATCAATGCCATCATCCAGGAAATAACGGGTGACCAGAACGTCATCACAACCTCACGTTTCCCAGGGACAACTCTAGATAAGATCGAGATTCCGCTTGATGATGGTTCTTATATCTATGATACGCCGGGAATTATCCATCGTCATCAGATGGCTCACTACTTGACAGCTAAAAACCTCAAATATGTCAGCCCTAAAAAGGAAATCAAACCTAAAACCTACCAGCTCAATCCAGAACAAACCCTATTTTTAGGTGGCTTGGGACGCTTTGATTTCATTGCAGGAGAAAAGCAAGGATTTACAGCTTTCTTTGACAATGAACTCAAACTTCACCGTACCAAGCTTGAAGGGGCTAGTGCCTTTTATGACAAGCACCTTGGAACCCTCCTTACACCACCAAATAACAAGGAAAAAGAAGACTTTCCAAAACTGGTCCAACATGTATTTACTATCAAGGACAAGACAGACCTAGTCATCTCAGGACTCGGCTGGATCCGCGTAACAGGAACAGCCAAAGTCGCCGTCTGGGCCCCAGAAGGCGTCGCAGTCGTCACACGAAAAGCAATTATTTAAAATAAAATCACTGAGCGAACAAAGTGAGCTCATAAAAAGATAGTTATTGTTGTGGTGTGATTGCCAATCCATAGATTGGCAAGGGGCACAATTGAGACCTAGGCTCAATTGTGAGGTCCGGAAATCCATTTTTCAAAGATGAAATCATTGAAAAATTAGTTCCGACCGTCCCCCACCACCTAAAATAACTATCAAAAAAGGAAGAAAGAATATGTCATTAACATCGAAACAACGTGCCTTCCTCAACAGCCAGGCACACACCCTCAAACCCATCATCCAAATCGGGAAAAATGGACTGAACGACCAAATCAAAACCAGCGTTCGTCAGGCACTTGATGCTCGTGAATTGATTAAGGTTACACTCTTGCAAAATACAGATGAAAATATCCACGAAGTAGCTGAAATATTGGAAGAAGAAATCGGTGTGGATACAGTCCAAAAAATCGGCCGTATCTTGATTTTGTATAAGCAATCAAGCAAGAAAGAAAATCGTAAGATTTCTAAAAAAGTTAGAGAAATCTAAAAACATACTCCAAAAAACTGTTTTTACAGAAGACTAAAGGAGATTAGCCTATGGCAATCGAACTATTAACTCCCTTTACAAAAGTGGAGTTAGAGCCAGAAATAAAGGATAAAAAACGCAAACAAGTCGGTATCTTGGGTGGAAATTTTAACCCTGTTCACAATGCCCACCTGATCGTGGCAGACCAAGTACGCCAGCAGTTGGGATTGGATCAAGTTCTGCTCATGCCTGAATACCAACCACCTCACGTAGACAAAAAGGAAACCATCCCTGAGCACCATCGTCTCAAATGCTTGAATTGGCAATTGACGGAATCGAAGGTTTAGCTATTGAGACTATTGAGCTAGAGCGCAAGGGCATTTCCTACACCTACGACACCATGAAGATTTTGACAGAGCAACATCCAGATACGGATTATTACTTTATCATCGGTGCTGACATGGTGGACTATCTGCCTAAGTGGTATCGAATTGATAACCTGGTTGACATGGTTCAGTTTGTAGGAGTTCAGCGCCCACGTTACAAGGCTGGGACTTCTTATCCAGTCATCTGGGTGGATGTGCCTCTCATGGATATTTCATCCAGTATGGTACGTGATTTCATCGCCCAAGGTCGCACACCCAACTTTCTCCTACCTAAGCCTGTACTAGACTATATTGAGAAAGAAGGGCTTTACTGATGGCATACCAAGACTATATCAACTGTTCGCGTGAAGAATTGTTGGAAAAAATGGCAGAGCTCCTACCTGAAAAACGTCTAACCCATTGTCTGGGTGTAGAGCGTGCAGCCATAGAATTGGCTCAGAGCTTTGGTGTGGATGTTGAAAAAGCAGGTCTAGCAGGGCTACTTCATGATTATGCTAAAAAGCTGTCAGATCAAGAGTTTCTAGACTTGATTGATCGATATCAACTAGATCCAGACCTTAAAAACTGGGGAAATAATGTCTGGCATGGCATGGTCGGCATTTACAAGATTCAGGAAGATTTGAACTTGCAAGATCCTGAAATTTTGCGTGCAATAGAAATCCATACAGTTGGAGCTGGCCGGATGACGGACCTAGACAAGGTCATCTACGTCGCAGACTATATCGAGCACAATCGTACCTTTCCAGGTGTGGACCAGGCACGTGAGATTGCAAGTTTGTCACTCAATAAGGCTGTGGCCTATGAGACAGCTCACACAGTGGAGCATTTAGCTCACCAGGGATTTCCCATCTATCCCCAAACCCTTGAAACCTATAACGCCTATGTGCACTATTTGAAAGAGGACTAAATGAACGAAAAAGAATTACTAGAACTAGTCGTGAAGGCGGCTGATGAGAAACGTGCGGAGGATATCCTCGCACTTGATGTACAAGATTTGACCAGCGTGACAGACTACTTTGTTATCACTAGCTCAATGAATAGCCGTCAGTTGGATGCTATCGCTGACAATATCCGTGAAAAAGTAGCTGAAGCAGGCTTTAAAGGCAGCCATGTCGAAGGTGATGCAGCTGGAGGCTGGGTCTTGCTAGACCTCGGCAGTGTCGTTGTGCATATCTTCTCAGAAGAAATGCGTGCCCACTATAATCTAGAAAAACTTTGGCATGAGGCAGAGTCAGTAGACCTCTCAGAAACTCTGGCTTAGAAGATGAACTCAGTTGCAGTCAACTGGGTTTTATTTGCTTATTTTAGAAAATTGGATAGAAAGGTATAGGGCGAGTGGTGTTTGCCATGGACGCTCTTGGTATCATGATGATGGCGACTTATGAAACGTTTGCAGCGGTCTATGATGCAGTTATGGATGATAGTTTATACGACAAATGGACGGACTTTTCCCTCCGTCATCTACCTAAGACTAAGGAGAGAAAGAAACTCTTGGAATTGGCTTGTGGGACAGGGATTCAGTCTGTGCGCTTTTCGCAAGCTGGCTTTGATGTGACTGGGCTTGATTTGAGTGCGGATATGTTGAAGATTGCCGAAAAGAGAGCTGCTTCAGCCAAGCAAAAGATTGATTTCATTGAAGGCAATATGCTGGATTTATCCAAGGCTGGTAAATACGACTTTGTGACCTGCTATTCCGATTCTATCTGCTACATGCAGGATGAGGTGGAAGTAGGGGATGTCTTTAAAGAAGTCTATAATGCTCTCAATGAGGACGGGGGCTTTATCTTTGATGTGCATTCGACTTACCAGACAGATGATGTCTTTCCTGGTTATTCTTATCATGAAAATGCGGAAGATTTTGCCATGCTCTGGGATACCTATGAGGATGCAGCACCACATTCTATCGTGCATGAACTGACCTTCTTTATCAAGGAAGCGGACGGTTCCTTTAGTCGTCATGATGAAGTTCATGAGGAACGGACTTATGAGGTTTTTGACCTATGATATTTTACTGGAACAGGCTGGTTTCAAGTCCTTTAAACTTTTTGCGGACTTTGAAGACAAGGAGCCAACAGAAACCAGTACCCGTTGGTTTTTTGTGGCACAGAAGTAGGAGAATATCATGACCATTACAGGTATTATCGCGGAGTTCAATCCTTTTCATAATGGACACAAATACCTGCTGGAACAGGCGGAGGGATTGAAAATCGTGGCTATGTCTGGGAATTTCATGCAGCGGGGCGAGCCTGCTATTGTGGACAAGTGGACACGGGCACAGATGGCGCTGGAAAATGGTGCGGATTTGGTCGTAGAATTACCCTTTTTAGTCAGTGTCCAAGCGGCGGATTTTTTTGGCCAAGGTGCAGTGGCTATCTTGGCTCGTTTGGGGATTGATACCCTGGCATTTGGGACAGAAGAAGTTCTGGATTACCAAAAAATTGCAGACCTATACTCAGAACGTGGTCAAGAGATGGAGAAATTTGTGGATAATTTACCTGATTCTCTTTCTTACCCTCAGAAAACGCAAGCTATGTGGAAGGAGTTTGCAGGTCTTGATTTTTCTGGTGATACGCCCAATCATGTCCTTGCTCTCGCCTATGCCAAGGCGGTCGCGGGGCGCAACATCAAACTTCATCCAATTCAACGTCAGGGAGCTGGTTACCATTCTGTGGACAAGGATGTGGACTTTGCCTCGGCGACTGCTATCCGTCAACATCAAAATGATCAAAATTTCTTAGAACGTTTTATGCCTTCGGTTGCTCTTTTTGAAAATGATAGCAAGGTAAACTGGGAAGATTATTTTCCTTTGCTTCGCTATCAAATTTTGTCAAATCCTGTCCTAACTAACATTTATCAGGTCAACAAAGAAATGGCGGTGCGCATCAAGGATGCTATAAAGACAACTCAGTCTGTGGAAGAATTGGTCGAGGTAGTTGCCACCAAACGTTATACAAAGGCGCGTGTACGTCGCCTCTTGACTTATATCTTGGTACAATCCAGAGAAAGTGCCTTGCCAGAAGCCATTCATATCCTTGGTTTTACCGAAAAAGGCAGACAACACCTTAAAACTCTTAAGGAGCAGGTTAATCTAGTTAGCCGAATCGGCAAAGAACCCTGGGATGCTATGACCCAAAAGGCGGACCAAATTTATCAGCTGGGACACCCAAGTATCGCAGAACAAAATTTTGGTCGAGTGCCAATTAAAATCGAATCATACTGAGTCTACTTGAACTGCACCCCCAAAGTTAGACAGAAAAAATCTAACTTTGGGGGTATTTTATTATGAAATTAACTTATGAGGATAAAGTTCAGATCTATTCACTTAGGAATCAAGGTCATAGCTTCAAGGAGCTTTCAAAAAGATTTGATGTAGATTTTTCTGGGCTAAAGTACATGGTGAAATTAATTGACCGTTATGGAATAGAGATTGTCAAGAAAGGTAAGAATTGTTATTATTCTCCAGAACTAAAACAAGAAATGATTGATAAAGTCTTACTTGAAGGTCGTTCACGTAGAAGTGTCAGCCTTGATTATGCTCTCCCAAACCAAGGAATGCTTTCAAATTGGCTGGAACAATATAAGAAAAACGGGTATACTATTGTTGAGAAAACAAGAGGGAGACCATCTAAAATGGGACGTAAACCGAAGAAAAAGCCTGAGGAATTGACAGAGTTAGAGCGTCTACAAGAAGAGCTGCAATACCTAAGAGCGGAGAATGCCATTCTAAAAAAGTTGAGAGAACTCCGATTGAAGGAGGAAAAAGAGAAAGAAGAAAGACGGAAATTGTTCGAGAATTAATCGCTGATTTTTCGTTAGATATTCTTCTAAAAGCCATTAAACTCGCTCGTTCTACCTACTACTATCACTTGAAACAGCTAAACAAACCAGATAAGGACCAAGAGCTTAAAGATAAAATTCAATCCATTTTTACCGAACACAAGGGAAATTATGGTTATCGTCGGATTCATTTAGAACTAAGAAATTGTGGTTATCTGGTCAATCATAAAAGAGTTCAACGCTTGATGAAAGTACTCAATTTACAAGCTAAAATGCGACAGAAACGCAAGTATTCTTCTCATAAAAGGAGACGTTGGCAAGAAAGCAGATAACCTCATTCAACGTCAATTTGAAGGCTCTAAACCAATGGAAAAAGTGCTACACAGATGTGACAGAGTTTGCCATTCCATCAAGCAGTCAAAAAGCTCTATTTATCGCCAGTTTTTGGATGGCTTTTAATAGCGAAATTATCGCCTATAATCTTTCTAGGTCACCGAACTTAGCACAAGTAAAGACGATGTTAGAACAAGCCTTCTCAGAGGAATACTACGAGAATACTATTCTCCATAGTGACCAGGGCTGGCAATACCAACACAATTCTTATCATCAGTTCTTAGAGAGTAGGGGGATTCAGCCATCCATGTCACGTAAGGGGAACAGCACAGACAATGGCATGATGGAATCTTTCTTTGGCATTTTGAAATCCGAAATGTTTTATGGCTATGAGAAGACCTTCCAATCACTTAACCAATTGGAACAGGCTATTGTAGACTATATTGATTATTACAACAACAAACGAATTAAGGTAAAACTAAAAGGACTTAGTCCTGTGCAGTACAGAACTAAATCCTTTCAATAATTATTTGTCTAACTTTTTGGGGTCAGTACAACTTTGAGGTAGGCTTTTTTAGTTTTTTTCGAATAAATAGATAGAAAAAGAAAAATCTTGTACAAGTTCCTGACAATTTTATTCTTTTCGTGTATAATAATGGAAAAGAGGTAAAACGAGGTATGGTTATGGAAGCAGTTCTTTACTCAACATTCCGAAATCATTTAAAGGACTATATGAAGAAGGTAAACGATGAGTTTGAACCTTTGACAGTGGTCAACAAAAATCCTGACGAGGATATTGTCGTTCTTTCAAAGAGTGAGTGGGATAGTATTCAGGAAACCTTGAGAATTGCTCAGAATAAGGAACTTTCTGACAAGGTCTTGCGAGGAATGTCACAAGTTCGTGCTGGACATACTCAGGTGCATGTGATTGAGGAGTGATGAATGCTACTCAAGTTTACAGAAGATGCCTGGGTGGATTATTGCTACTGGCAAAACCAAGATAAGAAAACACTAAAAAGAATTAACAAATTAATTAAGGATATTCAACATGATCCTTTCACAGGCATAGGTAAACCAGAACCGCTCAAATATGATTACCAAGGAGCTTGGTCGCGTCGTATTGACGCAGAAAATCGCTTAATCTATATGATTGATGGAGAAAGCGCGGCTTTCTTGTCTTTCAAAGATTATTATTAATACTGGACTAAAATCAAAAAACATCTTATAATAGTAGTTATGAAACTTACAAACGAAGAAATAAAAAAAATTGAACAACTCCTAAGAGATTCATCGTACGCCAAATATCACAAACGTCTACAGATTATTTATTTTCGCTCAAAAGAAAAGAGTTATAAGGAAATCATGGATCTGCTAGATTGTAATAAAACAACTGTTTGGAGGAATTTGAAAAAATATAAGGAGTTTGGTTTAGAAGCTCTTCTTCAAGAAACCCGTGGTGGACGTCATCGAGAATATATGACTTACGAAGAGGAACAAGCATTCCTAAAACGTCATATAGAAGCTGCTCAGGCTGGGGAATTTGTAACTGTCAATCAGTTATTTGAAGCCTATCAAAAAGAGATTGGTCGCACTTCCACACGTGATGGTTTCTATTATCTCCTGAAACGCCATGGTTGGCGAACGGTCACTCCTCGACCTGAACATCCCAAGAAGGCAGGCGCTCAGACAATTGAGACGTCTAAAAAAATAAAAATCTACATTCGAGACCTTAAGTAAGCGCTTTTAAAGAGGAGGGACTTATAACAAAGTACGATTGATGTACCAAGATGAAGCTGGTTTCAGGGAGGATCAGTAAGATGAGTTCTTGTTGGGCTCCTCAAGGAATTCGACCTAGCATTCCTAGTCATTATATGCGAGAATATCGCTATTGTTATGGGGCAGTAGATGCTCAGACAGGAGATTCCTTCTTCCTTATTGCTGGAGGATGTAATACTGAGTGGACGAATGAATTTCTACGGCAAGTCTCACAAGCTTATCCAGATGACTATATTTTACTTGTCATGGATAATGCTATATGGCATAAATCAAGTACCTTAGAGATTCCAAGTAATATTGAGTTGGCTTTTATCCCACCTTATACACCAGAAATGAATCCTATTGAACAGGTCTGGAAAGAAATTCGAAAACGAGGTTTTAAAAATAAGGCTTTCCAAACATTGGAAGCTGTCATTGATAAGCTTCAAGAAGTTATTCTAGGACTGGAAAAAAATGTTTTAAAGTCAACTGTCAGCAGACAATGGACGAGGTTGCTTTTTGAAATTAATTGAGTATAAGTCTACTTTGAGGTAGGCTTTTTAACTTATTTTTTTCTAAAAAAATCTTTAAAAATTTACTTAGGGAGAATCGCTTATTTTATTAGGGAAAATAAGGATTTTTAACCTTGAAATGACCAAAACAACTTCAAATTAAGGTTTGTTAAAAATGATTTTTTATGGTAGAATGTATAAGAATGCATATCATTCGGATAAACAAATAAATTGAGGTAAAAACATGGAAATTATGGCGATTGTTATCGTTGTTTTTGCCGTCATCATTGGTTTAGTCATTGGATATGTCAGCATCTCAGTCAAGATGAAATCATCACAAGAGGCTGCAGAGCTGATGCTTTTAAATGCTGAACAAGAAGCAACTAATTTACGAGGACAAGCTGAGCGCGAAGCGGATTTATTACTCAATGAAGCTAAGAGCGAAAGCAAGTCTCTTAAAAAAGAAGCACTATTGGAGGCCAAAGAAGAAGCCAGAAAATACCGTGAAGAAGTGGACGCTGAATTTAAATCAGAACGTCAAGAACTCAAGCAAATCGAAAGTCGTTTGACCGAACGTGCTAGCAGTCTTGATCGTAAAGATGACAATTTGACGAACAAAGAAAAACACTTGAACAAAAAGAACAAAGTATTTCTGATAGAGCAAAAAACCTTGATGTACGTGAAGAGCAACTAGAAGAAATTGAGAAACAAAAGCAAGCTGAACTAGAGCGTATTGGAACTCTGACTCAGTCGGAAGCAAAAGACATTATCTTGGCCCAGACAGAGGAAAACTTGACTAAGGAAATTGCTAGTCGCATTCGTGAGGCTGAGCAAGAAGTCAAGGAACGTTCTGATAAGCTTGCTAAGGATATTCTGTCCCAAGCCATGCAGAGAATTGCTGGTGAGTATGTAGCTGAGTCTACCAACTCTACGGTTCATCTGCCTGATGATACCATGAAAGGTCGTATCATTGGTCGTGAAGGACGTAATATCCGTACTTTTGAAAGTTTAACAGGGGTTGATGTTATCATTGATGATACGCCAGAAGTGGTAACCTTGTCAGGTTTTGATCCTATCCGTCGCGAGATCGCCCGTATGACGATGGAAACCTTGCTTAAGGATGGACGTATCCACCCAGCTCGTATCGAAGAGTTGGTTGAGAAAAATCGTCAAGAGATTGATAACAAGATTCGTGAATATGGTGAAGCCGCAGCCTATGAAATTGGTGCACCGAACCTTCATCCAGACTTGATGAAGATCATGGGTCGCTTGCAGTTCCGTACTTCATACGGACAAAATGTCTTGCGTCATTCGATTGAAGTTGCTAAGTTGGCTGGTATCATGGCTAGCGAACTTGGTGAAAATGCTACCCTTGCTCGTCGTGCGGGATTCCTTCACGATATTGGTAAAGCCATTGACCGTGAAGTAGAAGGTAGCCACGTTGAGATTGGTACCGAGTTAGCTCGCAAGTACAAGGAGCACCCAGTTGTGGTCAATACTATTGCCAGTCACCACGGAGATGTAGAACCTGAAAGTGTGATTGCAGTTATCGTTGCTGCGGCGGATGCATTGAGTGCAGCCCGTCCAGGAGCTCGTAGTGAGTCACTCGAAAGCTACATCAAACGTCTCCATGATTTAGAGGAAATTGCGAATAGCTTTGAAGGTGTTCAAAATAGTTTTGCCCTTCAAGCAGGTCGCGAAATCCGCATTATGGTAAATCCAGGTCAAATCAAAGATGATAAGGTCACAATCTTGGCTCATAAAGTTCGTGAGAAAATCGAAAACAATCTCGATTACCCAGGAAATATCAAGGTAACCGTGATTCGTGAACTTCGTGCAGTTGATTATGCAAAATAAATAAGAAAGAGCAGTTGAAATTACTGCTTTTTTGTTACACTAGATAGAAAGATTGTAGCGAGCAGAAATGGCTTTAGATATATAATCTTACAGAAATTTTCAAGTCATTTCACAAACTATCCAAAGGAGATATAATGGCAGACCGAGGCTTACTAATCGTTTTTTCAGGTCCTTCAGGAGTTGGAAAAGGAACGGTTAGACGAGAAATTTTTGAGAGTTCTGAAAATCAATTTCAATATTCTGTATCTATGACAACGCGGGCACAACGTCCAGGTGAAGTAGATGGTGTTGATTATTTCTTCCGTACACGGGAAGAATTTGAAGAATTGATCCGTCAAGGGCAAATGTTAGAGTATGCAGAGTATGTGGGTAACTACTATGGAACTCCTCTGACTTATGTTAATGAAACACTTGATAAGGGAATCGATGTCTTTCTTGAAATTGAAGTGCAGGGAGCTCTTCAGGTCAAGAAAAAAGTTCCAGATGCTGTCTTTATCTTTTTGACACCACCAGATTTGGAAGAATTGCAAGACCGTCTCGTAGGCCGAGGTACAGATAGCGCAGAAGTAATTGCTCAGCGTATCGAAAAAGCCAAGGAAGAAATTGCTTTGATGCGTGAGTATGACTACGCTATTGTAAATGACCATGTTCCTCTTGCCGCAGAACGTGTAAAACGTGTGATTGAAGCAGAACATTTTCGTGTAGACCGCGTGATTGGTCATTATCAGGATATGCTACCAAAGTCTCCGACTATTCGATAAACTATAGAAAACAGGTACAAACAAATGATGCTTAAACCCTCTATTGATACCTTACTTGACAAGGTACCATCAAAATATTCACTCGTAATCTTGGAAGCAAAACGTGCTCACGAATTAGAAGCTGGAGCACCTCCAACTCAAGAATTTAAATCTGAGAAATCTACTCTTCGTGCCTTGGAAGAAATTGAATCAGGGAATGTAACCATCCACCCAGATCCAGAAGGAAAACGCGAAGCTGTTCGCCGTCGTATCGAAGAAGAAAGACGATTGAAAGAAGAAGAAGAAAAGAAAATCAAAGAGCAAATCGCGAAAGAAAAAGAAGAAGGTGAAAAAATTTAAGGTTGGGGGGACTCAATCTTATTTTTTCTATTGCAAGAATACTCAATTAATTAAAAGGATTTAAGAAGATAAGGAGGTGAGGATATGGCTATTGCAAAAATCATTGTGGATGTTCCCTTGATGCAGACAGACCAGCCCTATAGCTACAAGATTCCAGAAGAATTTGAGGAAATGTTGGAAGTCGGCATGCGGGTTCATGTACCCTTTGGGAAGGCCAATCGCTTGATTCAGGGAATTGTTCTTGGAATGGAGTCTCAATCTGATGCAGATGTGGCAGACGAGGACTTGAAAGAGATTGCTGAGGTGCTGGACTTTTCTCCTGTTTTAACAGAGGAACAACTCTGGCTAGCTGAAGAACTACGTAAGTCAGTTTTTTCATACAAGATTTCCATTCTAAAAGCTATGCTTCCGGGATTTTTGAACTCTAGCTATGATAAGATCCTCTATCCTCTGGAAGGCTTAAGTCAAGAAGATAGAGAACGCTTATTCGGTTCGCAGGAGTCTCTAGCATTTTCATCTCTCGACCTAGAAAAGCAAGCTGAGATGATGCGATTGACTCGAAAAGGGCTTTTTAAAACTAGAGTACCAGGCTGTGGATCAGAAGAAGGTTAAGACGCAGTCTTGGGTTGAAGTGAATCTTGACAAATTAGAAAAAGCTAGAAATCTCAAAGCGTGCCAAGAAGAAATTGGAACTGCGAGAATATTTATTAGTACATCCTGAAAACAGTTCCTTTGGCTGATTTGTTAGAACATTACTCACGCGAACAAGTTAACTTCTTTGTGGAACATGGTGCTATCACCATCGTGCAAAAAGGAAGTCCAACGTTCAGCTGCCTACTTTGAAGGGATTGAATTCAGCCAATCTTTAGAGTTAAATCCAGAACAAAAAGAAGCCTGTGAGGCGGTTGTTGGAGCGATTGGGAAAGAACATCCTCCATTTCTTCTACAAGGAATTACAGGAAGTGGGAAAACGGAGGTTTACTTGCAGATTATCCAAGGAACCTTGGATATGGGGAAAACAGCTATCGTTCTAGTTCCAGAAATCTCTCTGACACCTCAAATGACAGAGCGTTTCATTGCTCGTTTTGGTGATAAAGTAGCGATTCTCCACTCTGGCTTGTCCAATGGTGAAAAGTACGATGAATGGCGCAAAGTGGAGCGTGGAGAAGCCCAGGTAGTTGTTGGTGCTAGATCTGCCGTTTTTGCACCTTTGAAAAATCTAGGGGTTATCATTATCGATGAAGAGCATGAGGCCAGCTACAAGCAAGACAGCAATCCGCGTTATCATGCTAGAGATGTGGCTCTTTTACGAGCTCAGTACAATCAAGCAGCATTAGTCCTTGGTTCTGCAACACCGAGTCTAGAAAGTCGTGCGCGTGCTGGCAAGGGTGTTTATCAACATCTCCGCCTGACGCAAAGGGCTAATCCTTTAGCAAGCATTCCTCAAGTTCAACTGATTGACTTTCGTGACTATATCGGGCAAAATGAAACGTCAAACTTTACACCACCACTGATTGAGGCCATTCAAGATCGATTAGATAAAAAAGAGCAGGTTGTTCTCATGCTCAATCGCCGTGGTTATTCTAGCTTTGTCATGTGTCGGGAATGTGGGACTGTGGATACCTGCCCTAATTGCGATATTTCCTTGACGCTTCACATGGATACCAAGACTATGAATTGTCATTATTGTGGTTTTTCTAAGGAAATCCCACATGTCTGTCCAAACTGTCAGAGTCGTAGTATTCGATACTATGGAACGGGAACTCAAAAGGCCTACGATGAGCTGGCTGAAATCTTTTCAGATGCTCGCATTCTGCGAATGGATGTAGATACAACTCGCAAAAAGGGCAGTCACCAAGCCCTTCTTGAGCAGTTTGGCAAGGGTGAAGCGGATATTCTTCTGGGAACCCAGATGATTGCCAAGGGCTTGGACTTTCCAAATGTAACCTTGGTTGGTGTTCTTAATGCGGATACAGCCTTGAATCTGCCTGATTTCCGTTCTTCTGAGAGAACCTTTCAACTCTTGACCCAGGTGGCAGGACGAGCAGGAAGGGCTGAAAAGGCAGGTCAGGTCTTGATTCAGTCCTATAATCCTCAACACTACGCCATTCGTTTTGCCAAGGATCAGGACTATGAAGGCTTTTATGCCTATGAAATGGGCATCAGACGTCAGTTGGGTTATCCACCTTATTATTTCACTATTGGAATTACCTTGTCTCATAAGAAAGAAGAAGAGGTTCTTAGACGTGCTTATCAAGTCATGGAAATATTGCGGTCAGGTTTGTCGGATGCTAGTATAATTCTTGGTCCAACGCCAAAACCTATCGCTCGTACTCATAACCTCTATCATTATCAGATTTTAATTAAATACCGTTTAGAAGATGAGCTTGGTCCAACCCTTAACCAGGTCTTGGCCTTGACACAAGAACGGGAAAATAGCGAACTTCGTCTCAGTATTGACCATGAACCGCAACAGTTTTTATAAGAAGGAGAAGATATGACAAAATTAATCTTTATGGGGACTCCCGATTTTTCAGCAACCGTTTTGAAGGGACTTTTGTTAGATGATCGCTATGAGATTCTAGCAGTTGTAACTCAGCCAGACCGTGCTGTCGGACGTAAAAAAGTTATCCAAGAAACCCCAGTGAAACAAGCAGCTAAAGAAGCAGGGCTTCCTATCTACCAACCCGAAAAATTATCAGGTAGTCCAGAAATGGAAGCTATCATGAACTTGGGCGCTGATGGGATTGTAACAGCCGCCTTTGGGCAATTTCTCCCAAGTAAACTCCTTGATAGCATGAATTTTGCGGTCAACGTTCATGCTTCCCTCCTTCCTAAACACCGTGGTGGTGCTCCTATCCATTATGCCTTGATTCAGGGTGATGAGGAGGCAGGAGTAACCATTATGGAAATGGTCAAGGAAATGGATGCTGGAGATATGATTTCTCGTCGTAGTATTCCGATTACAGATGAGGACAATGTAGGAACTTTGTTTGAAAAATTGGCCATTGTCGGTCGTGATCTGCTTTTGGATACGTTGCCTGCATACATTGCTGGCGAGATTCAACCAGAACCACAGGACCCAAGTCAGGTTACATTTTCGCCAAATATCAAACCTGAGGAAGAAAAATTGGACTGGAACAAGACCAATCGTCAACTCTTTAACCAAATCCGTGGGATGAATCCATGGCCAGTTGCTCATACCTTCCTCAAGGGAGAGCGTTTTAAGATTTATGAAGCACTACCAGTAGATGGTCAAGGGACTCCGGGTGAGATACTCTCCATCGGCAAGAAAGAATTGATCGTCGCAACAGCAGAAGGAGCTTTGTCTCTTAAACAGGTTCAGCCAGCAGGAAAACCTAAGATGGATATTGCTTCCTTCCTCAACGGTGTGGGACGAACTTTGGCAGTAGGAGAACGATTTGGTGACTAAAGTAGAAACGGCTAGAAGTTTAGCCCTAGAGGTATTGGAGGATGTCTTTATCCAACAAGCTTACTCCAATATCGCCTTAAATAAACATCTCAAGGGAAGTCAACTGTCAGCTGCTGATAAGGGTTTGGTGACAGAGTTGGTCTATGGAACTGTAGCTCGAAAACTCACACTAGAGTGCTACATTTCTCACTTTATTGAGGATAGAGATAAGCTAGATAGCTGGCTCTATGTTCTGCTTCTCATGAGCGTCTATCAACTCCAATACTTGGATAAGCTTCCTGACCATGCAGTGGTCAATGAGGCAGTGGAAATTGCAAAATCTCGTAAGAAGGGTAGTGAAAAACTGGTCAATGCTGTTCTTCGTCGTATTTTGCGTGAGGGCTTGCCAGATATTGCCAGTATCAAGCGTAAAAATAAGCGTGATTCCATTGCCTACTCTTTACCAGTTTGGTTGATTTCGAAGCTCAAGGAAGAGTATGGTGAAGAGAGAGCGCAAGCGATTTTTGAAAGTCTATTGAAACGGAATAAAGCCAGTATCCGTGTGACCGATTTGAGCCGAAAAGAGGAAATCAAAGCTTTGCTTGGTGCAAGTGATTCTCTTTTATCTCCTGCTGGTCTGGTTAAGGAACAGGGGCACTTTGCAGGCCATGATTTGTTTGCTGAAGGGTCTATTACCATCCAGGATGAGTCTAGTCAGTTGGTTGCACCGACACTAGAGCTACAAGGCGACGAACAGGTTTTAGATGCTTGTGCAGCTCCTGGCGGAAAGACCGCCCATATGGCATCCTATCTGACGACAGGTCAGGTAACGGCTCTAGATCTCTACGACCATAAACTCACTTTGATTCAAGAGAATGCAGAGCGACTAGGTGTAGCGGACCGTGTCCAAACGCAAACTGGATGCTCGAAAAGTGCATGAATTTTTTAGTAAGGATCAATTTGATAAGATTCTTGTTGATGCCCCTTGTTCAGGGATTGGTCTATTGCGTCGAAAACCAGATATCAAATATAATAAAGAGACAGCAGATTTCGCGTCATTACAGGAAATTCAGTTGGAAATATTAGGTAGTGTTTGTCAAACGCTACGTAAAGGTGGTATAATAACTTATAGTACCTGCACTATTGTCTCTGAAGAGAACTTTCAAGTTGTTCAAGCGTTTTTAGAAAGTCATCCAGAGTTCGAGCAGGTTAAACTAGAACACGAATGTAAGGATATCGTGAAAAATGGTTGTATCCTCATTACTCCGGAATTATACGGAAGTGATGGATTCTTTATCAGCCAATTTCGCAAGATATCCAAGTAGGAAGGAACTGATACAATGGAGATTTCATTATTAACAGACGTGGGTCAGAAACGTACAAATAATCAAGACTATGTCAATCTTTTTGTCAACCGTGCCGGTCGCACGATGATTATCTTGGCTGACGGGATGGGAGGACACCGTGCGGGTAATATTGCCAGCGAGATGGCAGTTACGGATTTAGGTGTTGCCTGGGTTGATACGCAGATTGACACCGTTAATGAAGTTCGCGAATGGTTTGCCCACCATCTAGAAGTTGAAAATCAAAAGATTTATCAAATGGGGCGTGATGAAGCCTACAAGGGAATGGGGACAACTCTAGAAGCCCTTGCAATTATTGATCATCAAGCTATTTATGCTCATATTGGAGATTCTCGTATCGGTCTGATTCGTGGTGAAGAATACCGTCAACTGACAAGTGATCATTCTTTGGTCAATGAATTGCTCAAGGCAGGTCAATTGACACTGAAGAAGCTGAAGCACATCCACAAAAGAATATCATCACCCAATCTATCGGACAAAAAGACGAAATTCAACCTGATTTTGGAATTGTCAGCTTGGAACCAGGTGACTATCTGGTCATGAATAGCGACGGTCTAACCAATATGATCTCAGGCAGTGAGATCTATGATATTGTGACAAGCGATATTTCGCTTGATGATAAGGCAGCCACTTTGGTACGCTTTGCCAACAATGCCGGAGGGCTTGATAATATTACAGTTGCCCTTGTTTCGATTAAGGAGGAGGCGGCAGAATGATCCAAATCGGCAAGATTTTTGCCGGGCGGTATCGGATTATCAAACAAATTGGCCGTGGAGGTATGGCAGATGTCTACCTGGCCAAGGATTTGATTTTAGATGGGGAAGAGGTAGCTGTTAAGGTCTTGAGGACTAACTACCAGACTGACCCGATTGCTGTTGCTCGTTTTCAGCGTGAAGCGCGTGCAATGGCTGACTTAGATCATCCCCATATCGTTCGGATAACGGATATCGGCGAAGAGGACGGTCAACAGTACCTAGCTATGGAATATGTAGCTGGTCTTGATCTTAAGCGCTATATCAAAGAACACTATCCCCTCTCAAATGAAGAAGCTGTCCGTATCATGGGACAGATTCTCTTAGCGATGCGCTTGGCGCACACTAAAGGTATTGTCCATCGTGACTTAAAACCTCAAAATATTCTTTTGACTCCTGATGGGACGGCTAAGGTAACGGACTTTGGGATTGCCGTAGCCTTTGCAGAGACCAGTCTGACTCAGACCAACTCTATGTTGGGTTCTGTTCACTACTTGTCACCTGAGCAGGCTCGTGGTTCTAAAGCAACGTTCCAAAGTGACATCTATGCTATGGGGATTATTTTCTATGAAATGCTGACAGGGCATATCCCTTATGATGGCGATAGTGCAGTAACCATCGCTCTCCAGCATTTTCAAAAACCTCTTCCTTCGGTCATAGCTGAAAATCCATCTGTTCCCCAAGCTTTGGAGAATGTGGTCATCAAAGCAACTGCTAAAAAGCTAACAGATCGATACCAGTCGGTTTCAGAGATGTATGTTGATTTATCTAGCAGTCTATCTTATAACCGCAGAAATGAACCTAAACTTGTTTTTGATGATGCTACTAAGGCGGACACAAAGACATTGCCAAAGGTTTCTCAAACAACCTTGACCTCTATTCCTAAAGTTCAACCACAGACAGATAGCCATCAGGCAACTAAAGCTAGCCCAGAAGTAAGCGCTAAAAAATCTGTGGAAAAACCAGTGAAAAAACGTCGTTTTAAAGCACGCTATCTGGTCCTACTAGCAAGTTTCATACTGGTTGCGGCTTCTCTGGTATGGATTTTATCTAGAACACCAGCTACCATCGATATTCCAAATGTAGCAGGTCAAACAGTTGCTGAAGCTAAGGAAACCTTAAAAAAAGCCAACTTTGAAGTTGGTGATGAGAAAACGGAAGCTAGTGAAACAGTCGAGGAAGGACGAGTGATTCGGACAGATCCAGATGCTGGTTCAGCTCGCAAGGAAGGGTCTAAAGTTAATCTAATCATATCTTCAGGTAAACAATCATTTAAGATTGGAAACTATATTGGACGCAAATCTACTGATGTTATTGCAGAGTTGAAAGAGAAAAAAGTTCCTGAAAATCTGATTAAGATTGAGGAAGAAGAGTCCAGTGAATCGGAACCAGGTGTGATTTTGAAACAGAGTTTATCTGAAGGTACGACCTATGATCTTAGCAAGGCCACTTCTATCGTATTGACTGTTGCTAAAAAGGTGACAACCGTGACCATGCCAAGTTATATTGGCTCAAGTCTTGAATTTACAAAGAATAACTTAATTCAAATTGTTGGTGTCAAGGAAGCTAATATCGAAGTAGTAGAGGTTTCGACAGCACCTGAGGGTACTGCTGAAGGAACTGTTGTCGATCAAAGTCCAAAACTAGGTGAGAAAGTTGATCTAGCTACGACACGTATAAAGATCTCTATTTATAAAACAAAAACTCCACCACCACCTTCTTCTTCTTCTTCTTCTTTTTCTTCGGTTCCGTCTTCGAGCCAGCGTAACACTAACAGAGTAGATAATACAGTGCCATCACAAAGTCAATCGACTCCATCTTCGTCAACACATAATCAAACAGACGAACATAACACAGATAATTAATCAATCTTTGTCACAGTTTTTGTGGCAAAGATTTTTTTTCCTCCGAAATTATGATAAAATAAAATGGAGTTTGAAAAGGAGGGAAACATGGAAGAATCAAAAAAACTGAATGCAGTTATTGATGTCATCATGCTAGCTGGAACAATTCTGCTTCGCAATGGTTCTGAGATTTATCGTGTTGAAGATACCATGATTCGGATTGCTCATTCACAAGGTATTATGGATTGTAATGTTTTAGCCATGCCTGCAGCCATTTTTTTCTCCATTGAAAATACAAATATCTCTCGCATGAAGCGAGTGACCTCCTCTGCTTATAATATTGAGAAGGTGTGTGATGTCAACCAGATTTCACGGCAGCTTGTAGCGGGACAGCTTGATTTGGAGACAGCCTTTATCCAATTAAAGGAATTAAATGCCAAACCGTCTCCCTACACCAATGTTCAACTAACTGCAGCAGCAACTCTCAGTGCTCCATTCTTCTCAATCATGTTTGGTGGGAATGTCTACGATGCGATTGGAGCAGGAGTAGCAACCTTGTTTGCTTTTACTTTCTCCCTTTATGTAGAAATTTATTCGTATTCCCTTTATGACTGCTTTCGCAGGAGCACTTGTCTTTGGTTTGATTGCACAATTTTGGGCACGCTATTCTGGTTTGCCGTCGACAGCTGATTTGGTGATAGCGGGTGCGGTCATGCCTTTTGTACCTGGAATTGCCCTGACCAATGCTGTTCGAGATATTATGACCAATCACATTAACTCTGGTATGAGCAAGATGTTTGAATCCTTGCTGATTACCCTTGCCTTAGGGGCAGGTACCTCTGTCGCCCTCGTACTCATGAACTAATATGACACTAACAACATTTTTATTGCAAGCTCTGGCAAGTTTGCTTGCCATTATTACCTTTTTAATCGTTTTAAATGTCCAGCGTTCCATGCTCATCCCTGGTGGAGTTTTGGGGATGTCTATCTGGTTACTCTATCTGATACTCAAGGAACCAACCAATGTCATTTTGGCAACCTTTATTGCTGCTGTGATTGGTTCTTGTGTCAGCCAAATTATGAGTATCCTCTATAAGACACCAGCAGTTGTTTTTGCTCTGGCTATATTGGCACCACTAGTTCCAGGTTATCTGTCCTATCGAACCACTTCTTTCTTCGTTACAGGTGACTACAGTCATGCCATTTCTAGTGCCATGTTAGTCATGATGTTGGCTCTCGTTATCTCCATTGGAATGGCCAGTGGGACAGTTTTGTTGAAATTGTATCATTATCTCAAAAAGAATCGAGCTAGTTAAGACTCGATTTTTTTGTGCTGATCAGTTTATGGTAGGACCTTGTTTGATTAAAGCCTGATGCTTAAATTTATGAGTGAACTTGATTTGGTGAATCAAGTCTTTTTTAGCTCATTTGACTTCAATTGTGATAAAATAGAGGTGAACGATTTTTTACAATGAATGATAAAAATAGAGGTAAATATGACAATCGGTATTGATAAGATTGGTTTTGCGACCAGTCAATACGTTTTGAAATTACAAGATTTAGCAGAAACCCGAGGAATTGATCCTGAAAAATTGAGTAAAGGACTCCTTTTAAAAGAATTGAGTATTGCTCCTTTGACAGAGGATATTGTTACCTTGGCTGCCAGTGCAGGAAATTCTATCCTGACTGAAGAAGATAAGCAAGAGATTGATATGGTTATCGTAGCGACAGAGTCTGGGATTGACCAGAGTAAAGCTGCAGCTGTCTTTGTACACGGTTTGCTTGGGATTCAACCATTTGCTCGTAGTTTTGAAATTAAGGAAGCTTGCTATGGTGCAACTGCGGCACTTCACTATGCTAAGTTACACGTAGAAAATTCTCCAAAATCAAAAGTTTTGGTACTAGCCAGTGATATTGCAAGGTATGGTGTTGAAACTTCTGGAGAACCAACTCAAGGAGCAGGCTGTGTTGCTATGTTGATTAGCCAAAATCCACGTGTTATGGTCTTCAATAATGATAATGTTGCACAAACTCGTGATATTATGGACTTCTGGCGTCCAAATTACTCGACAACACCATTTGTAAATGGGGTTTACTCAACACAGCAATATCTTGATAGCTTAAAAACGACTTGGGAAGAGTACCAAAAGCGTTATGATTGCGACTTGAATGATTTTGAAGCTATTTGTTTCCATTTGCCATATCCAAAGCTAGCTCTCAAGGGATTGAAAAAAATTCTTGATAAATCTCTACCTCAAGAGAAAAAGGATTTACTTCAAAAACACTTTGATGAGTCCATTATTTATAGCCAAAAAGTTGGGAATATCTATACAGGTTCACTCTTTTTAGGCCTCTTATCTCTTCTTGAAAATTCTGATAGTCTCAAAGCAGGGGACAAGCTAGCTCTCTATAGCTATGGTAGTGGTGCTGTATCTGAGTTCTTCAGTGTGGAATTGGTTGAAGGCTATGAACAGCAATTGCAGAAAAATCGCTTAGAATTGCTAGACCAGCGTCAAGCTTTGAGTGTTGCTGACTATGAACGAATCTTCTTTGAGGAAGCCAACTTAGATGAGTCTGGATCTGCAACGATGTCAGGTTATGAAGGGCAAGACTATGCCCTTGTTGAGATTGTAGACCACCAACGTCGCTACAGCAAGGTTGAAAAATAATGAAAAAAAATTGGAATGGATTTGCTAAAAAATCAATTCAAGAGCGCCTCGAGCTAGTTAAGTCTCAGGCGCTAACTACTATTGAAGCTCAAGAAAGTCTTGAGCAGAATGAAAATCTCAGTCTAGCAGTTGCGGACCAATTGAGTGAAAATGTGGTGGGGACCTTCTCGCTTCCTTACTCAGTAGTTCCAGAAGTTCTGGTAAATGGTCAGGAGTATACCGTTCCCTATGTGACCGAAGAACCATCTGTTGTTGCTGCAGCTAGTTTTGCAAGCAAAATTATCAAAAGAGCAGGTGGTTTTACTGCTCAGGTTCACCAACGCCAAATGATCGGTCAAGTGGCTCTCTATCAGGTTCTAGATAGAGATAAAGCATGTCAGGCTATTTTGAGTCAGAAAGCAGAGCTACTCGAACAAGCAAACCAAGCCTATCCCTCTATTGTCAAACGTGGTGGTGGAGCCAGAGAGCTAACAGTTGAGAAAATTTCTGGTGAGGCTGACTTTTTAGTAGTTTATCTCCATGTTGATACTCAGGAAGCCATGGGAGCTAATATGCTCAATACCATGCTTGAAGCTTTAAAACCAACTCTAGAGGCTCTAAGTCAAGGGCAAAGTTTAATGGGAATTCTATCCAACTATGCAACAGATTCTCTAGTAACAGCAACTTGTCGTATTGCCTTTCGTTATTTGAGTCGCCAGAAGGATGAAGCGCGTGAACTAGCGGAAAAAATGGTTTTAGCTAGCCAGTTTGCTCAAGCAGATCCTTATCGAGCAGCGACTCACAACAAGGGAATCTTTAACGGAATCGATGCTCTCTTAATTGCTACTGGAAATGATTGGCGTGCTATAGAAGCGGGAGCGCATGCCTATGCAAGTCATGATGGCGCCTATCGAGGACTTAGTCGTTGGACTATAGATTTGGAAAACGAAGAGCTTATTGGAGAGATGACCATGCCGATGCCAGTTGCCACCAAGGGTGGTTCGATTGGTCTCAATCCTCGAGTCGTACTCAGTCATGAGTTGCTAGGTCATCCATCGGCCAAAGAATTGGCTCAAATTATCGTTTCGATTGGTCTTGCACAGAATTTTGCAGCCCTTAAGGCTTTGGTCAGTACAGGGATTCAGCATGGACACATGAAACTTCAGGCAAATCGTTAGCACTTTTAGCAGGTGCGACTGAGGCAGAAGTACCTAAGCTAGTAGAAAACTTGATTGCTGAAAAAACTTTTAATCTAGAAAAAGCCCAAACTCTTTTGAAAAACTTAAGATCATAAGAAAAACTCAGACTGATTCAGTCCGAGTTTTTTTGTTTTATGTGACTATTAGTCCGTCTCGCTCCGTGAGGTGCGAGACAAATAAACCACCCGCTATGCGGGTGCGCGTCGAAGGTTATACCAAAAAAACTCCAAACGCGATACAATAAAGGTGTTCAAGCCAATTGTAAAGCGAAAGGAGAAAACCATGGTACAAAAGTCTCATAGTTTATCACACACAAAGTGGCACTGTAAGTATCACATTGTGTTCACCCCTAAGTATAGACGAAAAGTCATCTATAATCAATATCGGAGTAGTTTAGGTGAAATATTTCATCGCTTGTGTAGTTATAAAGGTGTTGAAATTATCGAGGGTCACTTAATGCCAGATCATGTACATATGTTAGTAAGTATTCCACCGAGGATAAGTGTTTCAAGTTTTATGGGATATTTAAAAGGTAAGAGTGCACTCATGATGTTTGACAAACACGCCAATTTGAAATATAAGTTTGGAAATCGGCATTTCTGGGCGGAAGGTTATTATGTGAGTACAGTAGGGCTTAATGAAGCCACAATTAAGAAATATATTCAAGAGCAGGAAAAGCATGATATAGCACTAGATAAATTGAGTGTAAAAGAATATGAGGATCCCTTTAGGGATAGTGGTAAGTAATACTAAAGCCTCTTTAAGAGGCAAGTGACGAGTCAAGAGCAATGAGGCTTGAACAACGTGAAAGCCAGCGTCTTTAGGCGCTGGCTGGTAATTTGGGCTTATAGCCCTGGTGCAAACCACCCGTTAGACGGGTGGTTATGATTATACTCAATGAAAATCAAAGAACAAACTAGGAAGCTAGCCGCAGGCTGCTCAAAACACTGTTTTGAGGTTGCAGATGGAAGCTGACGTGGTTTGAAGAGATTTTCGAAGAGTATTAAATACTTTTACCTGGTAAGAGGCTGACTGGTAAGAAATAACCAGTCGTGGCAACTTCTTTTCCTTCGATTTTTTGAAGGAGTAAATCAACTGTCAGGCGAGCAATTTCTTCCAAGGGTTGTTTAATGGTAGTGAGGTGAGGGTAGAAATTCTCAATAAAATAAGTTCCATCATAACCAATAACCTTAAGTTGTTCTGGAACAGAAATACCAAGTTCCTGAGCGATCTTCATCACCAAGATGGCTGTCAAATCATCCGATGCGAAAATAGCATCTGGTTTTTGTTTGGTTAGGATACTTTTGATTTCCATTTCCTTGCGGAGGGGTGAAAAGTCACTGGAAATATTGATGATGGGAGCTTTTGGGAAGATAGAAGCGAATCCTGCATGCCGAAGTCCAGTTGGTGAATTGGAGTTATCATTACCTGTAATCATAATGACAGACTTAGCTCCAGTTTTCTCTAAAGTTTGAGCTGCAAGGACTCCACCAGCATAGTTGTCAGAAGAAACGACAGGAATGTCTGGTGATAGGTTTCGGTCAAAAGAAATAATTGGAGCCGTTACGCGATTGTAGTCCTCAATCCCTAAGTTATGGCTACCGGAGATGATTCCATCCACTTGGTTGGCTTCTAGCATTTCAAGATACTCACGTTCTTTTTCCGAATCGTGCTCACTGTTACAGATGATTGTCTTGTAGCCTTTTTTGAAGAGTTCGTGTTCCAATTTGTCAATCAATTCAGCATAGAAAACATGGCTGATTTTTGGGAAAATCAACCCAATTAACTTGGCTGATTTCCCTTGGAGGCTACGAGCTAGGTTGTTGGGTTTATAACCCAACTCCCGCATAGCTTCATTGACCTTTTGAATAGTTTTTTCAGACAGATAACCTTTTTTATTGATAACACGTGAAACAGTAGTAGGGCTGACGCCAGCTAATTTTGCGACATCAGTTAGTTTTGCGACCATATTCTAATTCGTAGTATGTTCCAGTTGGGTTTCCAGATTTAATGAGGATTCCATTTTGATCTTCATGAGGGAAGACACGACCAGAAAATACTTTTTCTCCTTTATTAATGAAAATTTCAAAGACTGAATTATCGATGAAGATATTTACAGTAGTAGCTTGGTTGTCAATTGAACATGAGCGAGTAGTTCCAAATTTTTGAGCATATTGCTCACCTGCTTGACTGCGGTCAACAGTAACTTGACCATTGACAAGGTCAAAATTGATGGAGAGTCCCTTGCCATCTTTATCTGCAAGAAGGACGATTTCACTTTGACTATTAGCTGCTAAGTTAAGCTCGAGCTCGTAGGTGTTTTTGGTTTCAGAACGATTTGAAAATTCCTCTTCTGAAGCACGGAGTTCTTTGATAGCAGCTACAGGATACTGATAGAGTTTGCCATCTTTAATGGTTAATTCTTTGACCAATGAGAAAGTCCCTTGGTGATCAAAACGATCAGATGGATAAGACACATCTGGCAAACCAAGCCAACTAACAGCAAGTGCACGTCCATCAGGAGCATTGAAGGCTTGAGTGGCATATGCTTCGAAACCATAGTCTAGATTGTGTAGTTCAGACACATCTACCATACGAGCATTTTCAGGATCAAAGGAAGCACCGATTTTATACATATTTGGATAGATGTTGTCATAGTCAAGAACCTTTTTATCCAAACCTTGTGGGCAGTAGAGAAGGACAGGCTGTTCTCCAACAAAGACAAGGTTCGGGCACTCCATCATATAAGCGGTACGGTCGTTGTTGAAGTCAAGATTTCCAACTTCTTGCCAGTTTGTATAATCATTATCGACCGCTTTGTAGAGACGGACAAAACCTTTTTCTCCAAGTCTTGACCACCAACGATAGCGTAGTATTGTCCTTTAAAGTTGAAAATCTGTGGATCACGGAAGTGGTCAGTAGCATCAGCAGGCTGATCAATCAAGATCTTATCAATCTTTTTAATATTTCCATCCTTATCCATCAAGGCACCAATCTGATAAGGGTGGCGAACCCAGTTTTCATCACGGACATTTCCTGTATAGAAGAGGAACAATTGATCGCCAAACTGCATAGCAGATCCAGAGTAAGCGCCGTGGCTATCAAGTGGAGTATCAGGTAAGATTTTTACACCTGTTTCAGTAAAGTGAACCAAGTCGTCACTTTCAAGCTGAACCCAAGATTTCAATCCATGAGCTGCACCAAAGGGGAAGTTTTGGTAAAAGACAACCCACTTGCCATCAAAGTAAGAAAAACCGTTCGGGTCGTTAAGGAGTCCTTCCTTTGGTTCAATGTGATAGCTGACATGCCATGGGGATTGCGCCATCTTTTCTTGGATTTCTTTTCTTTCTTCTTGTGTCCAATCTTCATAACGTCTGTACCGACGTTCAGTAGTCCATTCCATTTCTATTTCCTCCATAAAATTCTACTATCTTTATAGTAAACGTTTCCTTATAAAAAAGCAAGTCTTTTACACTAAATTAGCGAAAAAAATGTCAAACGTTTGACATAATATAGAAGCACTATTTTATGAAAAACAATGAAAATATGAAAGTTTTTGAAAATTTCAAAGTGAAAACCTTGAGTTTATAGGGTATTTATTGCTGTATTGATGAAAAAAATAGCAAAAACAATCAAAAAATAAAAATTAGCAAAATTTTTTCTGCAAAACGCTTGACATATTTTTTAAACGTGATAGAATAATATTCGTAGGGCGGATAAAATCGCTTTCAAACATTTTACAAATTTTTTATAAGGAGATTTTTGCAAATGACGAATACAGAAATTGCAAAAAAAGTCATCGAAGCCTTAGGTGGACGTGAGAACGTTAATAGTGTAGCTCACTGTGCGACTCGTCTTCGCGTTATGGTTAAAGATGAAGCGAAAATTAACAAAGATGCTATCGAGAGCTTGGAAAAAGTTCAAGGTGCTTTCTTTAACTCAGGTCAATACCAAATCATCTTTGGTACTGGTACAGTAAACAAGATGTACGATGAAGTCGTAGCTCTTGGTTTGCCAACTTCAACAAAAGCTGAAATGAAAGCAGAAGCTGCTAAACAAGGAAATTGGTTCCAACGTGCCATCCGTACTTTCGGTGACGTTTTTGTACCAATCATTCCAGTTATCGTAGCAACTGGTCTCTTCATGGGTGTTCGTGGACTCTTGAATGCTCTTGGAATGACACTTCCAGAAGATGTTACAACTTACACTCAAATCTTGACTGACACAGCCTTCATTATCTTGCCAGGTTTGGTTGTTTGGTCAACCTTCCGTGTATTTGGTGGTAACCCAGCCGTTGGTATCGTTCTTGGTATGATGCTCGTATCTGGTTCACTTCCAAATGCCTGGGCTGTTGCTTCTGGCGGTGAAGTAACTGCTATGAACTTCTTCGGATTTATCCCAGTTGTTGGTTTGCAAGGTTCAGTTCTTCCAGCCTTCATCATCGGGTTGTCGGAGCTAAGTTTGAAAAAGCTGTTCGTAGAGTGGTTCCAGATGTACTTGATCTCTTGGTAACACCATTCGTAACACTCCTCGTAATGTCAATTCTTGGTTTGTTTGTGATCGGACCAGTCTTCCACGTTGTTGAAAACTATATCCTTCTTGGAACAAAAGCTATCCTTAACTTGCCATTTGGTCTTGGTGGTTTCTTGATTGGTGGAGTTCACCAAGTTATCGTCGTATCAGGTGTTCACCACATCTTTAACTTGCTTGAAGTTCAATTGCTTGCTGCTGACCATGTTAACCCATTCAACGCTATCATCACAGCTGCCATGACTGCTCAAGGTGCTGCAACAGTAGCCGTTGGTGTGAAAACTAAAAATCCTAAACTTAAAACACTTGCTTTCCCAGCTGCTCTTTCTGCCTTCCTAGGTATTACTGAGCCTGCTATCTTCGGGGTTAACTTGCGTTTCCGTAAACCATTCTTCCTTTCATTGATCGCTGGTGCAGTCGGTGGTGGACTTGCTTCAATCCTTGGTCTTGCTGGTACTGGTAATGGTATCACAATCATCCCTGGTACAATGCTTTACATTGGTAACGGACAACTTCCACAATACCTTCTTATGGTAGCTGTATCATTCGCTCTTGGTTTTGCTCTTACTTACATGTTTGGTTATGAAGATGAAGCAGAAGTGGCTTCAGAAGCTACAACTGAACGTTTAGCTGACGAAGCAGTAACTGGTACTGTTGTTGCACCTAGCGAAGGTGTCATCCAAACACCAATCGTTGGTGACGTAGTTGCCCTTTCAGACGTTAATGACCCAGTCTTCTCAAGTGGAGCTATGGGACAAGGTATCGCTGTAAAACCTAGTCAAGATGTTGTTTACGCACCAGCTGATGCTGAAGTGACAATTGTCTTCCCAACAGGACATGCATACGGTCTTAGAACAGCTAACGGAGCTGAAATTTTGATCCACGTTGGTATCGACACTGTTTCAATGAACGGTGAAGGATTCAACCATAAAGTTGCTCAAGGTGATAAGGTTAAAGCTGGAGATGTTCTTGGAACATTTGACTCAGCTAAGATTGCTGCTGCAGGTCTTGATAACACTACTATGGTTATCGTAACAAACACTGCAGACTTTGCTTCAGTAAATCCAGTTGCTTCTGGATCAGTTGCTAAAGGTGATGCAATCATCGAAGTTAAAGCTTAATAAATCAAAAAAACGAACAAATGTTATGTTTGTTCGTTTTGATTGAATCGTAAAATTTACAGAGGAAAAACTAAAATATTGAGCAACTTTCCTTCTGGAAATATGCTATAATAGAGAAAATAAAAACTAGAGGTTTATCATGACAAAATTATATGGAAGCTTGGAAGCGGGCGGTACAAAATTTGTCTGTGCTGTCGGTGATGAAAACTTTAACGTTGTAGAAAAAGTACAATTTCCAACAACGACTCCTATTGAAACAATCGATAAAACGATCGAATTCTTTTCAAAATTTGATAATCTTGCAGGACTTGCAATTGGTTCATTTGGTCCTATTGATATCGATAAAAATTCAAAAACTTACGGATTTATCACAACTACACCAAAACCTCACTGGGCGAATGTTGACTTACTTGGTGCTCTCCGTCGCACTCTAAATGTACCAATGTACTTCACAACAGACGTAAACAGTTCTGCCTACGGTGAAGTAGTAGCACGTAATAACGCAGGTGGACGAATCGAAAACTTGGTTTACTACACAATCGGTACAGGTATCGGAGCTGGTGTTATCCAACGTGGTGAGTTTATTGGTGGTGTTGGTCACCCTGAGATGGGGCACTACTATGTAGCAAACACCCAATGGATGAGGAGAAAGAATTTAACGGTGTTTGTCCTTTCCATAAGGGATGTTTAGAAGGTTTTGCGGCTGGTCCAAGCTTGGAAGCTCGTACAGGAATTCGTGGTGAAAACATCGAACTTAACAACTCTGTATGGGATGTTCAAGCCTACTATATCGCTCAAGCGGCAGTGAACGCAACTGTAACCTTCCGTCCAGACGTTATCGTCTTTGGTGGTGGGGTTATGGCCCAACAACACATGCTTGATCGTGTACGTGAAAAATTCACAGCTCTTCTCAATGGTTACCTACCAGTTCCAGATGTGCGTGACTATATCGTAACACCAGCTGTTGCTGGCAATGGTTCAGCGACACTTGGAAACTTCGTTCTTGCTAAGAGTGTAGCAAAATAAGCAAAAAAATGAGGTCGGGATTTATCCCGGCCTCTTTCTTTAGTCTTTTTCAATCTTCGTTTCTTGATGGAATATATTTTGCCAAGTTTCGTGTCTGCGCCAGATACTTGTATGAATAGTATCACCAATCTGATAGCGGATGAGTTTTGTCTTCTGACTAATGGACGTTAAGTGAAGTTCCTTGATAGCAGAGGTTAATTCTTTTTCTGCTTTATAGGCTTCCTTGTCTAGTTCTAGTCCATCTTGGCGGATATAAATGAAGTCTTCAGCCAGTAACTCTTCCAGTTGATTTCCTTGGTCAATTAGTTGCTCTCTCATAAGTAATTTTTTATAGACATTATCAAGAATTTCATCCTCAGGAATCGGTGCTGGTTCTATATGGATATCGGTATCAAAGACACCAAATCGTTCTGTCAACATGGATTCAACCTGGTCCGCAATTTCGTGACTCTCAAAAACAGAGAGGTCTGGGTTCATCTCGAGAGTAATGTCCAGATAAATGTTGCTACCGTAGGTACGACCTCGCTGTGATTTCACCTTACTAATCTTAGGGATTTCCATGATAGCCTTTTGATAATCTTCAAGCAAGTGCTCATCAAAACCATCAGAAAGGCTGAAGGATGACTCGATAAAGATATCATAGGCAGTTTTGAGGATAAAGAAGGTGATAACGATGGCAACCAACTTATCCACGAGAGGGAAGTTAAAACTGCTAGCTAGGATGGCGACAGTGGTTCCAAGTGAGGTGACCGCATCTGATAGATTGTCCTTGGCAGCTGCTTTCAACGCCTTAGACTTGGATTGCTTGCTGAGGTGAGTGTTGTAGAGATAGACTCCAAACATAATCACTGCAGAGACTACTCCCAGAATCGCTCCAAGTGGGTCAATCACAGTTTCTTCGCGACTGATAATCTTTGAATCGTATCGCGCAAGACATCAAAACCAACATAGAACATAATGATAGAGGTGATAAGACTTGCTAGGTCCTCAATTTTCCAGTGACCGAAACGATGGTCTCTATCTGCTGGTTGGCGGGCCATACGAATCCCAATGAGAAGGGCAATGTTCCCGATGATATCTGATATGTTATTGAAACCATCCGCCACCAAACTGGATGAGTGAAGGAGGTGTCCTGCTGCTAACTTAGCCGCTGACAAGAGAAGGTAGGTCAAGATGCTTATAATAGCACCACGTTCAGCTAATTTCAAATTTGAAACGGATTGATTCATCTGACTCTCTTCCTAGAATTTTTGTATTCTATCATTATACTGGTTTTCCAAGGAAAATTCAAATGGAGCGCGAATAATCCCACCCCAGCACTTGAAAACTTTTGAAAATCTGTTATAATAGAACTACTCAAGGGAGTAGCTGGCGGTTAACCGCGATAGTGTCGTCATTACGAATTATTTCCGGCACTATATTAAACAGCGAGACTTGTTTTTTTAAAAAACAGGTCTCTTTTTTTGTAAAAAGAGGCCAAAAAGGAGGAGACTGTTTTGTCAAAAGAACAAAATAAAGATTTGTTTTACACGCAATCTTCTGAGGAAGTCCTAAAGAACTTGGATTCATCTCTCGAAGGTTTGTCAACTGCTCAAGCTCAAGAACGCTTAGCGACTTATGGTCGAAATGAGTTAGAAGAGGGCGAAAAACGTAGCCTACTAGCTAAATTTCTTGATCAATTTAAGGATTTGATGATCATCATCTTGCTAGCGGCAGCGGCACTTTCTGTCATTACAGAAGGAATGGACGGTTTAACAGATGCCATTATCATCTTGGCCGTAGTTGTCCTGAATGCAGCCTTTGGTGTTTACCAAGAAGGTCAAGCTGAAGCAGCTATTGAAGCATTAAAAAATATGTCTAGCCCAATGGCCCGTGTTCGTCGTGATGGTCATGTTATTGAGATCGACTCAAAAGAATTGGTGCCTGGGGACATCGTCTTGCTTGAAGCAGGAGATGTAGTGCCTGCGGATATGCGTTTGCTGGAAGCGGCGTCTCTTAAAATCGAAGAAGCTGCTCTTACTGGAGAGTCTGTACCAGTTGAAAAAGATGTGACAGGATTTGTTGAAGCGGATGCTGGTATCGGGGACCGTGTTAACATGGGTTACCAAAACTCAAACGTAACTTACGGTCGTGGTATTGGTGTCGTGACCAACACTGGTATGTATACAGAAGTTGGTAAGATTGCGGATATGTTGGCCAATGCCGATGAGACAGAAACACCATTGAAGCAAAGCTTGGAACAATTATCTAAAGCCTTGACTTACTTAATCGTTGTGATTGCGATTATCACTTTCTTGGTTGGTGTCTTCGTCCGTGGGGAACATCCATTAGAAGGTTTGATGGTTGCAGTAGCCCTTGCGGTTGCGGCGATTCCAGAAGGTCTTCCTGCCATTGTTACCATCGTTCTCTCTTTGGGAACTACAACTCTTGCTAAACGTAATTCGATTGTTCGTAAATTGCCAGCGGTTGAAACGCTTGGTTCAACAGAAATCATCGCATCTGATAAAACAGGTACTTTGACTATGAACCAAATGACGGTTGAAAAAGTATATACAAACGGTCAATTGCAAAGCTCTGAAACAGAAATTGCGGCTAACAACAATACGCTACGTATCATGAACTTTGCCAATGACACCAAGGTGGATCCATCTGGTAAGCTGATTGGTGATCCAACGGAGACAGCTCTTGTACAGTTTGGTTTGGACCACAACTTTGATGTTCGTGAAGTCTTGAAGGATGAGCCACGTGTAGCTGAATTGCCATTTGACTCAGACCGTAAACTCATGTCTACCATTCATAAGGAAGCAGACGGTTCTTACTTTATCGCTGTCAAGGGTGCGCCTGACCAATTGCTCAAGCGCGTGACTCGTATTGAAGTCAATGGGGAAGTTCGCCCAATCACAGAAGAAGATAAAAATGCTATCCTTGCTATCAATAAAGACTTGGCTAAACAAGCTCTTCGTGTCTTGATGATGGCTTACAAGACAAGTAACGAAATTCCAACCTTGGAATCTGAAATTGTTGAGTCTGACCTCATCTTCTCTGGTTTGGTCGGTATGATCGACCCTGAACGTCCAGAGGCTGCAGAAGCTGTTCGTGTCGCTAAGGAAGCGGGTATCCGTCCAATCATGATTACGGGTGACCACCAAGATACAGCGGAAGCTATCGCTAAACGTCTCGGTATCATCGATCCAAATGATACAGAAGACCATGTCTTCACGGGTGCTGAGTTGAATGAACTCACTGATGAAGAATTCCAAAAAGTCTTCAAGCAATACTCTGTTTATGCTCGTGTATCACCTGAACACAAGGTTCGTATCGTGAAAGCATGGCAAAGAAGGTAAAGTTGTTGCCATGACAGGTGATGGAGTCAACGACGCACCATCACTTAAGACAGCTGATATCGGTATCGGTATGGGGATTACAGGTACGGAGGTTTCTAAGGGAGCTTCTGATATGGTCCTTGCGGATGACAACTTCGCAACCATTATCGTAGCGGTAGAAGAAGGACGTAAGGTCTTCTCAAATATCCAAAAATCAATCCAATACCTCTTGTCTGCCAATATGGCTGAAGTATTCACCATTTTCTTTGCAACTCTCTTTGGTTGGGATGTATTGCAACCAGTACATCTTCTCTGGATTAACTTGGTAACAGATACGCTACCAGCCATCGCTCTTGGTGTTGAACCAGCTGAGCCAGGTGTGATGACCCACAAACCTCGTGGACGTAAGTCTAACTTCTTTGATGGTGGTGTCTTCGGAGCTATCATGTATCAAGGTATCTTCCAAACCATGCTGGTTCTTGGTGTTTATGGTTGGGCAATTCTCTTCCCAGAGCATCAAGTTCAAAGTGAAATCCACGCAGATGCCCTTACAATGGCCTTTGCAACTCTCGGTTTGATCCAATTGCTCCATGCCTTTAACGTTAAGTCAGTTTACCAATCTATCTTTAAAGTGGGACTCTTTACGAACAAGACCTTTAACTGGTCTATCCCAGTTGCCTTTGTCCTCTTTGTGGTGACAATTTTGGTTCCTGGATTTAACAGTCTCTTCCACGTTTCTCATTTGAGCTTGACTCAATGGATGGTGGTCGCTGTAGGAGCACTCATGATTGTGGTTCTTGTTGAGATTGTCAAGCAGTTCAACGAGCGCTTGGAAAAGATAAAAACGCTATTTAAGCACTATGAAAAGTCATCTTCGGATGGCTTTTTGTTTATATATAAAGATAAACTGAAATAATACTCAATGAAAATCAAAGAGTAAACTAGGAAGAGAGCCGCAGGCTGTACTTGAGTACGGCAAGGTGAATCTGACGTGGTTTAAATTTGATTATCGAAGAGTATAATTTTGTGCTATAATCAAGGAGAACGATATCGTATGGAGGAAAGAAGACTTGGAAAAGAAAATCGTAAGAGATATGATATTTTTGTCGCAGGTATCCCAGCCTGCTAGTCAGGAAGATCTACCCCTAGCAAAGGACTTGCAGGATACCCTACAGGCTAATCGAGAAACTTGTGTTGGACTAGCCGCCAATATGATTGGAGTGCAAAAGCGCGTCATTATTTTTAATATCGGCATGATTCCCATGGTTATGTTTAATCCAGTTCTTCAATCCTTTGAAGGGCCATATGAAACGGAGGAAGGATGTTTGTCTTTGACAGGTGTCAGACCGACAACTAGATATGAGAAGATTACAGTAAGCTACAGAGACATCCATTGGCAAGAGCAAACCATTACCCTGACAGGTTTTCCAGCTCAGATTTGTCAGCATGAACTCGACCATTTAGAAGGTCGTATTATTTAGGCTCAAATTCTTGGTAGTCATAAAAAAATATGCTACACTAAGACTATGAAAATTCTAATCCCAACCGCAAAAGAAATGAATATCGAAATCCCTAGTTTAGAGGCTAAACCATTGCGTCCTGAAAGTCAGGAAGTGCTGGATGAATTGGCAACATATTCTGCCCAAGAGCTGGAAAGTTTTTACAAAATATCTGCCGAGAAAGCGCAAGAGGAGTATGACCATATCCAGGCCTTGAAAAATGAAACTGCGACAAACTATCCAGCCTTGCACCTCTTTGATGGACTCATGTATCGCAACATCAAACGGGACAATCTCACCAAGGAGGAGCAAACCTATCTGGAGAAACACCTCATGATAACGTCAGCTCTTTACGGTGTGATTCCAGCCTTTGCACCGATTGCACCTCACAGACTAGACTTTTTGATGAAGCTTAAAATTGCTGGGAAAAACCTGAAAAGTCACTGGCAGTCAGCTTATGAAGAGTCGGTGAAGGGTGAAGAACTAATCTTTTCACTCTTGTCTTCGGAATTTGAAACTGTCTTTCCTAAAGAAATCCGTGAGAAAATGGTGATATTTAAGTTTATGGAAGACAGAGACGGAAAACTAAAAGTTCACTCAACCATTTCAAAAAAAGCCCGAGGAGCCTTTTTAACAGCCCTGATGGAAAATCAAGTAACCTCGGTAGAAGAGATTAAAAAGCTCAGTTTTGCAGGTTTTACCTATCGAGACGACCTGTCTAGTGACAAGGAAATGGTCTTTGTGAAATAGATTGAAAATAGCGTCTGTCCTAAATTGTATCTGGGCAGGCTTTTTTATGATTTGATGCTTCTATTTTTAGTTCAGAATGGTAGGAATTTTCTCACAATTTTGGTATAATAGGACTATTAGAAAATTTCGAGGAGACAAATATGTCAGTTAAGATTGCTTTACTTGGATTTGGTACAGTAGCCAGTGGTGTACCATTCTTACTAAAGGAAAATGGAGAAAAAATTGTTCAAGCAGCACATTCAGAAATTGAAGTAGCTAAGGTTTTGGTCAAAGACGATGAAGAGAAAGCACGCTTGCTTGAGGCAGGAAATGATTTTAATTTTGTAACAAATATCGATGAAATCTTGTCAGACAAAGACATCACGATCGTTGTTGAGTTGATGGGCCGTATCGAGCCTGCTAAAACATTTATCACTCGTGCTTTAGAAGCAGGGAAGCATGTCGTGACAGCCAACAAGGACCTTTTGGCAGTTCATGGTGCAGAATTGCTTGAGATTGCCAAAGCTCATAATGTTGCTCTTTACTATGAAGCAGCTGTTGCGGGAGGAATTCCAATCCTTCGTACCTTGGTTAACTCACTAGCATCAGACAAAATCACACGTGTTCTTGGTGTTGTCAATGGAACATCTAACTTCATGATGACCAAAATGGTAGAAGAAGGCTGGTCTTATGCAGATGCCCTCGCTGAAGCTCAACGCCTTGGCTTTGCTGAAAGTGATCCAACTAATGACGTTGACGGAATTGATGCGGCCTACAAGATGGTCCTCCTCAGCCAGTTTGCTTTTGGGATGAATGTCAAATTTGAAGATGTTGCCCATCAAGGAATCCGCAATATCACTCCAGAGGATGTGGCAGTTGCCCAAGATCTTGGGTATGTGGTTAAATTAGTAGGTTCTATCGAAGAAACACCATCTGGAATCGCTGCCGAGGTTACACCAACCTTCCTTCCTAAGGCTCACCCACTTGCAAGTGTCAATGGGGTCATGAATGCAGTCTTTGTGGAGTCTATTGGTATCGGTGAATCTATGTACTACGGACCAGGTGCCGGACAAAAACCAACTGCAACGAGTGTCGTAGCTGATATCGTTCGTATCGTTCGTCGCTTGAATGACGGTACCATTGGAAAAGCCTTTAATGAATACCATCGTGACCTTGTTTTGGCTCAGCCAGAAGATGTCAAAGCTAACTACTATTTCTCAATCTTGGCACCAGATTCAAAAGGTCAAGTCTTGAAATTGGCTGAACTCTTTAATGCAGAAGATATCTCCTTCAAGCAAATCCTACAAGATGGCAAGCAAGAAGGCAAGGCTCGTGTTGTCATTATCAGTCATAAGATCAACAAGGCGCAACTTGAAAATATTACAGCAGCTTTGAAGGGTGTAGCTGAATTTGAACTTCTCAACACCTTCAAGGTTTTAGGAGACTAAGATGAAGATTATTGTACCTGCTACAAGTGCCAATGTGGGTCCTGGTTTTGACTCGGTTGGTGTAGCTGTAACTAAATATCTAGAAATTCAGGTTTGTGAGGAACGCGAAGAATGGATGATTGAGCATCAACTAGGCAAATGGATTCCACGTGACGAACGTAATCTTTTGCTGAAGATTGCTCTACAAATCGTTCCAGACTTACAACCAAGACGTCTGAAGATGATCAGTGATATTCCTCTTGCACGTGGACTAGGTTCTTCTAGTTCTGTCATCGTTGCTGGGATTGAACTGGCAAATCAATTAGGAAATCTTAAATTAAGCGATCACGACAAATTGCAATTGGCGACTAAGATTGAAGGCCATCCTGATAATGTTGCACCAGCCATCTACGGAAATCTGGTTATTGCCAGCTCAGTTGAAGGTCAGGTTTCAGCTGTTGTGGCGCCTTTCCCAGAGTGTGCTTTCCTAGCTTATATTCCAAACTATGAATTGCGCACTAGAGATAGTCGTGGTGTCTTACCAAAGAAACTATCATACAAGGAAGCCGTTGCTGCAAGTTCTATCGCCAATGTGGCTATTGCAGCCCTACTGACTGGAGACATGGTCAAAGCAGGACAAGCTATTGAGAGTGATCTTTTCCACGAGCGTTACCGCCAAGATTTGGTGCGAGAATTTGCGACCATAAAAAAAGTTGCCAAGAGAAACGGTGCTTATGCGACCTACTTGTCTGGTGCTGGGCCTACTGTCATGGTTCTAGCTGAGCCTGATAAGATGCCTAAGATTAAGGCTGAGCTTGAAAAGCAACCGTTCAAAGGCAAACTTCATGATTTGCAAGTAGATACACAAGGCGTTCGCGTAGAAGCAAAATAAACAGAACAATAGGATTAGGAAACTCTCTATTAGAGGGCTTCCTGTCCTTTTTTTGAAAATGAAACATGGGAATTGATACTCAATGAAAATCAAAGCGCAAACTAGGAAGCGAGCTGCAGGTTGCTCAAAGTACTGCTTTGAGGTTGTAGATAAGACTGACGAAGTCAGTCACATATATCTACGGCAAGGCGAAGCTGACGTGGTTTGAAGAGATTTTCGAAGAGTATGGAATGTTTCCCGTGTTTATCGACCGATAGACGGTCAAGGAGGATTTGAAATGGCAGATATATATCTAGCAGGTGGTTGTTTTTGGGGCTTAGAGGAATACTTTTCCCGTATTTCTGGAGTGTTGCAAACAAGTGTTGGTTATGCCAATGGTCAGGTAGAAACCACCAATTATCAACTGATCAAAGAAACAGATCACGCAGAGACTGTGCAAGTCGTCTACGACGAAAAGGCGGTCTCGCTTCGTGAGATTTTACTCTATTATTTCCGAGTTATCGATCCACTATCTGTCAACCAACAAGGAAATGACCGTGGTCGTCAATACCGCACAGGGATTTATTACCTAGAAGAAGCTGATCTACCAACGATCAATACAGTAGTTCGCGAACAAGAACTCCTCATCGGTCGTAAAATTGCAGTGGAAGTGGAGAAGCTTCGCCACTATATCTTAGCTGAAGACTATCACCAAGACTACCTCAAAAAAAATCCTGGTGGCTATTGCCATATCGATGTGAGAGATGCTGAGAAACCACTGATAGACGCTGCTAACTACGAAAAGCCTAGTCAGGCAGTTTTACGAGAACAACTGTCTGAAGAGTCCTATAGAGTAACGCAAGAGGCAGCGACGGAAGCTCCCTTTAGCAATGCTTATGACCAAACTTTTGAGGAAGGAATTTATGTCGATATCACGACTGGTGAGCCCCTCTTCTTTGCCAAGGATAAGTTTGCCTCAGGCTGTGGTTGGCCAAGTTTTAGCCGTCCAATCTCTAAAGAGCTTATCCATTACTATCAAGACTTGAGTCACGGGATGGAGCGAATTGAAGTTCGTTCACGTTCAGGAAATGCTCACTTGGGACATGTCTTTACAGACGGACCTCAGGAACTAGGTGGATTGCGTTATTGTATCAATTCTGCTTCTTTACGATTCATTGCTAAGGATGAAATGGAAGAGGCTGGCTATGGCTACCTACTTCCATATTTGAACAAATAAAAAAGATGGTGGTTTTTCCACCTTCTTCATTTTGAATTAGAAGGGACAAATGAAACAATTACTTTCTTACTTTAAGCCCTACATTAAGGAGTCATTTCTAGCGCCCTTGTTTAAGCTGCTAGAAGCCGTTTTTGAACTCTTGGTTCCCATGGTGATAGCTGGGATTGTCGACCAATCTATCCCCCAAAAAGATCAGGGTCACCTCTGGATGCAAATGGGGCTCCTCTTTGTGTTTGCAGTTATTGGTGTTTTTGTTGCTTTAGTGGCTCAGTTTTACTCAGCCAAGGCAGCGGTAGGATTTGCCAAGGAGTTGACCAATGACCTCTATCGTCATATTATTTCCTTGCCCAAGGATAGTAGAGACCGTTTGATGACTTCGAGTTTGGTGACGCGTTTGACTTCAGATACTTATCAGATTCAGACAGGGATCAATCAATTCTTAAGACTATTTTTAAGGGCGCCTATTATTGTTTTTGGTGCCATTTTTATGGCTTATCGTCTCTCGCCTGAATTGACTTTCTGGTTTTTGGTCATGGTTGCCATTTTGACCTTTGTCATTGTCGTGTTATCACGCTTGGTCAATCCTCTCTATAGTATTTTGAGAAAGAAAACAGACCAGCTGGTTCAGGAAACACGCCAACAGATACAAGGGGGTGCGCGTGATTCGTGCCTTTGGTCAAGAAAAACGAGAGATTAAACATTTCCAAGTACTCAACCAAGTCTATACGGCTATCCAAATGAAAACAGGCTACTGGTCCAGTCTCTTGACACCCTTGACCTATTTAATTGTCAACGGAACTTTGCTGGTGATTATCTGGAATGGTTATCTTTCTATCCAGGGAGGCTGGATCAGTCAGGGAGCCTTGATTGCTCTGATTAACTATCTTTTACAAATTTTGGTAGAGTTGATAAAACTAGCCATGCTCATCAATTCACTCAACCAGTCTTATATTTCTGCCAAGCGAATTGAAGAAGTCTTTGCAGAAAAACCTGAAGATATACTGGCAGAAATTGCTAAAAAAGAAACTTCCTCGAACCAGTCCTTACGAGTTGAACGCTTGAGCTTTACCTACCCAGATGCTGCCCAACCTTCTCTGAGAGATATTTCTTTTGAAATGAAAGAGGGGCAAATTCTTGGAATCATCGGGGGGACTGGTTCTGGTAAGTCAAGTTTGGTACAGGTCCTACTTAGCCTTTATACGGCAGATAAGGGAAGTATTTCCCTTTATCGAGATGGACGTAGTCCTCGCAATCTTTCTGAATGGCGTTCCTGGATAGCCTATGTTCCTCAAAAGGTTGAACTTTTTAAAGGAACGATCCGTTCCAACTTGACTCTGGGTATGGAAGAGCCTGTCTCGGACCAAGAACTCTGGCAGGCCTTGGAAATTGCCCAGGCCAAGGACTTTGTCAGCGATAAGGAAGGTCAGCTGGACGCAGTGGTTGAAGCGGGTGGCCGTAATTTCTCAGGTGGGCAAAAACAACGTTTATCGATTGCCCGAGCAGTTTTACTTCAAGCTCCTTTTCTCATCTTGGATGATGCGACTTCAGCCCTTGATACCATTACCGAGTCCAATCTTCTAAAGGCTGTTCAGGAAAATTTGCCTGATACTAGTTTGATTTTGATTTCCCAACGAACTTCGACCTTGAAGATTGCAGACCAGATTCTCCTTTTAGAAAAAGGTCAGCAATTAGCGCTTGGAAATCATGAGGAATTGATGAAATCTAGCCAAGTCTATCGTGAAATCAATGCATCTCAACATGGAAAGGAGGACTAGAATGAAAGGTAAACATGCAAGTCAAACCCTCAAACGTTTGGCAAAAGATTTAGCTGGTCATCCCGTCCTTCTTTTCCTAGCTTTCTTGGGAACCATCGCCCAGGTTGCCTTATCAATCTATCTACCAATCTTGATAGGACAGGTGATTGACCAAGTCTTAGTGACGGGCTCATCTCAGGTATTCTGGCAGATTTTTCTCCAGATGATATTGGTGGTGATAGGAAATACACTGGTACAATGGGCCAATCCCCTCCTATACAACCGCCTCATTTTCTCCTATACTAGGGATTTGCGCGAAAGAATCATTGAAAAGCTCCATCGTCTTCCGATTGCCCTTGTAGATAGACAAGGTAGTGGGGAAATGGTCAGCCGTGTAACGACAGATATCGAGCAGTTGGCAGCGGGTCTGAATATGATTTTCAACCAATTTTTCATAGGAGTTTTGATGATTTTGGTTAGCATCCTTGCTATGCTCCAGATCCATCTATTGATGACTCTCTTGGTTCTGCTCTTAACACCTCTATCTATGGTCATTTCACGCTTTATCGCTAAGAAATCCTACCATCTCTTTCAAAAACAGACAGAGACTAGGGGGATTCAAACCCAGTTGATAGAAGAATCGCTCACCCAACAGAACATTATCCAGTCCTTCAATGCTCAGGAAGAATTTATCGAGAGACTTCATGAGGCAAATGACAACTACGCAGGTTATTCTCAGTCGGCTATCTTTTATTCATCAACAGTCAATCCTTCGACACGATTTGTCAATTCCCTTATTTATGCCCTACTAGCTGGTGTTGGAGCCTTGCGCATCATGGCGGGTTCAACTTTGACGGTTGGTCGATTGGTAACCTTTTTAAACTATGTGCAGCAGTACACCAAGCCTTTTAATGATATCTCATCAGTATTAGCCGAGTTGCAAAGCGCCTTAGCATGTGCAGAACGTGTTTATACTGTTTTAGAAAGTCCTGAGGTTACAGAAACTGGTCTTAAAGAATTGAACAGCGACCAAGTCAAGGGAACTATTTCCTTTAAGCATGTTTCTTTTGGTTACAATCCTGAAAAAATCTTGATCAAGGATTTGTCTTTTGATATTCCAGCTGGTAGTAAGGTTGCTATCGTTGGACCAACGGGTGCTGGGAAGTCTACCCTTATCAATCTCCTCATGCGTTTTTACCCGATTAACTCCGGAGATATTTTGCTAGACGGTCATTCTATTTACGACTATACTAGAGCATCTCTTCGACAACAGTTTGGGATGGTGCTCCAAGAAACTTGGCTCAAGCAGGGAACCATTCATGACAATATTGCCTTTGGCAATCCTGATGCTAGCCGAGAGCAGGTCATTGCAGCAGCCAAGTCAGCAAATGCGGATTTCTTTATCCAACAATTGTCACAGGGTTATGATACCAAGCTTGAAAATGCAGGGGAATCCTTGTCTGTTGGTCAGGCTCAGCTTTTAACCATTGCCCGCGTCTTTCTAGCCATTCCTAAGATTCTTATCTTAGATGAGGCGACTTCATCCATCGATACCCGTACAGAGGTGCTGGTTCAGGATGCCTTTGCTAAACTCATGAAGGGGCGTACAAGCTTCATCATTGCCCACCGTTTATCGACCATTCAGGATGCTGATTTGATTCTTGTCTTGGTGGATGGAGATATTGTCGAGTATGGCAATCACCAGGAACTGATGACTAGAAAAGGCAAATACTATCAAATGCAAGAAGCAGCGGCTTTTAGTTCAGAATAGACTTTACCTAGTTTCTTAAGCAAATACAAAATAAAAGTTGCCTTCGGGTGACTTTTTTGTTACAATAGCTAGAAAAATTATCTGGTATGAAAGCTAATTTAGAAAAGGAGCCTAGTATGAAAGTCTTTCAGCATGTAAATATCGTGACTTGTGACCAAGATTTCCATGTCTACCTGGATGGTATCTTGGCTCTTGAAAATTCTCAAATTGTCTATGTTGGTCAGGAAATCAAGAAATTCTCAAACAAGCAGATCAAATCATAGACTATCAGGGTGCCTGGATTATGCCTGGCTTGGTTAACTGCCATACTCACTCTGCCATGACAGGCTTGAGAGGCATTCGTGATGATAGCAATCTCCACGAATGGCTGGAGGACTATATCTGGCCAGCAGAAGCAGAATTCACACCAGAGATGACTACAAAGGCCGTCAAAGAGGCGCTAACAGAGATGCTCCAGTCTGGGACAACAACCTTCAATGACATGTATAATCCCAATGGTGTGGAGATAGAGAAGATTTATGAAGCGATCAAGGCGTCTAAGATGCGTTGCTATTTTTCTCCGACTCTCTTTTCTTCAGACATGGAGACGACTGATGAGACTATAGCCAAAACTCGAGCTGTTATCGGGACAATCAAAGGCTATCAGGATCCCAATTTCAAGGTTATGGTGGCTCCTCATTCACCCTACAGTTGTAGTCGAGAATTGTTAGAGGCTAGCTTGAACCTAGCAAAAAAAGAAGATATTCCACTTCATATTCATGTGGCAGAAACAAAAGAAGAGTCAGGGATTATCCTGAAACGTTATGGCAAACGTCCAATAGCCTTTCTAGATGAACTTGGCTATTTAGATCATCAGGCTGTATTTGCCCACGGTGTGGAGTTAAATGAAACAGAAATTACCCGCTTGGCAGATTCGCAAGTTGCTATCGCCCACAATCCTATCAGCAACCTCAAACTAGCCTCAGGTATTGCACCAGTCGTCCAACTTCAACAAGTAGGAGTACCGGTTGGTATCGCGACGGACTCTGTTGCTTCTAACAATAACCTCGATATGTTTGAGGAAGGACGCACGGCAGCCTTTTACAGAAAATGAAGAGCGGTGATGCCAGTCAATTTCCTATTGAAACTGCTCTCAAGGCTCTGACTATTGAAGGAGCTAAGGTGTTAGGAATGGAAGATGAGATTGGTAGCCTGGAAGTCGGCAAGCAAGCTGATTTTCTAGTTATTCAACCCCAAGGAAAAATCCATCTCCAACCTCAAGAAAACATGCTGTCTCACCTCGTTTATGCTGTCAAATCCAGTGATGTTGATGACGTCTACATTGCAGGTGAGCAAGTCGTGAGAGCTGGGAAGGTACTAACAGTAGATTTGTAAGTAATACTCTTTCTAATTTTTTAAAGCTAGGTCGGTGTTGTATTGACTTCGTATGCTCTAACAAGTTTATTGAGTGGGTATTTATTGTGTAGGCTATATAGAAAAAGAAGACTCTGTAAGGTCTTCTTTTTGTTGCATAATATTTAATCTGAACACTTTTGAGAAGGCTAATGACCTCTATCCTCTTTTAGTCTCTGCACGAACTAGGTCAAGTATATCAGATAGTGTTTTGTCTATGATAATAAAGAGGGTGATAGCGTAATAAGTATTCTATACTAGATAGTAATCGATACCCCAACGCCATTTTTTTTGATAAAATTTTTGAAATCTTGTATAATAGATAGAACTGAAAGTATGAGGTTACGAACTATGAAAATGAAACAAATCAGTGATACGACTTTGAAAATCACCATGTCTTTAGAAGATTTGATGGATCGTGGAATGGAAATCGCAGACTTTCTCGTTCCACAGGAAAAAACAGAAGAGTTTTTCTATGCAATCTTGGATGAGCTAGAGATGCCAGATAGCTTCTTAGATACAGGTATGCTCAGCTTCCGAGTAACACCTAAGCCAGACAAGGTTGATGTTTTTGTGACAAAATCTAAGATCGACCAGAATTTAGATTTTGACGATTTGGCAGATCTTCCTGATATGGATGAGTTGGCTAAAATGTCTCCAGATGAGTTTTTAAAAACCTTGGAGAAAACCATGGCAGAAAAAACTAAAGATGATATTGAAGCTATTCAATCTTTAGAACAGGTTGAAAAGGAAGAAGAAGCAGCGCTTGATGAAGCCCTCGAAGTAGAAGAAGGAAAAAGAGAGCCTTATATCTACTATATCTTACGTTTTGAAGATTTATCTAGTTTGGTTTCTTTTGCCAAAACGGTTGACTACCAAATGGAAACTTCAGAACTCTACAAGATGAATGACCAGTACTATCTGACAGTTTTAGTTGATGTAGAAGATCAACCTAGCCTTTATCCAGCTTGGTTGTTGGCACGTATGCGCGAATTTGCGGATGATAGTGATATCAGTCGTTCTGTCCTACAAGAATATGGGCAACTACTCATCAATCATGATGCTGTCCAAGGACTCCAAAAAGTTTAATCTATAAAAAACAGAGAAGCTACCCTTCTCTGTTTTTGTAAAATCTAGTTTTTAAAATTTTGGATTCAGTTTGTATCCAAAAAACTGATATAGTATAATTTGAAGATAAAATTAAAGTTTTAGCATAATTTCATGAAAATTTTTCTGAATCATCATCTGAAGCTACAAGTATGAAAAAAGTGCCTAAAAAATAAACAAAGTAGTAGCTTTAATAGAAGAAATGGGGTAGAATGGTAGAAGTTGCTTTTCGGTAGTTTATAATCGAATTGACTGACAAATCTTTTAGGTGTAAAGGTTGTTACATCAATGATTTTACTAAACTATTATATTTTTTTTGTTTTCAAAGTATAATTTATCTTATATTTGAAACTAGATGAATTTGAATCAGTTTTTAAAAAGAGCCCTCATATAGTTTTTGAATCCTAGCAAATGGTATTCCTATGCCTTCCAATCTTGCTAAAATTGATGAAAAACGATATGATAGAATGAAAAAAAGCGAGGTGAAAAATGGACCAAAGACGGATTCAAACAGAAACACAGCAGATACTTGAAGATGTATTAGACAAGGCTTCTTTACAGGAGGGAGCACTATTTGTCTTGGGGTTGTCTTCGAGTGAAGTGCTGGGAGGACACATCGGAAAAGATTCGAGTCAGGAAATCGGTGAACTTATTGTCAAGACTATGTTGGAACTGTTGACGGCTAAGGGAATTCACCTGGCTGTTCAAGGTTGTGAACATGTCAATCGAGCTTTAGTTGTTGAACGAGAAGTAGCTATAAAACATCAGTTGGAGATTGTGAGTGTACTCCCGACCTTACATGCAGGAGGTTCTGGTCAATTGGCCGCCTTCCGCTATATGAAGGATCCCGTGGAGGTCGAATTTATCAGGGCAGATGCTGGTCTAGACATTGGTGATACAGCTATCGGTATGCATATCAAACATGTTCAGGTACCCATTCGACCAGTCTTAAGAGAGATTGGTCAGGCTCATGTAACGGCCCTTGCTAGTCGACCAAAACTCATTGGAGGGGCGCGTGCTCAATATCCAATAGATCATATTAGGAAGATGTAAAATGAATACTAGAAAAATGCAGTTTGAGAGAGTCATTAAATACTCTATTCGGAAGTTCTCGGTTGGTGTCGGTTCTGCGGTTATCGGGACATTTCTTTTGGGGGCAAATAACTTTTTAGTTGAACCTGTTTCAGCTAACGAAGTGGCAACACCCAACCAAGTTCATTACCGTTATTTGGCTGAACAAGAATTGACAGAAGCAGAAAAAGCTTTGATCCATCACGAACTCCCTTCGGATTTAAAACAAGATGATGTTGTCTATCTTGTTTACAGAAAGAAGGAAGTGAATTCTCAACAATTACCGAACACTGGAAGCAAGGAATTAGCACTGGCAACTCTTGGATTTGCAACAGCGTCTATGGTTGTTGTGGTGATGTCTAAAAAACACCGCAATAAGATGCTTGGCCTTCTCTTTATTGGAGCTCTAGGTGGTAGTTACTTTATCCCTCAGTCAGCTCAAGCCTTTGAGAATAAAATCTTGGTGTCCTTCAATCAAACGATTGCAGCAAGTAGTCAAGAGGACTTGGCAAAAGGTGTTATTCAAATCGAAGGATACGAATACATCGGTTACTTTAAAGCATCAGACTTCCAAGACCAACCAGAGCAAATGACGACTGCTAAGGGAACTCAAGAAGAAGGCCACGAAGGCGAATCTTTGGTTCAGCCAGAATTGCCAGCCTACACAGGCGAGATTACAGCCAAAGGTACTCAAGAAGAAGGTCACGAAGGCGAATCCCTAGTTCAACCAGAAGCTCCAGCTTACACAGGCAAGATTACAGCCAAAGGAACCCAAGGAGAGGGTCACGAAGGCGAATCCCTAGTTCAGCCAGAATTACCAGCCTATACAGGCGAACTTAGCGCTAAAGGCACTCAAGAAGCAGGCCACGAAGGCGAATCCCTAGTTCAACCAGAATTTCCAGCTTATACAGGTGAGCTTAGCGCCAAAGGCACGCAAGAAGCAGGTCATGAAGGTGAATCTTTGATTCAACCAGAATTTCCAGCCTACACAGGCGAGATTACAGCCAAAGGCACCCAAGAAGAGGGTCACGAAGGCGAATCCCTAGTTCAACCAGAATTTCCAGCCTACACCGGCGAGCTTTCAGCTAAAGGCACGCAAGAAGAAGGTCATGAAGGCGAATCTTTGGTTCAACCAGAATCCCCAGCTTATACAGGCGAGATTAGTGCCAAAGGAACCCAAGAAGAAGGCCACAAAGGCGAATCCCTGATTCAGCCAGAATTGCCAGCCTACACAGGCGAGATTAGCGCCAAAGGTACTCAAGAAGTAGGTCATGAAGGTGAATCTTTGGTTCAACCAGAATCCCCAGCCTATACAGGCGAGCTTAGTGCGAAAGGCACCCAAGAAGAAGGCCATGAAGGCGAATCCTTAGTTCAACCAGAGTTGCCAGCCTACACCGGTGAGCTTACAGCCAAAGGCACCCAAGAAGAAGGCCATGAAGGCGAATCCTTAGTTCAACCAGAGTTGCCAGCCTACACGGGTGAGATTACAGCTAAAGGTACTCAAGAAGAGGGCCATCAAGGTGAGTCTCTAGTTCAACCAGAATCCCCAGCTTACACCCGAGAGCTTACAGCCAAAGGTACACAAGAAGAAGGTCAAGAAGGCGAATCTTTGGTTCAACCAGAATCCCCAGCTTATACAGGGGAGATTACAGCTAAAGGTACGCAAGAAGAGGGCCACCAAGGCGAATCCTTGGTTCAGCCAGAAGCTCCAACCTACACCGGCGAGCTTAGTGCCAAAGGCACCCAAGAAGAGGGCCACCAAGGTGAGTCTCTAGTTCAACCAGAATCCCTAGCTTACACAGGTGAGATTAGCACTAAAGGAACGCAAGAATCAGGCCACGAAGGTGAGTCTTTGGTTCAGCCAGAGTTGCCAGCCTACACCGGCGAGCTTACAGCCAAAGGCACTCAAGAAGAGGGTCATGAAGGCGAATCTTTGGTTCAACCAGAATCCCCAGCTTATACGGGCGAGATTAGTGCCAAAGGAACCCAAGAAGAAGGCCACGAAGGCGAATCTTTGGTTCAACCAGAGTTGCCAGCCTACACCGGTGAGATTAGTGCTAAAGGCACCCAAGAAGAAGGCCACGAAGGCGAATCCCTGGTTCAACCAGAATTACCAGAGTATAAAGTAGCTGAAGCAACTATCACGGAAACTGAAACTGTAGAAGTTCCATATACAAAGGAGTATGTAGCTGATGATACTCGTTACACTGATGAAGAAATAATGATTCAAAACGGTCAAGCAGGAAGTCAGCTAATTCACCGCGTTTATAAAACTGTTAATGGTCAAAAAGTTGGGGACCCAATCAGCACAAGTACAGAAACTGTTAAGGCTCCAGTAAACGAAAAAATTAGTCGTGGTACCAAGGCTATTGAAGGTCAAGTTGAAGAAGTTTCATTTGAAGAAATTCCTTTCGAAACAAGAACAGAAGTAGACAGCACTCTTCCGAAGGGAACAGAAGTTGTTGCTCAAGCTGGTCAAAACGGTAAGAAAAAGATTACCAAAGTCTATAAGACTCTTAAAGGAGTGAAAACTGCAGATGCTCCAACGATTTCAGAGGAAGTTGTTGAAGCAGTTCAAGATCGTATCATCAAAAAAGGTGATCAAATCCTGACTGAGCCAACGTTGCCCCTCACTCATATAGATAAAGAAGAGTTAGAGCGTAGTGCCAAAGTTCGTTACCAATTGGTCAAACCAACAGGTGTAACCATTAAATCTCTTGAAGTTGTTTTGAAAGATGGAGACACTAGCCTTCAAACAGTCAACATGTCTGAGGGAGACCTGACTGCAAATCTTACAAACTTGAAATACTACAAGGACTACAAGATTGCGACCAAGATGGTTTACGATCGTGGAAATGGGAACGAAGAAGTAGTTCTCACGGAAGAACCACTGCGCCTTGATCTCAAAAAAGTCGAAGTCAAAAACATTAAGGAAACAAGCCTTATCAGTGTTGATGACCAAGGTGTAGAAACTGATAATAGTCTCTTGTCAGCAAAACCATCAGATGTTAAACCTTATTACTTGAAAGTGACAACTCATGATAACAAGGTGACAAAACTTGCTGTTGATAAGATTGAAGAAGTCACAGTTGATGGTAAAGCATTGTTCAAAGTCACTGCTAAAGCACCAGAACTAGTTCAACGTACCTCAGATAATCAGTTTACAGAGGAATATGTCCATTACTTTGCTAAACCAAAAGCCCATGAAGGTGATGTTTATTACGATTTCAATGACCTTGTAAAAGCAATGCAGGCCAATCCTACTGGTACCTTTAAGCTTGGTAGCAGTATGAATGCAAGTAACGTGCAACCAGCTGGCAAGTCTTATGTAACCAATGCCTTCAAGGGAACATTGGAAAGTACAGAAGGTAATAAATTTGCCATCCATAACATTACGAGACCATTGTTTGGTAACATTGAAGGTGGTACTGTCAAGAATCTCTTGCTTGAAAATGTCAACATTGACATGCCTGGATTTGATCGAGTAGCACCAATCGCAAATGTTATCAAAAATAATGCGACTGTCGAAAATGTTAAAGTAACAGGTAATGTTATCGGGGGCAACGATGTAGCTGGTATTATCAATAAAATTGATGGTAGTGGTAAGGTAAGTAATGTTGCCTTTATCGGTAAGATTCACGCTGCTGGAAATAAAGGTTGGTACTTAGCAGGTGTTCTAGGTGAAAACTGGAAAGGTATCGTAGAAAAAGCCTACGTTGATGCTGAAATTACTGGTAACAAGGCAAAAGCTGCAGGATTAGTTTATTCTTCTCAAAATGGTGGAAATAACAATACACTAGGAAGAGAAGGTGTTCTCAGAAATTCAGTTGCTAAAGGTTCGATTGAGCTGAAGGAAGCTGTTCAATCTGGTGGCTTGCTGGGTACCAACTGGGCCTTGGGTGCTATTGAAGACAACATCACCATGATGAAAGTCAAACAGGTGAGATGGTCTTTGGTCACTCTGATATTGACGCCGATGATTACTTCACGTATTCAAGAACAAAACGTAACTTTAGTGTTGAGGGAGTAAGTGAGGGTAATAAATCTTATAAGAATTCTCGCAAGATTCCTAGCATCTCACAAGAAGAAGCTGACAAGAAGATTGAAGCAATGGGAATCACTGCTGATAAATTTGAAAGCACCAAACCTGTTGAAGACAAACTCAATAACATTGTCAACAAAGCTGATCAATACAAAACAATCGATGGCTACGACGCCTCTCGTGAACTTGCCTATCGTAATATCGAAAAATTACAACCATTCTACAACAAAGAGTGGATCGTAGACCAAGGAAACAAATTGGCTGCAGGAAGTCCTCTCTTGACCAAGGAAGTCTTGTCCGTTACTGCCATGAAGGGCAATGTCTTTGTGACAGAATTAGCTGACGCTGACCATATTATGGTTCATTATGGAGATAAGACCAAAGATATCTTTACTGTTTCACCGAAAGACTCTAAGGTCAAACAAGTGAAAGAGTACAGCATTGCTGAACTTGGAGAAGTTGTTTACACTCCGAACATGGTTGACAAAGACCGTAGTGATCTCATCAATGCTATCGTTGAAAAATTAAGCCCAGTAGAATTGCAATCAGATCCTATCTACACACACCTAGGTAGAACAGGACCAAATAAAGTTAACGCTATAAAAGATCTTTACCTAGAAGAAAGCTTCAAAGAAGTCAAGGATAATCTGGCTAAATTTGTGAAACAGTTGCTTGAAAATGAAGATCATCAATTAAACACAGATGAAGCTGCTAAACGTGCCTTGATCAAGAAGATTGATGACAACAAGGCTGCTGTTCTTCTTGGTTTGTCTTACCTCAATCGTTACTACGGAGTTAAGTTTGATAACTTCAATATCAAGCAACTCATGTTGTTCAAACCAGACTTCTATGGTAAAAATGTCAATGTGTTAGACTTCTTGATTAAGATTGGTTCTAAAGAAAATAACATTAAAGGTGATAGAACTTTAGAAGCTTATCGCGAAACTATCGGTGGAGTTATCGGTATAGGCGAGTTAAACAGTTTCTTAGACTATAATATGCGTCTATTCACAGAAGACAAAGATCTAAATGATTGGTTCATTAAAGCAACTAAAGATAATGTCTATATCGTGGAACCAAAAACAACAACTCCTGAGTTTGCTGATAAGAAACACAGAGCCTATGAAGGTTTAAACAATGATATGCACGGTAAGATGATCTTGCCACTCTTGAACTTAAAGATGCTCATATGTTCTTGATTTCAACTTACAATACAATGGCTTATAGTTCATTTGAGAAATATGGTAAGTACACTGAAGCAGAACGAAATGCTTTCAAAGCTGAAATTGATAAGGTTGCAAAAGGGCAACAGAATTATCTAGACTTCTGGTCACGTCTAGCAACTGACAAGGTTCGTAATCAACTCTTGAAGAGCAATAACATGGTTCCAACACCTGTTTTAGATAACCAAAACTATAAAGATATTAGTACTGATAAATACGGTCATACTAATAGCGGTAAAGATGTTGCTCCTATTCGTGAATTATACGGACCTACAGGACGTTACCATGCAACAGACTGGCGTATGGGAGCGGTAGCTCGTGTTTATGCCAATCCATATAAAGATGACTCTGTCTTCTTTATGGTGACGGACATGATTAGTGATTTTGGAGTTTCTGCCTTTACTCACGAAACGACTCACGTCAATGACCGTATGGTCTACTTAGGTGGCTCAAGACACCGTGAAGGAACAGATCTTGAAGCATTTGCCCAAGGAATGTTACAAACTCCGTCAGTATCAAATCCAAATGGTGAATACAAAGCCCTAGGTCTCAACATGGCTTATGAACGTCCAAATGATGGAAATCAATGGTATAACACTAATCCAAATGATCTGAAGTCACGTGACGAAATTGATCGTTACATGAAGGGCTATAATGACACTCTCATGCTTCTAGATTATCTTGAAGGAGAAGCTGTTCTCGATAAAGCAAATCAAGATTTAAACAATGCTTGGTTCAAGAAGGTTGATAAGCAATACCGAGGAAATAACACCAAGAACCAATTCGATAAGGTACGTCCTTTGAGTGATGAGGAAAAGGCTATTCCATTACGTACAGTAGATGACCTAGTAACTAACAATTTCATGACCAATCGTGGCCCAGGTAACAGAGTTTATAATCCATCTGACTTTGATTCTGCTTATGTTACTGTGCCGATGATGACGGGTATCTATGGTGGAAATACTAGTGAAGGTGCTCCTGGAGCAATGTCCTTCAAACACAATACTTTCAGAATCTGGGGTTACTATGGCTACGAAAAAGGCTTCCTAAACTATGCTTCTAACATGCTAAAAGCTGAATCTAAAAAAGCTGGTAAAGATACTCTAGGTGATGACTTCATCATTAACAAGATTTCTGATGGAAAATTCAACAATCTTGAAGATTGGAAGAAAGCTTACTTCAATGAAGTTGTGACAAGTGCCAAACATGGAATTCAATCTATTGAAATTGATGGTACAACGTATAACTCTTATGAGGACTTGAAACAAGCATTTGCTGCTGCTGTTGAAAAAGATAAGGCAAGCTTGAAGAATGGTTCTGTTAAATTTGACAATACTGTCACTTTGAAAGAAAAACTCTTTAAGAAACTTCTTCAACAAACAGATAGCTTTAAAATTTCTATCTTTAAATAATCAATTGACTCTCATCTGCTAAGCAGGTGAGAGTTTTTTGGTTCCCAAGGGTTTTAAGAATTTTCCAAACAGATTCCAAGTATTTTTAGGGTGATAGGTATATAATAGAGCTATAATACAATATCTATATTCATATAATGAGCGAGAAAGGTGATGAAAATGAAAAAATGGCAAGCAACTGTATTGGTCTGCGCTAGTTTGTTTTGTCTATCAGCTTGTAAAAATCAGACAACAAGCGAGGCTGATAAACAAAATGGAGACAAACAAGCGCAAGTTAGCTCTCAGGTAGCAAAAAACGGAGAAGCAGTTACAGACTTTGAACTCACGGGAGTTGATGGGAAAACCTATCATCTATCTGATTATAAGGGTAAAAAGGTCTATCTCAAATTTTGGGCATCTTGGTGCTCTATTTGTCTAGCCAGCCTCCCTGATACCGATGAGCTGGCTAAAGAAGAAAGCGATGACTATGTTGTTTTGACAGTCGTTTCTCCTGGTCAAAAAGGCGAGCAAGCAGAAGAAGGCTTCAAGAAATGGTATCAGGGCTTGGACTATAAAGATTTACCAGTATTGTTAGACCCTTCGGGACAACTTTTGGCGAGTTACGGAGTTCGTTCTTATCCGACTCAGGCCTTTATTGATAAGGAAGGTAGACTCGTTAAGACCCAGCCAGGCTTTATGGACAAGGAAACTATTTTACAGACGCTAAAAAGCATAGATTAGAGGCTCATCATGAATGATAAATTAAAAATAATTGTATTCATTGGAATCATCATTTGCATTATTATTGGAATTTTATTTCTTTTGGAAAAAAGGAGCGCAAGCTACACAGATACCACTCAAATCGAGAAGGCAGCAGTTAGTCAAGGACAAAAGGCCAAGAAAAAAACTGAGCCAAGTAAAGATGCTGACTTACATGATATCTATCTAGCGGGAGGTTGTTTCTGGGGAGTAGAAGAGTATTTTTCACGAGTAGCGGGTGTGACAGATGCTGTTTCGGGCTATGCTAATGGTAGAGGAGAAACAACCCAATATGAATTAATCGGCCAGACTGGACATGCTGAGACTGTTCATGTGACCTATGAAGCCAATCAAATCTCATTAAAAGAAATCCTGCTCCATTATTTCCGCATTATCAATCCAATCAGTAAAAATAAGCAGGGAAATGATGTAGGTACTCAGTACAGAACAGGAGTCTACTATACAGATGATAAAGATTTAGAAGTCATCAATCAAGTCTTTGACCAAGTTGCTCAGAAATACGACCAGCCTCTAGCGGTAGAAAAGGAATCCTTAAGAAACTTTATTGTGGCTGAGGACTACCACCAAGACTATCTCCAGAAAAACCCTAATGGATATTGTCATATCAATGTCAATCAAGCATCCTATCCTGTTATTGATGCTAGTCAATATCCAAAACCGAGCGACGATGAATTGAAAAAACTACTCTCTCCTGAAGAGTATGCAGTGACTCAAAATAGTCAAACAGAACGGGCCTTTTCAAATCGTTACTGGGATAAGTTTGAAGCAGGTATTTATGTGGATGTAGCAACTGGAGAACCTCTCTTTTCTTCGAAAGATAAATTTGAATCGGGCTGTGGTTGGCCTAGTTTTACCCAGCCTATCAGTCCAGATGTTGCGACCTACAAGGAAGACAAGTCTTATAATATGTTCAGAACAGAAGTCAGAAGCCGAACTGGTGATTCCCATCTGGGACATGTTTTTACAGATGGACCTAAGGACAAGGGAGGTCTACGCTATTGTATCAATAGTCTATCCATCCATTTTATCCCAAAGGATCAAATGGAAGAAAAGGGCTATGGCTATTTGTTGGATTATGTTGAGTGATCTTGAGATTATTAAAAATTGTTTACTAGAAATATATTTTAATTCATAAGAAGTGTAGAATTTGGATTTTAGAAGAGGTTGGGCAATTTAATCGAACGTGTTGGGATCACTCCTGAAAATTTTTGATTTTGAAAACAAGTAAGGTGAAAGCCATCCGTTTTTCAACCCTGGAAGCTATTTGTAAGGAACTGGGGTGCCAACCAGGTGATATATTGGAATATCTACCAAATTAAAAATGTTCGATTTATCTCGAAAATATTTTGTAAAAAAAACAACAAAATATTATAATAAGATTATGAAAACGGAATAAAGGAGATGTCTTTAAGGACAAGAACAAAGCTGACATGGAAGATAGAAAAAAGCTACAAAAATTTGCCATTCGTAAACTGAGCATGGGAGTGGGCTCGGTATTGATTGGACTTGCCTTCATTGGAGGAACACTTGAACCGAAACTGGTTCAGGCTGATGAAACCAAGCAAGTTTCCTTTCATTACTTAGCAGAATCGGAGTTGACAGCTGCTGAACGTGAACTCATTCATCATGAATTGCCACAAGAACTTAGACAAGAGAGCTATTATCTAGTCTATCGTAAGCAGGGACAAGCCGTCTTACCTCAAACTGGATCTATCAGCTTCCCCTTGGCTGGTGTTGGTCTTTTGACTGCTAGTTTGGTGGTTTTCCTATTTTCAAAGAAAAAACCTTCTAAGATAGTTGGTGTGTTATTGATTGCTTCTGTAGGTAAGAGTTTATTACTACCTTATCAAGTATTTGCTTTTGAACACAAGGACTTGCTAGCTTATGATCAAACTAAAACCCTTGTGTCTGCAGATGATTTCTCTCAAGGGATTATTGACATTAAAGGCTATGACTATATTGGCTATTTATTAGAGTCAGATTTAAGAGGAACAGGTCAAGATCTAACATCTAGTGAAAATTCAGAAATTCCTGCAAAACCAGTAAATCAAGCAGCCGTTCATGAAATTCCCAAATTCACAGGTGGTGTATCAGGCGAATCCTTAGTCGAGTCAACAAAACCAACATTTGAAGGTGGAGTCAATGGCCCAGGTACAGTAGCTGAATCCTTGCCAGAGTATACCCCAGAATTGAGTAGTCAAAGTGGCGTCCCAGAAGTCCATGACAAACCTGAGTTCACAGGTGGCGTATCCGGCGACTCCTTGGTTGAACTGTCTAAACCAGCATTTGAAGGTGGTGTTAATGGCCAAGGAGCAGTAGCTGAATCCTTGCCTGAGTATAAAGCAGAATTGACTAGTCAAAGTGGCATCCCAGAAGTCCACACCAAACCAGACTTCACAGGCGGTGTATCCGGCGAATCCTTGGTTGAGCCGTCAAAACCAACATTTGAAGGTGGAGTCAATGGCCCAGGTACAGTAGCCGAAGCCTTACCAGAGTATACCCCTAGAATTGACTAGTCAAAGTGGCGTCCCAGAAGTCCATGACAAACCAGAGTTTACAGGTGGCGTATCAGGTGACTCCTTGGTTGAGCCGTCAAAACCAACATTTGAAGGTGGAGTCAATGGCCCAGGTACAGTAGCTGAAGCCTTGCCAGAGTATGAAGGAGGCGCAGTCCCAGTTGATACTCTGAAACAGGAGCACCCAGAGTTCACAGGCGGAGTATCCGGCGAATCCTTAGTTGAGCCAACAAAACCAACATTTGAAGGTGGAGTCAATGGCCCAGGAGCAGTAGCTGAAGCCTTGCCAGAGTATACCCCAGAATTGAGTAGTCAAAGTGGCGTCCCAGAAGTCCATGACAAAGCAGAGTTTACAGGCGGTGTATCCGGCGAATCTTTAGTCGAGCCGTCTAAACCAACATTTGAAGGTGGAGTCAATGGGCCAAGTACGGTAGCTGAAGCCTTGCCAGAGTATATCCCAGAATTGAGTAGTCAAAGTGGCGTGCCAGAAGTCCACGCCAAACCAGACTTTACAGGTGGCGTATCAGGTGACTCCTTAGTCGAGCCAACAAAACCAACATTTGAGGGTGGTGTTAATGGCCAAGGAGCAGTAGCTGAAACCTTACCAGACTATGAAGGTAGTGCAGTTCCCGTTGATACTCTGAAACAGGAAATCCCTAGCTATAGTGGTGGTGTGAATGCTACTGAAGCGCTGATTCAGGATACAAACCCGACTTTACATATTGAAGTCCGAAAAGAGTTGATTCTTAAACAAACTAGGGAAAAGATTGATCCAGACATGCTTGTCGGTGAAACAAGAATCGAGCAAGTCGGTCAAGATGGTGAGAAAGAGATTGTTACCAGCTATGAGGAAAAAGATGGGAAACGTATTTCAGAGCCGAAAGAAACAACACGGATTTTAAGAGAAGCTAAAGATCAGGTTATCATCCGTGGTAGTAAGGAAAAGGAAGAAATTAAACCTGAACCTGTCCTAACTCTTTCAACTATTACTGGAAATTCGATGGGCCGTTCAGCACGCTTAAGTTATAATCTGAACAAGGCTGATGGCGTTATCGTCTCAAAAATTAGTGCCACTATCAAAGCCAAGGGGTTAGAGGATCGGACTCTTGACTTGACGAGTGATCAGCTGGAAGCAACAGTTGAGAATCTAAAACTTTATACGGATTACACCATATCTACAAAGATGGTCTACAACCGTGGTAAGGGTGAGGAGAGCACTTTGCTTGAGGACCAAAAGCTCCGTTTAGAGCTTAAAAAGCTAGAAATAAAAGATGTCAAGGAAACAAGCCTTATCAAGGTTGAAAATGGAAAAGAGTCTGAGATTCAACACTTGACAGAAGTGCCAATGAACTTGGAAGACTACTACCTTAAGATTAGTTCAGAGGACCATAAGACTAGCCGTTTAGCCATCAAGTCTATTCAAACTGAGAGAATAAACGGAAAAGAGTATTACATGGTGACTGCTGAGGCAACTGACTTGATTCAACGTAATGCTCAGAAAACCTTTGAAGCAGGCTATAGCTACTACTTGACTAAGTCAAGAACTGATTCAGCTACTGTTGCTAATGTAAAAGAATACGCTTATCAGGATATCCAAGATTATGATAGTCGCCATGATCAAGCCTATCGCAACCTTGAAAAATTACAGCCTTTCTACAATAAAGAATGGATTGTAAATCAAGGAAACAAGCTGGATCTTGATCACAATCTAGCCAAGAAAGAGGTAGTCTCTGTTATTGCTATGAAGGGGCAAGAATTTGTGACGGACCTGTCAGCGGCAGATCATATCATGGTTCATTATGCAGATCAGACCAAGGATGTATTTGCAATCACCTCACAAATTCTGGCTTGACTGCTATCAAGGAATACAAGATTGCTGACTTGGATGTGCTTTATACTCCAGATATGCTGGTTAAGGATCGTTCAGCCCTAGCCAAGGACCTGACCTCAATCTTGAAAACAGTGGACTTACAGTCTGAAAGGGTTTATCGAGTCCTAGATGATCAAACTACTAGCCTTGATAAGAAGGCTGAGGCTGTGAAGAACTGGTATCTAGAAGAAAGCTTTGCAGAGGTCAAAGCGCAGCTGGGAACCCTAGTTGATAAGTTACTTACAAATCTAGACTATCAGTGGAACGATTCACCTGCTAGTACCGCTGCTCTGAAGAAAAAAGTTCAGGATCATCAGTCAGCTATCATGCTGGGGCTTGCTTATCTCAATCGCTATTATGGTATCCGATTTGCCGATTACAATCTGAAAGAACTCATGCTCTTTAAACCAGATTTTTATGGCCAAAATGTGGATATCTTGGATCGATTGATTGAACTAGGTTCAAGAGAAAGCAACCTAAAAGGCGACCAGACTCATGAAACCTTTGTAAGAGTCCTAGCCAAGGATACAAAAACTGAAGATTTACATGACTTCTTAGATTACAACAGACAGTTGTTGACGACTGACAAGGATATGAATGACTGGTTTGTGAATGCTACCAAGGGCCATGTGTACATAGTAGAGAGAGCTTCTAAGAATCAAGAAATTGCAAATCGGAAGCATCGGGCTTATGACAATCTGAATAACTGGTTGCATCGCAATATGATTCTGCCTTTGTTGAATGTGAAGAAGGCACAGATGTTCCTGATTTCCAACTACAATACCATTACCTTCGGATCAGCTGATAAATCTGGCAAAACCATAGACCAGATGAAAGCTGACATTGATCTAGTAGCGGATCGTCAGTTGACTTACTTGGATTTTTGGTATCGTCTTGCCGCTGATGATGTCAAAGACCGTATGGTTAAGAGTGACTTTAATGTAGCTACACCAGTTTGGGAAGGCTATCGCGTTGATGGACGTGGCTGGGTAGAGCGTTATGGACATACTAGTGGTATGGCAGACTATGCGCCAATTCGTGAAGTATTTGGGCCGGCAGGTCGCTACTATAAGGACAATAAACTAGGAGCCTATGCCTCAATCTATCCTAAGATAAATGCCAGAGATGCTGTTCACTTTGTAGAAATAGATATGATGAGTGAGTATGGCTTGTCTGTCTATACCCATGAGACAACTCACGTCAATGATCGCATTGTCTATCTGGGAGGCTACAAACATCGTGAAGGAACCTATGTAGAAGCCTATGCTCAGGGGATGCTCCAGTCACCGGCTGAGGAAGGTCATCAGGGTGAGTACGGCGCCCTCGGTATCAATATGGCTTACATGCGACCAAATGATGGGGATCAATGGTACAATCCAGATCCAACCAAGTTGCAAACACGCCAGCAGATTGACCACTACATGAAAGGTTATAATGAGGCCTTGATGCTTCTAGATTATCTGGAAGGAGAACGAGTTCTCGCTAAGAATGATCTTGCTTTGAAGAAGGCTTGGTTCAGCAAGATGACCAAGCAAATGCGCTATCAGGACCAGGATAATAAACTCCTTGCTCCTAACCAGTGGGACTATGTCCGTCCATTGACGGATGAGGAAGCCAAGACTCAGCTAAATTCTGTGGACGACCTAATCAAACATAACATCATCACCAATAGGCATTACCAAGGAACTTACCGACCAGAAGAACTCAAGACAGCTTATGTCAATGTCAAGATGGTGGATGCTATCTATGGTGGAAATACAAGTCAGGGAGCTCCAGGAGCCATCTCCTTCAAGCATAATGCCTTCCGTATGTGGGGATATTATGGCTACGAAAATGGTTTCCTAGGTTATGCTTCTAATAAATACAAGGATGAGGCGTTAAGTGAGGGGCATGAGACCCTTGGAGATGATTTCATCATCCAGAAGGTTTCGAAAGGCAAGTTCCAGAACTTGGAAGAATGGAAGAAGGTCTGGTTTGATGCTATTATTGCCAAGGCAAAACGAGGAATCCATAGTTTTGAAATTGATGGTCAGCAGATTGATTCTTACGAGAAATTGCAAGATTTGTTTGACCAAGCAGTAGAAACGGATTACCGAAACTTTAAGTATGGAGGCTCAGTTGCAAACTATACAGTAGCCTTGAAGAAAAAAGTCTTCCAGAAACTATTGCAGGTCACAGATGCCTTTTCATCCGAACTCTTTCCCAAAGGATAGATAAAAGAGAGTGTGTTCAGATTTCCTAAGGAAGTGAAATCTACTTTAGCATTCTCAAAGAATAAAATTGCCAGATCTCCTGCTTGGGGTCTGGCTTTTATGGTATACTTAGGATATGCATAGAAAAACAGTGATTGATTTTAGGGCTTTGGGCGAGAGATACACCTTTACCCAACCTATCAAAGAGTTAAAAACAAGAAGTTTAGCAGAAGTGGCAGACTTGTTAGCACAAGTGGAAAGCTACCAAGAGCAGGGCTACTATGTGGTGGGCTATGTCAGCTATGAGGCTGCGCCAGCTTTTGAAGAAAAATTAGCGGTCCACAAGGCTCCCTTTACTGGGGAGTATTTGCTTTACTTTACTGTTCATGACAAAGTTGAAACATCCAGTATTCCTCTGACTTATGAGGAGGTGGATTTGCCATCAAACTGGCAGGAAGTGACATCTGCAGAGGCCTATGAAAAGGCTATTGCCCAGATTCACCATCATTTACGACAGGGCGATACTTATCAGGTCAACTATACGGTTCAACTCAAGCAGGAGTTGTCTGCCAATCCTTTTGCTATCTACAATCGCATGGTGGTTGAGCAGGAAGCGGGTTACAATGCTTACGTAGAGCATGACGACATGGCAGTGATTTCTATGAGTCCAGAACTCTTTTTTGAGCAAAATGGTCGTGAGTTGACAACTCGTCCTATGAAGGGGACGACTAAACGTGGCTTGAACGACGATGACGACTTGAAAGAGGCCGCTTGGTTGGAGCAGGATCCCAAAAATCGTTCAGAAAACATGATGATAGTTGACCTCTTGCGCAATGATATGAACCGTATTTCTGAGGTCGGAAGTGAGCATGTGGAGCGTCTGTGTCAAGTAGAGCAGTATTCTACAGTTTGGCAAATGACTTCGACCATCAAGAGTCAGTTACGACCGGATGTTGACCTAGTTGCGATTTTTCGTTCGCTCTTTCCATGTGGCTCCATCACTGGAGCTCCCAAGATAGCGACCATGGAAATTATCAGAACTTGGAGCCACAAGCGCGTGGAGTATACTGTGGAACTGTTGGTCTCCTACTTCCCAATGGACGACGGATTTTCAATGTGGCTATTCAGACTATTCAACTGCATGGAGGGCAGCCATCTATGGTGTCGGAGGTGGCATCATGGGATAACACTTGGGGAGTCGAGGAAGCCACGTAGAGAGTCCATCAAAAGGCTGTTGTTCTCTATCGTAAACAAGCTCGTTTTCAATTAATTACGACAGGAAAAGTGTGAAAACTAACACTGAAAAGCAACATCTGGAAAGACTACAAAAGGCTAGTCGTTATTTGCCTTTCCATTTGACCAAGTTTCGAGACAGAAATAGAAGAGATGTCATGCTTGTGGCCCTCATGAACTACCGTTTGCGAATCGATAGCAAATCTGGAGAGATTAGAAATTGAGCAACAAGTATTGACACCATAGCTCTAGTTTTTGTCAGGCTAAACTTTGTCTACAAGCTGAGATTTGTGGCCTTTACCTACTAAGACGACACCGACCATTTGACAGTGGGAGAGCAGGAAATTATCTATCACACTGCTGGTGGAAATTGCTTGAAACCTCTATTGGGGAATCTGGTCTTGAAAATGGATGGGAAACTCTATACACCGCCAAGTCAACCAAGTCTTTACCAAGAGGTTTATCGTCAACACTTTGAAAGCGGACAAGTGAAGAAGATCTTGACCATAGAAGATTTGGCACACGCAAGCCATTTATGGCTGCAATGCGGATGAGGGCTTGTATGGTTATTAAAGGAGAACTAATTGAAACTCATATTTTTACACGGTTTAGGACAGTCCTTGAGATAGTTGGAAAGAAGTTCGGGATTTGCTGGCAGATTATCCCTCTGGAAGCCTGGTTTATTTCCTGCACAGGTTGGGACTTATCAAAGAATCCAACGAGCGCATTTATCAGCACTATCAGAGAGCAAAACCTTTTGTCTTAATCGGTTTTGTCTTTAGGGGAGCTGCACCTAGCATTGGAGCTTTCAAGTTCTGAGATACCAAATCCTTCAGGCCTTGGTTTTGTGGGATGTCTAAGTGCTTGGGTAACATTCTTGCACACATTCAGTTGCTGATATTCAAATTGCTTCCTAAGAGGATATATGAGAAGCAGGGGGCAGATAAGGCTCTTATGGTTGGAGTTTCCGAAGAATTAAAAACACTTGATTTAAGAGAGATTGCACGGAATTGTCCCTATCCAAGCTTGTTAATTTGTGGTAGTCAGGATAAGCCTAATCTCAGTTCAATGAAAAGTATTCATGAACTGATGCCAAATTCCCAGTTTCAGATCATTCTTGAGGGACCTCATGTCCTAAATAGGGCCAAACCAAAAGAGTTTGCAGAATTAACCAGAAGTTTTCTTGAATTGCTGAAACAAGTTTGATAAAATAATATGGAAGTTGATATTATAATTTTAGGAGAAAATCATGAACAAACGTCATTTATTAAAACTAGGCCTAGCTTCTTTACCTGCCCTAGCTTTGTTTTTACAACCTGTTGTGGCAGATGAAAGTATCCATTTTTCAAGCTGTAAGGAAGCTTGGGAGAATGGTTACGCAGATATTCATAAGGGAGAACCAGGTTATTCTGCCACTCTGGATAAGGATCATGATGGAATCGCTTGTGAATCGAAGAATGCGCCCAAGGGTGTTTTAAAAGAGAAAAAGACGAGTGCATCTCAAGCTAACAACAATGTAGCACCTGATAGTGTAGCACCAAATAGTGCAGTACCTGCTCCTAGTGCAGCAGCTGTAAGTGGCTGGGTTCGTCAGAATGGATCTTGGTACTATTTTTCTGAAAATGGGAAACCAGTAACAAATACTTGGCAGGGTGCTTACTATCTCAAGTCAGATGGAAGAATGGCTGAGAATGAGTGGGTATACGATAACTATTACCAAGCCTGGTATTACCTCAAATCAGATGGATCTTATGCCCGCAATACTTGGCAAGGAAGTTACTATCTCAAATCAGATGGTAAAATGGCTCAGGGTGAATGGATTTATGATTCTTACTACAAAAGCCTGGTATTATCTGAAATCAGATGGATCTTATGCGCATAATACTTGGCAAAGGTGCATACTACCTCAAGTCAAATGGGAAAAATGGCTCCAGAGTGAGTGGGTCTATGATTCTTCTTACCAAGCCTGGTATTACCTGAAAATCAGATGGATCTTATGCTGCAATGCATGGCAAGGGAAATTACTATTTGAAATCGGATGGTAAAATGGCTAAGAATGAGCGAGTTGATGGTGGACGCTATTATGTAGATGCTTTTGGTTTGTGGAAACCATAGAAGATTCTGGAAAGTTAATGCAAACCTTTGCACTAGATGAGTAGAATTTTGTTATACTAGTACTGTAAGCATTTTCAATTAAGGATAAGGAGAAGACGATGAGTCAAAAGATTATTGGGATTGACCTTGGTGGAACTTCTATCAAGTTCGCAATTTTAACACAAGAAGGAGAAATCCAAGAAAAATGGTCTATCAAGACTAACATTTTGGATGAAGGAAGCCATATCGTAGACGACATGATTGAATCTATTCAACATCGTTTGGGCTTGCTTGGATTGTCTGCTGAAGATTTCCGTGGAATTGGTATGGGATCACCTGGTGTGGTTGACCGTGAAAAAGGGACTGTTATCGGTGCCTACAACTTGAACTGGAAAACTCTTCAACCAATCAAAGAAAAAATGGAAAAAGCCTTGGGTATTCCATTCTTCATTGACAACGACGCCAACGTTGCAGCTCTTGGTGAGCGTTGGATGGGTGCTGGTGACAACCAACCAGATGTTGTCTTTATGACACTTGGTACAGGTGTTGGTGGCGGTATCGTAGCAGAAGGTAAATTGCTTCACGGTGTTGCAGGTGCTGCTGGTGAACTTGGACACATCACAGTTGACTTTGATCAACCAATCGCATGTACTTGTGGTAAAAAAGGCTGTCTTGAGACAGTAGCTTCAGCGACAGGTATCGTTAACTTGACTCGTCGTTACGCAGATGAATACGAAGGCGATGCAGAGTTGAAAAGCTTGATTGATGACGGAGAAGAAGTAACAGCTAAAACTGTCTTTGATTTGGCAAAAGAAGGAGACGACCTTGCCTTGATCGTTTACCGTAACTTCTCACGTTACTTGGGTATTGCATGTGCCAATATTGGTTCTATCCTAAACCCATCAACAATTGTTATCGGTGGTGGTGTGTCAGCTGCTGGAGATTCCTCCTTCAAGGTGTGCAAAGGTTTATGATGAAAATACCTTCCCTCAGTTCGACACAACCACTAAATTGGCTCTTGCCACTCTAGGAAATGACGCTGGAGTTATCGGAGCAGCATCACTTGTGTTGCAATAAGCTATAAACATAAAAGGGAAAAATTGTTAACTTTCCGTAAGCAGGTGAAGTTTTCCTCCTTTCTTTCTGTGCTATCTGGTTAAGACAATGAATGAGGTGAGAGTAAATGACCAAAAGCAGCTACGATACGATAAAGAAATATTGAACGAATCACTCAAAAGACGGTGTCTCTCTCAGAGCAGGCACGTCCCCAAAGTATAGGGATGGAACAGTTGCGAACTCTGAGTATGTAACTGGAGCTTTTTGCGGAGTACGATTTGTCTAAAGGGTGAATTTCCAATCACGACCTTTGCGCCCCATCGCAATCAAATCAGCCATCAAAGAAGTGCTTTGGATTTATCAAGACCAGTCTAATAGTCTAAGTTCTTAATGACGAGTACAATGTCATTACTGGAATGACTGGGAAGTTGGAGATACAGGGACTATTGAGAACGTGTATGGGGCTGTTGTTGAAGCATGATATCATTAACAGATTCTCAAACAGTTAGAAGCCAATCCTTGGAACCGTCGCAATATCATTTCACTTTAGGGATTACTCAGGCTTTTTGAGGAGACAGATGGACTTCTTCCTATGCCTTTTCAGACTATGTTTGATGTCCGTCGAGTAGATGGGGAAATTTATCTGGATGCAACCTTGACCCAGCGTTCTAATGATATGTTGGTAGCTCACCACATCAATGCCATGCAGTATGTGGCGCTTCAGATGATGATTGCTACAGCAATTTGGTTGGAAAGTTGGGAAATTCTTCTACTTTATCAACAACCTTCACATTTATGATAATCAATTTGAACAAGCTCAGGAATTGCTTCGTCGTGAGCCTTCAAACTGCCAACCACGTTTGATCACTGAATGATAGCCAACAGACCAACTTCTTTGATATTAAAGCAGAGAATTTTGAGCTGGTTGATTGATGATCCTGTGAAACCACAGTTGAAGTTTGATTTGGCAATTATACTCTCTTCAAATCGGGCTAGATTCCTAGTTTCCTATTGAGTTGTTATTGAGTATAAATATAGAAAAAGAAGTTGAGAAAAATCTCAACTTCTGTTTATTAACGTGATACGCTGACGTGCAGCTGCCTTCTTATGATTTTCTGATGAGCTGCTGTTCTTCTGGTTCGATCACTTTCTTTAACTGCGTATACTGCACCTGCAACTGCAGCAACAGTTCCTGCGACACCTGTTACAAGACCTTTAGCGAATCCTTTAGCCATGAGTATTCCTCCTTTAACTTATAAATCAGCCAGCTACCTCAAGAGGTCGCATTTTTCTGACTGACCTTTTTGTGATATAATAATAGTAACGAAAAAATGGGAATTTTTCAAGGAAAAAAGATGAAAACAAAAATAATTGTGATTGTTGGACCGACTGCAGTTGGAAAAACAGCTCTAGCCATTGAAGTTGCTAAGCATTTTAATGGTGAAGTAGTTAGTGGAGATAGCCAACAAGTCTATCGAGGACTAGATATTGGGACAGCCAAGGCTAGTCCGGAGGAGCAGGCAAGTGTTCCTCATCACTTGATTGATGTGAGAGATGTAACCGAGTCTTACTCGGCTTTTGATTTTGTTTCAGAAGCTAAGGCGGCCATTGAGGATATTCAAAGTCGAGGTAAGCTCGCTATTATTGCTGGTGGGACAGGACTTTATATCCAGAGTCTGCTAGAAGGCTATCATCTTGGTGGGGAGACACCTCATGAGGACATTTTAGCCTATCGAGCTAGTTTGGAACCTTTTTCGGATGAGGAGTTAGCCCATCTTGTAGAGCAAATAGGACTTGAAATTCCCCAGTTTAATCGTCGTCGTGCCATGCGTGCCTTGGAAATTGCCCATTTTGGTCAAAACTTGGAAAATCAAGAGACCTTGTATGAACCTCTGATTATTTGCTTGGATGATGAGCGTAGTCAGCTTTATGAACGGATTAACCACCGTGTGGATTTGATGTTTGAAGCTGGACTAGTGGATGAAGCTAAGTGGTTGTTTGACCATTATCCAGATGTGCAGGCTGCTAAAGGGATTGGCTATAAGGAACTCTTTCCCTATTTTCGAGGGGAGCAGAGTTTGGAGGAGGCTGGCGATAGTCTCAAGCAGGCGACTCGCCGATTTGCCAAGCGCCAGTTGACCTGGTTCCGTAACCGTATGCAGGTGACCTTTTATCAGATAGGAGAATCTGGTGTACAAGACCGTATTTTAAACCAGATTGAGGAGTTTTTAAATGATTGAAACGGAGAAAAAAGAGGAGCGAGTCCTGCTGATTGGTGTTGAACTCCAGGGCATGGATAATTTTGACCTCTCCATGGAAGAGTTGGCTAGTCTGGCTAAGACGGCTGGTGCAGTCGTAGTCGATAGTTACAGACAAAAACGTGAAAAATACGACTCCAAGACCTTTGTCGGTTCTGGTAAGTTGGAAGAAATTGCTCAAATGGTGGACGCAGAAGAAATCACAACAGTCATTGTCAACAACCGTCTGACTCCTCGTCAAACGTCAATTTAGAGGAAGTCTTAGGTGTCAAGGTCATTGACCGTATGCAGTTGATTTTGGATATCTTTGCCATGAGAGCTCGAAGTCATGAAGGCAAACTCCAAGTCCACCTAGCTCAGCTCAAATACCTCTTGCCTCGTTTGGTTGGTCAAGGGATTATGCTCAGCCGTCAGGCAGGGGGGATTGGTTCCCGTGGTCCAGGTGAAAGTCAGCTGGAGCTGAATCGTCGTAGTGTTCGCAACCAGATTACAGATATCGAGCGCCAGCTCAAGGTGGTTGAGAAAAATCGGGCGACAGTTCGAGAAAAACGTTTGGAGTCAAGTACCTTTAAGATTGGTTTGATTGGCTACACCAATGCTGGAAAGTCAACTATCATGAACACCTTGACTAGCAAGACCCAGTATGAGGCAGATGAGCTCTTTGCGACTCTGGATGCGACGACTAAGAGCATCCATCTTGGTGGTAATCTACAGGTAACCTTGACAGATACCGTTGGATTTATTCAAGACTTACCAACCGAATTGGTGTCAAGTTTCAAGTCGACCTTGGAAGAAAGCAAGCATGTAGACCTTCTGGTTCATGTTATCGATGCCAGCAATCCTTACCATGAGGAACATGAAAAAACAGTTCTTTCCATCATGAAAGATTTGGACATGGAGGATATTCCTCGCTTGACCCTTTATAACAAAGCGGATTTGGTGGAGGAGTTTACGCCTACCCAACGCCGTATGCACTGATTTCAGCTAAATCTAAGGATAGTCGCGAACAGTTGCAGGCTTTATTGCTGGATAAGATTAAGGAAATTTTTGAACCCTTTACTCTGCGCGTGCCTTTTTCTAAGTCTTACAAGATTCATGATTTGGAGAGTGTTGCTATCTTAGAAGAACGTGACTACCAAGATGACGGCGAAGTCATCACAGGCTACATTGCAGAGAGAAACAAATGGAGATTAGAAGAATTTTATGACTGATATCAAATCATTAGCTCTTAAGTATGGTGGCTATACAAGTCTAGACAAGGTCTATCTGGACCAGCTTTTAGCTGGTAGGTCTGAAGAGGAACAGCTAGCCCTTATCACTCCTCCACCCAGCGTGGTTAATGCCTACTTTGCAGAGCTCTACCAGAAAAAGAGCCCCGAGGCTGCGACCGATTATTTTGCGGAAGTCAGTAAAGAATTAAACCTCTATAATGCTGAGCCAAATTTCACGGAAGAAAGCAGGCCCTTTATTCGTCTTAATCTGTCTGGTAAATCCTTTGGCTTTTGCTACGAGAAAGAAGGATTAGGTCGCATTTTCTCAGAGGACGAGGAAGCAATTACGGATGAATTACTCTTTGAGATTGCGCAAATTTTTCCCCATCAGCTAGTTTTTGTGGAGTCTGGAAAAATTTATATGAAGGCAATCGGAGAAGAGGAAGTAGTCAGCCTGGAAAATCTCACAGCTTTGACTGATTTGGAAAGCTTGGCAGATGGAAGAAAGCGACTCAAAGGCTACAGCCAAGAGGATTTACTACAAGAAGCTAAAGCTTTTTCTGGCAAGTTTTATTATCGCTCGGAAAATAGAACTGCTATGTTATATATTGATTAATTAGAAAGTATCGAATGGATATTCAATTTTTAGGAACGGGGGCTGGTCAGCCCTCTAAAGCCCGCAACGTTTCAAGTCTCGCCCTGAAACTCTTGGACGAGATTAACGAAGTTTGGCTTTTTGACTGTGGAGAAGGAACGCAAAATCGCATTCTGGAAACTACGATTCGACCACGAAAGGTCAGCAAAATCTTTATTACCCACTTGCACGGAGACCATATCTTTGGTTTGCCAGGTTTTCTCTCTAGTCGTGCCTTTCAAGCCAATGAAGAGCAGACAGATTTGGAAATCTATGGTCCCCAAGGTATTAAGTCATTTGTCTTGACTAGTTTGCGTGTCTCTGGTTCTCGTCTACCTTATAAGATTCATTTTCATGAATTTGACAAGGATTCCCTAGGGAAAATTCTCGAAACTGATAAATTCATGGTGTATGCAGAAGAGTTGGATCACACTATTTTCTGTGTCGGCTATCGTATCATGCAAAAGGACCTAGAAGGGACCTTGGATGCTGAGAAACTCAAGGCTGCTGGTGTGCCATTTGGACCTCTCTTTGGAAAAATTAAAAACGGTCAGGATGTCGTCTTAGAAGACGGCACCGAGATTAAGGCAGCAGATTATATTTCAGCACCGCGACCTGGTAAGATTATTACCATTTTGGGAGATACTCGAAAAACAGATGCCAGTGTGCGTCTTGGTGTCAATGCAGATGTTCTTGTCCATGAGTCGACTTATGGCAAGGGAGACGAAAAGATTGCCCGCAACCACGGTCACTCAACCAATATGCAGGCTGCTCAGGTAGCGGCAGAAGCAGGAGCCAAACGACTCTTGCTCAACCATATCAGTGCACGCTTCCTTTCAAAAGACATTAGCCAGCTCAAGAAAGATGCTGCAACGATTTTTGAAAATGTCCATGTGGTTAAAGACCTAGAAGAAGTGGAAATCTAGGATCTCGAGAAAGGATAAATATGTCTACTATTCTCATTACGGGTGCTAGTGGTGGTCTAGCCCAAGAAATGGTCAAACTCTTGCCCAATGATCAATTGATTTTGCTAGGTAGAAATAGAGAAAAATTAGCTCAACTATACGGAAATCATCCACAGGCTGAATTGGTTGAGATTGATATTACCGATGCTCAAACCCTAGAAGGCCTAGTAGCTGAACTCTACCAGCGCTATGGAAAGATTGATGTTTTGATTAATAATGCTGGCTACGGGATTTTTGAAGATTTTGACAAGATCTCTGATCAAGATATTCATCAGATGTTTGAGGTTAACACCTTTGCTCTCATGAACCTATCTCGTTTGGTTGCTTCTCGTATGAAGGAAATGCGAAAAGGGCATATCATCAATATCGTCAGTATGGCTGGTTTGATAGCAACTGGCAAGTCCAGTCTTTACTCAGCGACCAAGTTCGCAGCTATTGGTTTTTCAAATGCTTTGCGTCTTGAACTCATGCCCTATGGTGTTTATGTGACGACGGTTAATCCAGGCCCAATTCGTACGAGCTTTTTCGATCAAGCTGATCCAGATGGAACCTACCTTAAATCGGTTGACCGTTTCCTACTCGAGCCAGATGCAGTAGCTAGAAAGATTGTCAAAACCATAGGAAAAAACAAACGGGAACTTAATCTCCCAGTCTTGCTTAATCTAGCCCATAAGTTTTATACCCTCTTTCCCAAGTTAGCAGATAAGTTGGCTGGGGAGACTTTAATTATAAGTGAGAAAGCTGTTCCTTTGAGGAATGGCTTTTTATTTTTTCTGTTGTCAATTTGTAGAAAAATATCTCATGATAAACAGGCAGTTTATAATGATTAAGTTCATTTAAGGTATAGATAGAGATAAGAAAGCAGAAAAGAGAGGATAAACTTCGAGTCTAACATAACTAATACTCAATGAGAATCAAAGAGCAAACTAGGAAGCTAGCCGCAGGTTGTACTTGAGTACGGCAAGGTGAAGATGACGTGGTTTGAATTTGATTTTCGAAGAGTATAAAAGTATATCTATAGCCGAAGCTTATGAAGTCAAGATAAAATAGGTTTAAAAGAACTTGCCCTTTGTCAGATTGACTAGGCTGTAAATCGGAGTTAGGAATATTTTTAGAATAGATGAAGAAAATAAAAAAGCCTAATAATGTTAAAACATCTTGACATTTCATCGATTTAGAGTATAATAAATGTAAAGAGATCTTGACATTTTTTGACGGATTGGAGGAACAGGACTATGAGAAAAATAGATGAAATGGACAGAGCGATTCAGCTACGTTCTGAGGAATGGGGTTATAAAACGGCTCTATTTGGTTTATGTGGATGGACAGTATTTAATATCTATCAATCTATTACAAAAGGCATTAAACTTGAAATGTTACCATGTCTGATTTTATGTTTATCTATTTCTGTTCAAGGATTTACACAACTTGCAATAAAACAGAAAATGATTGACGGTGATGAAGAGTTTAAAGAACCAAATAAACTTGTTCAAGGAGTAATTTTGATGGTTGTTATCCTTATCGTAGTTTTGGCGATTGGCATTTATTGTTTTCAGAAAGACTAATGCTGTATGAAAAATAATATCAAACAGTTAAGAAAGTCTGAAGGACTACGTCAGAAAGATATGGCAAAAATATTAGGCGTTAGTCGACAAACCATAATTGCTATTGAGAATGACAAGTACAATCCTACACTTGAACTAGCAATGAAAATTGCAAGGTTGCTACGACTACATGTTGAAGAAATTTTCATTCTAGAGGATTAAAGATATCAGATAGCATTTATTTTAATCATCTGCTCCGTAATGATGAGAGAGTTTTCCGGTTCATGGAAACTCTCTTTTTAAAGCTCAAAAAGAGTCTACTCAATTTTACCCTTGTCCGTCTATATATCTATCGTAAAACTGGTATAAAAATTGCAAATAAACAGTTAAAATAGTATACTAGAACTAGCAATTATGAAAACGTTTGCGTTTTTATTGATTTTAGGAGACAAACTATGGAATTAACAGCCATTTATCATAGACCAGAATCAGAGTATGCTTATCTTTATAAGGAAGGTCAGCTACATATTCGAATCAGAACCAAGAAAAATGATGTCCAGCAGATCATTTTACATTATGGAGATCCCTTTATCTTCATCGAGGATAAGTATGAGGCTAAGAAAGAAATGACCAAAGTCACCTCAGATGCTTTGTTTGATTATTGGAAGGTTACGGTATCGGTTGATTTTGCACGAATTCAGTATCTCTTTGAACTCCTTGATAAGGAAGGTCAGGGAGTCTTTTATGGTGATAAGGGTTGTGTGGAACATACTCAGGAAAACTTGGATGCTGAAGGAAATGGCTTTAAACTTCCATACATTCACGAAATCGATGGTTGCCAGGTTCCAAGTTGGGTTTCAAATACTATTTGGTATCAGATTTTTCCTGAACGCTTTGCTAATGGAAATCCTAACCTAACTCCAGATGGAGCTCGAGGGTGGGATTCAGAGATTACGCCTGGTAGAGATGATTTTTTTGGCGGAGACTTGCAAGGAATTATCGATCATCTGGACTATCTTAAAGATTTGGGGATCACTGGACTCTATCTATGTCCGATTTGAAGCGACGACCAATCACAAGTATGATACAACGGATTATTTTGAAATTGATCGTCATTTTGGAGATAAGGAAGTCTTTCGTAATCTAGTCGATGAAGCTCATAAACGTGGTATCAAGATTATGCTAGATGCAGTGTTTAACCATATCGGAGATCAGTCAGCCCAATGGCAGGATGTTCTAAGGAATGGAGAAAATTCCCCTTATAAAGATTGGTTCCATATTCAAGAATTTCCAGTTACTGAGGATAAACTTAAGAATCCAAGAGAATTGCCATACCATACCTTTGCTTTTGCCAGCTATATGCCTAAGTTAAATACGGCAAATCCTGAAGTTAAAAAATTTCTTTTAAGTGTTGCGACCTACTGGATTGAAAATTTTGATATCGATGCTTGGCGTTTGGACGTTGCAAATGAAATTGACCACCAGTTCTGGAGAGATTTCAGAAAGGCAGTTCTTGCTAAAAAGCCTGATTTGTACATCTTAGGTGAAATCTGGCATACCTCACAACCTTGGCTACAAGGAGACGAGTTCCATGCTGTTATGAACTATCCACTCTCTGAAAGTATCAAGGATTATTTCTTGCGTCAGCATAAAAAGACGGGGCAATTTATTTCAGAAATCAACAGCCAGTCTATGTACTACAAGCAACAAATTGCTGAAGTTATGTTTAACCTTTTAGATTCTCATGATACGGAGCGAATCCTCACAACTGCCAATGGAAATATCCAGCATGTTAAGGCTGCTCTCGCCTTCCTCTATCTTCAAAAAGGAACTCCTTGTATCTATTACGGAACAGAGCTGGCACTAAAAGGTGGACCAGACCCTGATTGTCGTCGTGTCATGCCATGGGATCGTGTCTCTGAGGACAATGATATGCTGAATTTCATGAAGCAATTAATCAAGATCCGTAAGGAAATTTCAAGCCTTATTCAATATGGAACCTATAAGCTAGAAGAAGTGAAACCAGATATTCTTTCCTTGAAAGTGGATCTACGAAGGGAAAGAAGTTCAAACCATCTTCAACCAGTCTCCTGAGAATTTTGTTTTAGATAGAGATTCAGTTGATTTAGCGAGTCATTGTCAGGTTAAGGAGGGACAACAAATCATCTTACCAGATGGATTTGTGGTCTATATTTCTGACTAAAAAAGGATAAAAATAATGGCACTCAAGGAAGTTTATGATTATTTTCGTCACTATGATAAGGAAACTTATCAAGTTGTCGCCTGCATGGGTAATGAACCATCGGAAGAAGATGTTCAGGATTTTGAAAATCAATACGGCATTCGTCTGCCAGAAGATTTCAGGGAATTCACCATGTCAGCTCTGGGAGGCCTCTTTATGGAGGTCAGAGAAGAGCTATGGCCAAGAGCCAAGGCTTACGATGTAGCCCCTTTTTGGACCTTCTGTCGAGGTATTAAGGGTTTTTGGAGATTGCAAATGGCATCCCAGATTTCTTAGATATTCGAATTAAAACAAAGGAATTACACGCTCTGGGATTTGAGGATTATATTCCATTTCTGTCTATCATCGGTGATGGAGATGTAATTTTTTGCTTTGATAAGGACAATCACATAGTAGCTTTGGATTGGTATAATAGTGGCGAAACTGAAGAGCTTAATTGTGATTTTTCAGAGCTTTTGCTGCAGCAAATTGCCGAGTTAGAAGAACGTAAAGATGAGATGGTCGAAAAGCTTTTTGGAAAAGGGAAATCTAGTCAATAATCTAATAGGAAATATCAGTGTGATAGTCCGTAAAAGAGGTTGGGACAAAAGATCCCGACCTCACTTTTTATTAGCAATCAAACTTTGACGCGGTAGCTGATTGAACTTTTTGTTCGTCTTTTATACTCTTCGAAAATCAAATTCAAACCACGTCAGCGTCGCCTTGCCGTACTCAAGTACAGCCTGCGGCTAGCTTCTTAGTTGCTCTTTGATTTTTCATTGAGTATTAGACTCAAAAAGCTCCTAATCATCCTCATGAGGGATGGGACTACGAAATCGAGACTTTGTCTATCGATTTCTGTCCCACCGCCTTTTTTAGTAAAATCATTCACTAAATGTACATTCAGATTTTTAAACTTTTCTACAAATTATAGAAAAAAGAATCAAAAGTATGATTTTTACAGGACTTCTATTGAATTTTCTTATATTATTTTATAAAATAGAAGCAAAATACTACTGAAAAAGTAGAGCGCTTACATAAAATTGGAAGCGGTTACGAATATAAGGAGGATCTTATGAGAAAAGATCATTGGAATCGAAAAAGAGTGTACAGTATCCGAAAATTTACCGTTGGAACTTGCTCTGTAGTCATCGGTACTTGCTCAGTCTTATTTGGAGCGAGTGTAGCTGGTGCCAACCCAGTTTCAGCTGATGAAACTCCAATTGCAGTTGCTGCAGAAAAAGTAGAGGATGATTCTCATAAAGAGGAACTTGGTGAAACAAGAAGTCCAGAACAGCCAGCATCAACTGAATCAGCTGCAAGTGAAGTTGCTACACCAGCTCATGAAGTTGAAAAGGCACAGGACGACCAAACTGTACAAGCAGATTCTGATAAAAAAGAGGATTCCATCTTAGATAAGAAACCTCAAGCAATTACTCAAGATCAATCTTCTCAAACGGAAAAACCGGACCTAAAACCGGCTACCAGCGAGGAGTAAATCAATTGGTTGAGGACCGTAAAGTAGAATTTAACCAAAACTGGCATTTTAAACTTAATGCTAATGCAAAAGACGCTATCAAACCAGATGCAGATGTATCAAGCTGGAAGAAATTAGACCTTCCACATGACTGGAGTATTTACAATGACTTCGATCATGATTCTCCTGCCCAAAACGAAGGTGGACAACTCAATGGTGGTGATGCTTGGTATCGCAAGACCTTTAAACTAGATGAAAAAAAGACCTTAATAAGAATGTTCGCCTAGTCTTTGATGGTGTTTTATATGGATTCGCAAGTCTATGTAAACGGTCAGCTAGTTGGTCACTATCCAAATAGTTTACAACCAATTCTCATATGACATCACTGACTATCTCAATAAAGACGGTCGTGAGAATGTCGTGGCTGTACATGCGGTCAACAAACAACCAAGTAGCCGTTGGTACTCAGGAAGTGGTATTTACCGTGATGTTACCCTTCAAGTCACAGATAAGGTTCATGCTGAGAAAAATGGAACAACTATCTTAACACCAGACCTTGAAAAAAACAACAAAATGGTAAAGGTTGATACTCATGTAACAAGTAAGATTGTCAATACAGATGACAAAGATCATGAAATTGTTGCTGAATACCAAATTATTGAACGAAATGGTCAGGCTGCTAACGGACGTAGTTCGTACAGATAACCAAATCTTGAAAGCTCATCAATCAACTAGCTTGAATGCTATTTTTGCAAGTTGAAAACCAAAACTCTGGACAGTTCTTAACGATAAACCAGCTCTTTATGAATTAGTGACTCGTGTTTATCGTGACGGCCAATTGGTTGATGCTAAGAAGGACTTGTTTGGTTACCGTTACTATAACTGGACACCAAATGAAGGATTCTCTTTGAATGGTGAACGCATTAAATTCCATGGAGTTTCTCTTCACCACGACCACGGAGCTCTAGGGGCTGAAGAAAACTATAAGGCAGAATACCGTCGTCTGAAACAGATGAAGGATATGGGTGTGAACTCTATCCGTACAACCCCACAACCCAGCTAGTGAGCAAACGTTGCAGATCGCTGCAGAACTAGGTTTGTTGGTGCAGAAGAAGCCTTCGATACTTGGTACGGTGGGAAGAAACAGTATGACTACGGACGTTTCTTTGACAAAGACGCTCACTCACCCAGATGCTAAAAAGGTGAAAAAAATGGTCTGATTTTGACCTACGTACAATGGTCGAAAGAGGCAAGAACAACCCTGCTATCTTCATGTGGTCTATCGGTAATGAAATCGGTGAGGCAGACGGTAAAGCTCGTTCTCTAGCAACGGTTAAACGCTTGGTGCAAGTGATCAAGGCTGTTGATAAGACACGCTATGTTACTATAGGGAGCAGACAAGTTCCGTTTTGGTGATGGTAGTGGTGATCATGAAAAAGATTGCCAACGAACTTGATGCAGTTGGATTTAACTATTCAGAAGACAACTACAAGAAGCTTCGTGCGAAACATCCAAATTGGTTGATTTACGGTTCAGAAACTTCTTCCAGCAACTCGTACTCGTGGTAGCTATTTCCGTCCAGAAAGTGAGCTGGTTCATAGCAGCAAGCTTACCGTCATTATGAGCAATCAGACTACGGTAATGACCGTGTTGGTTTGAGGGTAAAACAGCCACTGCATCTTGGACTTTGACCGAGACAATGCTGGTTATGCTGGTCAGTTTATCTGGACAGGTACCGACTATATCAGTGAGCCTACTCCATGGCACAACAAAACAACACACCAGTTAAGAGTTCTTACTTTGGTATCGTAGATGCAGCTGGCATTCCTAAGAATGACTCACTTGTACCAAAAGCCAATGGGTTTCTACTCAGAAGAAACCAATGGTTCACCCTCCTCCTCACTGGAACTGGGAAGATCCTACTCTGAAAAGCAAATGTAGCGGACGCAGATGGTAAGATTCCTGTTCGTGCATTTTTCAAATGCTGCCAGTGTGGAACTGTTCTTGAATAGCGAGTCTCTAGGGTAAGAAAACCTTTAACAGAAACAAACTAGTGATGGCCGTACTTACCAAGAAGGTGCCAATGCCAGGAACTTTACCTTGAGTGGAAGGTTGCTTATCAACCTGGAACCTTGGAAGCAAGTAGCTCGCGATGAGGCTGGTAATGAAAATTGCTCGTGATAAGGTTACGACTGCTGGTGAACCTGCAGGGTGTTCGCCTAGTCAAAAGAAGAAAAATGCTATCGCAGCAGACGGAAAAAGATCTCACTTATATTTTACTACGAAATCGTTGACAGTGCTGGTAATGTGGTTCCAACTGCCAATAACCTTGTTCGCTTCCAGTTGCATGGACAAGGTCAAATTGTCGGTGTGGATAACGGGGAACAAGCAAGCCGTGAACGTTACAAAGAGCAAGCTGACGGTTCATGGGTTCGTAAGGCCTTCAATGGTAAGAGGTGTTGTCATTGTCAAATCAACTGAACAAGCTGGTAGAATTTACCTTGACTGCTCATTCTGATCTCTTGAAATCTGATCAAACTACTATCTTTACAGGTAAGAAAGACCAAGCTGAAAAAACAGTTTTGGGTACAGAAGTTGCTAAAGTCCGTACTGTTATCGGGCAAGCACCAAAAATGCCTAAGAAGGTGGCCTTTATCTACAGTGATGGTAGCCATACAAAACTTCCAGTAGAATGGTCAGCAGTTGATGTCAATGAACCAGGAATTGTGACTGTTAAGGGGTAGCAGATGGACGAGACGTCGAAGCGCGTGTTGAAGTCTTGGCTCTCGAAGCCGAATTACCTGTAGTCAAGAGAATCGCTCCAAACACAGACCTAAGTTCAGTTGACTAAAATCTGTTTCTTACGTATTGTCAGATGGTACTGTAGCAAGCTATGACGTTAATAAGTGGGAAATTGCAGCTGAAGATCAAGCTAAACTAGCAATCCCAGGCTCTCGCATCCAAGCAAAAGGGATTTTAGAAGATGAAGAAATCGCTGCGACCTTGGTAGTTGCAGAAGGGAGCTGCTAATCCAGTAGTTCCAAGTGTAACTGTGGCAGATCAAGCGGTTGAAGGTCTTTCAACTGACCAACCTGTAAAATATCACAAGCTTGCTTATGGAGCAGCCTTGCCAGAGGTCAAAGCTACAGCTGAAAATGCTCAAGTGACAGTTATTCAAGCTAATGAAGCAAATGGTATGCGTGCAAGCATTCATGTTCAACCAAATGATGGTGGCCCACTACAAACCTATGCTATCCAATTCCTACAAGAAGCTCCACAAATTGAACGTTTGAGCCTAGAAGTTGAAAATGCAGCTACTTTGAAAGAGGACCAAACTGTCGGTATCAAAGTCTTGGCTCACTATCAAGACGATTTTACAAGCAGTCTTGAAGGCTGATAAGGTTACCTTCTCAACTACAGGTGAAGGAGATGTAGCCGTTCGTAAAGGTATGCTTGAATTGCATAAACCTGGTCAAGTAACTCTGAAAGCTCAATTTGAAGGAGCAGAAGGTCAGATTGACTTGAACATTCAAGCAAATACTGAAAGCAAAGTCGTCCAAGCCATTCGTCCAGTTAGTGTCGTGACAGGTTTGAACCAAGAACCAAGTCTACCTGCTACTGTAACTGTAGAGTATGACAAAAGGTTTCCGAGGTTCACAAGGTGACTTGGCAAGCAGTTGCTAAGGAAGACACTGCTAAATACCATAGTTTTGAAGTCCTAGGTAAAAGTTGAAGGAATCGAGAAAAGAAGCTCATGCTAAAAGGTGTCTGTCGAAGGTATCATTGCTGTCGAAGAAGTGAGCGTAACTACTCCAGTTGCAGAATCTCCTCAACTACGAGAGAGCGTTCGTACCTACCACTCAAATGGCCAAGTCTCTTCAGCTAAAAGTAACTTGGGACGCAATTGAACCAAGCCAATACGCACAAGAGAGCAAGTTTACAGTGACAGGACATGTTGAAGGTACTCAACTACCAACTAAACTTCATGTTCGTGTATCTGCTCAGACAGAAACAGGTGCTAATATTTCTGACCAATGGACTGGTTCAGAGTGCCACTTGCCTTTGCATCAGACTCAAGCCCAAGTGATTCAGTAGCCAATGTCAATGACAAACTAATCTCATTTAATGATCAACCAGCAAACCGCTGGACAAACTGGGAAACGTCAAGTGAAGCATCCGTAGGAATTCTCTTTGGTGACTCTGGTATCATGTCTAAACGATCAGTTGATAACCTCAATGTAGCCTTCCACGAAGACCACGGTGTTGGTGCACCTAAATCCTATGTCATCGAATACTATGTTGGTTCAGCAACTCCAACAGTTCCTAAGATCCAAGCTTCATGTAGACGCGAACCATGTCTTCAATGACGATAAAAACTGGAAAGAAGTAACAAATCTTAAAGCTCCAGATCAAGTCAGAGCTGGAGAAATGACCCACTTTAGCTTTGATAAAGTCAACACTTATGCTGTTCGTATCCGCATGGTTAGACCAGATGGTAAATGGGGTACTTCTATTGCAGAAATACAAATCTTCTCTAAACAAGTAGCTGCAGCTAAGAAATGCACAAACTGCAAGTAGATGGAAAAAGATTTTGCCAAACTTTACAGCTTGAGCTTGACTACTATCTAGAAAGCAAGCCAGGAAAAAGCTCCAGCTGTTACAGCAAGTGTCACTGAAAATGGTATTGCAACAGTTGTACCAAGCGTAGGTGAAGGAGATCAGTTCGTGTTGTTGTCAAGGCTGAAAACGGAGATATTCTGGGTGAATACCGCCTACACTTCACAAATGATAAAGATTTGCTCATAAGTAAACCTGTTGCTGTTGCCAAATCATCTCAGCTTGGTTGCTAAAGGACAAACAGCTTGAGCTACAGCAAAAGTTCCTATTTACTTCACAGGAAAATCTGACTATGAAGTGAAAGACTTGGCTGTTGACTGGGAAGCAGTTCAGCAGAAAAATCTAACAAAAAGCAGGGTGAATTTACAGTTCATGGTCGCGTTTTGGGTACTGATTTAACTGCTGAAGTAGCTGTTCGATGTAACAGACAAACTCGGAAAAATCTTTCAGACAACCCAGACTTCGATGATGATAGCAACCGTTCATTTGCCTCAGCAACTAGCGATATTGATCCAAACTCTCTCATGACCGTGTAGATTATGTCAACGATGGTTCAGATGATGATACCCGTCGTTGGACTAACTGATCTCCAACTCCATCTGATAATCCAGAAGTTTCAGTAGGGGTTATCTTCTAGAGAAAATGGTAAGATTGTTGAACGTACAGTAGCTGAAGGAAGCATTCGCTTCTTTTGCAGATGTGGAACAGATGCACCTTCTAAACTCGTTCTAGAACTATGTGGGACCGAATTTGATTCACCAGAATATTACTCTAACTACCAACCCACGATCCAGAACATCCATTCAACACTCCTTCTAACTGGGAGAAAGTTGAATATCGTGCGGATCAAGAAGTTCAAGCAGGAACTGACATCCATGTAACCTTTGCACCGGTCAAAGCTAAAAGCTATGAGATGGCGCATGGACAGAAAAAAGCAGACAAGAAGGTTGTGGCTATCACTGAAATGGCCTTTATCGCACCAAGTGAAGCACCTAAAGACAATACAGCTTCTAAACTTCTAGTAGATGGTGAGGCTTGCAGACTTCTCTGAAGCTCGTGTGGATTACCAAGTGACCTATGAGTGGAAACCCGTCCTAAAAGTGACCGTTGAAGCTGGTGAAAACGTAGCGGCAACAGTTGTTGATAGTGGTGACGATAAACTTCCAGTCTTGGTACGTCTCGTTTCTGAAAGTGGTAAACAGGTCAAGGGACCGTATCCAATTGACCAAAGAAAAGGTTGAAACTGGAAAAGTTGCCCCCAGCTGTTCAGGAAGAGCTTCCTAGCCTGAAGTGGTGAAGAAGCTCTCAGCTTCAAGCAGTGAAGAAAGAAGATCCAGCTCTAGCAGAGAGTGAAACTCGTGTAACTCAAGCAGGTCGTGAAGGTAAGGAGCATTGATCCTGACTGAGTAGCACTAGATGGAAGCCATGCTGAAAAACTTCATGAAACTATTGAAGCACCGCAAGATGAGATTGTCTTAGTCGGAACTAAGAAAGAAGTATCTGGTAAAAACAGATCCAGTATCCATGAAGTTCCAGAATTTTACAGGGCGGTGTCAATGGGCAAAGCAGCTGTTCACTGAAGTCCCAGAGTGACCCAGGGTCATTGGCACATGGTGATGAGCCAGCGCCAGTAGTAGAGGTTCAAATTTACAGGCGGTGTCAGTGAGGGGCAGAAGCAGTTGTTCATGAAGTCCCAAGTACCCAAGAGTCATTGGCACAGCGGGTGATGAGCCAGCACCAGTAGTAGAGGGTTCCAGAATTTACAGGTGGTGTGAATGGCGCAAGCTGCTGTTCATAAATGCCCTGAGTTCACTGGTCATGTAAATGGATCAGAAGGAGCTAGCCATCAAGTTCCACACTTTGAAGGTGGCGTTCCTGGTGGAAGGAACTACCACCAAGTTCAGAATTTACTGGACGTGTGATGGTTCAGCCCCAACTACGGGTGAAAACACCATCATACAGAGATGAGCAGTCACAAGTAGCTCTGTCTGAAGACAAGACCTACGAGCTGCACAGTCGTCAAAATATCCTCCCTAAAACAGGTACTAGGAAAATGCAGCCCTTGCAACAGCAGGTGTTGTAGGAGCACTGTCAGGTCTCTGCAGTGGGAAGAAAAAGAGACAGAATAAGATGTATAGCCATCTAAGTCATGAGAGATTGGACCGAGAGACTAATCTCGACAATAAAAGACGGACGAAACTGGTTTTACAGTTTACAGAGGCTGGTCTTGTCCGCTTTTTTCTCTTTATCAACTGTGATGAACAACAGAGAGTATAATACTGTAGATTGATTGAACTACCTAGAATAGTACGCTAAGGATTCTAAAACGTTTTGAAATTGTTGACTTTCTAATCTCTTTGTTCATCTTTATACAATCCACTCTACTGAAAAATCTCCTCAAACTTGCAAAATCAAACATGTACTTACCGTACTCAAGTACTAGCAAGCTGGTTTCCAAGATTTGCTCTTTGATTTTCATTGAGTATGAACGACAGAGCTGGACTGTCGACATTCTAAATTACCTTTCATTTGATAACAGGTTTCGCTAGATGTTTGGTCGAGATGGAAAACAAAAGGATGAGTCGTAGCTCTAAGCTTCATTTTGTCAGGAAATGAAGGTACGTCCCATATTTCACTCTAGGATTGGTCAAACAATCTTGGTTTTATACTCAATTGTTTCAAAAAGCAACCTCGTCCATTGTCTGCTGACAGTTGACTCAAAACATGAGTCCTGAGAATAACTATGAGAGCTTATCGATGACAGCTTCAATGTTTGGAAAGCCTTATTTTAAAACCTCGATTTTCAATGGTGCTTTCGAGACTTGTTCAATAGGGTTCATTTCTGGTGTGTGTATAGTCATTTGGTTTAAAGAGCTCTAAACATTCAAAGATATTTGGGACTTCCCTTAATAAATCTGTCACTACTTTTCTAAAGGCAGCCCAAACGCTCTATATGGGATTCAAATCTGAGGTGAGCGTGGTAGAGAGGTAAGAAAAGAGTGTTTATCTTTGACGCAAAAGTTCATCCAAAATCTTCTTGGGATGAAAACTAGCGTGTGTCCATGACAAGCGACATAGAGATATTATGTCAAAAGCGAGGCAGGAGTTTGCGTTTTGAACCGCTTACAAGAAAGTCGACTCGTCATGCTTTCCTTGTAAAATCATACGAACATGACTCTCCATCTGTCTTGTCCTGCAACAATTGAAGTCCGCTCAAAAACGCCGATCCATTAATCTTTTCTCATGTTTTCTCTCCTCTAGGGCCGTGTGAGAACGATAGAGGTGGCGGTCGATTCCTGTTTCGTCAATATGTACGACTTCGGTAGAAATCTTTTAGATTATCCAAAAATATCAAGAAATTCGGCGACTTTCTCTGGCTCTTGTTCCTAGCTAGTGGTATCTAAAGTGAGCATTGATCTGCTTTAA